>Ga0187871_10000018_pt1 | contig 134350 bp, 122 predicted proteins | sample June2016WEW_16_1_FD_132988 | JGI IMG/M metagenome (GOLD analysis project Ga0187871, IMG submission 132988) | Peatland microbial communities from SPRUCE experiment site at the Marcell Experimental Forest, Minnesota, USA - June2016WEW_16_10 | ecosystem: Environmental > Terrestrial > Soil >...
ACCTTCGTATCGCGCAAAATCACGCGCGCGCTGACTCGTATCCAGGTGGGACTTCAGGACACGCTGTACCTGGGGAACCTCGATTCGAGGCGCGATTGGGGCCACGCACGGGACTACGTGAAGGCGCAATGGCTGATGCTGCAACAGGCAGTCGCCGAGGATTTCGTCATTGCAACCGGTAAGCAACACTCGGTCCGCGAGTTCGTCGTTGCCGCGGCGGCGCTATTGGAAATGAAGATCGAATGGCGGGGCCAAGGGGTCGAGGAGGTGGGTGTCGATACCGCGAGCGGGCGCACCTTGGTGCGCGTCGATCCGCGCTATTTTCGGCCGACCGAAGTGGAGACCTTGCTCGGCGATGCGAGCAAGGCGCGCGATAAGCTCGGCTGGACCGCGCAGGTGGAATTCCCGGAATTGGTCGCGGAAATGGTGGCCTCCGACCTGGAAATCGCCAAACGAGACGCGCTGGTCGCCAAACAGGGCTATAAAGTCTATAGCCATCACGAGTAGGCCAGCGTGAGCCTTAATATTGACTCACGGGTTTATGTCGCGGGGCACCGCGGTTTGGTCGGATCCGCGGTCGTGCGCGCAATGCAGCAACGCGGCTATCGCAATCTGCTGCTGCGGACCCATCAAGAATTGGATCTCACGGAACAGGCCGCCGTGCGCGCGTTCTTCGATCGCGAGCGCCCCGACGCGGTCATTCTGGCCGCAGCCCGCGTCGGCGGGATCGAGGCCAATAACACGCGCCCGGCGTTGTTCATCCGTGACAACCTATTGATTCAGGATAACGTCATCGATGCCGCCTATCGCTCGGGCGTCGGCAAGTTCGTGTTCTTGGGCTCGAGCTGCATCTATCCGAAGTTCTCGCCGCAACCGATCAAGGAGGACTATCTGCTGACGGGTGCACTGGAGCCGACCAACGAGTGGTATGCGGTTGCCAAGATTGCCGGGCTCAAAATGTGCCAAGCCTACCGTCGCGAATTCGGCTTCAAGGCGATTTCGCTGATGCCGACCAATCTCTACGGTCCCGGCGATAATTTCGATTTGCAGAATTCGCATGTGCTGCCGGCGCTCATTCGGCGTTTCCACGAGGCCAAACTGCGCGGTGACGACAGCGTCACGATCTGGGGTACCGGCACGCCGCGCCGTGAGTTTCTGCACGTCGATGATTTGGCCGATGCCGTGCTGCATTTGTTCGAAACCTACGACGCCGAGGCGATCGTCAACATCGGCTGGGGCGAAGACGTGACCATCGGCGAACTCGCCGGCCTCGTCGCCACTGCCGCCGGGTTCCACGGCGAACTCAAATTCGATGCGAGCAAACCCGACGGTACGCCGCGCAAACTGCTCGACACCTCGCGGCTCACGGCGCTCGGCTGGCGACCGAAGATACCGCTGGCGCTCGGCATCGAGCGTACCTACGCCTGGTTCCGAGAACATGTCGCGGCAGCGCGCATGTAGTAAAATCAATCGTTTAACCTCCTGGAAATCCCTTGTCCAAGCCAGCGATTCTCGTCACCGGCGGCGCCGGTTACATCGGCAGCCACGTCGTGCAGCAGTTGGCGGGGGCGGGCGAACGCATCATCGTGCTCGATAATCTCGGACGCGGCTTTCGCCAGGCCGTGGTCGCCGGGGAGTTCGTCGTCGGCGATGTCGGTGATTTCCCCTTGGTGTCGCGTCTGCTCGCCGAGCACGGCGTCGATACCGTCATGCACTTCGCCGCGCATACGATCGTGCCGGAATCGGTGGCCGAGCCGCTCAAATACTACGGGAACAACACCTGTTCGACGCGCTCCTTGCTGCATGCTTGCCTCGACCAGGGCGTCAAGAACTTCGTGTTTTCCTCGACTGCGGCCGTCTACGGCATGCCGGCCGAGGGCTATGCGGACGAAACCTCGCCGACGCAGCCGATCAACGCCTATGGCAGCTCGAAGTTGATGAGCGAGTGGATGCTACGGGATGTCGCCGCGGCAAGTTCCCTGCGCTACGTGGCGCTGCGCTATTTCAACGTCGCCGGCGCCGATCCCACGGGAAAAATCGGCCAGGCGACCAAGAGTGCGACTTTATTGACGAAGGTGGCCTGCGAGGCCGTGGTCGGCAAGCGCTCGCATGTCTCGATATTCGGCAGTGATTACCCGACACCCGACGGCACGGGAGTGCGGGATTACCTGCACGTCGTCGATTTAGCTGCCGCGCACTTGAATGCTTTGAGGTATTTACGCGAAGGCGGCCGATCGGTGACGCTCAACGTGGGTTATGGGCACGGATACTCGGTGCGCGAAGTCTTGCGTATGGTCGAATCCGTTGCCGGCAAGCCGCTCGTGATTCGCGAAGAGGCGCGCCGCGCCGGCGATCCGCCCTACCTCGTTGCGCGTGCCGACCGCATCCGCGCCGAATTGGGCTGGCATCCGCACTATGATGACCTCGCGGCCATCGTCTCGAGTTCCCTGGCCTTTGAGAGGAAGCTGCTCGCCGAGCCCTGGGGTTAATACGCATGTATCTCGTCACCGGCGGCGCCGGCTTCATCGGCTCCAATATCGTCGCGGCGCTCGCCGAGCGCGGCGCGGAAGTCGCAGTCTGCGACTGGATGCGCACGGACGAGCGCTGGCGCAATCTGTCGAAACACGAAATCGCGGCGCTGATTGCACCCGACCAACTGCCCGACTGGTTGCAGCGCCATGGCGCGGCGCTCGAGGCCGTCATCCACATGGGTGCGATCAGCGAGACGACCGAGACTGATGTCGATCTGATCGCCGATAGGAACGTGCGCTCCTCATTGGGCTTGCTCGACTGGTGTACGCAGAATCAGGTGCGGATGATTTACGCCTCCTCGGCGGCGACCTACGGCGACGGCGCCGCGGGTTTCGACGATGACACCAGCACCGATGCGCTCGCCAAGCTTCGACCGCTGAACGCCTATGGCTGGAGCAAGCACGTCGTCGATCGGCGCTTTGCGCGCCTCACGGCGCTCGGTCGGGCATTGCCGCCGCACTGGGTCGGCTTGAAATTCTTCAACGTCTACGGACCGAACGAGTATCACAAGGGCTCGATGCAGAGTCTGATCGCGAAGAGCTATCCGCAGGTCCGGGACGGGAAGCCCTTGTGCTTGTTCCGCAGCTATCGCCGGGAATACACCGACGGCGGTCAGCTGCGCGATTTCGTCTACGTCCGGGATTGCGTCGAGGTCGTGCTCTGGCTGTTGGATCACCGGGAAGTTTCGGGCTTGTTCAATATGGGTACGGGACGGGCACGCAGTTGGCTGGATCTTGCCCACGCGCTGTTTGCGGCGGCCGGGCGGCCGCCGGCGATCGAATACATCGAGATGCCGCCGGCACTCATCGATAAATACCAGTATTTCACCGAAGCGCACATGCATCGCTTGCGCGTCGCCGGCTACCGGCATGCGTTTACGTCGCTCGAAGACGGTATCGGCGATTACGTGCGGCATTATCTGGCAACCAGCGATCCCTATCGCTAGCGTACGGCACGGCAAACATGGAGTCCTTATGATCAAGCGTGAAACCAGTGAGTGACTCGCCAGACGTCGACGTCCAAGCCTTGCTGCAGCGTGAATTGCAGCAGCATCGCGAAGCCTTCGAGGCCACGGCCCAGAGCTTGAGTACGCCGTTTCCGGCAGGCTTGAGACTGATCGAGAGCGCCATACGAGGCGGTGGCAAGATTTTGCTTTTCGGTAATGGCGCCAGCGCGGCCGATGCGCAGCAGATCGCCGCCGAGCTCGCGATCGGATCTGAGACCGCGCACGCGCCGATCTCGGCGATTGCGCTGACGACCGATACCTCGGCGTTGGCCGCCTGCGGCAATCACTTCGGATTCGAGGCGATATTCGAGCGTCAAATCGCGGCCTTGGGCCGGCCGCACGACGTCGCGCTCGGCATCTCGGCCTCGGGCAACTGCCCCAATGTGCTGCGCGGATTGCGTCAAGCGAATGCGATGGGACTGCAGACGCTCGGGCTCACGGGCGGCAGCGGTGGGCAGATGCACGTGCTCTGCGATGTCCTGATCATCGTTCCCGCGACCGCGATGGCGAGAATTCAGGAAATGCACGTCATGATCGGTCACATGCTATGCAAGGCCTTGGGAATGCGTCTCGGGCCCGTGGTCTAGGATCTATCCGGACGTTGACGCTATATACTTGCTGCGCTGCACAAGGAACGGCATCCACGTTGATGGTCGATCGTGCCCGACCGGCTGTCGCTCTACACAATCGGCCGCATTTCTCGGCGAACCGGCACGAAAATCGGCTCGAAGCGAGGCTGACTTCATGTTATGATTCATGTTGATTCATTATGAATCTTTAAGAATCAATATGAAGCAAACTGAGTCACTCACGCTGCGCACCTCCAAGGAGAATGCCGCTCGCATCGATGAGATTGCGATGCGCATGGATCGTCCCCGGAACTATGTGTTGAATGAGGCGATCAATCAGTATCTCGCTTATCAGCAAGTATTGATTGCGAAGGTGCATGAAGGTGTTCGGCAAGCCGACAATGGCGAATTGATCGCGCATGCGGATGTCTTTGCGCGGTTCCAAGCAAAGGTGCCGAAGCAGCCCGAATGATCCTGCAATGGACCAAGCTAGCAGTTGCCGACCTGGACGATATTTACGCCGACATTGCAAGGGAAAATCCGTCGGCTGCCGAAGCGGCGATTGACGAACTTCGTATTTGCGTGGAGCGTCTGGTTCAATTTCCGCTGATCGGCAGGACAGGATTAATGGCCGGCACAATGGAGCTCGTCGTCTCCACGCTCCCATATGTCGTTTCCTATCGGCTGATGACTCGTGGCAGTCTGCAAGTTCTTGCAGTTCTTCATACCGCCCGCGACCGTGAGCATGCGCTCGCGCTTCGATTGGAAAGCCGCAGCGAGACGGACAAGTGAGGCAGCCGCGTGCTTTACTTAGGCGCCCGAAACGGCTAGGATTCGCGCCAATTTTCTTATTGAAATCAAAATATTACGTATGAAGATCAGCATATTCGGCTCGGGTTACGTCGGCCTCGTCACGGGGGCCTGTCTTGCCGATGCCGGTAATCATGTCGTCTGCATCGATATTGACGCGCGCAAGATCGATTTGCTGCGACGCGGCGTGATTCCGATCCACGAACCGGGTCTCGATGCGATGGTCAAACGCAATGTCGATGCCGGGCGCTTGATGTTCACGACGGACGCGAAAGACGGCGTCGGCCATGGTTTGTTTCAGCTGATCGCGGTCGGTACGCCGCCCGATGAAGACGGTTCGGCGGATCTGCGCCACGTTTTGGCGGTCGCGCGCACGATCGGCGAGCACATGAACGAATACAAGGTCGTCATCACCAAATCCACAGTGCCCGTCGGCACCGCCGACAAGGTCCGCAGTGCGGTCGCCGAGTCCTTGGCCGAGCGCGCCGCCAACCTCAAATTCGACACGGTCGCGAATCCGGAATTCCTCAAGGAGGGCGCGGCCATTTCCGATTTCATGAAGCCCGACCGCGTCATCGTCGGTACCGATAGCGCGCGCGCCGCCGAGCTCATGCGCTCGCTCTATGACCCGTTCACGCGCAATCGCGACCGCATGATCGTCATGGATATCCGTTCGGCGGAACTGACCAAATATGCCGCCAACGCGATGCTGGCGACCAAGATCAGCTTCATGAACGAACTCGCCAATCTCGCCGAGCATTTCGATGCGGACATCGAACAGGTACGCATCGGCATCGGCTCGGATCCGCGCATCGGCTATGCGTTTATTTACCCGGGCGTGGGCTACGGCGGTTCGTGTTTTCCGAAGGACGTGCAGGCCTTGGCGCAGTCCGCCAAGGAAGTGGGTTACGACGCGGACATCTTGGCGGCCGTCGAGGCCGTCAATGGGCGCCAGAAACGCGTGCTGTTCGAGAAAATCAAACGCCATTTCGGCGATTTGCGCGGCAAGACGATCGCGATCTGGGGGCTCGCTTTCAAGCCCAACACCGACGACATGCGCGAGGCGCCCAGCCGGGTGCTCATCGAGGCGCTCTGGTCGGCGGGCGCCAAGGTGCGCGCCTACGATCCCGTGGCGATGCCGGAAGCGCGGCGCATCTACGGCGAGCGGGCCGACTTGATCCTCTGCAAAACCAGTCCCGAGGCGCTGAACGGCGCCGATGGGCTCGCGATCGTCACGGAATGGCAGGAATTCCGCAGCCCGGACTTTGACTCGATCCGGGCGACCCTGAAGACGCCGGTGATCTTCGATGGGCGCAATCTTTACGAGCCGTCGCAAATGGCGCGCGCGGGCTTCAGCTATTATGCGATCGGGCGCGGCCGGCCTACTCGGCCGGCGTAATCGACCCCATCATTGGTAATCGGCCCCGTCATTGGCAAGTGCAACAAATGAGATCGCTGTGTCCCTATTGATTCCGGTCATCCTGTCGGGCGGCGCGGGCACTCGCTTATGGCCCTTGTCGCGCGAGATGTATCCGAAGCAACTGCTCGCACTCACGAGCAAGCGCACGATGCTCCAGGAAACGGCGTTGCGGCTCGCGGGAATCACCGGCGCCACCGCGCCGATCGTGGTCTGCAACGAGGCGCATCGGTTCACGGTCGCCGAACAGCTGCAGGCACTCGGCGACTCGCCGGCCGCGATCTTGCTGGAGCCCGTCGGTCGCAATACCGCGCCGGCGGTGGCGCTCGCGGCGCTCATGGCGCGCGACATCGATGCGAGCGCAACCCTCGTGGTGGCGCCGGCGGATCACGTGGTTCGCGATGCGCGCGCGTTTCAACGTGCGGCCGAACTCGCCGTGGCGGAGGCGCAAAGCGGCAAGCTCGTGACCTTCGGCATCGTCGCGCACACGCCGGAAACCGGCTACGGCTACATTCGTTGCGATGATGGTCCGGGCCCCGCCTTTCCGGTCGCCGAATTCATCGAGAAGCCGCCAATCGATGTTGCGCGCCAATTCGTCGATTCCGGCGATTATTACTGGAACAGCGGGATGTTCGTGTTCACGGCGGCGCGCTACCTGGAGGAACTCAAGGCCTTCGCTCCGGATATTCTAGAGGCCGTGGAGGCCGCCTACGCGGCGGCGACGACGGATCTGGATTTCGTGCGTATCGACCGGGCGGCATTCGACCAATGTCGCAGCGAATCGATCGACTACGCCGTCATGGAAAAAACCAAGGATGCCGTCGTGGTGCCGCTCGATGCGGGCTGGAGCGATGTCGGCTCTTGGTCCTCGCTGTTCGAAGTGCTGCCGTCGGACGAGGAGGGCAACGTGCTGCAGGGCGACGTGCTGGTCTACGACACGCGCGATTGCTACGTGCAATCGACGAGTCGTCTCGTGGCGGCGGTCGGCATGGATGATCACATCATCGTCGAGACCAAGGACGCGGTCTTGGTGGCGCCCAAGGGTCGCGTCCAGGACGTCAAGGAATTGGTCGCGAAGCTCAAGAAAGCGGGTCGCACCGAGTCGGCGCTGCATCGCGAGGTATTCAGGCCCTGGGGCAGTTACGACAGCATCGATGGCGGCGAGCGCTTTCAAGTCAAGCACCTCTCGGTCAAGCCGGGCGGCATGCTGTCGCTGCAAATGCATCATCACCGCGCCGAACATTGGATCGTCGTCTCGGGCACGGCAAGAATCACCTGCGACGACAAGGTTTTCCTGCTCGCGGAAAACCAATCGACGTATATCCCGGTCGGCTCGACGCATCGCATCGAGAATCCCGGCAAGGTCACGCTGCACATCGTCGAAGTGCAGTCGGGATCCTATCTCGGCGAGGACGATATCGTGCGCCTCGAAGACAACTACGGCCGGCAAGGGACCGACACGTGAGGGCGATCGCGGGTTTCAAGGCCTACGATTTGCGCGGTCGGATTCCCGATGAGCTCAACGAGGACGTGGCCTATCGCGTCGGCCGCGGCTATGCCCAATTCTTGAGCCCGCGCCGCGTCGTCGTGGGGCGCGATATACGGCTCTCGAGTTTGAGCTTGACGGATGCCTTGTGCCGGGGCTTGACCGACAGCGGCGTCGATGTCGATGACATCGGCGTTTGCGGAACCGAGGGCGTTTACTTCGCGACCTTCGACGGCGGCTACGACGGCGGCATCATGGTCACCGCGAGCCACAATCCGTCCGACTACAACGGCATGAAGTTCGTGCGCGAGGGTGCAAGACCGATCAGCGGCGACAACGGCCTGCAGGAGATCCGCGGATTCGCGGAGCGCGGCGAATTTCCGGCGCCCGCGCGTCTCGGCGTCAGGCGCAGGGCCGACATCTCGGCGGCGTATGTCGCGCATCTGCTGACCTATGTCGAGCCGCCCAAGCTGCGGCCCTTGAAAATCGTCGTCAATGCCGGCAACGGCGGCGCGGGACTCGTCATCGACCAGCTCGAGCCGCACTTGCCGTTCCAGTTCGTCAAACTGCATCATGAGCCCGACGGGCGGTTTCCGAACGGCATCCCGAACCCGATGATCGAGGCGAACCGCGCCTCGACGAGCGCTGCGATCCGCGCAGCGAATGCGGATTTCGGCGTCGCCTGGGATGGTGATTTCGACCGCTGTTTTTTGTTCGACGAGCGCGGCGCCTTCATCGAAGGATATTACATCGTCGGTCTGCTGGCCTCGGTGCTGCTCCGCGGCGTCGCGGGCGGCAAGGTGGTCCATGATCCGCGCCTGACGTGGAACACGATCGAGGTCGTCGAGGCCTGCGGCGGCGTGCCGGTGCTGTCGAAATCGGGCCACGCATTCATCAAGCAGCGCATGCGCGAGGTCGATGGGGTGTATGGCGGCGAAATGAGCGCTCACCATTATTTTCGACGCTTCGGCTATTGCGACAGCGGCATGATTCCCTGGCTGATCGTCGCCGAGCTGCTCAGCGAAACCACGGCGCCGCTCTCGACGCTGGTCGGCGAGCGCATGCGCTTGTTTCCGGTCAGCGGCGAGCTCAATTATCGCGTACCCGATGCGAAGGCCGCAATCGCGGCGATCGAGGCGCGCTACGGCGGCGCGGCGCTCGCGGTGGATCGTACCGACGGCGTGTCGTTCGAATTTGCGGATTGGCGCTTCAACCTGCGCAGTTCGAACACCGAGCCGCTGCTGCGCCTCAACGTCGAAGCGCGCGCCTCGGAAGTGTTGATGCGCGCGAAATGCGCGGAGCTGCTCGCCTTGCTGAAAACGCAAGGGGCGGTCGCGGCGGATCATTGAGCGGCGCAGCGATGGCCAATTCCAAGCTAACTCCGGCTCCCACCTTGAGCGTCGTGATACCGGTCTACAACGAGGAGTTGGTGCTGCCGACCTTGTTTGCGCGGCTCTATCCGGCGCTCGATGCGCTCAACATCAGCTACGAGTGCGTGTTCGTCAACGACGGCAGTCGCGACCGGTCGGTCGCGCTGCTGCGGCAGCAATTCACGCGCCGCCCGCGCGAGACGCGCGTCGTGCTGTTTCACGCGAATTTCGGCCAGCACTCGGCGATCATGGCGGGATTCAATTACGCGCGCGGCGACTATGTCGTGACCCTCGACGCCGATTTGCAGAATCCGCCCGAAGAGATCGGCAGACTCGTGGAAAAACTCGCCGAAGGCTACGACTACGTCGGCACGATCCGCCAGCAACGCCAAGATACGCTGTGGCGCCGCTCGTTCTCGAAGGCGATCAACAAGCTGCGTGAATGGATCACGCCGGTGCGCATCACCGACCAGGGCTGCATGATGCGCGGCTACGCCCGCTCGGTCGTGACCGCGCTCAATCAGACGCGCGAGGTCAATACGTTCATTCCGGCGCTCGCGTCCCTGTACGCGATGCGGCCCATCGAGGTGCCGATCTCGCACGAGGAGCGCTACGCCGGCCAGTCGAAGTATTCCATGTACAGCTTGATTCGCCTGAATTTCGATCTGATAACGGGCTTCTCGGTCGTGCCCCTGCAGCTGTTTTCGATGGTCGGCATGGCGGTCGCGACCCTCTCGGCGCTGCTCGTGCTGGTTCTGTTCGTGCGCCGTATCCTCTATGGACCTGAGGCGGAAGGCTTGTTCACGCTGTTTGGCATCGTGTTCTTCTTGATCGGCGTCGCGCTGTTCGGCATCGGCTTATTGGGCGAATACGTGGGCCGCATCTACGCCCAGGTCCGCGAGCGGCCGCGTTACATCGTCGAAGCGGTGCTGGAGGCCGATACGGAAGATCTGGCTGCCGCCATCGCAAACACCGCGCTCATCGCCGATGCTGCGCCCGTCGGAGGTGCTGCGCTGACCGTGGCCGACACGGTGAGCGCAAAGTGACACGCGCGATCGTGATGGCCTACAGCGAAGTCGGGGTGCGCTGTTTGCAGGTGCTGCTCGACCGCGGCGTTGAGATTCCGCTGGTGTTCACGCACATGGATGATCCCGGCGAGAGTCAATGGTTCGGCAGCGTCAAAGCGCTGGCCGAGCGGCATCGATTGCGCGTCGTAACGCCCGATGATCCAAATACGCCGGAATGGATCGCAGAGGCGCGCGCGGCGGCTCCGGATTTCCTGTTTTCGTTTTATTACCGCTACATGCTGAGTGCGGCGTGGCTGCAGATCGCGCCGCGCGGAGCCTTGAACATGCACGGCTCTTTGCTGCCAAAATATCGCGGTCGCGCGGCCGTGCACTGGGCGATTTTGAACGGCGAATCTGAAACCGGCGCGAGCTTGCATTACATGCTCGAGAAACCCGACGCGGGCGCGCTCGTCGATCAGATCTCGGTGCCGATCGGCGAGAACGACACTGCGCTCGACGTGTCGGTCCGGGTGGCGGAAGCGGCTGCCGCCGTGCTCAAGCGATCCTTGCCGCGGCTCATTGCCGGGACCGCCGACGCGCGACCCCTCGATCTCGCCCAAGGTTCTTACTTCGGCCGGCGGCGTCCGGAAGACGGCCGCATCGACTGGCGCAAAGGCGCGCGCGCCGTGCACGATCTCGTGCGGGCCGTCGCACCGCCGTTCCCCGGCGCCTTTACCGATGTCAACGGGTGTAGGCTCGCGATCCTGGAAACCCGCGTGGATACGGTGCCGGCGCGCTACGCGGCGCGCGCGCCCTGTTTATACTCGATCGGAGACTCGTGGTACGCGGATTGCGTCGACGGGCGGCGCTTGCGAATTTTACAAATGGAGCTCGATCAGCACGTCATCGGACCGAACGCGGTGCCGCCGGCCTTGTCGAACCAGCCGGTTGCCTTGTCTTGAGCTAAATAGGTATCGAGGAATTCATCTTGAAAAACATTCTAATTCTCGGCGTCAACGGCTTCATCGGCCATCACTTGAGCAAGTACATCCTGGCGAACACCGATTGGCATATCTACGGCATGGATCTGCAGTCGGAGCGGGTCGGAACGCTGCTCGGCAACCCGCGATTTCATTTCGTGGAAGGCGACATCACGATCAACCTCGAGTGGGTCGAGTATCACGTGCGCAAATGCGACGTGATCCTGCCGCTGGTGGCGATCGCCACGCCCGCGACCTACGTGCGCGCGCCGCTGCGCGTCTTCGAATTGGATTTCGAGGCGAATTTGCCGATCATTCGCCACTGCGTCAAATACAAGAAGCGCGTCGTATTCCCGTCCACTTCCGAAGTCTACGGCGCTTGCAAAGACAAGGAATTCGACCCCGAAACCTCCGAGTTGGTGCTGGGTCCGATACACAAGCAGCGTTGGATCTATTCCTGCGTCAAGCAGCTGCTCGACCGCATCATCTGGGCGTATGGCCAGCAGGGCCTGCAATTCACGCTGTTCCGGCCGTTCAATTGGATCGGCTCGGGGCTCGACAGCATGGACGACCCCAAAGAGGGCAGTTCGCGCGTGCTCACGCAATTCCTCGGCCATATCGTGCGCGGCGAGCCGATCAAACTCGTCGACGGCGGCAATCAAACGCGCGCCTTCACGTTCATCGATGATGCGGTCGATTGCTTGACGCGAGTCATCGATAATCCCGGCGGCATCGCCGACGGGAAAATCTACAATATCGGCAACCCGGGCAACCTCTATTCGATTCGTACGCTCGCCGAGATGATGCTCGAGATCGCGCTCTCGAGGCCGGAGTACGCGCCGACTGCGCGCAACACCAAGCTCATCGACGTAACCGCGCTCGACTACTACGGCAAGGGCTACGCCGATATCCCCGCGCGCCTGCCGTCCATCAAGAATACGACCGCCGAGCTCGGCTGGAAGCCGAAGACCGACATGCGCTCCGCGCTGTCGGCGATTTTCGATTCCTACGCGCACAGCCTGCCGTCGGCTTCGGCGTTGTTGTCGCGCGATGCTTGAGCGAGCTCACATCGGCCTCAAGGTCGATGTCGATACGCTGCGCGGGACCAAGGACGGCGTGCCGCGGCTCGCGGCGCTGCTGAAGAAGCATGGGCTCGATGCGACGTTCTATTTTTCGGTGGGGCCCGACCACACCGGCCGGGCTTTGCGCCGCGTCTTCCGCCCGGGCTTTTTCCAAAAAGTCGCACGGACCTCGGTCATTAAACACTATGGCGTAAAGACGCTGCTGTACGGCGTGTTGTTGCCCGGACCGGATATCGGCCGCGCCGCGGGTGCCCAGATGCGCGGCATTGTCGATACGGGCTTCGAGGTTGGGCTGCACACCTACGATCACGTGCGTTGGCAGGACAACGTTGCGGACGCATCGGCCGACTGGACACGCGTGGAATTCGAGCGCGGATTTGCCGCATTCGAGCGGATTTTCGGATTTGCGCCGCAGTCGCATGCGGCGGCCGGCTGGCAAATCAACGATCATGCGCTGCGGCTCGAGGCCGAGCACGGACTCCTCTACGCGAGCGACACCCGGGTCGCGAGCGCCGATATGAACGATGCGACGCCGTTTTTTCCGCTGTTCGGCGCGGGCCCTACGGGTGCGACGCCGACAGGCGCGAACGCTCGCGCATGTCCGCAATATCCAACGACCTTGCCGACTTTCGATGAGCTCTTGGGCGTGGACGGCATCGACGAGTCCACGGTCGGCGATGCCGTATTCGAGCGCTCCAAGCGCGTGCCGCCGTCGGGCTTCCACGTCTTCACCTTGCATGCCGAACTCGAGGGCCTGAGGCTCTTGGATGCGTTTGAGCGATTGCTGGTTCTGTGGCGCGAGGCGGGTGCGGCGGTGACGCGCATGGCGACGATACACGCGCTCGCAGGGCGGCGCAGCTGGCCGAGCCGCGCCGTCGTGATGGAGCAGATTCCCGGGCGTTCGGGCTTGCTGGCCGTCGCGGCCGCAAGTCCGGCAGCCGCCGCGTGAACACGCGCTTCCCGCTGCTGCTGCTGCGCGACCGATCGATTTACGCGGCGCTGGCCGCATTCGTGGCCGTCGTCTGGCTCGCGATCTTGCCGGGCCGGCCGCTGTTCAATCCGGACGAAGGCCGCTACGCGGAAATTCCGCGCGAGATGCTCGAGAGCGGCGATTGGGTCATTCCACATTTGGACGGACTCGCCTACATCGAAAAGCCGCCGCTGCAATATTGGGCGACGGCGCTCAGCCTGCGGGTATTCGGCGCCAGCGCGTTTGCCGCGCGCCTCTATACCGCGCTCACCGCGCTGGGCGCCTTGGGCGCGGTATGGTGGGTCGCGCGACGGCTCTGGGGTACGGCGGCGGCGTGGCGTGCAGCGGCCGTGCTTGCGAGCCTGACGCTCTTTCCGGTGCTAGGGCAACTGCTCTCGCTCGATATGAGTCTGACATTCTACATGACGGTGGCGCTCGGCGGGTTCTTGTTGGCTCAATTGGACCGCGAACCCGCGGCTCTGGCGTCATCGCGGATCTATATGCTGATCGCCTGGGTCGCGACCGCGGCCGGTGTGCTCACGAAGGGTCTCGTCGCGGCGGCGATCCCGGCCGCCGTGCTGATCCTCTACAGCGCGATGAGCCGCGACTGGTCGGCCTGGCGCCGCTTGCATCTCGCAGCCGGGCTGCCGCTGTTCCTCGCGATCAGCGTGCCTTGGCATTGGCTCGCCGCGCGCCGCCTGCCCGACTTTCTCGATTTTTTCTTCGTGCACGAGCATTTGGCGCGTTATCTGACGAATGCCGCGGATCGCGAGGAGGCTTGGTGGTTTTTCGGACCCGTTTTTTTGCTCGGGACTTTGCCTTGGACCATCTCGAGCTTGCGTGTGCTTGCGACCGGTTGGCGCCTGCGCGCGCCGCCCGGCCAATTCGACGCGCAACTGTTTCTATGGATTTGGGTCGTGTTCATCTTGGGATTCTTCTCGCTGTCCGACTCGAAGCTGATTCCCTATGTGTTGCCGGCGATGCCGGCCGTCGCGCTGCTGATCGGAGCCTTGCCGAGCGCCGTTCTGCGAAGGGACGTGCAGTTTGCGGCGGTGCTCGTGCTGGTGGTCGGCATCGCGCTCGGGGCCGCGAGTTTTTACTTGCCGCATCGGATCGCGCCCTCGGATCGCAGCCCGTATTTCCTCGCGATGGCGCAACCGCTGCTGCGCGTAGCCGCGGTGCTCGCGGTCTCCGCGCTGTTCGTCTTGGCCAAGCGCGACCCCGATACCACGGGCGGCGCCGTGTTCTTGGGTGTAGGCTGGTGCCTCGCGGTGCTGCTGCTGGTGCGCGCGGCCGCCGCGGTCGCACCGATCTACTCGGGCCAGAGTCTCGCGCAAGCGCTCGAAGGCGAGCCACGCGACTGGCCGATCTACAGTGTGGGCACCTATGATCAGACTCTGCCGTTCTATTTGCGAAGAACCGTCACGCTGGTCGCGTATCGTGGCGAACTCGACTACGGTCTGCGCCACGCATCCGCGGCCATACTGGGCGGCGGTGCGGGCTTCGCATCCGTCGCCCAGTTCCTCGTTCGCTGGTCGCAGGCAGGCAAGGCGTTTGCGGTAATGGATACTGAGATGTTCGACGAATTGACTGCCCGAGGCATTAAGATGCGAATAGTGAGCCGCGATGCGCATCGCGTGCTGGTGGCGCGGCAATGAGCGCCGGGGCGGGCATTAGCTGGATCACCTGGGTCTTGATCTTGAGCGGCGTGAGCATGAACGCGGCCGCGCAGATCCTCCTGAAGTTCGCGACCAAGCCGCTCGCGCAGTTTTCTCAATTTGATTTAGGCACGCTCGCCGCCAGCATTCTCGTGCTCGTCAGGAGTCCGCCGTTTTGGGCCGGCATGGTTTGTTACGCGGCGAGTATCTGCGTCTGGCTCGCGGCCTTGGCGAAGGCGCCCGTGAGCGTTGCCTACCCGATGCTCTCGATCGGCTACATACTCGTGGCCTGGGCATCAGTCGTGTGGTTGGGCGAGACTATGTCGCCCGCTAAAATGCTGGGGATCGCGCTGATTTGTATCGGCGTCGTCCTCGTTTCCAGGAGTTCAACATGACCGAGTTTCTCCCCTTTACGCGTCCAAACATCGATGAGGACAGCATTGCCGCCGTCGCGGCGGTGTTGCGCTCGGGACAGCTCGCGAGCGGTCCCAAGGTGCTTGCCTTCGAGGCGGCACTGGCCGCTTACATCGGGGCGGGCAGGCAAGTGCGGGTGCTCACCTCGGCGACCGAGGGGCTCGAAATCGCGCTCAGCATAGCCGGCGTGCGCAGCGGCGATGAAGTGATCGTACCGGCCATGAGCTTCGCCGCAAGCGCCAACGTGATCGCCCGGCTCGGTGCAATTCCAAAATTCGTGGACATCGAGCTGCATTCGCGCAATATCGATATGGCATTGGTGCCGGCCGCCTTGACCGGAAAAACGCGCGCCATCATGCCGGTGCATTTTTCCGGTTTGCCAGTCGACATGACGGCGCTCTACGCGTTTGCCGAAAAGCACCGACTGCGCGTCGTCGAAGATGCGGCGCACGCGATCGGATCGCGCTACGCGGATAAGCCGATCGGCAGCATCGGGGATTTGGTCGTGTTTAGTTTTCATCCGAACAAGAACATGACCACGATCGAGGGCGGCGCGATAGCCACGGCCGATAAGAACGCCATCGAGCTCATCGAGCAGCATCGGTTCCACGGCATCAAGAAAAACGCCGATGGCGAAATCGATGTGCTGTTTCCGGGCGCAAAGAGCAATTTATCCGACGTCGCCGCGCAGGTCGGCATCGATCAGCTGCGACGCTTGGACGGGTTCAATGCGCGACGCCGAGAACTCGCCGCGCGTTATTTCGACCAATTGGCGGATTACCCCGGCGTCGTGCTGCCGGAGCGCGGCGATGCCGGACATAGTTGGCACATGTTCCAGCTGCTCATCGACTTCGCGGCGCGCAAAATCACGCGTCCCGAGTTTCAGAGAGCGATGGCGAAGCGCGGAATCGGGATCGGCGTGCATTACCCCTGTATCCCGGGCTTGTCGTATTACCGCGAGCGCGGCTACCAGGCCGATCGCGATTATCCGGTCGCATCGCGCGTCGGTCGCGAAACGGTCACGCTGCCGCTGTTTCCGGCGATGAGCGATGCGGATGTGACGCGCGTATGTGCCGCGCTGCGGGCGGAACTGGCTTGATCGGCCAATCGGATTGGCGCAGACTTTACCGCCCGCAAGATCGACGATAAGGGAAGGATCGCCATGAAGCGCTTAATGACTCTCGCAGTGAGCTGCCTGGTATTTTCCGCGCCGTTGTATGCGGCACTCAAGCTCGGCGACCAGGCTCCGGACTTTACGACGCAGGCGACGCTCGCCGGCAAGCCGTTCACATTCTCTTTGGCGGACGCCTTGAAGACGGGGCCCGTGGTTCTTTATTTTTATCCGGCGGCATTCACGCCGGGCTGCACGGTCGAAGCGCATCTATTCGCCGAGGCGACCGACAAGTTCAAGGCGCTCGGTGCGACCGTCATCGGCGTATCGCACGATCCGATCGACAAGCTCAACAAGTTTTCGGTCAGCGAATGCCGCAATAAATTCGCCGTGGCGTCCGATGCCGACCAAAAGATCATGAAGTCCTATGACGCCGTGCTCGCAGTGAAGCCCGAGTATGCGAATCGGACCTCGTACGTCATTGCGCCCAACGGCAAGATCATCTACGAATACACGGCGATGAATCCGGAAAAGCACGTCGATAACACCATGGACGCCGTGCAGCAGTGGCTGGCCGGCCAGAAGCATTGATCCTAAAGGACCAACCCCCCCGGTGCTATTTGACTGGCCGGTTGAAGAGGTAATCCAACGACAGTTTGCCGGGGCCATAGGTCATCAAATAGACCAGGATCGAGCCCCATAGTACGTGCTGGGCGAGCGCGGCTTCGAAGCCCTCGGCGAGCAATACGTTGCGGTAGGAAATCACCGCCATCGCATTGACTGCGAACAGGCCGATCGCTCCCAGGCGGCTCGCGAACCCGAGCACCAGCAAGGTCGGAAAGAATAGCTCACCGCAAGTTCCGGCAACCGCCGCCACCTGCGGCGAAAGCACCGGCGTGTGGTATTCGTTCTCGAACAGATAGATCGTGCTGTCCCAGGAATTCAACTTGATCCAGCCCGACTTCCAAAATTGCCAGCTGACGTACCAACGCGCGACGAGCGCGACGACCGGCTGCAGCCGATCAAGCGCGCGTGCTGCAATGCGGTCAGGCGCGAGAATCTTATCGAGTACGGACATCCGAGCCACCTTGGGGTTCGATCGCGCACTCGTCGACGAAATCGACGATCACGCGATTGATGACCAGTTTTTGCAAGCTCGCGGTCGCATCGAACGCGGCGTCGCACGCCGCGGCCGCCTCGATCGCCGCCGCGAAAGGCGCGGCGCTCGAGAGTTGTTCGAGGAACGCGTATTCACCGACGCTCTGCGGCTGCATCTGCACGCCGCCAGGCGTGCGAACGAGCAGCAGGCGATCGCCGCCTTGGTCTAAGTCGATGATTTCGGGATCGGCGGCGCTGCCGACGTTGGCTTGCCAAATCGCCAGCACCGGATATTGCGAGGCGAACAAGCGTGCCGAGGGATGCAGGTGAAATCGCAGGGTATCGTAACGATCAGGCGCGATCGCGGCGAGTCGCGGAAGATCGAAATCCGCATGATCCGCCGCCGTCAAGGTCTCTTGATAGAGCCATTCAAAGCGCGCGACGTCCCCGAGATAACGATATTGATCGAGGCCATGCCGCTCGGCCCAAAGCCCTGGAAACGCGGCTCCGGTGTGCTGCAGATCTCCGGAGCGAGACGGATGCCGCGCGCGATACTCGCGCGCGCAGTGGGTGAAGTAGGCATCGCCGACCAGGCGCAGCACTGCCGGAAAACTGAGCCGCAGGCTCTCGATGAAGTTCGTCTCGGCGTTGTTTGCGTAGATCGCGAGCCGCTGTGCCGGCGCCAAGGCGCCGGGGAGGATTTCCCGCTCTGCGCGCGGATCCGATCCGTGGAGCAGCGCGCGCATGAAATCCGTCTGCAGCTCAGGCAGCGTCGGCATAAAGACTCCGCTGCACCGCATTCGCCATATCGGCTTCCGCGACGAGCTCGCTGAGCGCGGGAATTTGCGCATCCCACTCGATCAACGTGGGCACCGGGCCAAAGCGCAGCAAGGCGGTTCGGTACAAGGCCCAGACCGCGTCCGCGACCGGCGCGCTATGCGTGTCGATCAGCAGCTCCCGACCGTCGAGGCGCACCGACGTATGCCCTGCGAGATGCAGTTCCTGCACTGCCGAGCGCGGGATCGCATTCAAGTACTGCACGCAATCGTAGCCATGATTGTGCGCCGCCACGTAGACGTTGTTGACGTCCAGCAGGATGCCGCAGCCGGATTCCGCGGCGACCGCTGCGAGGAAGTCCCATTCGGCGATCCGCGAGCACTGAAATTCCAAATAGCTCGAGACATTCTCGATCAGAATCTGCCTTCCCAAGACGTCTTGAACGATCGAAATGCGTGCGCTGACGTGCCGCAGGGCTTCTTCCGTATAGGGCAGCGGCAGCAGATCATTGGCAAACAGGCCGCCGACGGAACTCCATGACAAATGCTCGGAGATGAGCGCCGGTCGAAACCGCTGCACCGTGCGGCGCAAACGCTCGAGATGATCGCGGTTCAGCGCGTCGGTCGAGCCCAGCGACAAGCCCACGCCGTGCAGCGATAGCGGGTATTGCTCGCGGATGCGCTCGAGACAATCGATGTGCGGGCCGCCGTCGGAAAAATAGTTCTCGCTGTGCGCTTCGAACCACGCCACGCGCGGTGTTTCGGCCAAGACGTCGAGGTGATGCTGCTTGCGCAGGCCGATGCCGGCAGCTGCCGGCATCGGGCCATGAGGCGCAATCGATGCAACATTTGAGTTCATCGATACAACCCGACTTTACATAGTCTTCGGGGTCAAGCTGCCGCCGTTCAGCCGGTCGCAAGTGCCCTTCGGAACCGCGACGAAATCATGGCCGTCGCCGGACATCTTCGATTGACCCTGGCAGGCATGTGCGCCGGCCGCACAATCGTTTTTGCCGGCCTTGGCGACGCCATAGCACTTCTCCTGATCCGGCTTCATGGTCGCAGGCGCCGCGAAAGCGGCCGAGCCGAGCGCGAACAGGGCGCTGATGGCGGCAATCGTCATGGGTGCTGTCTTCGTCATATCAATCTCCTAAGGGTTGGGAATCGAAAGGTCAAAACTGTCTCACGCTCGATAAGACCGTCCCTCCGCGGGGATTATTGCATCCGGGCATATGTTTATAACGCAAGCGCATGCCTAAGGCGGCTCATTCAGCGGTCATCTCTAGAATCTGGGCAGCCCGGCGCGGGCTTTGGCTGTAGAATGCCGCGTTTACGGTCGAAGGTGTGGTGACGGTGCCGGATACCAACAAGCGTCGATGTGCGCTGATCTGCGGATCGGTCGCTTACGACACCATTTTAGTGTTTCCGGATCGGTTCAAGGCGCACATTCTGCCCGACAAGCTGCATATCCTGAATGTGTCTTTCCTGGTGCCCGAAATGCGGCGGGAATTCGGCGGTTGCGCCGCGAATATCGCCTATGGGCTATCGCTATTGGGCGATCTCGGCGTGCCGATGGCCGCCGCCGGACATGACTTCGGGCCCTATCGCGAACACTTGATCGCCAACCGCATTCCCAACGACTATATCGCCGAGTTGCCCGACGCGTTCACCGCGCAGGCCTACATCACGACCGACCTCGACGATAATCAAATCACGGCCTTTCACCCCGGCGCGATGCAATACGCCCACCGCAATAAGGTGTCGTCGGTCGCCGCGGAGATCGCCGTCGGCATCGTTGCGCCCGACGGGCGCCAGGCGATGATCGAACATGCCGAACAATTCGCGGCCGCAAAAATTCCTTTCATTTTCGACCCGGGTCAGGGTCTGCCGATGTTCGGCGCGGACGAACTCAAGATTTTCATGGGCCAGGCGAGCTGGCTGGCCGTCAACGATTACGAGTGGAGCCTGTTGCAGGAAAAAACGGGCTTCACGATCGCCGAAGTCATGGACCGCGTCGATGCGCTGGTCGTGACCCGGGCGGCGGAAGGATCGGTGATCTACGCCAAGGGCCGGACCTACACGATTCCGGCGGCGAGCCCGCGCGCGGTCGTCGATCCGACCGGTTGCGGCGATGCCTATCGGGCTGGTTTAATTCACGGGTTGCTGCGCGGCCTGGATTGGAACACCACCGGCAGGGTCGCCTCGCTGATGGGCGCGATCAAAATCGAATCGCGCGGTCCGCAGAACCATCGATTCACGAGACCTGAGTTCGAACAACGATATCAGGAGAATTTCCATCAACCGGCACCAGGACGATAAGACATGAGCAAGAGCTTTTCCTTCACCTCCGAATCCGTATCCGAAGGGCATCCGGACAAGGTCGCCGACCAGATCTCCGATGCGATTCTCGATGCGATACTGAGGGCCGACCCGCGCGGCCGCGTGGCTTGCGAAACGCTGGTCAAGACCGGCGTCGTCATCGTTGCCGGCGAAGTCACGACGAGTGCGTGGGTCGACGTCGAGGCCATCGTGCGCAAAACGGTGCTCGATATCGGCTACGACACCTCGGACATGGGATTCGACGGCGCGAGCTGCGGCGTGCTCAACATCATCGGCAAACAATCGCCCGACATCGCGCAGGGCGTCGATCGCAAAGACGAGCGCAAGCAGGGCGCGGGCGATCAAGGCCTCATGTTCGGTTACGCGAGCAACGAGACCGATGTATTGATGCCCGCGCCGATCACGCTGGCGCATCGGCTCGTCAAGAAGCAGGCGCAGGTGCGCAAGAGCGGTAAACTCTCCTGGCTGCGTCCGGATGCGAAGAGCCAAGTGACGTTGCGCTACGAGAACGACGTGCCGGTCGGCCTCGAAGCCGTCGTGCTCTCCACGCAGCATAGCGACGATATCAGCACCAAGCAGCTGCGCGAAGCGGTCATGGAGGAGATCTTGAAGCCGGTGCTGCCCGCCAAATGGGTCGACAAGCATACGAAATACCACATCAACCCCACGGGGCGTTTCGTGATCGGTGGTCCCGTCGGGGATTGCGGTCTGACCGGCCGCAAGATCATCGTCGACACCTACGGCGGTTTCGCACGCCATGGCGGCGGCGCATTCTCGGGCAAGGATCCCTCGAAGGTTGATCGCTCGGCAGCTTATGCCGCGCGCTACGTCGCCAAGAATATCGTCGCAGCCGGCCTCGCCGACCGCTGCGAAGTCCAGGTCTCTTACGCAATCGGCGTCGCCGAGCCCACCTCGATCATGGTCGAGACCTTTGGGACCGGCAAACTGTCGGACAAGCGCCTCACACAGATCGTGCGCGCGCATTTCGACCTGACGCCGTTCGGCTTGCGCGAAATGCTCGATCTGGCGCGGCCGATATACCAGCAAACCGCCAGCTACGGCCACTTCGGCCGCAAGGAAGCGGACTTCACCTGGGAGCGCACCGATAAAGCGGAGCGGCTCGCAGCCGAAATGAAATCAACGCGCGCCGCCTGAAGGCCGCGCACCTCACCTAAGATTCTTGGAGTATCCGTAAATGAACGCAGCAGTCAAACACGCAGCCGATTTCCTGGTCAAGGACCTGGCGCTCGCCGATTGGGGCCGCAAGGAAATCGCCATTGCGGAAACCGAGATGCCCGGGCTCATGGCAATCCGCAACGAATTCGCCGCGGAGCAGCCGCTGCGCGGCGCGCGTATCACGGGCTCCTTGCACATGACGATTCAGACTGCCGTGCTCATCGAGACGCTCAAGGCGCTGGGCGCTCAGGTACGCTGGGCCTCGTGCAACATCTACTCGACGCAGGACCATGCGGCGGCCGCGATCGCCGCGGGAGGGACCGCCGTATTCGCCGTCAAGGGCGAGACCCTCACCGAGTATTGGGATTACACGCACCGGATCTTCGAATGGCCGGACGGCAGCCACTCGAACATGATCCTCGATGACGGCGGCGACGCGACTTTGTTGCTGCATCTCGGGAGCAAGGCGGAGACGGATCTGGCGCTGTTGGCGCACCCGGCGAGCGAAGAGGAGCAGTGCTTGTTCGCCGCGATCAAGGCGAAGCTCAAAGCCGATCCGAAGTGGTACTCCACGCGTCTCGCGAAAATCAAGGGGGTGACCGAGGAGACGACGACGGGCGTCAAGCGCCTCTACCAGATGGCCAAGGAGGGACAGTTGGCGTTTCCGGCGATCAACGTCAATGACTCGGTCACGAAGTCCAAATTCGACAATCTCTACGGCTGCCGCGAGTCGCTCGTCGATGCGATCAAGCGCGCGACCGACGTCATGATCGCGGGCAAGATCGCGGTCGTCGCGGGTTATGGCGACGTTGGAAAGGGTTCCTCTCAGGCCTTGCGTGCGTTGTCGGCGCAGGTCTGGGTCACGGAAATCGACCCGATTTGCGCGCTGCAGGCCGCGATGGAGGGCTATCGTGTCGTCACCATGGATTACGCGGCCGACAAGGCGGACATTTTCGTGACCGCAACCGGCAATTTGCACGTGATTACGCACGATCACATGCTGCGCATGAAGGACCAGGCAATCGTCTGCAACATTGGGCATTTCGACAACGAAATCCAAGTCGCGGCGCTCAAACAACACAAATGGGAAAACATCAAGCCGCAAGTCGACCACATCATTTTCCCGGACGGCAAGCGCATCATCCTGCTCGCCGAGGGGCGTCTCGTGAATTTGGGTTGCGGTACCGGCCATCCTTCCTACGTCATGAGCTCGTCGTTCGCGAATCAGGTGCTCGCGCAGATCGAACTGTTCGCCAATACCAAGAATTACCGCATCGGTGTCTACGTGTTGCCGAAGCATCTCGACGAGAAAGTCGCGCGTCTGCAGCTCTCGAAGCTCAGCGCCGAACTCACGGAATTGACCGACGTTCAGGCGCGTTATATCGGTGTGACCAAACAGGGTCCGTACAAAACCGACCAGTATCGGTACTAGGCGCATGGCAGACGCGGCGAAAATACTCGACGGCAAGGCCGTTGCGGCCAAAGTGCGCGCCGAAGTCGCAGTGCGCGCGAGCGCGTTCATCGTGGCCAAGGGCCGGCCGCCGGGTCTTGCGGTCGTCCAGGTCGGCGCCAACCCGGCCTCGACCGTGTACGTGCGCAATAAGCGCAAGGCCTGCGAGGAGACCGGCATTCACTCCTTCGCGTTCGATCGCCCCGACACGGTTACGCGCGGCGAGATGCTGGCGCTGATTCATGAATTGAATGCCGACACCCGCATCGACGGCATCCTGGTGCAGCTGCCGCTGCCGCCTGCACTCGATGCCAACGAGATCATGGATGCCGTCGATCCCGCGAAAGACGTCGATGGTTTCCATCCGCAGAATACCGGGCTGCTCGCGCAGAAGCGGCCGCGGCTGCGCCCGTGCACACCTTACGGCGTCATCCGGCTTGCGAAGGAATACGGAATCGCGCTGCGGGGGCTGCGGGCGACCGTCGTCGGCGCCTCGAACATCGTCGGCAGGCCCATGGCCTTGGAGCTGCTGCTGGCCGGTTCGACGGTCACGGTTTGCCATACCGGCACCCGTGATTTGCGCGCCGAAGTCGAGCGCGCCGAGCTCGTCGTTGCGGCCGTCGGCAAGCCCGGCATGGTGCTCGGCGAATGGATACGCGAGGGCGCCGTCGTGTTCGATGTCGGCATCAACCGCACCGAGTCGGGACACCTGGTCGGCGACGTCGGTTATGAGGCCGCGCGTCTGCGCGCCGGCTGGATCACGCCGGTCCCGGGAGGCATCGGCCCGATGACGATCGCGATGTTATTGTCCAATACCCTGGATGCGGCCACCGCCGGCTGAAGTTTTCGCGGCTGCTTGAGTATACTGCGGTGCCAAATCGGCAGGGCTTGAAGGTTCATTAGGAGGTTCGAGCGCGTGAGTTCCAAGGTGTATCCCGACGCGGTCAGTGCGCTGCGCGACATTTTGCACGATGGCATGATGCTCATGTCGGGCGGTTTCGGTGCCTGCGGCATCCCGGAGAACTTGATTGCGGCAGTGCGCGAACTCGGTGTGCGCGACTTGACGGTCGTCTCGAATAACGCGGGTCTCGATACCTTCGGTCTGGGGCTGCTGTTGCAGACGCGGCAGATCCGCAAGATGATTTCCTCCTACGTCGGCGAGAACAAGGAATTCGAACGGCAATACCTCGCGGGCGAACTCGAACTCGAATTCAATCCCCAGGGTACGCTCGCCGAGCGAATTCGCGCGGGCGGCGCCGGCATCCTCGGCTTTTACACGCGCACCGGCGCAGGGACCTTGGTGGCCGAGGGCAAGGAACAGCGTGTCGTGAACGGCGAGACCTACGTGCTCGAGATGGGGCTGGTTGCGGACATCTCGCTCGTCAAAGCCTGGAAAGGCGACACCGAAGGCAATCTCGTGTATCGCAAGACGGCGAGGAATTTCAACCCGAATATGGCGACCGCCGGCCGAATCACGGTCGCCGAGGTCGAGGAACTCGTCGAGGTCGGCCGTCTCGAGCCCGATCACATTCATACGCCGGGCATCTACGTGACACGAATCGTCGCCGGCAAGAACTATTCGAAATTCATCGAGAAACGCACGGTACGGCCGCGCGAGGGAGGCACCGGTGCCGTGGTCGCGTGAAGATTTGGCCGCGCGAGCGGCCCGGGAACTCGCCGACGGGTTCTACGTAAATCTCGGGATCGGGATTCCGACGCTCGTCGCCAATTACATCGCGCCGGGCGTCAAGGTCGTGCTGCAGTCGGAGAACGGCATGCTCGGTATGGGGCCGTTTCCCTATGCCGGGGATGAGGATGCGGACCTCATCAATGCGGGCAAACAGACGGTCACGGAATTGCCGATGACCTCGTATTTTTCATCGGCCGACAGCTTTGCAATGGTGCGCGGCGGACACATCGATCTTTCGGTGCTCGGCGCGATGGAAGTCTCCGAATCCGGCGATCTGGCGAACTGGATGGTGCCCGGCAAGGTCGTCAAGGGCATGGGTGGGGCGATGGACCTGGTCGCCGGCGTCAAGCGCGTCGTGATCGTCATGGAGCACACGTCCAAGGACGGCGAGCCCAAGTTCAAGCGGCAATGCGAATTGCCGCTGACCGGCGCAAATGTCGTCGACTTGCTGATCACCGACCTCGCGGTATTCTCGCGCAGCTCGCGCCATGATCCGTTTCGGCTCATCGAACTCGCGCCCGGCGTCTCGCGCCAAGAGGTGCGCCAAAAGACCCTCGCGCACTACCTGGAATGACGCGCCGCCGCTGATGACCGCCCTGACGCATTTGCAGCGCCTCGAAGCCGAGAGCATTCATATTTTTCGCGAGGTCGTCGCCGAATGCGAGAAGCCGGTCATGCTGTATTCGATCGGCAAGGACAGCTCGGTGATGCTGCATCTCGCGCTGAAGGCGTTCGCGCCCGCAAAGCCGCCGTTCCCGCTGCTGCAAATCGCGAGCGGCTGGGATTTTCGTGACATGCTCGAATTCCGGGATGCGACGGTCCGGCGGCTCGGTTTGGATTTGCTCGTCTACACGAACGAGGAGGGCGCAGGCACCGGCGTAAAGCCCTGGACGCCCGGGACGGCCTATGCCGATCTGATGCTGACTCAGGCGCTGCGCGAGGCGCTCGACAAATACGGATTCGATGCCGCCTTCGGCGGCGCCCGGCGCGACGAGGAGAAGAGCCGCGCCAAGGAGCGCATTTTTTCGTTTCGCTCGGCGCAGCACCGCTGGGATCCGAAAAATCAGCGCCCCGAGCTCTGGCAGATCTACAACGCGCGTAAAAATCGCGGCGAGAGCATCAGAGTCTTTCCGCTGTCGAATTGGACCGAACTCGACGTCTGGCAATACATACACCTCGAGGATATACCCGTCGTTCCGCTGTATCTCGCGAAGCCGCGCCCCGTCGTGCGGCACGGCGGCCGGCTCATCATGGTCGACGACGATCGCTTGCCCCTGAGCGAGACCGACCGCGTCGAAACCTTGAGCGTGCGCTTCCGCACGCTCGGCTGCTATCCGCTGACGGGCGCGACGCTGAGCACGGCGTCGAGCCTGACGGAGGTCATACGAGAGATGCTGCTCGCTACGGGCTCCGAACGCGAGGGACGGCTCGTCGACGACGGGGCGGCGTCGATGGAGCGCAAGAAGCAAGAGGGCTATTTCTGATGGCCGCCGGCGCCGCACCCGTTGCCAGCGGATCCGAGCTCATCGCTTCGGACATCGAAGCGTATTTGCGGCTGCATCAGCACAAGAGCTTGCTGCGTTTCATCACCTGCGGGTCGGTCGACGACGGCAAGTCCTCGCTGATCGGACGCCTGTTGTACGAGACCAAGATGATTTTCGCGGACCAGCTCGCCGCTCTGGAGTCGGATTCGAAGCGCGTCGGCACGCGCGGCGGGCAGATCGACTTCGCGCTGCTCGTCGACGGCCTGGCAGCGGAGCGTGAACAGGGCATCACGATCGATGTCGCCTATCGGTTTTTCTCGACCGACAAGCGCAAGTTCATCGTCGCCGATACGCCGGGTCACGAGCAGTACACGCGCAACATGGTCACCGGCGCGTCGACCGCGGAGCTTGCGGTCATCCTGATCGACGCCCGCAAGGGAGTGCTGACGCAAACGCGCCGCCACAGCTTTCTGGTCTCGTTGCTCGGCATCAGCAAGATCGTGTTGGCGATCAACAAGATGGATCTCGTCGGCTACTCCGAGCAGATCTTCCGCGAGATCGAGCACGACTTTCGCGGCTTTGCGGCGCAGATCCAGCTCAGCGACATCACCGCGATACCGGTATCGGCGGTCGAGGGCGACAACGTCGTCACCTCGAGCGCGGCGATGCCCTGGTATCGGGGACCGAGCTTATTGCAGCAGTTGGAGAACGCACCCGAAGCGGACGTCGCCACGGCGAAGCCGTTTCGCCTGCCCGTTCAATGGGTCAACCGGCCCAATGCGGAGTTTCGCGGTTTTGCCGGTCTGATCGCGAGCGGCGTCGTGCGCAGCGGCGATCGGCTTCGCGTGCTGCCGTCGGGGCGATGCAGCCAGGTTGCCAAGATCATCTCCGCGGGCGCCGATGCGCCCTACGCAGTGGCCGGCGAGTCGGTGACGCTGACGCTCGTCGATGAGATCGACGTCAGCCGCGGCGATGTGCTCGCTGCGGCGGACTCCGCGCCCGCGATCGCAAGCCAATTCGAGGCGACGATCATCTGGATGCACGACGAAGCGCTGGTCCAGGGACGCGCCTATCTGTGCAAGCTCGGCGGTAAAACGCTGGTGGCGACCGTGGCGCCGATCAAATACCGCATCGATGTCAACACGCTCGAGCAAATACCGGCCAATAGGCTCGATCTGAACGACATCGGCGTCTGCCATCTCGAACTCGGCAGTGCGATCGCGTTCGAACCCTATAAGGAAAATCGGGCGCTCGGCGGCTTCATTCTGATCGATCGGCTTACGAACAACACGGTAGGTGCGGGCCTGTTGCGGTTTGCACTGCGCCGCTCGGAAAACGTGCATTGGCAGACGCTCGACGTCAATAAGCGCGCTCGCGCGCGCTTGAGTCATCAGAAGCCCTGCGTCGTGTGGCTCACCGGACTATCCGGCGCGGGCAAGTCGACGATCGCGAACCTCGTCGAAAAGAAATTGCATGCCGATGGGCGCCAAACCTACCTGCTGGACGGCGACAACGTGCGCCACGGACTGAATCGGGATCTCGGCTTCACCGACGCCGATCGGGTCGAGAACATTCGTCGCGTCGGGGAAGTGGCGCGCTTGATGGTCGATGCGGGGCTCATCGTGTTGGTGTCGTTCATCTCACCGTTTCGCGCCGAACGGTCCATGGCGCGCAGCCTCGTCGAGCCGGGCGAGTTCGTCGAAGTATTCGTCGATACGCCGCTCGCCACCGCCGAGTCGCGCGACCTCAAGGGGCTATACAAGAAGGCGCGTCGCGGAGAGCTCAAGAATTTTACGGGCATCGATTCGCCCTACGAGGCGCCCGAGAATCCGGAATTGCGCCTGGACACGACCCGGCTGACGCCGGAAGCCGGCGCCGACGCGGTCATCGCCTACCTGCGCGAGGCCGGGATTGTCGATGTGGGTCTGACCCGGAAAATCTGATGGGCGAAGCGCAGCTGTTGTGGGGGCTGCTATTCGGGTCGATCGGCCTGGCATTCGTCATCTACGGCAAGAAGCAGCGCTCGCCGGCACCGCTGGTTTGCGGCGTTGGCCTCATGATCTATCCGTATTTCGTGTCGAATGCCTATCTATTGGTCGCGATCGGCGTGGCACTGACCGCACTGCCGTACTTCTTCCGGCAGTAAAGCGGGGCCGCACTCAGGTCTTAGGCACCCGCTGCCGCCGCCGCGCTCGCCAGCTTGAGGTCGGCGCGCCGACGCTGTTCGTCGTGCACCTCGGCGGCCGTGAGTCCGGTATGGGTGGCGATGATCTCGATGAGCCGATGCTGCGGATCGCGCGGCAGAGTCACTTCATGCAGCCGCTCCCAAATTCGGATGCGCTCCTCCGCGGACTTGAGCCGCGAGGATTGCTCGGCGAGATCGAGCTTGCGGCGCTCGGCGTTTTCCGCCTGCTGATGCGCGAGGCGCGCACGAAAGTCCATCGTCGGGTCGTCCGACGGCATGATGCCGGTTCGGGCATTTGAATAATTCTGCTTGTCTTGCATCGCACTGAACTCCGAAGTAAGTGCGGACACGGTAACATTGTCCGGCCGTGCGCGGTTCTATTTCGGATGCGCCGCGGCCCAAAGTCTGAAAGAGGGGCCCGCTTGGGTCCAAACGTTAAAAAAAGGGTGCCGGCCGCGGCGCAATGATCGGAAAGGAGAATCTCAATGACGGTCTCGATTTACGATGTATCGATTCCCAGTCTCGTTAGAGGGTTGACGAATTTGTCGAATATTCTCGATAAGGGGGCCCATTACGCCGCCGCCAGAAAGTTCGACTCCGCGACTCTGCTGCATGCGCGCTTGTTTCCGGACATGCATCCGCTCGTGAAACAGGTACAGATCGCCTGCGATACGGCCAAGGGCGCCGCGGCCCGCCTCGCGAAACTCGAGAACCCGAAGCATGAAGACAATGAGGCGAGCTTCGCGGACTTGAGCGCACGCATTCAGAAGACGCTCGACTTCGTCAAGAGCGCGACTCCGGAAGCGATGGCCGGCGCCGAAAGCCGCCAGATCGTGCTGCAGTTCCCCACCAACACCTTGACCTTCACCGGCCTCGATTATTTGACGCATTTCGTACTGCCGAATTTCTACTTTCACATCAGCGTCGCGTACGCATTGCTCCGCAATAATGGCGTCGAGGTCGGTAAACGGGACTTTTTGGGCGCGATTCAGTAGGCATCGGCCCAGCCGCAGCGCGGAGCCGCAACGGCGCACGGCCCGGTCGGAGTGCGCTTTATGTGCGCATACGGTCGAGCGCCGGGAAGTGTTTGCGCGCGTAAGCGATGATTTGCTTGTCGCTCGGGTGGTCCGCGGTCTCGACGGCGACGACGAGTTTTGCGAGCGGCGCGTGCTTTTCGCCGAGATAGGCGACGAATTCGTGTTTGGTCTGCGCGGGCCCTAGAACGAGGATTTCCCGCGCGCCGGCGAGCGATTTGGCGACCTCGTCGAAGAATTGATGGTCGGCGACCTCGCGGTGAGCCCCGGTGTGCTTGCCTCCATCCGCGTAGGCTTGGTGGTGGTGCGCGTGCACCACGGCGTGCTGCTGCTCGGTTTCGGTCAATTGCCAGGCCGAGGCCTTTTGATGATCGATCCAAACCACGGCGTGGTAGTGAGACATCGAGAACTCCTGAAGTGCATGGCGCGCGTTCGAGCGCAAACGATCGTCATTCTAAACCGCGGAGCGACTGCCACGGATACGCAACTGTCACTCAATCAATCGCGTCATTGTGGCAGACTTTATCGATGCCCACTGTCCTGACGATCAACGGCGGCTCTTCGAGTATTCGGTTTTCGCTCTACCGGCCAGGGCTCGCTATCGCGGAGCGCATGCAGGGCAAGATCGAGCGCATCGGGCTGCCGGGCGCGAATTTCACGAGCAGCGACGGATCCGCAGGCGCTCCGGCACGCCGCGAGGTCGCACTGGCTGATCATCGCGCAGCAGTGCAGGTATTGATGGATTGGTTGGAGGCGCAGCCGGCATTCGGCGCGGTGCAGGCCGTCGGCCACCGGATCGTCAACGGCATGGCGCACACGGCGCCGCAGCGCATTACGCCGCTGCTGTTGGACGAACTACGGCGCATCCGGCCCTACGATCCGGAGCATCTTCCCAGCGAGATCAAGCTCATCGAGGCAATCCAGAAGCGCAACCCCAAACTTCCGCAAGTGGCCTGCTTCGATACGGCATTTCACCAGAGCATGCCGCGCGTAGCGAAAATGCTGCCGATCCCGCGCAAATACGACGCGCAAGGCGTGCAGCGGTACGGATTTCACGGCCTCTCGTATGCCTACCTGCTGCGGGAATTGGCGCGCCTCGGCGAGCGGTCTGCGACGCGCGGGCGCGTGATACTCGCACATCTCGGTAACGGCGCGAGCATGGCGGCCGTGCGGGACGGCAAAAGCGTCGATACCAGCATGGCGTTCACGCCGACCGCGGGCTTGGTCATGAGTACGCGATCGGGCGATTTGGATCCGGGCCTCGCCTACTATTTCTCGCGTACCGAGGCGATGAGTGCGCGACAATTCCAAACCATGGTCAATCACGAAGCGGGCCTTCTCGGTGTTTCCGAGACCAGTTCCGACGTGCGCGATCTGCTGGCGCATGAAGCCCTGGATCCGCGGGCCGCGGAGGCCTTGGCGCTGTTTTGTTATCAGGCGAAAAAATGGGTTGGGGCGTTCAGTGCCGCAATGGGCGGCTTGGACGCGCTGGTCTTCACGGGCGGCATCGGTGAAAACGCTGCGGCCTTGCGCTCCCGCATTTGCGCCGGCCTGGAATTTCTCGGACTCGAATTGAACGAGGCGCGCAATGCCGCGAATGCGCCCTTGATATCCGCGGACTCGAGCCGGGTCGCGGTCCGGGTCGTGCGTACCGATGAGGAGCTGATGATCGGCGAACAGACGCTGCAAACGCTCGGGCTGAATGCCGCAACGGAGAAGTGAATCATGACTGAGAATTCCAACGCACCGACGCTCGATGCGCAGCAGCTGCGCGAGCTGGACGCGTATTGGCGGGCCGCAAATTATTTGGCGGTGGGACAAATCTATCTGCAGGACAATCCGCTGCTGCGCGAGCCGCTACAAGCTGCGCACATCAAGCACATGCTGCTCGGTCATTGGGGCACGACGCCCGGACAGAATTTCATTTATACGCACCTGAATCGGGTCATCAAAAATTACGGACTCGATATGATTTACATGTCGGGTCCGGGCCACGGAGGGCCCGCGGTCGTCGCCGGCACGTATCTCGAGGGAACCTACAGCGAGGTCTATCCCAATATCAGCCGCGACACCGCCGGCTTGAGGCGTCTGTTCAAGCAGTTCTCGTTTCCGGGCGGAATTCCGAGTCATGCCTCGGCGGAATGCCCCGGCTCCATCCACGAGGGCGGCGAACTCGGCTATTCACTGAGTCATGCGTTCGGCGCCGTGTTCGACAATCCATCGCTGCTCGTCGCTTGCGTGATCGGCGACGGCGAAGCCGAGACCGGACCGCTCGCGACGGCCTGGCACTCGAACAAGTTTCTCAACCCCGCGACCGACGGTGCGGTGCTGCCGATTCTGCACCTCAATGGCTATAAGATCGCCAATCCCACGGTGCTCGCACGCATTTCGCGCGAAGAACTCGACCAATTGTTGCGCGGCTGCGGTTGGACGCCTCACTACGTCGCGGGCTCGGAACCCGCACTCATGCACGAGGCGATGGCGATGACGCTCGATCGGGTCATCGAACAAATTCACGAAGCGCAGCATGCCGCGCGCCGACACGGGGACCAGACGCGGCCCCGTTGGCCGATGATCGTGCTCGACTCGCCGAAGGGCTGGACCGGCCCCAAGTTCATCGACGGGCGCGCGTGCGAAGGCACCTTCCGGTCGCATCAAGTTCCCCTGACCGACCCGGCGACGAATCCGGCGCATCTGCGTCAGCTCGAAGAGTGGCTCAGGAGCTATCGGCCCGAGGAGCTGTTCGACGCGCAAGGCTGCCTGATGCCGGAACTGGCGGCGCTCGCACCGACCGGTGAGCGACGCATGGGTGCCAACCCCAATGCGAATGGCGGCATCTTGCTGCGGGATTTGCGCATGCCGAATTACGCCGATTATGCCGTGGACGTGCCCTCGCCTGGCGTGCTCGGTATCGGCGACACCCACGTGCTCGGCCGATTTCTGCGTGATGTCGCCAAACTCAACGACGATCAGCGCAACTTCAGGATTTTCGGGCCGGACGAGACGCTTTCCAACGGGCTCGAGGCGGTTTTCGAAGCGACGAATCGGCAATGGGAAGCGCCTACGATCGCGAACGACGAATTTCTAGCGCGCGATGGGCGTGTCATGGAAATGCTCAGCGAGCACCAATGCGAAGGCTGGCTTGAGGGCTATTTGCTGACGGGCCGGCATGGCCTGTTCAATTGCTACGAGGCGTTCATACACATCATCGATTCGATGTTCAACCAACACGCGAAATGGCTCAAGGTCACGGCCCATCTGCCTTGGCGGCGCAAGATTGCGTCGTTGAATTACTTGCTGTCCTCGCACGTGTGGCGTCAGGATCACAATGGATTCACGCATCAAGACCCCGGGTTCATCGATCACGTCGTCAACAAGAAATCCGAAATCGTGCGAATCTACCTGCCGCCCGACGCGAATTGCCTGCTCTCGGTCATGGACCACTGCCTGCGCAGCCGCCATTACGTCAATGTCGTGGTGGCCGGCAAGCATCCCGCGCCGCAGTGGCTGACGATGGATCAGGCCATCTCGCATTGCACCGCCGGTATCGGCATATGGCAATGGGCGAGTAACGACCAACAGTCGCAACCCGACGTCGTCATGGCCTGTGCCGGCGATGTACCGACGCTCGAAACGCTGGCTGCCGTGACGATACTGCGCGACCGCTTGCCCGAGCTCAAAGTGCGCGTCGTCAACGTCGTCGATTTGATGAAACTGCAGCCGGCCTCGGAACATCCGCACGGACTCAGCGATCGGGATTTCGATTCCTTGTTCACGACGGACAAGCCCGTGATCTTCGCCTTTCACGGCTATCCGTGGCTCATTCATCGGCTGACCTATCGGCGCAACAATCATCATAACCTGCATGTGCGCGGCTACAAGGAGGAGGGCACGATCACGACGGCGTTCGACATGACGGTGCTCAATGAGCTCGACCGCTTCCATCTGGTCATGGACGTCATCGACCGAGTGCCGAAGATCGGCAGTCCCGGCGTTTATCTCGAGCAGCAGCTGCGCGACAAGCTCGTCGAACACAAGCGGTACATCGAGGAAAATGGCCAGGACATGCCCGAAATCCGCGGCTGGAAATGGCCCGCCGAGCCCAGTCGCGCTAAATGACGCCGTCTGCTTCTAGAAGCGCAGCGATAAACAGCTCAGGCCGCCGTCCATTTTGCGAAACTCGGAGATCGGTAGCGTGATGAGGGCATATCCCAAGTTGCCCAGAGTGGCCGTCAATCGCGGATAGCCTTCGGCAAGCAAGACGTGTTCGTTGATACGCACGCAGTTAGCCGCGTATGATTCGACGGGCTCGACGCGCACGAGTTCGTAGGCGCGAAATTCCTCGACCGGCGGCAATTCCGGCGCCAGCACGAGACGGCCGTCGCCGAGATAGGCGATACCGGACTTCAGATGCAATAAGCCGCGATTGTCACGAATATCCACGGTAGAGGCCGTGTATCCGTGGCCACGCAACAACTGCGCCAGCTGCAGCGCGCCGGCATCGTTGGTCCGCGCGGACACGCCGATGAAGAAGTGATCCTCGGCCTGACAAACATCGCCGCCATCGACCGTGCCGGGCGCCGTAATGCACTGCGCCTCGCGACCCAAGTCGCGCAGCGCCTGCAAGACCGGGTTCACTTCGCCCTGGCGGGACGCCGCGCCGGGCCGCGTCACAATCGTCGCTCCTCGTGCGAGCACCGCGGTGTCCTCGACGAAAGTGCTGTCGGGATGCGTGGGGTCCGCCGGCAGCGCATGCACTTCGAGCCCGCAGCGCCGCAGCGCCGCGCAATACGCCGCATGCTGGACGAGCGCCGCCGCAAGATCGGGCGGCCCCAACTGCGCATTCGTGAGTCCTTGCGCGAAATTCGCAGCCGGCGGGCGCGTCATTGCGTGTTCGAAGCGATACGACATGGAGTTGAGTCTCCGAGAAAGTCCCATTGTATTCGAAGGCCTTATTGTTGGCGGTTGGACGGCCAAGTCCGATAGACCCCACGCAAAATGCCGCCGAAACGTCCATTCGAACGTTCCGGCGGCAAGTCTCGATCGCGCTAATCAGGCCTGTTGTCGATGCTGAAACTCGCTACGAAGGCCGGCGATCCGCGCCTCAATGGCCGCCTTGGCGTCACCCTGGTCTTTGTCCGCCTTCGCCTGCAGCGCCTTGACCTTGGCCTGCATCTCGGCTTCGGCCCGCTTCGATTCCAGCCGATCTTTCTCCAGCGTGTTCTCGATGCGCACGCGCAGCCGATCAATCTTCGCCTGCACTTTTGCCTTCAGGTCGCTGCGTACCTTGGCATGCTCCGCTTTGAGCTGATCGAGTTCGGCGCGATGGGCGGCCGCCTTGCGCGCGCTGCGTGCATTCTCAGCCTCACTCCTGACCATGCGGAATACAACCCCGCCTAGGGCCTCCATGCACGTATCCACGGGCGTGACCCATTCCTCATCCACCTCTGCAACGACGGCATACTTGCCTGGAATCAGCGTCGCCGAGACGTCGGACAAGAAGTCCGCGTCGAAGTCGGCGGTGTAAAGATCGCGGATGAAACCGAAGAGTGCACCCGTACCCATGCCGATCGCCAAACCGGCGGGACCTCCCAGGATCCCAATCATACTCCCGAGCGTCGTCCCCGCGACGATTCCAACCGGGAACACATCATCCACGCGCTCCTTCGATACGGTGCCGTCGGCATTCTTCTTGATTACCGCCAGCGAAGTTACCTCGATGCTGCCTTCGCGATCGAGCGCAGACAATGACCGCACGCCTTCGTAGGCGGCTTTTTCATCATTAAATACGATTGCTAATATCTTGTTCATGTCGATTTCTCCTCAGAAGTGCAAAGTGACCCGCTTCATGCGCTCGCGAAGGATCGGCCGCTCGGAAAGTGGCGCAATCCATTGGCGAGGGCGACGAACGACACGCCATCGAAAATGAAATCGATACCGATGGCCAGACCGATAAACCAGAGGCTCGATACCGGCAACTGCGTGAGCAACATGATGCCGAGGCCCACGGAGACGATCCCGGAGCACATCGCCCAGCCCCATTTCGGGAACTGCAACGCGACGGCGCCAATCGCGCGGAACATGCCGCCGACGACGAAGAACGAAGCGAGGATCAGCGTCAAGCTCACTTCCCCTGCGAGCGGGTACCGGATCAGCAAGTATCCCGTAAAGCCGCGCAGCAACGCACTCAGAAGGCAGAGAAAGAAGCCACTCCAACTGCGCATGCGAAACGCCTGAATCAGCGCGAGCACGCCGCCGAACAGCAGCAGCCAGCCGAACGTCAGCACGGTCGCGAGCGTCGCCGTGACCTCGCCGGCGATGCAGATGCCCCCCACGATAATGAGCCCGATGCCGAATGCCATGAACCAGCCCCAGGAATCATGGATTTCATCGAACCCAGCCGCGATTGACGCGGCGATTGATTTGTTTTCTGACATGATCGTTACCTCCATTGGATCAGATACGCTCAAGACCCTGATCATCGATGTCCTGTGATCCGAGTCAGCGTCGTTTGTTTACTTGCTTGGCGGCGCATATTCGAACTTCGGCGCCGCCTCCAAGGCCTCTTTGCTTGCGCCCGGCAGCACGAACTTTCCGGCTTTCAGCTTTAGCTGCGCGACCGGAATGGCGACATCGTGACGATCGACGCCAAGAAAACCGCCGACCCCGATGATGGCGTAAGAGACCGACTTGTCGGGAGCGATAATGATGTCGTCAATGTGTCCGATGCTCTCATTCTTGTCGTTGTATACGGCCTTGCCAAGAACCTGCTGTTTGGCGCTCCAACCGAGCGTTACGTCGCGCAGTTCGGCCGCAGCCACGCCGATCACCGACGATCCCGCGACTTGCGCGGGCACCGCGGCCGGCAGAAGCAGAAAAATCCCAACAATAATGCCTAGACTTAAGCGATTCATTTTTTCTCTCCTTGAATGTTTCACCAGCGCTTGAATCTCGGATTGCTGGCCCTTTCCCCATGCAGACCCTAGGCGCTCTGTTCGCTGATCGAAATCAGGGCATTTGCCTATGAAAAATGGGGCTTTACATATTCGACGGCGGCTCATGGTCATTGCTGTGCAACATGCAAAATTAGGTGCAACCCGGCCAACTACGGCGCGGTACGCTAACTGATTAATTCAACTGCAAAATTGCGGACGCTGGACGGATTGCCCGGGTCCACGAGATTCTGGCGGCTCATGCGCCCGCAGATAAATGCGAACGAGTCCAATTTCCGCGCGGCGAGCCCGGTCTCGAATCCCGTTAGAAGTTCCATTTGTGCCCGATCCAATACCGGAATTGCGAGGAGGTCGTCACAACGACGATTGCCAATTCTTCAGAGCCCTCACGGGCCCATTTTTCTCTGCATCCCTTGCTTGGCGTATATATCCCATGGGATACACGATGAATATGCGTGGTCATGACCGGGGTCTATGGCGTATTGATCCATGGAGCATGGGAGTTGAAGGTCGACCTTGGTCTGGCGGTACCGCGTGTATTACATTGACCAGTTGAAACAGCCCTTTATCATCATGGCAAAGATCAAAGCAAAACGCTCCGCTATGGCTAAGAAACTCGAGTACGATGTCGCCGAACAACTGCGCACACCGGAGGAAATGGCCGCCCATCTCGGCGCCTGGTTCGAAGAAACATCGATGATGCGACCGGCATTGCCAGCGCTTTGGGGGACATTGCACGTGCACCGGGAACGACCCAAGTCGCCCGCGATGCTGGCCTGAGCCGAGAGAGCCTCTATAAAGCACTGAGCGCGAAAGGCAATCCGAGCTTCGCAACCATCCTGAAAGTGGCGCGCGCCTTAGGCGTCCGCCTGCATGCGCAAACTGCATGAATTCCGCCATCCAATTTCCTCTACGCCGACCGCGCCCTCATCGTCAGCAGCGGTCAACTGCTGCGAGGGAATTTCCGCCTCAGCACGTTCGTCCCACTCGACGACTTATCGGTCTCCGACTACAAGTACTTCGGCATCGACGCGATGCCGATCGCCAACATCAACGGCGATATCCTATCTGCGCCCGGGCCTTACAGAACCCAATGCTTTGTGGCTCACTTATCACGACGGTGGCGACACCGAGCTCTTTTGCGCCAAGCTGAGTAAACGGCGAATGCGTAGCCAATGCCGGTACGCTTTGATGGCGTGATTCACACTGGTTTCATCCATGACTTCTCGAAATTCAAGCCCGTCTGCGAGACGGATAGACATGCCATTGAGGCTCTCGGCTCCGCCGGTGGTTGAGCTATAATTCATCGCTGCAAAACAAGGTTTACTCAATGACCGGCCCGAAAACGCGGGCGGCCCTGCGCGGCCGTCCGGCTTTTGGCGGCGGCGGCAGAAAATCCGGCATAATACATGGATGTCCTTAGCCCCCGCAGATCCTAAATCCGTGAACGACCCATCGGCCGCCCTGGCGCTGAGCCCCGCCAGTTGGCGCGGCGCGCCGATCGCGGCCGTACTGTTCGATCTGGACGGCACCTTGCTCGATACCGCAGGGGACATTTCGCTCGCACTGAATCGCGCGATCGCGGAATATGGGTGGCAGCCCGTTGCGGCGAGCGATGCGCGCACGATGATCGGCCGCGGCGGGCCCATGCTGGTTCAGCGCGCCGCGCATTTGCAGCAGCGGCATCTCGACGCGGCGACCCATGCGGCGATCGTCGAGCGCTTCTTTTACCACTACGGTGCGCTCCAAGAAAACGACGAATGTGCGGCGCAGCCGTTTGCGGGCGCAACCGAGGGCTTGCGCCGCGTGCACCAAGCCGGACTGCGCACCGGGATCGTCACGAACAAGCAGCAACGCTTTGCGATCTCGCTCGCGAAGCGCCTCGGCTTCCATGACTGGGTCGACGTGGTCGTGGGCGGGGACAGCTGCGCGCGCCGCAAACCCGATCCGATGCCGGTGCTGTTCGCCTGCGAGTCGCTGAAGGTCGCGCCCGCGCAGACCTTGATGGTCGGAGACTCGATCAATGATGTTCAGGCCGCGCGCGGCGCCGGGGTGGCGATCGTCTGCGTACCATATGGCTATAACGAGGGCATGGATCCGCGCACGCTGCCCTGCGATCAGTTGATCGAGAGCATCGCCGATTTGCCCACGCTCATTCTGCGCAAACCACCAACCGCCTGAGCACGCATCAGCCATGGCAGCCGAAGCACCCGTTGCAGAAATCGGCTTTCCGGCGCCGGATTTCGAATTGCTGGGCACCGACGGCGGCAAGCACCGGCTGCGGGATCTCGCCGGCGAGCATGGCACGGTCGTTGCGTTCATCTGTAATCACTGTCCCTACGTCAAAGCGATACTGCCGCGCCTGGTGCGCGACGCGCGCGACCTCGCCGCGATCGGCGTTTCGGTCATTGCGATCAATTCGAACGACGGCGATGCTTACCCGGAAGACCGATTCGAGCGCATGGTCGAACTCGCTCCCCGCCTCTCGTTCCCCTACCTCTATGACGCCACCCAGTCGGTCGCGCGCGCCTATGGCGCGGTCTGTACGCCTGACTTCTTCGGCTTCGATTCGGGGCTGCGCCTGCGTTATCGCGGCCGGCTCGACGCCTCGCGCAAGCAAGGCGCGCCCGAGGGCACGCCGCGCGATCTGGTTGAGGCCATGCGACTGGTCGCTGTGACCGGCCACGGACCCCTCGAGCAGCAGGCATGCATCGGCTGCTCGATCAAATGGCGCGACGCCGGCGCATGAGCTCCCGGGCCGCTGCGCCGATCACTCGATGAGGATCGCGCGAAAATCGTTGACGTTGGTGTAGGTGGGTCCGGTGATCACGGAGTCGCCGAGCGCCCCAAAAAATCCGTGGCCGTCGTTATTGTCCAGCATTTCCCGCGGTTGCATTCCCAGCGACCACGCCCGGGCGAGCGAATCGGGCATCGCGACGGCGCCGGCGATCTCTTGTTGTCCGTCGACGCCGTCGGTATCCCCGGCGAGCGCGTATATGCGCGGATGGCCTGCGAGTGCGAGCGCGAGCGATAACAGGAATTCGACATTGCGACCGCCGCGGCCGGACCCACGCACCGTCACCGTGGTTTCGCCGCCGGACAGCAACACGCAGGGCGCGCGCAGCGGCTGATTGCGATCGGCGATCTGCCGCGCGATGCCGGCCATGACCGTGCCGACATCGCGAGCCTCGCCTTCGATCGAGTCGCTCAAGATGTGCGCATCGAATCCCGCCGCCCGCGCAACCGAGGCAGCGGCCTCGAGCGCCATTTGCGGGGTCGCGATGAGCTGCGCCTCGGCGCGCGCGAGTCGTGCATCGCCGGGCTTCACCGATTCGGTCCGCCCGCTCCCGAGCAGCGCCTGCACTTGTCGCGGTGTTTCGATGCGATAGCGGTGCAGGATCGCGAGGGCGTCGGCGCAGCTCGAGGCATCGGCGACCGTGGGCCCGGAGGCAATATCCGTTGGACGGTCCCCCGGCACGTCCGAGATCAGCAGCGAGACCACGCGCGCCGGGTGGCAAGCTGCGGCGAGCCGCCCACCCTTGATGCCGGATAGGTGGCGCCGCACGCAATTCATTTCGCCGATCGTGGCGCCGCATTTCAGTAATGCGCGGCTCAAGTGCTGTTTATCGGCGAGCGTGAGGCCCGCAGCGGGCATCGGCAGCAGCGCCGAGCCGCCGCCGGAGAACACGCACAGCACGAGGTCATCGGCGCTCAAGCCTTGCACGAGGCCGAGCATGCGCTCAGCCGCGCCCAGGCCGGCTGCGTCCGGAACGGGGTGCGCCGCGGTCACGATCTCGATATGCCGGCACGGTACCGCGTAGCCATGGCGCGTGACGACCAAGCCCGACAAGGGACCCGACCAGTGGTCTTCGACGGCGCGTGCCATCGCCGCCGATGCCTTGCCGGCGCCGATGACGATGAATCGGCCGCGCGGCGCCGCGGGCAGATGCGGCGGAACGCAGCGCGCCGGCTGCGCCGCCGCGATGGCGGCGTCGAACAGGCCGCGCAGCAGCACGGGCGCTGCGCGCCGCATCGTCATGTTCTCGGCGGAGCTTGTCACCGGCATAGAGTAGCAAATACCGCGTGACAGGCATTACAGTGGGGGGACCATGAATGCGACTCGACAAAACCCATTGCCCGAAGAGCGGCTGCAGCGGGCGCGACGACAGGCCGAGGTGGTCGGGGCGCTCGCCCGCGTGCTACCCAGCCAGGCGATCCTATCGCGGCACGAGGATACCGCGCCGTACGAATGCGATGGCTTGACCGCCTATCGCGAGTCGCCGCTGGTCGTCGTATTGCCCGAAACAGAAGTGCAGTTGGTGGCGCTGCTCGAGATCTGTCATGCGCTCGGCGTGCCGATCGTGGCGCGCGGTGCCGGGACGGGACTGTCGGGCGGAGCCTTGCCGCATCGGTTCGGCGTGAGCTTGTCGCTCGCGAAGTTCAACAAAATCCTGAAAATCGATGCGCTCGCCGCAACTGCGACGGTGCAATGCGGTGTGCGCAATCTGGCGATCAGCGAGGCCGCGGCGCCCTACGGCCTCTATTATGCGCCGGACCCGAGTAGTCAAATTGCGTGCACGATCGGCGGTAACGTCGCGGAAAATTCCGGCGGCGTGCACTGCCTGAAATACGGCCTGACCTTGCACAACGTGCTGCGTGTGCGCGGCTACACGGCCGCCGGCGAGGCCGTCGAATTCGGCTCCGAAGCCTTGGATGTGCCGGGTCTGGATTTACTCGCGGTCGTCGTGGGCAGCGAGGGCATGCTCGCCGTGATGACCGAGATCACCGTCAAGCTGACTCCGAAGCCGCAGCTCGCCCGCTGCATCATGGCGAGCTTCTCCGACGTCGAATCCGCCGGCGCCGCGGTCGCCGACGTCATCGCACGCGGCATCATTCCGGCCGGTCTCGAGCTCATGGATAAAGCGATGACCGCCGTGGCCGAGAACTACGTGCACGCCGGCTACGATCTCGCGGCAGCCGCGATTCTGCTCTGCGAGAGCGACGGTACGCCGGAAGAAGTCGACGAGGAGATTGCGCGGATGACGGCGGTCCTCGAACAGAGCGGGGCATCGCGTGTCGAGGTCAGCCGCGACGAGGCGCAGCGCCTCAAGTTCTGGAGCGGCCGAAAGAACGCGTTTGCGGCCTCCGGCGGAATCAGCCCCGACTACATGTGCATGGACTCCACGATTCCTCGCAAGCGTCTCGCCGAGATGCTGCGCTCGATCGAGACGATGGCGCAACGATATGCACTGCGCTGTGTCAACGTCTTCCATGCGGGCGACGGCAACCTGCATCCGCTGATCTTATTCGATGCCAACGATCCCGAGGAACTGCGCCGCTGCGAGCTGTTCGGCGCGGACATACTCGAGACCAGTGTGCGGCTCGGCGGCACCGTCACCGGAGAACACGGGGTCGGTGTCGAGAAGCTCAACTCCATGTGCGTGCAGTTCTCGCCCGCCGAGCGCGAGTCCTTCTTCGGCGTCAAACGCGCATTCGATCCCCAGGGCTCGTTGAATCCCGGCAAGGTGATTCCCACGCTGCAGCGCTGTGCCGAATACGGCAAGATGCACGTGCATCGCGGCATGTTGCCGTTCGCGGAGCTGCCAAGATTCTAAACGTGGCCGCAGACCCGGAATTGCGCCGGCTCATCGATCAGGTGCGGATGGCGGCTTCGCGGCGTGCCACACTCGATATCCGCGGCGGCGGCACCAAGGCATTTTACGGTGAGGCGCCGAGCGGCGAGCCGCTCGATCTGATGCGCCTCGCGGGCATCAGCAGTTACGAACCGAGCGAACTGGTCGTCACGGCGCGCGCGGGCACGCCGCTCGCCGAGCTGGAGGCGGCGATCGCGGCGCGCGGCCAGTGCCTGCCCTGCGAGCCGCCGCGCTTCGCGCCGGGCGGTACGATCGGCGGCATGGTCGCGGCCGGCTTGTCCGGGCCGGCGCGCGCGAGCATGGGCTCGCTGCGCGATTTCGTCATGGGCGTGAGCCTGCTCAACGGCCGCGGCGAGCTCCTGTGCTTCGGCGGCCAAGTCATGAAGAACGTTGCCGGTTACGACGTCTCGCGGCTGCTGGCCGGATCCTGGGGCGTGCTCGGCGTCATCTGCGAGGTCTCCTTGAAAGTCGTGCCGGTCGCCAGAGCGACCGCGACGCTGTGCTTCGATTGGGACGAGTCGCAGGCACTTCGCCAGCTCTATGGCTGGGCGGCGCAGGCCTTGCCGCTACGCGCCAGTTGTTGGCACCAGGGCCAGTTGCGTCTACGTCTCGAGGGTGCCGAGTCGGCGGTGCGCGCGGCGCATCGCAAGCTCGGCGGCACGGTGCTCGCGCCCGAAGTGGCGGCGCCGTGGTGGGATTCGGTGCGCGATCAGCAGCACGAATTTTTTCGGCTCGGCGATGCGGATCTGGCTTCGGGGGAATGTCTCTGGCGCTTGTCGGTGCCCGCCGTCACGCCGGAGCTGGACCTGCCGGGGCGCCGGCTCATCGAATGGGGCGGCGCGCAGCGCTGGTGGCGCAGCGCGGCGCCCGCGTCGCAATTGCGTCTCGCAGCCGCGGGAGCGGGCGGGCACGCGACGCTGGTGCGCGCCGCCGATAAGTCGCCGGGGGCATTTTCGCGGCCGAGCGAGGCGCTCATGCAGATTCACCGGCGCTTGAAGCAATCTTTCGACCCAGAGCGCATTTTCAATCCGGGACGCCTATATGCCGATCTTTGAATTGCCGCGATGCAGACGCAATTAAGCGCCGAGTTCAAGAATACGCCCAAGGGCGATGAGGCCGAGGTCATCCTGCGCAAGTGCGTGCACTGTGGATTCTGCAATGCGACCTGCCCCACCTATCAACTGCTCGGCGATGAGCTCGACGGACCGCGCGGGCGCATCTACCTCATCAAGCAAGTGCTCGAAGGCGCCGAAGTCACGCGCAGCACGCAGTTGCATCTCGATCGGTGTTTGACGTGCCGCAACTGCGAGACGACCTGTCCGAGCGGCGTGGAGTTCGGATCCTTGATCGATATCGGTCGCCGACTCGTCGAGCAGCGCGTCGAGCGGCCCGTAGCGCAGAAAGCGGCGAGGTGGCTGCTCAAGGAAGGACTGACCTCGCGCGCGTTCGCACCGGCGCTGCGCATCGCGCGGTGCCTGCGTCCGCTGCTTCCCTCGAGCTTGAGGCGCAAAGTGCCCGAGCGCACGAAGCTGAGCGCCGAGCGCACGAAGCTGAGCGCCGAGCGCACGAAACTGAGCGCCGAGCGCGCCCACGAGCGCGGCGAGAGCCCCCCGACGGCCTCGCACCCGCGCAGCATGCTGCTGCTTGCCGGCTGCGTGCAGCCGGCGATGATGCCGAACATCAACGGCGCGACCGCGCGCGTGCTCGGCGCCGCCGGGATTCAAACGACGATGGCCGGCGGCGGCTGTTGCGGCGCCTTGCGCGAGCATCTGAGCGACCACGAGGGCGCGCTTGCGGACATGCGCCGCAACGTCGATGCCTGGTGGCCCGCAATCGCCGCGGGACACGCCGAGTCGGTCGTCGTCAACGCCTCCGGCTGCAGCGTCATGGTCAAGCACTACGGTCATGCGCTGCGCGACGATCCGGCCTATGCCGAGAGGGCGGCGCGCGTCAGCGCGCTTGCGCGCGATTTGTCCGAATTGCTGCCCGATCTCGTGCCACATCTCAAAGATCGGCTGCAGCTCGATAATGCCGAGCGGCTCGCATTTCATTCGCCCTGCACCTTGCAGCACGGCCAGCGCTTGCGCGGCCTCGTCGAGACGCATCTCGGCGCATTGGGCTTCCATATCGAGACCGCCGGCGCCGAAAGCCACTTATGCTGCGGGTCCGCAGGAACGTATTCGGTATTGCAGCCGGCGTTGGCGTATCAGCTGCGGGATCGCAAGCTCGTGGCCCTCGCGGCGCTCGGCGCGAACTGCATCGTGTCCGCCAATATCGGCTGTATTCAGCACTTGCAGAGCGGAACCACGACACCGGTCAGGCATTGGGTCGAAGTGCTCGACGAAGCGATTGTCTAGGAGGCGACATGCAAGATCATCCCACCAGATTCATCGGCCGCCTTGCGCCCGTCGCAATCGGCGCATCGCTGATGGTAGCGGGCGCGATATTCGCCGCCGCCGATCGACCGCCGAGTCTGTTTGGCGTCGATGCGCCCGAACTCGCGCCGCTGGGCGCGTATTCCGTGGGCGTCAGAACGCTGCACCTCGTTCAGCATGCTCAGGTGGACGTATCGGCTTTCGATGCCGTGCGCGGCACGGCGCCCGAGCGTGATCGCGCGCTGAACGTCGATCTGTGGTATCCGGCGCGTACTGGCGCGAGGGCCAAGCGCGAGACCTACACGGCAGTGCTGCCCGGCGAGCCGCCCGCGGGCCCTGTTCGCTTTTCGGTCGCCGGTATTGCGGTACGCGATGCGCGACCCGCGGGCAGTGGGTATCCGCTCGTCGTCGTCTCGCATGGCTACAGCAATGCGCCGGCTGCGATGACCTGGCTCACGGAGAATCTCGCGTCTAAGGGCTATGTGGTGGCCGCTATCCGCCACGACGATCCGCCGATCACCGATACGGCGGGTTTTCCACAACTGCTGCTGCGTCGGCCGCTCGATATCGCGTTCGTGACCAAAACATTGCAGAGCATGCTCGAGGCGGAACATCTCGTTGATCCGGCGCGCACCGCCTTGGTCGGCTATTCCATGGGCGGCTATGGCGTGCTCACGGCCGCCGGTGCGCTGTTGGATCCCGGCGGGAACGCGGCCAAGCTCGTGCCGGGCGGCTTGCTGCTGCCGTACGCGGCCGGCGGCACTTTGCGCGAGACCGTCGTGGTCAACGGCCTGCGCGCCGTCGTCGCCATTTCCCCGGCCGGCGGCGGCACGCTGGGCGCCTGGAACGCCGACGGGCTGCGCATGATCAAGGCGCCGCTGCTGCTGATCTCGGGCAGTCAAGATCCCATGGTCGATTATAAGACCGGCGCACGTGCGTTTTTCGACGCGGCGACCAATTCGCATCGCTATTTGCTGACCTTTGTCGATGCCGGACATGCGATCGGCTTGAACCCGGCTCCTCGAGCGATGCGCCGACATCTATGGGATCAGGACTGGTTCGAGGATGCGGTTTGGAGCAAACAACGCATCAACGCGATCAACGCACACTTCATGACGGCGTTTCTCGATCTTTATCTCAAAGGCGACGACAGCCGCGCGGCATATCTTGACGTCAGCGTGCCCGACTCAGCGGCGGGCGTCTGGCCGGCGGCGAGCGCGTCCGCCTATGCGGCCTTTAGTCCGGGGACTCCCGATGTCACGGTTTGGAAGGGATTTCAGCGTAACCACAGCGCGGGCCTCGAGTTGCTGCAGGCGCCCGCGAGTGGACCTTGACGCCGCGAGCGGGCATTGGTCTCGACGATTCAGCGCGCCCTACATCAGGTCGCGCGGAACCGTAGCCTTGTTCTCCCGTTCGAAGAATACGCGCGCGCCTTCGAGCGCACGCACCGTTTCCTCGATGAAGAATGCCTCTGGAGTGGCGGTCAACTTGAAGGACGAGAACACCGTGCAGTTCCAATCGCCGCGCTTCATTCCGCCGGAGCGCTCGCCTTGCCACACGCAGCTGTCGTTGTCACCCTGCTGGATCCGCAGCAGTTCCTTGATACCCGCGGCCCCGTTGAGTGTCGTACCCGTGTCCGCCACGGTGAATGAGTACGCCACTGGATCTTGGATGATCTCGTACCAGCCTTGGGCATCCGGCCCCGCTTCCTTGAGCGGCGTGCGGCCTCCCGGTGCCTTAACATCGGAAGCGTTCACCGGAATCGGAAAGGGTGGATCGCGAACGATCGGCCGTACCGGCAATTCCAGGCTCGAAGCGCCGTGTGTGAGGGTGAGCGTAGCGACTCGCGGCGACGGCCAAACGAGCGGCCAGAGACTCTCCGACACTGCCAGTCGGATGCGGCTGCCGGCTTTGAACCGATGCGCGATCAAGGACAATTCGATGGTCACATCGTAGGCTTGGCCGGGAGTGAGGGCGACCGGCTCAGCATCGCCGTTCCGATGCGTAAGATTGAGCAGCCCGTAGGTAACGAGCCAGGACTCACCCGCCGGGGTCACTTCGCAAAGCCGCAACGCGAGCTTCGCGACGGGTTGATCGGCCGCGATACGAATGCGTGCGACCGGATGGCCGAGAATCTCGACATCGGCGCTGAGCGGCGCGCTGTCAAAGAGCAGCGATTTGCGGTCGTCGGATGTTTGCTCGGTCGGCAGACCCTCCGGTGGGAACGGCAGCCATTCAGGCTTATCGAGGCCCACGATTTGATCGCCCACATACTTGACCTCGCTGTGTGCCCCGGCTTTAGGTGCGAGGCCGCGCTCGTCTAAGTACCAGGTGCGCGGGCGTATATGCGGGGAAGGCCAGGCGTTCTCTGCCACCCATCGGCCGGGAGTCTCCATCGGATAGCCCTCCGATGCGGTACGGTAGGGCATGTACGCGCGCATCATGGGCTCGTCCATGATTCCGGTGGGCGCACCGACCAGCCAGTGCTTCCACCAGCGCACCTCTTCCCAAGCCCAATTCAAACTCGGTCCGGGGCTGGCTGATTCCGGATAGTTGTGCGCCCAAGGGCCAAACAAGGCTTTGCGTGGCACTGTTACTTGCGCAAGCAGGCGCGTGACCGTATTCACGTAGGTATCGACCCAGCCGTCGACGATGTATACCGGACACTTGATGCGGCGGTAATCCGTCGATACCGAACCGCGGCGCCAGAACGCATCGTCACGCTGATGCGACAGCCACTTCTCCAAGATCGGCGGCGCGGCATCGAGGCGCTGCTGCCATTGCCGCCGCCAACTCTCGCCCACGATCGCTGGATCAGGCGGCATCGCCATGACGGCTTTGAACTGCACACCCCACTGCAGATCCGTGAGGCCGAGAGCGCCGCCGATGTAGTGTGCATCGTCGGTGTAGCGCGTATCGGTGCAGCACATGGGCATGACGGCCTTCAACTCCGGTGGCTCGAGCGCAGCAATCTGCAGCGTGTTGATGCCGCCCCACGAGATGCCGCGCATGCCGACCGAACCGTTAGCCCAGGGCTGACGGGCGAGCCAGGCGATCACCTCGACCCCGTCCTGCAGTTCTTGGTCCAGATATTCGTCGACCAAAATTCCCTGCGAATCGCCCGAGCCGCGGGCGTCGACACGCGCGTAGCCGATTCCATACTGCGCGAGCTGCTGGCCCCAGGCATTGTCACGAGTCCGGTACAGATCGCGCTTGCGATAGGGGATGTATTCCAGCACCACTGGAACCGGTTGCGCCGTGTCCGGGAGCCATAGTCGGGCGCTCAGCTGTATCCCGTCTTTCATACCGATCCATTGGTTGTCAATCACGCGGACCGGATTTTTATCCGGCAATTTCCAGGCGTCCTCGCCGGCACGAGCAGCCGGGATGTGGCAGAGCATTGCCACCGGGGCACTTGAGAGCAATGCTGCAGAGCTTTTGAGAACGTCGCGGCGAGAGATTGGCATTTCGAACGCTCCTTAGGCGGTATTCCTACTGTTGACGCGGTATCCGGCGCAATCCAATGTTATTTTTGGATGGTGCCATGCATTTTCTGCATGTAGTGCACTTGATTTTACTGTGATACTGATCCTTAAGGGATGCCGGTCCGGTAAAATCGATCGATGCGCGGTGCGGCGCACGAGCTATGAAAGACCGATCGGGCCGCCAGGCATTCGGGGGACGTCGTAAATCTTCAGTTTTGAAGGAGATCGCGATGAGATATCAGAATCGAGGCACCCGAATGAGTCGCGGCGCCGCCGGCTTCACCGCCGTGAGTTTCGTCGCCTGCATTCTCTCTGCGCCGCCTCAAGCCTGGGCGCAGCAGGCGCCCGCCGCACAAAGCCAGACGAGTCAGTCTTCGAGTCAGCTCGAACCGGTCGTCGTGACCGCCAGCCGGCAGGGCGAGCAGAACATCCAAGATATCCCCATGGCGATTTCCGCGATCACGCCGCAAAGCCTGGAGACGTTCGGTCTCAGCGGGATGGAGGACTACTCGCGCATGGTGCCGTCCCTCAACTTGCAACAGCTCGGTCCCGGCATCAACAAGATCGACATTCGCGGCATCACGACGAGCGGCATCGATTACACCGACGTGCAGGACAGGCCACTGGTGACCGTGTACCTCGATGACACGCCGATCTCGCTGCAAGCGCAGAACCCCGATCTCAAGGTTTTCGATCTCGAACGCGTCGAGGTGCTGCGCGGGCCGCAAGGCACGCTGTACGGCGCCGGCGCCATGTCCGGCACCGTCCGTCTGATCACCAAGAAGCCCGACCTCAATCAGGTTTCCGCCTCGAGCGGTGTCGACGCGTCTGATACCTCGGGGTACGGGGGCTTCAATTACAACATTCGCCAAATGGTGAACTTGCCGATCATCGACGGCGTGCTCGCCATGCGCGCGATCGTCTATCGCGGCGACGATTCGGGTTTCATCAAGAACATCGAGCAGAACGACACCGGGCATCCCGACGTCACGAATCAAGCGCGCCTGGCGCTGCGCTACAAGCCGAATGACAACCTCACCATCGACGGCAGCTTCACTTACGAGGACCTGCACGCCGGCGTATACGACGGCTTCTCTGGTTTACCGGCGTATCAATTCACCTCGCTCGAGCCGGAACTGACCACGGACAGCCTGAAGGTCTTCAACCTGACGGCAGAGCAGAATTTCCACTCTGCGGTGCTCACGTCCTCGACCTCGTTTCTCGACCGCAATAACGCGAATTTCGGAGCCAACGAATACGGGGTGAACGCCTTCCTGTTCGGCGGCCAAGCGCCGCTCGACCCGGCTTTGGACGTCGTCAGCGACAACAGCAAGGACTTTGTCGAAGAGCTGCGCCTCAGCTCCAACAGCGATGGCAAATTGAAGTGGACGAGCGGCGTCTTCTACGAGCATTTCGAGCGCTACTATTATCAGAATCAGCCTGATGCGCCCGGCTTCGACCAGCGCTGGGGGAACGAGATCGGCTTTCCGACCTACAGTTCGCTCGATGACGGCGCCTTCCAGCCCAACGATGATTTTTCCGGTGTGCAAGATTCCGGCGAGCACCAGACCGCCGTGTTCGGTCAGGCGACCTACACCGTTTTGCCCAATTTGGACGTCACCGCCGGCCTTCGATACTTTGACTGGCACCAGGACTTCGTGTTGTACTTCGGCGGAGTGTTCGGCGCCTCGCCCATCGCATCTTCGCCCACTTCTCCCGGTGTGCCGCTGAAAGAGTCCGGGACGGCGAGCGCCAGCGGCATCAATCCGCGCTACGCGATCGACTATCATTTTTCGGATGACGAAATGGTCTTTGCCGAAGCGGCGAAGGGGTTCCGCTATGGGGGCGTCAATCAACCGGTGCCGCAGAGCATCTGCGAAGTCTACCTGCAGCAGATCGGCCTCACGCAAGCGCCGTTGACGTTTGGCCCGGACAAGCTGTGGAGCTATTCGCTAGGCGAAAAGAGCAGCCTGTTGGATCGGCGCTTGACTCTCAACGTCACCGGCTTCTTTATCTATTGGACGGATGTGCAGACCACTCGCGATCTGGCGTGCAGCTATTACTTCATCGAAAACAAGGGCACGATTGAAAGCCGCGGTCTCGAGCTCGAAACCCAGGCAAGGATCACGCAGGCGCTCACCTTCGGGTTCAACGGCTCTTATAACAATGCCACCACCGACGGTCTCGTCCAAAACCTCAATGCGCCCAGCGGATCGCGGACGCCGTATGATCCAAAGTGGATCACCAATACCACCCTCACTTACGATCTGCCGCTCGGCGACGACACCGTGAGCTTTGCGACCAACTTCTCCTACCGCAGCGGCGCGGCCACCGCTTTCAATCCGACTGCTTATGGCTATCGGACGCTGCCCGATGTCCGTGACCTCGATGCTGCGATCACTTACAAGAAGCCGCGGTTCCAGGTGGGGCTGTTCGGCTCAAATTTAACTAACGGTCTTACGATCATCAATAATGGGGCCACGGTGCCGGGTTCGCTGCAGCCGGGTGACACCCTGTTCTATGCGCGACCGCGCACCGTCGGGGTACGCATCGCGGCGCAGTTCCAATGATGACGCGGAAGCCCGAGTGACTTGACCGGCAAAAGCCGGTGGCGAGATGCGGACCCCTCTGGAGCGGCGTCGATTGGGTGGTTTGATCACTGGGTGAAGCCACAGGACCCTAGATTATTGTCGGGCCATACGGGTGTTGTTAGCCGGGCTTTTTCGAACCGCCGCGCATCAGCGATAGAGCGAGCAGCGCGGAGGCGAGCATCAAGAACAAGCTCACGGCATTGAGCACCGGGGTTGCGCCCTCGCGCATGCGTCCGTACATCATGACGGTGAGCGGCGAATCCGCGCCCACGAGCATCAGCGTCGTATTGAAATCCGCGAACGACATCAGGAAAGAGATCGCAGCCGAACCGAAGAGTGCGGGCCGCAGATACGGCAGCAGGATCGTGCGAAGCACGGCCGCGCGCGTCGCGCCTAAATTCAGCGCGGCTTCTTCGAGCGTGCGGTCGAAGCGCCGCAGCCGCGCGGCGATGGTCAGCGTCGAGATCGTCGCGAGATAGGAGAATTGGCCAAGCACGACGAGCGTGAGCCCCGGTCGCAGAACGTCGAGGTCCCAGCCGAGCAGATTGTCGGCGAGGTCCGCGAGCCGGCTCGCGAACGCGAGGATCGAGATACCCAATATGACGCCCGGAATCACCAGGGGCGCGAGCATCACGAGCGAAAGTACCTGCTTGCCGCGAAAGCGGCCGCGCTCGAGCAGAAACGCATTGCTCGTGCCGACCAGCACCGAGAGCAGCGTGACCCAGCAAGCGACGATGCCGCTGGTCGCAATGCTGCCCAGCAATTCCGCGTCTTGAAAAAGCCCGGTGCGGCCCGTTGATGCGTTGCCGAGGAACCAATCGAGCGTGAATCCGCGCCACGGCGGCGCAGGGTAGGGCGCATTGTTGAACGCGAACACCGCGACGACGATCAGCGGCAAAAACAGGAACGCGAGAAACACGATCAAATAGACGACCGTTGCGGTGCGCAGCCAAACCGGGCGCGGCAGCGACGGAATCATGTGCTGCGCATCACTTCGGAGAAACGTTGACCGCTGAGCCGCAATCCCAACACGACGATCGCGGTCGACAGGCCGAGCAGCAGGAAGCCGAAAGCGGCACCCTGTTCCCAATTGAAGCGGGTGATGAATTGCGTGTAGATCTGTTCGGTGAACCATTGCGAGTTCTTGCCACCGAGCAGCGTCGGAGTCAAATAATTGCCGAGCGTGAGCATGAACACGATGATGCAGCCGGCGGTGATGCCGGGCGCCGCGTGCGGGATCACGATCGTGCGCAGCACGGCGAAGCCGTTCGCGCCGAGATCATAGGCGGCCTCGATCAGCGCATTATCGAGGCTCTCGAGACTGGAGATCAGCGGCACGACCATGAACAGCAGCGAGGTGTAGACCAGGCCGACGAGCAGCGTTGCGTCATGGTAGAGAAGTTCGATCGGAACCGCCGTCAGGCCGAGCTTCACGAGCAGCCCCGGCAATACGCCGGATTCGCGCAGCAGGATCATCCAACCGAGGGTGCGCACGGTTTCGCTGACCCAGAACGGAATCAGGCAGACGATGAACAGCAGCGAGCTCGCCCGGCCGCGGGCGAGCTTCGCGATGATCCAGGCGATCGGAAATGCGACGAGCAAGGTCAGCAGCGTGGCGATGATCGATATCACGGCCGTGCGCACGAAAACATGCCAATAAAGAGGTTCTTCGAAAAACGTTCGATATTGCGCGAGGCTCGCCGCGTATTGGCGCGGCCCGACGCGCTCGCGGAACGATAGGATGGCCAAATCAATGTGCGGCAGCACGATCAGCGCGCCGAGCCACAGCAGCGCGGGCGCGAGCAGCAGCCACAGCGACAAACTCGCTTGCCAGCGCCAACGCCGAGGCACTGCCGTCTGCGCCATGCTAATCGGCCACCCCGGCGCGAGCCTTGTAGCAAGTCGCCCGCTCGGGATCGAAGCTGAAGAACACGTGCTCTTGTACCTTGAGATCCGAGAATTGGCCGGTCTGCGGCAAGGCAATGCGAAATTCCCGGCGGCTGCGCGTCTCTTGCAGCAACACCGCCGAATTGGCGCCGTCGAACAGCAGACTCTGCACCACGCCTGCATGCGCCGGCTGCCCGGGCGGCAATTCGGCGGCGCTGCGCCCGAGGATCACGACTTCGGGGCGCACGAACGCTTCCACGGTTTCCCCCGCCTGGATCGGCGCGTTGCGTTGCGCGTGTATGGTCCAGCCGTCCGCCGTCGTAATTTCCACCAAGCCGCCGTCGGTGCTTGATGCGCGGCCGACGATGCGATTGTTCGCGCCGACGAAGCTCGCGACGAATGGTGTCTGCGGCCGGTAGTACAAATCTTGCGGCGTGCCCAGCTGCTCGAAACGTCCGTGACTCATGACGCCGACGTGATCGGAGAGTACCAGCGCCTCGGATTGATCGTGCGTGATGTAGACGAAAGTCGTGCCGAACGCCGCCTGGAGTTGCTTGAGCTCGATCTTCATGTGCTCGCGCAATTTCAGATCGAGGGCTCCCAATGGCTCATCGAGCAACAGCAGTGTCGGCTCGAGCACGAGGCTGCGTGCGATCGCAACGCGTTGCCGCTGGCCGCCCGAGAGTTCATCGACGCGCTTAGCAGCGGCGCCGGCGAGACCGACGCGCTCCAGCATCGCGTCGCTGCGCTTTTTGCGCTCCGGTTTCGATAGGCCGCGGCGCGCGAGCCCGAAGGCGACATTATCGCCGACCGACATCATCGGAAACAGCGCGAGCTGTTGGAACACCATATTCACGGGCCGCCGGTTCGGCGCGACGCCGCGCATGCTCTTGCCGCCGATTGCGATGTCGCCGCTGTCGGGTTCGATGAAGCCGGCGATCATACGCAACAAGGTCGTCTTGCCGCACCCGGACGGGCCCAAGATCGAGAAGAAGCTGCCGCGCTCGACCGTGAACGAGAGCGCATCGACGGCGGTGTGGCCGGCGAAGCGTTTGACGACCGCGTCCGCGACTAAATCCGGCGTACTCATGTCACGGCCCGGAGCAGCGCTTGCACGAGAGGCTGAGGCCGGTATCGGCTGCTGCTGGGCGTGAGTCCCAAGCGCACGATCACGATCTCGCGCGACGGGATGACTGCAATGCTCTGACCATCGTGACCCTCCATCCAGAACGTATCGCGGGGCAGACCGTATGTCTCGTCCGGATTCTCGCCGGGCGTCCGTGCTGCCGATCCCCACAGCCAGACCTGGCCATGTCCGTACTGGCCGCTCGAGGCGGCGACGGGCGTGACCATCATGTTGACGTATCCGCTCGGCAGCAATGATTGTCCATGCCAGACGCCCCCTTGCAACAAGAACTGACCGTAGCGCGCCCAATCGCGCGCCACCGCGTACATGTACGACGAACCCACGAGAGTTCCGTGCGCATCCGTTTCGATCGTTGCGCTGCGCATGCCCAGAGGCGCAAAGAGTCTTTCGCGTACGAACCGCAAGCCATCGTCGCCGGCCGCGTCTTGAAAAATACGCGCCAAAATCACCGCAGTCCCGCTCGAGTAGCTCCAAACGGCTCCGACCGGATGATCGAGCGGCTGGGCGCGCGCGAATCCGGCCATGTCCGACTCAAGATAGAGCATGCGCGTGACGTCGGAGAGCGCGCCGTAGGCCTCATCGAAATGCAGGCCGCTCGACATCGCCAATAGATCCGCGATCGTGATGTGGTCGCGTGCGTCGCCGGGCGCCGTAGGCCAGCCGGCGGATTGCTCGAGCCTCAGACGTCCGTCCTTGACGAGCAAGCCGATCAAGCCGGCCGTGACGGTCTTGGTCATCGACCAGCCGAGCAGCGGTGTGGTTGCCGAGAATGCCGCGGTATAGCGCTCCGCGACAATCTTGCCCCGATGCACGACGACGATCGCGCGAACACCGGGTCCCGCCAAACCGGCGTCGCCGACCAGGTGGTCGAGATTCGCATCGGTCGCGACCGTCTCGCCGTCCGGCCAGGCCGGCGAGTCGATACCCGTTGCGCCCGCCGCCGCCGCGCCCGCGACCATCGGCATGGTGTCTCGCGCTGCCGCTCGCATCAAGGCTGCGCCGGCGCCGGGAATGAGCTTACCGTCCGGCAGAGCCGCACAGCCGGCTCCGGCCCGGTAAACCGCAAGTCCATCGCCGATCAGGCCGAACAGGCCCGCGCGCACCAGGCCCTGCTCGCGGACCAGCGATACCCGCATCAGGCCCAGAATCGGGTTACCCGTCGATTGGATATCGCTGCGCAAGACCTCCTGCGGATCCCGGCCGGCGAGAAACACGTTGGAGCAGACGATTTTGGCGGAATAATTCGCCGCTACGCGCAGCAATTGCGGCGGTTCAGCCCACAACCACCCGGTCACAATGGCCAATGACAGCGGAGCGCCCGCGAGCGGGTAGACCCAGTTTTTTCGGTAAAGTTTCAGTGTCCGGGCTCCGAAATCGCGATCATACCTGGACCCGGGGTTCGAGTTATCATAGAGGCTCGTTCATATAGCGAAGATCTGCAAGCATGACTCAAGCCTCGACCCGAAAACTGATCAATGATCTGCGAGCGGCGATTAAAGATGCCGAGGCACTCGTGGCGGCTACGGCGAATGATCTCAGCGGACGCGCCACGGAGGCGCGCGAGAAGGCGACCGAGTCGGTCGACAAGGCGCAGGCCGGTCTCGAGGAACTCGAGTCGCAATTGACGGCGCGGGCCAAAGATATGGCGCAGGACGCCGCCGATTATGTCCGCGAGAATCCTTGGGGCTCGCTTGGAATCGCCGCCGCGGTCGGTGTCGTGATCGGCGTATTGCTCAATAGGCGTTAGCGCGTGGCCGACGATGCTCCGCCCCAGGCCGGTTTATTCGCTTCGCTCAAGCGGATGCTGGCGACCTTGCTCGAACTCTTATCTCTGCGCCTGGAACTCGTTTCGGTCGAGATCGAGGAGCAGATCGCCTATGCGGCGAACCTGCTGCTGTGGAGCGTCGCGGCAATTTTCTTCGGGTGCCTGACGGTATTGCTGCTCGCGCTGACGATCGTCATCGCGTTTTGGGACGACCACCGCTTGCTGGCGGCGGGGCTCGTGACCGGTGCATTCGCGCTGCTCGCCGCCGGTGCCGTCCTGGTCGTGCGCGCGCGCCTGCAGCGCCGACCGAGATTCCTCGTGGCCACGACCGCGGAACTCAAGCGCGATGCCTCCGCCGTGGGCGACGAGCCGTCATGAGTGGGCGCGCCGAGCTGCTCGCGTCGCGGCGCCAGCGCCTGCTCGTGCGCAGCGAGGCTTTGCGGCAGGAACTCGGCGCCGATGCCTCGGCGCTCGCGCTGCGCTTTAGATTCGCCGACAAAATCGTCGCCGTCGGGCGATCCGGATTATTCCGGATGTTGTTTGCGGGCGGCGCGGCGTTGCTGTTGTTCGGGCGCACGCGCCGCATCTTACGCGTGGTTTCGCGGCTGGCCGTCTGGTATCCGCTGCTGAGGCGCGCGGCCCGTTACCTTTGGACTCCGACGCCGGCCAAGGGTTAATCCGCGGCCTTGATGCGATCGAGCACGCGCCCTTCCAATTCCTCGAGGCCCGGGGGGATTGCCGGATACCAATGGATGCCGGTCAAGGCACTATCGGGAAATGCGGCGTTGAACTGGGCTTTGAGCCGCGGATCGATGAAGGCGTCGGTGTTGCGAGCCGCCGAGAAATTTCCGACCGACTTGGTGATTTTCGCGGCGATGTCGGGACGCATCGTGAAATTGATCCAGGCATAGGCGGCCGCGTCGTTGCGGCCCCGCGCCGGTAGAGCGAAGGTGTCGAGCCAGCCGAGAGCCCCGGAACGCGGCACGATGAATTGAATATCCGGGTTTTCGCGATTCAGCGTCCAACCGCCGGTGTCCCACATCATCGCGCCGACCACCTCGCCGGCGCGTATTGCGTTCAATAACTGATCCTTGTTGTCGAAGAAGAACTTGAGATTCTTCTTGCATGCGGACAGTGTCGCGCCGACCTGATCCATGAGCGCGCCATAGGCCTTGAGGTCGCCGTAGAGCGCGAACGGGTCCTTGCCGGCCGCGAACGCAAATGCCATGAGCGTGGGCCGTCGCAAGCGTATCGAGGTCTTGCCCGCGAGCTCCGGCTTGCAGAGGTCGGGGTAGTCCGTGACCTTGGCGCGTTTCGTATTGACGACGAGGCCGTCGGTGCCCCACAAATACGGTAGCGCGTATTGCTGACCGTCGAGCGTCGTGTTCTTGCGCACGATCTCGAGCAGCGTCGGCTGAAATTGTTCGAGCTTGACCTTGCTCAAATCGATGGGTTTGTAGATCCCGAATTCACGCTGCGGCCCGGTGACTCGATCCTGCGAGGGTTGCGCGAGATCATAGCCGGCGCCCCCGGTCGCGCGCAGCTTCGAAATCATTTCCTCGTTGTTCGAGAGCGTCACATCGACATCGATGCCGGTTTCCTTTTTGAACGCCGCGATGACATCCGCCGGCACATAATCGGCCCAGCTGATGATCCTCAGCTTTTGATTGTCGGCGTGGGCGAGGCCGGCACCCAAAACCAGCGCCAACGCAATCCACGCCGGCAGCCGGCGCCACCGCCGCCGCATCAGAATGAAAGACCCACGGATATGATCAGCGCCGTCGGATTGAATTCTATATGCGAGGTGCGAATCTCGCCGGCGGTGTCCGCGGTGAGCCGCGCATTGACCTTCGATCCCGAGTACGAGGCCGTGAAATTCCAGCGCGGCGCGGGCCGCCAGGTCAGGCCCACCGTGGCCGCGGGGCCCACCGAAGCGGGCAGCGAGATTTTCGTCGGCCCGCCGCTGACCGCATCGCCCGGTCCGGTCGAAGTGCGGTCGTAAAAGTACGTGTAATTGACGCCCGCACCGATAAAGGGGCGCACCGGCGACGACTCAGGGAGGAAGTTGTACTCGATAAAGCCGGTCGGCGCGAACCATCGTACCGTGGAGAGCACCTGGTCGTTGTAGGGCACCGAGCCGAGGTCGAGGGGGCCCCTTCCCTTGGTCTTAGCGACCGGTGGCACACCCATCGCCAGTTCGAACGTGAAGTGCGGCGATAGGCGACGCAAATAGGCGAAGTACAGAGTTTCTATATCCTCGGGATGGAAATTCAAATTCTCGCCGGCGGGGATGAAAGGCCCGCTCAAGTCACTGGCGTTCACATGATAGAACACGCTGTAGCTGCCGATCCGAACGTCGTTACTGAGTGGATCGTCGGCGCATGCGACCGATGTGCAGATCAGACTGATCGCAATCGACGCGATCGCCGCGAGCGCAGTGGGCAATGCCCGGATAGTTAACGTCGGCATGGCCTAGCCCCCCAGGATTTCGGTGAAGAATGAGCGAGCGGCAACCGAACAGAACGGTTGCTCGGCCTGGTGCGTTTGCGCTACGACCTGAAGTTCGGCGGCGGTTGGCGAAAGACTGCCGCCCGCAGCGGACTCATAGAAGGCGAGCACGCCGGCTTGGTGGGCCTGAAAGGCGCCCTGCAATTCAGCGAACGGACCCGCGGGCGTGGCGTTGATGTCGAGTACGGTCAGGGCTCCGGCCGGCAGCGCGCTCCAGAATTTCTGCATCGTGCCAGTATCGACGCTGAAGTAAACGACGGGGTCCGAATCGCCGCCGCATAGCAGCGTCGGTGAATGCGGTGCCCACGGCGGGTTGCGCAAGTCATTGGTATTGAGCGCCTGACGAAGGTAAAACGCCGGAGCCAGCGTCGGCGAGGGGATCATCGCGGGGATCGCGGCGACCGTCGGTGGCGAACCCGTTGGGGCGAGCGGCCCGGCGCCGTCGATGAAACTCGCAGCGTTGATTGCGTAGCTGACCCGATAGTCGTTGTTGATCAGATATGAGGCACCGAAGCCCAGATCGAACAAGGGCGTGAAAGGATTCGCAGGATTGCTCGGCACCGCGAGCGCCGCAGTCAGTTCCGCCGAAAGCACCGCACTGCCGGGGATCGTCACGGTCGGCGTGACGTTGTCGAACAGCGCGAACTCCGGCAGCAAGCCCTCGGCAAGGATCGTGTCGATCGGCGTCGCGCTGGGCAGCAGATTACCGATGCCGGTCGCGTACTGCGGATTAATTACATCCGTGGCCGTCGTATAAATGTTGCCGTAGGCGTGCTGATAGCCATCGATCAACATTGTGCCGTTGACCGTGGAATACGCGTCAACTGCGCCAAGGAAAACCGAGTCGAGTAACGCCTCGAGCGCGTACGGTCCTGACATCGGCGCTGCTGCGGTTACTTTCCCGCCGGCTGCCTCGATCGCGCGCTGCGTCGCCATCGCGACGTAGCCGCCTGCCGAATAGCCGGTGATCAGCAACTGGCCGCTGTCGCTGGTCGCCGAGCTCATCGTATTGGGCAGCGCCGTGCGCGCTGCGGCGAGCATGTCGATCATCTCGCCGGAATTCTGCACGGCATTCAGATAGGGGTGATAACCGAGCGTCGAGATATCGTAGCCCGCGAAGTTCGGCGCGACGACGATGAAGCCTTGCGCCGCGAACGTCGCCGCGATCGACACGCCCTCGCTGTCGTTGGGGTTGACGAGATTGGCCAAGTTCAACGTCTGGTCGGGGTTCGTGCCGTGCGCGTACAGCACGATCGGCCGCGGGCCGGTGCAGGGAGGCGCCGCACCCGTGGGCACCATCAGCGCTCCCGAGGATTCGGTCGTCTCGCCGGCGCCGCCGACGGTCCAGAACTTGACGTAATAGACGTCGACGCCGCAGGTCGGGTTGCCCCACAACGGCAGCAGCGCCGCAGCCGTCGAGTTACTGGCAAGTTCCGCCTGTAAACCGGGGGCATCGAACGAAAGGATGCGCAGCGGCGGGTTCACGTCGAGCGTACCTCGTGCGGTGGAGGTCGCGACCGCCGAGGTCCCCGTATTCGACCCGCAGGCAGCCAATAGCGCGACGACGAGGCCTGCGCCCAAACCCTTAACCATATTGAACATGACTGTCTCCTGACGTCGGCTCAGCCAAACTGAATAAACTTACTCCCCGCGTGCCCGGTCTATTTGTATTGAAAGGACTGCCGGACTGGTTGTTGTGATTCTACCCTAATGAGAAAAAATCGCTATCCTTCGCGACGCGCACGCGCAACGGCCGGGCGCTGAGCTTGGGCTGCGAGTGGCGCGCGCCGGTGCGCGGAAGGAGACTGATACGCATGAAGGACTCGAGACCCTTGAGCGGTGTGCGCGTACTCGATTTGACGCGCGTGCTATCCGGGTCTTATTGCACGGCCTTCGACCTCAGCGCGCAAGCGCTCTCCGGTTTCATGGCGATGACCGGCGAGCCCGGCGGTGCGCCGAGCAAGGCCGGCGGGGGTGTTCGACGATGCGCATGTCGCAGAGCGCTATGTACGGGATTTGCGCATCATGCGCATTTACGAGGGTTTATCGGCGATTCAGCGCACGATCATTGCTCGCGCATTGACCGCGGACCCAAGGCGCGGCATGCGCGCCGCAGTTGATGCGGCATGCGCGCGGCATCAGGGAAAACCCGAGTGCATGCGTCGTTGCCTTGCCGGGGAGGGTCCCGTAGGATCGCGCGATGGATCGAATTTGGGCCAATTTGAGCCCGTTGACCGAGTTTGCCATCGTCCTCATCGCCCTCGCGGCTTTGGGATTTCACCTGCGTTGGTCGCGGCGCAGCGCGGTTCTCGGACCGACGCTGCTCACGACGCTCGGAATCTTCTTTTGCTTCGTCGGAATTGCCTGGGGCCTGCTGGATTTCGATACCAACGACGTCAAGTCCAGCGTACCGCATTTGCTGCAGGGTATACGCACGTCGTTTTGGGCGTCGGTCGCCGGCATCGGCTTCGCACTGACGATCAAGCTGCGGCATATCATTTTCGACGGACGCAACGCGGCTTCGGCAACGGCGGAGACCGGTGCGAGCGTCGATGACTTGCTGGTCGAGTTGCGGCGGCTCAACGAGGCGGTTTCTCGCACCGACACCGTGGGCGTCGTGGGTCAACTGCAACTGGTGCGCGAAGAATCCAACACGCGCCTCGATCGCCTGACCGCTGCATTCGAGGCGTATGCGCAAAAGGTTGCCGAGTCCAATTCCAAGGCCTTGATCAAGGCTCTGCAAGAGGTCATTCGCGATTTCAACGCCAAGATCAACGAGCAGTTCGGCGAGAATTTCAAGCAGCTCAACGCCGCGGTCGGCAAGCTCGTCGCCTGGCAGGTGGGGCACGAGGCCCAGCTCGATGCGCTGATCGTGCAGGAAACGGCGACACGCAAGAACATGACCGAGGCGTCGCTGCGCTACGCGGAGCTCGTCAACAAATCGGGCGTGTTCCTCAATGTCGCGCAATCGCTGGGCAAGGTCTTGACGGGCTTGGAGACGCAACGCGAACAGCTCGAGGCCTCTCTCGGCGGCTTTGCGCGCCTGATCGACAAGGCGGCGACGGGATTGCCCGAGATCGAGCGCAGGATCGTGTCGATGACGGAGCAAATCGAACAAGGCGTGCTCACCAATCAGGAACAGCTCACGGCTGCGTTCCAGGCCGCGAACGCCAACCTCAACAGCCACCTGCGCCAGGCGACCGAGGATTCGAAGAAGCACGTCGCGGTGTTGGACAAGGCGCTCGAAGAGGAGCTGCGGCGCGCGATCGAATCGCTCGGCCGTCAATTGACGGCGCTCTCGCAAAAGTTCGTGCAGGATTACACGCCCTTGACGGTGCAGCTGCAGCGCGTGCTGCAGTCCGCGCAATTGATCTGACGATGGCGCTGCGTCGACTGAGCGTTGCGGAACCGGATTCGGACTCGAATCCGCAGGAGACGCACTGGATTCCGCTCTCCGATCTGATGACCGGACTCATGGTCATTTTTCTGTTGATCGCGGTCATGTACATGATGAAGGTCGAGGCGGATGCGGACCGCATCAAGACGGTCGCGATCGCCTACAGCGAAATTCGCGACGCGCTCTACGAAGATCTGAATGCCGAATTTCAAAGCAACTTGGGCGCATGGAAGGCGCAAATCATCAAGTCCGATTTGACGATCCGCTTCAACGAACCCGAGATTCTGTTCGCGACCGGCAGCAGCGAACTGAAGCCGGAATTCAAGCAGATATTGAGCGACTTCTTCCCGCGTTATGTGCGCATTCTGACGTCGCCGAAATATCGCGATGCGATCAGCGAAATCCGCATCGAAGGCCATACGTCCTCGGATTGGACCTTGCAAACCTCACCCGAAGACGCCTATTTTCACAACATGGAATTGTCCCAGGCACGAACGCGGACGACCTTGGATTACTTGCTCAAGATACCGGCGGTCGCGGCCGATCGGCCCTGGCTGATTCGCTACCTTACCGCCAATGGGCTATCTTCATCGCGTCCGATCCTGGATGCGGATCACATCGAGGATCCCCAGCGCTCGCGTCGAGTCGAGTTCCGGGTGCGTACCGACGCGGAGGTGCGCATCGCCAAGATTCTGGAGATCAGCCGGTAAGGGGCGCGGCATGAAGCTTCCCGACTTTTTGAAGGACCCGGCTCTCAACGACCTGCGGGCCCGCATGGGCGCGGTCGAGCTCGGCACGTTCCGTCTTTCGGTCAATCCCTACCGCTTCACGATGGCGGAATTGGAACTGTTGATCGACGCCGGCATCGACGTCAACGGTTTGGACGAGGTGAGGCCGCTGCCGGACCATACGTTGTCTTACAAGGACCGGCGCGTGCTGCTGTATCGCCGCGATGTGCCGGTGCTGGGGGCCGGGCGGGCGCTCAAGCCCGAATTGCCGCATTTCCATCTGTCGAACTGTCCGATCGTGCGTCGCATGCGCACGGCCGAGGCGATCTCGAGGCATGCCGTTTCGGCGCGCGAGGATGGTCAGTTTCAGATCAATCTGGTCCGCGGGCCGGATGTCCGGCCGTCGTTCGAGCCATTGCCGGTCTGTGAGGATTGTCTTGGCGTGCTGGCGTTCGACGGCTACTCGCCGTCCGGCCCCGTCGTTGCGCGCGTGCGCGCCTTGGAGGGATTCACGATCACGCGATTCTTCGAACAATACAAGCGTGCGCTCAGCGCGGATTCGAAGTCGGGCTGAGCGGAGCGTGATGCATGCGCGCCAGCGGCATTTCTCTCGCGAGCGGCTACTCGAGCCTGCCCGAGCACTTCTACGCGCGCCTGAGCCCCGTACCGGTCAGTGAGCCGCGGCTGATCGCGCTCAATCGAGCGCTCGCCGCGGAACTCGGCCTCGACGTCGACGGTCTCGACGACGACCAATTGGCGGCGCTATTCGCCGGCAACTGGATTCCACCCGGCGCAACGCCGATTGCAATGGCCTACGCCGGACATCAATTTGGGTTCTTCGTGCCGCAGCTCGGCGACGGCCGCGCGATCCTGCTCGGCGAGGTCTGCGATGTGCATGGCGTGCGCCGCGATATCCAGCTCAAGGGATCGGGCCCAACGCCTTACTCGCGCAGCGGCGATGGACGCGCGGCCCTGGGTCCGGTGCTGCGCGAGTATCTGGTCAGCGAGGCCATGGCGGCGCTCGGCATACCGGCGACGCGGGCGCTCGCGGCGGTCGCGACCGGCGAGCCGGTTTACCGCGAACAGGCGCTTCCCGGCGCGATACTCACGCGCGTCGCGGCGAGCCATGTACGCGTGGGCACATTCCAGTATTTCGCGTCACGCGGCGATATGGAGGCGACGCGGCGTCTTGCCGATTACGTCATCGATCGCCACTACCCCGATGCCAAGGAGTCCGCTCAGCCCATCATTGCGCTGCTGCGCGCCGTGACCGAGCGGCAGGCGCTGTTGATTGCGCGCTGGATGCACGTCGGTTTCATCCATGGCGTCATGAATACCGACAACATGGCAATCTCGGGCGAGACGATCGATTTTGGACCCTGTGCATTTCTGGACGCCTACGATCCCGCGAAGGTGTTCAGTTCGATCGACAGCCACGGCCGCTATGCCTATTCGAACCAAGTGCACGCGGGGGGCTGGAATCTCGCTCGCTTCGCTGAAACCTTGCTGCCGTTGATCGATCCGGTCATGGAGCGCGCGATCGAACTCGCGACCGAGGCGCTCGCGATTTTCGCGCCGCGTTTCGAAGCTCACTGGCTCGCGGGCATGCGCCGCAAGATCGGATTGATGAGTTCCGAGGACGCGGATCTCGAACTCATCGAGGCGCTGCTCGCGGCGATGCATCGGACCGATGCCGACTTCACGCTGACATTTCGCCGGCTATGCGACGGCATCAGCCCGCCGGCTTGCGACGAATGGGCGGCGGCCTGGCGAGCGCGCATTGCGCGCGATCCGCAAACTGCGCCGCAACGCGCCGCTGCCATGCGCCGAGTCAACCCGGCTTACATACCGCGCAATCATCGCATCGAACAGGTCATTGCGGCGGCGAGCGCAAATGCGGATTTTTCACCATTCCACGAATTTCTGCGGGTACTTGCCGATCCCTACGACGAGAAGCCCGGCTTCGAGGCCTATATGAATCCGCCGCTACCCGGCGAGCGTGTGCTGCGAACCTTTTGCGGAACCTGAGGCAGGCTCGCGTGGAATCTCCGGCACCGGCGCCGCGGCCGACACCGCTATGGATGGATGACGCGCCGGCGCCGGTGCAGGCCGCGGCGCCATTTGAGGCCGCGGCTCCCGTACAGGCCGCCGCGCCGTTGCCGCCGAGCGTCGATGTGCTGATCGTCGGCGCGGGCTACACGGGCCTTTCGGCCGCTCGTGAAACAGCGGGGGCCGGCAGATCGACACTCGTGCTCGATGCCGAAAGCGCAGGCGCGGGCTGCTCGAGCCGCAACGGCGGCCAGGTCGCCTACAGCATCAAGCCCTCGTACGAGACCCTGAAGGCGCGCCATGGCGCGGACCTGGCGCTGCGCATTTGCGAGGAGGCGCTTCGCGCTGTCGGCGATTTGCGCAGCCTTGCGACCGAGCAAGGCCTCGATTGCGATTGGCGCCCGCGGGGTGGCTTTTATGGAGCGCACACGGCGCGGCATTTTGCGGCGATGGCGGCGCAGGCCGAGAATCAGCCGCGCGGTCTGGAGCAGCGCGTGACCGTGGTGCCCAAGAGCGAGCAGCATCGGGAAATCGACAGTGATTTCTATCACGGCGGCTGCGTCTATCACGACGAGGCCTCGGTCGATCCGCGGCGCTTGACGCTCGCGCTGTTGCGCCGTGCGATCGCCGCGGGCGCGCAACTCGCGGATCATTGCCCGGTCGCTTCCATCCGTGCGCTTCGTCAGGGCTTCGAGGTGCGGACGGCGCGCGGCGTCGTGGCGGCGCGTCGCGTGCTGCTCGCGACGAACGGCTATTCGGGTCCCTTATCGCCGTGGCATCAGCGCCGAGTCATTCCGATCGGCAGCTACCAGATCGCCACGGATCGTCTCGGCGTCGAATTCGTGCGATCGTTGATTCCACAGGGCCGCCACATCAGCGATACGCGGCGCGTCGTCGTCTATTACCGACCGTCGCCGGACGGCGAGCGCATCGTGTTCGGCGGACGCGCATCGCTCAGCGAACGAGATCCGCTGGTCTGCGTTCCGCGGCTGCGGTCGATGATGACGCGCGTGTTCCCGCAATTGAGATCCGCGGCCATCACGCACGCCTGGGCGGGTTGGGTCGCTTATACATTCGATACGATGCCGCATTTCGGGCAGCGCGATGGGCTGTATTACTGCATGGGATATTGCGGTCAAGGCATCCCGCTCGCAACCTATTACGGCAAGCGCATCGGTCAACAGATCGCCGATCTGCCCGAGGGCCGCACGGCGCTCGACGGGCTGGCGTTTCCGACGAGGCCTTACTATTTCGGTACGCCTTGGTTCCTCGCACCGTCGGTGTTCGTCTATCGGCTCATGGACTCGATCGGGATCTGAGCCCGGCGAGCATTCGGCATGCGCGGCGCGTTAACCGAAATGATAGGCCGAGATGGCCTTGCCCCAGATCGTACCGCTGAACGCGTGCACGCCGGCATCGCCCGCCGCCGCGCCGGCCGCGACCATCAAGGGCAACAGATGTTCCTCGCGCGGATGACAAACTCGTGCAAACGGCGCCAGACTCCATTGCGAGAGGCGCGCCTCGCGCTCCGCGCTCGGCAACTCGCAGACCGTTTGCGTCAGCCATCGGTCGAATTGCGCTGCGGGTGCGTGCACCGCCGGCGAGCCGAGTGCCGACAAGTTATGGAAGCTCAAGCCACTGCCGATCACGAGGATGTTTTCGTCGCGCAAAACGGCCAAGGCGCGCCCCACGGCGATATGGCGCGCAGGATCGAGCCCTGCTTGCAGGGACAGTTGCAGGATCGGGATGTCCGCATTCGGGAAGCTGACTTTGAGCGGAATGAATATCCCGTGGTCGTAACCGCGCTTCAGTTCCTCGTCGCACTCGATATCGGCGCCGCGCAGCAGCGCGCGCACGCGCGCGGCGAGACGCGGCGCGCCCGGTGCGGGATAGGTCAGCTGGTAGGTGTGCGGCGGAAAACCGTAATAATCAAACAACAAGCCCGGCTGCGCGGCGGCCAGCACCGTGGGATGCGGCGCTTCCCAATGCGCGGAGACGACCAATAGCGCATCGGGCCGACCGGGCAGGAGCGAGGGCAGCGACTGCAAATAGGCCTGCAGCGCGACCCAGCGTGTCGGGTCCTCCGGGGGCGGCTCCATGAAGAAACAAGGGCCGCCACCATGTGGCAAATAGACAGTCGGTTGGCGCATCGCAGCCAGTTTAACGCCGAGACGCTACACTGCAACGATGAATAGCGAGACCCTGGTCGAGATACAAACCAAGATAGCCTTCCTCGAACGCGCCAATGCCGAGCTCAGCGACGTGGTTTTTCGCCAGGATCGCGAAATCCAGGCGCTCCAAGCGCAACTACGCGCCGTCTCGGATCGCTTGAATGCGGCCCAGTCGCAAGAGGCCGCCCGGCCGCCCGACGAAGAGCGGCCGCCGCATTATTAGTGCCGCGGGCTGACCGGCGCCGCCGGGCGACTGGCGCCGCGCACCGACTGGCGCCGTGGGCCGAGCATACGCGCGTGACCGGCCGTCATGGCAGCGTCTGCAGTTGCCGGCGGATGTGCTCGAGCAGTGCGCGTCCCTCGGGCTGCAGAAACCAGTCGCAATGACCCAACAGGAATGCGCGGTAGGCGAGCTCCGCGTTCTCGGCCGAATGCGTGACGCCGTGAAAATAATCGATTTCGGTCAGCGCCAATCCGACGTGCACGAGGGGCAGCGTCGCCGGCAGCGCGGCGCGCTCGAGCGGCGTTAGGCTCCGTGCGCCGAGATAGCCTTCGAGCAGTCCGGTGACTAGCGAGAAATCCGCAGCGCCCGGTATGCCTTCATGGATGTCGAGCCATGGGATCGTGTTGCGCTCAATCGCGGTTGCGAGGTCATAGACGGCCGTCGTGCGGTCGCTCAAGCCGAAATCAAAGATCGACTGCACGGTCGCCGCGGCGCTCGCGTCCGACCACAGCAAATTCGAGGCGTGCCAATCGTTGTGCGTCCACAAGGGGTCCAGGCGCGGGGCCAGCGCGAGATAGTCCTCGTGAAACGGCGCGATCGCGCGCGCAAGGTCCGTTTGCCAGTCGTGTTGCTGCAAATAGCCGCGCAATGCGGGCAGCTCATCGAACCGGCGGCGAACGGCGGCCAGCGGTTCGGCCGAGCGGATGATCAGATCGTTCGACACCAGCAGACGAGTCGCGCGCGCCGGGGCCTCGTAGTGCCGCGCGGCTTCATGAAATTGGGCGAGCGCACGTCCCGCGGCGACGGCGTGAGCGCGGCCCACGAAAGGCGACCAGGAGACCGCATCGCGATACAGGTCCGTGCCCGCGCCCACCTCATGCATCTCATAAGTCCAGCCGCCGCAGGCAATCGCAGATTGTCCGTCCGCGGTCAGCAGTACGCGGCTCACCGGCGCGCCATGCGCGTGTAGATGCGCGATGAACCCATGCTCTTCCTGCAGTTGTGTCGCCGTGCGCACGCTCTGGTGATGCCGTTTGACGAACAGCCTCCGATCCGGGAGGTCCACGATCGCGGCGGCCGACAAGGGCCGCGGGCTGTGCCATAGCAGCCGTGCGTCGCTGTGCTCGAAACCCGCGAGTATCAATACCTCTTGGACTTCGTCGAGCGTCAGTTGCGGCCAGTCGGGACGCACCAGCGCGCCGCGCATCGAATGGGCATTGGCGACCGTCATACGATTCCCGCGCTGCCTTGCGCGGCGGCGGCGGCCTGCCAGCGGCGTAGGCCCAACACGGCGAGCAGCACAAAGGCGGCATACAGAACCGCGGTCAGATAGAGGTGTTTGATCAGATAAACGCCGACATACAGCACGTCGACGACGATCCAGACCCACCAGTTCTCGATATTGCGCCGCGCGGCCCAGATGCTGGCGACGAGACTGCCCGACAACAACAGGGAATCGATCCAGGGCAGCGAGGCGTCGGTGTGCTCGTGCAACAAGAAACCCAAGGCGCCTGCGGCCGCGACTCCGATGACGATGCTGATGAGAATTTCGGTCGGCCCGACGCGCGTGACGAGGACCTCGCCGCTGGTGCTGCGCCCGTGCAGCCATTGCCACAACCCATAGAGCAGCGTCGCCGCAAAGATTCCTTGCAGTCCCATGTCCGCGTAGAGCTTGACTTGATAGAAAATCACGCCGTAGAGCGCCACCGAGAGCAGCGAAAACGGAAAATTCCATAAGCTGCGCGCCGTCGTCAGCCAGACGCCGAGCACCGATACGATAAATGCGATGAGCTCAAGTGATGACATGGGCGAGCGGCGAGCTGGCGCTTTCTAGAGGCGCACGTTGAATCGGCCCCGGTCGACGGGGTGCTGCGCCGAAGTTTAACGTCAGACGGACCGCAGGTGTGCGGGAATCGAATGACCGCTCAGAAAGCCGCTTCCTCGAGCCCCATCAGCGACGCCTTGCCGGACTTGATTGCATAGAGCAGCGCACCGGCCTGCGGCAGGATCCGCTCGATATAAAATGTCGCGGTGGTGCGTTTGGCGCGATAGAACGGCGCGTCTTCGCCGGCCGCGGGCAGCTTATCCGCGGCGACCTTGGCCATACGCACCCACATGAAGCCGAGCGCAACGATGCCGAACAAGCGCAGGTAATCGCTGGCAGCGGCACCCGCTTCCTCCGGGTCGGCGAGGCTTTTTTGGGCGATGAACGCGGTCGCGAGCTGCAAGGCGCCGAAGGCCTTCGCATACGCCTCGACCAACGGTCCGATTTGGCCGTCCTTACTATGCGCTTCGATGAATTCGGCGACCGGGTGGAAGAAGCGCCTCAGCGAGCGACCCATATTGGCCGGCAGCTTGCGCCCGACCAAATCCAGCGCCTGAATGCCGTTGGTGCCCTCGTAAATCATGGCGATGCGCGCGTCGCGCACATATTGCTCCATGCCGTTGTCGACGATGTAGCCGTGCCCGCCGTAGGTCTGCAGTCCGAGGTTCGCCGCTTCGAAGCCGAGATCCGTGAACAGCGCCTTGACGATTGGCGTCATCAGCGAGATGAAATCCTCGGCTTCGGCACGTTCGACCGGATCGGTGGAACGCTCCGAGCGATCCAGTGCATTCGCAACCCAGACTCCGAGCGCGCGGCAACCTTCGTTATTGGCGCGCATCGTCATCAGCGCCCGGCGTATATCGGGATGCACGATGATCGGATCGGCGGATTTCTCGGGGTGCTTTGCGCCGGCGAGCGATCTGCCTTGCAGCCGTTCTTTGGTATATGCGACGGCGCCCTGGTAGGACGCCTCGCCGACGCCGAGACCTTGCGTGCCGCACGACAGGCGCTCGCTATTCATCATGACGAACATTGCCTGCATGCCTTTGTTCGGCTTGCCGACGAGCCAACCCGTCGCCTCGTCGAAACTGAGCTGGCAGGTGGCCGACGCCTTGATGCCCATCTTGTGTTCGATGCCGGTGCAGAGCATCGAATTGCGCGCTCCGATGCTGCCGTCCGCGAGCGGCAAAAACTTCGGTACCACGAACAGGCTGATGCCCTTGATGCCCAGCGGAGAATCCGGCAGGCGAGCGAGAACCAGGTGGATGATGTTCTCGGTCAGATCGTGTTCGCCCGACGAGATGAAGATCTTCGATCCCGTGATCTTATAGCTGCCGTCCGCCTGCGGCACGGCCTTGGTGCGCAGCAGGCCGAGATCCGTGCCGCATTGTGGTTCGGTCAGGCACATCGTGCCTGCCCAGGTGCCGTCGACCAATTTTGGCAAGTACAAATTCTTGAGCTGATCCGAACCGTGGCTCTTGAGCGCCATATAGGCGCCGTGCGAGAGGCCCGGGTACAGACCGAAGGAAAGGTTGCTGCCGCAGATGATCTCTTCGATCAATTTGCTGACGCTTTCCGGCAGGCCCTGGCCGCCGTAGGCCGGGTCGCAGTTGAGCGAGGTCCAGCCCGCCGCAATGAACTGCTGATAGGCCTCCTTGAAGCCCTTCGGCGTGCGCACGACGCCGTTCTCGAGGTGGCAGCCTTCCGCATCGCCGCTCGCGTTCAACGGCAACAGCACGGCGGCCATGAACTTCGCGGCTTCCTCGAGGATCGTGTCGAGCAGATCCGGACCGATTTCTTCGAGTCCCGGCAGGTGATTGAGGCTCTTGCTGTCATGCAGTTCGTGCAGCACGAAGCGCATGTCGCGTAGCGGGGCGGTGTAGTTCTGCATGTGTCTTGATCTCCCGATCCTAATTGCGCAGAGTCTTGCCGGTGACGAGCAGGTGCTCGATGCGGGCCAGCGTGCCCGGCGTCTTCATGAGACGCATGAACGCCGCGCGTTCCAATTCCAGCACTTGATCTTCGGTCACGACATCGACGAGGTCGGCCGGTCCCCCCGAAAGCACCTCGGCGAGTTCGCCGGAAACGACGAGATCATGATTGGTCGCGAGACCGCGCCGATGAAACGCCGCCGCCGCGGCCATGAAGCCGAGTTTGCCCGCGATACCGGGCAGCTTGAGCTCGATCGGCTTGGGCGCAACGTAGTTGACGGCGAGGTGCAATGCGCGTGCCTTGGCGTCCGCGAGCAGCCGGTTGCGATTCATCGTGATGCCGTCGTCCGGGCGCAGGAACAGCAGCTCCTTGGCTTCCGCGGCGGATTTCGAGACCGTCGCCGCACTCACGGTCTCGAATACCTTGGTCGGCGCCGGCATCGGGCCGCGCGGCAACAAGCCGCTGCTCGACCAGCGCGACAACATTTCCTTGCAGCCGCCCCAGCCGGGCACGACGCCGACGCCGCACTCGACGAGGCCGATATAACTCTCGGCGTGCGCCTGCACCGCGTCGCTATGCAGCAGGATTTCGCAGCCGCCGCCGAGCGCCATGCCGGCGGGCGCGCTGACGACGGGAAACGGCGCGTATTTCATCGCCTTGTAGGTCTGCTGGCCGCCCGCGATGAGCTTCTCGATCTCACCCCAGGCGGCGATGTTGGCGGCGAATATCGCGAGCCCCAGATTCGCGCCGACCGAGAAATTCGTGCCCTCGTTATAGATCACGAGCGCCTTGTATTTCTGCTGCACGAGCGCGATCGTCTTGCCGAGCAGTGCGATGATCTGGTCGTCGAGCGAATTGCTCTTGCTCGTGAACTCGAGACACAGCACGCCGTCGCCGATATCCCAGACCGCGGCGGAGGCGTTCTTGAGCACGGGCTTGCCGGCGCGCTTGATGTCTTCGAGCATCAGCACGCCGTCCGGTCTGCGGATCTCGTGATACGCGCCGTCGGTGCCGAGATATTGCCTTTTTCCTTCCGCGACCCGATAAAAAGTCTTGTCCTTGGCCGCGCGCAGCAGCGGCGGCACGGGCAGTCCGTCCTGCGTCAATTTATCCGCGAACCAATCGGCGCCGAGTCGATCGATGAGTTCGAACGGACCCCACTGCCAGTTGTAACCGAGACGCATCGCCTCATCGATCGCGGGAATGTCGTCCGCGGCCTCGGGCACGAGTCCGGCCGCATAGGACAGGGTTCGCGCGACGACGCGCCACGCGTAGCGGCCGATCTTGGTGTTCGAGGACAATAAGGCGCGCAGATTTTTCGCGGCTCCGGCCAATTCGGGGAGTTCGGGTTTTTGCTCCGCGCGATAGGCTCCGGTCACGAGATCGATCGCTTCCTTGGTCTTGAGGCCGCCGGCACGGTTGAGCCGGTAGAAGCCTCCCTTGCCCTTGCGGCCGGTGTAGCCCTCGGCAATCATCTTCTTGATCAAGGGCAGATCGCGATTGGCGCCGTGAAACGCATCGCTTGTCGGCAGCGCCTGCGCGAGGCTCGCATTGATGTGCGGCATGAGGTCGAGGCCCACGAGGTCGATCAGACCGAACACACCGGTCTTCGGCACACCGACGGGTTTGCCGATGACGGCGTCCGCCTCCTCGATCGTCAAGCCGGCATCGATCGCCTCGATGACGCCGACCTGCAGCCAATAGACGCCGAGCCGGTTGGCAATGAAGCCGGGACTGTCCTTGCAGCGCACGATGCTCTTGCCGAGCACGCGATCGGCGCAAGCGCTGACATTCTCCACCAATTGCGGATCGGTGTTCGGGCCGGTCACGATCTCCACGAGCCGCATGTAGCGCGGCGGATTGAAGAAATGCGTGATGAGGAAATCGCGCTTGAACGCGTCGCTCTGTCCTGCGATCAGCAGCGCGAGCGGAATCGTCGACGTATTGGAGGACACCGCCGTTCCGGGCTTGCGCACCGCGTCGATCTTGCGATAGAGCGCCTGCTTGATATCGAGGCGCTCGACCACGGCCTCGATGATCCAGTCGCTCTCGGCGAGCCTCGCCAGATCGTCCTCGATGTTGCCGGCCGTCACAAGGCGCGCGGCGCGCGCCGACATGAACGGCGCCGGGTCGGTCTTCAGCATTTTCGCGATCGCGTTCTCCGCGAGCACATTGCGATTCGTCGCGCCGTCCGGGACGATATCGAGCAGCAGGACCGGCACGCCCGCATTGGCGAATTGCGCGGCGATGCCCGCGCCCATGACGCCGGCGCCGATGACGGTGGCTTTGCGGATCGGTTCCATGGCTGTCGTGCTCCCGTTAAATTCGTTCGAGGATCGTCGCGATGCCCTGACCGCCGCCGATGCATTGGGTCGCCAGTGCGTAACGACCGCCTTCGCGCTGCAGGAGACTCGCCGCCTTGCCGACGATGCGAGCGCCGGTCGCGCCGAGCGGGTGGCCGAGCGCGATCGCGCCGCCATCGATGTTGAGAGTCGCGTCGCGAATGCCGAGATCCCGCGCGCAGGCGAGCGATTGGCTCGCGAACGCTTCGTTGAGCTCGACGACGTCGATGGCCGAAATCTCGAGATTCGCGCGCGCCAAGGCTTTGCGCGTGGCTGCGACGGGGCCGATGCCCATGATTTCCGGCGCGCAACCGGCGACCGCGACGCTGCGGATCCGAGCGAGCGGCTTCAGGCCGTGCTTGGCCGCGTACTCCTCGCTGCACACCAGCACCGCCGAGCCGCCGTCGGTCAACGGCGAAGAAGTGCCGGCAGTGACGCTGCCGCTTTCCGAGAACGCCGGCTTGAGCTGTGCGAGACCGGCGGCCGTCGTGTCCGGACGCGGGCAACCGTCCGCATCGACGGTTCCGCCCTTGCTCGTGATCGGCACGATTTCAGCGGCGAAGCGTCCCGCCTGGATCGCGGCTGCGGCGCGCTGCTGGCTGCGCAATGCGAAGGCCTCCTGTTCGGCGCGGCTGATCTTCCATTTCACGGCGACGTTCTCTGCCGTGTCGCCCATGCCGATGTAGGCCGCCGGCAGCTTGGCTTGCAGCACCGGATTCATCAGCGGATTGAAGCCGAGCATCGGCACGCGACTCATGCTCTCGATGCCGGCGGCGATGAACACCTCGCCCGCGCCCAGTTGAATCTGGCCGGCGGCGATGTGCACCGATTGCATCGACGAGCCGCAAAAGCGATTGACGGTCATGCCGGCGACCGATTGCGGCAGCCCGGCCAGCAGTCCGATGAGGCGTGCGACGTTGAGTCCCTGTTCGCCCTCCGGAAAGGCGCAACCGACGATCAAGTCTTCGATATCGTTTGGATTCACGCCGGTGCGCGCAACGAGTGCGGCAACCACTTGCGCCGCAATGTCGTCGGGACGTACGCGGGCGAGCGCACCCTTGTTGGCGAGCGTGAAGGGGGAACGGGCATATCCCGCGATGACGACGTTAATCATTGGGTGACTCCAAGGTTGATCAGGGCGGCATTGGCCTGCGCTACGACGTCGCGCAGTTCGGCGAGCGTTTGGTCCAACGCGACGCGTTGGTCTTCCAATCGAGTGATTCTACTGTGCACCGACTTGAGCAGCAGGCGCAGCTGCTTTGCTTGGGTCGGATCGACATCGTAGAGATCGAGGTATTCCTTGATCTCCCGAAGTTTGAAGCCGAGACGCTTGCCGCGCAGGATCAGGACCATTCGGCTCCGATCGCGCGGCGTATAGATGCGATTGTTGCCGACTCGGGACGGCGAAATCAGTCCCTTGTCCTCGTACAAGCGGATCGTCCGCGCGCTGACGCCGAGGTCCTTGCCCAACTCGGTCACGCTGTACAAATCGCCGGTCGGTCCGGCCGTTGATGTTTCCGTATTCGCCAAGAGACTAACCTATACGTTAAGCGAATGACCTATACGATAACCGATTTTATGCCGCATGCAAGTCCTATCGATCGGTGCTGGCCCGGGGGACATATGTCACCTATCGGCCGCAATTCTGGCGTTTGAAGCTATAAGGTGCTTTGATGCGCAGCAGCTAGAAGGAAGGGGTGACCACGCTGTGAACATTTTGTCCGGTGCGACCGCGTTATGGCAGCGTGGTCAGCGGCGCCGCGTCGCATTTCCGGGGCCGCCCGCGCTAGGTTGGGACGGGTTGCTGCTGCGAACAGTTTGGGCTTACCTGCTCGCCCTCGCGGTCTGGCTCGTCTGGCGCTTGTGCGTCGGCAGACCCGCCAATGCGGAACCCGAATTGATCACGATGCTGCCGCAGGCCGCCTGCCTGGTGCTGATGTGGCGACGGCTCCGGCCAGGTGCCGTCGACCGCGCTCGCCGGCTCGGTTGGAGTTTTCTGTCCGCCGCCGTGGTGCTCGACATCGTGGCCAGCATGGATTGGAGCTATGTGGCGTCCCAGCCGGGCTCGCAGTTCGGATCCTCGGCCGATGCGCTCTACATGCTGAACTATGGGTTCATCATTACCGCATTCGGTTTCTTTTATGTAAGTGCGGGCGGCTCGTTCCGCCGACCGCGAGTCTGGCTGGACATCGCGGTACTCGCGCTCGCGTGTGCGGCCGCCATGCTGCCGTTTTTGTTCGCGCCGCTGCTCGAACCGGCGCCGGCTTCGTCGTCGAGCATCGCCGCAACCTTGGGATATGCCGTGGGAATCGGCGCAACGGCGACGCTCGCGCTGCTGACCGTCATGCAGATTTCCAGGTGGCGCGAAGAGCGCGCGACCGCGCTGCTCGTGTTGGGCGTACTGACCGCGGCGGCCACCGCGTTGCTCGGCATCGCAGCCAACGAACGCGGATTCTTCGCCCTCGGCAATTTCGACGATCTCGGCTGCTGCTTGGTGTTCGGCTGTTACGCGAGCGCCGCCGTGGCCGACGAGCGCCGCAGCGCCCCACCGTCGCCGCGCGCAACACAGGTCGGAGATTTTTACAACTTCCTGCCGGTCATTGCGCTGCTGCTCTCCATCGTGATCGTGCTCGGCGCACAAGCGCGACGCGCCGGATTCAGTTTGCTCGCCGCCGGCGTGCTGTTGCTCGTCGCATCGGCGTTACTTATCGGCCGGCAAATCGCGGTCCGCACCGAAATGCGCCGCTTGAGCGCAGCGGCCATGGCGCGCGAAATCGAGTCACGGCTGACGGAACTCGTGCGCCGCTCGACCGATGTCATTGCGGTCGTCAACCGCGATGGAATGCTGTCATTCGTGAGCCCGGCGGCTCGCGGCCTGCTCGCGCGTGCGCCGGAGACCGCTGTAGGGACCGCAGCGGCCGCTTTCCTGGGTGCCGGAAATAGCGCGCGACTCGGTGAATTTCTCGCAGAATTCGTGGCGTCCGAAGAACCGATGCGGGAGATCGAATTCACCTGCGACTTCGCACAAGGACCTTCGCGACTGGTCCAGGTCGTCGCGAGCAACCAGGTTCGCAACCCCTTGCTCGCGGGTGTCGTACTGACGGTGCGCAACGTGACCGCGGAGCGAGCGGCTGAACGCGAGCTGCTCGAGGCCGCGTGTCGCGAACGGCATCGCCTGAGCAACGAATTGCACGAGGGGCTGGGCCAAGACCTCACCGGAATTTCGATGTTGGTGCAGAACCTCGCGACTGCCGTCAAGCGGGGCCAACCGGATGTGCCGCGACTGCTCGACGAGGTGTCGACGCTGGTGCGTCGCACGATCTCCTTCACGCGTGACTTGGCGAGTTGGTTTTCGCCGATCGAAGTTTCGCGCGGGTCCTTAAGTCTCGCGCTCGACCGGCTCGCGTCGGATGCGGCGGCACGATGGGGCATCGAGGTATTCAGTCATTCGCAGCCGGCGGAGATCCTCGTTCCGGAGTTCACCGCGGAGCACCTGTATCGCATCGTGTATGAAGCAATCGTCAACGCCTCGCGCCACACGGGCTGCAGTTACGCGGCCATTGAACTGACGCAGGACGCGGCCGGCTTGACGCTGTCGGTCACCGACGATCGCGACGAGTCTGCGGCGGCGGCCGGCGCCGCGGACGGCCTCGGCATCGGCATGATGAATCGTCGCGTCCGATTGCTGGGCGGCTCGCTGCGTCTCGAGACGCCGGGCGGTCGCGGCGCGCGGCTGCTCGTGTACGTGCCGACTCCCGAAGGCATCGCGTTACGCGCGCCGCAAGAGGAGCCGAAAGTTGACGACCAGAACCCCGGTGAGCACCAACATCGCGCCGAGCCCGAAGCGCAGATCGATGCGATCGCCGAGCAGCGCCGCACCGAACAGGACGCCGAATAGCGGCGTCAGCAAAGACAGCAGCATGAGCCGTGAAGTCAGATAGTGGCGCAGCAGCCAGAACCATATGAGATAACTCGATATGGCGATGACCAAGGTCTGGAACAACAACGCTAGGATCGTCATCGAGGACAGTTCGACCTGCGTCTGCCCGGTCAGCGCCGCGAAGGCGGCCAGTAACAGCGTTGCGGTGCCGACTTGATAAAGCACGGTTTTTGCGGCCGCCGCCCGCCCGACGCGGCCGCGCCGCAGCACCACGTTGCTCAAGCCCCAACTCAGGCCGCCGAGCAGCGCGAGCAGATCCCCCGTCAGTAATTCGGCAATGGGCCGGCCGCTGAACCCGAGGAATGCGACGACGATACCGAAAAACGCGACCGCGATGCCGGCCCACTGCAGCGGGCTCAGGCGTTCCTCGGGCAGGAATTGCAGCCCCAGTGCGGTGAAGATCGGCGCCGTCCCGTCCGCAAACGCGCGCCGCCCTTCGCTGACCAATACCCATAATCCGAAGAAAATCGAGGCGCCGGCGACGCGAATCGCGAGTTGCATGACCGGTGCGGCATTGGCCGAGACGCCCTTCAGCGCGACTTGTTGAAACCCCCAGACCACGCAGAGCGCGACGACGAGCATCGCGGCGCGTAGGTCGAGGGGGCGGCGTTGTGGGGCAATGAGGGACAAGCCAATGAGTCTAACCCTACTCGACGATCCAATACCGAACCCCTTGTTGCTCGAGAAACTCGGCGGCATCCCCACCCTGCAGCAGCGCGAGCGTCGACAACAGCCCCGCTTCGGTACAACTGCTGGCGGCCACGGTTACCGACCGCGGCGCACCGGCAACCGGCCAGCCTGTATGCGGATCCAGGACATGGCCATAGCGGATTCCGTCGTGCAGAAGGAAGCGGTGTGCATCGCCGCTGGTCGCGAGCGCGCCGTGCTCCAGGGTCAGAATCATCGCCGCATCACGCAGGGTGCCGGGGCGCTCGATGCCGACCTGCCAGGCGCCGCGCGGCGGCGCTCGATTGGCGCGCAAGTCGCCGCCGAAATTGATCAGAAACGGAGCCTGGAATCGGGCGTTGAGCAAGTCGTAGGCGCGGTCGACCGCGTATTCTTTACCGATGCCGCCGAAATCGAGTTCCATCCCCAGAGGCAGCAGCAGATGCGGCGCCTGCCAGGCGAGCTTATCGAATCCGATCAACGGCAACAGGCGCTCGATCGTCTCTTGCGCCGGGATGCTGCTGGCCGCATCGAATTTCCAGGCGCGGCGCAGTACGCCGGACGTGATGTCGAACAGGCCATCGCTCAATTGATGACACTGCTTCGCAAAGTCGAGCAATGAAGCGGTTTCCGGGTCGACTTCGATTTCAGTGCCGCGATTGCGGTGTATCCATGCGACGACGCTATCGTCCCGGTAGCGGCTGAATTTCTTCTCGACGCGCCAGGCTTCCTCGGCCACCACAGCCCCGAGTGCCGCCGCGGCGCGCTCGTCGATGGCGGGCAAGAGCAGCTCGCAAGGACTCGCCATGGCGGTAAAGACCACTGCAAGCAGGTCCTCGCCGCGCGCTTCTATGCGGATCGCCTCCTGAGGCGCGTTGCTGTCTGGCGGTGCCACTCGATCTCGCCCATCGTCGACTCTAAAATCGCCATCCGATCTGCAGCAGTATCGCCTTGAGTCCGGGTACCAAGTCGAGACCTTGCAGCGAGCCGGGCGCATCGAAGTGCCCATCGGTGACTTGCTGATAATACTCTATGCGTGCGCTGAACTCTCCGCCCGCGCTGTTGCCTTGATCGGCGAGCTTCTCGCCGTATTTCAAACCGAAGGTCAGCGCATGAAACGCGCCGAGCCGTGAGTCGGACGAGGCATAGGCGGTCGAGTTCTGGTTGGCGGCCGAAATCCACGGAGAGTAGAAATCCGCCGCCGTTTGTCGGTACCAGCGCAATGACGGCTCGAAATACTTATCTTGAGAATCGATCCACCAGCGCAGGTGCAACTGCGCGGTTTCCGAGTGGATCTGCCAGTCGTCGGTCATGTACCGAAGCGACAGGCCGGCGGAGGCCCGGTCCCAGCCGACGCGATTTTCCAAATAGGCACTCTTGCGCGTGCGCTCGTCCGGGCGCCGTTCGTATTCGTAGCCCGTGGTGTTTCCGGCGGCGTCGATGATCGAAATGATCTTGTACGGATCGTTGAGGTAGCCGGTGAAACGGTCCGCCGACAGGTTGAATTCCGACAGCCAGCGGCGGCTCATGACCTGGGTGACGCCGAGCAACACGCCGGCGCCGTTTTTGGTTTTTCCGGCGGTCTTCTCGAATAAAGTGTAATCGCTGCCTGCCACCGGCGTGCCGCCGATCGGGTGCAAGGTGTCGTACTCGTCGTTGACGCCCAACGACAGCGTCGTATTTTTTTCGTTGAAATCCTCGGCGATCGAGACATTTCCGGAAACCGAGAAAAAATCATGCTCGTAGGACATCTTGCCGCCGAGCGTCGCTTGCGTGACGCGCGTTAACGGCAGTTGCCAGTTCAGGGCGCCGGCTAATCGTTGATCGTGATAATGCGGATCGACCGGCAATTGTCCGGGCGCGGTCGTGTAAAGCTTCGATGGGTCGGTCAAATTCTTGCCGGAAGGCGAAGCGAACGTCTGCACGCTGCGGCTCGGCAGAGCGCCGTTCGGGCTGCTGCCGGAGAGCGCGTCGAAGGTCAGATTCAGACCGACGGTTTCGCCGTCGCCGAAGTCCTTGAGCACGTTGACGACCGGCTCGATGGCCTGAATGCGCCCGTCCTCGTGGTAGTAGGCCAAGGCGGTATCGATGCTCCAGGTATTCGGTGCGGGGCCCGAGCCCGCAACCGCTTGGCTGCGTGCGCTCGAAGCGCCGAGTAGCGCACAGCTGGCGGCCATCAATCGGCGCCGCATATCGGGGCCGGCCGGCCGGCGAACGCGAGGCTTCAATTGCATCCGCAGCCGCCGCCGGCAAATGAGCGGCCGCCGGAGGAGGCTTCTTTACTGAAGTACAGGTGATCGTCGATCGCGGTATCGAGCGAGTCATTGGTGAGCCGCATGTCTTCGCGCGCGAGCAAGTCATGCTGCCAGGGCTTGACGCCGATCGAGCTGCAGCCCGAGGCCAGCACCGCGGCGGGCAACAGCAAGATCCAAATCATTCGATTCGCTTTCATGCGTGCGATCCTTTATTTTTCGGCCAACAGCTCGCGCAGTTGCCGTTCGTAGATGGCGCCATCGATCGGCCGAAAGCCGATGTGCGTAAAGCGCACGACACCATGCCGATCGATGACCATACTTGCCGGCATCCCTTGAACCTTATAGCGTTCCGCCAAGCTACCCTCGGGATCGAAGCGCACGTCGAACTGCGGATGGAACTGCTGCAGGAATCGATCGGCCGCGGCGCGTTCGCGGTCCACGTTGACGGCGATGACCGTGAGACCGTCGGCGGCGTGCGCATCCTGCATCGATTGCATCCAGGGAAATGACAGACGACAGGGAACGCACCACGAGGCCCAAAAATCCAAATAGACGACGCGTCCACGCAAGGCCTCGAGATCGATCGGAGCGCCGGCCTGAACGCCGGCCTGGGCGTTGCTCTGGCCGAATGCCATCCACACGAGGCAAATAGACAGCAGCACAGGCCGCAGGCGCGATTCCCGGCCATGCGATGCGCCTCGCGCGCGACTGCGGCTCAAGCGGTTGGCTTGGAAAAATTGCTTTGTAGATCCGCCGTGAGACACTTGCCTGTTCCTCGATTTGGCGCATACTTTGTACTGCAAAGCTAATTAGTGTCAAGCATGCCCGAATTGCATCGCGCTCTAGCAGAAATCAATGCCATCCGCGGCCAGATCGCGAGGGTCACGGAATTCCAGGGCTACGGGCCCGCCTCGGTCGCCGGTTCCGGGATATTGGCGCTGTCGGTTGCGCTCGTGCAGTCGCATTGGCTCAAGGGTTCCGCACCGGGCATTCGTGCCTTTCTGCTCGTGTGGATTGCCGTCGCCGCCGTCTCGGTGTTGCTCACGGGAATCGAAATGGTCAAACGTGCGCGCCGGGTGCATGTCGGACTCGCGAATGCGATGATGCAGCGCGCCGTCGAGCAGTTCGTGCCCGCGATCATGGCCGGTGCATTGCTGAGCGGCGTGCTGATCCGATTTGCGCCGCAGAGCCTTTGGATGCTGCCCGGCCTTTGGCAGCTCATATTCAGCCTGGGTGTTTTCGCGTCCTGCCGATTCCTGCCGCGTCCGATGTTCATCGTCGGAGTTTGGTATCTCAGCTGCGGCCTGATAGGCCTTGCCGTGGGTGGCGCCGAAGGCGCGTGTTCCCCATGGTCGATGGGTATTCCGTTTGGCATCGGCCAACTGCTGGTCGCCGCGGTATTGAAATTCGGCTCTGTAGGCAAGGACGGCCGTTGAGGCAGGCGATGCACAAGCGCGGCAACAAATCCGCGGGCACGCATCGTTTCGCCTACCAAGGTCTCGATCGCGTGATTCACGAAAAGGCGCGCCTCAGCCTGCTGACCTCGCTGATGACGCACCCGGAAGGTCTGCGATTTGCGGATCTGAAGCAGCTGTGCGCACTCACCGACGGGAACCTCAATCGACATTTGCAGGTGCTGGAGAGAGCGAAACTCGTCAAGATCGCCAAATTCCAGGAGCATAAGCGCTTGCATACCGTTTGCCAGGTAACCGCTCTCGGTCGCAAGCGCTACGTCGAGTATCTTGCCGTGCTCGAGCAGGTCGTGCTCGACGCGGCGGCGGCCGGTAAAGCGGGCGCCGCCATCGACGACGAATCCGGTCCTGCGCTCGTGGGAGCCTAAGTTGTTGCCCGACCCGGCGCTGCGCGCCGCCGAAGCGAGGCCGCTTCTACCGCCGTCCGGCGTTTGCGCGGTCCTGATTACCTATCATCCGGGTGAGGAATTCCTACGAGTTCTCGAGCGCATCTCGGATCAGGTCGGTGCGTTGGTGATCGTCGATAATGGTTCGGACGATGCCGAGCTTGGCATGTTGCAGAGCGCCGCTGCCGGGACTTCGATCCAATTGATCTGCAACGGCGAGAATCTCGGCATTGCGAGCGCGCTGAACATCGGCATTCATCGGGCCGCGTCCCTCGGCTATGCGTGGGTCTTGCTGCTCGATCAAGACACCCTCGTGAGTCCGGATTTGGTTGCCAGCTTATTGGCGATCCAGGCGTCTTTCCCGGCACCAGAGCGGCTCGCCGTCATCGGCGCGGGTTACGCCGGCGACGAGGCACTGCCCAGCGCGCCCAGCGGAGAGGACCAAAGCGGCGCCGCCTGGCGGGACGTGGAATCCGTCATCACCTCGGGAAGCCTGCTGTCGGTGGCGGCATTTGGCGCAATCGGCCCGTTTCGCGAGGAATTTTTCATCGATCACGTCGATACCGATTATTGCCGCAGGGCAAGAGCGAGCGGTTTTCGCGTCATCAAGAGCGAAAGCCCCTTGATGTCGCATGCCATCGGAGCGCCCACGACGCATCGCGTGCTCTGGATGAGCAAGCGGACGACCAACCATGGCCCCGATCGCCGCTATTATTTCACGCGGAACGATACGGTCCTATTGCGTGAAAACGGCCAGCATCCTTGGGGAACGTGGCTGTTGAAGTCGCTGCTGCGCAGCTTCAGAATTTGCAAACGCATCCTGCTGTATGAGCCAATGAAGACGCGCAAAGTCGGTGCGGTGATGCACGGCTGGTGGGACGGCGTGCGCGGCAGGCTTGGCCCTCGCGGCGGCAGCCGAGACGCAGCGAGGGACGTTGCGGCGATGCAAAGCGCGCCTAGGGCGCACAAATAGACGCGGGGATTTTTTCCATGGCCCGATCGTCGATCAGATTGAATCCCGAGCAGCGCTACGGACGCGGCGCCGTGCTGTTCCATTGGAGCATATTCTTGCTGGTTCTCGGCGTCGCGACTCTCGGTTTGCTGCACGACTCGTGGTCCAAGGCAACGCAGGCGTTCTGGATCAATATCCACGCGGTGCTCGGCCTATTGGTTTGGCTGTTGCTGTTCGCGCGCTTCTCGTGGCGTATGCGGCACACGCCTCCGGCGCTGCCGGCCGAAATCGGCACCTTCTCGCGTCGCGCTTCGGCGATCGTGCATTTTGCACTTTACGGCTTGCTGTTCGTGATTCCAATCATCGGCATCGTGACCTTCGTATGGCACGGGCGCGTATTCGACTTCGGCCTGTTGCAGGTGAATTTCGGAGTCCAAAAAAATAAGGCCATATTCCATCCGACCGAAGAAGTGCACGGCTATCTGGCATACGTGCTTTTCGGACTCGTCGGGATTCATGTGCTGGCTGCGCTGTGGCACCACTTCATTCGGCATGACAACGTGCTGCGGCGCATGTGGCCCGGCGCCGCAGACCGGCCGGGCGCGCGCTAGGCCGGCGCCGCGGCTTCGACTGCCCGCATGCAGCATGTCACGAGCCGACGACGCTTCCTGAAGAACGCGGGACTCGTCGGCGGCGGCGGCTTGCTCGGCGCCGCCGCGGTGAATTTGGTGTCACCGTTGATCTGGCGCGAGTCCGGCGCGCTCGAAACCAACGAGAGCTTCTGGGCAAGGGTTCAATCGCCGCCGAATCCGGCCTTGGCCGAGGATCTGAAGGTCGACGTGGCGATACTCGGCGGCGGCTTCACGGGACTATCCGCCGCGTATTTCATTCGGGCGATCTCGCCGCACAAGCGTGTCGTGGTTTTGGAAGGGCGGCGTTGCGGGAACGGCGCCTCCGGCAGAAACGGCGCAATGGTGTTGACCATGACCGCGGATCGATACATGCGCTTCAGCGAGGATCCGGCGATGGACAAGCGGATCTACGACCTGACTGCCGCAAATATCGCGACGCTCGAGAAGCTCGGCGCCGCGATCGGCATCGACTGCGAATTGGAGACCAACGGCGCATTGCAAGTGCTCGGCACCGACGAAGACCTGGCGGCGGCAAGGGACTACGTGCAGCGCGCGCGGCCTCTCGGAATTCCGGTCGAGTTTTGGGATCGGCGGCGCGTCGCCGATGCGCTAGGCACCGAAGTCTATGAGGGCGGATTCTTCGACCCCGGCGGCGGCCAAGTCCATCCGATGAAGCTCGTGCAGCTATTCAAAGCGGCGGCCCAGCGCGAGGGCGCGGATGTTTTTGAGAATACGATGGTGACGAGCGTCGAGGAGGGCCGTGAACACGTCCTGCTGACGAGCGACGGGCGCAGGATTAGAGCGAAATCGCTGGTGCTCGCGACCAATGCGTTCAGCGCGCGCCTCGGATTCTTGCGTAATGCGATTGCGCCGATTCGCGAATACGTCGCGGTTACGAGACCCCTCACGCAAGGCGAATTCGCCGCGCTAGGGTGGCAGAGGCGAATCGCATTCAACGACAACCGCACCGCGGTCTATTATCTGGGCATGACGGCCGATCGGCGCATCCACATCGGCGGGGGCAGTCCCGAGTACTGCTTCGATAACGGTTCCAGCGGCGCCGAAGTCGCGCGTTCCCACGTGGCGCAATTGCGCGGCGAACTCTTGCGCATCTATCCGCGACTTAAGGAGGTGCCGATCGAGGCGAGTTGGCACGGCGTCGTCGATTGGTCGCTCGACGAGTCCCCATCGGTGGGATGCATGGGGCGCCATCGGAACATATTCTACGGAATTGGTTACAGCGGCCACGGCGTCAATTTGACCTCGATCTTCGGCAGAATCATCGCCGACCTCGATGCGGGTCGCGAGGACGCATGGAGCGCCTACCCGTTCGTCAATTCTCGCCTGCCGTACATTCCAAACGAGCCGTTGCGTTGGCTGGGGGTGCAAGCGGCGCTAGCCTGGTATCGGCTCACCGAGGCTTAGGGTTCCGCGCAGCCGTCATCAGCGCGCGAACAATTGCTGCGGATCTTGAAACGACTTGAACTCGAGCGCATTTCCCGACGGGTCGATGAGGAACATCGTCGCCTGTTCGCCGACGGCACCCGGGAAACGGATGTGCGGCTCGATCTCGAACCGCACGCCGGCGCCGCGCAGCCGCTGCGCGAGGCTTTGCCAATGCGCCCACTCGAGGACGACGCCGAAATGCGGGACCGGAACGTCGTGGCCGTCGACCGCGTTCGAGACCTGAACGTGCGGTTTGCCGTCGGGGTCGAGGTGTACGACGAGTTGATGGCCGAAGAAATCGAAGTCGACCCAGGTCTCGCTGCTGCGTCCCTCCGCGCAGCCGAATAATCCGCCATAAAAGCTCCGAGCCGCTGCGAGATCGTGGACCGGAATCGCGAGGTGGAAGGGGCTGACTGTCATTGCGCTATGCTAGTGCGCCTTGCCGGCATCGATCAATGGGGAATCCATGAAACCCAAGCTAATCAATCGCCGCGAGCTGTTGTCGATGGCGACGGTATCGACGATTGCGGGGCTCGTCGGCGGCGGCGCTCTCGCGGCACAGGCCCTGGTGAAGACGCGGCCGGGCGTTCCGCGGCCGCTGCGCGCCTTTATCGCGAGCTATATGCAAGCCATGAACGCGCCCGGACTGACGCTTGCGCTCGCGAATCGAGAGGGAATCCTGGCGACGGCGGCATTCGGTTATGTCGATCTCGCGAGCAAAGATCCGGTCACCGAGCTGCATCGGTTCGAAATCGGGTCGATCACCAAGTCGTTTGCGGCGCTCGTGATCTTGCAGCTCCAAGACGAAGGCAAGCTCGACGTTCAGCACCCGATCATGCGGTATCTGCCATGGCTGCCGATCGAGACGGATTATGGCGAGATCCGCATCCATCATTTGCTGACGCACTCCTCCGGAATGCCGGAGGATGTACCGGTGATCCCCGGCGAGCCGGATGCGCATGCGCGCCAAGCATTCGTGCCGGGCTCGCAGTTTCACTACAGCAACTGGGGTTTCGAAGTGCTCGGCCGCATCGTCGAGAGCATCGACGGCGTCTCCTGGCCCGAAGCCCTCACGCGGCGCTTGTTGGCGCCGCTCGGCATGAGCGATACGGCCGCTGCGATCACGAACAGGGACCGCTCGCGCATCGCGCAGAGCTACGTACCGCTCCAGGACGACCGCCCGTATCCGCGGCACGGCGCGCTTGCGGTCGCGCCGGCGGTCATTTTCTCGGCCGCCGCCGGCAGCGTTGCATCGACCCCTGCCGATATGTGCCGCTACCTGCAATTCCTGCTGAACCGGGGTATCGGCCCACGGGGGCGCCTGGTGTCGGAAGACGGATACCGTTTGTTTTCGACGCCGCATATTGCGGCCGAGGAATTCGGTCCCGGCGCGGGATATGGCTATGGCATCGCGATCGACGAGTTGGATGGCCACAAGCGACTGCGCCACACCGGGGGCATGCTGTCGTTCATGTCCTCACTGCAGATCGACTTGGACGCCGGCGTCGGCGCCTTTGCGTCGATCAACGCGCAACTCGGCTATCGGCCGAATCCGGTCACGCAATACGGCATTCAATTGCTGCGCGCGGCCGCGGAAGGCAAAGGCGCGCCATCCGCGCCGCCCGCGGATGCTGCTGCGGAGGTCAGCGCCGCGGACGGCTACGCAGGAATCTATCGCGCAGCCGATGGGCGCATGCTCGAGATCCGCGCGGCCGACAAGCGCCTCGTACTCATCGCCGATGGGACGTTGATCCCGCTGCAGCAGGTCAAGGATGATCATTTCATCGCCGATCATCCGCAGTTTTGTCTGTACCTGCTCGTGTTCGGCCGCGATGCCGCGAAAGCGGTCGTCGAGCTGGGGATTGGTCCCGATTGGTACGCGAACAGCCGTTACGCCGGCGTTCGCAGCCTCGGGCCCGCGCTGCCGCTGGCGCCATACCCCGGAATATACCTATCCGACGATTCCGGCCGTGCGACGCGCATCGTCATGCGTCGAGCGCAGCTTTGGGTCGACGGGGTGACGCCGCTCGTGCCGATCGGTGAGCGGCTGTTCCGCTTTGCCGATGAACCGTCGAGCCCGGAGACCGCGGAGTTTCGCCGCATCATCGATGGGCAGGCGCAGATTCTGATCGCCGACGGCGGCGTTTTGCGCCGGATCTTCGAGGCCTGAAGTCGTGCGCCGTCAGCGCCGCGCGCAAAACCGCTGGCCAATCGCGGCGGTGCCGCTCAAACTGCACAGATGACTCAAACTCGCGTTGCCGATGCGATCGTCGAACGTCTGCGTGCCCACCGGACGCGACTGGTGTACACGGTCGCCGGCGAAAGCTATCTGGACGTGCTCGATGCGTTCTACGACGCGCAGAGCGCGCTGCGTGTGGTGACCTGCCGGCACGAAGCGGCGGCCGCCAACATGGCCGAGGCGACTGCAAAACTCACCGGTGCCCCGGGCGTCGCTTTCGTGACGCGCGGTCCGGGACTGACCCACGCGAGTATCGGCATCCACACCGCGCAGCAGGACGCGACGCCGATGCTGCTCTTCGTCGGAGAGATTTCCCGCGAGGATCGCTATCGGCGCGCATTTCAAGAAGTCAATTTGAGCCAAACTTTCGCCGATCTGGCGAAGGCTGTCGTGCAGATCGATATGCCGAGCCGTGCCGGCGAGCTCGTCGATCGGGCGTTTCAGTTGGCGCTCTCCGGACGACCGGGACCCGTGATCGTGGGCTTGCCGGAGGACGTGCTCGGCGAGAGCTATAGCGCGGCCGACAGCGCGCCGTCCGCTGTCGCAAGCTCGAGCGTCGGCGCCGACATCGTTGTCGACATCGGCGCGCGCCTCCGGGGCGCTCAGCGGCCGCTGCTGTGGCTCGGCGGCAGCCAATGGACCACCGCATCGGTTCATGCCGTGCAGCGCTTGGCGGAGATCTGGCAATTGCCGGTAGTCACGGGCTTTCGGCGCAAAGATTTATTTCCGAACGGACACGCAAACTATGCCGGCGAACTCGGCTTTGGCGCGACGCCGATGCTGATCCAGCGCGTGCGCGATGCGGACCTGCTGTTGGTGCTGGGCGCTGCTCTCGGGGACGTTGAAACCGGCGGCTACCAATGGCTCGACCGTTCGGCCACCAATAGCCGGCTCATCCATGTGCACGTCGATGCGCAGACGCTTGGCGCCGTGTTCCCGGCGCTGCTGGCGGTGCAAGCAAATCCGGGTCGGCTGGCGGCCGACTTGGCGCAGCTCGGGCCGGGCGCGCAGGCGACGCTGCCTTGGTCCGCGTGGACGCGCGCCGCACGCGCCGATCAACTTGCCTTCATGGAGCCCGTCACCGTGAGCGGAGCCGTGAACCCCTCGCTGATTTTCCGCGAATTGCGCGCGCAGTTGCCGGATTCCGCGATCGTCACAAACGGGGCGGGCAATTATGCCGCGTGGTTGCATCGTTTTTTCGCGCATGCAGCGTTTCCGACGCAGCTCGCGCCGGGCAGCGGCGCGATGGGTTATGCGGTGCCCGCGGCGATTGCCGCGAAACTCGTGCACCCCGAGCGCGAAGTCGTTTGCGTTGCCGGCGACGGTTGCTTCTTGATGGCGGCGCAGGAACTCGCGACCGCAGCGGCGCTCGGTCTCGCGATCGTTTTCCTGATCGTCAACAACGGCGCTTACGGGACGATACGCATGCATCAAGAGTCGCGGTTTCCGGGCCGGCGCATGGCGACCGACTTGGTCAATCCGGACTTCGTCGGCCTCGCACGCGCCTATGGGCTCGCGGCCTGGCGCGTTGCGGCGACCGCCGACTTCGCAGCGGCGCTGCGCGAGGCACGCGCGCAAGCGGGGCCGGCGCTCATCGAATTGCAAACCTCGATCGAGGACATTTCGCCGGGACGGCGGCTCACGGCCCAGCCTCCAGCGGGCAAGGCTCCTCCACGCTGAGCGTGCCGCCGCAGGATATTGCATCGCAACAACATTTGGGCCCACCCAGCGGTGGGCGCGGCGCGATTGCCCATCAAGATCCGAGACGCCGGGCCGCTAACAAACACAGGGCCGATTGCCGTCGGCGGGTCCACGCAGGGCGGCCGGCACCACGCGCCGGCGGCCAGGATCACACATCACGTTGAATTAGGAGTTTACGCTTGCTGTCATTTCTGAACGGAAGCAAAAAATCGCGGCTGCTTGAATTGCAAGCGCTGGCCGCAGCGATCGACAGATCACAGGCGCTCGCCGAGTTCGACGCGGATGGCACGATCATTACGGCCAACGACATTTTTTTGAAAGCGCTCGGCTACACGCTCGACGAAATCAAGGGCAAGCATCACCGCATGTTGGTCGAGCCGACGTTGCGCGACAGCGAGGAGTATCGCCGTTTCTGGGAGCGACTGCGGGCCGGGCAATATGAGGTCGGCAAGTACCGGCGCATCGCCAAGGGTGGCCGCGAGGTCTGGATCCAGGCGAGCTACATCCCGGTCATCGGCGCCGACGGCAAGCCTCACAAGGTCGCCGAGTTGGCCACCGACATCAGTGCCGAGGTGCTGGCGGCACGTGCGCTGGAGGAGGCGTTTCACGACACGCAGCAGGTCATCGAGGCCGTGATCGGCGGTGCCAACGAGCGCCGAATTACACTCGCGGGAAAGACCGGGCAGCTCGAAAGCCTCGCCAGGTCGGTGAACCGTTTGCTCGACGAGGTGCTCAGCACCGTTGGCGAGACGCAGCAAACCGCGCAACACGCGATCGACGGCGACCTGACCGCGCGCATCTCGCTCGAGAACAAGAGCGGACCCTTTCACGCGCTCGCGGTGTCGGTCAATGCCTTGATCGAGAGCATGATGGGCGTCGTCAACGGACTGCAAAAAACCTCGCGTGAGTTGCAGACGGGCGCCGCGGAAATCTCGCGCGGCAATCTCGACTTGAGCCAGCGCACCGAGAATCAGGCGGCGAGTCTGGAGGAGACGGCTTCTTCGATGGAAGAAATGACTTCGACGGTGAAGAACAATGCCGACAACGCGGCGCAGGCCAATCAACTCGCCTCGGCGGCGCGCGAGCAGGCCGAGCGCGGTGGCAGGGTGGTCGGCTCTGCAGTCGCGGCGATGAGCGAGATCAATGCGGCGAGCAAAAAGATTGCCGACATCATCGGCGTCATCGACGAGATTGCGTTTCAGACGAATTTGCTGGCACTCAATGCGGCGGTCGAAGCGGCACGTGCCGGTGAGCAGGGCCGTGGCTTCGCGGTCGTCGCGTCGGAAGTGCGCAATCTAGCCTCGCGCAGCGCGGAGGCGGCGAAGGAGATCAAGGCGCTGATTCAGGACTCCGTCGGCAAAGTGACCGAAGGCGCGAAGCTCGTCGACGAGTCCGGCAAAGTATTGGGAGAGATCGTCACGGGCGTGAAGAAAGTCACGGACGTCGTTGCGGAGATTGCCGCCTCGAGCCGCGAACAAGCCTCCGGCATCGAGCAGGTCAACAAGGCCATGACCTCGATGGATGCGATGACACAGCAGAATGCGGCATTGGTCGAGCAGGCCTCCGCGGCCGCGCACGCGCTCTCCGAGCAGGCGACGAGTTTGACGCATTTGGTGGAAAGATACGATGTGGGGCACCAGACGCCGTCGGCGCCGCCCGCGGCCTCGCGCAGCAGCGCCTCGCCTCGCAAGGCAGCCGGCAAGGCCAAGCCGGCCGGCGAGCGCCGCGCGCCAAACCGGCCTTGGAGCGGCAAACCGACCGCAGCAGCATCGGCGACTCAGGCACCGGCTCAGCCGCCAGCGGCCGGCGGCGATGAGCAATGGGAAAATTTCTGATCGATCGTCGGATCTTGCGATCGATATTGAATACCCGTCTAATGTCGCCGAGCGGTTGCGAGCAACCTTGACGTCGAGGACAAACGGATGGAGACGGATTCACGCGGCAGCACGGATTCAGCCGGCGGCAGCGCGCGCGGTCTTGGCGGCGTGACGCGTATGGGCGCGTTCGCCAATGCGACGTTCCTGAGGATCGAGCAGTTTTTCTACGTGTCGCTGGGCCTGATGCTCGCGATCGCGGCGCTGCTCGGGATCGGCAGTGCCGCTTCGTCGTTGTGGACGACCGTGCAATTGCACGGTGCCGACGGATCGGTGCTCGTCGCGATCGACCGGCTGCTGTTCGTGCTCATGATCGTCGAAATATTGCACACGGTGCGCGTGTCCTTCCGTGCCGGCGCAATGATATGCGAGCCTTTCCTCGTCGTCGGCCTGATCGCCTCGATTCGGCGCGTGCTCGTCATTACGCTCGAATCATCGCAGGTCGACGTGCCGGGCAAATGGACGGCCGATACGCACGCGGTTCTTACCTCCTCGATGCTGGAATTGACGGTGCTCGGCGGACTCATCCTCATCATGGTCGTCTCGATCGTGCTGCTGCGCCGGAGTACGGAGCGGCACGCGGTATCCTAGTGCCGGACGATGACGACTCCACACAGCACGTGGACTGCGAGAACCAGGATCAACACGACGGTGTCTCGCGTCGAGCGCGGCATTTGGCCGGTGACCGACCCGGTGCCCTTTTGCTGGTACAGGAAGTCCATGGGGTCCGGCAGCGCGGGATGATGCATCACGCGTGCGCCGTTGATGAGCGTTAGAAGCGGCAACAAACCAATTTCCCAAATCAACAACAACAAACTGGTCAATGGCGCTTGCTCGCCGAGAGCGTCCCGCTCAGGCGGCGTTTCCGACCGCTTCGTGCGCGGAATCATGTCGATGAGCACGAATATGACGATCCCGGTCACGGGCACCAGCAACTTGCAGAGGCCGACGAGCATGCCGATGGGTGCGCTGCGATTCACCTCGATCGATCGCTGCACCGGCTGGATCGACAGCAAGATCGCTAGGCTCGATGCGCCGGCCCAGATGATCTGCAATACCGCTGTTCGGTCATCGCCGAAGTACCCGGCGAACAGCGAGGCAATCGCCGCAGCGAGCACGACCAACGTGGGTCGCGCCGATTGCACGACGTCGTGCCGATCATCATAAAAGATGAACCAATTTTGCGCCGTCATCACGAGCAGCAGCGTGAGGCAGGCCAGCGGCAGGATCCAGGCATGCAGCGGATCGAACCCGTGCATGAACCAGCTCGAAACGAAATAGGACAGTGTCGCCAGTGCCAGGCCCGAGAAAACGCAGCCCCAGCCGAGGACCCGCAGATTACGCGTGTGCCGGCTGCCGATCGCAAACGTCGAAACGGCGCCCAATAATCCGGCGCAGGAAGCAACGGTGATCGAAACGTCGTCGAACATACACTATTTATCGCACCTCGCCGCGTAGGGGCACGTGTGATCTTCGACTTATGGTAACTCCGGCTGCTTATGACACAACGAACGGGTTCACAACCTGCGCACGCGCCCTCGCGTCAATACCATGCGATATCCCGCCTGTTTGGCCAATATGGCCGGATAATGCGACCCACGTCAAAAACCGCAGGCGCTGGGGCGTGGCGGTGGCGGCGCCTCCGCTTAAGTGCGCTGCCGCATGGCGCTTCGATGCGATTTTGAGGACCAGCAATGACTATGAATACGATGACGGCGACGATCAATGAGGAGGCGGGCGGGCTCTGGCTGGGCCTCGATACCGGCGGCACCTACACCGACGCGGTGCTGCTCGCCGAAGGCCAGCGCGTCGTCGCGACGGCCAAGGCGCTCACGACCCACTGGAATCTCGCGATCGGCATCGGCAACGCAATCCGCGCGGTCTTTGCTGAACAGGCGGCCGCAAATCGCGCTCACGTCAGTCTCGTCTGCGTCTCGACGACGCTCGCTACCAATGCCGTCGTCGAGAATCGCTTCAGCCCGGTTTGCTCGCTGCTGGTCGGTTTCGATGATGCGATGGTCGGGCGCTCGGGTTTGCAGCGCCTTGGCGCGGGCCCGGTCGTACGCGTCACGGGAGGCCATGGCGCGACCGGCGAGGAGTCGGCACCGCTCGACGAGGACGCCATTGCACGCACGGTCGCGGAACACGAGTCGCGCGTCGAAGCGTTCGCGGTCTCCGGCAATTTCTCCGTGCGCAATCCGGCCCACGAATTGCGGGCGCGCCAGATCATCCGTGCGCTCTCGCAGAAGCCGGTGACCTGCGCGCACGAATTGACGTCGAAGCTCGACGCGCCGCGGCGCGCGTTGACGGCCGCGCTGAACGCGCGGCTCACGCCGCAGATCCGCCACCTCATCGAGGCGCTGGCGCACGTGCTCGAGGATCTCGCGATCGACGCACCTCTGATGATCGTCAAAGGCGACGGATCCTTGATGAAGGCGGAGATTGCGCTCGAGTATCCGGTCGAGACCGTCTTGTCGGGCCCCGCGGCGAGCGTCGTCGGCGCCGGCTTTCTGACCGGCCTCGCCGATTTCGTCGTCTCGGACATGGGCGGCACGACGACCGATATCGCGGTCGTCTCCGGCGGACGCCCGGTCATCAGCGCCGAAGGCGCGCTCGTGGGCGGGTGGCGTACGATGGTTGAAGCCGTCGACGTGCATACCAGCGGTCTCGGCGGCGATAGCGCGGTGGATTTCGACCAGCACTTGCGCTTGACCGTGGGGCCGCGCAAGGCGATGCCGCTGAGTCTGCTCGCGCACGGATTTCCCGCCGCGCTCGTTCAGCTGCGTGCGATTGCCGAGCTCGAACGGCCGCCGCATTACTCGACGCAATTCGTGTTCCGTAACCCCGATCGCGCGCCGCCCGAACATCTGTCGGCGCTCGAGCGCCGTCTATTGGATGCGCTCGATCTCGAGCCGCGCCACGTTTCCACCGTCGTGCGCAACGACGCGGGGCTGCAAGCGCTGCGGCGGCTGGCTGATGCCGGGCTCGCGACGCTCGCGGCCTTTACGCCGAGCGATGCGATGCACGTGCTCGATCGCCAGCACGGCTGGTGCCGCGAAGCCGCGCTTCACGGCGCGCGCATTCTTGCGACCGAGGAGCGCAACGCGCGTGCACTGCCCTTGGCAGCTACGCCGCAGGCAATCTGCGAGCGCACCCATGAACACGTCGTGCGCGAATCCTGCCGCGCGTTGTTGGCCGCGGCGCTCGCACAAGACCCCGGCATCGAGCCGCGCGAGCGGCATTGGGGCCTGCTCGGCGACCGCCTCATCGAGGCGGTCATCGCCGGCGATCGGTTCTCGGGGCTCCTACAGGCGACGCTGGGACTGGCGCGGCCGCTTGTCGCGATCGGCGCGCCGGTCGGCGCTTATTACGGCGAGGTCGCGCGCCGTCTCGGCGCGCCGCTGTCGATTCCCGAGCACGCGTCGGTCTGCAATGCCGTGGGCGCGGTCGCCGGCGTCGTCTCTCAGACCGTCGAGATTTTGGTCAACCAGACGAGCTTCAAAGTGTTCCGCGTCCATGATCCGGCGGGTAGCCAGGATTATTCCGACCCGAAAGCAGCGCTCGAGCATGCGCGGCGTGTGTCTCGCGAACTCGCGCTTGCGGCGGCGCTGCGCGCGGGTGCGGTCGATCCTCAACTTGAAACCAGCGTCAGCGAAAAGCTCGCGCATGTGGGTCCTGGGACCGAATATCTCGCCGAGGCGCTCACGCGCTCGACGGCGACCGGGCGGCCTCGCGTCGGCCACGCCGACGGACCGCGCTCCGAAATGGCGCGCGCAACATCTGTATAATGTCGCACCGCCCACTATGAGCTCCGGAGTAGCTGACGCATGAAACAACCCGACGAGACGCAAGGCCGCCGCAGCCGCCGCAGGCCCAGCAGCGCCGACGTCAGTCATGCCGTCTTCGATCGCACGCGATCCTATCGACACCTACGCAACCCGTTCGAGCCGCTCAAGGTGTTCTCGGACGATCAGGTCGCCTCGATGCACGAGACGGCGATGGTGATGCTGGAAACCCAAGGCATGAAGGTGCTCTCCGCGGACGCGCGCGTCATTTATCGACAAGCCGGCGCAGAGGTCGATGAAACGACGCAAATCGTGCGCTTGGGCCGCGATCTGGTCGGCGCTTCGCTCGCGAGCGCCCCGCGTGATATCACGCTGCACTCGGTGGATCCCGAACGCCATGTGCCAATCTCGAATCGACACGTGGCCTTCGCGCCGACCTCGGGGCCGCCGAACATCATGGGTACGGCGAGCGGGCGGCGCGCCGGCACGCTCGAGGATTTCCGCAATCTCATGAAGCTGTGCCAGAGCTTCGAGGTGATCCACATACTGGGCGGCGCGACCGAGCCGCAGGATGTGCCGGTGCACATTCGCCATCTCGAAGTCACGCGCTCGCAGCTCCTGTTGACGGACAAAATTCCGTTCATCTTCTCGCGCGGCCATGGTCAAGTCGCCGACAACTTCGAGCTCATTCGCATCGCGCACGGCATCTCGGCCGAAGAGTTCGGCTCGCGCCCGTTGACCTACACGATCATCAACACGAATTCGCCGCTGCAGCTCGATATTCCGATGGCCGACGGCATCATCGATTTCGCAAAGGCCGGCCAGGTGCTGGTCATCACGCCGTTCACGCTCGCGGGCGCGATGGCGCCGGTGACGATCGCGGGTGCGCTGACGCTCGCGCACGCCGAAGCGCTCGCCGGACTCACGCTCGCGCAAATCGTGCGGCCCGGCGCGCCGGTCGTCTACGGCAGTTTCACCTCGAACGTCGACATGAAATCCGGCTCGCCGGCCTTCGGCACGCCCGAGTACGTCAAGGCGGCTTTCGGCGCGGGTCAAATGGCGCGATTCCTCGGACTGCCATGGCGCTCATCGAATGCGACCGCCTCGAACATCCCGGATGCACAAGCGGCCTACGAGTCGCAGATGAGCCTATGGGGCGCACTGTTCGGCGGCTGCAACTTCGTGCTGCACGCGGCCGGCTGGCTCGAGAGCGGCCTGACGACTTCGTACGAGAAGTTCATCCTCGATATCGAAATGCTGCAAATGTTCGCCGAGGTGTTCCAGCCGGTCGGTGCCGAGCCGTCGGATTTCGCGCTCGAGGCGGTCGCGGAGGTCGGTCCCGGCGGCCACTTTTTCGGCTGCGCGCATACGATGCAGCGCTACCGCAGCGCATTTTACGCGCCCTTGGTCTCCGACTGGCGCAATTACGGTAGCTGGCACGAAGACGGTGCGAAAACCGCGACCGAGCGTGCGAGCGGCATTTGGCAGAATACCTTGGACCGTTATGTCGCCCCGCATCGCGATCGCGCGATCATCGAAGCGCTCGACGCGTTTGTCGCGCGTCGCAGTTCCGAAGGCGGCGCGCCGCCCGTGAGCTGATCGTGTCGCTTGTAGACATGCTGCTGTCGCGATAGTACAAGTCTCGGAAACCGCGGCGCCTTACCATGCACTGCCACGAGCACCACGTAAGTGACGGCCGCGGCTGAAAAATAACCGTTGGAGAGATAGATGGCAGAGCCGACTGGAGACGATTTCGACCTGGCCTCGCTCAATGACGAGGAACTCACCGAGCAGGTCCACGACGACCTCTACAACGGCCTCAAGAGCGAGGTCGAAGAGGCCACTCGAATCTTTTTGTCGCGCGGCTGGTCGGCCGAGCGCACGCTCAACGACGCCTTGGTCGAAGGAATGCGTATCGTCGGCGTCGATTTCCGCGACGGCATCCTGTTCGTGCCCGAGGTGCTGCTCGCGGCGAATTCGATGAAGGGCGGCATGGAAATCCTGCGGCCCTTGCTCGCGGAGACCGGTGTCGAACCGATCGGCAAGATCGTCATCGGCACGGTCAAGGGCGACATTCACGACATCGGCAAGAACTTGGTCTCGATGATGCTCGAGGGCGCGGGCTTCGAGGTCATCGATCTCGGCATCAACAACCCGGTCGATAAATTCCTCGCGGCTCTCGAGCAGCACAAGCCCGATATCCTCGGCATGTCGGCACTGCTGACGACGACGATGCCCTATATGAAGGTCGTCATCGACACGCTCAAAGAGCGCGGTATCCGCAAGGACTACATCGTGCTCGTCGGCGGTGCGCCGCTCAACGAGGAATTCGGCAAAGCAGTCGGCGCCGATGCCTATTGCCGCGACGCCGCGGTCGCAGTCGAAACCGCCAAGGGACTGCTCGCGACGCGCCGAGCTGCCGCGGCGGCGCATTAACGTGCGGCCAGTGCGATGACGATGAGCGCCCCCGGCCTGCTGGTCATCGCGTGCGGCGCGCTGGCGCATGAGATCACGGCGCTGCGCCGCGCGAACTCATGGGACCAGATCGACGTGCGCTGCCTACCCGCCGAGCTGCACAACCGCCCCGAACAAATCCCCGAGGCGGTGCGCACGCTGATCCGCGCCTCGCGCGCAGAGTACCGGTCGATCTTCGTCGCCTACGGCGATTGCGGTACCGGCGGACTGCTCGATAAGGTGCTGCGCGAGGAGGACGTTGAACGCATACCCGGCGCGCATTGCTACGAGTTTTTCGCGACGGGTCCGGTATTCGCCGAACTCGCCGATGCCGAGCCCGGCACGTTTTACCTCACGGATTTCCTGCTGCGGCATTTCGAGCGCCTGGTGATTCGGGGTCTCGGGCTCGACCGGCACCCGGAATTGTTTCCGACCTACTTCGGCAATTATCGCAGGCTCATGTATCTCGCCCAGGCGCCCGCCGCCGATTCGATCGATCGTGCGCGCGCGATCGCCTCGCGCATGGGTCTCTCCTTCGAATATCGCGAGACCGGCTACGGCACGCTCGCGACGAGCCTCATGGGGGCCGTGGCCCGCGATGAGATCGCCGTTGCGAGCGATGAAGGCACGGTGACATGGGTTCGTTGACCGTCATTTCCTGGCGTGACATTCCCGCGCAGGTCATCGTCAAACGTGGCCGCGAGGCCGCGAAGGTGCAGCTCTCGCAGCGCTTTCAAGAAGCGGTCGATCGCGCGGCGATGCGCGCCGGCAAGGGCAGCTCCGATGCGTATCTTGCCGATTGGAAGCGCAGTGAGCCTCGCAGCGTTGGCGACAATCTGGCTGCCGAGGCGGCCGCCGAGGCCGCGCGCATCGAAGCGCGGTTTACCGACGCGGATCTCGAGCGCCTGATTCGCGCGAAAGGCTTGGAGGAGACTTCGAAAGCCCCCGAAGCCGGCGTCCCGCCGGCTGCCGAGTCTTCCTAATGATTTCGGTCAGACTCTGGTCGGTGCGCCATGCGCGCGGCCTCAACGCGTTCTATCGGGGCTTCGAAGCACTGCTCGTGCGTTTCGCCGGCGTGTTCCGCGCCTTGGGTTACGAGCGCATCGAGCGTCCGGTGGCGGCCGTCGAAAAAGCCGTCAAAGGTTTGTTATTCGACTGCCGCATGTGCGGCCAATGCGTGCTGAGTTCGACCGGCATGTCCTGTCCGATGAACTGTCCGAAAACCTTGCGCAACGGCCCCTGCGGCGGCGTGCGCGACAACGGCAATTGCGAAGTCAAACCAGATATGCGCTGCGTGTGGGTCGAGGCCTACAAGGGCAGCGAACGCATTCCCGGCGGAATCGCGGCCATGCGCCAGGTGCAGTTCGCCGTCGATCAGCGCCAGCAGGGCCGCTCCTCATGGCTGCGTGTCGTGCGCGAGAAGACCGAGCCGCCGGCGAAGAGCGCGACGCCGACCGTGAGCGCGGCGCCCACCAAGAGCCTGTCACCGTGAGGTTCGAGGACGAGCCGGTCCCGGGCTATCCGCTGCCGATTCTGCCCGGCCATACCTCGCCCGGGCGCTTCGAGCGGGTACTGCGCGCGGGCCGCTTCGCGGTGACGACCGAACTCGCACCGCCGGATTCCGCGGATCCCGAGGACGTCTTCAAGCGCGCGCGAGTGTTCGACGGCTTCGTCGATGCGATCAATGCCACCGACGGCAGCGGCGCGAACTGCCACATGTCGAGCATCGCGGTCTGTGCGCTGCTGACGCGCATCGGCTATGCGCCGATCATGCAGATCTCGTGCCGCGACAAGAATCGCATCGCGATCCAGGGTGATATCCTGGGCGGCGCCGCGATGGGCGTCTGCAATATTCTGTGTCTGACCGGCGATGGCGTGCAGGCCGGCGATCATCCGCAGGCGAAACCCGTGTTCGACCTCGATTGCGTGTCCTTGCTCGACATCGCGCGCACGCTGCGCGACGATCATCATTTTCAAAGCGGTCGCAAGATCAGCTACGCGCCGCGCGTATTCTTCGGCGCCGCCGAAAATCCTTCGGCTTTGCCTCACGCCTGGCGCGCGCAGCGCCTCGCGAAAAAAATCGCTGCGGGCGCGCAGTTCATCCAGACGCAGTATGTCTTCGATATCGCGCTGCTGCGCAGCTTCATGGACCAATGCGACGCGCTCGGACTCCTCGACAAGGTCTATATTCTGGCCGGCGTCGGTCCGCTGCGTTCCGCGAAAACGGCTGACTGGATGCGCAAGAACGTGCCCGGCATGCACGTGCCGGACGCCACGATCGCGCGCCTCCGGGGCGCGCAGGATCAGGCCCGCGAAGGGCGCAACATCTGCATCGAGCTGATCCAGCAAATTCGCGAGATCCGCGGCATCAGCGGCGTGCACATCATGGCCTATCGCCAGGAGGAATCGGTCGCCGAGATCGTCGACCGCGCGGGCGCGTTGCAAGGTCGCGTGTGCTGGTATCCCGGCCGCGACACCGAACTGAATTCTTAAAACAGGACCCCAGCATGACCGACACCGTGATCAGTTCCGCGACCAAAGAAGTCGTCATCGGCTTCGACCGACCCTTCGTCATCATCGGCGAGCGCATCAATCCAACGGGCCGCAAGATCCTCGCCGCCGAAATGGCCGCCGGCGACTTCAGCCGGGTCGAGGCCGACGCGCGTGCGCAAATCGAGGCGGGCGCGCACATGCTCGACGTCAACGCCGGCATACCGCTCGCCGATGAGCCGGCGATCCTCGCGCGCGCGATTCAGCTCGTGCAGTCGATCACCGACGTGCCGCTGTGCATCGATTCCTCGATCGTGGCCGCGCTCGAGGCGGGGCTCGCCGTCTACAAGGGCAAGCCCCTCGTGAATTCCGTCACCGGCGAGGATGAGCGCCTCGAAGCCGTACTGCCGCTCGTCAAGAAGTACGGAGCGGCGGTCATCGCAATTTCGAACGACGAGACGGGAATATCGGAGGATCCGGACGTGCGCTTTGCGGTCGCGAAGAAAATCATCGAGCGCGCGCTGGACTACGGCATTCCGACCTGCGACATCGTCGTCGATCCGCTCGTCATGCCGATCGGCGCGATCAATACGGCGGCCGTCCAGGTCATGCGCCTCGTGCATCGGCTGCGCACCGAACTCAAGGTCAATACCTCTTGCGGAGCCTCGAACGTGAGCTTCGGCCTGCCGAATCGCGATGGCATCAACAGCGCCTTCCTGACCATGGCGATCGGCGCCGGCATGACCTCGGCCATCACCAATCCGCTGCACGTCGAAGTCATCAAAGCAGTCATGGGCGCGGACGTCATGATGGGCCACGATCCGGACTGCGCGCGCTGGATCCGGCGATTCCGCGAGGCGCCGGCGCCCGTTGTGGGCGCCGAGGGCGAAGTGCAGCGCGGACGTCGCGAGGGCGGCCATCGCCGGCGCCCCGCGTAACATTCGACACGACCGATGACAACTCGCGATCCACTCGTCGTATTCACTCCGTCCGGGAAGCGCGGCCACTTCCCGGTCGGGACGCCGCTGCTGCAGGCGGCTCGCAGCCTCGGCGTCGATATCGACTCGGTCTGCGGCGGACGCGGTCTGTGCGGGCGCTGCCAGGTCCTGGTCTCCGAGGGCGAGTTCGCCAAGCATGGCGTGATCTCGTCGAGCGCGAGCCTCTCGCCGTTCAGCGAACCGGAACGGCGGTTCGCGCGGCGCGCAGGGCTTGCCGAAGGCCGGCGCCTTTCGTGTTCGGCGCTCGTCGAAGCCGACGTGGTCATCGACGTGCCGGCGAGCAGCCAGGTGCACCGTCAGGTCGTGCGCAAGGAAGCCGAAACGCACGCGATCGAGATCTACCCGCTCGTGCGCCTGCATTACGTGCAGGTCAAGCAGCCCGACATGCACGATCCGTCCGGCGATCTGCGCCGCCTCTACGATGCACTGGAGTCCGAGTGGGGCCTCACGGAGCTCGCCACGGATCTTTCGGTGCTGCAAATGTTGCAGCCGGTGCTGCGCGCCGGTGCCTGGTCGGTCACCGTCGCCGTGCACGCGGGCAAACAACTCATCGGGGTCTGGCCGGGATTGCATGAGAACGCGTACGGGCTCGCGGTCGACATCGGTTCGACGACGATCGCCGCGCACCTTTGCGATTTGGTCAGCGGCGATGTCGTCGCCTCGGCCGGCGTCATGAATCCGCAGATCCGCTTCGGCGAGGATCTCATGAGCCGGGTCTCCTATTCGATGATGAACCCCGGCGGTGCGGCGCTCATGACCACCGCGGTGCGCGAGGCGCTCAGCGGACTGGCGCTGGACGTGGCGAAGAGCGCCGGAATTTCGCACGAGGATATTCTCGAGGCGACGCTCGTCGGCAACCCGATCATGCATCACCTGGTGCTCGGCATCGATCCGGTCGAGCTCGGCGGTGCGCCTTTCGCGCTCGCGACCGACATGTCGATGACGCTGCGCGCGAACGTCATCGATTTCAAATTGCATCGCAACGCCCGCATCTACGTGCTGCCGTGCATCGCGGGGCATGTCGGCGCCGACGCCGCGGGTATGGTGCTCGCCGAGCGGCCGGATCTCGACGAGGCGATGACGCTGCTCGTCGATGTCGGTACGAACGCAGAGATCGTGCTGGGCAATCGCAATCGCCTCGTCGCCTGTTCCAGCCCCACCGGGCCCGCGTTCGAAGGCGCGCAAATCAGCTGCGGCCAGCGCGCGGCGCCGGGAGCGATTGAACGCGTGCGCATCGACCGCGAGACGCTCGAGCCGCGCTTCAAGGTCATCGGCTGCGACTTGTGGTCCGACGAGCCGGGCTTCAGCGAGGCCACGGCGGCCACGGGCGTCACGGGCATTTGCGGATCGGGCATCATCGAGGTCATCGCCGAGATGTATCTCGCCGGCGTCATCAACCAGGACGGCGTCCTCGACGGGCGGCTCGCGGCGCGCTCGCCGCGCGTCGTCGCGAACGGCAGGACGTTCGCCTATGTGCTCAATGCCGGCACGGGGCCCAATCGGGCCGCGGAGCAGCAACAGGGCGCGGACTCGAATCGAGGCGCGGTGGAGATGAAGATCACGCAAACCGACGTGCGCGCGATTCAGCTCGCAAAGGCCGCCCTCTATGCCGGCATCGCGCTGCTCATGGAGCGGCTCGGCATCGATCACGTCGACCGTATCCGCTTGGCAGGCGCGTTCGGCAGCCACATCGACGTCAAGTACGCGACCATACTCGGCATGCTTCCCGACTGCGATTTGGCACACGTGCGCTCGGCGGGAAATGCCGCCGGTACCGGCGCACGAATCGCGCTGCTCGACTCGAACTCGCGGGGCGTCATCGAAGCGCTGGTGCGGCGCATCGAGAAGGTCGAGACGGCGATCGAGCCGCGCTTTCAGCAGCACTTCGTCGAGGCGATGGCGATACCGCACAAAGTCGCGCCCTATACGAACCTCCGTAAAGTCGTCGACTTGCCCTTGCCGAAGGAATCCACGAGCCAGACCGAGACACGCGGACGCAGGCCGCGCCGCATGGAACCGCTGAAGAGCGAATGATTCGCGCATGCGCCGCGACGGCGCGGCCGCTCAGACGTTCGAGTCGGGGGCCGCGGCCTTGCGTTTCGCGATGTATTCGAGCAGCGCCTCGTCTACGCCCGCATCCATCGGCGGCTCGACGTATTCGGCGAGCATTTTTTTCCACAGCGCATTGGCGCGCTTGGTCATGTCGGGGGAGCCCTCGGCTTCCCATTGCTCATAGCTGTTGTTGTCGGCGAGCGGCGAGCGGTAAAATGCATTTTCGAAATTCGCCTGGGTATGCGCGCAGCCGAGAAAGTGCTTGCCGGGACCGACTTCACGCATCGCATCGATGGCCTGGCCGTTCGGCGACAGGTCGATACCCGCGAGCAGCGTGTGCATCATGCCGGCCTGGTCGACGTCCATGACGAATTTTTCGTATCCCATCGCGAGACCGCCTTCGAGCCAGCCGGCGGTGTGCAGCACGAAATTGACGCCGGCAAGGCAAGTCGGCAGCAGCGTGTTGGCCGATTCGAAGGCCGCTTGCGCATCCGGGATCTTCGAGGCGCAGAGGCTGCCGCCCGAGCGGAACGGCACGCCGAGGCGGCGCGCGAGCGCGGCCATCGTATAGAGCACCAGCGCGGGTTCCGGCGTACCGAAGGTCGGCGCGCCCGATTGCATCGAGATCGACGAGGCGAAACTGCCGAGCACGACCGGCGCGCCCGGATTGACGAGTTGCACGAACGCCATGCCCGCCAAGGCCTCGGCCAAGGTCTGCGCGACCGTGCCCGCGACCGTGACCGGCGACATCGCGCCGGCGAGAATGAACGGCGTGATGATCGTCGCCTGGTTGGCGCGCGCATACACTTTGGCGGCACCGAGCATCGTTGCGTCGTAGGTCATCGGCGAGTTGACGTTGATGAGGTTGATGATCGTGGTTTTCGGGCGGCCCGTCAGCGGATCGTCGAGTTCGGGTCCGAATACGATGTTCGCGAGCGCGACCGAATCGGCGGCTCGGTCCGGCGCGGTCACCGATCCCATGAATGCCTTATCGCTGTATTTGAGATGGCTGTACACCATGTCGAGGTGGCGCTTGTTGACCGGCAGATCGACGGGCTCGCAGATCGTGCCGCCGGAATGGTGCAGGGAATTCGACATGTAGGCGAGCTTCACGAAATTTCGGAAGTCCTCGATGCGGGCGTAGCGCCGGCCTTCGTCGAGATTGCGCACGAACGGCGAACCGTAGGCGGGCGCAAACACGGTGTGCTTGCCGCCAATTCGCACGCTGCGTGCGGGGTTGCGCGCATGCTGCGTGAATTCGCGCGGCGCGCTGCGTTGCACGAGTTCACGGCACATGCCGCGCGCGAAATGCACGCGCTCGCCGTTGACGTCGGCGCCGGCGGCCTTCCAGATTTCGAGCGCCTCGGGATCGTCGCGGAAATCAATGCCGATTTCCTCGAGGATGGTATCGGCGTTGTGCTCAAGCGTCGCGAGCCCTTCTTCGCCGAGGACTTCAAAAACCGGAATGCTGCGGGTGATGTAGGGGATCGAGGCGGCGGCGCGGGCGGCGCGGGAAGCGCGTTTGGCATCGCGACCGCTGGGGCGGCGCGCGCGGGCAGGTTCGGCGGTCAATTGCTCATCCATCGTCGCTCTCCCAGGATTCTAGAGGACCCCGTCGTTTTTGCCGGCTCGGGCCAAGGGGCTATGACTTTAATGCATAGAGTATGGTCACTGTGGCAGCAAGCGGCTGATCAATTTGCGTCATGCACTTGTCTTGGCGCGCCATAGTGGCGCGGCCCGGGCGAGATGCCGATGATACGGCTAGGGGTTCAGCAGGAGGAGCCCGCACAGCAGATGGACGGCGACCACCAGCATCAAAACGGCAGTATTTCGCGTCGACAGCGGCGTCCGGCTCGCGACGGATTGGCCGCGTTTATGCGCTGCGTTCAAGCCCGGGGAATCGGGTAATGCGCGATCGCGCACGCAGCGCTGACCGTTCGTCAGGGTCACGAGTAGCAACTGCCCGAATTCCCAAATCAACAGCAGCAGGTCAAGAGGTAACCCGCGGCTGTCGAACGCTTGCGGCGCAGCTCTGCGCAGGTGATCGCCCCGCTTATCGCGCCTTGAGCGATGAATCCAGTCGATGAGCACGAGCGCGATGATGCCGCTCGGCGGCACCAGCAGCTTGCCGATTCCGACGAGCATGCCGACCGTGAGGCTGCGGTTTGCGGCTATCGATCGCTGCACGGGTTGGATCGACAACACCAGGGCGGCGCTGGCCGCGCCGGCCCAAATGGTCAATTGCACGGCCGAGCGCCAGTCTCCGAGCGTGGCCGCCAGCCATAATGCGGGCGCCGCGGCCAGCATGACGAGCGTTGGCCGCGCCGATTGCGCAAGATCCTCGCGATCCTCGTAGAACACGAACCAATTCTGCGCGACCATGACGAGCAGCAGCACGAGGCCGGCGAGCGGCAGGACCCAAGCTTGCTGCGGCTCGAACCCGTGCGCAAACCAGCCCAAGCAGAAATACGCGAGCGCTGCGAGCGCCGCGCCGGAGCAGATTCCGCCCCATCCGAGGACTTGGAGATTGCGCGTGCAGCGTGCGCCGACGGCGATCACCGCGAGCGTGCCGAACGAGCCGGCAAGTGCGACGAAAAGAATGACGGCTTCGGTAGGCATGGAATTTCTCAGTAGACCTCTCGTTGATAGATGCGCGAGGCGGGTCCGGGAAAGACGCCGAAGGTGGCGAGGCCGACGGGGCTGGTGGTGCTGCTCCAGGAGTATTGCAGCCAGCTCGGCGGCGTTGCGGTCACCGAGGCGGCGCCGGAGTTGCCGCTGCCGGGGGCGGCGAGGTTCAGGTTGAAGTTGCCGGCCGCGGCGGTCGCGAGGTAGCGCTCGGCGGCCGAGGCGGGCGCCGGGCAGCCCGCACCGGAAGCCCCGGGGCTGCCGCTGTCGCGCACACAGGTTTCGCCGGCGGTCAGATTGAGCTGGTAGTTGCTGAATGCGATCGCGGGCGCGACCGTGCAGCTGTCGGCGGTGTTGGTCGTGAAGCCTGCGGTCGGGTTCAGGTAATACTGCGTCGTCAATTGCATCGGCAGATCGAGCAGCTCGGAGCCGAGTGCATCGCGCAGCGCGAGACGGCCGTAGTACTGCGTGGGTCCGGCACTGAAGCTCATGCCGGTGCCGCTGCCGAAGCTCACCGGATTGGGCGCGGCGACGCCGTCGCTGTCGATGATGTTTTCGCTGAGCATGAGGTTGGCATTGAACGGCGCGATCGCGCTGCCGCGGACGAACTTCAGGCCGGTGCCCGCGCTATAGGTCAAGGTTGCCTGTCCGGTGCCGAGATCGACGATCGCCGGATCGACGCTCGTGGCCGGTAGCCCCGAGGTGTCGAGCGCCGGGCTCGCCGGCGTCGGCGTGTAAGTGCGGCCGGTGAGCGAGGCATTGGTCAGCTTGAGAAAGGCGCCGGTGTAGTTGCGGGTCGTTGCGCCGCCGAGCGCCTGGGCCGTGACGGTGATGACGGGTGCGATCGAATAGGTCAAGGGCTGACCGAGGTAGCTATAGCTGCCGGCCGTGCAGGCGGTGCCGATCAGCGGCGTGTTGAGCGCAACCGCGAAGCCGTTCGGCACGAAGCGCCCGACATCGGCGCTGCTCGTGCCGCTGACCAATCCGGTGCCGAGGTAACTCGCAACGCTCGGCGTCAAGCTGATGATGCCGACCTCGGGCCAGTTGAACGTGCTGCCGCTTGCCACACCGCCGCTGAAGGCGCCGAACGCGGCGGGGTCGTTGAGCGCGGCGGCATCGCCGCCCGCGGGCAGCAGCAGATTGGCGGCGAGGCTCACGCCCTGCGCCGGCGTCTCCTGACCGTAGTTCGGCGTTACGGCACCCGCAAAGTTCGATGCCGTGACGGTTGCCGAGAACGGCTGGCCGGCCGGCATGAACTCAGGCCCCGCGGCCGAACTCGCGCCCGGATTATTGCCGGGCGTGCCGAGCGCGGTATTGCAGGAGCCCGCCGCATAGCTCGTACAGTGGATGTTCGAGAGCGTGAAGTTGTACGGCTGCACGACGAACTGGCTCGCACCGACCATCGTGTTGCCCGAGGCGGCGCCGCTCTTGAGCGGAATATTGTAAGACGCGCGCAGCGTGACTTGTCCGACATCCGAGTAATTGAGCGCAATGGGCGCCTCGGCGTTCGCGGTGCTGAACTTGAGCGCCACGCTGGTCGAATTACTGACGCCGCCGTTCGGATTGGAGGCGATGCTGGTCGTGACCGCATTGTTGGTCACGGTCATGGTCTGTCCGGCGACGCAGGCCGCCGGGTTGTTGCACTGAAAGCCGAGATTGATGAGCACCGTCGTGCCGCTCGCAAATACGCTCGTGCAAGCCCCGGTGTTGGTGTCGGTGCGGATCGCCTGCAGCGCGAGATTTTGCGTCGAGGTCTTGCCGGCGATTTGCGTACCTATCGTGGTGCCGACGTTGGCGCCGTTGGTGATCCGAAAGCCCGAGGGGACGAAAGTCAGCGGCGGCTGTTGCGAGGGCAGCGCGGATCCCGATTTTTGCGTCGCCGTGCCGTCGACGACGTTGATCGTCACGGTCTCCGCGTAGGTATCGCGCAGCGACAGCGTGACCACACCGGCATCGGCACTCGAGTAGGTGTAGCTCGCGGTGCCGCTGTTCGAAGCGCCCGCGACGAACACGCCGGCGCCCGTGGTCAGTGACCAGTCGCCGTGACCGGTGCTGGTGCTGACCTGGATGGTCCCCGTGATCGGCACCGCGGTCTGGGTGCTGCTCAATGCCGTGATCGTCACCGGCGATGCCTGGCAGTTGACCGCAGTGCCCGCATCGCTGATCCCAAAATGATCGGGCGCGATTGGATTCGCCGGCAGGAAGGTCGCGATCGCGGCGGCCCACCCGCTCAAGCTTGGGTTGACCGTGAACGTGCTGCTCTGTATTCCCGTGGTCGTCAGGAGTTGCTGTGCGCCCGCACCGGCGGTGTCGCCCGAGTTTTGATAATCGACGGCCTCGATCGTGTATCCGGAGCTTGCGGCGATCGTGTTGCAACAGGACGCGGGATTATCGATACCGAATACCGACACGACGAGTTCGTTGCCCGAGCTGGTCGCCGCGGTCGTGGAGACGCTAGCGGCCGCGGAGCTGCCCGTCGCGGAATTGGATTGATCGGGTGCGCCCAGTCCCGAGTACTCGAGCGCGACCGCTTCGATCTGGGTCGCACCGTCGTTTCCCGGTGAGTTGATCGTCAAGGTCAGACCATGACCCGTCGTACCGACGTGGGCGTAGAACACACTCGCACTCTCGAACCATGCGCTTTGATCAATGACGCCTTCGGTGACCTGCGTATAGGTATTGCCGGCGCTGTCGGTGATGCTCAGCGACGGCGGGTTGTTTTCGCTCCAGGTCCAAACCAGCACGACGATTTCATCGCCGAGCGTGGGTTGCGAGCCGAACGCCGGCGATGTCGTCGTGATTCCCGCGGTCGTGCCGAATAGGCCGCTGTTCTGCACCAGCGCAATCTGTGCCGACGCCGGTCGTGCGTACAGGGCGGCGCAAAGCAGGGCGAGCGCCCAACGCAGGCGGCGCGCCGCGCAATGACGCGGCGCATTCGATCTGATGGTGCGCGAAATTGCGCTGACGATGTGCGGAATGGCGACGCCTCCTTGCTGGGACTGGTTTGGGCGAATCGCGCCTCTGCGTTCAAAGGTCGGCAGGCAAACCCCTAACTGAAGCGTTTGCGGGGAGTCATGTGACTCGCTTCACGTTTGCGGGCGGGCGCCGAATAGTGGAACATCCGCGCTGACATGATCTGGCAGCGACTGGCGTTGTTGGGGCTGCCGTTGGTTGCGCTGCCCGGAGTACATTGCGGGGCCGAATCCGGCTCCGAGCCGGCGTATTTCAGTGCGATGCCCGGCTTGGACGGTCCTTACCCCATGTCGCGCGAGGCATCGGGCACGAGCTGGCAGCCCGACTCGACGCCGTTATCGGGATCGCAGCGCATGGACGATCGTTGGATGACGATGTGGGGCGGGTTCGCGAATTTCATCGATGACGATCAGGGCGGCCCGCGCGGCGGCTCGAAGCTCTTCTCGAACAGCGTCCTGATGTTCATGGCCCGGCGCGAGCTCGATGGCGGCGCCTGCGGCGTGCATGCGATGCTTTCCGCCGACCCCTTGATGGGCAAGAGCGGTTATCCGGAGCTGTTTCAGACCGGCGAAACGGCCGACGGCGTGCACCCGTTGATCGATCGCCAGCACCCTCATAATTTATTGATGGAAGCCGCGGGCACTTGCAGCGTGAACCTCTCGGCCGACAACGCCGCATACGTTTATGCGGGAATAGCGGGCGAGCCTGCACTCGGGCCTCCCGCATTCATGCATCGATTCTCGGGAATCGACAATCCCGAGGCGCCGCTGAGCCACCACTGGCTCGATTCCACGCACGTCACCTATGGAGTCGTCACCGGTGCTTACGTTTGGAATCGAGTCAAACTCGAAGCATCCTCGTTCAACGGGCGCGAACCGGACCAGAATCGGTACGATGTCGAGTTGCGCAGCTTCGACTCGTATTCGGCGCGATTGTCCTACAATCCAACGCCGGACCTCGCGCTGCAAATCAGCTCGGGGCGCCTCGCGAGTCCCGAACAATTGCAGCCCGCGGTCGCCGTTCACCGCAGTACCGCATCGGCAAGTGTCAACCGCATGCTCGCGCGAGTCCAATGGCAGACGACCGTTGCATTTGGTCGCGATGATCCACAGCCCGGAACTGCGAGCGATGCTTGGCTCCTCGAGTCGGCATTGGTATTGTCCGATGCGCATACCTGGTTCGCGCGCGCCGAGCGCGTCGCGAAAGATCAGCTGTTTTTGCCCGGACAAGTGTTGTACGGCCGCACTTTCACGATCAATAGTCTGTCGCTCGGCTATATCCATGATTTCACGCATCTGGGACTCGCGCGAATCGGCATCGGCGGCTTGGTCAGCGCGTATCGCTATCCTTCGGTATTGAACGCGAGCTACGGCGACGGGCCTATCTCGTATTTGCTGTTCCTGCGCGTGCGCCTTTAGCCCCGCATGTGACGGACGTATGACAAGCGCACCGACAAATTTCCAGGTTTCCTGACTTAGATCAGTTCTTTGGCCATCGCTCATCAGCCGAGACGATTATCGTTGCACATCCTCAAAGGAAAGATAGGCGTTCGATCCGTGAGCAGCGAATAGGAGTCAATGCGTGAGTCAATTCATGAGCAAAGTCGAGACGCTGCGCTGGGACGACCATCGCTTCTACCACCAGTCCCGCGTCAACCAGACTCTGCACCTGATCAGCGCGGTGAGTTTCTTGGTCGCCTATGCGATGCTGTTCATCGACCCCGCGGTTGCCGGTCTCCTCGGCTGGCTCGTCGGGATGGTGACGCGGCAGTCGGGCCACATCTTCTTTGAACCGCGCGGCTACGATCACATCAACGCGGCTACCGACGAATACAAGGAGTCGATCAAGGTCGGCTACAACATGCGCCGCAAGGCGATCTTGATCGGTGTATGGCTCACAGTGCCCGCGCTGCTGCTGCTCAGCCCGAGCCTCTTTGGGCTGATTCAGCCCGGCGTCGGCTTCAAGGGTTTCGTGCATGACGTGGGCCTTCTGTGGCTTGCCTTGGGCGTGGGCGGCGTCCTGTTTCGCACCGTGCATCTGTATTTCTTGCGCGGCCCTGCATGGAGCCTCGCGTGGGCCACGAAAATCCTCACCGATCCGTTCCACAACATCCAGATTTATTGGCGATCTCCCTGGGCGCTGATCTGCGGCGAGCGGTTCGATCCGATCGAGCCGCAGGAAAACGAACAGCAAGCTGCGTCGAATGTCAGGCGTTGACGTCGACGACGATCCGCCCGCGAACCTTGCCCTGAAGTATCTCGGCGGCAATCCTCGGTACCTCGGCTAGCCTTGCGCCGATCGTCATTGTATCCAGCTTGTCGAGCGGCAGGCCGACTCGCAGGCGATTCCAGACCGCGATGCGCCGCGATTTCGGGCACATCACGGAGTCGATACCGAGAAGATTCACGCCGCGTAGAAGAAACGGAATGACGGTGTGTTCGAGCTTGCTGCCGCCGGCCAGCCCCACGGCTGCGACCGAACATCCATATTTTGTCTGCGCCAGAACGCGCGCCAGCGTGTTGCCGCCGACCGAATCGATGCACCCTGCCCAACGCTCGGCCTCGAGCGGACGCTTGGCGGGCTCCGCAAACGAGGAGCGATCCACGACCGCGGTCGCTCCGAGGCTCTTTAGATAATCGTGCGTTTCCGCACGGCCGGTCGAAGCGACGACTTGCATTCCAAGCGTCGCGAGGATCGCCGTGGCGACCGAGCCGACTCCGCCGGCCGCACCGGTGACGAGAACCTCGCCCGATTCCGGCGTCAGGCCATGGGACTCGAGCGTCATGACTGCAAGCATCGCGGTAAATCCGGCGGTTCCGATCGCCATCGCCTGGCGGGTGCTGAGGCCCGCCGGCAACGGCACCAGCCAGTCGCCGCTCACCCTGGCTTTTTGCGCGAGGCCGCCCCACTGCACTTCGCCGACGCGCCAGCCCGTGAGCACCACTTTGTCCCCGGGTCTGTAAGCGGGGTCAGCGCTCTCCAAGACGCTGCCGGAGAAATCGACGCCCGGCACATGCGGAAAGCGCTTCACGAGGCCGCCGGCGCCGGTAACGACGAGACCGTCTTTGTAGTTGACGGTCGAATACTCGACCGCGACGGTGACGAGGCCCGATGGTAAGCTCGACTCATCGAGAGTTTGAACCGAGGCGCTGACCGCGCTGCCGCTATTGTCGATCACCATTGCCTTGAACATTTGCACTTCCCCTTCGTGTCTCGCGAATTCTATGACTTTTGGCGATTATTTCGTATTCGCGTTACCAATGTTAGGTTTTGTCGGAATCCATTCAGGCTTGCTGCCGAGTCCGGTGCGTCCAATGGCAATCGAGAATCAATACCTCTTCACGCAACAGGAAGCACTGGAGCGAGCTGCGGATGAACCGGACGAATTACCGCCGTCGCCACGTGTGACACCTGTCGATCTATATCCGCGATGGGCATCGTGACGCGCTCCCTGCGCCCGGACGCGGGCGTTGATTCCGCATGGCAGCCGACCGCCTCCGGCGATGCGGTGCTGCGGCTGTCTTCGGTATTCGCGGGCCGTGTCCCCGCGCTGCAGATGGATTTCGTATTCAAGGACGGCGGAGGTTTTGTCGTCGCGCGGCGCGCGCTCAGCCGCTCGATGCCGACGGAGTATGCGCTCGATTTTCGGCTGCGCGGGCGCGGTGCCGTCAATCAAGTGGAACTGAAGCTCGTCGATACGACCGGTCGGAACGTGTGGCGTCGCGTGTACAAGGACCCGCATCTCACCACACGATGGCGGCGAATCCGGGTTGAGAGCCATGAGATCGATTTTGCCTGGGGCCCGGCCGGAGGCGGCAACATCTCGCAGCTGGGATTCGTCGAGTTTGCGGTAATCGCCACTGAACGCGGCGAGGGCATGCTGGGGATTGCCGATCTGGCGATTGAAGATTTGAGTCCCAGAGAAGCGCCCAGTGCGTATGCGTCGAGCACCTTGGCGGGCTTCGAAGCCGCGGGAGTGCTGGGCAAATCCGGCTGGAGGCCGCGAGTCGACGATAGGCGCCCTTGGATCGTCATCGATTCGCATGAGCGGCGGACGTTCGGCGGCCTGATCATCGATTGGCTGAGCGCTGCGCCGGCGAGCGGCTTTCGGATTCGCGCGTCGATGAGCGGCCGGCGCTGGAAAACGATTTACGCGGCCTCGTCTGCGGGCGGCAAACGCAATTACGTCTATCTACCGGCTGCGAAGAGCCGATTTCTTCGTCTGGAGCTTGACGAACCGTCGGCAGGGGCGGCGCTGAGCCTGCAATCATTCGAGTTCTCACGCTCGATCGATGCGTTCTGGCACGACATCGCCATGAGCCAAGCGCGCGGCTGGCATCCGCGCTGGCTGCATCGCGAGCAAAGCTTGTGGACGCCGATCGGGACCTCGCACGGTGATTACTGTGTGCTCATGAATGAAGATGGCATGGTCGAAGTGACGCTTGGCTCCTTTTCGGTTGAGCCGATGCTCTGGATCGACGAGCGGCTCTTCACTTGGGCCGACGTCAGCGCGCGACAGGAACTGCTCGAGGACTGGATGCCGGTGCCGTCCGTGATTTGGGAAACTCCCGCATGGCGTCTGCACATACGGGCCGAGGCGACGCAGAGCGGCGTTTTGCGGCTGCGCTATCGATTCGAGAACCTGACCGATCATTCCATCTCGGGTCGCCTGTTCCTGCTGCAGCGTCCGTTTCAAGTCACGCCGCCCTGGCAAAGTTTTCGCACGCTGGGCGGGGTCAGCCGAATTCGAGATTTGGTATGGCGCGAGGCGGCCGTTTGCATCAACGAAGCCACGCGCCTCGTGCCGTTGTCGACGCCCGCGGGATTCGCAGCGATGTGCTTCGACGACGGCTTCATGGCCTCGCATCTGCTCAACGGGAAGCTGCCGGGGAAGGCCGAGGTGCATGATCCATTCGGCTTCGCCACGGGCGCGCTCGCTTTTGATTTGCCACTGCAAGCGCATCAGGCCTGCGAGACCGTCGTCTGTTGTCTGCCCGCGGCTGTGGAGCGCTCGCCCGCAGATGAGCCGGCATTCGACTGGGGCGCCAGGCTTGCGGTCAACCAATGGAGCGGAAATGGTTGGATCACGACCGCAATTCACGCGCTGTTGACCGCGACGGCGCACATCCTGGTGACACGCTCCGGTCCCGCGTTGCAGCCCGGGCCGCGCCGCTACACGCGCTCTTGGATCCGCGATGGCGCAATGATGAGCGCCGCTTTGCTGCGTATGGGTCACAGGGACGAAGTTCGGGAATTCATCGCCTGGTATGCGCCGCATCAGCGCGCCGACGGATTTGTGCCTTGCTGCGTCGACCGTGAGGGCACCGATTGGCTCGTCGAGCACGATAGCCATGGACAATTGCTCGCGCTGCTCGCCGACTATTATCGATATTCATCGGATACTCATTTTCTCCAGGAATCATGGACGTTCGTCGACCGGGCGGTCGGATATATCGAGCGCATCCTCGAGCCGGATGGACTGATGCCGAAATCGGTGAGCCATGAGGGCTATCTCGCGCAGCCCGTGCATTCCTATTGGGACGATTTCTGGACTCTGCGCGGCTTGCGCGACGCGGTCTTTCTGGCGCAGGCGCTTGGGGTTGGCGACTCGGCACGGCGCTGGCAGACGCTGTGCACGCGCGTCGCTGCCGCGCTATTCGCTTCGATTGATACAACCCGCTCGCGGCGCAAGCTGGACTTCATTCCAGGCAGCATCGAGTGGGCGGATTTCGATCCGACCGCGACCGCGAATGCGATTGCCTTGCTCGATGTGCCCGACGGGCTCGACCGTGCCGCCGTCGAGCGCACATTCGATACCTACCTCGCCGAATGGCACCGTAAACGCAATGGCTCCGTGGAGTGGTCGAACTACACGCCTTATGAAATCCGCATCATCGGCGCCCTGGTGCGCTTGGAAAAACGCGACGCGGCGCTCGAGCTATTGCAATTCTTTCTCTCGGATCGTCGGCCGCCGCCTTGGAACCAATGGCCCGAGATCGCCTGGCGCGACCAAAGGACGCCGGCCCATATGGGCGATCTGCCGCACACGTGGATCGCCGCCGAATATGTACTCGCGGTGCGCAGCCTGTTTGCCTACGAGCGCGAAGCCGATCAATCGCTGGTGCTCGCGGCGGGTCTCGCGCCCGAGTGGATCGAAGCGTCCGGCGCACAGGTGAATCGCATGCCGACGCTCTACGGCAACCTCAGTTACTCGTTGCGCAAGGTGGGTGCCGACACTCTGCGATTTGACATCGGAAGCGAAGTTCGTGCCAAATTGATCCTGCGGCCGCCGCTGCACGGTCCGCTGCGCAGCGTGACGGTCAACGGCAGCGCGTATAGTCTTTTCGATGCGAATTCGGTGACGGTCCTGGAGACGCCTGCGCAGGTTACCTGCACTGTGGGCGGCAGCGCGTCCGGCTAGAGCGCGTCCGGCTGGGAGTAAACCGAATGTCAGATCATCGTAGCAATCGTCCGCTGACCATCGCCGGGCATACGCCGAGCTTCGATGCGCTCGCGCAGCTCAAACCCTGGACGTCGTGGACCGCGGCGCTCGATTTGGAAATGAACTTCTACCGGCAATGTCCGCTCGAGCACGGCTATCCGCGCTTCGTTTGCACGACGTTTCTCGATGGCGCATGGACTCCGAGTGCGGATCGATGGGATACGATCCCCTCGACCCAAAACGGCATGGGTATTCTTTCTTATCTAAAATTCAATGCGCTGCGCGGCAACGGCGACCGCTTTTACCTGCAGACCGCGTGTTCGATGGGTGATTATTTGGTGCAGGAGGCGTTGACGCCGAGGGCGGGAAAATACCCGGCGTTCACGCGCTCGACGGGATTGCGCGATCGGTTTCCGCAACCCGCGGACGCAGGATCGCAAGCCGATCGACCCTACGAAATCGAGCCCGATAAGGGCGGAATAGCCGGCTACGCGTTATTGCGGCTCTTCGACGCCACCGGTGTGGACAAGTACTTGGCGCAGGCCTTGCAAAATGCGCGGGTACTTGCCGCTAATCAGCGGGACGGTGACGCATCCAGTTCGCCGTGGCCGTTTCGGGCGGACCACCGCAGCGGCGAAGCGCGCGGGCCGGTCTCGGGGAATATGAGCTATATCCTGCGGCTGTACGATGATCTGCTCGAGCGGGGTTACGGCGAATTCAGCGGTCCGCGCCGCTCACTATTCGAGTGGATCAAGCGCCATCAAATTGCCAGCGCCGCCGGCGATGGGGCGCTGTTTGCGCAGTTCTTCGAGGATCACGATACGCCCACGAACCGCTCGGCCTGGGCGCCGCTGAATCTAGCGCGTTATTGGCTCGAGAAGCAGTCGCTGCTCGATGCGGATTGGCGTGCCGACGCCGCGACGCTGATTGAATTCGTACGCCGGAATTTCACGCACAAGGAATTCGGCATCACCGTTTGCCACGAACAGGATGAGGACAAAAACGCATGGGGCGGAATCAACGCCACTTACGGCGCGGTGCTCGCGCTGTTTGCGAAGGCGACCGGGTCATGGCCCTTGGCGCGCGAAGCTCGGCAGGCATTGGATTTCACTCTCTACTCGATCGACGCGCAGGGCCGCCCGCGCGACATGCACTTGAACCCCGCGCCCGGCGGCTGGCAGGAGGACGCGCATATGGACGTCATTCACAATTATGTCGATGCATTGCGCGCCTTTCCGCATTGGGACGAATCCTAATCCGGCGGCGAATTGCCGTCGGTCTTGTCGTTGATCAGGTGCAGAACACGCGTGAAGAGCTTTTCCTGCGCGCCTTCCCGTCCAATGTATATGAAGCCGGTGTGCGCGAGTTCTTTGGCAAAGACGTCGTTGATTCGCTCGAGCGTGGGCTTGTCCAGCGTATCGAGTACCTCGTCCATGAGCAGCCAGGCCGGCTTGCGCAGCACGACACGCGCGAACACCAGGCCCTGTTGTTCATCTTCGGTCAACACCTGGTCCCAGCGCCGGGCGGAGTCGAGCTGCGGTACGAGCCGCGCAAGGCCGAGCCGGGAGAGGGCGTCGGCAAATGCCTGCGCGCTCAAGGGTTCGATCGTCGATGGATAGGTGAGTATCTCGCGTAGCGTGCCCGGGGGCAGGTAGGCCGTACGCGGGATGTACATGATCGATTCCCCCTTCGGTCGGGCGATGCGTCCCGCGCCCAAGGCCCATAGACCCGCGAGCGCGCGGAACACCAATGTCTTGCGCGTACCGGATTCGCCGACGATCAGGATGCGCTCACCGGGCTTGACCCGTACGCTCTGTTCGGCGAGTCTGGTGCTGCCCGACCGGGTGGCAATCGCAAGCTTGTCGATCCGAATTTCGCCGGCATCGCCATCGATCATCGAGATGCAATTCGCCACTTCCTGCGGTGCATCGGCGCCGATCATCGCGCGCCGGAAACTGGCGACACGCAGCAGCGTCGCACGCCAATCGGCAATCGTGCTGAAGTTGTCGACGAACCAGCGCAGCGAGGATTGCACTTGCATGAACGCACCCGAGGCCAGCATGAGTCCGCCGAAGGTGATCTTTCCAGCAAAGTACAGCGGTGCAGCCGCGATGATCGGCGCGACGATCGTGACCCAGCCGGAGCCGGCGGTTACCCAGGTGAGATTGGTAAGGCCGATGACGAGGCGGCGCATCGCGGCGAGCACGTGGGCGAGATCGAGCTCGATGTGGTGTGCTTCATCCGCTTCGCCACCCGCCAACGCGATTGCGTCGATGTGATCATTGATGCGCACCAAGGAATAGCGCAAGTCTGCCTCGCGTGCGTAATGCTCCGCGTTGCGGTCGACCAGGCTCTTGCCGACCCAATAGCTCATCAGCGACGCGGACGCGGAATAGATGATGGCCGCCCAAACCATATAGCCGGGAATTACCACGTCGCGGCCGCCAATATGAAACGCGAACTGGCGCGAGATATTCCACAGTACGCTTATGAAAGTCAGCAACAGAATCGACGCCTGCAGCAGGCCGATCGCGAGATCGGAGGAAAGTTCGGTGAGGTGACGCGCATCTTCATGCATGCGTTGATCCGGGTTGACGCCGATCTGTCCCGCATGCGCGAGACGGGAAGCCCGGCCGGGCAGCATCCAATGGCGGATCAGATCCTCGACCAAGCCCTCGCGCAATTTGACCTTCGACATTTCTCCGAGATATCGCTGCACGACATTGAGCACGAGCAGCGCTCCGGCGATGAGGCCGAAAACTCCGAGTTGTTCCAGAAACCCCGCGAAGTCGCGCCGCGAAAGTGCGTCGTAGAACGGCTTGTTCCAGTTGTTGAGTAGAATCTGGCCATACGCGGTTGCGGCGATCACGATGAACAGTGCTCCGGCCTGCATAAATAGCGTGTTGCGAACCGGCGAGGTCCACAGCGCTTGGTACATCATCGTGAGTTCCGGCACGAGGCCCGCGTTCGCCGTGGCGCCGGTTGCGGTTGCGGACGCGGATGCGGAGTCCGGTGTATCTCCGGGCGGCTTTGACGTCATTTTTGCTTTACTCCGGGATGTATTTGCGGACAAACCGATTATCGCAGGGGATTCAACCGATGCAATCGAGGCGGCCATGGCTACGCAGGTCATGCGCTGCTGGTATCCTCGCCGATGTGAATTCATCGCAAGGAATCCGCACCGGGTTCCGAGGGTAGCTCACTGAGCGAATCGCCACTTGCGGGCCGACGAGTATGGGATTTGCCGGTGCGCGTCACGCATTGGCTTCTTTTCATTTCGGTTACGGCAGCGTGGATCACCTCGAAGATCGGCGCAAGATATTACGAATGGCATGAATACTGCGGCTACTCGGTGTTGGTACTGGTGTCCTTCAGGCTGATCTGGGGCTTCGTCGGAACACGCTATGCGCGATTCAGCGAGTTCTTGCAGGGACCGCGCCGGATCGGCGCCTATCTTCGTAAACTCCTTGCGCGCTCGGATGCGCAGCCGAGCGTGGGCCACAATGCGCTCGGCGGATGGTCTGTCGTGCTGATGCTCGCAACGCTGTTCGTGGAGGCGGCCACGGGTTTGTTTGCGAAGGACGAGATCGATCACACCGGGCCATTGTTCGGATGGGTATCCGCGTCCTTGGGTGATTCATTGACGAAATATCATCAGGGGGCATTCGAGGTCTTGGAATTGCTCATCGGTGTGCATATCGCCGCGATCCTGTTCTACGTGTTCGTGCGGCGCGAAACTTTGGTGCTGCCGATGTTGACCGGGCGCAAGCCTTCCACGGTGGTCCCCGACGGCGCGCAGATCGGCGGTTCGCGTGTTTGGCTCGCGGTCCTCATCGTCGTACTCATCGGCGCCGCGTTGGCGCTTGCGATCCGCTCGGCGCCGCGAGCCCCGGTGCGGGTGTTTTAGCCGATCAATCGTCGATGTGATCGTGGCTGCCGATGCGCCCGAGCCGCCAATACCCTTCGGCGGATACCTGACTGCGGTCAAGGCCGCACGCGAACAGTTCGTTGCGCATGGCGCGCGAGTCGATCGGCTGGAACTCGCGCGGGTCCCCGATTTGGATGAAGGCATACGCCAACACGTCGCTGTCGATCAAGCGGGACGCGGGCTCATAGCGTCGAATCGCGTAATGCCTGCGCAAGGTTTCGCCCGCGGGAGCGGGAATCAACACGATGAGTTCCTGACCGGGATTCGGCTTGAAATCGCCAAGATCCGCACCCGTGAGTTGGATGCGCCGCATGCGCGGCCTCAACTGCCATACTGCCACTACGCGCAGCGCCCATTGGCGGTCGTGACGGGCTGCCAAGGCGGTGTTTTCGAGCGCGGCGCGCTGCGTTGCTGGGTCAGTCGAGGTCATGCTATCCAAGCCATTACTTCCATTAAAATATATCTGTCCAGTTGAAAGTCGCCCTAATCTTGCTAAGATAGCTTATAAGATATATCGTACAAAGGGAATGCAAGAGGGGAGACTTTGATGTCGTATGAGATGGCAGGCTGCGCGCTACGCGCCGGTGGATCCCACGGCGAGCACCCTGGCGGTGGTCGTCCCGGCGGCGGCCGTCCGATGGGGGGCGGGCGGCGCTTCGGCGGCGGTGGTCATGGCGGCCACGGGCTGCGCGCGGGGCGGATCCTGGTCGCCGCCGATTTGCAGCTGATCATCTTGGCGCTGTTGGCCGAAAAGCCGCGCCATGGGTATGAAGTGATCAAGGCGGTCGGCGAGCGCTCCGACGGCTTTTACACGCCGAGCCCGGGGATGGTCTACCCGGCGCTGAGCTATTTGGTCGACGTCGGCTATGCGCATGTCGAGGCGCTGGATGCGAAGAAGCTCTATACGCTGACCGATGAAGGGCGCAGTCACGTATCCCTGCAGCATGAGCGCATCGAGGCCCTGTTCAGCGAACTCGCGCGCGTCGGCAAGAGAATGGCGAGCGCGAAGCGCGCTTACGATGCCGAGCGCGGCGATGAGCCCGACGGCCGATCGGCCTCTGACGCGCTCGCCGCCGCACGGCGCGAGTTCAAGTCCGCATTATTTGACGTCCTAGACGCGCCGCCCGAAGAACAACGACGCGCCACGGAGATCCTACAGCGTGCAACCGCCGAGCTGCGCGGAAAAAAATAGCGCTCGGCGCGCAGCATTTTTCCGCCGAGTAGGGCGCGTATTATGGAGCGGCATCAGCCGCGATTCTCTGCAGATCCGATCGCGAGAAATCAATATTTGAACCCTTGGGGGCAATTCACCATGCGAACTTCAAGTATGCGCATTGTCGTCTATCTCGGTCTGGCGGCCTGCCCGCCAGGCCTCGCGTGGAGCGCAGCGGCCGGCGATCCAGGCGCCACCACCGCGAAAGTGAGCATCACGGCGCATGGGCAGGCGCTGTCGTTGCAGCGCGACGAGCAAATCGCGCTGATGTTTCTGACCGCAATCTCCTCGCTCGAGGATGATTGCATGCGGCATGCCGGCCGCGGCTGCTCGATGGACGAGTTGGTGAATGGCGGCGTCCAGGGCGCCGACAAATGGAAGATTAACCGGCTCAAATTCGACCCGCGCACCAGCGACCCGAATTACACCTACACCCTGAACGCCGGGGATACGAATTGGGAGGCGAAGGCCACGCCGAAGAAGCCCGGCCTGGGCGGCTTCTACTTCGTGAAGGCCGGCTTCGGCTTCGCGAAGGCCTTCTATAATCCAAAGGGCGAGGCATCGATCGCGTCGACCGAGACGGACGGCTACAGCATCGAGAACGACAGCTTCGTCGCTTATTAGCAAGGCCACGGCAAAGCGAAGCGGCCGCGCTGACTATCGCAACAGCAAGCTGATCGTCATCGTCATCGCGAAGCCGGCTCCGGCCGGCACCATGAAGACGCCGGGCTTCTCACGGAAGTCTCCGGAATATCCTTGAGGATCGGCGACGCCGTGCCAGGGCTCGATGCAGACGAAGTTGGCCCGCGGTTTCGTCCAAACGCCGAGAAATGGCGCGTCGGGAAAGCCCACGCGGATTCGCGGGCCATCGTTCGCACCGTAGATTACAAATCGGCTTTGGACATCGTCGAAGATGATGACGTCGTCTTCAAACAGGGAGTCCGTGAGCGCGAGACGACGTTGGATGATCGGCGTGACATGTCTCTCAGGCGTCAACAGCCCAGCGGCGTCGAGGCGCCTCGCGGGCGAGGGTTCATCGGCCGCAAACTCGATAAAATGCGACGAGCGCGCCTGCCCAAATGGCAGCGGCCACTGAAATCCAGGGTGGTAGCCGAAGCTCGCGGGCATCGACTCCTCGCCGTGGTTTCGTACCGCTGTCGTAATCGACAGCGTCGCGCCATCCAATGCAAACCGGACGTCCAATTCAAAATTGAAGGGATAGCGTTGAAGGCTTGCCGCATCGGCTTTCAAGCGGAACACAGCGCTCGCGGCGCCAGAATCGACGATCTCGAAGCGGCTGCCGCGCGCGAAGCCGTGCCTGGAGAGATGGTAAATCTTCGATCCGAGGCGATAGGTGCCGCCGGCAAGAGCCCCAACGATGGGGAAGAGCAGCGGTGCGCGCCCGGCCCAAACCGACGCATCGCCAGTCCACAGCAAATCGCGTCCAGATTGATCTCTGAGCGTCGACAGTTGCGCGCCCAGAGGATCGACCTCGGCACTTAGCTCGTTGGACCTAAGGGATAGCCACTGGCTGTGCTGGATTGACATGTTCGGTAAGTTTACGCGTCGAGCGGCGCCTGTCACGGGCATTTCGCAGGGGAACCGGGCTAGGTCGGCGCCGGTCTTCTTTCCTGCAGTTGCTTTTTCACTTCTTGGTCGGTCAATCGCGCGTCGTAGATTGAGCGTGGATCCAGAGTGCGGGCGACGATCGTGGCGATGACGACCACGATCAATAGCGGCAACATAAAGGATCGGTCTCGGGCGGTCAGTTCCATGATCAACACGACCGAAGAGATGGGGCCGTGAGTCGTGGCGGCCAGAACGGCGGCCGCGCCCAGAACTGCGAAGAGTCCTTGCGGAACTCCCGGCCAAATCCAAGACCAGGCGATTCCGAGAACACCGCCGAACAGCGCACCCAGAGCCAATGACGGAGTGAATAACCCGCCTGGAACACCGCTGCCGAGGCACATGACCGTTACCAGAGGTCTTAGAACCAGCAGAGCGACCATGAGTAAAGGGGCGACCTGGTTGGTGAACGCGAGTTGCGCAATTTCCTTGCCGTTTCCGAGCACTTGCGGAAATGCAATCGAAAGCGCCCCTAGCAACCCTAGCGCGACGCTCGGCGCAATCAGCCGCCGCCAGCCCTGCGGCTTATTGCGGTCCGCCCAAGCCACGAGACGAACGTATCCAACGGATACCAAGCCGATGACCGGTCCGGCCGCCAATGCCCAGCAGACTACCGATGCGGAGAGAGGATAAGCGGGAACGGAGTATGTCGGGGCGTTCGGCAGCATGCACCAAGACACCGCGGTGGCAATGGCCGAGGCGAGTAGCGCCGGCAGTATGAGTCTGAGCGCCAATACGCCACGCAGCACTTCGAGCGCGAACAGGGCGCCGCCCAGGGGCACGCCATAGGCTGCAGCCAGTCCGGCTCCAGCGCCGCAGGCCACCAGCAGTCTGCGTTGCTCGTCGGACAGCTTGACGCGGTCTGACAACACATTGGCAATGACCGCCCCGGCTTGTTTCGGCGCACCTTCACGGCCGAGCGATGCACCCATACCGACCACCACGATCGAAAGAAGCGCGCTGGCGAGCGTGCGCAAAGCGGGAAGACGACCGGCGTAGCGGGTGATCGCTTCGGTGATGTCGATACCGTTGGCGCTGGATAGGCGTTGAAGAAAAAATTGGGCCGCCCCGGTCAGGACACCGGCGCCCAACAGCACCAGCAAATGTCGCGGATATCGAGCGTGCGCGGCTGCGTCGACGATATCGGGGCCGGGCCATACGAAATGCTCGATGCTCTGCAGCAGCAACGTCAGCACACCGGCGGCGATGCCTGCGCCGATACCGGTCAACAGGATGGCCGCCCAAAACGCGGCGGCCGCCGGGCTCGTGAGCGTCGGCGGAATATCGCTGTGATCGTATTGCGGATGCTCCGGAAGGGGTGCGTGCATTTGAAGTCCGCTCTTCAAACAGCTCGGTTAAATGCGACCGGCGAGAGCGGCAGGGACACAAGAATCTTGGTGCCTTCGTTGTGCCTGCTTTCGATGTGTAGTTCGGCGCCAATGAGCTCCGCTTGTTCGCGAAGCCCGATGATGCCGAAGTGATCGGGGAGCAGTACTTGTGGGTCGAAGCCAACGCCGTTGTCCTCGATTTGCAGCTCCAAATGCGTGCCGTTGACGATCTGCAATCGGACGATGACCCGCGTTGCCATTGCGTGTTTCTCAATGTTGCGTAGCGCCTCAAGAGCCATCCGTAACAACGTCTCGCCACGTTCATCGCCAAATCGAGCGGCTTCGTCGTCGGCGCTGAAATCGCCGGACAAGCCCGTACGATCGATGAATTTGCCGAACGCGCTCGCCAGCGCGGGACCTAGGCCGGTTTCGCGTACCGCATTCACGCGCATCTGTGTAATGGCGCTGCGCGCTTCGGACAGGCCCTGGTGAGCCACTTGCTCGGCACGCTCCAGTTCACCGGCGAGCGCAGCCGGATCCCTCGAATGCAGCCGGCGAAGCAAGCGAATCTCGCTGAGTATCGCCATCATTGAATGCGCAAGGGTATCGTGCAGATCCCGCGCGATCTTCAGCCGTTCGCGTACGACCGCCGCGTAACGCGATTCTTCCGCGAGTCGCTCCACTTCATGCGTCCTGATGGAGACGCGGCGTTCGAGTTCGCGACGTTCTTCTTGAAGATCCCCAAGAATCTTCGCGAAGGCGCGCCCCAGTTGCGCAACCTCATCGACTCCGTCCGGAACTTCGATCTTGGCTGTGTCATCTTGCCCGACATTCGTGACGGAGAGGGCGAGGTCTCTGAGCCGCCTGGTCAAATGCCGTACGCCGAAGGAGCCGATCAGCGCCGTCAAGATGCCAAGGCCGAGCGAAACCCACAAAATGCGAATCGCAACCGCGTCTGCGCGTTGGTAAACACGCTCATTGGGCTCACAGAGTTGGACCTGCCAGCCTAACGCCGAGATTTCGTTGCTGGCGCTCAAGGGCGAGCGCGAAACGAGGGATTGTTGTCCATTCGGAAGTCGCTCGAATTGCGGCGCACCCGTCGCCGCGTCGAGAGCATCCGGCGCCGGTTTGACGGCTTCGGATCGATTCGTCGCAATGCCGTTCCATGGTTTGTCGCGAAACTCCTTCGGCCCAACGAGCACAATCCCGTCTCGATCGAGGACGAACGCCTGCGTGGAGCCTTCGGGATTTTCTTCGTCGGTCAGACGCTGCGGATGGCTGGCCGAGCGCCGCCAGCTCACGTGGGCGGCGACGACACCCACGACGCGTCCCGATTCATCGCGTACCGGGACCGCCAGGTCGCCCAGCGCGGAGCTCGTCACGCTCGGTATTCGTTGCGCATCGACGGCATCGTCGATGACGCCAAGCCACGGTCCTTGTAATCCCGATGAGTACCATCGGCTCGATTTGACCGAGCTCGCACTCCGCAACGCGCCAACCGCGTGGACGACCATGCCATTCAAATCGGCGATCCCAATCCAGTCGAGTTGCGGATAAGACGCCGACAGTTCGTCGAAAACGTCGCCGAGTCCACCGGGCCGGCCGATAACCCCGTTAGCGCCCAAGATTCGGCTGGCTGCGCGCACTGCAGCGAGTCGTGCGGCGAGCGCTTGACCGACATCGGAACTCAATTGGTCCGTCTCGAGCGACAAGCGCCGAACATGCTGTTCGAACACGTTCTGTCTAGCAATGCCGCCGACCCAAATCGCGGCGGCAATCGAAAACGTGACCGCCAAGGCGATGGTCAGCCACACGGCGCCGGTGACGAGACTGCGCCTCGGGTCAATCATCCGCAGCAGCGGTCTTGGTTTTCCAGGTACAACCGGATCGGCCATGGGCTCCCGTCAAGTCGTGACTAAAGTCACTTCCAAACGATGGTACACGAGCCGCATCATTGCGCTCGAGGGAATCAGCCGTTAGGAGTATCGATGAGGGTCAATTCATGACCGAGGACGAGCGGAATCATCACGCGGTGATTCGCATCGTGATTGCCGAGGATCAGGCGCAGGTGCGCCGGGGCGTCGCGCACTTGCTCTCGTTGGAGCCGGACATGGAAGTTGCGGGCCAGGCTTGCAATGGCGTCGAGGCAATCGAGTTGGCGCGCGTACTCCATCCGGACGTAATCTTGATGGATCTGCACATGCCGGTCAAAGGCGGAGTGGCGGCGACGCGCGAAATCATTCAACTGCTTCCGGCTACGCAGATCCTGGTCTTGACGACGCTCAATGACGACGAAACGGTATTTGAAGCGGTGCGCGCTGGCGCGCATGCCTACCTGCTCAAGGATGCCGCCGAGGACGAATTGCTCGAAACCATCCGAGCGCTCAAGCGAGGCGAGTCGCGTTTGACCCCGCAGATAGCGCGTAAGGTCATGGATCAGTTTCGACGTCTCGCGGCGGTCTCACAGGTGGCAATCAAGGGCGATGAAATTCCAATGGCCGCCTCTGCGGATAAGTCCGTCTCGTCGCACGGCGGCGAGCTGCATACGGAAATCCTCAACGACAAGGAGGAGAAAATCCTACAGCTGATCTCCGAGGGCTTGAGCAACCGCCAGATCGCCGATGCGATGTTTCTGGCCGAGGGAACGATCAAGAACTATGTCAGTCGGATCATGGACAAGCTGCATGCCAACACGCGAATTGCGCTTGCACTGATTTCCAAAGGGCAAGCGCGCCAGAAATAACCGCCCGCGAGGTCGCCAGCTACCCTGAACTCGAAAAAGTGACTTTAGTCACTCATAATCGTGACCTTCGGGCCCTGATGAACCGGGATTCCTCGTCTAGATTATGCGCATCGCCTCAAAGGATCCTGTATGTCCGTTGTCGAAATAGCGCTAAAGCGGCCCTATACCGTCGCGGCTGTCCTCATTCTAATCGCGCTCATGGGCATCGGCTCCGCTCTGCGGATGCCCGTCGATATCTTCCCGGAAATCGACATCCCGGTGGTCGCGGTCGTCTGGACCTATAACGGCATGAGCGCGGAGGATATACAGAACCGCATATTGACGCTGCACGAACGCCAACTCGCATCCCTCGTCGATGACATCGCACGAATCGAAGCGGTGAGCTACGAGGGGGTCGGCGTCGAGAAGGTTTACCTTCATGAAGGCGCCGACGTGACGCGCGCGGTATCGCAGCTCGCAAGCAGCGCGCTCGTCGTGCTCAAGTACATGCCGCCCAACATCACACCGCCCTTGGTACTGCGCTACGGGGCTACCGACGTGCCGATCATACAGCTCAGTTTATCGAGCAAGTCCTTGCCCGATACGAAACTCAATGATTTGGGCCAGAACATCATCCGTCCGGCGCTCGCGGTCGTGCACGGCGCCGAGGTTCCCTACCCATACGGCGGCAAGCCGCGCGTCATCATGGCCGATCTCGATTCGAGGGCGCTGCAGGCGCGCGGCCTGTCGGCATCTGACGTGAGCGCGGCCATGCAGCGGCAAAATGTGATTCTGCCGGCCGGCGACGTCAAGATCGGCGATACCGATTACACCGTCGCGATGAACAATTCCCCGGACGTCATCGAAGCGATCAATGCGTTCCCGATCGGACAAGTTGACGGACGCACTGTTTTCATGCGCGACGTCGCACATGTGCACGACGGCTTCCAGGTCCAGACGAATTCAGTATCGGTCAACGGCATTCCGGGCGCTTTGATGACAATACGCAAGACGGGCGGCGTTTCGACGCTCGCCGTCATCGACGGCGTGCGCGCGGCGATGCTCGACATCCAAAAAGTGCTGCCGAAGGACGTCAAGGTCAATGCGCTGTTCGATCAATCGCTGTTCGTCAGGGCGGCGCTGCACAGTGTTTTGCTGAGCGCCTGCATGGCCGCAGGCCTGACCGCAATCGTGATCATCCTATTCCTCGGCAACGTGCGGCTCTCGGTGATCATCCTCGCCGCCATTCCTCTCTCGATCATCACGGCCGTGCTGTTCATCTATTTGTGCGGTCAAACCCTCAACACGATGACCTTGGGCGGATTCGCGCTTGCGATCGGCATCCTCGTCGACAACGGCACGGTCGTCATCGAAAACATCGAGCGCCACGTCGCGATGCGCGAGCCGCTGCACCGAGCAATCGTCGTCGGCTCCAGCGAGGTCGCGGTTCCGACATTTCTCTCGACGCTCTGCATCTGCATCGTGTTCGTGCCGGTGTTCCTGCTGCAGGGCACCGCCAAGTATCTTTTCTCCCCTCTGTCGCTTTCCGTGATCGGCGCTCTGCTCGCGAGCCTCGCGCTCTCGTTCACAATGGTGCCGGTACTGTTCAGACAGCTGATGAGCGGCGCGGTCCATGAATTCGGCGGCGAATCGACTCACCCGGCGCAGCGCGCGCGATCCAGCAATGTTCTGGTGAGATTCCAGGCGGGCTTCGAGCAAGGTTTCGAGCGATTCCGTGAGGGCTATCGCAATACCCTGGCATGGGCCTTGTCTCAGGCGCGAACCACGGTGATCGCGTTCGTCGTGCTGATCGTCGTATCCGCGCTGTTGTTTCCGCTGTTGGGCCGGGACTTCTTCCCGCAGGTCGACGCCGGACAAATGCGGCTGCACGTCAGAGCGCCGCCGGGTACCCGATTGGAGAAGACGCAGCAATACTTTGCGGAGGTCGAGACGCAGATTCGCAAGCTCGTGGGCGCCGATCAAATCGACGTGATGCTCGACAACATCGGCTTGCCTTACAGCGGTATCAATATTGCGCTCAGCGACTCCGCGACGGTCGGCCCCATGGACGGTGAAATCTTGATATCGCTCAATGAGAAGCACACACCGACCGCCAAGCTCATCGCGATGCTGCGGCGGGAGCTCCCCAAGCGATTTGCCGAACTGCAGTTCTTCTTCCAGCCCGCCGACATCGTCGATCAGGTCCTCAACTTCGGCCAGCCGGCGCCAATCGACGTTCGGATATCGGGGCCGGATCAGGACGTCGCGTTCGCGCTTGCCGCGAAGATAGCGCGCGCGTTGACGCGCGTTCCGGGCGTCGTCGATTCGCATGTGTTCCAAGTTCCGAATGCGCCGGCGCTGACCGTCAACATGGACCGGGCGCTCGCGACCGAGGCCGGTGTGACGCAGCAGGAGGCCGCCAACAACGTGCTGGTCGCGACCAATTCGAGTGCTCAAACGGCGCCAAATTTCTGGGTCGACCCGCGCAATAGCGTCAGCTATCCGCTCGTGGTTCAAGTCCCGACCTATCAGATAGATTCATCGCAGGATTTGCAGACGATGCCGGTTGCCTCGGGAGTCGGTGCGACGTCAGGGCAATTGTTGCTGAACCTCGCGACTTTCGGCCGCGAGGCGGTTCCGATGGTGACTTCGCAGCTCAATATCCGCCCGGTCTTCGACGTCCATGCCGACGTGCAGGGCCGCGATCTGTATTCCACGGCCCACGATATCGACAAGGTATTGGCGGCAAATGCGCCCAATGCCTCTCAGGCGATCACCGTGACGCTCAGCGGCCAGGTCGAAACCATGCGCGAGAGCTATACGGGTCTGTTCACGGGCATCGCGCTCGCAATCATCCTGGTCTATCTGTTTCTTGTCATGAATTTCCAAAGCTGGATCGATCCTCTGATCGTACTCATGGCAGTTCCATTTGCGCTCGGCGGCGTGCTATGGATGCTGTTCCTCTCGCAAACGCCGATGAGCGTGCCGGCGCTCATGGGCACGCTCATGTGCATCGGCTTGACGACCGCGAACAGCATTCTGGTGGTCAGTTTCGCGAATCAGCGCATGGAGGCGGGCGATGATCCGCTGCAAGCGGCGACCTCTGCCGGGTTCACGCGCTTGCGCCCGGTGCTCATGACCGCCGGCGCGATGATCGTCGGCATGGTGCCGATGGCGCTCGGGATTGGCGAGGGCGGTGAGCAGAACGCGCCGCTCGGCAGGGCGGTCATCGGCGGGCTGTTGTTCGCGACCTTTGCAACCTTGATCTTTGTGCCCACGATGTATCGCTTGTTGCGCCGCCAGCCGACCGCGGTCGCTGAAACCCACGGGAGAGATAGAACCGATGCAACCGCATGATACTGAGAATTCCGCGGGTCTACCGGGGTCTGCGGCGGACCCGTCCCGCGGCGAATCGTCGCCCGGCGAGGCGTCGTCCGGTGAGGCGTCGCCCGGTGAGGCGTCGCGCGGTGAATTTCCCGACCAGATTTCGCGCTCAGAGCATGACGTGGTGTCGACCGGGTTCTCCGCCGGCACGGCGCGACGCACCAAGAAGGGAGTCGGCATTGCGGCGGCCGTCTTGTTGCTGTTTTTTTTAATTGTGGCCGTGCTGCGTTACTTCCATTCGAGCGCGGTCGCGAAGGCCGGCGAGGCGGCCTATTCGGCGCCGCCGCCCGTCGACATTGTGATCGCGAAGCCTGCTACGGCCGGCCAGGATCTGGTTCTTCCCGGGCAGACCGCGGCATGGTACGAAACCACGATTTACGCGCGCGTCAACGGTTACGTCGCAAAGTGGCTCGTCGATATCGGTGATCACGTCAAGAAGGGCCAGGTGCTCGCGACCATCGAGACGCCTGAGCTCGACGCCGAACTGCAGGCCGCTCGAGCGCAGCTCAAGTCATCCGGGGCGCAGGTCGAAGCGCGCACGGCGGAAGCCGCATTCAGCAAGACGACCAATGAGCGCTGGCGCGACTCGCCCAAAGGAGTTGTTTCGGAGCAGGAGCGTGATTCCAAGAAGGCCGACTACGAAAGCTCGGAAGCGCGCCTCTACGCCGCTAACGCACAAGTCGCCTTGGACCAATCCAAGGTCGATCAATACAGCGCACTCACCGAATTCAAACAGGTGAGGGCTCCATTCGACGGAACAATCACCGAGCGCAAGATCGACGTCGGCAATCTAGTGACGGCCGGCAGTGCGTCGACGACGACGTCCCTGTACCGCATGGCGCAGACCGATCCGCTACGCGTCTTCGTCGACGTGCCGCAGAGCGCCGCCGGGGAACTGATGAACGCCGGCGTTCCCGCCGAGATACGCGCGATGGGCGCCGTGGGCGGTGTGATTGCCGGGAAAATCGCGCGCTCCGCGGAGTCGATCAATGTGCAAGCGCGCACGATGCGGGTCGAAGTCGACATACCGAACGCCAATCATGCCTTGGTGCCCGGAATGTACGTCAACATCGCTTTTCGGCTGCCGCCGCGCGGATTGGTCGAAGTTCCCGCAGCGGCATTGATTTTCCGGGCGACCGGCACGCAGGTCGCGAAGGTCGATGCCGACGGCAAGATCCATTTCGAAGATGTCGATATTGCACGCGACAACGGCAGTCTCGTGGAGTTGTCCGCGGGCGCGCAGCCCGGCGATCGGCTCGTGCTCAACATCAGTAGTCAGATCGCAGCAGGACAGGCGGTCGCTGTCGGCGAACCCGGCGCCGCTGACCGTGGTCCCGCCGGGAAGCGCTGAAGGAGTCCAATGAACGCGTTGCGATGTACCGCCGTCGTACTGATCGCTAGCCTCGCTGCTTGCGCGGCGGGCCCCAATTACCACACTCCCAAATCCGATATGCCGCCGAGTTATGCATCGCAACCCGCCGCGACATCGATGGCGGCGAATTCGGAGACGGCGGCGGCTTCGGCGGCGGCCGCGCCCGGCGTGGATTTGGCGAGCTGGTGGCGCGCATTGAATGACGAGGAGCTCGACGCTCTCGTCGATCGCGCCGTCAAGTCCAATTTGGATCTCGCGATCGCGCTCGACCGCCTACAGCAAGCGCGCACCTTCGAGGCGGTAGTGCTTGGAAATGCGTTACCGGAGGTGGACGCCAGCGCGGCAGCGGGGCGTGGCACGGGAAGTGACCTCACGAAGGGGCTTGCCAGCCCGGTACTCAGGTCCGCGGACACCTCGGCGGGCCTGCAGCACATCAACACGATCGCGGGATTTGATGCAGTTTGGGAACTGGACCTATTCGGAAAGTATCGGCGCGAATTCGAGGCTGCGCGCGCGGAAACGCAGGCGGCGCGCGCGGCGCGTTACGATGTGCTGACCGCGGTCGTCGCGGACGTCGTGCGCGGCTACATCGACTTGCGCGGATTTCAGGTTCGCGCCGGCATCCTCCACAAGGCGGACGATGTGCTGCGCGAATCTCTGCGCCTCGTGACGATTCGCTACCAGCGCGGCATCACCAACGAGCTTGATGTCGCGCTCGCGACCCGCGAACTCGCGACGCTTGACGCCGAGATTGCACCGGTCGAGGCGCAGGTCCGCGCGGCCGAGTACACGCTATCCGTGCTCGTCGGTGAATATCCTGAGAACATGATTCAGGAGCTTTCGAAGCCGGATCTCATTCCGTCGATGCCGGCGGCGACGGCCCCTGGCGTGCCGCTCGATCTGCTCAAGCGCCGGCCCGATATCCAGCAAGCGGAACGGGAACTCGCAGCGGCCACCGCGCAAATCGGCGTCGCGACCGCCAATCTGTTCCCTCAGGTCGCGCTCGCCGGCGCGATCGGTAGCCAGGCACAGGGCTGGGGAACGACTCCACAAATCAGTAAGCACATATGGTCCTTCGGACCGGGCGCAATCTGGCCGTTGCTCGACTTCGGCCGCTTGGATGCCGAGGTCGATATCGCCGGCATCGAAGCGCATGCGAGTCTGCTTAACTATCGCAAAACCATATTGAATGCCGTGCAACAGGTCGATACGTCCGTCGATGCCTACGTGGCAGAGCAGGCGCGCATCGATCAGTTGACTACTGCGATGATCGCCGGCCAACGCGCTGTCGATTTGGCGACCGAGCGATACGATCGCGGGCTCACGGATTTTCTCAACGTCGTCGATGCCGAACGCCAATTTTATGATCTTCAGGAGCAATATGCGGAGGCGCAAGTTACCGAGGGCGAACAGTTCGTCCGCCTCTATAGGAGCCTTGGCGGAGGTTGGGAGAATTACAGCCAAGTTCCCGCGATCCGGCGCCCGCAGCCGGCAATCGTTGCGGCCTTCCGGCGCGTGCTGAGCAATTCGGTGCCGTGATTGTGGGGTCATCGTAGAGAGATTGGGATTCGATAGGCACAAATCACCGCGTATGAATGCACTCATTAAAATCGGCATATTGATGCTCGCCATCGTTCTAATCGGTACGCTTCCGGCATGCGCGACCTACCGCAAGTGCGGATTCTCGGGTTGCCCCGGTGACGCAAAGATCACGGCCGTTGTTCGAGCGTTGCTCGGGCGGTATCCGGCGCTGGGACCTCCCGAACTCGTCAGAGTGCAGACTCTCGATCGGGTCGTATATCTGACCGGACAAGTCAGTACGGACTTCGAGCGTTCCACGGTGGAGTCAATCGTCCGCTCAGCCCCGGGAGTCGCGCGCGTCGTCAGTTCCATCGGCGTAACTTACGATGGACGGTGAGTGACTCGACGAATTGCACGTGCGGCCACACGCGGGGGCGTGCCTGAACGGCAGCGACTTCGAGGGGTCGGTAACCCGTGCTACTGAGATCAACGCCGCCTTCGCTGCTAGCGGCGCGGCAATCCCTTATTGCGACGAGGCAGGCCGATAAATAGCATCATCTATTGCCGATTATATGGTGCGATTACTGCACCCGGAGGTCGAAAAATGCATTTACCATTGCAAATCACGTTTCGGCAGATGGAACCGTCTCCCGCCGTAGAAGCGCGCGTGCGGGAACTGGCGCAGCGTCTCGATGGGTTCAGCTCGCGCATCATGAGCTGCCACGTCATTATCGAAGCCCCTCATCACCATCAGCGTCAAGGGAAGCTCTACGAGGTGCATGTGGAACTAACCGTGCCGGGCAGCGAAATCGTTGCGAGCAGGCAGCACAGCGAGCGGCACAGTCATGAGGACGTATACGTGGCACTGCGCGACGCATTTCAGGCGGTTCGGCGGCAACTTGAAGAGTATGAACAAGAGCGTCGCCACGACGTGAAGCATCACGAGCCGGCTTCGACCGGATGGATTTCGCTTTTGTCTCCGGCGGAAGATTTTGGCCGCATTGCAACCAGCGACGGGCGGTCCATTTACTTCCATCGCAATAGTCTCATCGGCGCCGATTTCGATCATCTCACGACCGGTTCGGAGGTGCGCTTCGTCGAGGAAGCGGGCGACAAAGGTCCGCAGGCGTCCAACGTGCATCTCATGCCGCACGGCGCACAGCGATCCTGAGAGCGATGGTTCAACCGCCGGCGGTGCGCGAGAAGGCAACCGCGCAAGCAACCATGAAATCGTGGCACTCTCGTGCTGCTCGCATATACGCTAGGACCTCGGCATTGCGACCAGCACGGTGGCACCGTTGCGGGTGAACTCATATCGCAATAGCCACTTCCGAGAGGCCTGATCGTCCGTGGCCGCGAACTTCCATTTCCTCGCGGCCTCGGTTGCCAGGCGGGCGAAATACCTGCTCGGGCCGCGCTTTTCGAGGGTTTCGTCGACGACATCACCGGCGTTATTAACAGTCACACGAATCGAAATATCAATGCGGCCGTGGATGGTGTCGCGGGCGCGGAGCGGAACGTCAGGAATTTCTTCATGGAGCACGGATGGCGGCCTGTCGACTAACGGCTTTGCGGAACCGGTGGTCAGCGACGCAGACGTCTCCGAATTCTGCGACGCGGCGGTAGCCGGAGCCGCTGGTTCCGTGGAACCGCGAGAACTAAACATGTGCAGCCCAGCCCACACTGCGACCACGGCTACCAAAAGCACCGCGATCGCCGGAACGAACAAGCGATGTTTCGGCGACTCCGCAGGCGCTCTGTTGCGCAGTTCCACAACGGGAGGGCTCGGTATGGATACGGGGGGATTAGGCACCGACACGGGAAGCGGAGGCACCGCAACTACGGGCGATGGCGAAGCCGGATTGATCCATGCAATCAGCTCGGCAGCCGTCGGGCGGTTGGCGGGATTGCGATCCAGACATCGACGCACGACCTCCCCGAACTCAGCAGGAAGCGCAGCGGGGAGCAAGGCGGTTTCGGATTGACTATCGGGCCACGACGGCAGCTGCCGCGTGAGCGCTTCAACCATGGTTACGCCGAGAGACCAGATATCGCCGGCCGCAGAGAAACGAGCGTCTCTTGCGTCCGGAGGATCGTACGCGGAGTGCTCGGCGATATTTCCCGTGGATTCGCCGGCGGGGCGAACGGTATCACTCGCGAGCTTGAGCTGATCCTCGACGACCAGAATGTTTGACGGGTTCAGCTGACCCTGCACCAGATTCTTGCGGTGAAGATATGCCAAGGCGTCCAGCGTGGGAGGCAGCATTTCCCGTACTTCCTCAGGAGTCAGGGCGCGGTGGGGAAGAATCTGCGAGAGCGTCTGTTCGGCGTATTCCATGACGACGAATAGAAATTCGAGACCTCCAACCCGGCAGCGCCCGGAATCAAGCAGTCGAATCAGGTGAGGATGTGAGAGGGTGGCAGCCGTCGTCCAGTGCGAGAGTTGCGCCTCTGCCAACGTCGGAATCGCCGGAACCAACTTGAGCGCGGCATTGGGAAGGTCCAGTGCCCTATGCTCGCTGAGGAATACCGCGCTGTGGCCCGAGGCACTCAAAAAGCGGCGCAGGGGATAGACCCCGTTGACGACCTCGCCTTCACAGTTCGTCCAGACCTCAGTCATCGCTTGCCTTGCCTCCATACTCACGAGGGACGACACGTTTGCCGGACATTGGCATGGCGGAGCCAGTTCACTGGCCTGACGCTCAAACGAAGGGTGTCGCGTCTTGGGTCACACTGTCGATCCGATGACTCCTTGGTCCGCGAACGGGTTGAATCCAAAATATAGTAAGGCAGTTAGTTACGATTTAGACAATGTCGCATTGGGGTGACAGGGTTTGACCTTGCCGCTCACGGCAATCGGGCGCGGCGCGTGCGCGGCGGGAGAGTGTTGGTCGAGGATGCGCATCTTAGCCGCCTCGTACTGCGCCGCCGACAGCACCCCGATTTCCTTGAGCCGCAAATGCTCGCGCATTTCGTCGCGCAGATGCTCGGCCTTCGTGGGTCGGCGCGCCCCCGACGCGAGCCGTACGTGCGCCGCGAGCTTCACCATGAAACGCTGAAGGGCACGAAGGGTTCCAAGGCCGCCGGTGCAATCCAGCAATCTCGCTGCGCCATGGGTACTCAGCAGACACACCGTCTCGGTTGTCCGGTAGACACCAATGAGGGTCGCGAATGCCCAGACCACGATGGCGGCCACC
>Ga0187871_10000019_pt1 | contig 131589 bp, 98 predicted proteins | sample June2016WEW_16_1_FD_132988 | JGI IMG/M metagenome (GOLD analysis project Ga0187871, IMG submission 132988) | Peatland microbial communities from SPRUCE experiment site at the Marcell Experimental Forest, Minnesota, USA - June2016WEW_16_10 | ecosystem: Environmental > Terrestrial > Soil >...
AATCCTCGGCCATTTCGTGACGGGCGGCGTCCGGCGCACCGCACTGGATCAGCCGTCCTTTGTACATCAAGCCCACCCGGTTGCAGCGCTCCGCCTCATCCAGGTAGGCCGTGGTCACCAGGACGGTGATACCGTCCTTGACGAGTTGATACAGAATGGCCCAGAAATCGCGCCTCGAAACCGGGTCGACGCCGTTGGAGGGTTCGTCCAGGAACAGGATTTCGGGGCGGTGCAGCAGGGTACACATGAGGCCCAGCTTCTGCTTCATGCCGCCGGAGAGCTTGCCGGCCTGGCGCTTGCGGAAAGGCTCCATGCGGGTCATGCGCAGCAACTCGGGGAGCAGGCGCTGGCGCTCGGCGGCGGGGATGCCAAAGAGGTCGGCGTAGAACTCCATGTTCTCGTCGACGGTGAGATCGATGTAGAGGCCGAAGCGCTGGGCCATGTAGCCGATGGAGTCTTTGACGGCTTGAGTATCGCGGACCACGTCGTGGCCGGCCACCCAAGCCTGGCCCTCGGTGGGATCCAGCAGGCCGCACAGCATGCGCAGGGTGGTGGTCTTGCCGGCGCCATCGGGGCCCACCAGCCCGAAGATCTCGCCGCGGGGGATCTCCAGGTTCAGGTGGTCCACGGCCGTCAAAGCGTCAAAGCGGCGCGTGAGATCCTGAGTGCGAATGATCCCTTCCATCAGTTCCCCGTGAGGATTTCGGCGTCGGCGGGCATGTTGGATTTCAGCTCATGGCGCGGGTTCTCGATCTCGATCTTGATGCGATAAACCAGCTTGACGCGCTCTTCGGCGGTCTGGATCTGCTTGGGGGTGAACTCGGCATCCGAGGAGATGAACGAAATATGTCCGTCGTAGACCTTGTCGTGGAACGAGTCGGTGGTCACTTTTACTTTGTCGCCGAGCTTGATGCGCCCGAGGTCCTGTTCCCGAATGTAAGCGCGCAGCCAAGGGTGGTCGATATCGCCCACGGTGACGACGCTGGTACCGGGGGCCAGCACTTCGCCCACGTCGGCAGCCTTCACCAGCACCACGCCGTTGATGGGCGAGATGGCTATGGTATCGGCCAACTGGGAGTCGATCAGGGCGATTTGGGATTGGGCGCGTTCGAGATCGCCCTGGCGGGCGACAATATCCTGCTCGCGGCGCTTGGTTTCGATGGAGTTGGCCTGCCCTACCCGCAGGCTTGCGCGGGCGCGCTCCACCTGCGCCTTGGCGCTTTCGATGGTTTCCGCGCGTGGCCCGGCCTGCACCAGGTCGGCCTGTTGCTTTACCTGCTTCAGATTGGCTTCGGTGCTCTCAAAACGCGCACGGAACTGATCGTACTGCGAAGTAGAAATGTCGTCGTTCTTGTACAGTGTTTGGGCGCGGTCCCAGTCCTTCTTGGCTTGGTCGTACTGGGATTGAGCCGCGGCTACGGCGGCGGTCGACTGTTGGATCTCCTGCGGCCGCGCGCCGTTTTTCAATTGCAGCAGCTGCGACTCGGCGGCGCTCAAATCGGCATTGCGCAACTGCATGTCGGCCGACATGGTTTCGCGCTGCCATTTCAGGGCGCTCATGCTTTCGGCGAGCTGCGCCTGCGCGGTGGAAAGCGCGGCGGTGGCAGTATCGCGCTGATGCAGGAGCTGTTCGCGGTCGAGGCGGGCGATGACCATGCCTTTCTGTACGGGGTCGCCCTCGTTCACGGTGCGCTCGATTAAACGGCCGGAAGTCTTGAAGGCGATGTCCACCTGGGCCAGTTCGATATTGCCCGACACTATGACGCGGTTGCTGGCTTCGGGATGGAGGCTGCGGTAAGCCAGCATGCCGGCTGCCCCGAGGACCGCGATGACGATCACTATGAAGATTATCTTTTTCATGTTGCGACGACTCCTTTTCTACTGGATCATGCGGCGGACATTGCCCATGGCCCGCCCCAGGTCGATGCGGGCTAAGTTATAGCTGAACAGCGCATCGATGCGGTTATCCCGGGCCCGTTCCAGGCGGGTCTGGGCGTCGGTGATCTCGAGGTTGCTGGCGAAACCGGCCGCGTAACGGCGGCGCGCCTGCGTAAGCTCGCTATCGGCGAGGGTCAGGCCTTCCTCGGCTACTTTGAGTTGTTCTTCGGCGGAATGCAGGCTATCGATCGCCGTGCGGATGTCGAGTTCGATTTGCTCGTGGAGGTCGTTGGTGCGGACGCGCTCCTGGCGGAACTGGGAGGCGGCTTCGGCGCGCCGCGCATCCCGGCGGCCGCCGTCGAAGATGGGCACGCGCAGAGCGACGCCATAGTCCCGCGTGGGCAATAGCGAGACGATGTCGCCGTTGGTCCCCGTGGTGCCGTAGTCCGCATAAGCGACCAGGTTGGGAAGCCGTTCGAGTTTAACGGCATTGGCATTCAAGCGGGCGGCGGCTTCGTGTTCCGCCTGGGCCTTGATATCGGGACGGTTTTTCAGAGCCTCGGCCTGGGCCTGTTCCACGGAAATCGTGTCGGTAGGCGAATACGACAGCTTGTCGGTGAGTTCCAGCTCAGTGGCCAGGCTCAATCCCATGGCTCGCAACAACTGCAGATAGGCTTTGCTGCGTTCATTCTGCACCGCCAGCAAGTGCTGCTTTTCATTGGAAAGCTGGACTTTCGCGCGAGTCACCTCGATGCCGGTGCCGGTGCCCGCGTCCTTCTGGTTTTCGGATTGTTTCAAGACGGCCTCGGCCAGCGCCACGTTCGCCTGATAGGCTTCCACGCCGGCGTCGGCGCGCAGGGCGGACAAGTAAGCTTTGGCCACGGTGGACGATACGGAATCGTCCGTGTTGCCGCGGTCGTGGCCGGCGGCGCGCATGGCGGCGCGGGACGCTTGGTAGCGGCGGATGCTGCTGAGGTCCAAAGCGTCCCAGGTGACCCTGGCCCGCACGTCCACGGAGTTGAAGGGGCCCACCACGCGCGGGATATTCTTGATGATGTCGTTCAGCAGAGGGTCTGCGATTAAGGCCAGCTCCGGGCTCAAATTCTTTTCGGCGCCCAAAAGAGCCTGATCGGTGGCCAAGTCCAAGCCCAGAGCGGCGAGGCTCTTCATGGCGGTGGTTTCTTCGGCCTGGGCTTCGATATCGGGGAGAAGCGCCGAGCGCACTTCCTCGGATCGGGATTTGGCTTGTTTGACGTTTTCATCGGAAAGCTGGACGTAGGTATTGCCTTCCGGAGAAGTGGCGATTTCCACGGCGCGCTTCAAACTGAGGCGCAGCGGTTCGCGGGGCGCGGCGTCGGCGGCCCACACGGCGCTGGGAACGGCCAAGAAAATAGTCAATAGATAGCGGCGCATATTAACTCTCCTGAACTGCAGCATGAGATTCCTGGTTGGCATGGGTTGGCACGGGAGCGCGGAAGCCGGCGCTGAGAAAAGCGACCAGCCGATCGAGCGCGGTTTCGGAATTGAAGGAAAGGGAAAGATCCGAGATGGTTTCCAGGTCCTTCGATCCGCCGCGCAGTGTCTGGGCCAAGGCGCCGATGGCCAGGTTCAGGCGCCAGAACAACTCTTCCTGCGGCAAGCCGGGCAGAGCCGCGCGCAGGGCGGCGCCAAAGCGCTGAAACACATCGCCAAACTGAGAGGTGAGAATCCGGGGCAGCAGGTCGCCTTCGGCGTGCAGGCGGCCCAATAGCTGCATGAAAACCATGCCCCCGTTGCGCGGATCGCGGGACATTTGCAGGGTGGGAGCGACGAAAGCCTCAATCACGTTTTCCAGGGAAGGAGGATTTCCATCGGCTTCTTGCTCAAATCGGCTGAGCAAGGCCAACCGCTCGCGATTCGCCGGTACGGACCGGCGGAGGATGACGGCTTCCAGCAGAGCCTCTTTGGAGTGGAAATGATAATGGACGGCGGCCAGATTGACGCCCGCCGCGGCGATGATGCCGCGCAGCGAAGTGGCGGCGTAGCCTTGTTCGGAGAACAGGCGTTCGGCGGTATCGAGGATGCGTTCCTTGGTGTCGTTCACTAGCGTTTAAATCAAACGTTTGATTCTAGCATTTGCGAAGTTGGGTGGGAAATAGGGCGACGGGCAGTTAGGTACTAAAACACAAGTACCATAAATACTAGAGAATTGTGCACTGTTGGGCAGAATTGGGCAGCGGGTGAAGGAGGGCTGGAGCGGACGAACAAAGCCTAGATTATTGATTTGTCAGCAGTTAATGCGTATCCAATCACTCCCAGCTTCTTCATGCGCTCCTGGGACTCGCCTACAATGCCGGTGGCGGGGACTTCGGTGAGCAGCCATTCCCGGTACTGGCGCACGGACTCCGCGGCGGGAACTTGAGGCTGCCAGCCCAGCGCGCGAATGGCGGAGATATCGGAGATGGCGTGCCGCGTATCTCCGAAACGGAAGCGGCCATCCAGCACCGGGTGAAAATCCATGCCGTAGGCCTCTGCTACGATGTGGGCGAATTCTAGAACTGTGTAGTGGGTCCCACCGCCGACGTGAAAGACTTGATAATCGGCTTCGGGACGGTCGAGGACCAGCAGGTTGGCGGCGACCACATCCTGAATGTTTACGAAATCGCGGAGCTGCCGTCCGTCCTCGTAAACAATGGGCTGCTGTTTCTGATAGCAGGAAAGGCTGAAGACGCGGCATGCGCCGGAGTAGGCGTTGCGAAAAGACTGCCGGGGCCCTTGCACGATGGAGTAGCGCAGGGCCACGGTCGGAATTCCGTAGCGCCGGCCGAGATGGATGGCGATGCGCTCCTGGCACTGTTTGGATATGCCGTAGGGATTCTGCGGGTTACCCACCAGCTCGGTGGAGGGGACCGGCGTCATAGCTGCCTGGCAATGCGGACAGGGCAGGTCCCATTGGGCGGCCTCGAGTTGCTCGCGGGACCGGCTGTCCGGAAGAACCTCGCCGTGGTTGGGGCAATGATACAGCCCTTCGCCCAGCACGGCTTGCGACGAAGCTACGATCACCTTGCGGACAGGCAGGTTCCGGCTGACGATGATTTCGTAGATCAGGGCGGTGCTGGCGGAGTTGACGTTGATGAAGCGGCTGAAATCCGGCAGATAGTCCTGATATGCGGCCAAGTGATAGACCACATCCACGCCGGCCAAGGCTTTGGTCACGGCCTCGGGATCCCGCACGTCGCCACGGATGCGTTCAAATTCGGCGGGCAGGTAGGTGGGCCAGCCGCCGATATGGACGGGGGGCTCCAGGCTATCGAGCAGCCGGACCTGGTATCCGCGCGCCAGCAGCGCCTCGGCCGTATGGGAGCCGATGAAGCCGGCGCCGCCTGTGATTAGAATTCGCATAAGTTAAGACAAAAAGCGGCCTACGAGGCCGCTTGCAGGCTGCGAGCCTGCCCCACTAGCACTCGACCAACTGGTGTCCCACCCTCCTCTGTTGAAAGATAATCTTGCTGCCGTCCGGTTCCACGCCGATGGGCAGTTCCCGGTAATCCTCCAGAGCTTTGCGTACGGCTTGCTGGTGGGCGGGGTGGCAATAGAGCAGGAGGAAGCCGCCACCTCCGGCGCCGCAGATTTTTCCACCCAGCGCGCCGGCCGCCAGCGCGCGCTGATACATGTCTTCGATTTCGGGATTGCTGATGCCCTCGGCCAGCTCGCGCTTGAGTATCCAGCCGTCGTGCAAGACCCGTCCCAGCTCCCAGAGCCGCCCCCGGTCCAGGGTTTGCGCGGCTCGCCCGGCGAGCTCTTTCAGGGAATGGAGCTGCTGCACGTTGACCTCCGTGCGCTTGTCCTGGACCTCCAGGATGGTGGCCGACTTCCGCGTGCGCCCGGTATAGAAAAGCATGATCTGGCTGGAGAGGTTATGGAACAACTCGGGCCGCCTTTGGAATCGTCGCACACCGACGGTATCGTCTTTCCGGAAGCGAAACTCGCAGATACCCCCGTAGGCCGCGATGTACTGATCCTGCTTGCCGATGGGTTTGCCGCAAATCTCGATCTCGATTTCGCAGGCTTCCCGGGCGAGTTGTTCCGCCGTCACCAGCTCGCCCTTGTAGCCATACAAAGCATGCAACAGGCCGACCACCAGGCTGCTGGAGGACCCCAAGCCGGAGCCTTCCGAGGGCACATCGGCCAGCATGGTGATTTCGACGGCCGCCTGAATGCCGGTGCGGGCCAGCGCCTCGCGCACCAACTCGTGCTGCAGATCGGCCACCTTGGTGACGATTTCCTTCTTGGAATAGCTGACGTAGATCAAGTCGTCGAAACGCGGCGAGACGATCACATAGATATACTTATCGATCGCCGCGCTGACCACCAGGCCTTCGTGCTCCCGGTAGTAACGCGCGAAATCGGTCGCGCCTCCAGCAAAGCTGATCCGCAATGGCGTTTGGGAAACGATCATCTACAGGCGCCGCCTGTATTCACCCGATTCAACATTAGAACAATTATGCCATATGGGGACAGGCCAGGTCTGGACAGGCGAAATGTTACGGTTACGGTATTGGATGATATTCCGGCCACGGAAACCGTTATATTGACGGTCCCGCTGCCGGCCAAGCTCGACGGCAGCAAGACGTTGACCTGGTCCTCCCCGAGCCGGCGTAGAACGCGGGCAGGGTCTGGCTTCCGATGGTCACGGTCACATCGGAGAGAGAGGAGCGATTTTGAATGCCGGTGCCGAAAGCACCAGGGCGGTCGCACCGGAGCTGACATCCAGAGAAACACCCGTGCAACTTCAGGAAGTACAACTGAAAATGCAGGTCACGGTCTGCTGGCCGTTGGGTTGGTTGGCGACGAACTGGGCCGCGGCAACTCCTTAAACCAGAGCCCCAGGGGGCTCATCGCGCCGATGCTCAATCCGGCGCCCTCCGCGGACTGGGTGGCCCAAAAGCTGTAATCGTTGTAGGGGTTCCACGCTGCTGAGCGCATCGATCAGACCCCAGGTCTCCGAGTTAGCCGTGCCTTTGCCTGCCGCGATGGGCATATCCAGATATGCCCTACGCTGAGGCCGTCCAGATGACGGTAAAGAGGTGCATATCGATGCCCGTGGACATCAGGGCCTGGACATAATCGGAGCCGTTTAGCTGCCAGGCTCCGCAGCCGGCGCCGATGAGCGGCTATGCCGTTGATTCCAGCGCCGCGCAACTGAGCGACGATCTGGGCCACTTGCGCGCGCCACGTCTTCAGTACTGAAAAAGGCTACTCAAACGGGTCATCCGATACTGCTGGGGCAATTGCTCCGTCCATAATGGGGTCGTGGTATCCGGAGCGAACTCGAATTACTCCGAATATACCTGCGCCTGGGAGTTCACCGGATAACCGGCCATGAACATCCAGTTTCCGTTGGTGAGCAACTGTGCGCTGCCGTTTCCGCCGGAGTAGATGGGGAGGGGATACACGTGTATGCCGATGACTTCAAGCTCGGCCTCATCGATCACATAAACGAGACCGCGGCTGGTGGCGCTGGGATTTTTGGCGTAGCGTCCGTCTCCGTTGTCGAACATACTGTATACGCCAGTTTCCGGACTGGTCACGTCGTGGGGATGATCCTCCCAGGGGTCCGAAACACTGGTGGGAATCATGGTGAAATCCCCATCCTTGCCGAGCCGCCAGATGACGTGTCCATCGCCTGTGCCGTTCTCATAGGCGACCTTAATGGTCCAGTTCTGGTTGCGCAGGTTGAGCACCAGGTTGCCGTCCACGGGATCGTACCATATCGAGTTCGCATGCAACCAATCTTGCGCGATCTTGGCCAGGGTGATCGGGCATGCGTCCGGTGAGGGCGTGCAGGTTTCCCCCAGAACCGCGCGCCGATTGAAGTATGGAAACTGAGCCGAATCAAAACTGTCCCAGACCCACTCGACGGTACCAGCGTTGTCCATTACCACGAGCTTGGCGCCCATGACGTCGCAGTAGTTCGTGGGAAAGTCCGCGGTCGGGCACTGATTCGCGTTAGTGACCAGCATCTCTTCGTGACCGAACATAGCCGTCCATCCGTTCGGAAGGCGGATGGCCTCATGATCCCAATCGAGCAGGGGCCGCTGGCCGGTGATGGGCGGCTGCGTGTTCGCGTTATCCATCGACCAGGTATTGATGATATACGGAGCCTGTTGGGAATTCAGTCCGGTTTCACGTATCAGATAATCGGTGCTGCTCTTAGTTGGAACAGAGATAGCCAGAAAGGTTCCCGATCCCGTGATGCGTGTATAAACCTGCTCCCGGCAATCCTCCCATGGGTAGCCGCTGGCCCCGTAGATGCTAGAGACCATGGCGAACGACGACACCGACAACTGTGTGCGCACAAAGCCATGAAGTTCTAATGGTTGCGTTTCGCCAGGCGGAATGTTCTTCGGAGTGAAGACCGGCGTGGGCGTGGTACATGACTGCCCCCAAGCGCGAACGGCCAATGCCACAAACGTCACAATCACTGTTGCAGTTTTCATTTCTGGTCCCTCTGCGAGCAATGAAACGGTGTACCCATTTTAAAAAAACTTTGGTATTCTGTAAAGCGATTCAGAGGTTAACAGCCACTGCGTAAAGTTACAAGTCAAGGCTCCCCAGAGCTGGGGGGAATTTCCATTGCCGTCTTGACCAGCACCGATTATATCAATCAAGCGGCTGGACCGCCTTGGCGGGGGCGATTGTTACGGTACTGGTACTGTTAAGGCGGCGCGCGACGCCTTGGGACAGGCCAGGAGGCGAAATTGCCAGGAGGCCTGTCCTACTGAATCATCACGGTTACGACATTTGAAGCCATTCCGGCGACCGAAACTGTTACGTTGACTGTCCCGCTGCCGGCCAGACTCTGGGGCAGCAAGACGTTCACCTGGTCCTCCCCGGCATAGCCGGCGGAACCGGCGTAGAAGGCAGGCAGGGTCTGGCTTCCGATGGTCACGGTCACATCGGAAAGAGAGGCGCGATTCTGAATGCCGGTGCCGTACAACACCAAGGCGGTGGCGCCGGAACTGACATCCAGAGGAACGCCCGTGCAGTTTCCGTCCGCGCAACTGTACGTATCGACGGTGATCTGCTGGCCGTTCGATTCGTTGGTGACGAACTGGGCCGAAGCCACTCCCTGGCCTCCTTCATTCGTCGAGAACAGAGCCGGCGCCACTTGGCTTAGCGCCACCGGGCTATCGACCGTGCCGGAGGGGGTATTGATGGCGATGACGGCCGGTCCCACACTGACGCTGGCTGGGATTACCGCATTGATCTGGTTGGGGCCGGCGAAGACCAAGGGCAGCGAGGTTTGCACGCCGGTGGCATCGGTGATGGACACACTAGCCCCGGCCAACGTCGTGGGCAGCGGGAGCGATGTGGCCGGCGTATTCTGGGTGGCCAGGTTTGTGCCATAGATGCTGATAATGGATGCGGGCGCCACCGGCGCCGCGCCACTGTTCCACGCGGCGGAAAGCGTGGCCGCATTGGAAGACTTGATGGCGGCGGCATACCATAACCCCAGCGGGCTTAAGGTGCCGGCGTTCAAAGCTGCGCCCTCCTCGGCCGTTTCTTGGGCGGTTAGCTGGGGTCCGCTTAGGTACGAGTACTCGTTGTAGTTCACATTGGCGAGGAAGAGCTCGCTCTCGAAGGGAGACACGTAGTAGAGATTCTTCCAATATGCCAACTCGATGATTTCCGCAAGGAACTGGGCATCCTGGGTGGCCCAGAAGCTGTAATCGTTGTAGGGTTCGGTGGCGGCCAGCGCATTGATAATACCGTATTCAGATTGCCCTTGGAGTTGGGCATCGGTCAGCGGGTGATCCCACACCTCGGAAATGGCTGCGCCCAGGCCGGCGGTCTCAGCTATATCGATGTACTGCTCCCCGACACTCAGAAAGTCCATATTGACGGAAAAGGTGTGCATGTCGTAGTAGTCTATGCCGGTCGTCAGCAGGGCCTCGACGTACGCGGAACCGTTTATCTGCCAGGCTCCGCAACCGGCGCCGATGAGCGGCTTGCCATGGATGCCGGCGGCGCGCATCTGAGTGACGGCGGTGGAAATCTCAGTGGCCCATTGCTGCGGCGTATATTCAGCCGGCAGGCCGATTAGAAAGGACTCGGTATCCGGCTCAGAGCCGAGATTGAGCCAATCGGGCTGGAGCAGTGTCGCGACATTAGTCGCGTTCTGAGCGCGCCCGGAGTTGAACTCCGCGGTGGACAGCGAGCTGTAATATTGACTGAGGTTCGGCAGACCCTGCGTGGCAACGTAGGCAGGGAATACTACGAACGATTCGATCAGCACCTTCATACCGCGCTGGTGGATCTGAGCCATCACATTCTGGTAGAAGGTCAGGACCGCTTCATAGTCTTGCGGGTCGTTGTAAAACGGTTGGTAAAGGATGGGGAACGACACGGCCACGGTGACGAACTGCACATTCAGCTTGGCCAAATCGTCCAGTTCCAACTCCACCTTACTCAGGGCGTCGGGCGCCAGCAGGCCGGTGAGGCCGATGTTGTCGTTGGCGGCCAACAGTTCGGTGCCGAAAGCGGTCGACGACCTTGCGCCGTGCCAACCGGTGCTGAGGGTGGCATTGTAACTGGTAATGTAGCCCAGCATATTCGTACAGGTGCCGGTGTAGGCGGCCGGATACGTCGAACATTGGGCTGCCGCACGGTTGGCGGCGAATAGCGAGATCAGAACCAAGCAGAAGCAAAAGTTTCTCACAAGAGCTTGAACACAGCCCCAAGCCGAAGGTCGCGCGGGAGGGCCGTCAACCGGGGGTTTCCATCCGTAGTCAGCATCCTGACTACGTTCAATTGTACACAGAATGTGAGCTTTGCGGCGAGTCTGAACCTATTGCGGTCCGGAGGCGGGGCGAGGCCGGTGAGTCCCGGCCCGCCCGCGCATGCATTACTGTTGCGGCACGTTTGGAACGGCTTCCGTGCAGGAAGTAATCCAGACATCGAAAGCATCCAAGGTGACCGAGGCCCCCGTTTCCGTGGTAATGGTGAGGGTATGCGGCGCGCAGGCCAAACCCTGCTTCGCCCAGACGAACTGCTGGTAGTTATTTGTCGTGCCGGTGGTTCTAAGATTAACGCTCGTCTGGACCACTCCATCCAGGGTAACCTGGGCGGTGCCCTGGCGCGGTCCAGTCATGCTCAGCCACTGGACGCCGGTGCCGGTAAAGTTGAGCACCGCCGAATTTTGAGAGGTGGTGGTGGCCATGTAGGCGTTGGTGCTGGCGTTGGCATTTGTGGTAGCAGACCAATTCCCGTTGTAGGTAATGGTGGGCGGGGGCTGTCCGATGCTGCTATTGCCGCCGCCACCGTTGACCGTCCGAGACTCCTCGATTCGCCCGGGCTCGTTGGCATCGGTCCAGTGAACCCCGGCGTCCCGAGACTTGTAGACGCCATGATAGGCGGCCGCGAACACGGTCTGATCGGTGGCGAAGTTCGGAGAAACCGCCAATGCCGTCACAAACTGGTCCGGAAACAGGCTCTGCGGAATCAAGGTGGCGCCACCATTAGTGGATTTCATCACGCCGCCCTGGAGGGTGGCGGCAAAGAAGGTCTGGTCGACAGCGTAGTTCGGGGAGAACTGCAGATCCATGATCAGCAGGTTGCTGGTCCGGGGAACCACACTCCAGGTCACGCCGCCATCTATGGATTGTAAGAGGCCCCCGGTGATGGGCGCGACAAAAACGGCCAAGTTGGTTGCGAATGCCACCAATCCGATTTGTTGTGATTTGTTCGGCAGAGAGACCGCGGCCCAAGTCATGCCGCCGTCTATGGATTTATAAAGCCCTTTAGTGGCGGTGCCGGCAAACGCCGTACGGTCGACGGCGAAGGCGGGCGAGATGGCGACCGTAACTATGGGGGGCCCGCTCAAGTTGGTGGGAATCCAGTGGTTGCCGCCATCGGTCGAGAGGAACAATCCCTGGTTGGGATACTGGTTGCCCTGATAGGTCACATATTGGGGTAATGTCGGGTCGGGATCGTTGTCAGTCCCGATGATGACGGTTTGATCGTTCGCAAAATTGGGGGAGACAGCCACGCCTCTGGCGTTGGTCAGCGTGCCCGTCGCATCTCCCACGCAACATCCGAACATAGGCTGCCAGGTAGCTCCGCGGTTGGAGGTTTGCTCCAGGTAGGCGTAAGTCGAGCTGAATGCAACTCCATCGTTGGCGAAATTGGGGGAGATCGCGGCGGTGTCGGTATAGGGAAGCTTCATGCCGGTATTCTGGAAGAACCAAGATCCTCCGCCATTGGTAGACCACAGGTTGCCGCCGCCGTAGGTATTGGCGAACAGGGTCTGGTCGTTGGCATAGTTGGGCGACAACAATATATGCCGGATGAGCCGGGTGGGCAGAAGGTCGATGTATTGCCAGGATATGGAGGTGCTGGGCGAAGTCCACATACCCTCAAACGTCGATAGAATCAGCGTGGTGCCGCTGGCCGAGGCGGCCGCAGCCACGTTATGGTAATGCGATGTGGTCAGGTCCGACAGGTCGCGATTGATCAGAGGGGCCAACGTCCAGGAGGCGCCTTGGTTAGTGGATTGAAATACTCCGCCCACGGTTGGCGGGTTCGCGGCCGTCGCGGCCCACATTGTGCCATCCTGCAGATAGTTTGGGGATAAGGTGACGGAATTGACGCTGAGATCCGTAAGGTTCGTATTGGATGCGGTCCAGGTGGCTCCGGCGTTCGTGGAAATCAGTACGCCGCCATAGGTAGCGGCGAAGATCGTGTGGTCCGAGGTGTAACCCGGCGAGAAAGTCAGCGTGTTCACGGCGGGCGCGGGCTGGGTGGGGGTGACCGAAACCCAACTTGCGCCTGCGTTGCCCGATCTATAAATCCCGTTGCTGGCCGATCCGAGCACGAGAACGGGCGCCAAGTCGAATTCGGGAGACACGGCAATCACGTTCAGCGCCGAAGTGAGTCCGGGCGGGGCGCCGAGCTGCGTAAACGTCTGTCCCCGGTTGGTGGATTCGTAAACCGTCTGACTAGTGGTGACGATGAAGAGCGTATTATCGGTGCCGAAATTCGGGGATAAGGCGACGTTCTGGAGGCTCAGAGTGGAAGCCTCGGTCCAAGTGGAGCCCTGATTTGTGGTCATGTAAAGACCGCCCAAGCCGGCCACGAAAATAGTCTGATCGGTGGCGTAGGCCGGCGAGAAGGCTACCGTCCACATTTCCTTCACATTCGGCAAGCCGGCCACGAAGGACCAAGTCACACCGGCATTAGTCGACTTCAGGAGCGCATAGACGCCGAGCTTGACCGAAAGATAGTCGGTGGTGGCGAAAAGAGTGGAATCTTGCGCGAAGTTAGGGGAAGCGACGACGTTGACAATCGGATCGTGCGGGTCGTGAGCCAGGAGACACTGGCCCAGGGCTAGACAAACCGCAACAGCGGACAGAACGCGAGCCGACACGCGACGATTCCTCCATTTCGGTGCAGGTTGCTGCATGGGCCACCTATATCTTTTCAATGTCATGATTATCATTGTATTGTATCGGACCCTCTAACTTATGCGCAACGGTGTCTAGTACTCCCATCAGGGCTTCAGTTTGAATACTACTCCACAAGTGTCCGAGGGCTCTCCGCCGCATGCCAGTCCAGTGTTGCCGCCGCCGTAAGTGGTGCCATAGAGGTTGCCGGACGAGTCCATGATCAGGCCCGCGCGGGGGATGGCCCCGTCCGTTTTTCCGGTGAAGCTGTAGAGCAGCTTCTCCGGGCTGGCGGCGGGCAGTTCGAAGACCCCTCCGCCGTCCGACGCTCCGCCGTAGGTGGTCGTGCCATAGAGGTCGCCGGAGGAGTCGCGGACGATGCCCGCCAAGGGAAAGGCGCCGTCCGTCGGATATCCCTGGAAACTGTACAGCACGGTCTCCGTGCCGCCCTTGGGCAGTTCAAAGATGGTTCCACAGCCGTTCGTACATGGGCCGGTGCCGCCATTGTAGGTAGTGCCGTAGAGGTTGTCGGACGAGTCTACGACAAGGCCTCCATAGGGGGACGCGCCGTCCGGAGATCCGGTGAAGCGGTACAGCACATGTTCGGTGCCGGTCGGAGTGACCACGAACACCACGCCGCAGCCGGCGGGAAAACAATTGCCGGTGGTGATGCCGCCGGCGGAAGTGGTGCCGAACAGTTCACCGGCCGAGTTGCGGATGAGCCCTCCGTAGGGGAATCCGCCGTCTTCGCCGCCCTTGAAGCTGTACAGCAACGTCGGCGTGCCGGATGCTTCGATCTTGAAAATGGCTCCACTGTTGGCTGCGCCGCCGGCGCTGGTGGCGCCGTAGAGATTGCCGGAAGAATCCAAGACTACACCGGAGTAGGGAAATGCGCCATCCGTCGGAGGTCCCGCGAAGCTGTGCAGCAGTTTCTCTCCCGATGCGGTCACTTTGAATACGGTCCCCATGTTGGAGGCGCCCCCTGTGTTGGTGGTGCCGTAAGCGTTGCTTGAGGGGTCCAGGACCACGCCGCCGTAAGGGCTGGCTCCGTCGCACGCCGGGTTGCCGGCCGTGCCGCATCCCGCAGGTGCGCCCGCGAAGCTGTGCACTATGGTCTCCCCGCCCGTCGCGGAGATTTTGAACACCATGCCCGGCAAAGGAGCACAGGCCGTAGAGAGGCAACCGGGACCGAAGACAGTAGTGCCCCAGAGGTTGCCCGACTTATCCATGATTAAGCCGGCCTCGGGATTTTCTCCGTCCGCTGTTCCTCCTTTGAACCTATATATCGACGTATAAGTCTGAGCCTGCGCGGATGGCGCACTCATAGCCGCCGCCCACACAAGTCCGGCCAGGGCTAGCGCGCCAGTCACCTTACGCCAGAGATTTGCAGAAAGGTTTTGCACAATATTACTCCCTATAGTTCGTACCTTGCGATCTGTTTAGCCGGGCGAGGCCGGCAATTTGTTATGGGCTGCGCGTGGCGCACAGCGGTAAAGAAAGTTACTTGGTAGAAGCAGAGCCTGTCCCCGGGTATACACCCATCATGCTTATCGTGTCGCCATTATTCGTGATCGTTTGCTGCAGTGCGCTCTGGGTGTAAAGTGTGCCGTTATCACTGATATAGCTAGGAGGATTGGCCGTAGGCTGGTACAACAACCCGTGCACGACGCCGCCGATAGTGCCGCGGCCGATCAGATCGATGTTGGGCGGAGTGAGACCGGCTTGCGCCTGCAGCAGATTCCAGTCGGTTTGGGCCCCCGCGAGGGTGGTTTTCGTCAGCGTCAGCGTATACCCCACCGCCGGCGCCGTCCCGGTATCGAAGGTCAGGCAATAGGCGGCTATATCGTCCTTTTCAGTTTGCGTGTAGCCGTTGAAGGACGTACCCGTCAAGAAGGTAAGCATGTTGCTCTTGGCGCCGTCATGGACCAGGCCAAAGCCATCGATGGAGGTAGAGCTAGCCCTGGTGAGGAGTTGCTTCTGGTAAACAGCGCGTAACTGCGGGACCTTGATGGGCTGTCCGGCTTGGGTGTCGTCGGCGGGCCGGATCAGCAGGTTCGTGCCAGGGGCAAGATTAGTGCCGTCGTGGCAGAAATTGCACGTATTCGGTCCCGGCTGGGTTTGGGCGATGGTGGTGAAATCGATGAGCCCGGTGGCGGGAATTCCGGTGGTCTGCGGCGTAATGCCCAGGGGAGTGGAAGGCAGGCTGCGGTCCAGGTTCTGGTTGGGGTTGGGCAGGTACAGGACGCTATTGATGAAAGTGGTGAAATTGGCCATGTCCGCATCGCTGATCGGGGTGCCTCCCATCAAAGCCTGGAAAGCCGCGTTGAAGGCGGCGAAGTCCGGTTTATCTCCCCTCCAATGGTACGGCGCCAGGTTCAGCAGGCCCCGCAGAGGCTGTGTGAACATGGGCCCCTTCATGGGGTGATACAGAAAAGTTTGCCCGTTCTGCACGAAACTGGTCATGTCGCCGGTAGGGGATCCCAGGTTCCAACTCAGATGGTCCATTTCACTGTCGATGTGGCAGCCGGCGCAGGCGCCCGTGCCGGTTCCGGAGAGCTTGGCATCGTACAAAAAGCCGCGTCCCGCTTGGATCGCCGCCGGCTCGGGGTTGGTGCCCACCTGAATCTCGCTCGCGACGCCGTTGCCCGCGGTGCTGAAGTAGGCGGTAGGGATTACGGAAATGGTATTGGAGATGCGGTTCAGCGCGTACAATGTGGCGCCATTGAGGGCCAGCCCGCGGGGACCGCGTTTGTTGGCGGGGTCCACTTGAGCCGGATTGGTGGGGTGCAGGGAAACGTCCACAAAGCCCAATACCTTTCCGATAGTGCTTCCAGTGGTGCTCACCTGGGCGACGCGGTCCGTGCCGAAGGCCGCCACATACAGGAAATTCCCGGTGGGGTCGAAGACGATGCCGGCGGGCTGCGCCAGCGCGATGCTGAGATCGGCGGTGTTGGTGGCGCAGCCATAGGTGACTGTCGGATTCAGATCGATCGGCGTGACGGTACTGTTAGAGACTTGAATGTGCGTAATCTGATTCTGTACGAAGTGTCCGCACAGGTTGTCCTCGAAATTGGTGGTGTTGAGCGCGGAGGTGTTCGCTACGTAGATATCGCCGTTGGCCGGGTTGACCGCGAGGCCCAGGTTCACGGCGCCCACGTTTGAGTAATAGGAGACGGTAGGTTTGGAGCCGACGGCAATGGCGGCCACGCCATTGGCGGGCATGGAATAGGTGATCAGGGAAGGGTTCCAGGTGGGATTGCTGGCGTCCACGATGAGTCCCACCTGCGGCGGCGCCGGCAAGGTCGGAACCATGGGGGGAACGCATTGCGACGGCTCGAAAACCGTCTGGCCCTTCGTGCCGCATTGCACCGGCGCACTGGTATCCGGGATTTCGGTGGTACCGTTTCCAGCCAGAGCCAGCGCGGCATAAACTGTTTTGCCGTCCTTGCTGACCGCCATGGCACGGGGGCTGTCCCCGTACAACTCAATCGAGCCAACCAGCGCTGGGGGTGTGCTGGTGGTATTGATCACCCCGACCTGATGGGCGCGGGAAATACTCACATAGGCCAGACTGCCGGCAAATACGACATCCATCGGCTCTCCCGCATACTGGCCCGCCCCAACGGAAAATGGCACTCGCAAATAGATCGTGCTCGTGACAATGCCGCCATTCGACCACGAGCCATTCAGCGGTGCGACCACACTGATGGTATTGGAAACCTGGTTTACCACCCAAGCCACATTGTCGGACAGCGGGTTGACCGAGACGGGTCCCAGCCCGACTGGAACCTCGGTCAGCAATTTGGGGGCGGATGGCGTGGTGATATCGAAAACGGAGAGAGACGCATTCGCAGTGTTCACCGCAAACAACCGAGTACCATCCGCCGAGAGCCGGACCGGATTGGTCTGCGAGGCTTCGAAATTGGCATAGCCCGGCGAAGCCGACTGCGCCCGCGGCGTAGCCAGACCCAGAACCAGGGCGCTTGCGCCGATCAGTGCTCGTTTCAATGGTGATGTCATTTCCCCTCCGGCCTACACAAACCTGCGCGTTACCGCCCACCGGTTTCGCGCATGTTTGGGACTAATGTCGCACAATTATAGAATCGCGCCGACACCAGTGTCAACGACCTCAGCCACGGTACGGACTAGTACCGTTCGTGTCGTAAGGAAAACATATGGGATTTAGTACGATCCAAGCGATGATTGCCGGGTTTTTCGACATGACTCCGTAACAGTGGTAACAGTTATCCGCCGGCACTAATGGTGAATGAGAAGAATCGAGAAGTTAGCCCATTTCCAGATCCTGCAAGCTATACCCGAAGGCGCGCACGCGTGTTTCATAGCGCGCGCTCCACTCCTGAACGGACGCACTCGACTGCGGGCTGCCGGCCATTTCGAGCCATTGCGCGAAATAGCGCTGGTTATGTTCGGTGGTGGCCGCGAATGAAGTGGGGTGAGGCGTCACTCCCAAAAACGCGTGGATCTTGCTCAGCGTAGCCGCCGGCTCTTCCACGAGGGCCTCGTATGCGACGGTCATGACCCGCTGCAAATGTGGCCGGTCCGTCTCGAATAGCTCATGAGCTACCAGCCAGTGTTCGATCAGCGAGTCCAGGCTCCGGGGGTTCCATTTCATGGTGGCCAGGGACACAGCCACAGGATGCCGCATAATGATCACGAAGGATGAATTCGGGAAAACACTCTGCAGGAAACGGGTCATGAGCAGGTGCGGAGGGGATTTTTCGAGCAGGTACCGTTTGGTAAGGTCCCAGTAAGGAAACCAGTCGACGGCCAACTGGGCCTTATTCCCGGGCGTCAGTAACTCGGAGGACTCGGTGAGGTGCGCCTCGGGCGCGAAGGCAAAGCTGCCGGGCCCCCCGTAGCACATAGCGGGTGGATAGATGCCTTGCAGGAACTGCCCTTCATCCTCCAGCGGAGTCCATTCGTCGGCTACTTTATTGTTCGCAAACCCAGTCATCTCCGGATGCTCCCGAAGCATGCGGAAGAGCAGCGTAGTGCCGCTGCGATGCAGCCCGCATAGAAACACGAAATGGTGCGCCTGCACAATTTCCCGTACCTGGCCGAAAGTTAGCGAACTGGCGGGATCTGTGGTAGCGGTCAAGAGTGTTTCCGGGGATTCCTGCATGCACCTTAAATTAGCATAGGGGCGGCCTGCGAGGCCGGGCTCAGAGGGCGCCCCGGCTGCGAGCCTGTCCCACGATGCTAAACTTGTTTCTTCACCTATAACAGGGATATGTCGAGATTCTTATTAACTTGTTGGTCCTACACGGGGCATCTTTTTCATGGCATCAACATCGGACGCGCCTTGCGCGAGCGCGGGCACGAAGTGGCCTTCTATAGCGCGCCGAAAACCGCGCAGGCATTTGCCGACGAAGGGTTTACCTTTTTTCCGTTCCAGAAGTTGGACGAGGAAGCCATGTCCGACATTATGTTCGCGCCCAACAGCGAGAGGTCGGTCACCGACGCGCTGAAGTTCGCCCGGACATTACAGACCTACCTGCTGGACACGATCCCGCAGCAGGTGGAAGATCTCGCGCCCATTTTGGCGAGTTGGAAGCCGGATGTGCTGGTGGATGACGGCACCATACTGGGTCCCGTCCTGGTGATGTGGGAAAAATACAACATCCCGATCGCTACATTGGACTATTTTTGCTGCCTGGTCCCAGGGCCGGGCGCGCCGCCTTTCGGCCTGGCTTTACCGCTGCCGCACAACTGGCAGACCCGCCTGCTGGCGCGCACCGTGGGGATCGGCCAGCGTTTGCTAACCGCCGGGATCCGGCGAAAAGCCAACGAAATCCGCCAGAACTACGGCCTGCCGCCATTGACCGTGTCCATCAACGAATTCAGCGGCAGTGTGCCCCTGCACCTGGTGCTGAATACTCCGGAGTTGGATTACAACCGGCAGGATCTGCCGCCTACGGTGCGCTATGGCGGCCCGTGCTGCCTATGGAACAGGCCCAATTACGAGCCGCCGGCCGACTGGCTGCAGCAGTTGCCGCGCGACAAACCCTGGGTGCACGCCACCGAGGGAACCGTGCATGTGAGCGCGCCGATCGTGCTGCGGGCCGCCGCGCAGGGCCTGGCCAACCTGCCCATGGAAGTGATTCTGACCGGCGGCAAGCGCGAGCCTTCCGATCTGGATCTGGGGCCGATCGCGTCCAACATCCACGCCGTGCGGTGGGTGTCGCACATCGACCTGCTGCCGTTGCTGGACGTCATGATCACCACCGGCGGCGCGGCCAATGTAAAATCCGCCTTGGCTGCGGGCGTGCCCTTGATCATTGTCCCCACGGAATGGGACAAGCCGGAGATTGCGCGCCGCGTGGAGGATAGCGGCGCGGGCCTGCGCCTGCAACCACGGCACTGCACGCCGCAGCGTATGCGGGAGGCCGTGGAGCGGGTGCTGCACACGCCCTCCTACCGCCAGAACGCGCAACGCATCGCCGGCATCTTCGCTGAATACGGAGGCTCGGCGACGGCCGCGAAGTTACTGGAGGAGCTGGCCGGGAAGTACGCGGCGGTGCGGGCTTGACCAGACGCGGCGACGTGCATAGAGGTCTAGTACTGTGGCCGGCCGCTAGTCTGGACACTCCGAAGCCGGAGATGCTAATGTTGGATGGTCGGAATTTGAGAGCAAAGGTTCTGTTTTGCAAAGGGTAGCGGAGTAAGGCGCGTGCCCTGCCTGGAGGATATTGCATGTCAGCGTTCGTTGGTTTCCATAAATCTAAGTATTGGGTCCTGGGTTTGGCCCTGGTGTTTCTGCTGGGGCTGAGGGCATTTCCAGGGACTCCAAGCGGCCACCCGGGCAGCCATCCAGCGTCCGTTGCCAAAACCACGTCCTGTGGAGGCGTCGGGGCTCCCCCCTGCGCCGCCCCTCCGGTCACGGTTGACACCCTCCTGCCTAACCTGTTTTACGGCGCCATTCCGCAGGGCGAAACGCCGACTCAGACGAACGCACCAGTCATCGTATTCGTGCACGGCTTGTCGGGCAGCTATGCCGACTGGCTGGAGTCTGCCAACTGCCCGCCTTCTCCGACTCCGTGCGGGCCGAACGGCGTGGGCGCCGGAACGGGCAACGACATGTACGACTACGCCTATGCAGCCGGGTTTCGCACGGCCTTCATGAGCATGAGCACCACCAACGCCAATAGCAGTTATACGATCCAGACCGATGCCGCCATGCTGGAAACGATGTTTCCCAGGATTCTGGCCTACTTCGGGGTGACCAAGGTCTATTTCGTCTGCCACTCCAAAGGCGGGCTGGATCTGCAGGCGGCCCTGGCTACACCGGAATGGATCGGCATTGCCAATGCGGTGTTTAATTTCGGCACGCCCAATCAGGGGGACGCGCTGGCCGACTGGCTCTTCACTTCGGCGAGCGGCCAAGCCATCGGACAGGCTTTCAACCTGCTGAACCCTGGAGTACAATCCCTGGAAACCGCGAACGTACAACAGTTCCGCATGCAGTGGGACCCTATCTTCGAAAACGCTCAGATTCCCTTTTATACGGTGTCTGGCTCAATCTGCACGAACGCCAACTATCCGCATGACACCACCGCCTGCGATAACACCGGCACCGGCCCCATTTTGCAGTCGATCACCGGTGGAAAAACTTCTCCCCCCAACGACGAGCTAGTGACCCAACCGGAAACGCTGCTGCCACCCGGTTATTCCATGGATCTGGGGGTCGAGCTGGAAGATCACTATCAACTGCGCCTGGGCCAATACTCATTCACCATGATCTACGCGCGGGTGATGGCGCAGGAGGCCCAGCAAAACGGGCAGCCCGGCATGACCAGAGTGGCGACCAATGGTTTCGGCGACGCGGCCAACACCGAGGCCTGGTCGATGGCCTGGTTCACCAACGCATCGGGGCAGTCCAACTTGTATGTGGGGACGGGCCGGGATGTGTATTGCGTGACTGCCGCCGACGCGGCCATAGAATCCGGGTTCCCGGGACTTTATCCGCCGGCTATCGGCGATTGCAATCCGGATTATCATCTGCTGTCGTTGCAGTCTGAAATCTGGCAATACACGCCGCAGACCGATACCTGGGTGCGGGTATTTCAGTCTCCGAACTCGCTGACCACGGTCGACAATGCGGGCGTGACGGTGCCGACCGCCCGCGATATGGGCATCCGGAGCCTGACGGTTGTGGTCGAACCAGGCGGCGTAACCGCTTTGTACGCGGGCACAGTGACTTCCGGTGCGATCTTCGAGGCTGGTCACGAGGTGGGCAATTGGCCTCCGCCCCGTCTCTTACGTTCTACCGACGGCGTGACCTGGACCGCCATTCCGCAGGATGCCAACACTTTCCTGGGCCAACTCTCCGCGGCCGGCACTCCCGTGGCATGCCCCAGTTGCCCCGGGAGCAGTCAAGCGTTCCAGAATTTTGGCATCCGTTCGGGAGGCCAACTGAATGGCGTAACGTATTTCCAAGTCGGCGACTATTCCGGTGTGGGCCGGGTGATCGGCACACTGCCCGGAGCCAATCCGAACGGCGGCGACAACAACTTCCAGTATGTCAGCCCGCCCGCGGGTTGCGATCTACCCGGCACTACCTGCACGGGCCAACTGCTGCCTGTCTGGATTCTGCAGAGTTTCAATGGTTTCATGTATGCCGCCACGGGCAACCCCTATGGCGCATCGGGACCGGCCACTGAGTATGGCGTATGGAAGACCGATGGGACGGGCACCTGCGGAACTAACGCATGCGCCCCCTATTCGTGGGCGCCCATTATTACCCTGGGAGCCTACGCGAACGCCGGTATGATTTCCAATTACGGCCTGAGCATGCAGATATTTCCCGATACCGTAACACCCGGCGGTTGCCCGGCTACGGCGGGCAACATCAGCGGCGGCGCGGGTGGCTGCTTATATGTAGGCACCGACCAGCCTAGCGAAATGGTTCGCGTCCACCCCGACCAGACAGGCAAGGTGCAAGTGAATAAGCCCGATGGAACGCCGGATACGGTGGATAGCTGGGACTTAGTGGTAGGCAATCCGCGGACCAGCCCCACGACGGCTCCCAACCCCGGTCAAGCAATCCTGCCCATCAGCGGCATCGGGCAATACTTCGACAACGGATTTACCGGACACTTCTGGAGATTCGGCGTAGGCGGGATGGGATTGTACATGAGCACTTACGATGAGAGCACCGAGTCCTCTTACGCGAATGGAAACGCGGCGAATTGGTCCCAGGAGTATGGAACCGATCTGTTCCGGACGCCGGACGGGATCCATTGGACGGCGGTGAGCAAGATCGGCTTGGGAGACGGTTGGAATACGGGCGGCCGAATTTTCCAATTCACGCCTTTCGGACTTTATTGGGGCACGGCGCGGCCGGCGGTCGGCGGAACACAGATCTACATGATCGACAACACCCAACTGGACTTCAACCGCGATGGCGTGGTCGACCAGAAGGACGTGAATCTGATGACCGCCAGACTGAACTCCAAGGCGAAGCCGAATGACCCGATGGATATGAATCAGGATGGCAAGATCACCAGCGCGGATGTGCAACTGTTGAGGACCCAATGCACCTATAAGAACTGCGCGGTGCCGGCGGTCCTGCCTAAGCAGACCACGCTCACGCAGCCGTTTCCGCTGCACTCCGCACCGGGTCCCTTGGGAGCTACCGAGGCGGTGGCGCTCGATTGGCCCGCCGTCCCCAATGCGGTGGACTACCTGGTCTATCGCATCAATATGTCGCCCAACGATACTACGCCGCCGCCGGGCTATGGGCCCAATGCGGAAGCGTGCAATACCAACGCCGCAGTGCTTCTGCCGCTGTGCGGCGCGGCGCGGGCAATCGGGCAAGCGTCGACAGCCGTGGGGTATCCGGGAGCCGTCACGTTCGTGCAACGAGTCACCACCACCACATTTACCGAGACTGCCCCTGCGAGTAATCTGCAATTGCTGTATTTCGTGCGGGCGGAGGATGCGAACGGCAACCTTTCGGCGCCTTCCAACCTGGTGGGTGGCCCGTCGCTGGCCGCACAGTAAGCAGACACAGCGCATTGGAGAGCGGGTCCCGTGGCCCACTCTCCTTCGGCCAACCGTACTGGTACCGCTAGTCGGCTGTCGTCGGTTCAAACGCTTGATTTCAAGAAACGCCGCCATCTACACTCGGAAAAGACACCCTTAGTGGGACGTTTAAAAAAGACAAGAAAAGAAACAAAAGGAGAACGAATTCAAATGGTTGTGCCAATGCGGTCTATTGCGATTGCGGCAGCGGTAATTTGCGGCTTGGCCGCCTCGGAGAACCTGTCGGCAGCATGCTCTAGTACAATAATCGCGTATCAAGCCTCGGGGGAGTTTGGACCCAACCCGATCAGCGGTCAAGACACTCTCAAGCTGGCAGGTGAGCCGTTCAGTATTACTCTCTATGCCTGTGAGACACTGACACCGACGAAAGTGGGATCGGACTACTCCGAGTATTATCCAATCGAGATGAAGGGCCAGGTTAAATCTTCGCTGCTGGTGCAACCGTACCAAATCAGCGCCAAAACAGCTTTCATTTTGCAAGTGCCGCCGACCGGCCTGGACGCGGCGGAGTTACAAGGTGATGTAACAGTAGAAGGGCGTACGATATTCATCAAAGGCGACCTGTCGCTGCCGTCGGGCACGCTGACCTCCCGGAGCATCGCGCCTTTCTCGAAAGTCACGATCGATACGGCTAAGTCGGAGTTCATCTACACGGAGATGTCTCCGGCGTGGGCGGCTTCCACGGCGTATGCGGTTAACGCCGAGATCATGGATCCCGCTGGGAATACCCAGGAAGCCACGGTTGCGGGGACCAGCGGGACCACGGCTCCGGTATGGAACGAAACCGTTGGAGGGACCACCACCGACGGCACAGTAACGTGGACGTGCAAGGGTGTTTTGTCCACTGCTTTGTCTGTCATTGGCACCGCGGCCGGCAACGTATACACACCACCTGCCGACAAGGCCGACGCGATGCTGTTTACCAATGGCGTACAGGTAATCGCGGCCCATGTGGACGGGACGGAATCGGTGCGGCCTCTAGAGGGTGCGCCGGTCGATCCAGCAGCGTCATTGGACCGGGTACTGCTGCAGTTCTACGCATCCGGCGTGCGTGACGCATCCGAGATTCACGTGCAGATTGCGGGACAGAATGTGCCGGTGCTATATGCCGGGGCTTCCGGTCATTTCCCGGGTTTGGACGAGGTCACTGTGGAAGTTCCGCGCAGCTTGGCCGGGATGGGCGACGCGGACGTGGCGATGACCGCGGATGGCCAGTCCGCCAGCCCCGTGCGCATTCACATTCAATAACCGGTTGAATCCTGCGAGCCGCCGGAAAGGCGGCTGCGGGCAGAATTGCCCGCCCTGCAAGCAAGCGTGATGCGCGCCTGGGTCCGAAACAGGCGCGCGTCCCGCTCATCCGCACGACATCCTGCCTGCCTGAATCCAGTACTATAGTACCCATACGTCCAGAAAGTCCTTCAGAAAATTAGCTTGAATGTTTGTTACCAATTTCTTATACTCGGTAGACAGTACTAGAGAATACGTGACTCGATTTAAGCAGCAAAAACCAAAAGGAAACGTCATGACGAGCGTGATTACAAAACTGTTGGGCCGGGCGCTTTTAGCATGCTTGATTGCCCCGGTTATGTCCGCAGGCGGCTTAACCATCTCTCCGTGCCCTACTGCATCCGTAGCCACCTACGTAGCGCTCACGGGTCCTTGTCAAATCGGGGATTTGGAGTTCAGCGATTTTGCGTATACCAACACTTTTTTCCCGACGCTTCCCGGGCCTCCCGCGAGCGCCGTCACGGTTACGCCTTCAACCAATGCGGCCAATCCCGGTTTAGATCTCTCGGCGGCGTGGAACGTGTCCGGCGGAGCCGGTATGGATTCGGCCCTCACCTATCTGGTGGCGACGATCTCGGGAGCGTCCAGCATCGACACGGCGAGTTTCGGGATGACGGAAGTCACCACCACCCCGCCGGTTGCGCTCCAGGTTTCGGAAACGCTGTGCGTGGGTGTCGCCATAGGGCCAGGAAACTGTCCTTCGGCAGATGAGATCTTTATCCAGATCCCGAACACCGGATCCCAGCAGATCTCCACGACATTTTCGCCGGTGTCCGAGCTGACCATCAGCGACGATATATTCATCCGGTCGCTGGCACCGGACGGACCGGACGGAGCGGGATATATCTCGGACGTCGGCAATTACCTGCCAACCGCTACACCGGAACCAGGGACTCCTTTGCTGGGCATCTCCGGCTTGCTGGTATTGGGCACGATGGCGAGACTGGCGTACCGCCGGCGCAAGGCGTAAGCAGCAACGGGCAAAATGGCCCGTCCCCGGGCTACCAGGTGCCCATATCTTCGCGCAGCATGTTGAGCGGGTTGGTCATGCGTGCGGACAGCTTGCCGCTCTTGATTTTGCCGTCCGCGAAGCGCATGGTGACTCTTCCGGCGATCGATTTGGCCTTCCAGGCAATCAGCCGTTTAGAAGTGGCCACCCCATCCACGACGACCGTGTCGCCTTTGACGGTGATGTTATTCAACCGGAGCATCTTCAGGTCCGCCTCGAAGCGATCTTTGTGCCAGTCGACAATGGCCTGGCGGCCGTTGTAGGCGGTCATGTTGAAGTCGATGGTGGCGTCGTCGCTGAAGAAGTCGACGCAGCGCTCCAGATCGCGTTTATGGAAGGCGTCCAGATAAGCTTCCGCGAGAGCCTTCAGATCGGCTTCGGTTGCGGTTTTATTCACATTTTCCGTATCGTTCATGATCGATGTCCTGCCCAGATGCTTTCGGCGACGGCGCCTTCTTCCCTGACGGGATCTTTGGTCTTCCCCAGCGCCTGCAACTTGTCCGCCAGCCAGGTTTCCAGTTCCGTCTCCATGGCGGCCGCCAACTGCGGCTGTTCCACGGCGATGTTGTGGTCCTCTCCCGGATCGGCCGCCAGATCGTACAACTCCCGGTCCGGGTTGCCTAGCAGATCCGGCTGGCGGGCCAGGATAAATTTGTAGCGGCTATTGCGTAGATAATATTTTGCCTGCCAGGTGGATTCCAGTCCAATCACGCGGTCATATCCGGAGGGCTCTTCCTGGCCCTGCATCTGCTGCAGAAAACTGCGGCCCTCCATCTCTTCCGGAATCAGACTGCCGGTCGCTTCGAGCAGGGTGGGCGCGACGTCCGACAATTGCCGGAAAGGCGCCAGGCGGGTGCCTGCCCGCAGGTTGCCGGCCGGCCAGCGCACGATAGTGGGCACCTGCACGGTGCAATCGTAGAGGCCGTAGTGGTCGTAGCAGATGCGGTGATCGGTCATGCTTTCGCCGTGATCCGCCCCCAGCCAGATGATGGTATTTTCGGCCATCCCCTGCTGTTCTAGGGTGTCCTGGAGAGCGGCGATGCCTTCATCCAGATAACGGATTTCGCGGTCGTAGAGCGCGGTGACGTATTTGGGGTCCCGGATCAGGCCATTGGAAGTGCGCAGCCAGGTGTCCCGGGCCATGGCGCCGATCGGATGATGCCACCATTCGTCCAACTCGTGATTGTCCGGATCGGTGGGATTGTGGCCGTCGTAAAACAAGCCGCGCAGGCGCTCCGGGGGCGTGTAGGGATAATGCACATCCCAGTAATGGATGAACATGAAGAACGGTCCCTTGGGAACGGTCTTGATCCAGTGAATGGCGCGATCGTTCAATTCCTCCTGGGTGACGGAGGCATAAAACATGTGGCGCAGGCTAGGGTCGAGTATATACTCATAGCCGCGCCCGAACCAGATGCGTTCCCGGAACAGGGTGTCTACGGCGCAGGTGGTATAACCTTCTTCGTACAGGATTTCCGGCAGCCAGGGCGATCCGCGGGTCAACCGGGCTTTGCCGCCGTGCGCCACCACGCCATGGGTGACCGGGTGCTGGCCGGTGAAGATGGTGGTGTGCGAAGGCTGGGTGGGAATACCCGGCGCGAACATATTTTCGCAGAGCACGCCCTCACACGCCAGCTTGTCGATGTGCGGGCTGGTGGGCAGCGGATATTGATAGCAGCCCAAGTGATTGGCGCGCAGGGAATCCGCGGTAATCAAAATGATATTAGGTTTTTCCTGCATGGAATGCCGATTCGCCCCTGGGGGGCGGAGTTTATTCGATATAGCCCAATTCCCGCAGCCGCTCGGCAACCAGGGCCTCATCTTCCGGCCGCATCGCGGGCGCGGGGTCTTCCGGCGGCGGGGCGGCCGGGGATTCGGGGACGGCTATATCCTCCGAAGCGTCTTTGCGGGGTTTCTGCTCCATATGCCTATAACGACTCTTGTTACGATAGCATACGACACGCGCCCGAACCAACTCCCGCGGGTGTTTTCCAAAGCACAAGGGTACTGGTGCGGGATGCTCCGCAGCGCATGGAAACGGATCGCCTCGAGCGGCAGCGGGAAACTCCTGCGCCGGCTGTTGCCGGAATCGCCATTTCAGGTCCGCAAAGGCCGGATGGTCCCTGTCTAATAGTCAAAAGGACTCTGCGCGCCGGTACTATACTAGTCCCGCAACAGTTGACTTTGGAGCGCGCATCGGCACAGAATTCAGAAGATATGCTGAAATCCTCACCGATGGCCGTGTTAATCGGCGCGCTATTTGCGCTCATGCCCTGTGGCGCCGCAACACCTGTGCTGACTACTCTATACAGTTTCCCGGCAGGCACGGAAGGGGCATTTCCTGAAGCGGGCCTGGTGGCCAACAGCAGCGGCCAGCTATTCGGTACTACATATAGCGGAGGGACGGGCTGGGGTACGGTGTTCCAACTGATACCGCCGGCTACCCAAGGCAATCCTTGGACCATACACCAGCTTTACTCCTTTACCGGACTCGCCGATGGGGCGAATCCGCGCGGGGCTCTGGTCTTCAGTTCGCATGGAGTGATCTACGGCACCACGGAACAAGGCGGGGCTTCCGGCTATGGTACGGTTTTCTCGTTGACACCCGCGGGCGGCGGAAAGTGGACCGAAGCGACGGTCTACAGTTTTAAGGGTGCACCTTCCGGATGCGTGCCTGGCGGCAGCCCGGCTTGCGACGGAGCCAATCCCGAAGCAGGTCTGATTTTCAGCCCCAAAGGGGTGATTTATGGCACCACTGAGTCCGGCGGGACCACGAGCAACGGCACGGTGTTTTCGTTGACGCCCGGGACCGGCGGAACCTATACAGAGGCGGTGCTCTACAGCTTCGCGGGCGCGCCCTCAGGCTGCGGCACTACCGGCAACCCGGCTTGCGATGGAGCCAATCCCTTGGGCAGCCTGACGTTTAGCAAGACCGGAACTTTATATGGTACGACCTATAGCGGAGGGACTGCCAACTGGGGCACGGTGTTCCAATTGGCGCAGACCAGCGGCGTCTGGACCGAGACGGTGCTCTGGAGTTTTCTGGGCGCACCGTCGGGGATCGGATCGTCCCCGCCAGCCACCTGCGGTACCACCGGCCAGCCGCCTTGCGACGGAGGCGCACCGGCCGGCAATGTGGTACTCAACACCACGACTGGAGCCCTGTTCGGCACGACTACCCTGGGCGGAAGGCCTACGGGTTGTCCGCAGGGCGGTTACGAACAAGGCTGCGGTGCAGTCTTCGAATTAGTGCCGCCAGCCACCTTGGGCAACCCCTGGACCGAGAGTTTGCTTTATAGCTTCGCGGGATCCACTGCTGCGTGCGTGTCCGGCGGCAGCCCGGCTTGCGACGGCGCTAATCCTTCGGGCAATCTGGCAATGCCTTCCAGCACGAGCCCGATCTATGGCTCGGCTTTCGCGGGCGGCTCTCCGACAGACATCTGTTTCCCGGCATCTTACTATGGCTGCGGAATAGTCTTTACGTTGCAGCCGCCGAAGGCTCCGAGCACCAAATGGACCAAGTCCAGCCTGGCCTTTTTCAACGGCGACGGCGAAATCTGCTCCAACAACGCGACCAACATCGGTTGCGGGGGGGGGCCCAATGGCGTGATCCTCAGCACCGCTGGTGGGATCCTCTATGGCACGACGTATGTTGGCGGCGACGGAGGGGGTTACGGTACGGTTTTCGAGGTCACATTCTAGGGTCTTGGCCCCAAGGGCGGCGCCTGACCTTTGGTTTTGCCGCGCTTATCCCAGGGACCGGTATTGGCTGCAGTAGAACACCAACGGTTCGCCATCCTGACAGTTGGCGTGTAATACTTCGCCAATGACGATGTCGTGATCCCCGGCCGTGAACACGTCCCACCGCGAACATTCCAAGGTGGCCAGCACGTCCGGCAGCAGCGGTACCCCGGTCTGCCCCGCATACCAGCCAACCCCTTGGAACCGGTCGTAACCGCGGCCCGCAAACTGATCGGAGAGTTGGCGCTGGCCGGCGCCTAAAACATTGATCCCGAAATAGGCGTTGCTCCGGAAATGCTCCAGAATCACTGCGTTCCGGTCCACGCATACCAGGACCAGGGGCGGCGTCAGCGAGACCGAGGTGAACGAATTCGCGGTCATGCCGTGCAAGGCTCCGGAGGCCTCCTGCACCGTGACCACGGTGATACCTGTGGCAAACTTGCCACAAATACGGCGGAATTGCTGCCGCTCGATTCGGGACAAGGGCGCCTGGGGTTCGGGCATAGTTGTCGAATTTACCACAGCGGATGCCGGTAAGGCCACCCGCGCGGAAAAACCCGGCCCGCATCGTAAAACAAATAGATGCCACTATGTTCAGGAGGGTGGTGGCCCGGAATCGCCCGCCTGGGACCCGCAACCAGCACCGGCCATTAGACTTATGTAACATGGATGAGTACTAAATCTACCATGCAGACCTTGACTCCAAGGCTGTTGTCGTGGTCTGATGCCAATAGCGAAGCTAGCAGGTTTTCCAAAGTCTTGCCCTGGGCGCGGGACAACATCCTAACGGTTCTTAGAGAAGGCACAAGTGAAGACTCTTGTCATTGGGCTGGATTGTGCGGCTCCTGAAATTCTATTCCATCACCCTGGTTTGAACAATATCAGGGCGCTGATGGAGCGTGGCTGTTATGGCCGGCTGGAGAGTGTGATCCCCCCGATCACCGTGCCGGCCTGGATGTGCATGTCCACCAGCCAGGACCCGGGATCCCTGGGCGTGTACGGCTTTCGCAATCGCAAGGATTATTCCTACCACGGTCTCTCCATCGTAAATTCCAGTTCCATTCAGCAGACCGCGATTTGGGACGTGCTGGGGAAACAACACAAGAACGTGGCGGTGGTTGGCGTACCGCCCAGCTATCCCCCGCGGCGCATGAACGGCGTCAATATCGGATGCTTCATGACCCCGGATACGAAGACGCACGATTATACCTACCCAACCAGCGTGAGGCAGGAAATCGATCGTCTGGTAGGCGAGTATCCTGTAGACGTCAAAGGTTTCCGCACCGACAACAAAGAATGGCTCCGCGACCAGATTTACGATATGACGCGGAAGCACTTCGAGGTGATCCGGTATCTGATGGTCACCCTGGAATGGGACTATTTTCAATTCGTGGAAATAGGCGTCGACCGGGTGCATCACGGTTTTTGGAAGTACCACGATCCCCAACACCGTCAATACGTTCCAGGGAATCCGTACGAGACGCTCATTCGCGACTACTACACGTATGTGGATCAGGAGATTGGCAGCCTTCTGGAATTGCTGGACGACGACACGAACGTGCTGGTGGTTTCCGATCACGGCGCGCAGCGCCTGGAGGGGGGCTTCTGCGTCAACGAATGGCTGCGGCGCGAAGGACTGCTGGTGCTGAAAGAGCCCATCACAAAACCCACGCCTTTCTCACCGTCCCTGGTGGACTGGGAACACACGCGGGTGTGGAGCGAAGGTGGCTATTACGCGCGGGTTTTCTTCAATGTCGAAGGCCGTGAGCCCGGGGGGATCGTGCCGGAATCCGGGTACGACGATTTAATCGAGGAGATGACGGCGCGTTTTCACGCGCTGCGCGACGATCATGGCGAACCGATGGGATCGCTGGTGTTCCAGCCGCGCGATCTTTACCGCAACCTGCGCAATGTGCCTCCGGATCTGATCGTGCATTTCGGAGCGTTATATTGGCGCTCCATTGGCGGATTGGGGTACGACTCTCTTTATTTGCAGGAGAACGACACCGGCCCCGACGATTGCAATCATGCGCAGTTTGGCAGCTTTTTGCTGGCCGCTCCCAATCTGCCGGTGAAGGGTGAAGTGGAGGGTATGCATTTGCTGGATATTGCTCCCACTTTGCTGGATTTGGCGGGATTCGAAACACCGGAATCCATGCAGGGATCGAGCCTCCTGACGCACAGCCGCAGTGAAGTTGGCTGTGGCCGAACTCGCTGAGAAACTGTCGGGCGAGGGATTTCCCGGATTGACAAGGGCAGCCAAGTACCAGGAACATCTGGTACTGGTAAGCCTGCCAGGTTGCATGCGGCGGGGTATCCTTGTAACTGTTGGCTTCATCGCCAAATCGGTATAGCGTAAGGGTTTTGCCTGTGTAGCGCTCCCCGTCCGTCGCGCGAAAACGGAAGAGAGAAAATCGGAGAAACATGAAATCCAAAAACAAAGTCGAATTGAACACGCCGTATGGCGGCGAATTGATCGATCTTCGGGTGGCCGGCGCCGAGCGCGAAGATCTGGCGCGCCGCGCCGGCGAGGGACCCACCTTGCAACTGTCGCCGCGCAGTTTGTGCGACCTGGAATTATTGGCCTTCGGCGGGTTTTCCCCGCTCGACCGCTTCATGGGCAAGGCCGATTATGACAGCGTGCTGAACAACATGCGGCTGGCGAACGGGTTGATCTGGTCGATACCCATCACCCTGCCTGTGGCCAAACTGGACGGGATTCAAGAAGGGCGGGAAATCGCCCTGCGCAACGCCAATAACAACCTGGTTGCCTGGATGCGCGTAGACGAGATTTTCGAAGCCGACCCGCATGAAGAGGCCGCCAAGGGCCTGGGATGCGCCGACGAGGAACACCCCACCTATCGTGAAATGCTTTCCTGGGGCAAGTTCCGCCTGAGCGGACCGCTCAAGGTGCTGGAGATGCCGCAGCACTTCGACTTCCCGGAATTACGGCACACCCCGGCTGAAGTACGGGAACTGTTGTCGCATATGGGCAATTCCGATGTGGTGGCCTTCCAGACGCGCAATCCCATGCACCGCGCGCACGAGGAACTCACCAAGCGCGCCGCGCAGGAATCCGGCGCGAACCTGCTCCTCAACCCGGTGGTCGGCATGACCAAACCCGGCGATGTGGACCACTACACGCGCGTGCGGATCTACAAGGCGCTGGTCGAGAATTATTACGACCCGCACACCACGCTGCTCAGCCTGCTGCCGCTGGCTATGCGCATGGCCGGTCCACGGGAGGCCGTCTGGCATGCCATCATCCGCCGGAACTTCGGCGCCAATCATTTCATTGTGGGGCGCGACCACGCCGGTCCCGGCAAAAACTCCAAGGGCAAGCCCTTTTACGATCCAGCCGCCGCCCGCGAACTGCTCAAAAAGCATGCCGGCGAGATCGGCGTCAAATGCCTGCCCTACGAAGAGATGGTTTACCTGGCCGACGAGGACCGCTACGAGCAGGTCACCGAAGTCCAGCCCAACCGCAAAGTCTTTTCGATTTCGGGAACGCAGGTGCGCGACAATTACCTGACCAAGGGCCGCCTGCTGCCTTCCTGGTTCACGCGCAAGGAAACCGCCGAGATCTTGAGTTCGGCGTATCCCGCGCGCAACAAACAAGGCTTCTGCGTCTGGTTCACCGGTTTGCCTAGCGCCGGCAAGAGCACCATCGCCGATATTTTGACGGTCATGCTGATGGAGCACGGCCGGCAAGTGAGCATCCTGGATGGGGACGTGGTACGCACGCATTTATCCAAGGGCCTGGGCTTTTCGCGGGAAGACCGCGACACCAATATCGTGCGCATCGGCTATGTAGCGTCGGAAATCGTGCGGCATCACGGCGCGGTCATCTGCGCGGCGGTAAGCCCCTACCGCGAGACCCGTAACCGGGTGCGCGCCATGATGCGCAACGACGCCTTTATCGAGACGTTCGTGGATACTCCGGTCGAAATCTGCGAGCAGCGGGATGTGAAAGGTTTTTACGGGAAGGCCCGCGCCGGTGTGATTAAGGGCTTCACCGGTGTGGACGATCCCTATGAAGCGCCGCTAAATCCGGAAATCACCCTGCACACGGGCAAAACGACCCCCCAGGAGAACGCCGAGCGCATCATGGAATACCTGATCGGCGAAGGATTCCTGCTGCGCGACACCGCTGAGATCGTGAAGGAAGAAGGCGCGGAACTGCTCGCCGCCGGCTAGCCGCAGGACAGGTCTCCGGTCTGTCTTCCCCGCCCGGCCGCAAGGCTGAGCTGCTGAACGCTGAAAGCTGAAACGCTTATGCACAGAGTGGTCATCACCGGAATGGGCATGAGCACGTCGCTCGGCCCGGATCTGCGCACCTGCTGGCAGCGCCTCGTGGCGGGCGATAGCGGCATCGCGCCACTCAGCTTTTGGGATCCATCGGAGTACCACACCAAAGTAGTGGCCGAGGTGAAACACGTGCCGCGGGAAACCGGCTCGGAGTCGATCCCAGCGGCTTGGTGCCGCCGTGGCGTGCGGCTGTTTCTTCCGGTGGCGCGGGAAGCTCTGGTGGACGCGCAACTGGCCCCCGCCAGGGACGAGTCCCCAGGGAGGTCACAGAGCCTGGCCCCCGCAGAGATCGGAATTGCGGTAGGCACCAGCGTCAATTACCTGGATATGTCTCTCATGAAGCACTATTTCCAGCTCCGCAAGGCCGACAGCCCGGCGCTGGATATGGCGCGCTTCGCCCGCGAAGGCAGGCAGCCGGACAATAGCTTCTACCGCCGGCTGGGGGACATGCTTGCCAGCGTGCCCGCCAAGCTGTTGAAGCTCGCCGGACCGGCGTTCGTCATGGACACCGCCTGCGCGGCCAGTTCGCACGCCATCGGTGAAGCCTTCCGGCTGGTGCGCTTGGGTAAGGTGAGAGCCATGCTGGCTGGCGGCGCGGCAGCCTTGGTGAGTCCGCTGCCCATCCTGGCGTTCAGCCTGTTGGGGGCCTTGAGCCGCAACGCCGACCCGGAGTTGGCCTCCCGTCCCTTCGACCGGCAGCGCGACGGCTTCGTGATGGGCGAAGGCGGCGGCGCCGTGATCCTGGAAACTTTGGAGAGCGCGCAGGCCCGCGGCGCGCGTATCTACGCGGAACTCGCAGGCTACGGCTCCAGCCTGAATGCCCACACACTGACCGACCCATCGCCGGACGGCAGCGCCGAAGCGCAGGCCATTTCCATCGCTTTGCGGCAGGCCTCCCTGGCACCCGAGGATGTGGACTACATCGCCGCTCATGGTACTTCCACCCCCAAGAACGACCCCATCGAGACCACCGCGATCAAACGCGTATTTGGCGCGCACGCCAAGCGGTTGATGGTGTCTTCGAACAAAGGCCAAATCGGCCATACCATTTCCGCGGCGGGCGTCTCGAACGTAATTTGCGCGGTCAAGGCCATCGCCGAGGGCCAAGTTCCGCCCACTATGCATCTTCGGTCGCCGGATCCGCAGTGCGATCTGGACTATGTTCCCAACCAGAGCCGGGCCGCCACGGTGCGCGCCGCTTTAGCCAACGCGTTCGCCTTCGGCGGGCAAAACGCCGTGTTGGCGGTGCGCGCCTGGGCCGGATAGAGCGCCTGTTTCGAAGGAGATTGCAAAAATGCCCAAGATGACAGACTCGGAGGTATTCGAGAAATTCGCTCAGATCGTGGCGAAAAGCTTGCGCATCGATGCCGCGCAAATCGCGCTCGATACGCACTTGACCGACCTCGGCGCCGAATCGCTCGATCTGATCGAGATCACCATGGAGACGGAAACCCAATTTCACATCTTCCTGCCCGATAAGTCCATCCTGGAAACCGCTGTGGAAGTTTTCGGTCCCGGCATTTTGGAAAATGACGGATATCTCACCGAAGAGGGCAAACGGTTTCTGTTGTGCCGCATGCCCGAATCCGACGCGCGGGCCTTTGAAGGCGAAGTGGCCGTGAAGGACCTGCAGCAATATTTTCTAAAAGTCGGCACCTGGGTGCGGATGATCCAGGACTTGGCGCAGCACACGCCCGCGGAGTGCGCGTCCTGTGGCGGCCCCATGGCGGCCTCCATGGGCTTTCGCATGAAGTGCGCGAAGTGCGGGCAGGAGATCACGTTGCGCTCCGGCGAGGAGCTTAACCGCGAATGGGTCCGCGAGTATTACGATAAAGAGTACCGTCCGCAGGCGGGGGCCCCGATTTCAGCCACCGCGTTCCAGTAGGTCCGTTCCCCACGGCTTATGCATACTTTTGGCAGCATGGTTTGCGATTCGTCTGCGATACAAGCGCGGCTGCCGGGGTCTGTCTGCTGCCGCCTGGATGCCTTTCCGTGCGAACCGAATGTACTGGCGGACCAGATCCTCAGTCCGGGCGAACGGGAATACTGGAGATCGATGCGCGGAGTGGAGAAACGCCGCCGCGAATGGCTGTTGGGCCGCTGTGCCGCCAAAGAAGCGGTGCGGTCGCTGGTCGGCCTGCCGCCTGAACAAATTGAGATCGTGCCGGACCCTTACGGCCGTCCGGAAGTAAGAGAGCCGGCTGAAAGCCGGCTGCGGGCAGGATTGCCCGCCCTCCCATCCATTTCCATCGCACACAGCCAAGGCAACGCCGTGGCGCTGGCAGTGCTCGATCCCGAAGCCCGGGTAGGCATCGACCTGGAAAGCGTGGCGCACCGCCGCGAGAATTTCGAAACCATCGCCTTCAGTCTGGATGAGCGCAGCCTGCTGGCCGCGCTGCCGGGCGATCTGCGCGAGGAATGGGCCTTGCGGTTGTGGTGCGCCAAAGAGGCCGTGGGCAAGGCGTTGGGGCGCGGCTTGAGCGCCGGCCTGCTGGCTTTCCACATCACTCGCGTCGAGATAGCCAGCGGCGCCGTGGAAGTCGAACTGCGCGGCGGCGCCCTCCGCGAGCACCCCCAAATGCAAGCCGCGTCCTTAAATGTTTACACCGTGCGCGAATCCAATTTCGTGTTTTCTGCGATTATCTATCGACACTATCAGAATGGAGCAGTCCGAATGAGGCCAAGCCGGCAGGAAATACTGGATTACCTGCTGCAAAAAATGGGCGAGTTGACCGCGGATTGGGATTATCCCGATCCCGTGCGTGCGGAATCGAAGCTGTTTACCGAGCTGGGATTTGAATCGCTCGACGCCGTCGTTCTGTGCACCGCCATCCAGGAACATTACCAAACCCCGATGCCTTTCGCGGAATTGCTGGCGGAGATCGGCCAGCAACAGCGCGATCTGTCGATCGACGAATTAGCCGATTTCGTGGATACCCACCTGAGCGGCCCGGCTGGAGCCGGCAGCGCCACGAGGCGCGTGCAATGAGTATCCGCACGCTGCTCATCGGCCTGGACGGCGCCACTTTCTCCGTCCTCGATCCGCTCATGGACCAGGGCGTCATGCCCTTCCTGAAGTCGTTCTTCGCGGAGGGCGCGCGCGCTGGACTGCGCACCATCGTGCCCCCGCTGACGCCTCCGGCGTGGACCTCTCTGATGACCGGACGGACGCCCGGACAGCACGGCGTGTTCGATTTCTTCCGTATGGATTCGCCCGTCAGCCGGCACATCCGCTTTTTCAACTCCAACGACGTACAGTGCGAAACCATCTGGTCGCTGGCCTCCGCCGGCGGCCTGCGTACCACAACCATCAATTTCCCGGCGATGTTCCCGCCGCCGCACATCTCCGGATATGTCGTGCCGGGCTGGGTGCCGTGGAAGCAGTTGCGGCTGGCATGTTGGCCGGAGGGCCTGTTCGACAAGATCAAAGCCATTCCCGGCTTCAACCAGCGCGAGCTGGCCATGGATATCAAGCTGGAGGAAAAGGCCACCGAAGGCATTTCCGACCACGCAGAGTTGGGACCCTGGATCGAGCTGCACGCCCGCCGCGAGCAGAACCTGTTCCAGGTCCTGCGGCACCTCACCGAGGAGGATCCCTCGGAGTTGACTGCCGTGCTGTTCGACGGCGTCGATAAGCTGCAGCACCTGGGCTGGCGCTTCCTCCGCCCCGAGGACGACCGGCCGCTCACCGAAGATTGGGAGTTCCACATTCGCGAGCTGTGCCTCAATTATTTCCGCTGTGTGGATAATCTGCTGAAACAGATGTGCGAGCTGGCTGGACCGGAAGCCACCGTGCTGATCGCCTCCGACCACGGCTTCGGCCCCACCTATGACGTGCTGCACATCAACACGTGGCTGGAACAGCACGGGTACCTGGCTTGGTCCGAAGCAGGGGAATCCCACGACACCCAGGGGGCACTTTTGGGCGTAGGGCAGGTGGCCAAACATACCTGGCTGATGGATTGGAACAAGACCAAAGCCTTCGCGACCACTCCCACCAGCAACGGCATTTATGTCGTGGTGAGCGACGGAACTTCGCCCGGTGTTCCGGCCGCCGAATACCCCGCGTTCCTAAAGAAGCTAGCCGCCGAACTGCGCACGATTCCCAGCCTGCGCACCGGCGAGCCGCTGGTGAGCGAAGTCTTCACGCGCGATGAAGTCTTCCAGGGGCCGCACCACGATGCGGCGCCGGATCTAACGCTGATTCTGAGCGATGGCGGCTTGGTTTCTATTTTGCCATCGAAAGAAACCGTGTCTCAGCGGCCGGCGGTCTCCGGCTCGCACCGGCCCGTGGGAGTCTTCGGAGCGCGCGGTCCAGCCATCCGGAGCGGATTCGTAGCCGATGAGTTGTCCATCCTGGATATCGCGCCTACGGTACTTTATAGTCTGGGTCTGCCCCTTCCCGAAGAGTTGCAGGGGCGCGTGCCGGTGGAGGTCTATCGCGACGGCGTTTTGAAAGAGAATCCCGTACGCAAAGCGGCCGCCGGGACCAGGGGACCGGGAAGCCCGGCGGAGAGCGCCCCCGTGCCGGCGGAATTGGAGGATGAGGAGACAGTCTTAGAGCGACTGCGCGAACTGGGTTACATCGAGTAGGGGAGCTGTCCTTTTTGAGATGCCGAAGATAAAAGCTAACGGAGTGAACTTGCACTACATTACCGTCGGCACGGGCCCCGATATTGTCATGCTGCACGGCTTTCTCGGCAATCTGGCCGTGTGGCACCTTTACATGGCGCCGATCCTACGGCGCGAGTACCGGGTCACCACTTACGATCTCCGCGGCCACGGCTATAGCGACGTCACGGACACGGGCTATACCGCCGCCGATATGGCTGAGGATCTGCGCTGCTTCCTGGACGAAATGGGGATCGAGCGCCCCATCCTAGTGGGCCACAGCTTCGGCGCCGACATCGCTATGTACTTCAGCCTGCTGTATCCCGAGCGCGTGCCCAAGCTGCTGGCCCTGGAGCCTGGCTTGGCGGCCCTGGTACACCTGCGCAACGACAAGGATTGGATTGGCTGGGCGGCCTGGGTGGCGAAGCTGGAAGAAGTGGGCATTCACGTTCCCGAGGATAAGCGCACCGATGCCGAATTCCTGTTGCAGCTCAGCTTGGAAACTCCCAAGTTCTACGGCCCGGCGCGTGGGCTGCCCCGAAATCGCGAACCGCTGCTACACCTGATCCGCAATACCACCCTGATGAAGGACTATGAAGAAGTGGGCGCCATGACGCTGGATGCCGTGCGCACCATTCAAACGCCCACGCTGCTGGTTTACGGACGCGATTCGCACTTCATCAGCTCGTATGAATTCCTGCACCAGGCGTTGCCCAACTGTAAGCCCGTTCTGCTGCCGGGCGGCGAGCATTTCGGCCCGCTGGAACAACCGGAACTGCTGACCGAGCACATTCTGCAATTCTTGCATGAGCCTGTCCCGGAAAATTCGGGAGAGGTGTTGGAGGCCCGCTGAGCAGCCCCGCCCTATCTCCGGTGATCTCCCTGGGTGTGGAGGCGCGTCCCGTGCGTCTCTCCGCCAAGCTGCTCTATGGCGTGGGGGAGATGCCCATCACGGTCCTGATGGTTTTGTCGGGGCTGTTCATGTTGTTCTTTTACAATTCCGTGATGGGCTTGCCGTCCGTGCTGGTGGGCATCGGCCTGGCGTCCAGTCTGGTTGTGGACGCCCTGCTCGACCCCTATATCGGGCATATATCGGACCGCACCCGCCACCGTCTCGGGCGCCGGCACATCTTCATGCTGCCCGGAGCGCTGGTCATGGGACCCTGCTTTTTCCTGCTCTTCAGCCCGCCGCGCAGCCTCGGACATACCGGATTGTTTATCTGGCTGCTGGCCTGCTCGATTGCCTTGCGCGCTTCGAGCGCGGCTTATCGGATTCCTTATCTGAGTCTGGGCGCAGAGCTCAGCCGCGATTATGACGACCGCACCGGCACCATGGGCATCCGCACGCTGTTCGGACTGTTGGGAACGCTGGCCGCTTCGGCGCTTTCCTTCCTGGTTTTCTTTCCAGCCACTGCCGATGGCTCCGAACCTAAGCTGCACTACGCCGGCTATCCGCACCTGGGGCTGGCTTTCGGCGCGTTGATGACCGTGGCCGGCCTGATCGGCACGCTAGGCACGTGGGACCATCGCACTTCCGGCAGCGGCAAAAACTCCGGCGAGATGCGCTTCTTTTCCGGGTTCCGGATTTCCATGCGAAACCCCCACTTTCGCATCATCTGGTTCTCCACCACCGTTTTCTTCCTGGCCGTGGTGCTGAATTTCAGCATGGCGATCCACTATTTCACATGGTATGCGCGCATTAGCCGCAGCGAGAGTCTGAGCATCATTCAGATGTGTTTCTATGCCGGCGCACTGGCGGGCGTGGTTCTGTGGATGTCGTTGGCCCGGCGCACGGAAAAACGTACGTTGTATATCATGGCCGCCATCGCGTCGGCCAGTCTGTTGCTGATGGCTACTTTGCTGATCGGAAGCGGCCATCTTTTCGGCGTAGGCCATCCCTTTCCTCTGATCCTCGGGCACGTGGTGGGCGGTGTCTTCGCCAGCGCCGTCTGGGTGGTTCCGGCATCCATGATCGCCGACGTGACCGACACCGACGAGTTGGCCACCGGCTTGCGCCGCGAAGGGATCTATTTCGGTATTATGAATTTCGGCGAAAAGATCGCCGCGGGGAGCGCTCTGCTGCTGGCTGGCGGGCTGTTGTCCGTTTTCCGGAAACTGTCGCATGGGGCGGCGTTCGGCACGTCCGGCAATCCGCCGGCCGCAATTCCCTACGTGGGGCTGTTATATGGCGCCGTGCCGGCGGTACTGCTGGTAATTTCCTTGGTTTTCATCCTTCCATATCGCTTAAACCGGCGCACCGTGCACGAAGTTCAACGGCAACTGGCGGCGCGGTCCGATGTTACAAATGACCGATTGAATGACTGACGAATGATTGACGAAAGACCCGTTGTATTGATCACTGGCGCGGGCTCCGGCTTGGGGCTGGCATCCGCTTTGTTCCTGGCCGCCCGCAATTTCCGCGTTTACGGCACGGCGCTCACCGAAGGCGAAGAGCGCGAGCTGCGCGATCAGTCTGCCCGCCGGAATTTCGACATCTCCGCCCTGCGCATGGATGTGACCCGCCGCGCCGACATCGATCGCACCGTGGACACCATTATCCATGAGGCCGGACGCATTGACGCCGTCGTACACTTTGCCGGCATGGGATTGCGCGGCTTCTTCGAAGATCTCAGCATGCAGGAGATCCGCCGGTTGTACGATGTCAACGTCTTCGGCATCATGGAGCTGACCCAGGCCGTGCTGCCGCACATGCGCGCGCGCCGCGCCGGACGCATCGTCATCACCGCTTCGGCCGCGGGCCGCATGGGCGAGATGAGTATCGCGGGCTATTCCTCCGGCAAGTTCGCGGTGGTGGGCCTGGGTGAATGCCTGCGCCAGGAAATGGCCCTGTTGAATATTCATGTTTCCGTGCTTGAGCCGGGGCTGATCTACACCCCGCACTTTGGAGTCAACCGCAATCGCGCCCGCCGCGCCCAGGATCCCTCCAGCCCGTACTACTTCTGGTTTTGCCAGCACGAAGCCATCGTGGACGGCCTGCTGGCCGCCAATAAATTCACCGCCGAAGACATCGCCCAAGTGGTACACAAAATCCTGACCGCGCGCCATCCCAGCCTGCATTACATGGTTGGATTCAAGTTCAAGCTGATGCTGGCCCTGCGCAATCTCATTCCCTTCGAATGGTACGAGCGCATTCACGAGAAAATCATCGTCCGCATGGTCTCCCGTCCGCGCCATCCGGCCACCGGACTCAGCGGCCTGGATGCCGGCCTCGGCGAGCGCGCCCAGGCGCATCTGACAGCGGAAGCCAATTCTCACGTACATGATTGATCTGCACACACATACCGACCGTTCCGACGGCACCGCTTCGCCCGCGCAACTGGTCGGCGACGCGAAGGCTATGGGCCTCCAAGCCCTGGGCATCACCGACCACGATACGCTGGACGGCTACGATACCGCCGTACCGCTGGCCGCCGCGGCTGGGCTGGAACTAGTATGCGGCATCGAACTGAGCACGCGCCCCGATCCGCCTCCGGACGGCTCGCGCCCGCCCTCGGTGCATCTGCTCGGCTATTTTCTGCAAGCCCCGGCCTCGCCGGGATTCCGGCAATGGATTCAGGGCCACCAGGAGAGCCGCCGCGAACGCAACCGCAAGCTCATCGCCAAGCTCAATTCGCTGGGGGTCGACATCGCCCTGGAGGAAGTGCAGGCGCTCGGCAAACACCTCACCGGCCGTCCGCATTTCGCCAAGGTGCTACTGCGCAAAGGCTATGTGAAGACCAACCAGGAAGCCTTCGACCGCTATCTGGCCGACAATGCTTCAGCCTCGGTGGAGCGTGATGAGCCGGAACTGGTGGAAGGCGTGCGCCGCATCCGCGAGGGCGGCGGTCTGCCCTCGCTGGCGCATCCGGTGCGGCTGCCCGCGCGGGACCGCGCCTCGGTTGAAAAACTGCTGCGCACCCTGATCGACAATGGCCTGCAGGGCCTGGAGGTCTACCACAGCGAGCACAGCCCGGAAGACACGGCGCAATTCCGGCAACTGGCTGCCCAGTTCCAATTGATCGAAACCGGGGGCACGGATTACCATGGCGACAATAAACCGTCAATTCATCTGGGCACCGGCAAGGGCGGTAACGTGAATCTCGATTACGGCGTGCTGGAGAATATGCGGCGGGGTGTGGCAGAGTTCGCCGCGCGGTAGATCTGTGACCGGCGCAGCCATACGCGAGGCAATTCGAGAGCAGCGGGAGGCCATCCTTCGCATTGCCGCGAAGCACGGCGCAACCCAGGTTCGGCTAATTGGGTCGGTGGCGCGCGGCGACTCCCGCCCTGATAGCGACGTCGATTTGCTCGTAAACTCGTAAAGTGGTAGGCGGGAACCAGCCTCCTCGACCAGCTAGGCTAGGGCTAGGCTGCCCTCAAACTGGAACTCGAGAGCCTTGGGCCGAAAAGTCGATATAGCCAGCGACGGCTGGATGAAACCCGCGATACGAGAATCGGTTTACCGGGACGCGATCACTCTATGAGGAGCGACCTGGATCGGCTGTCTGACAGCAATCGCCAAGATCAAAGAGCGGGTTGCGGATAGCGTGGCCTTTCAAAACGACGAGATGCTCCAGGCCTAGGTTATCCCACCACAGGTAATTGGCGAGGCCGCCCGTAGCGTGTCTCAGCCGGTTGCGGGCGGACCCTTTTTCGGCACGCCATGAAGGTAGTGATCGTGCTGGTGAGACAAATCCGAGGGGAGATGGGGGCCTTCGCAAGCATTCTCGGCAATCCAGCTCAACGCTGATTCCTCGGCCGGCGTATCCGCGCGAATCGACTCGATGCGAACCTCCAGTGCTTGATTCGGCGGAAGATCCAAGGTCTCGTCAGGGACGATTACCTTGCCGTCGGTAATGAGCATTGATTGCAATCACCACATGGTGCCCTTTCCAGTATGCCACGCTTCGCCAGGTTCGCACGGCATAGCCGCCACCCTCCATCCCCCAGCATTTTCCCCGCAGGAAAATGCGGTACCGAAAGTACTGGTGTACCGCCCCACCGGCTCGGTATAATCGTTTAACACTGTAAATCGAAAGGAAATCTTTACTTTAGATGAACGACCAATTCGATGTAGCCATCCTGGGCGCGGGTTTCGAAGGCGGAATGCTGGGAACCATTCTGGCCTATAAAGGCGCCAAAGTGGTGATCGTTGACGCCGGCTCGCATCCGCGTTTCGCGCTCGGCGAATCTACCGTGCGGCACACCTTTCGCATGATTAAAATCATGGCGGAGCGCTTTGGAGTCCCCGAGTTCAAGACCGAGTTCAATTCGGGCGAACTCCTCCATACGCATGTTTCCAATCACTTCGGCGTGAAAAAGAACTTCGGTTTCATCCTGCACCGCGCGGGCGAACACCAGCGGCCGGAAGAAGCCACCCAATTGGTGATTCCGCCTTACCGCGAAGGGTACGAAGCCCACCTGTTCCGCCAGGATACCGATCAATATTTGACCTATACCGCCATTCACCACGGAGCCACGGTCAAGTACAACACCCGTGTCAAGACCGTCGAAACGGATGCGGACGGTGTAACCCTTACGACCGAGAAAGGCGAGACCATCCGCGCCAAATTCGTCGCCGATGCCTCTGGCGGCGGGCACGTGCTCGCCCGCCAGTGGAACTTGCGCGACAATCCGCCGCGTGTCCGGCTGCAGACCCGCTGCCTGTTCACGCACATGATCGACGTGAAGCCGTATGACGAACTGAACCTGCCGAATGGCGTGCCTAAAGCGCCCCGCCCCTGGTACTCCGGCACCTGCCACCATATTTTCGACGGCGGCTGGCTGTGGGTGATCCCGTTCGATAACCGCGAAGGATCCGCTAACAAATGCGTCAGCGTGGGGCTGAGCTTCGATATGCGCAAGTTCCCCAAGCCCACCGACATCACGCCGGATGAGGAATGGCGCCAGTTCCTGGATAAGTTCCCCAGCATCAAAGAGCAGTTCAAGGATGCCAAACTGGTGCGCGACTGGGTTTCTTCGGACCGCTTGCAGGGTTCCCTGAAGCAAACCGTGGGTGATCGCTGGGCTGTTATGGCCGGCGGCGCCGGCAGCGGGTTTCTGGACGCCCTGTTTTCCCGCGGGCTGGCGTCGTCGGTGGAAGTCATCAACGCGCTCGCCGCGCGCCTGCTGCCGGCCATCAAGGAGAACGACTTCCGGGCCGAGCGCTTCGAGTATATCTCCCGCATTCATGAAGTCAATCTGCGGAACAACGACCGGCTGGTATTCGGCGCCTACACCTCGTTCCGGGACTTCGATCTCTGGAATGCCTGGTTCCGCGTCTGGGCCCTGGGCGTAGGCCTGGGCGATTTGAAACTGGCCAGCATCTACCGGCGGTACTTGAAGACGCACGACGATTCTATTCTTCCGGATGCCGAAGAGCCCCTGGGCCTGTTCTACAGCCAGCACAAAGGCTTTGGCGAACTCCTGGATACCGCCGTGGCCAAAATGGATGAGGTGGAAGCCGGTACTACCGATCCGAAGGAAGCGTCCAAATTCATCTTCAACCTGATACAAAACGCCAAATTCACGCCGGCTGCCAATCACCTGGGAGACCCCGATTGGCATTTCATCAATGCCGGAACGTTCATCGTCTCGGTGAAGACGCTGGCTTGGTTGTTGACCTCGGCGCCACCCGATATCCGCAGCCTGTCGTTGGGTCTGCTGGGAAATTCCGGCGGACACAAGCCGCAACCGGCGCACTCGGCAGGATAAACCGGCCCCCTAAAACAGCAAGGGGCAGAGTCTATTGGACTCTGCCCGCCCCCTTGCCGTCTGGCTCAAAACCTAGGAAAACATCTTGCGGCACCCGCCGCCTAACTGAATTCTAAGCTTGCCGGCGCTTGCGTGAAAAGAACCTCCTGTACCGTACCGGGTACCGCTGGCGTGCGCTACTATTGCAGAAATGGGTCAATCTTCCGAACACCCCATCGACCGCCGGTCTTTTTTCTTGACCTCGGCCGCCTTCCTCGCCGGGACCGCCTGCTCGAGCGACGCGCGCGGCGCGGGCAAGGTGGGCATGGTCCGGCTGGTGGACTTCTCGGATTCAGGAAAGAGAATAGGAATTGTGACAACCGAAAAAGTAATCAAGAGCGACGAAGAATGGAAGCGCCAGCTCACTCCCGAGCAGTTCGCGGTCACCCGCAAGAAGGGCACCGAGATGGCCTTCACCGGCAAATATTACAATCTGCACGATCAGGGCATCTACCGCTGTGTGTGCTGTGGCAACGCGCTGTTCAGCTCCGATACCAAGTTCGAGTCGGGTACCGGCTGGCCGAGCTTTTGGGCGCCGATCGCCAAAGAGAATATCACCGAGGAAACTGATACCAGCCTGGGCATGATGCGCACCGAAGCGCTCTGCAGCAAGTGCGATGCCCACTTGGGCCACGTCTTCCCGGATGGACCGCGACCCACCGGATTGCGCTATTGCATGAACTCGGCTTCGTTGCGGTTCGTCAAAAACGAAGCGCCCAAATAACAGCTGGAACCTCGACCCGCCAAAACGGCGCCGAAGCCTCCCATGCGCATTTTCATTGACGCCGTTCCTTTGCTGGTGCGCAGCGCAGGCGTCAAGAATTATCTCTTCCACTGGATTCTGCATCTGCGCCGGCTGCTGGGTGGCGAGCAGGTACGGCTGTTCCCCTTCCTCGACCGGCTGCCGGATCTGGATCATGAAGGATCAGCCGCCGATCCGCCCGGCACCCTCGCCCGTCAGGCTCTGCTGTTTGCGCTGAACCTGTGGCCGAATCACGCCGCGGACTTGATGGCGCCGCCGGATGGCATCTTTCACGCCACCAAGCTGCTCTATCCGCCGCGGCAACTTCGCTTGACTGCCACGCTGCACGACATGACTTGCTGGCTGCTGCCGGAGTTTCACCAGCCCGCGAATGTGGCGGCTGAGAAGCGCTTCGCCGAACAGATCTGGAAACGTTCCGCCGGCCTGATTGCCGTCTCCGAAAGCACTCGCCGCGATGCGGTTAAGGTTCTGGACCTGAATCCGGAAACGATACAAGTGATTTATCCCGGCGTAGCGGAGCCGTTTTTCGCGGCCACCACCGCAACTGCCGACGCCGCCCGCCTGAAGTACGGACTCCGCCGGCCCTATGCCTTGTATGTGGGAACCGTCGAGCCCCGCAAGAATCTGGATCGCTTGCTGGACGCATGGCAAACCCTGCCGCCTGCGGCTCGTGAAGCATTCGATCTCGTGGTTGCCGGCCCCCAAGGCTGGCGGTCCGCCGGCACGCTGGCCCGCCTCGGCGCGCCTGCTCCTGGCATACGCCGCTTGGGCTATGTTCCAGAGCCCGATCTGCCGGGCATCACGGCTGGCGCGACGGTCTTTGTCTATCCGTCGCTCTACGAAGGCTTCGGCTTTCCGGTAGCGCAAGCCATGGCGGCAGGCGTGCCGGTGATTACCTCCAACCTGTCGTCGTTGCCGGAAGTGACGGGAGACGCGGCGCGATTGATCGATCCGCTCAGCCGGGCTGAGCTGCGCGACGCGTTAGAATGCCTGCTCACCTCGCCGGCCACGCGCGCACAACTGGCGGCATCCGGCCGAATCCAAGCGCAGCGTTTCCGATGGGACATGTGTGCCAAGCAGTCGCTGGAGTTCTTCGCGCGAATACTGGAGGCCTAGCTCGCCGCCAGTTCGCTCATCAAAGCCTGTTTGCGGTATTCGAGGCCTGGGTTCGCTTCCGCCCGCTCGTCCAGCGATTTGCCCAAACTAGCCAGCAGATACAACAGGAACAAGCCGCGCGCGCCCGGCGTCGCAGCCAGATCGAACTTGGTTCTCCAGCTCTTCTTCAACCGACTGGCCACCTGCACGCTGAAGTGAAATGTGTCCCACCCCAAAGGGATTCCGTCTTCGCAGGACTCCCAATCGAAGACCGCCAGCCGGCCGTCTCGCACGCGGGTGTTCCAGGGAGCGAAGTCGCCATGCCAGAAGCCGCACGCCACCGTAACGTTTCCCAATTCGCGGCGGGCCGCCGCCAGGGTCGCTCTTCCCAACTGCTGCCATCGCAGGTCGCAGCGCCAGGTGACCTCTTTCCAACGTGCGCCAACTTCTTCAACGACTTGCAGCCCGGGCTTGTCCACGCGCCGGATGGCGGCCAGCTTTTCGAGAAACTCCACGTGCATGCCGGACAGGTCCGCCGCTCCGGGTCGGCCTTCCAGCGGCGACTGGAACAACATATAGTTGTTTTGCCAATCGCCCGCATAGAGCACGCGCGGCGCGTAAGGCCGCAAAGCGGCGAGATCTTCGAGTACGCCGGCCTCATGGCGCACGCGCTCGCCTGCCGGCTTGGTCAGGCCCAGCTTGACATACCCCAGGGTTTCGCCGCAGGCCCGCATCACTTGAATGGTGAGCTTACGATACTTGCCCGGCGCGGCGAGCGACATGGCGAACGCCGGGTTGCGCTCTCCAGTCACGTTGGTAACCAGGGCCTTTAACCCTACCGGCTCGCCGACATGCAGCGAGTGCATGGCCCAACCGCTCCAGCCCGTTTTGACGATCTGCGCGAGCATGCCCTTCCGTATCCGCGCGCCCAGCCCGTAGGGGGTGTAGACCTGAAAGCCTTCCAGCGTCGTGCGGCTGTCCCCGAGGGGGAGCAAATAGCGCGGGTCCTGACGCGAGGGCAGCACTGCAAAGCGATAGCGCATAGGATCGCCCTGCGCCGTGCGGCGGCCGGCGAAACACTCCAGGGCTGCTTCCAACGCTGCGCTCATAAGAAGGCTCTGTGGACAGCTAACTCACTGCTTCGAAATATCGTCGGCTTGGAGCGATCCGATTACAATTATTCAGGGGCGTTATACCTCAAGTCAATTCGTCCGCTCTCGGATGGGGGCCTAAGAGTTTTCTTAGGAGGTTCGCGATATCTATTTATTTTCATCAAGTTGCCCATGATGTGCGGGTACATCCGGTGGTTAGAAGTACTAAAGCAGGCCTCGCCTGCTGTACGACACAATAGTGAAAATCCTAAGGCGTATTCGCAGAACACTTAGGAGGTAGACTGATGCCTCCCGGCGATATTGGCACACGTATCTTTGAAAATGCGCAGACCGGCCTGCTGCTGTTGGAAGCGGCAACCGGAAGGATACTGGAGGCCAATGCCGCATTGCTGCATATCGCCGAATCGCGCCGCGGGGGCCGAGATGCACGCACACTTGCTGGCCGGCGGCACGGTCTGGGACGGGGAGTTGCCACTCCAGGCCGCCGGCGGGCGTCTGCTGCTGCTGGACGTAAGCGGCCACGCGGCGGACGGCCTGATTCAGTTGGAAGTGCGGGATGCCACCGGCCGCGAACAGGCGCATCTCGCCGAGCGGATTGCGGTGCAGCGTCGGCTGGCCGCGCGGACCGCCGTCGAATTTCAAAACGTGCATCGCGCGCTGCGGACCATGGGCGAGTTGCTGCTGATCGGCGCGGGACAGGGCCGGCCGGTGCTTGACGAATTGGAAGAGGTCCAGCAGGCCGCCGAACGGGCCAGTGCCATAGCCGAATACTTGCAGGCTTTCAGCGGAGGCAGCGCACCGCAGATCCGGCCGGTCACTCTCAACGACCTGGTACAAGGAACGCTGCCCTGTTTGCGGCGGCTATTCGGGCGCGATGTCGAAATTGTCTCCGACTTGAGCCCCGATGTGCCGCCCGTCATGGCCGATCCTGCGCAGTTGCGGCATATCATTTTGACGCTGGCCGCCAATTCGCGCGATGCCATGTCACGCCGGGGAACCTTTTGCCTGCAGACCGCCTACCAGCCGACAGGGACGGCCGAGTTGGACAGAATCGACCCGCTTGGCGGTCCGTACGGGATGCTGGCAGTGAACGATAGCGGACCGGGCTTTGACGCTGGTGGGAGCAGCATTCCCTGCCCCACCAGTGACGCTGGCGGATCGTTTGCCGGGTAACGCTACCATTCTTTTGGTAGAAGCCCATGACGGAATGCGTACCGTCATGGCGAACGTGTTGAAAAAGCGCGGCTACCGCGTGGCATTCCCAAGAAGCGTTGCGGATCGCTAAGGGCGCATGGACCAACCGGATCTCCTGATCAGCCGGCCAGAGTCGGCACTGGCCATGAGGCTTGACGGGTATCCAACCGCGGTTGCGGGTTTGTATTTGGGAGGATATGCCCACGGCGCTGTCGCGCTGGAGCAAGCATTGCCGCCCCGGACCGCGATTTTGCGGAAGCCGTTCGAACCGGAGACCTTACTGGCAACGGTGTGAGTTGTTATCGCAACCCCTGTAGTCGCTTCAGCTCCAGAGCACGCATCAACGATTTCATCACTTTCATCACTCTGATCTTGACAGGGCCTGCTGGGAATGCCTAGGATCAAAGATGTATCCATCTAATGAAGGCTCGCAGTGAACCATACATGAAGTCCCAGGAGGTGGCGGACGTCCTGGGAATTACCAAGCGCACGTTGATGAACTGGTTGCGCACACAGAAGATCCAGGAGCCGGAGCGGAATCAGGCCAACCGTTACCGGCGCTGGACTGCCCAGGACGTAGAACGTATCCGGCAAACTATTGCGGAGAAACAACAGTGATCAGGCTTGTGATTTCGAACCAACGCGGCGGAGTAGCCAAAACCACCACCGCTACCACCTTGGCGCGCTTGTGGGCCGATGGGGGCCGTAAGGTTTTGCTGATCGATACCGATCCGCAGGGGTCAGTGGGAATGTCGCTGGGGCTGAAAGCCGACAAGTTCCTCCACCATTTTGTGGTCTACAACCACCTGTTCGAGAGCTGCCTGGTGCACGCCACTCCCAACATCGACGTGCTTTGCAGCAGCCGCGAAACCATTCAGGCGGAAGCTTCCCTGATGGGCGTGCCGGCACGGGAGATGTCCTTTTCCCTGCTCTTCTCCAAGGTGGACGAACCGTACGACATTGTGATCATCGACGTGGCCCCCTCCATCACGCTCATGCAGACCTGCGCGATGGTTTACGCGCAGCGCGTCCTGATTCCGGTCAGTATGGACACCCTCAGTTTGCAGGGCGCCGGCGCCTGCCTGGAAACTGCGCGTATGATGAACGAGTTGTTTCGCGTCAATGTTCGGCCGGTCGCCCTATTGCCCGTGATGGTGGACAGGCGATTCCAGCATACCGCCGTCATGATGAAGTCTCTGGAGGACCTCTCGGCGAAGTTTGCGATTCCCCTGCTCCCGGCCATCCGCACCGATGTAACCGTGGCCAAGTGCGGCCGGGCGCGGCAGTTTTTGGTGGATTACGAACCTAAGTGTAAGGCCATGGAAGACTACGAGATAGCGGGAACCCAGCTACTGGAGCTGCTCGATGAGCGAACCGGACAAAGAGAATCCGAAAGCGTCCAAACGGTCCAAGCGTAGACCGGCCATGGAGCCGCTCGGCTGGGACGAGATCGTCAGCCAGCCAGGCATGGGTGGATATCTCTCGTTCTTGAACGGCCCGATTCCCCTGCCCCATCTGCAGGGTTCAGCTACTGCGATTGCTTCGGATCCTGGGGTTGTTTCAGACCCTATTATTGAATCAGCCCCAGCTATTGCTTCAATCCCGGAAGTTATTCCAGACCCTGAAGTGCTATCGATCCCTGCTCTTCCTACAGTCTCAGGGACTTTACAGCCTGAAATAAGCCCTGATTCTACTCCAATCCCTGCAGCTATTTCATCCCCTGGGGTTGATACAACATCTGGTGTCGATAAAGGCCCTGATGTTTTATTGAGTTCGGTCCCTGGGGTTGTCTCAACCCCTGCGGCTCTTCCGGTCCAACGCCTCCGCATCCGCCGATGCGCCGCCACGCACGACGGTCATTCGCTCGGCGAGGAGGTACTTTATCAAGCCCTCTGGAAGGCGGCCCAGCCGGAAGCCGCCGAGACACGCACCATAGTGATTGGCTGGCGGGGTATGTCGCAACTCTGCCGTATGACTCCTAAGAACTGCAAAATCAATACGCAACGGCTGATCCGCAAGTTGGCTCTCGAGGTTCTTTCGCCGTATAATACGCCTGAATCGATCGGCACCACCTACCGTATTTACTCGGACCAAGTCATCCTCGAAAGGCGCCGCGAAGCGGGCCTCGAGTGGGTGGTGCGGAGCAGGGGAGTGGATTTCGTCGATCCTGCCACCGGAGTAAGCATTCTGCCCATCTGTGCACATACGTATCAAGCCGAGACCCCTCTGATATAATCAAAAAAAACTTGGGATTCCCGTCCAAAACCGCCACTTATCTTTCCTAAAAGGATTTCAGGGCAGGGCATTGGCCCACTCCAGCCATGCACATTTGCATTGTAGGTGGCATCTTCGACAAGCCTGCGGGCTACAGGGATCGACATTCCATCTCGCCCGAGACAGTGCTGGCGGACGGTCTGCGCCAGCGCGGCTGGCAGGTGACGCTGGCCGGTCATTCCGCTCCGCTGCCCCCTAGCTGCTTCGACCTCGTGCACGTGCATCACTTCGGGAGGGCGGCCTTGCGTCTGGCAGCCGCCACGGCCCGTCCACCCTTCGTTCTCACCACCCACGATCCATTCGCCATGAACGGGCTGCCCGTAGGCTGGCGGCGGCGCTTGACGGACGGTTTCGTGCTGCGCAAGGCCAATGCGATAGTGGCGCTCTCCAATGCCGAGCGCGATTTCCTGGCCCGCCGCCGGAGGATCCTGCCGGAGCACATCGCGGTAATTCCCAACGGCATCAGCACGTCGGTATTCGAGCGCACCTCCGCACCGGCCGAGCCCACCGACGATCTGCTGTTCGTGGGCCAACTCCAACCGTTTAAAGGTCTGGACTATTTGTTGAAGGCCTTGCCCGCCGTGCGCGCCGCCTGTCCGCGCGTCAAGCTGCGAGTGGTCTACCAGACCGGGGCGTTGCTCGACCGCTACCGGAAGCACGCGTCCCAGCTCGGACTGAACGGATGCGTCGAGTTCGCCGGGGCCAAGACGGCCGCCGGACTGGCCCAGCTTTATTCCAGCGCCACAGTAGTGATCTCGCCCAGTTTGGGCGAATGCCTGTCTACGGTGGTTCTGGAAGCCATGTGCTGCGGCGCGGCTGTGGTAGCCACCGACGTCGGCGGCATCCGCGAACAACTGGATGAGGAAAGCGGCGTCATCGTTCCGCCGCGCGACAGCGCCGCCCTGGCGGGCGCTATTTCCGCGTTGCTGGCCGATGCCACCCGCCGCCGCAGGCTGGGCGATGCGGCGTGCCGAAAGGCGCATTCCCAATTCACCGTGCGCCAGATGATCGACCGTCACGTACGGCTTTACGAAGAACTGCTGGAGACGCATGCGCGCGCTGCTTAATTGTTCCGACGCCGAGTTGTTGGATTTGGCGCAGACCATCTACGACATCCCGTCCTTGGCGGCCTGGCGGGCGGCTGAGCTGAAAGCATTGCGGCAATGCGCGTTCGCACGGCCCATACTGGAGATCGGTTGCGGCAACGGACGCTTTGCCTCGCTGCTGTTCCAACGGGTGGATTGGGGCATCGACCTGAATCCGCGCGAGATCGCGCTGTGCGGCGGGCGAAATGGGCTCTACGGACGCCTCTCGGCGATGGATGCGCGCAGGCTGGAGTTCGCGGATGGAGTCTTCGCCACGGTCTTCGCCAACTGCGTCATGGAGCACATCCCGGATTTGGCGCGGGTGCTGGCCGAGTGCCGGCGCGTCCTGCGGCCGGAAGGCGCGCTCATCGCGACGGTCCCGCTGATCGAGATGAACCGGCACCTGCTGCTCTCGAGCGCCTGGTATGCGCGTGCGCGCGCCAGGCAGTTGCAACATCTGAATCTGTTGACCGAGGCGGCCTGGGTCGCGGCTTTATCTAAAGCCGGATTTGCGACCGTCCGGACCACGCCCTACCTATCGGCCCGCATGTGCGAGCTCTGGGATCGCGTGGATGGCCCGCTGTGCATGGGCGCGGGTCCGGTGACGCTGGGCAGGGCCTACCGCTGGGGGCTGCGGCTCCTGCCCACTCCCATGCAAAGCAAGCTGAATCGTCAATGGCAACACTACTTTATAAACGCGCTGCAGCAGCATCCGGTGGAAACGCCTTGTGCGATGTTGATCGAGGCCCTGGTACCCTCCAGGCTGGGCAGCTCGGCGCCACCGCCCGCAACATAGGGCTCGTCCTGGGCGGACAGGCCGGCCTTTCGGCCAGCCGTTTCGCCGCATTGCTGCTGGTATCGCACCTGGTGGCGCCCGCGCGTTTTGACGAATGCGCCATTTACGCCTCGAGCAGCCTGGTGGTGGGCAACCTGTGCGAACTGGGCATCAACATCTCCTGCCTGAAGTTCGCCGCCGGCGCGACGGGCGCCGACTGGTTGCGCACAGTTTCGCGCTTCTTGCTGCTGCGTCTGGCGCTCACCGCGGGGGTCATCGCCGCCGTATTCCTTTGCGCGCCGTTGGCCGGCGCCAGGCTGTTGCGGCATCCGGAGTACGCCACCGCGCTGCGCCTGGCATGCGGCAGCGCAGCGGTAGCGTCGCTATCGTCTTTCTGCCTGATGTTGTTGCAGTCGCGGGTCCGCTTCGCACGCATGGCGTGGCTGAGCGCGGCCGCTGCCATCCTGCAGATTCTGCCGGTGCTGCTGGTGCTGCGCGGCTTGTGCTCCGGGGTGGCCGGCCTGTTCGCCGGGGACGTGCTCAGCCGGTTGTGGATTGTCGCCGCTAATTTGAGCCTGCTGACAGCGGTACTGGCAGCGGCCCGGCAACCCGGTGCGCGGCCGGATTGGAAGCCCATCGCCGTATTCGCCAATTGGATCACGATGTCCACCGTGATCGGCTCGCTTTACAGCTACATTCCGTCCATCGCGCTGTCGCGCTGGGCGGCGGCATCGGCACTCGGAACGTATAGCTTGGGCATGTCGTTGAGCGGCGGGTTCGGGCTCTTGATCAACACCACCAGCACAGTCCTTTTGCCGGAAGCGGTAGCCGCAACTACCCTGGAGCGCCGCCGCGGCTATTTACGGACCTATTTGCCGGCAGCCGCTGTGCTGGCCGTGGCGCTGCTGGTCCCTACCTGGCTCGGCGGACCCCTTGCCGCGCACCTGTTCCCCACCGCCATGCGGGGCGCAGTGCGCGTCTTCCAACTGCTGGCGACAGCGCACATTGCGCTGCTGATAGCCAATCCGGTGCAATTCCTGCTTTACGGCGCGGGACGCCCGGAATGGTGTACGGCATCCGACGCTGTGATCACGCTGCTGTTCGGCGCGATGGCCGTGTGGCTGGCGCCGTCGTATGGCGCGATCGGCGTGGCCTGGGCGTTGCTGATCGCGCAGACGGGCGTCAAAGCCGCGCTGGCCACCGGCCTGGGTACAGCAGGCTGGGGGCTGGGCGCGCGATGAGGATGACGGTCATAGTGACCCTGGTCCTGGTGGCCGCGGCGGTACACCTGGGCAATGCATCGCCGGCAGGGGCGAGCGCTTATCTGTTCTTCGCCACGCTGTTGCTGTCTTTCGGCATTTACAGCCGGGGAATGCGGCATCAGAACTACTGGCTGAGCCTGACCGGACTCGTGGAAGCCTGGTTCATCTTCGATTACTGCCTCTATGGAACCGCGGTATCGGTGCTGCAGCGGAGCAAGACGCCGTTGCCTGGCACGATGGACGAAGCTTATTCGCGCACCTACCTGGTGGGCGCCGTCGCGTTTCTAGCGTTCGCCTGCGGCGCCCATGCCGGCTTTGCCCGCTCGCGTATCAGCCGCGGTGCGCGCAGCGCCGTAGTGACGTTGATCGTCGCTATCCGGGCGCGCCGGCATGCGTTTCGCCGCGAGCGGCTGCAGCGCGCCGTGTTCCTCTTGTTTACCATCGCCGGAGTATTGAGTATCGTGGTGCTGCTGCTCGATCCCGAGAGCCAGCAGCAGCTTTTCTACGAGCATGTCGGGTTGCTGCCGCGCGAGGGCATGGGCCGGTACGCCTCCTTGTTCTTCATGCTGCCTACCACTGCCGTGGGGCTTTGGTATCTCTCCAAGCCAAAGCGGTACTCCCGAATACTGATCATGGCCGGTTTGTTTCTGATTGCCGCCCTCCACCTCGGCTGCGGCCGACGTTTGATGTGGGCCGGCACCATGCTGTTGGTCTTTCACCTGTGCAAAGTGCGCGGCATCTTCACGCTGCGGGCGCGATACCTGGTGGTGGCCATACCGCTGGTGCTGCTGGTATCGCTTTGGATGGAGGCCACCAAGAACATCGGCTGGTATTCAGCGGCCGGCGCCATTGATATCGGTGCGCTCGCCGACGGCGACAAGGTTTTCGACATGGTGGACAACTCCGTCGGCCGGTTCGATACCACGGCGGCGCTGATCGTCAATCGCGAGTCGCAGCCTTATTACTATGGCGAAACCTTTCTGATGGCGCCCTTGCAGGTGCTGCCGGTCTCGGCAGGATTCGAGCGATCCCGCGGGGTGCGCGAAGAACTGGGCGAGTTGATCTATGGCGCATTCGACCAGGGACTGGTTTCGCAGGAAGCGTCCCTGGTCGGCGAGTTGTACGCCAATTTCGGCTATTTCGGCGAGCTGGCGGGGTTTCTGTTGGTGGGGTTCGGCGCGGCATTCCTGGATGGGCGGTGCCACCATAACCGGCATCCGATCGTGGCGCTGGGCTACGGATTGTGCCTGTTTCGCGCCGTGCATCAACTGGCCACGGCCTCCACGTCGTGGTTCCCGCTCACGTTCCTGGCATTCGCGCCTTGGCTCTGTGCGATCGTGGTGGCGCAAGTGAATTGGAGGTCCCGGCCGTGATCGTCCACGTAGGACCTTCCCACATGCCGCTGCCGGCGCGGTTAGGGGGCGCAGTAGAACGGCGCATGATGGAGCTGGCCGAGGCGCAGGCTCGCGCGGGTGAGCAGGTCATCGTGTATTCCGGCGGCCCGGAGACAGGTTGGCGGGATTGTCGCGGCGTCTCGATTCGTTATTTGAGCGGATCGCGGGCAGAGTTTGGGCTGCGCTTCGTACAAGATGTCGTCCGGCGCACGCCAAGCGTGATTCACGTACACAACCGCGCGGAGATTGCGTGGCTGGCGAAGAGCGCCGGGCTGGGTCCCGCGGTGCTGAGCTGCGATTACCATTTCGAGCCCTGGCGGCGGTTTGCGCACTTGCGCAAGGTCAGCAAAGCGGTGTGGCGGAGATGTCTGCTGGCGTGCGACCGCGTCGCGCCGGTTTCGGACCATTGTCGTGAGATGTACCACGCGTATTGGAATTTGCCCAACAGCAAGTTGGCGCTGATCCCCAATGGCGTGGATTGCGCGCGCTTCCGTCCGAACGCAACCTTGCGAGCGGAATGGCGGACGCGCCTGGGCCTCGACGGACGCCCAATGATTCTGTATGTAGGCCGGCTGTGCCAGCAGAAGGGCACCGACCTGCTGATAGCCGCCTACCGCACGTTGAGGCAACCGGCCGTGCTGGTGGTGGCGGGTCCGTGCGAGCGGTTCGGCCAGACGCAACTCGGCCCACTCGTTGCCCAGGTTCAGGAAGCCGGCGGCATCTATCTACCCCCACTCGACGACGCCGATATGCCGGGAATCTACAATGCTTGCGACGTCTTCGTAATGCCCACGCGCGAACTGGAAATGTTCGGCATGGCGGCGGTGGAGGCGCAGGCCTGCGGCAAGCCGGTAGTCGCCAGCGATCATGGAGGTCTGCGGGAGACCGTACCGGAAACCGCGGGTCTGCGCTTCCGAACTGGAGATGCCGCGGACTTGGCCGCCCACCTGGTAACACTTTTGCACTCCGATTTGCTGGGCACGCTGGGAGCGGGCGCCCGCGAAAATGCGGCGCGCTACGACTGGACTCGTATCGCCCAGCGCTGCCAGGAGGTCTACGCCTCATTATGAGCACCCCACTGATAAGCATCGCCATGCCGTTTTACAACGCCGAGCGCACCATGAGGGCCTCTATCCGGTCTATCCTGACGCAAAGCCACTCAAACTGGGAACTGCTGCTTTGCGACGATGGCTCTACGGATGCGAGCCGCGACTTGGCGCGCGCGTTCGAGGACCCGCGCATTGTAGTGTGGGGCGACCAGCGGCGCCTCCAATTGGGAGCGCGCTTGAACGAATGCATCGATCGCGCCCGCGGCGAGTATATTGCGCGCATGGATGCAGACGATATTGCTTACCCCTGGCGCCTGGAAAGACAATTACGCTTTCTGGCGGATCGTCCGGATGTGGACCTGACTGGCGGCTGTGCCGTGGTTTTCGCCGACGGGGGCGCGCCCCTTGGCAAACGCAACTATCCAGCCGCGCACGCCGATATTGCCCGCAGGCCGCTCCATTGGTTCAAACTGATGCATCCCACTTTCATGGGAAAAACGTCTTGGTTCCGGCGCTACCGTTATCGCGCCGACGCCATCCGCTGCGAAGACATGGACCTGCTGTTTCGGGCCCGCGCGGGCAGCCGGTTTGCCAACCTCCCGGAGATCGTGCTGGGGTACCGGCAGGGTTCCCTCGATTTGCGGAAGTGCTTGCGCGGGCGCTGGATGTGGTTCCATTGTTCGGGGCGCTATTTGAGTGGCACCGAGCGTCTGCGGGTGGGAGCGTTGGAGGCATTCAAGAGCTGCTGGGACGTTTTAGCGGTCGCGGCGCACGCGGATGCCGCCTGGCTGCGCTCCCGCTATGGAGCCTTGACAGAGGAGGAATTGCGGGAATGGCGGCAAGTATGGGACTCGGTGTCTTAAACGCCACCACTACGCCCGGCGCCGTCGTCTGGCCCGCGCCGGACTACGGAACGGTAGCGGATAGCGCGCACTCTCTTTTCCTCTCTCGCGGTCTCGACGCCGCCAATCCGCTGGGCAAGTGGATCCGGCCCGGCATGACTGTGGTCGTCAAACCAAACTGGGTGAAGCATGAATTTGGCGCGACCGTTGGCCGGAACGTCTTATTCACGCACGCATCGCTGGTGCGCGTGCTCATCGATGCCGCGCTGACGGCGCTGGCGGGCCACGGGCGCGTTTTTGTGGCGGACGCCCCGCTGCAAGGCTGCGACTTCACCCGCTTCCGGCGCCAGAGCGGGCTGGCCGAAATGGAGAACGACTACGCGCGCGCACCGGTCGAGTTCCTGGATCTGCGCCAACAGTGGGCCGAGATCGACGATGCCAGCAGCTATGTACGCGGGGTGCATTCGCTCGCGGGCGACCCTAACGGCTATTCGCTCGTGGATCTGGGGGCGCGCAGCCGCCTCATGTGCTTCGGCGTAAATGCGCGCTTCGGGGTCACCGATTACAACGCCAGGCAGAGCCAGACTCCGCACTGCTACCCGGTCAGCAACACCGTGCTGAGCGCCGACGTGATCCTCAACGTCCCCAAGCTCAAGACCCACATGAAGACCGGCATGACCGGCGCCCTCAAGAATTTCATCGGCATCATAGGGTCGAAGGATTTTCTGCCCCACTTTCGCACCGGTTCTCCCCGCGCCGGAGGCGACGAATATCCCGACAAGAATTGGCTGAGCCGCGCCGCCAGTCCGGTGCGGGAGCTGCTGCAGACGCGCGCGCCATTGTGGCTCTGGAAGCTGGCGCGCGCGGGTGCCCAAGCGGCCGCGACGCCATTGATCCACGGCGGCGGCTGGCACGGCAACGATACGCTATGGCGCACCATACACGACCTGGTGGATATCGCGCGCAATTACGGTGTGGGCGGCGTTCCGCGGCAGCAGCCCCGCACGATCCTGACCCTTGTGGACGCCATCGTGGCGGGCGAAGATTGCGGCCCATTGAAACCGCGTCCCAGGCCCTGCGGACTACTGATATGGGGCGAAGACCCCGGGGTGGTGGACGTGGCCTGCGCCACCCTGATGGGTTTCGACTGGCGCAGGATTCCACTATTGAGCCATCTGTGCGATGCCGAGGCGCGAGTGTTCACCGCATTCGACGGGGAGACACCCATCGTGCCCGGCGGCCTTCGGCCCTTCGCAGCTCCGGTCGGCTGGGCCGGCGAGATTGAGGCGGCCCGGAAGGAGTAGACTTAAGTGCATGGCGACCTCCATCAGTGTCCCCGTCGAAGAGTATTTGCGGACCACCTACCGTCCCGATATGGAATACGTGGATGGGGAGCTTGTGGAGCGCCACGTGGGTGAACATAAGCACAGCCGCCTACAAACACTCATTGCGGGTATGCTCTTAGCGTTGGAGCGCTCTCGCCGGTTCCACGTTCTCACCGAGCAGCGGCTGCGCGTACTGGGAACGAAGCACCGGTACCGTATCCCGGATGTCTGCGTAATGGCGCTGCCTTACCACTCGGAGCCCGTACTGAGTACGCCGCCCCATCTCGTGATCGAAATCCTGTCTCCGGACGACGAGACGGCTGACACGCTGGGCAGAGTGGCCGACTTTCTACGATTCTGCGTCGCGCACATCTGGATTGCCAATCCGTATAAGCACACTCTGCAGGAAGCCGACCGCGACGGTATCCGCTATTGCACCGATCTGGTGGTAGAGACGGATTTGGTCGGCCGCGTGGATTTCAACGTCCTATTCACGAACGTCGATGAGGCGACGGAATAGATCATGCGGTCAAGGCGTCCCAAAGCTGAGGTCGACCAAAGACCAGGAGGTACTTCCTCTGGCGTTCCTAAACCGGACCTCGTTCGGCACCCGCAGCGTAATCCTGCTGACGCGGAGCGCTCTAGGTGCCTGTAGTACCAGATCGACGACGATAGAGTCCTCAAATCCAAACGCCACCGGTGCGCCCTGATACGTAATCGTCACTTCCGAGTTGTTAGGTCCTCCGGTTACCAAGAAGTCGCTTGGAGATAGCGTTCCGAAGCCGGCCGTCACGCCACTCGGAAGCCACCGGATTTGGCCGTCGCCCAAATCGAAATCCAGCCTAAAAGCGTCGCCGGGCAGCAATCGCTCTGTGCAATTGACGTTCGCGTTGACGATGGTGATGCGAACCGGGCCCACTTGCCCAACTTCGGCAACATCCGGCGACACACTGATGGCCGGTATGATGCGTCTCTCCAGAACGGTTTGCGAGTATGAGACGGCAGCGCTCGACAAGAGCCAAAGGGTCGTTCGTGCGACAAACGCTCCTGTGCGAATGTGTTTGGACATAGCGGTTAGAAATCTCCTGAAATTGTTTGGCGGATACTCTTGCGCGTCCACTCGATACAGTTCTTTGATCGGCCCGCCAGTCGGAACTCTGTAGATTGCACATCCTATGTGATCCTCTCGATTTCTCCGCGTATGCTTAACGGGTAAAAACTTCCGTAGTTTTCAGAGATAAAGCTCTTGTTCTCCCACTTATTCATTTCAAACACCGCATTTGAAATGCTGCAACAACTCTACTCCGCGTTTCCCATCTCTTTGCAGCATGCATGCGCAACCGTACAGGGCGCCCGATATCAACACTGGCGGTATGGCGGGATATTCCAGGATTACCTGGGACGGCTCCGGCGCACCGAGTACCTGCCCGCGGACGAATTGCGGCAACTACAAGCGGCCGAGCTCGACCGAATCCGCCAGTTTGTGGCTGTGCATGTGCCGCACTACAGGAAACACGGTCCGGACGCAATCACTAACAAAGATCAAATCCGGGAACGGCCCGAAGATTTTATCGCGGACACTTTCCCCCGGCGGGCGCTGATTCCATGGCATACCAGCGGCACCACAGGCAAGCCGCTCACCATTTACTACAGCCGCGAAGCCATGCAGAAGATGTGGGCTTTCGTGGAGCTATATCGGAATACGGCCGGCGTCGCCAAAGACGACCGGCGCGGACAATTCACCGGCAAGATGATTGTGCCACCGCGCCAATCCGCAGCGACGAAGATTTTCTGGCGGCGCGATTTGGCGAACCACGCGCTGTTGCTCTCGACCATCCATCTGCTGCCGGAGAATCTGCCGCACTACGCCGCGGTGCTGGAGCGCTTCCGGCCGGTGTATCTCTCCGGCTACCCCTCTTCGATGTACGTATTGGCGGAATACTACCGGGAGTCCGGCCGTCCCGCGCCTCGGCTGAAGGCTGCCCTCACTTCCGCGGAAACGCTTCTCGATCACCAGCGGCACGCCATAGAAGGAGCATTTGCGACGCGCGTCTTCGACCAGTATGGGCAAGCGGAGATGCAGAGCTTCTGGTACCAATGCGAAGCCGGCCGCATGCACGCGCATCCGCTGGCCGGCGTGACCGAGATCTTGCGTCCGGACGGGACCCCCGCGGCGCCAGGCGAGATGGGCGAAGTGGTCCTGACCGGCTTGGTGAACTACGCCATGCCGCTCATACGGTACCGAGTGGGCGATACCGCCCGCTTCGGCACCGATCGCTGTCCCTGTGGCCGCGGTATGCCGGTCATCGAGGAGATTGGCGGCCGGCTCGACGATTTTGTGTATACCCGCGAGCGCGGTTTTCTCGGGCGCCTGGATCCGGTATTGAAAGGCGTGCGCAACATCGTCGAAAGCCAACTCGAACAGGAGTCGCTGGATGTGTTGCGCGTGCGCTTCGTGCCTGCGGCGCGCTTCACCGCCGAAGATCTGCAAACGCTCGAAATCAATCTCCGTGCCCGGGTGGGGCGGAGCATCCATCTGGAGTTTGAATGTACCGATCGCATTCCACGCTCGGCGAACGGGAAATTCCGGTTCGTGATTTCACGCCTGGACCGGAACATCCCAAAGTCGTGCGGGTCATTACGCGGCTAAATATAGGCGGCCCGGCCATCCACACGCTGCTGCTCACGCGGGAGATGGCCGCGCTGGATTATCGCACCGTGCTGGTGGCGGGAAGCTGCGAGCCGCAAGACGGGGACATGAGTTACCTGTCTCAGACCGCCGTCTCGGTGCGCTGGGTGCCGGAGCTGTCGCGCTCCGTGCGGCCATGGCGCAATCTGAAGGCGCTCTGGCGATTGTGGCGGCTATTGCGGCGCGAGCGGCCCACCATCGTACACACCCATACCGCGATGGCCGGCTGCCTGGGACGCCTGGCGGCGGTGCTGAGCGGTGCGCCGATCGTGGTCCACACGTTTCACGGCAATAGCCTGAATGAGTATTTCTCGTGCTTCCAGGCAGGCGTCTTCCGGCGCATTGAACAACTCTTGGCGCGCTTCACCGATGCCCTGTGTGTGGTGTCGCCCCAACAGGCCAAGGAATTGAGCACGAGGTTTCACGTCGCCCCGGCGCACAAGTTTCACGTCGTGCCGCTTGGCCTCGAGCTGGACGATTATTTCGCGCTGCGTCCACCGGCCGGCACGGGGCCGCTGGCCGTGGGCTGGTTCGGCCGCATGGTTCCGGTGAAAAACATCGCGCTGCTGGCCGCCACCATTGAAAGCGCGCTCGAGCGCTGCCCGGACATACGCTTTGTGATCGCGGGCGATGGGCCGGAGCGCGCCGCGCTCACAGGCCTTCTCGATCGGTGTGGCGGGCGCGTGGAATGGCTGGGCTGGCAGAGGGACATCCTGCCGGCCATGGCGCGTTGCGATGTGCTGTTGCAAACTTCACGCAACGAAGGCACGCCGGTGGCGCTTATCCAGGGCATGGCGGCGGCCCGGCCGTTTGTCTCCACCGCCGTGGGTGGCGTGGTGGACATGGTTACGGGCAGCGCCGAGCGAGCGAACGACGGCGCGCGCTGGTATGCCAACGGCGTGTTGGCGGAGGCCGATGCCGACGCACTTGCTGGGGCACTACAGACGCTGGCGGAAAACCGGGCTTTGGTATCGCGCATGGGACTGGCTGGACGCGGCCTCGCGTCGCGGCGGTACCGCAAGGAAACGCTCGTGGGAAACGTGGATGCGTTGTACCGCGAATTGCTGAACAGGAAAGGTTTGGGGAGGAACTAAATGAACGTTTTGATTACCGGCGGGGCTGGGTTTATTGGATCGCATCTGGCGGAGCGCTGTCTGGCGGAGGGGTGGCGCGTGGCCGTTCTCGACGATCTTTCGACAGGCGCCTTTGAGAACATCGCCCATCTGAAGGCTAAGCCGGCATTTTCGTACCGCATCGATTCGGTCTTCAACGAACCCGTAATCGCCGAGATGGTGGACTCGGCCGATCTGGTTTTCCATCTGGCCGCGGCGGTCGGCGTAAAGCAGATCGTCAACAACCTGGTAAGCGCCATCCGAACCAATGTCGATGGCGCCGAGGTGGTGCTGCGCTACGCCGCCAAGAAGGGCAGGCCCGTCATGCTGGCGTCCACGTCGGAGGTCTACGGCAAAAGCACCCGCCTGCCGTTCCGCGAAAGCGATGATCTGGTGCTTGGTTCCACGAAAATCGGCCGCTGGAGCTATGCGGCTTCGAAGGCGCTGGATGAGTGCCTGGGGCTGGCCTATTGGAGCGAGCAGGACCTGCCCGTAACCGCCCTGCGCTTCTTCAATACGGTCGGGCCGCGTCAGACCGGCCGGTATGGGATGGTGCTGCCAACCTTCGTACGCCAGGCGCTGCGCGGCGAACCTTTGACCATACATGCGAGCGGCGAGCAGCGCCGCTGCTTTTCGTATGTAGGCGACGTGGTGGAGGCCCTGGTCCGCCTGGCGCAGACACAGGCAGCCGTCGGCGAAATCGTCAATATCGGCAACGATCAGGAGGTGACCATCAACGAGTTGGCGGCCCTGGTCAAACAGATAACCGGGTCGCCGTCGCCTCTGGAATATCAGACTTACGATCAAGCCTACGGCCCGGGATTCGAAGACATGGAGCGGCGCGTGCCTAGTCTCGAAAAGCTGGAAAGCCTGGTGCACTATCGACCCACGACTTCGCTCGACACCATCGTCCGGAGGGTAGTGGATTATGAATGGGTCCGGCAGATGCCGAAGCGGACTCTGGCGGTGGCGGTCTAAAGATGCTGATTCTCTTCACGGGTCTGTTATCGGCGCTGCTGACGCGGCTGCAAATCCGCGCCGATTCCCGGCTGGGACTCACCGCTGCGCCGCGTGCAGACCGCTGGCATTCCGTGCCTACACCCTCGAGCGGCGGACTGGCGATTTTCTTGAGCAGCGCGGCAGCCTACTGGCTGGTGTGTCCAGGGCGCTATCCCCGTATCGCGCTGGCCGCGGCGGCGCTCTGGCTCTTTGGATTTCTCGACGACCGCCTGCGTCTCCGGCCGGTGCTCAAGCTGGCCGTGCAGGTGGCGGCGGCCGGCTTTGTGGTTCTGGGGGGCGCGGTCTTTCCGGTGACTCCCTGGTATCTGACGAACGTGGCCCTGAACATGTTCTTCATCGTGATGATCACTAACGCCTTTAACCTGATCGACAATATGGACGGGCTGTGCGCCGGCGTGGTGGTCATTATTTGCCTGTTCCGCTCCTGGCTACTGCATTCGCAGGGATACCGGACGGATGCGGACTTGTGGGCCATCCTGGGAGCGGCTTTCGCCGGTTTCCTGCTTTTCAACTACCATCCCGCACGCATTTTCATGGGTGATTGCGGAAGCCTGCCAGCCGGCTTTGCGCTCGGCGCGCTGACGCTGGCGGGCCCGGCCCCGCACCAAGGTCTCGTGCTAACCGGCTTCTTCTATCCGGCCCTGACCTTTGCCTATCCGATTTTCGATACGGCGCTGGTGTCCGTTCTCCGCAAGCTCACCGGGCGGCCGATTTCGCTGGGAGGGCGCGACCACAGCTCGCACCGCCTAGCCTCGCTGGGGCTGGATCAGCGGCAGGTGGTCTGGATTCTGTGGCTGTTGACGGCTTTCGGGGCCAGCCTGGGGATCATGATTCATTTGATGCCCGATGCGCTATTCGCCGCCGGAGCGTTGCTGCTGGGTATGTTGGGTATGTTGGCGCTGTCCCTGGCGAAGTTGCCCGGTTATCCTTTGCCGGACCTGACGTGGCCGCGCCGCCGGGAGTTGGACGCGGAAGGCCCTGGCCAAGCGTGCCCGTAATTCGAGATACTGAAAAGAGTTGAAGGGAGCTTCTCAATGAACATCGAAATCCATAACCCGGAGCTTGAACAACGCGTCCGGGAACAAATTCAGCGCGGCCAGTTTCACAACGTGGATGATCTTCTCGAAAAAGCCCTTGATGCTCTTGAGGAAAAGGAAGCCGCCGTGGCGCCGTTGGCCCATTATGAAAGGCCCGCGGGCAGAAAGAGCTTGGTTGAGTTATTCGCGGAGTCGCCCTTAAAGGGGCTTGACCTGGATTTCAGCCGCAACAAATCCGGCGCCCGCCCGGTTGATCTTTCATGAACAGGGGTTTCCTGCTCAATACCAACGTCCCTTCCGAATTGACCCGCATTAAGCCCGATCCCCGCGTGGCGCGGTGGCTCGAAGCCGCTAACGACAACTTGCTTTATCTCAGCGTGATTAGCATCGGCGAGGTCTGCAAGGGATTCACCGTTCATCCCGAACAGCATCGCCGCGCCGGCTTGCGGCAGTGGCTCGATAACACGCTCCGCCCGTGGTTCGACGCCCGCATCTTGCCCGTGAGCGAAGCGATTACGGAAAGATGGGGCATACTCGAAGGGCAGCGGCAGTTGAAGGGGCAGCCCATCAACGCTCCTGACGGTTTGATTGCGGCGACGGCGCTTGAGCACAACCTTACCGTCGTCACGCGGAATGTGAATGATTTCGCCGGCCTTGGCGCCGAGATTCTCAATCCCTGGGAGACGTAGGCCCCCGGCTGTATTTCCTCCAGTTTACTCGTAGACCTCGCGGCGGTGTGAAATGCGCGTGATGCTGACCAGCTTCGCCGCGTCGTCGATGATGTAGACCACGCGCCAGTCACCGACCCGAACACGCCAGTGATCTTTGTAGCCTTTTAGTTTCTTGCATCCTGCGGGCCGGGGAACATCTGCCAACGCCAGGATCTTCCGGTCGATACGGGCGAACAGAGGGTCCCCGAGCGCATCCAATTCCCTCTGCGCCGACTGCTTGATCTCGAGAGAGTACTTAAGCACGCGGGCGGGTACGTTTCAGGCGGTTTGCGCGGTACTGCCCGTAAGGAATGCCCTTCTCCTTGCGGCGCGCTTCCGAAATCAGCCCGTCCGAGAAGTCCTCCCAGACGGCCCCGTGAGTTTTCAGGTCGATTAGAACGCCGACCTTGCGGCCCTTCTCATCTGTGACAAACTGGATTCCGGTCATGATTCTATTTTCCACCAGGTGACGGCACAGGCGCATTGTACATGTACCGCCGCGCCCCCGCAACCTACTGACCCTACCTCTTCCACCGTAAGCGTCTGACGAACCCAGGTGAGATTACGGGCGTCCGGCGGACCAACTGGCCGGAGTCAACTGGGCGACCTGACTGATGGTGCGGCGACCGAGTCCGGGGAGCACGGCGGCGAGATATTGTTTGACAGATACATCCAGCCGGCGGCACGACTCCACAACGGAAAGGATGGCTGCAACCTTCGGACCTGCCTTCACGCTTCCTACATGCAGCCAGTTCTTACGGCCGAGCGCGATGGGCCGCATCGAGTTCTCCGCTAAGTTGTTGGATAACTCCACCTCCTCGTACTCGAAGCAGCGTTCCAGTTTGGTCCACATGTTTAAGGTGTAGACGACAGCCTTACCCAACGCGCTCTGCGGCAGAATCTGTTTGGACAGAATGCGGCACTCCTGCTGAATCTCCTCCAGCCATTCGCGCGCGTGCTCGCGTCGAAACCCTAGCCGTTCCGCCGCCGTCATGCCCTTCTTGCGCGCCTCCCGGTCCACCAGAAAAAGCGCATCCATGCGGACCACCATCTTCACCGCATCGCCGTCGTTTGGCTGCACCTTCACGGCATCCACAAACTTGCGCCGGGCATGCGCCCAACAACCAACGTGCACCACCTTCGGCCCACCCACGCTGTCGTAGGCTTGGTACCCGTCGGTTTGCAGAATGCCTTCCCACTTGCCCAGGAACTTGAGCGGACCCTCGCGCCCGTGCCCCAGGCAAAAATCGAAAACCGTCTCGCCCCCCGGCTTGCCGTATTGCCATAAGTACGCTTGGTGATTGCTGCCGCGGCGATCGTGCATCTGCACTGGGACCGTGGTTTCGTCTACTTGTAAGTAGGTGCTCATCAGCAGAGCCTTGCGCATGGCCTGTACCACGGGTTCCAGCAATTCGCCCACCCGCATCACCCAGCCGTCCAGCGTGGCCCGCCCGATTTCCAGCCCGGTCTCGCGTTCCAGCATGGCCGCCTGCCGGTACAGCGGGAGGTGATCGCAGTACTTCGCCACGATGGTGTCGATCACCACCGCGTCACTCGCCAAACCCTTCTCCACAATCCGTGGCTCCAGCGGAGCCATCGTCACCGTGCCCTGCTGGCAAGCGTGGCAAGCCCGTTTCTCCCGCTTGGTGACCCGCACGTAGTAACGCGCCGGCTCCACATCCAGTTGCTCGCTTTCGTCGTAGCCGATCAGCGACATCTCGTGGCCGCATGCCACACACTGTTTTTCCTCGCAACGAATCAGCCGTTCCACACGGGGCAGATTCTCGGGTAAGCGCTCACGGCCCGGATGCGGCTTGCGTTCGCGGCGGGGCGCCTTTGTGATGGCCTCGCGTTTGGCCTCGGCCTCCACCTCGTCGGAAGTCGCGCTCGGTTCTTCGTCCGCCAGCAACTCCAGTTGCAGATTGCTCAGGGTTTCGCTGTGCGGTCCCAGCAGGTGAATCCGCCGCTGGCGCAAGCGTTCTTCCAGTACCTGGATTTTCAACTGCGCCCAGTGCAGTTCGCGCTCTAGTTGTGCGATGCGCAGTTGGGAATCGGCAAGGCTCACGGGAAGTTTTATCATAAGCGAAAAACCCCGTGAATGCGAGAGTTTTCTCGCACTCCACACCATTTTCTTCACAAAACACAAATAGATGGAAATGTTTTATGCGGCGGGCTCTTTGCGATACCAATTGCTCCTCGGCTGCGCTTGCGCCAAGTCCATTCCATTGATCAACAGGGCCAGTTCTTCGGGCCGCATGGACACCGTGCGGGCTTCTTTCGCTGCCGGCCAGCGGAAGCGGCCGCGCTCCAATCGCTTCGCACACACCCACAGTCCGCTGCCATCCCAAACCAGCGCCTTCAGACGTGTGTGCGTCCGATTCGTGAACAGGAAAAGATGTCCACTCAACGGGTCTTGGCCGAACTGATCGCGCACCAAGCCATACAAGCCCTCGAACCCTTTGCGCATGTCGACGGATTCGGCGGCCACATAGATCTTAGTCGCCGGACCCAGACCGAACATCTATATCGCCTCGGCAACGCGAATCAGCCGCGCCAACTCGGCATCGCCAAATGTCCAGCCGCTTTCGATTCGTCGTCCGTTGCCGAGAACCAGGACGAACCCTCGGCCTGGCTCGGCCGGCCGTTCCATCTTCACTCGGATCAGCCGCTGCTCAGTGCCGCTCTGCCGCCGAAGGTGACGGCTCAGAGTGCTGAGTGCAATACCTGCTTGTCGGCAGTACTCGATCTGCGTCAGTCCGCTGTTCCGATACTGTTCTACTAACTGTTCGATTTCTTCCGCGCTGCGTCGTCTCGCCATGCTGCTATCTCAGCAGCCCCAGCCCTGTTCCCTCAAGAGGGATTCGTCAGACGCTTACCTTCCACCGATCTTCTCTGGTGTGCAAAAAGGATCCGACACGACCTGGCTCCTGTGGGTACAATTCATTGGGCCTGGCCTGCTGCGCGCCGGTGCTGGAGTCCGCAAAAGGTGCCGCGGCCCAGAAGATGGAGTGGAACCAATCGTAACCGCTAACGTTCGGCAAAGCGATCCGGGCATCTTCTGTATCACCGAATCCATAAGCATCGTAAAGAGCCAGGATACTGTCTCCGCACTGCTGCGGTACGCCATTCTTCTCAAGCTTCGAGCGTTTAGACGACACCGCGTTCTGGATTAGCCGCGCAAGGTCGGCTTGCGCCTCTCCTTCCCATTTGGCGCCTGCGAACCCCCTTTTCGTCACGGTCTTTTGCTCGACTATACTGGTTTCCTCGACAGCGAATTTAGCCCCGTCGACATGCAACCAAAAATCAGGGGGATCGTGCTCTTGTTCTCTCCTAACCTGAACGTCTTGGTGACCACACCGTTTGAGGTACTCGATGAGCGCGTCGACGGAGACGCATTCATGGTCAATTTTATGAGCTTGTGACATGCCCTTTCCCTAGCCTCCATTGTAGCGAAACGCGCAGTCGAAACCGATGCTGCCCGGCCTGGCACAGGGACGCGCGGCCCGCCGCCAGAAAGCACCGCATGGGCACAACCTCCTCTTTAATTCGCGGCTGTGGGAAGACCCAACCCGGCTAGCCGTGCTTCAGCGAGGTTAATGTGAGCCTTCGCGCCATGCTTCGCCAGTAAGTGCAGGAGATTAGCGCCATTCAACAGTGTGATAGGCTTGCCATTGGCGAATTCGTAGGCGTCCGGTCCGTAGTCCGAAGTCGTGACCAGAATTCCCTTGGTTGCCCCTTCGTTCATCAACGTGCCGTAAAGATCCCGCACCGCCGACACTCCGACCGTGTGTGTATACCGCTTTGCCTGAATTACAATCTTTCCTCCCCGGATCGGGTCAGGATCGAAGGCGACCGCATCGACACCGCCATCTCGACTGGCCTGGGTCACCCGAACCTCTCCTCCTGAGGAAGTGAATTCCTTCTCAAAGATCTCGCGAATGAGGTGCTCGAAATCCTCCCAGTCCATCGCTGCGAGGTTGAATCCTTCGTTCAACTTCTCAGCAACTGCATACGAGGGAATGAATCGTTCGTCGTCACGGCGAAGATTGATGATCGGCGCCACTGGAGTGATGCTATGCAATTTGGAACTACCGACGCCTTTGAGTTGGCGGAAACACGCTCTCGGGTCAACCTTCGCAAGATTAAGTTCCCGAAGCGCTTCCCTGGAAGCCTGCACGGAAATAATGCACGCAGTGATCTCATTCCCCGTCCCTTTGTTGACAGCGGTGACAAATCCATTGAACACGACACCCGTCAAAGCCTTGGCCTGATCGGCCTCGAGCAGTTCATTCGATGTTCGCAACGCGATCTGGTAAACGAGATCGTCATATAGCTTCGCCAAGTTGGCCTCAGACAAGTGCTTCTCCGCAAAGGTGTCGCTGGATTGCACGTATTTCGCCTCGCACAGTGTTGGGATGGCGGAAGGAGCGGGAAGTTTGTAGTTGACTACCAACACTCCGGCATCGTGATTGAAGTCAAGGGCAAATTCCTTCGGCAGGCAATCAGGGTACTCAGAATTTGCCAGTACCATCGCGCAGTAGTCCGTGACCGCTGCCGGTTCCTTGCTCTCATACCGCGAATGAAAAACGTCGATGGCGTCGTGCTGTTCCGCCTGCTTGGACAGGAGTGCGGCTCGTTCCGATTCCCACTGCTCCACCGCCCGCGTGTGAGCTGATCTCAAATCAGCCAGTTCCCTCTTGTATGCCTCAAGCCTCGCAGCATGCTCCGCTATGACGCGATCCCGCTTGGCTTCCCACTCCCTTGTATCCGCCTCAAAAACCTTGGTCTTCTCCCTTCCCTTTTCTTCGCGACGGGACTTGATCAACTTGTCCAGCATGCCAAGCTTTGGCTGGTATTGCGGTGAACTGCGAGACGGGGCCTCGGGTATCGGGTCCTGCTCCGGCCGGGGAGGCCGCTTTGCGGCTGCCGGTATGGGCGTCGGGAACGGCGTCCTGTCCTTTAAGGCCTCCCAGTCAACTGCTTTGGAGTCAGCCAAAGAAGACGAGAGGACATCGCGCAGTGCTTGTAGCGCTCGTTGGCCCTCGGCGGTTTTATGCGCGGCCTCCTCCTTGCGGCGCTCAGCCATCGTCATCTGTTGGTCAGCGGCGACCTTTTTTGCCCATGCCTCGTTCCACTCAGCAGCCTGGAGAAACGCCTTCGCCTTCACGACTTCGCCGTCCGGCCCTCGAATGAGCCGGTGCTTGTGCAGTCCCTCATGATAAACTTCTAAAGAAACGGTGATAGAGCCTCGTGCGCTTTGGGTTACCTGTGGCTCGCCAAACTTAGTCGTCATCTCAAGCCCGTGCGGGTCCTTGAGGTTAACGTCTATCTTTTGACCACAGCCGGGGCAGGTCACGCTCGGGTTATCCTGAAGCCGTCGAAGCGTCTCTTGGAACTTGCGGCCACAATCGGGACACGTGAGATCGAACGAAATGGATGCCACGACTGATTATCCTCTAGCATGTGGTACCATACAACGCGCTGCACGTCTACGCCATCGAAAACCTCTCAACTTCGCTCTGACCCCCGCGCCGACGCAGCAAAGGTGAACACGGTCAGCATGATCAACGTGCGATTCGCGCAAGTCGACCACACCGCTTTGCACGCATCGCGTAGTCGTTCGGCCGCCAGCGGGTTCTCCTGGGTATGCCAGCATGTCGCGTAAGGTGAATACCAGCGGGCAAGCCTCGCTTTCCTGGTACTAACCAGGCCTTATTGGCCCGCATTCGCTTGATTCTACAGCGCCTTTTGTGTTAGCTTCAAAGACACCAAGCGCAATCTGTAGAACCCCATGGAAGCCGCATGCAGCCGAACGACGGCGTCACCACGCTGAATCATCTTTTCTTCCACCATCTGGACCATTACCGCTTCGACCGGCTGCTGAGTTACCAAAACCGCGGCGAGCTAATGATTTGGTCCACGGAGCGTTTCTCGCACGCTGTCTTCGCGCTGCGACAGTTCGCGCTCGGCTCCGGTCTGGAGCCCGGCGATCGGGTGGCGGTGTTCTCCGAGAACCGCCCGGAGTGGCACATCGCCGATTTTGCCCTGCTGCTTGCGCGACTGGTGGTGGTACCGGTTTACAACACGCTGTCGCCCTCGCAGATCGCCTACCTTTTGCGGCACAGCGGGTGCCGGGGAGCCATTATCGCGGGCGCAGCCCAATGGGAGATCCTACGGCCCCTCCTGCCGGAGGTGGCGGAACTGGAGACGATCGTGGCCATGGAAGAGACGCCCGGCGTCCCACTTTCCTTGCCGCGAATCGCTGGCGATGCGACCGCGTTTGACGAGCCGGCGGTGCGTCGTATCCGCGCAGAATCGCTGGCCGCCGCGCCACACGATCTGGCGACCGTCGTCTATACCTCAGGCACCACTGGCACGCCTAAGGGAGTCATGCTCTCGCACGGCAACATCGTGTCGGATCTGCGCGGCAGCCTGGCGCGCGTCCCTTCCGATACTGCCCATCAAGCTCTTTCGGTCCTGCCGCTGCCGCATGTTTTGGAGCGCACTCTCAGCTATGGCTACTTTCACGAAGGTGTGCGCATCGCTTACGGCGATCCTCACGACCTGAAAGAACTGCTGCCCATCCACCGGCCCGACATCATCGGGGTGGTGCCGCGGATCCTGGAAAAGGTGAAGGAAGCCGTAGAGGTCCAAATCGCGCAACTTGCACCGCACCGGCGCGCGATAGCCGGGAAGTTGGTCGTGGCCGCGGTAGCGCGCAAGCGGGCCGAAATGGGTGGACCGGCCGCAAGCTTGTCCCACAGGCTGTTGGCTCCCCTGGCCAACGTGCTGGTCTTTCCGAAGGTGCACCGCCAATTGTGGGGCCTCAAGTACTTTATCTCCGGCGGCGCCTGGCTCAACCCCGATGTGGAACTCTTCTTCCGCGCGGCGGGTTTCGACGTCCTGCAGGGCTATGGCATGACGGAAACCTCGCCGGTGATCACGCTCAATGAATTTCACCGGGAGAAGATTGGCTCCGTGGGCCCCGCGCTGCCTGGCGTAGAGGTGCGGATCGGCGAAGATGGCGAGATCCTTACGCGCGGGCCGCACACCATGCTCGGCTATTATAAGGACGAAGCCGCTACGCGCCAGATATTCGACCAGGACGGCTGGCTGCATACCGGCGACCTAGGCAACATGGGCGCCGATGGATACGTCACCATCACGGGCCGCCGCAAGGAGATCCTGGTTCTCTCAAATGGCAAGAATGTGGCCTGCGCACCCTTGGAACACGCGCTGCAGCGCAGCCTCTATATCCAGCAGGCGCTGATCGTCGGGGACGGCCGCAAGTTCGTCAGCGCCTTGATCGTAGCCCATCCGGAGAACGTGGCGCGCGTAGCCACCCAGCACGGGCTGGCCTTCGACAGCTTTGACGAATTGCTGCTGGCGGCGCCAGTGGTAGCGCTCTTCCGCCAGGAATTGACGGCCTTGCAATCCGAGTTCTCCTCGTTCGAGCAGGTCAAACGATTCTGCTTCCTGAATGAAGAGGCTTTGCTGGACACCGAACTGGTGACGCCCACGCAGAAAGTGCGTCGCTCGGTACTGGAGCGCAAGTACGCCGAATGGATCCGGCAGATGTACCACCAGGAAGATCCTTTAGTGATACCCAGGCCTGAACAGGCCGTGTCCGCCGGCAGTCATCAAACATAATGGAAGAGAGGCCGCATGCCCGAACCGACACTCGTTAAATGGAATGAAGAAACGATTCTGGAGCACCTGAAGAAGATCGCCAAGGAGCAGCTTAACCTGACGCCGGAACAGATCGAGGCGATTGGCCCCAGCGTCCCGCTGATGGACGCCCTGCAATTGGATTCGCTGGCGCAAGTGGTACTGGTGACCACCATTGAACAGGACTTCGGCTGCGCTTTCGGGCTGGAACAATGGCAGCAACTGGAAACCGTGCAAGACCTGGTGAAGATGATCGCCGGCCGGGTTTGCGAGCAGGAGCCGCAGGCATGAGTGCTCTAACGCTCAAGGGCGCCACGCTGCCAGAGATCCTGCTGAACCTGGAGACCTGTACCCGCTGGGGCGCGCGTTTCGTGGCGCCCAACGAGGAAGCCACTTTTTATCCCTACCAGGACGTGCTGCACCGCGCTCAGAAGGCCGCCGCGGCGCTGCAGGCGCGCGGGCTCCGGCCGGGTGACCGCGTGGCCCTGATCCTTTCCACGTCAATCGAGTTTTTCGATGCGCTGCTGGGCGTGCAGCTTGCCGGCGGCATTCCGGCCGCGCTCTATCCTCCGTTCCGGTTGGGGAAGCTCGACGAATACTTCGCCCGCTTGCGGAAGATGTTGACCAAGATCGGGGCGCGGCATCTGATTACCGAAGGCCGCATCCGGAAGCTGCTGGGTCCTGGGGTGGTGGGTGTAGAGTCGCTACGTGAAGTTCTGGAGGTCAAGGATCTGCAGGCGGGCGGCGGACGCTGGCAACCGGTGGACGTGGATCCGGAACAGCCCGCGTTTCTGCAATTCTCGTCCGGCACTACGGTCGAGCCGAAGGCGGTTATGGTGACGCACACCAATCTGCTGGCCAATCTGACCATGATGCAGCAGTGCCTGGTGTACCGCGGCGAGGATGAAATCGATAACGGCTGCGTGTGCTGGCTGCCGCTCTATCACGACATGGGGTTGGTAGGCTGCTTGTATCTGGGAATGTATTATCCGGGCACGGTGACCTACATGGGACCGGATACGTTTCTGGCCCGGCCGGCCATTTGGCTGCGCACGTTGTCGCGCTACAAATCTGCGATTTCGCCCGCGCCCCATTTTGCATACAGCTTGTGCGCCACCAAAATCAAGGACGAAGAGATGGAAGGGGTGGATCTTTCGCGCTGGCGGGCCGCTTTGAACGGCGCCGAGCCGATCGAATCCGACGGAGTCCAGCGCTTTACCGAACGCTTCGCGCGCTGGGGCTTCAAACCTACCGCCATGACGCCTGTTTACGGTCTGGCCGAAGCCGGATTGGGGGTCACCTTCACAGACCTCGACGATCTGCCGCGCTTCACCGAATTCAGCCGCGAGGGCTTGTGGAACGGCGGCACCGCGCACCTGGGATCCGGACGGCGCATTGTATCGGTCGGCCAGGCGCTTCCCGGTGTTGAGATGGCCATCTTCGACGACCAGGAGCAGCGCGTGCCGGACGGCCGCGTGGGGCGCATCTGGGTCAAGGGGCCGTCCATCACCAAGGGTTACTGGGAAAGCCCCGAGTTGACCGCCGCCATGATTCATGGCGAATGGCTCGACACGGGCGACCTGGGTTTCGTGCATGAAGGCGAACTCTACATCGCGGGACGCGCCAAGGACCTGATCATCATTCGCGGGCGCAACTACGCTCCGCAGGAGATGGAAGAGCTGCTGCTGGATGTGGAAGGCGTGCGCAAAGGCTGTACCGTGGCCGTGAGCACCATGATCGAAGGCGAAGGCGAGCAGCTCATCATTCTGGCGGAAAAAGACCCGCGCAGCAAGCGGCCCGAAGAAGAGGTGATCGCGGAGATCAACCACTGTATCCTGACGGGGCTTTCGCTCAAGCCGCGGGACGTGGAGTTATTGGATCCCGGCACGCTGCCGCGGACGTCCTCGGGCAAGCTGCGGCGCTCCGAGGCCCTGCGGCAATTCCTGGCGGGCGAGTTAGTGCCGCCGGAGAAAGTTAATGCGCTGAAGCTGTTGTTCGAGGTGGGTAAGTCGCAACTTGCGTGGGCCAAGTTCCGGGCGGAAAAGAAGTAAAGGGTTTGGCGCTTGCCAGAAATCCGCTTTTGGAGCTTCTTGGCCGTCAGCATGCCATTCGCTGCAAACGCGCCGCCGCCCAATCGTAGAGTTTCCGGTCCTGCTCCACCGACCGCAACAGGAGCGCTCCGACCTCGTCATCCGCGTGGATCCAGCTCAGATCGTCCCGGTATTCGGCCGACGTGTTCTCGACCGGCATGGGTCCCGGCGGAAAGTCCAGGCCTGCGGCCCGTGCCAGAGCCTCCAGTTTGGCCATACTCTCTTCCATCCGCTCCGTAATGCCTACGAAGAAAAACTCTTCCAGCGCGGTTTTAGAGGCCTCCAGGCGGTCCGCGGCCGCAGGAGCGTTATGGCGGCTGAAAAAGTTCACATTGTGATTCTCGCGGAAGGGGATGTCGCGGTCATTGGTGAGAAGCCATTTCGCAAACTCGCGCAACGTCAATTGAGGCGCGTCCGGCGGCACTGCCTCCAACAGGCTCTGCGACGTGATCGTCGAATGGTATTTCTTGAAATGCGTCATATAAGATACGAACTGCTCGACAGGATCGCGCAGAAACGTGACATACAACATCTTCCGCCCGGCCAACCAGCGCGGAAATGCGCGCACGTGGTGCGAACTGAAGCCGCAGATTTCCGGGTCTTGCAGCAAGTAGCTTCGCAGAGCCTCTTCGCCGTATACAAAGTAGGTGTCGTCGGCATAGAGCAGCAAATGTCTGGCGCCAAAGTGTCTCGTCAGTGCAACACGCAGCGACGTCCCGGCGCACTTGGGCACGTGAATGTGGGCCAGAACCGGATTGAGCGGCGCGTGGGCTTGTTCCACTCCGGCCTCTGCAAACGCGAACATTCTACGCGCGCCGTCCGGCGCTAACGCCATGGACTCGCACCGCACCGCCGGAGCATTCACCTCGCGAAAAGCCGCCTGAATTCGCTCGGGGGCGTCCGGCGTGTCCGCGAAGCCCACCACGAGCAGGCCTGGCTGGTTCAGGTGATCGCGTACCACCGCCTTTAAGACGCGAACGCACTCCGCGGACGGCGTGGCATACGCCCAACAGACCAGCACGTCAGCCTTGTCTGGCAACCAGGCCGTGGCAGGCGCGCGCGGAACTTCCAGTGCGGTAAACTTCCGGAACGGGACCTGCGCCTTCCTAAGAATCCGTTCCAGTTCTCCCGCCCAGGCGCCGATGCCGCAAACGTGATGCTCCGGGCTGAATTCGAAGTACGCTTCGATCCCTGCGATAAATGCGGCGTTGCATCCGGATATGCCGCCGCTGCGCGGCGTGACCCAATGGCCAGCTTCCCGCGGGAGCGCCAGATCCGTGCCCGCGTAGCGCACCTCCAGCTTGTTCCGGCCGGGCTTCAGATACGCGCCCGGATCCATTTCAAATCCTTTGCAGCCGTCGCCGACACCCGCGTTGCGCAAATCGTCGCGAAACTCCGCACAGCGAACCGTGGCGACCCTTGCCGAATTCACCAGGATGTCGACACACACCTGCCGCTCGTCGTCGACATCGTCGGCGGCCCAGCCGGAGATGCGCGTACCGGAGAGAGTATCTACACAACCGATTAAACCCATCTGGTGGCCAGCCTCAGTCTAAAGCCAGGCTGAAATCTTCTTTACGCCGAGCCAGGTTGGGGTTATAGTATGGGTCGTCGGCGATGTACTTGGCCCACTTGTTTTTCATGAATGCATCTTCCGCGGCGTCCGGGATCTTCTCTGCCTCCGTCTTGGTGGCCGACTCGTAGTGATACAACTTGGCATACGGTGTGTAGACATTTCGATAACCGAGCTCCAGCAGCTTCAGGCACAGGTCCACGTCCTGGAACGCCACCGCCAGATTGATCTCGTCGAATGCCCCGGCCTCGAAGAACTTGTCGCGCGCCAGCAACATGCACGCGGCTGTTACCGCGCTGCAGTTCCGGATTAGCTTGGGGAAGTCGAAATAATAATGTGGCAGTTCGGCGGGCAGGCCCTTGAAGGCATGGCTGCAATTGCCGTACAGGCCCATCACGACTCCCGCGTGCTGAATGGTATTGTTCGGATACCGCAACTGCGCACCGACGGCGCCGACCTTGGGGTGCTGGGCGTGTTCCAGCATGGCGGTCAGCCATTCGGATGTGATAATCGTGGTGTCGTCGTTTAGAAAAAGGATATAAGGCGACGTGGTGCCGCGGGCCGCCTCGTTATTCATGCGCGAGAAATTGAACGGCTTGCCGCGCCAATCGAAATAGCAAACCGGCGCTTTGCGCTGGATCAGACGGCTGGTGTATTCTTTCACGTGCGCAGACCGGGAGTTATCGATCAGTATGATTTCGTAGTTCTTGTAGTCCGTCTTCCCTAATACTTCCTCCACTGCCCGGAAGACGTTACGATGGCCGCCGGTCGGAATGAGTATGCTGACGTGCGGATCTCCTGCAATGGGGTAGCGGACCCGGTAGCGGCACGGGGCACTCTCCTCCACCTGTGCGCCGGGTGCATTTCTTTCCAGATATGCCGCCAACGCCCGTTGTCCATCGAGGCTGGCTTCGGGTTTTTCCACCAGCGCCTTGGCGGTGGAACCCGCTACCGCCCGCCAATGATAGAGCACCTTGGGTATGCGTTTGATCTTTTGCGTGTGTTCGCTGGCCCGCAGCAGGAAGTCATAGTCCTGGGCGCCGTGATAGTTCCCGTCTAACCCGCCGAGACGCTCCAGCAGCGAGCGTTTCAGCACCACGAAGTGACAAAGATAGTTGCAGGACCGGAACAGGTCCGGAGACCAATCGGGTTTGAAGAAGGCGTCGTAACGGCGGCCGTGTGCGTCGAGCTTGTCTTCGTCGGAATAATATAGATCGATGCCTGGGTCGTTATTGATGCTGTGCACAACTTCAGATAGCGCGAAGGGGGCGAGTTCATCGTCATGGTCCAAAAAGGCGGCATATTCTCCCGTACAGAGGCGTAGGGCTTCGTTGGTCGCGCCCGAAATGCCGCGATTCTCCGGCAGGGTCACAAGTCGAATGCGGGCATCGCGCTTGGCATATCCCTGCAGGAGAACCTCAAGCGCAGGATCGCGCGAACCGTCGTCGGCAAGGCAGAGTTCCCAATCCGGATAAGTTTGCTCGAGCACCGATTCGATGCAACGGGTCAGTAAGGCGACGGAAGTCTTGTATACGGGAACGGCGATGCCGATGCGCGGGCGCACGGCGAACTTGCCGGCATCCAGGCGCATCTGGCGCAAATCTTCGACGCCGGGTTCATTGCGGGCGATCCACGCGCCGTAGCCGGGAGGCGTCTGCCAGTCGATTAAGATGTTGCAGACCGCATCGCGCGTCTGCCCGCTGCGCGCGACAGCCGTCACGCGCACGGCGCACGGCCCCGCGGGCAAGTTGTTTGCGTCCCAAAAGAACCGATATCCGGACAGGCTGGAGTTGGGAATCTCCGGATGGCTGCGGGCCACGTCCGGCCGGGGTATGCCGTAGGATGCCGCAAAAGCTGGATTGTCGTTGATCCGGATCAGCACGCGATCGATCCCGGAGGCGGCCAGTGCCCACCCGCGCATTTCGACCACTTCCCGTGCGGGCAGCACGGCTCCGTCGGCGGGATGATCGCAAATCAACGCGAGAAACTCGTCGGGCGCGCTCTGTCGCGAAGAGCCCGCAGGGTGGACGGCGCCCTCGCGCTCCGGGGTCCATGAGGTCGAAGACGCGCCCCGCTTGGGTACGGCGGCGCGGCCGGTCAAGCGCAGCATCAACGCCCCGATGCTGCATAGCGCCTTCCAGATGCGGCTATCGTATATCCCTTGAATTGCGCGCTTGTTGGTGACCAGGCCGATCTCAAGATCGCGCATCCGCCCATCCAGATGCGCCTGGAATTCCAAGCGGCTTTGGACGCCGCCGATCTGTTCCCGGATCAGTTCCAGTTGTGCCGGTATTTGAGAGATCTGGGATTCGTCGATCTGTTTCCGGACGACCCGCTCCTGGGAAGTCCGGAGATCTTCGAGCCGTTCACGGATCCCTTCAAACTGGGCGGTCAACCGCGCGGCGAATTCGGTCTCCGCGCCAGTTCGCAGGGCGGCGGCCGCATCCAGCAACCGCGTTATCCGGGTCCGAGACCAGTCGGCTTCCTCTGGCGGGGCGGCCGGCGGTGGTTCTAGAAGGACGGCTTCCAGATCGCGCAGCGCGGTAACCGCCTCTTGCCACTTATCCTGGTAAAGGCGCGCATCGGCCAGTTCGTTCTCAAGGCGCCTATTCCGGGCAATACTCACGAGAAACTGACAGAAAGAAAGTACCTCCTGAACATCCGCGCTTTTGCCGGCAGATCCGAAGGAATCGCGCGCCCCTTCCAGGTCCGCGACGCTGCGGCGCTTGGAAAGCAGATATCCGGTGCGATATGCAGGACTGGCCCCAGCTTGCGCGGCGAATGCCTGGTTGAAACGGCGATTCAGTTCCAGGGCAAAATCCGTACCGGGCGTGCGTAGGCTGTAATACGTCAACATCAGAAACAGCCAGGTATCCGTGTTGCCCCGCTCGAAATCGATCCAGGAGTGTGGCGTGCGCGCAAAAATCTCCGCCACGCTGTTCCGGCCGGGCAGCATGTATTGCCGATGTCCGGACAAAGCCGGGACAACGCTCGCGGAAACTACGGATTCGGCCCACCGGTTACTCTCGGAGTCGAACGGATGCAGCAGATATAAACCGTCCCGGGTGACTCGAAGCAGTTCGGCCACAAAAACCGGCCGATCCTCCACGGGAACGTGGTCGAGCGTATCGATGGCACAGACCAAATCGAAAGCGCCATCGCGAAAAGGTAGCCGCACCCCGCTGGCTTGGACGTAATCCTGCAGCTCGGAACTGGAAACGATGTCCGCGACCAGCACACTCGCATCCGGGATCAGCAGTCCGGCCAGAGACGAAAACCCCGGCCAAAACGCGGCTCTGTGCCCGCCCACATCCAGGACTCTATACTTGGAGACAACCGGCCGAAACAGTTTCCCGATGTGCTCCAACAAGATGTATCGTTCGTACAAATCGAAAGATATTTCCTGTAAGCGTTGGGTGCGGGTCATTACATCCACTATCCGAGCGGCGGCCACCTGTCCAGCGGGGACCGAACGATCAAGTCTAACTCAATTTGGCCGAAGAACGCGGCCGTGCAGCGTGTGCTATACTCGGGGGTTTCCAAATGCAGCTCCGGCCATTGTGGCACGGCGAGTTTTTGTTTTTTCATCCAATTTGATCTCAAGGGACTTTAAGATCCGATACCGCAGCATGCCGCCGGGAATGCTTTTGCTGCTCCCGGTCAAACCCACTTCTCCGATCGTCTGCGAGAAACCATGCGCGTGATTGAATTGCACAACGTCTCCAAGAAATTTCCCCGGCACGCGGGGCAAATGCTGCTGCGCAATCATGTGACGCGGTTTTTTACCGGCCGGCGCGAAGACCCGTTCTTTGCCCTAAAGCGCGTCTCCTTTTCCGTGGAGCAGGGTGAAAGCCTGGCGGTGATTGGCAGCAATGGAGCCGGCAAGAGCACCTTGCTGGGCCTGGTGGCCGGCGTCTCGCAGCCCGACGAAGGCACTGTAGCGGTGCACGGGCAGTTAGCCGCTTTACTGGAGTTGGGATCGGGTTTTCATCCCGATCTCACCGGACGGGAGAATGTCCGGTTAAACGCCGCGTTACTGGGGCTGTCGCGCAGGCAGACGGCCGAGGCGTTCGAACGCATCGTGGATTTCTCGGGGATCCGCGAATTCATCGACGAGCCGCTGCGCACCTACTCCACCGGCATGGTTATGCGCCTGGCATTTTCCGTGGCGATCAACAGGGATCCCCAGATCTTGCTGGTCGACGAGATCCTGGCGGTGGGCGACGCCGCGTTTCAGGCCAAGTGCATCGCCAAGGTACACGAATTGCGGAGTTCCGGGAAGACTCTGCTGTGCGTATCGCATTCGAGCATGATCCGGCAATTGTGCGACCGCGCCATTTGGCTCGACCATGGCGAGTTGATCCTGAGCGGCAAGGTGGCGGAAGTGCTGGAAGCCTATGCGGGGCGGCAAACCGCTACCGCGTGATGTGAGGAAACCTGGCAGGAAACACCACACAGCTACGCCGGGCCATCGCGGAACTGCAGGAGCTGTTGCGCCATACGGATTCTCCGCCGTCACGGCAGGAACTCCAGGCGCTCGCGGGATTCCTGGAAGAGGCGCTGGCGCGCATCGAAGCCGGTGAAAAGCAGGCGGTTCGGCACTACGCCGAACTAGAGCGGCGGCTGCTGGACATAGAGGATAGCCGGTTCCTGCGCACTTTGCAGTGGCCCGGCAGGTTCTTGGGGGACTGGAAAGGGCGCCTGGGACAATTGCTCCTGCATTCTCCCCTGCATCCGCTTTATCTGAAGCTGGTGCACCCCCATCTTGCCGCGGACCGCTACCGGCAGTGGGTGGAAAGTGAACCGCCGCCGGGCGAGCGGATGCGCATCCGGCAACCGCTCATCAGCCTGATCCTGCCGGTACACAATCCCCAACGCAACTGGCTGGAAGCGGCGGTGGCCTCGGTCCTCGGCCAGACCTACGGCTGCTGGCAACTCTGTGTGTGCGACGATGCCTCCACACAAGATTGGGTGTCCACGTATTTCACCGCGCTGGTGTCCACCGAACCACGCATCCGCCTGGTACGTTCCGGCGAACGTCTGGGCATTGCGGGCGCTTTGAACCGGGCGTGCGAACTGGCCAGCGGGGAATACACCGGTTTTCTGGATCAGGACGATGTGCTGGCGCCGCACGCGCTCGATTGTGTGGCGCAAGCCGTCCAGGATGCAAAGGCCGATCTGTTATATAGCGACGAAGACTACCTGGACCACCAGGGCCGCCGGGTGCAGCCCATCTTCAAGCCCGCATTTTCTCCCGATCTGCTGCGATGCGGCATGTATTTAGGCCACCTGCTGGTGGTCCGTCGCCAAACACTGCGGGAGTTGGGCGGATTTCGCGCCGGGTATGACGGCAGCCAGGATTACGATCTGGCGCTGCGCCTGACTGCGCGGACGGCGGCGGTCCGGCACATTCCGCGGGTGCTCTATCACTGGCGTCAGCACGCGGATTCGACAGCTCTCCACGCGGCCGCCAAACCCTATACGCAAGCCGCGGGACTCAAGGCCGTTTCCGAAGCCGTAACGCGGCGCGACCCCCAGGCGGTGGCGACCGCGGGGGCCTTCCCCAATACCTATCGCGTCCGCTGGTCCGTGCCCGCCGACCTGCGCGCCAGCCTGATCGTTTGTTCGCGGAATGCGAAGCTCCTGAGGCGTTGCCTTGAGGCGATCGAGAGGCGCACCGCGCACACAAACCGGGAAATTGTGGTGGTCGCGCACCGCACCGGCGACATCGTGGCTATGGACCGGCTGCTGGATACTTGCGCCTGCCTACGCGTGCCTTACACCGGGCCATTCAACTTCGCGGCTATGAATAATCTGGGCGCCTGGCATGCCACTGGTGGCGTGTTGGTCTTTATGAACGACGATGTCGAGCCGCTCGACCCGGAATGGCTGACTGCCATGCTGGCGCATGCCAACCGCCGTGAGGTGGGCGCCGTGGGCGCGAAGCTGGTTTACCCGTCGGGCGCTATCCAACACGCCGGCATCGTGACCGGCATCATGGAGGGCGCCGGGCATCTGCATCGCAATACCTTCGGCTCTCCGTATTGGAACTGGCTGCCGTTCACCCGCAACGTCAGCGCCGTGACCGGCGCCTGTCTGGCGATCCGGCAGAGCGTTTTCGAGGAGCTGGGCGGCTTCGATGAATCGTTTCCGGTAAATTATAACGACGTGGACCTATGCCTGCGCGCGCGCCAAGCCGGCTACGAAGTGATCGTGGAACCGGCGGCCCTATTACGGCATTATGAGTGCCAATCGCGCCAGGCTGGCGTGCGGCTGGAAGAACGTTATCTTTTCGAGCAGCGCTGGGCCTCCTGGCTGGAGCACGGCGACCCCTTCTACAGTCCGCATCTGCGGCGCACACTGGAGGACGCCGGGTTGGAACTGCAGGACCTCTCGGAGCCGCCCGCATGGCGATAAGGGCATGGTTGGCCAAGCGCCAGACTCTCTCCGCCGCCCTCTTGCTCATCCTGGCACTGCATCTGGCATTTTTTCCGTTCATCTGGGGAAATAAGACTCTGCTCACTGCATCGCGCGGTCCCATCCCCAGCATCATGCCGAATGGCGCCTGGTACGGGGGCAACCAAGGACCTACCTTCTCCCGGGGCAACGATATGGGCGCCTCCGGCTGGCTGCAAGAGCCGGATGCGGCGCTGGTCCACTATGAATACTTCCACGAAAAACATTTGCCCCTGTGGAATCCTTATCAATCGTACGGGGCACCCCTGGCCGCGAACATGCAGTCGCAGCCGTTCAGCCCGCTCTTCCTTCTGTTTGCCCTGGATCCGGGGCCGCGCACTTTCAACTTCTTCGTCCTCATTCGCTTCTTCCTGACGGGCCTTTGTACTTATCTTTATTTGCGGCTTTTCCTGCCTTTCGTCCCTTCCATAGCAGGCGGGATTGCCTGCATGCTGTCGGGCTATTACATCTTCTTTTTCGACATGCCGCATTTGAGCGTGGACATTCTGGTTCCCGCTCTGTTTCTCGCCACCGAGCGCCTGTTTCGGAAGCAAAGTACCGGCAACGTGCTGTTGTCGATTACCGTCGCGTTCCTGTGCATTGTAGGCGGCATGCCGGAAAGCGCGCTGATGGTCCTGGCATTTGGCTACGCCTATTTCCTCTTCCGGCTGCTCGTGGATCCGGATACGGGCGCGGCGCGCATCGCTAAACTGAAGTACTTTGCCTTCGCTCAAGTGCTGGGGCTGGCGCTGGCGGCCTTTCTGCTGGTCCCGTTTTTCGAATTCATGGGGCTGGCCTTCGACTCGCATCAACTAGACAACGTGACATTTGTTTCCGGCCTGACGCACGACGTATTTGGTCTTTCATTTTTTACCTACCTCATACCTACACTGTTCGGACTTGCGTGGAGGCCGATCGGCCTCGGCCTTGGCGGATATAGCACTTTGCGGGGTTCGGTTGGCGTGGCGCAGGCCTTGTTTGCGATCGTGGCGGTAGGAGGTCTGGCCCGCGGATCGAAAAACCGCTTCCCGGGCGAGCGGCGCATAACGATCTTTTTCTTCGCATCGGCTTTAGCGATGGTCATGAAGCGGTATGGCGCGCCCGTAATCAACTCGATCGGGAATCTGCCGTTTTTCCAGCTTGTTTTGTTTACGAAGTACGAGGAGCCGTTGCTGGCCTTCGCGGTGGCCGTGTTGTGCGCTTGCGGCATGCATCAGGTCTTGACAGATGCGGTGAGCCGCCGCCGGTTGGTGGTATCGATCTCGATCGTCTTTGCGGTGCTAGCCGCGGCCCTGGCGTTGTCGCTGTTTCCGGTTCTGGCGGCAAAAGCAGCGCCGCATGTATTTTATATGAGCCTAGCAGGAGCCGGCGGCGTGCTATTCCTGGCTGCGCTCATGCTGCTGGGACCCTCCCGGCCCGCTTCCCAAAAGTGGTTGCCGGCCGCCCTGTTGATCCTATTGGCAGCGGAAATGGCCGCCAGCTACGTTGATCCGGTTTATTATTTCTTGAGCAGTTCGGCCGGCAACGACACCGATCCATACCGGGGAGCCCCCTATATCGACTATCTGAAGGCCGGAATGGGCGCTCACGAGCGCGTCTTTGGACGAGATGGCATCCTGCATCCGGACTGGGCGGGCAGTTTTCAGCTCGCTGATATTCGCGGCGTAGATGCCATGTATTACCGCAAGTACTTCGACTTTATCCGATTCTTCCTGCGGGAGGAGATACCGCCGCTGGCACGTGAGGATCTGGTGAACCGCTTCACCGGCCTCCGGTGGCTCCCCGTCGACAGCCCCATGAAGCGGCGCATGCTGCAACTCTCATCGGTGAAATACCTTTTGTCGCTGCAGCCGTACGGGCCGGAGCCGGGACGGGCAAAGGAGATTGTCCGGCAGAACGAGGGCCGGCTGGTGAAGGGACGGGAAAATCTGGTCGAAGTCCGGACATTTACTATTTCGGGAGAGACCCAGGCGGTTTTGTTTGAGCATCCCACGTACGAGCGGCTGCCGTTCCAGACTGCCATCACGCCCGCCAGCCGCGAATTCTCTTTCAACGTGGCCATGCAGCCCGCGGTCTATGACGGTTCCATGCCGCTGTGCGGAGACGGCGTGGAGTTCCGCCTGGAAATCCGCGACAGCTCCGGACGCATTCATCCGCTGTATTCCCGGTATATCGATCCCAAACACAACCTGGCCGAGCGCCGCTGGATTCCGGGGTCGGTGGATTTAAGCGCGTACCTGGGGCAGACCGTGGAGTTGCTGTTCACCACGATGCCGGGACCCACAGGGGACACTTGTGCGGCCTGGGCGGGTTGGGGCGATCCGCACTTCAACGGCGACGTGGCCTCACAGCCGGCGTTCCGGCAGGTGTACGACCATGAGGTCAAGATTTACGAATACTTCGACTATCTTCCACGCGCGGCTCTGTTTTCCAACGCGGAGTTGGCGCAGGACGATAAGGCGGCGTTGGCCAGACTAGCGGAGCCGTACCTGGACATATTCCAGACAGCGGTAGTTTCATCGACCGGTCTGGACCCCGCGGATGTGGCAGCCATCGGAAAACTCAACAGCCTGCCCCCCAGGCGGGTGCGCGCCGCCAGCATTCTGTCTTACAATTCGCAGGAAGTGAAGATCGATGCCACCGTTGAGCGGCCGGCCTTGCTGGTGCTGAACGACAGCGACTATCCCGGTTGGAAAGTGTACGTGGATGGACGGCGGTCGCGCTGGATCACGGCTAATTATCTATTTCGGGGCGTGCTGCTCGATCCGGGCAGGCATCTGGTGCGGTTCGCTTATGAGCCCGCTTCTTTTGCGGCTGGCGCGGCGATTTCGGGGGCCGGGCTCATCTGCCTGGCTGGATTTGTCGCTTGGCGGAAACTGGCCGCATGAAGATAGGCGCGTGGCTGGCCAAACGCCAGACTCTCTCCGCCGCACTCTTACTGGCTCTGGTGTTGCACCTGTGCTTTCTTCCATTCATTTGGGGAGACAAGACGCTGTTAGCGGGTTCGCGCGGCGTGACCAGCGTAATGCCCGGCGGCGCCTTCTACGGTGGAAGCCAAGGCCCCGCTATTTATAGAGGCAACGACATGGGCGCTTCCGCCTGGGTGATGGAGGCGGACGCCCCATTGGTGCACCATGAGTATCTAATCGAAAAACATCTGCCCCTCTGGAATCCTTACCAGGCCTACGGCGCGCCTTTGGCCGCGAACATGCAGTCGCAGCCGTTCAACCCTCTCTACGTTTTGTTCGCGCTCGATCCCGGACCCAGAACTTACAATCTGTTCATCCTATGCCGCCTCCTGATCGCGGGACTGTGCGCCTATCTTTATTTGCGCCTTTTTTTGCCTTTTGCGCCGGCGCTGGCGGGCGGACTAGTTTGCATGCTGTCGGGTTACCACATCTTGTTCTTCAATTTGCCGCACCTCAGCGTCGACATTCTCATCCCCGCGCTTTTCCTGTCTATCGAGCGCTTGCTGCGGCAGCAGAGCAACCGCAACCTTCTGTTAGCCATCGCCGTGATCTTCCTGTCTATCGCCGGTGGTATGCCGGAGAGCACTCTGCTGCTCCTGACTTTCGGCTACGCCTACTTCTTTTTCCAGCTCCTCAGCGACGGCGCGATCCGTTCCACGGCGCGCAGGCACATCGCTTACTTCGCTTCCGTGAATGTAATCGGCTTTGCTCTCGCCGCCTTTCTCCTGGCGCCCTTCCTGGAATTCCTGCGCATTGGATTCGATCTGCACCAGGTCAAAAACCTGGGGCACATCGGCGGCCTCGATCACGACCGCTTTGGCCTTTCCATTTTCACCTATGTGGTGCCCGCGCTGTTTGGGACCGCCTGGAAAACGATTGCGCCGGGCTTGGGCGGCTACGCCTCTCTGCGTGATTTTTTCGGTATTTTGGCAGCGTTGTTTGCACTGATCGCGGTGAGCGGATTGCCAGCCGCTTTCCCGCGCCGCTTTTCAGGCCAGCAGCGCCTTATCGTCTTTTTCCTCGGTTCGACGGCCGTTGTTCTTCTGAAGAGATACGGCGCACCGCTCATCAATTGGATCGGCTACCTCCCGTTCTACCAGTTGGTGCGGTATCAGAAATACGAGGAGCCCATTCTGGCATTCTCGGTTGCGGTGCTTTGCGCATTCGGCGTCGGCCAAGTGCTGGCGCAACAGGTAAGCCGCCGCCGTCTCGTGTTGTGCTTATTCGCCGCCTTTTTGACGTTGGTGGGGATCGCCGCCGGCACGCTTCCCGTGGTGCTGGCAGCCAATGCGGAGCCGCATGAATATTATCTGAGCCTGGAAGGAGCCGCCGCCGTTTTGTTCGTCGCCACCGTGCTGCTGCTGGGGTCTTCTGCATCCGAACGGGGCACGAGGAAGACCAACCGGCTGGCTGTCCCGCTGCTGGCGCTGCTGGCGTGCGAAATGGCCGGCAACTACATTTACCCGGTCTACTATTTGATGACCAGTTCCGCAACCGATGACGCCAACCCGTACCGGGGCGCACCCTACATCGGGTTTCTTAAGTCGAATATTGCGGCCGGCGAGCGCGTGTTTGGAAGAGACGGAATCTTGTATCCGAATTGGGCGGGCGGGTTTCAACTTGCCGATATCCGTGGCCTGGATGCGATGTATTACTGGAAGTACCTGCCCTTTGTACGCGCGTTCCTGCGCGACGAGGCGGCGCAGACTCCAGGCGGAGACCTCGTGGAGCGTTTCACCGGCGGCAATGAGCACACCTTCGACACCGCGCTGAAGCAACGGCTGTTGCAGCTTTCGTCGGTGAAATACCTTCTCTCCATGCGGCCCTTCGCGGCCGGCTCGCCCCTGATCCAGGACGTCATCCGGCAGAACACGGGACGGCTGTTGCCCGGACGGGAAAACCTGATCGAAGCCCGGACATTCACTGTTTCGGGAGAGACTAAGGCGGTTCTGTTCGAGCATCCTACTTACGAGCGGCTGCCGTTCAAGACAACCATCACGCCCGCCAGCCGCGAGTTCTCCTTCAGCGTGGCCATGCAGCCCGCGGTCTATGACGGTTCCATGCCGCTATGCGGAGACGGTGTGGAGTTCCGCCTGGAAATCCGCGACGGCGCCGGACGCATTCATCCGCTGTACTCCCGGTATATCGATCCCAAGCACAATCTGGCCGAGCGCCGCTGGATTCCCGGGTCGGTGGATTTGAACGCGTACCTGGGGCAGACCGTGGAATTACTGTTCACCACGATGCCGGGGCCCACAGGGGACACTTGTGCGGCCTGGGCGGGTTGGGGCGATCCGCATTTCAACGGCGACGTGGCCGCACAACCGGCGTTCCGGCAGGTGTACGACCAGGAGATCAAGATTTACGAAAACCCCGACTACCTTCCCCGCGCGGCCCTGTTTTTCAGCGTGGAGTTGGCGCAGGACGATAAGGCGGCGCTGGCCAGACTAGCGGAGCCGTCCCTGGATGTATTTCAGACGGCAGTAGTTTCGGCGACCAGTTTGGACGCCGCGGATGTGGCAGCAATAAGAGAACTCAACAGCCTGCCCCACGAAAGGGTGCGCGCCGCGAGAATCCTGTCCTACCACTCGCAGGAAGTGAGGATCTATGCCACCGTTGAGCGGCCGGCTTTGCTGGTGCTGAACGACAGCGACTATCCGGGCTGGAAAGTGTACGTGGATGGACGGCGGTCGCGCTGGCTCACGGCGAATTATCTTTTTCGGGGCGTACTGCTCGCGCCGGGAAGGCATCAGGTGCGGTTCGCTTACGAACCCGCTTCCTTTGCGGCGGGCGCGGCGATTTCCGGAGCGGGACTCATCTGTCTGGCTGGATTTCTCGCGTGGCGCAGGCCGCAGTCCTTTATGTGATCCCTGTGGTTGAAACCACCCCACGGGTCGATTACATCCCAGCCATCCGTTCAAATTTGGTGAAATCGTTGCCAATCGCCATGGCGAGGGCCAGCAGCCTCTGCAGCGCTTCGTTGGGCGTGGAGAATGTGATCGAAATGGCTCCTGGCGTTACCGAAACGCCATCGGGCAGATTCGCCAATTCCTGGTTGAGCACTGTGGTAGGCGCTTCCACCAGCACCTTCGGCTGAGCCAATGCCGCCTCCCGCAATCCTTCCAAAACCTGGGCGAGCCTTTGCCGACGCCGCCGTTCATAGTGCGCTTCGTCGCCGGACGCCAAGCGCCTCAAATGCGCGATCAGTTCCTCCCGATCGGCCACCCCGTTGGCCCCAACTTGGCGCGTCACGCAAGGCCGCAAGATTTGTTGGGCCCTTCTGGGACCAAGCTGGAGGAGAGCCTGGAGCGTCTGACGATCCACCCAGGGCCATGTGAGGTTATCCAGCTCGGCGATAACTTGTTCCAACCGCCCATACCACATGGGTTTATCGGGCACGGAATCAATTTAACACGATGACTGCGATTGTGCGCATCCGCGAAAAATAATCCACCATTCGCTTCTGATAAGACAACGTTATCAGAAGTATGATAAAATCGCGCATTGCCACCAAGCGCAGCGCTCCAAACGGTACCCGATATGAGCAGCCTAGCCTCTCTCGGGCAGCAGGCACAGGAATTTGCGGCAGCCGCCAAAGCCGGCAACACAGTGCGCGCTTACCAAGCCGATTGGAACGACTTTCGCCAGTGGTGCGCGGGACATCAATTGGCGTCTTTGCCCGCCGCGCCCGAAACAGTCGCCTTATACCTGACGGACCGCTCCGCGACGCTCAAAACATCCAGCCTTGCGCGGCGGCTTACGACCATCAACCGGGCGCATCAGGCGGCTGGCCAGCCATCGCCCGCCACCATGCAGAATGCCGTAGTCAGCGAGGTGTGGAAGGGAATTAAGCGCAGGAAGGGAACGGCTCAACATGGGAAGAAGCCGTTCCTGACGTCCGACCTCCGGCGCATCGTCGCGGAGCTGCCGCGGGATCTCCGCGGGCTGCGTGATCGCGCATTGCTGTTGGCCGGATTCGCGGGCGGCTTTCGCCGCTCGGAACTAGCCGCGCTGCGGGTCGAAGATCTCGAAACGACGCCGGACGGACTCATCCTGCGGCTCGGCCGCTCAAAGACCGACCAGGAGGGGCAGGGAAGAGCGGTGGCCTTGCCGTATGGTTCCGATCCGGAGACTTGTCCGGTGCAAGCGCTGCGCGCCTGGCTGGACCAGGCGGGAATCAAAGATGGGCCGTTGTTTCGCGCCATCGACCGCCGCGGCGGGGCGGGCAGCCAGGCGCTGCACCCGGATTCGGTCGCCTATCTGGTGAAGCGAGCCGCCGGGCGGGCCGGTTTCGAAACCATGGGGTATGCCGGCCACAGTCTGCGCGCGGGTTTGGCGACCCAGGCCGCCATGAACGGCGCCAGCGAGTGGGCCATCATGAAGCAGACCGGCCACCGCTCGCTGGCTACTGTGAGGAAATACATCCGCGAGGGTTCCCTGTTTCGCGACAACGCCGCCGCAAAGCTGGGCCTTTGAGGTTATGCCCGCTGGGGCGCGGGCTGCTCCGTTTTGGCCTCCGCGCCGACATGCCGCCCCACGAACTCCGCCAGTTCCGCAATCGAAAGATCGCGTTGCTTCTGGCCGATGTCCGCCAGCAGCTCGGCGAAGGGCATGGTGATCTGGTAGTGGTCTTGGAGAGCAGTGCATAGCACTACGGCGTCCAGCGACTCCATCCCCAGTCCGGTAAACAGCAGCGATTCCGGACCCACGGGGTCGGCATAGTCCCAATCCTGGCAGAGGTCCTGCACGGTTTTCAGAACATAAGCGAGAATCTCCGGCGATGCGGGCGTCATTTCAGGCTCCCAAACGCGTGGATCTGCACCCGCGGAGTGCCGGCGGGCAGGGCAATTTCCCTCCAGGGACCTTCGCCCATCGCCACTAGCGGATCGGATTGCGGACCCGCTTCGATTTCGCGCAGGGCCGCTTGCGCGCCGGCGTCGAGCGGCACCATTTGAATACCGCGCGAAAGAAACTGCTGCCGCACTTCTTCGGAAACCATGCCGCTGGATCCCCAGGGTCCCCAATTCATGGCCACCACGCGCACCGGCCACTTCGCGGAAAGTAGTACGGACAGGCCGTTCATGATGCCGTTGGCGGCGGCATAATCCGCCTGGGCGCGATTGCCGAAGGCCGCGGTGACGGATGACATCAGCAGCAGGCATTGCAGGCTTTCGGGGCGCAGTTTCCGGCTGAGCAAGAAGGCGGAATCGGCTTTGGTATGCACCACGCGGTCGAACGATTCCGGCGTTTTGTCTTTGATGAGTTTGTCTTCGATGATGCCGGCGCCGTGAACGACCACGTCCAGGCGGCCGTGCCCGGCGTAGATGCGATCGATCAACCCGCCAAAGGCGGCTTCGTTGCGCACATCGACGGAATGATACTCCACCTTGGCGCCGGCGCGGCGCAGGCTTTCGATGCTTTGTAAAATCTCGCGGTCTTTCAGCAGGCGCTGTAGAGCGGCCTCCACCGCGGCGGGTTTCACCGCAGTGGACGAAGCTCGCAACCGGGCTGTGAGGGCCGCTTTCAGGCGTGGCAGCTCGGTTATGCCCGCGGTGTCGGCGGGCTCGGCTCCGGAGGGCAGGGGCGACGCGCCGGCCAGAATCAGCGTCGGCTGATAGCGCTCGGCGAGCTGGCGGGCGATCTCGGCCGTCACGCCGCGGGCGCCGCCGGTCACCAGGAAGACCCAATCGCGTTGGATTTTTCGCGTGGCATCGCCCGCCAGGGGCGCGATCTGCGGCACCACGGTAAGGCGGCGGTCGCCGGGCAGGCCGACTTGCAGCGTATCGTCCGGCGAGGTCAGCTCATCGATGAGTTTTTGCCGCAGGATAGGGTTGGGGTCGGTGGGGTCCAGGTCCACGACTTTGCATAACACGCCGGTGAATTCCAGCGCCAGCGTCTTGGTGAAGTCGGCCACGGCAAAGTGCGTGGGAGAAAACGGTCCATTGGGCTGTAGGCCGAATGCTCCGCCGCGCGCCGTAATCGCGGCAAAAAGCGCGCCGCCCGCGCGGCCCGTCTGTTTGAGATCATTCTCGGCGGCGCGGGCCAGCGCATATAAACTGCGGACATCCAAGCGCACCAGGTCGCGCCATTCCGCGAAGGTCGACTGCAAGGCGGGCTGGCCGGCGCGCAACGGCAGCAGATGAATGATGGCGCCGATGGGGCCGACCTGTTGACGGATCGTGCCGATCAACGCCTCCACATGCGCCGAATCGGCGAGGTCGGTGGTGAATACGTCGCCCGCGCCGATGGTGGCATCCGGGCTATGGCGCAGCAGCAGGGCGCGTTCACCGTTGCGCTTCAACTCATCGGCCAGCGCGGAGGCGAGGCCGGTTTCATCGTCGGTAATCAAGCAGACGCGCCCGGCATAGTATTGTGGCTTCGATTGGCTGCGCGGCTTGTCGGTGGTGGTCAGGATGAAGCGCGGAACTTCGGCCGGGGGGGCTGCGGGGGCCGCAGGCGCTGGTTGCCCCACTGCGGCGGAGATGCGCTCGGCGATTTCACGCAGGGTACGGGCGCTCGTGAGCTTCTCCATTGCGGCCTGGATTTGGGCCTGCTCGGCAGGCGTGGAACGTTGCTGCAAAGCGGTCAGGATTTCGACGCGTTTGATCGAATCGATGCCCAGGTCGGCTTCAATGCCGGCGTCCAAGTCGAGCATGTCGGGTTCGTAGCCAGTGCGTTCGCTGGCGATTTTGACCAGATCGGCGAGGTAGTCGTGGCCGGCGGAAACGGGTGCGGCAACACCGCTCCCTGACGGTCGCGGCCCGGTAAGAACCGGGCCCGGCTCGGCAACACCGGCGATCAGATCCGCGATCTCACGCAGCGTGCGCGCGCTGGTGAGTTTGGTCATGATGACCTGCACGCTTTGCTGTTGTGCGGGCGTACCGAGTTTCTGCAGGGCGGTCAGGATTTCGACGCGCTTGATGGAGTCGATGCCCAGGTCGGCTTCGATACCGGCGTCGAGATCGAGCATCTCCGGCGGATAGCCGGTGCGCTCCGCGGCGACCGCGCGCAGTTCGGTGATGATGTCGCGGGCGCCACCGCTCCCTGACGGTCGCGGCTCGGTAACAGCCGGACCCGACTCGGAAACGCCGGCGATCAGGTCCGCGATTTCGCGTAGCGTGCGGGCGCTGGTGAGCTTGGTCATGATACCCTGCACGCTTTGCTGTTGTGCGGGTGTACCAGTTTCTGCAGGGCGGTCAGGATTTCGACGCGCTTGATGGAGTCGATGCCCAGGTCAGCTTCGATACCGGCGTCGAGATCGAGCATCTCCGGCGGATAGCCGGTGCGCTCCGCGGCTACGCGGCGGAGGTTTTCGATGAAGCTGAGGGCACCGCTCCCTGACGGTCGCGGCTCGGTAACTCGCGGCTCGGAAGCGAGTGGTGGCAGTGGCGCGGGCTTGGCAACGATTTGCGCGGCGACGGGCGGGGGTGGCAACGCGACCGAAACCGGACCGGCGGGCGCGCCCTGCAAGTACGCCGTCATGATGGTGGTTTGCGTCTGCAGCACCTGCTTCATGAGCTGCTGGAACTGCAGCATGACGGCATCGCTGGTAGTGGATGACGGAACGGACGCCGGCGCCGGCACCGCTGGAACCACCACGGGAGCCGACGGCGGAAGGGCGGAGCGCAAAACCAGATCGAGCGGTTTGACAATTTGCGGCGGCTGGCTGCGCGGGAAGGCTCTCAGACCGTTCACCATCCAACCGGTTTCGCGAGCGGCGGCTTCCGGCTGCGGCTCGCGGCCGCGAAGGAGTTGCGCTGCATCCACCGGCACGCCTTCGGCTGCCAATTGCGCCAGCGCGTTCAGCAATCCCACGAGCCCGTTGCGGTCGCTGTCGATTTGAATGAAGCGGGCATCCTTGCCATCCAGGATCTGACGCGCGAGGCCGGTGAGCACGCCCTTGGGCCCCACTTCCACGAACACGCGCGCGCCCTGCTCGTACATGGCGCGAATCTCGTCGACGAATTTCACGGGACGCACCAGATGGCTGGCGAGCAGCGCGGCGATTTCCCGGGGATCTTCCGGATATTGTCCGCCGAGGGTATTGGAGAAAACCGCCGCGCGGGGCTTGGCGAAGGTCTGCCGCGCCAGCACCTCGGCGAAGCGCTCGCGCGCCGGCTCCATCAGCGGCGAATGGAAAGCGCAGGCCACCGGGATTAGCTTCGCGGCCAGCCCTGCCGCTTCCAGCTTCTTGATGGCGGCTTCGACCGCGGCGTTCGCGCCCGAGATCACCGTCTGGCGCGGGCTGTTGTGATTGGCCAGCGTGATGCCTTGCATGCCGTCCAATGCCTTGGCGATGGCATCCGCATCGGCCGCCACGGCGGCCATGGTGCCCGCTTCAGCGTGGGTCGTATCTTTGATGGCGCGGCCCCGGGATTCGGAGAGCTCAAACAAGGCGCTATCGGAAATCACGCCGGCGGCGGCCAGCGCCACGTACTCGCCGTAGCTATGGCCGGCGGTCATGTCCGCGCGCACACCCAGCCGTTCGAGTGCGTGGCACAGCCCGATTTCGACCACGCCCAGCGCGGGTTGCGCAATCACCGTGTCGGTCAGTTCCAGGTTCTGCTGCTTTTCGACGTCGGGACTGAATGCGGGCGCCGGATAGATATATGCGCTGAGCTTCTTGGGAAAGCGCCCGGCGAGCGATTGTTCGGCCAGTTCCAGGCTGGCGCGGAGTTCGGGGAAGTGCAGCGCCAACTCGCGCAGCATGTGCGGTTTTTGAGAACCTTGGCCGGGGAAGAGAAATGCAACCTTGCCGCGCGGGGGACCGAAGGCCAGGTAGATGCCTTGCGGATCGTTGAGCGGTTGTTTCGATTCGAGCGCGGTTTTGGCTTTGGTTAATTTAGCCTGGAGGTCTTCGGGAGAGGTTGCCACTATGGCCAGGCGGGTTTGCGACGGCTGAGAGCCGTCGCGGCAGGCAGGAGTGCCTGCGCCACGAAGGTACAGCTCGGCGGGCCACTTCTCGGTTTGCGCGACATCCGCCGGATCTGTCAGATCGCCCTGAAACTCCTCCAACACGGCATGGAAGTTGGTGCCGCCAAAACCGAATGCGCTGACGCCGCCGCGGCGCGGTGTAGCGGCCGGCGGAATCCACGGCAGCGTTTCGGTGTTCACGAATATCGGCGTGCCGGGCTCGAGCAGCTTCGGATTCGGTTTCTCCACGTGCAGGGTGGGCGGCAGCGTTTTGTGATAGAGCGCCAGCGCCACCTTCATCAAACCCGTAACTCCCGCGGCGGACTTGGTGTGACCCACCATGGACTTCACCGATCCGATCGCGCAGCTTTGCGGCGTGGCTCCATCGGCCAGAAACACATCGGCCACAGCCGATAGCTCACTCGCGTCGCCCAGCGCAGTACCCGTGCCGTGCGCTTCAATCAGGCCGACGGTCGAAGGACGAATGCCCGCCCGTTCGTAGGCCCGCTGCAAGGCCAGGATCTGGCCCTCCAGCCGCGGCGCGGTCATGCTGCGGCCTTTACCGTCGCTCGATCCGGCCACGCCTTTGATGACCGCGTAAATGCGATCGCCATCGCGTTCGGCATCTTCCACGCGCTTCAGCACCATCATGCTGATGCCTTCGCTGATGGCGATGCCGTCGGCCGATTCATCGAATGTGCGGCAGCGGCCGCGGCCGGAGAGCGCCTGCGCCTTAGCGAAACACAAGTAGCCGAAGGGGCTCTGCGCCGTATCCACGCCGCCCACGATGGCCATGTCGCTCGAATGATCGGCCAGCTCGCGCGCGGCCAGATAAACGGCAGCCAGCGAAGAAGCGCAGGCGGCATCCACGCTGAAGTTCACGCCACCGAGGTCGAAGCGGTTGGCCACGCGGCCGGAAGCTACGTTCAGGAGCAAGCCGGCGAAGGAATCTTCGGTCCACTCCGGCAGCTCCTGCAACAACTCGGCGGGCGGTTTGGTGATGAACTGCTGGAGCATGGAGCGCACCGCATACTGAAGGCCGACGTCGCCCAGTCCGCCGCTGAGGCCCAGAATCACGGAAGTTTTCTGGCGCGGGAAATCGCGGTCGTGATAGCCGGCATCGCGCAACGCCTGGTCCACCGTGACCAGCGCCAGCAATTGCAGCGGGTCGATGGAGGGCAGCGCGGTGGGTGGAATGCCGTAGCGCATGGGATCGAACGGCACGGGGTCCAGGAAGCCGCCCCAGCGGGAGTGGATCTTGTCTTTGGCCTTGCGGTCGGGATCGTAATACAGGTCGATATTGAAGCGCTCCTTGGGGATGTCCCCGATGGCATCGACCTTGTTCAGGATATTTGCCCAGAAGGCGCGCACGTTGGGCGCTTTGGGAAGGAGGCAGCCCATGCCCACGATGGCGACGTCGAAAGGCTTGAGCGGGGGGGCGGTGTGCACGCGCGGACCGGAGAATGGCACGTCTAGTTGGGCGACTAGACGGGCGCCTTGATCGGCGATATCCGCGCCGGCCAGGATCGCGACGCGTACGGCCTTTTCCGCCAGGGGGGCGGCCAGAACCGCTGCCATGGCCGCGCCCCGCGCGTCGGCGATGCCGGAAAACGCGATGGGCTGAAGTTCGTTTGCAGCAGCGTCTATCGCAGCGTCGACAAAGCCGTCCACCACACGCATATCCGCACCGGCGCGGGCCAAAGGCTCCAGATGCGCGTGCTTCTTGGCCAGCTCGACGTGCTCGCGGACGGAATCGCGCAAGCCACGCACGATGGCGGGCAGGGTACGGAAGCGTTGCGCCAGGGCAGTCCAGGAAGCAGCTTCGGCGTCCAGCACCACACCGGCCGCACCACCCGCATACCAGGCAGCCGCCGAATGCAGGCCTATGCCGCCCGCTCCCCACACCGGAACTGGCGACGTCAGCAGTGTTTTGGAGACCACGCCATCGAAGCCCAAGTCGCCGGCCAAGGCGGCCTCTTCAGCGGTGGAGACTTCCAATAGCACGCGGCGCGAGTGCGCGCGCGCCAGCCGCAGCAGTTCCTTGTTTCGCTTGCGCCCGGCGGCGGCCACGATCGCGCATTCGGCTGCGGAGGCAAGCTCGGGCCGGCTGGAATTCAGCCTTACGCCGAACAGGGTCCCAGAGGATACTTGCCGGACATGCTCCGGCGCGTTCAGAATAAGAAACTCAAATTGCTCCGGCATTTATCGATTCTCTGCTAGCAGCCTGCTGTGACGGAATTATTGCAGAATTTCTACCGCTGCTTCGCCATGGAAGGGGGCGGCGGCGCCCAGTTTTCAGTATAGGGGCCGAACGTCCCTCGGCACCAGTATCTAAAGATTATAGACGGTTTCCGATGGGCTGTTCCATCTCAGATTGGCTGCGTAGCGGCCTACGCGGGTACTAGGGGGTTCAGCCGGCCGCCGTCAGTTGAGGCTTACCGCGAAGGTTCACAGTTTTGGCGCGATTGGGCGGAATTATGCAGAATTGTGCAGCGGGACAGGTTTGACAATCTGACCGAACGAACCCATTGTGTCTTTGTAATCAAATAGTTAACAATCAGCACGCCATGCCAAGGCGGGTTAAATCAGGCGTGGGTCGAACGTGAATCGGCGATCGCGAACCAGCCGCAACCGCTGCGCGTCGGGATGTTCAGGGTTGAGCACGAAATTGCTTTCTTCGGGGAGGATCGCGGAGGGCACCGCTAACAGACAAGAAGATCCCTGCTGCCGCCACTGGCCGCCAATGCGGCGCGTGGCGTTTTCATCTTGGTTCCAATTCGCTGGAAGTGTGGCAAGCTCTTCGACCTTGGTTTCCAAGACCGGTGCGGGGAACTCGAAGCGGGCGAGCCAGAGATCGCCGGGCAGCAAATCGGGATCGGTATGTGCCAGGCGTTCCAGCACCACGATGGCAGCCGATCCTCCAAAATAGACCACACGTTCTCCGAGGGCATGCCAGCGCCCGGCGGCGAGCAGGCCGCCAAGCCCATCCAGGCCGGGTCCATGCACGGCCCGGTACAGCCTCCACAGCGACGGCATCAATAGACAAAGCCGTACTGAATTTGGCGCAATTCCCGCTCGACCTGCTGTGTGCCAGCGTCGGTGTCGAGCAGTTCGAGGGGTAACTCGTTGGCAAGCGCCCGGCTGGGCCGCTTCAGCCATTGCGCAGCCTTTTCACCGTCGCCGAATACATCGACAGCCAGCGTGTAGATGCGACCGACCCGGGAAAGGCGATCCGAAGCAGCCGGGCTGAGCCGTTCCGAGAGCACATGCTTGCGCTGCATGGTCCGCTCGGAAACGCCCAGGATACGCAACAGGAGCGCCCGGTCCACGGTTAGAAGCTGCGCCATCTGGGTCAGTTTCCCGGTCGGCAGACCCTTGCGGACCGCGCCGATCGCCGGAGTGGTGGGGCCCGGGGTGACAGAAGCTGCCTGCGCCATTTGTCTATTATTATCCGCCAGATGTCGCACAAAAGCAAGCGTGTACGATCAGGATTGCCCGGTGGCACGGCAAGCGGCGGCGTAATTGCCCTGAGCGCTATAGTAGTTTTCCAAGGTGCCGATGTCCACGAAGTAGCCGCGGATGGGCAGTCCCATGGCCCGGCCGACCAATGCCGGCATTAAGGACCGTCCGACGTCTGCGGGAACCTCGGCCGGCAAAAACTGCCGTACCTGGCGGCGAAAGACGTAGAGGCCGGCATTGACCAGATTGCCGGGCGGATTTTCCGGCTTCTCCCAGAATCCGGTAACCAGGCCGGAAGCGTCCATCTCCACCACCCCGCAGGCAGACGGGTTTGGAGAACGGAATAGGGCCATGGAGGCGATCCGTTCGTGGGTGGCATGGAACGCGATCAACTCGGACAACGGGAAGGTGGTGAGATTGTCGGCGTATACCACCAGGAAAGATTCACCGCAGTCCACAAAATCCCAATTCGCCGCGATGGTCCCGGCGCTGCCGAGCAGCACAGGCTCATAGGCCAAAGTCACAGGCAGACCGCGGCGCGCCGCGACAAATTCCTCGACATGCCCGGCCAAATGGTGGGTGTTCACGAGTACGCCTTCCACGCCGGCGCGCTCACATTCGCGCAGCCACAACTCCAGCAGCGGCACGCCGTTGATCGGTACCAGGCACTTGGGGATGGTGGATGTGATGGGGCGCAAGCGGGTCCCCAACCCCGCCGCTAGGATGATCGCCTTCATGGGGCATGATCAATATAGCAAGGGGCATGGCCTGAAGCGACGGCCCTGAAGGGCTGTGCTATTCTGCAAGTCGTGCGGGAAGCCCCACAGAAAAGCGGGTCTCTTACAGCGCACGTTTCCTGGCTGATGTTCGCCAAGACGGTTGCGTTCGTATTCAATCTGGCGCTGCCGATGCTACTGGTCCGCCGGTTGGACCAGACTCAGTTCGGCGTATACAGACAACTCTTCCTGGTGGTGGGGACCGCGGTCACGGTACTGCCGCTGGGCTTCGCTATGAGCGCCTTTTACTTTCTGCCGCGCGAGGCGGACCGGAAGCAAGAAATCATTCTCAACATTCTGATTTACAACGCGATCATGGGCAGCCTGGCCTGCGGCGCGTTTTTGGTATGGCCGGCGCTGTTGGACCTCATCTTCGATCAACATGGGCTGACCGGCTACGCGCACTTGACCGGCTTCGTGATCCTGCTTTGGATTGTCTCGCAGGCCCTCGAGATTATTCCTATAGCCCTCGGGGAAATGAAATTGGCCAGCGTGCTGATTATGAGCGTGCAGCTTACGCGCACGGCAATCTACCTGGCGGCGGTGATCGGGTTCGGATCGGTACGAGCGCTGATCTGGGCGGCGGTTCTACAGGGATGTCTGCAAACGGGAGTTCTGTGGTGGTATTTGCAGTCCCGTTTCGGCGGGTTCTGGCGGCGTTTCGACTGGAGCCTGATGCGCCGCCAGTTGTCCTACGCGGTGCCGCTGGGGCTGGCGGGCATACTTTATACGGTGCAGACCGACCTGCATGGTTATTTTGTATCCAACCGGCTGGGCGCGGCGGTGTTTGCCATTTACTCGGTAGGAACGATGGACGTGCCGCTGATGACCATGCTCCAGGAGGCGACCAATACGGTGCTGATCCCGCGGGTGAGTTACTTGCAGCATGTGAACGATACGCGCGAAATCATTTCATTGATCGCCCGCGCCACGCGGAAGCTGGCGGCGGTATATTTCCCCGCTTACGCACTTCTGGCGATAGTGGCGCCCGACCTCATCAGCTTTTTCTTCACGCGGCGTTACCTGCCGAGCGTTCCCGTGTTTAGAGTCAATTTGAGCTTGCTGCTGGTTAGCGTCCTGCTGCAGGATCCGCTCTTCCGCGCTTATCAGAGCCAACGATTCTTCCTGATCCGCTTGCGGGTTATCCTCAGCGGGCTGCTCGTTGGCGGCCTCTACTTTGGAACGTCCCTTTTCGGTCCCGTGGGCGCAATTTCAGCCGTGGTTCTGGTGACCGCTGCGGAACGGATTCTAACGGCCATACGTTTCGGGCGCATCCTAGGCGTCAGCCGGAAAGATCTCGTGCTGCTGAAAGATACCGGCAAATTGGCGCTCGCCGCGGCCGGGTCGGGCCTGGTGACGGAAGCTGTCCGGTTCCCGCTGCGGGATGCGAAGCCGCTGGTGATCCTGATGGTTTGCGGTGTCGTGTTTTCCCTGGTTTATCTTTGTGCCGTCTGGTTGGCGGGAATCCCGACCCCGGAAGAAAAAGATCTTGTGCAGCGGAAAATCGCCGTGCTGTTGCCGCAGAATTAGAAGGCAGACCACGAAAGACGATGGTCTGCCCCACAGAGGTCTAACATGGGAAGGCCACGGCGCTGGATCAAAGCGGCGGCCTCCGCCGTAGGCCGCTGCGTGACGACGATTTGATCGGCCCATTCGAGCATGTGCTCCAGACTGGATTCGAGCAGATTGGCGATATGCGGTATGGCGGACAGCACGAATCGCTGATTGCTGCCGTAAATTTCCTCCAGGCGGATATGCGGGTCGTAGACGCGGACCTGGCGCCCTTTGCCGATCAGATGCTCCAGTAAGGCCACCACCGGGCTTTCCCGCAAGTCGTCGGTGTTTTCCTTGAATGCCAGCCCGAAGACGCCGAGCCGGGCAGCCGGCAGATCCATCACCTGCTGGATCGCCCGCCGCAGGTGTTGATCGTTGCTGGGCAAGACGGTTTCGAGTAACGGCACTTTCAAATCCAGCCTATTGGCGCGGTACACCAACGCGCGCAGGTCTTTCGGCAGGCACGATCCGCCGAACGCGAAGCCGGGCTTGAGATATGCGGGCGAGATATTCAGCTTGGAATCCCGGCACAACGTGTCCATCACTTCCGCGCCTGGAATGCCTAACGCGCCGCTGAGCGCTCCCATCTCGTTGGCGAAGGCCACTTTCAGCGCGTGAAAGGTATTACAGGCATACTTGATCATCTCCGCCGTTCGCAAAGACACGAGACAGGCTTCCACCCCGAGCGGCCGGTACATTTCCGCCACTTTTTCCACGGCGCCGCGGTCGACACCGCCCACCACCAGCAGCGAGGGCTCCAGGAAGTCGCTCACGGCATTGCCTTCGCGCAGGAACTCCGGGTTCGACACCACCGCGAGGCGATCGGAGCCGCCCAAACATTCGGCGGTCAGTTCCTCGCAAGTTCCGGGGAAAACCGTGCTGCGTACGGCCACGATCAGCCGCCGGCTTTTTCCCTGCCAGGCAGCGGCAATCTGGCTGCAGACGCGCCGGAGTTGATCCACCCCCAAGTTGCCGTTCCGCTCGGACGGGGTGCCCACGCAAATCAAAGCGATCTCGGCTTGCGCGATAGCCGGTTCCAGCAGGGTGGTGGCCGACAGGCGGCCGCTGGTGCGGCCTTCCTGGATCAACTCCGCCAAGCGGGGCTCGTAGAAAGGGGCTCGCCCGCTCTCGATACTTTCGACCTTGTGCGCATCCCGGTCGACGCCAGTTACGCGGTGACCCAGATGCGCCAGGCAGGCGGCCGTGACGGACCCGACGTATCCTAATCCGAGCACCGCAATACGGGTGTCACTAGTGGATGCGTTCACCTGGGCGGTCTCTTCCACGCCATTGCCTGGCTGCCACCCAGTGTTCCCGGCCGTAAGCGCGCGGGAGCCTTCGCCGCCCACGGCGGGGTGGCGGGTTGCTCCGGCCCGACCGGCGCTGGGGACGAAAACTGCGCCGCAGTGGACCGTTCCAGGACTACGCACATGGCCGCCAGCATGGGAAAGTAATACAAATAGGCGTTACTGGCGAAGATCGCGGTCCCAGTGAACGCGATGAGCGCCAGCCGCAGCGCGAACGCCACTTGCCGTATAGAGGACAAGGCAGGATCCCGCCGAGCGCGCTTTTCGACCGACCTCACGATCTGGAAACAAAACAGCAAGGCCAGGCAATACAGAAACAATCCGGGCAGGCCGTCTTCACAGGACACTTGCGTGAACGTGTTGTGCGTTTCGTGCCACGCGTTGAAGCTGGCCCGCCCCGTGGTTTCTTCGGTATAGTCCGCATTGGCGACCTCGAACATCCCCGGACCGACGCCCATCAAGGGATGCCGTAGGGTCAACTGCAGACTGGAGCGCAGCAACTCTTTGCGCAACTCCGCGGAATCCACCGCGGATCGCTCCGAGTCCGACAACTGCGCCTGATCGGACGAAGGAAGCATCGTTTTATACCGATCCAGAGCGCTGCGGGTCGACAACGCGATGGCAAATACCGCTAGAATCAGAACGCCGACGGCCACCGCGATCTTCTGTCCGATCGGCAAGGGCAGAAAATACAGAATGAACATGATTGCCATGGTCACCAGCCCGCCGCGTGAGCCGGTCGCGGCCACACTCGCTGGAATCAAAAAGATCATGGCCACACAAGCGAGCTTGAAAAGCGATTTTCCCGGCCTGGTGCGGATGACAAACAGACAAAACGGCAAGCCCATAAGCAACATCATGGCCAGATCGTTGGCATTCCCCAGCGTGCCTCCCAGCAGGGCCACGCGGCCCCACTGTACCCGCCCCATGGTGAGCACGATGGATTCAATAAAAATGGTGGCTGCGGCAAAACTGTACAGGATCTTGCGGCACTGGTCCAGCCCTTGCACGGTGGATGCGACGATCACGAAAGCACACAGCGATACCGCCCAGGAATCCCGCAGCGTTCGGAAGCTGCCGCCGCGCCAGATGCTGAACGGAATACACACACACATCCAAAGGGTAAAAGCGATCAGGGAAATGCCGACTTTCGAGAAAACGGCGCGTATATCGCCCCCGAACAGCAGCGCTGCCAAGAGCGCGAGAAGCACGATGATCCGCACCAGGTGCACCGCGGACCCTGTAAACATGTCCATGATCTCCGGAAACCGGGCATATACCACGAACACAAAGGCTATCGTGAGATAGAACGCGGGCCGAGGCGCGCCCGTAGAACTGGCGGGCCAGGCGGGCACTGCCGGCTTGGCGAAGTTACTCCCGCGTAAGGCTTGTGTATGGGGCGGAGTCATGGCCTCGGTGTGGCGCGGTCCTTCGTGGTTTCAGTGTAGCATCCGGCCCACATGATCAACCGGCGCGAGTCTCTTTCCATAACTTTCTGGCTGGAACGAAAAAGATACTTATGGCACAGAAGGACGCCGCCATCAACACCACAAAGGTGCGGGCCAGCGAGGAGACACGTTTGATGGGTCCGTTCCCGGCGATCATTGAGTCAAGTCCGGCCAATAGATAGAAGCCTCCCTGCGCGACGATGGCGAAGGTTCTCCAGGCGCCCGGCAGGCCCAGGCTCGATAGGGCAATCAAAATGAGCGCGAACGGCAGGAGCAGGCGGCCGAGCTTATGCGAAACGAAGTGAATCCACATGCAGTTGCCGGGGCCGATCAGCGCCGGAAAGATGCCTATCAATTGATAGATGCCGGCGAGCGTGCGCACCTTTCGATGGAACTCGGCATCCAGCGTGGTGGGATACTCATAGGCAATGGCGCCCGTGTCGAATACAAAACGGTACCCGCGGAAAAAGGCGCAGAGGGGCAGGTAGGAGTCGTCGAGCAGGGTATCGGGCGGGATGGGTGCGGCCAATTCCCGCCGCATGGCATAAATGCACCCCGTACCCGCCTGTATCGAGTGGATGCGGGTGTGGTTCAGCCGGATCCATTTCTCGTAACGCCAGTACAGGCCCATGTGGACCTGTTGCTCCTCCGGCTCGCCGAGAAAGTAGACATGGCCGCACGCGGCGCCCACTGACGGATCGCCAAGACAGCCTACCAGGCTCTTCAAGCAGCCTGGATCGAGAGGCTGGCGCACATCCGTGAAGAAAAGAATCCGGCCCTGGGCCGCGCGCAGGCCAGCGTTCAGGGCCGCCGCCTTTCCGCCTCGCGGCACGCGCAAGAGTTCGACGCCCCGGCTGGCGAATTCCTGCACGATCTCATCGGTCCGGTCGGTCGACCCGTCCGAGATCACTATGACTTTCTTTAACTCCGGCGGATAATCGAGATTCAAAATCGAGAGCAGCTTATCGCGTATCCATTTCTCGCCGTTATAGACGGTCAGAAGGATGCTGACTTCCGCCGGCTCAAAATGTCTCCGGATCTTGTGCTCGCGGCGCGCCAGCACGGCCAGCAGCAGCGGATATCCGAACAGGATATATATCGTGAAGCCAAGTGAAGCCAAGAATACGACGGCAGCGCCGCTGTGCATGCTACTCGGCGGGCGGCGCGGTCCACGCAGCGGTAACGAAAAAGTCCCGCGCGGCCGGTTCGATGACCGCGCGCACGCCATCAAACGAGGAGAATAAGCTCTGCAACTGATCCCGCGTGTACATGTGCAGCTCGCAGCGGCTGCGGTAGCGGCGCTTCCGCTGCCACGCCAGCAATCCTCCCTCCACTGGGAATGAAAAAAAGACCTTGGACTTCGTCAGCGACAGCGCCTTCTCGACAATGCGCCGGGGCTCCGGCATGTAATCCATGAAGCCCATCAGGATGACGTAATCGAATGGCTCCGGAGACTGGAACTCCAGGAAATCCGCCTGGCGGAATTCACACTGCCTGCCGACTCCGTTGGCCCGCGCGTGTTCGGCCGCGATGTGTAACATCCCTTCGGCAAAATCGATGCCCAGCACCCGCGCGGCGCCCCGCTGGGCCAGGGTAATCGCATAGTGGCCGGGGCCACAGCCGACGTCTAAGACGGTCTTTCCCTGGATGGGTTGGCAGCCCTCGAGGGTCTTCAGGTAGCGGAGCTTCATGCTCTTTCGAAATACGCCGTTCAGGATGCCGTTGAAGAGGCCGCCGCGATTGCTGTAGATGGCATCGAAATCGTTGGCGTAGCGGTGAAAGAAAACTTGCGTGCGGTCAGTGGACATAGGCTGGCCCCAGTAAGGCGGCGTTCATTGCCAGATACTCGCGGAACGTCACCGTCGGAAACTCCAGCAGGATGCGGCGAAGCTTGCCTTCAGTGGAATGCAGGTTGACATAAGACTTGAACCGGCGCACGAGGCTCATGGACAGGCGCGGGTGCGCGGGATCGATCTCGCGCGGGTGAACGTAGTAGACTACCGGCCGGCCCTCTGCCAGCACTCGCCGCGCCATACGCCGTGTTAGCGAATAGGGAAACAGGCGCAGGTAACCACCCCCAAAGAAACACATCGGTTTCCCAAGCAGATCCGCGACCGAGATCGGGAACTCGATCAGGTTTGCGCCTTCCCCCTGCACGCGATAGGGTTCGCGGCGGGAGTGGCGCATTCCCCCATGCCCGTGCCGGGCCGGAAAAATCGACGAATCGTACTGATATCCCGCCTCGGCCAGCGCCGCGAAGAACCACGGAGTGTCCTCCGTAACGGAAAATCCCGCCGATCGAAAGCCCCCCACCGCGGTTCCCGAGACATCTTCCAGGATCTTCCGTGTGCGCAGGGCGTCGGCGTAAAACTCATCGCGCGTCATGCTGTGCACCAGCCGATGGGCGTAACCATGCGAAGCGATCTCATGCCCGCGACGCGCCGCTTCCCGTACCAGTTGCGGGAAGCGTTCCGCAACCCAGCCCAGAAAAAAGCAGCTTGCATGCGCCTGGCGCTCCTCGAATAGATCCAACAAACGCCGGAAATTCACCTCGACGCGCGAAGGTAATGTCTCCCAGCGTTCCATAGGCGGCGCCGAGGAGACGTCCAGAATATGGAACCAGTCTTCCACGTCCACCGAGAGGATACTGGGCACGGCTGTGGTACTCTGCGGCATCCGCTTCGATCAGTATAACGCAGGAATAGTCGGCCTGAGAGGCCGACGCAGGCTGCGAGCCTGCCCAACTACTTGCTGTCTTTGCCTTCGCCCGCAACTATATCTCTTCCCAAGGTGTAGTGCAGGTCCAACGCAATTGAGCCGGTAGGTTGGGGCCCTACGCGGCTGTACAGGTTTATCCAAGGGGCCGTATCACCGATCTCCGGAAAGCGCGCTCGCAACCTCCAGTGGGGGTCGGACTGGAGAGCAGCGCCTACCTGCTTTCCCAACTGAAAGGCGGACTCGTCCACCGGATCCTGCGCCGGCCGCGTGTCCAAAAGCACGGCATCAATGGGGGCGCGATCCAGGAAGTCGCGGATCTCTCCGGAATTCTTGTATCGCACTTGGTAGACGCTTCCATACCAGTTAGCGCTGCTCAGCACCTTACTCGAACGCAGGATCAAATGTCCAGGCCGGTGGTCGTGCATGGCCACTTCCGTGACAAAAGCGCCTTCACCGCGCGCACGGGACACCACCAGAAAGTTGCCGGCGGCGAACTCCGGAGCCGTTAACAAGAAATGCGCGGGCTGGTCGAAGCCTTGGTAGGCTTTATGCGGTACGGCGATTGTTTGAGTGGCGAAGACACCGGCGGCGATCCCTCCCAGCGCTACTGCACGGACGAATAACGGCGCCGACTGAGGCGGCATGCGCCGCACGGCCCACACGAAGCCGGCCACCGTTAAAATCAGGGCCGGCGCCAGCGCGCTCACCATGTAGCGATCGGTCCCGTTGCCTATCAAGCTATGGTAGGTCAAAACGCTGAGCAGCAGGGCGAACGGCCCGGCCAAGGTTAAGTCAGTGCGATTTCGCCATAGCCCGGCGATAAACCCGGCCATACCAAGTATGCAGAAGAGACTCAGCCCCCATCCCAAGGCAGTCCAAAGTACCCGAGCGTAAGATAGCGCGGTGCCTGCGACAATCGTCGCGGTAACCGCCTCGCCGCCCGTCGAACGCTCGATCAGCCAGTAAGAAAGCGCCAGCCACGGAACGCCGAATGCCAGGCTGATGGCCGCGGCGTAGTAAAGACCCCGCGCACGCAGTAAATGCCATCGCCGTGTGAGCGGAACAGCCAGGACGGGCAACAGCACCAGGGCCGCTCCATTGGCCTTGGTGGCCATGCTCAGCGCCGTGAACACCCCGAAACCAACCGCCGCCGGGGTGCTCTCGTTTTCGAGATACCGGACCAGATAGATCATGGCCCACAGGTCCAGCAGCGCGACGAGGCCGTCCGCCATCACCGCCGACGTGGATGCCTGCACCAGCGGCGACAATACAAACAACGCACCCCCCGCGAACGCCGCCGGGCGGCCATACTTGACGCGCAGGACGCGGTAAATCGTAGTTCCGGTAGCGGCTGCAATCAGCGCCATCAGCGACAGTACGGACGCCTTCCCCGGTGAAAAGACGAGCATCCAAAAGGCTTCGACGATGTGAAAGAAGGGCGGCCACATACCGAACGCGACCTTTGGATAGTGCGCATAGTAGCGTTCCGCATACGTCATCGGCGAGGTGAAATGGCCCGCTGCGATATAGTCCCGGATCATCAATCCGGTGATATAGTGCGCGGATTCGTCCGGATTCCCTGAGAACTCCGCCGCAAAGGCTCCGCCTTTCCATTGCAACAGAGCCGCCAGCATCCAGAGTACCGCGCAGACCGCTACGTACTCCACCGCGCCCAATGGTACATTCACCTTCGGCCGAGTGGGCACCGCGATTTGCTGTTGGTCCTGTGACGACATGCTGGATGGTATGGCTGGTACGGCCTGGATTGCCCGCTGCATACTAAGTTAGCAGGCTGGCGCCGCCGCGGCCAAAGGGGCCGCCGCCGTGTTTCTTTAGCGGACTGTCGCTTATAATAGTCCATTCAGTTTGCAGCAGGGCCAGTGCTAACCAACATGGGTAAGCGTGCGTTGATTACCGGAATCACCGGGCAAGATGGGTCTTATCTTGCCGAGCTCCTTCTTTCGAAAGGCTACGACGTGCACGGCGTGGTCCGGCGCGTGGCCCTGGAGGACCCCGAGCACCGGCTGGTAAGGTTGCACGCAGTCCGCGGCCAGGTAGCGCTGCATGCCGCTTCGCTCGAAAGTTTCGCGAGCGTATATCAGGTGGTGGCCAAGGCGGCGCCGGACGAATGCTACCATCTGGCGGCGCAGAGCTTCGTCAGCTACTCGTTCGACGATGAGTTCTCCACCCTCAACACCAACATCAACGGCACGCATTTCCTGCTCTCCGCGGTCAAGGATCTGGCTCCCAAGTGCCGCTTCTATTTCGCGGGCTCGAGCGAAATGTTCGGCAAGGCCGAGGAGTTCCCGCAAACCGAGCGGACCCGCTTCCACCCGCGCTCGAGTTACGGTATCAGCAAGGTCTGCGGCTTCGAGTTGACCCGGAACTACCGTGAAGCGTACGGCCTGCATGCCAGCAGCGGGATCCTGTTCAATCATGAGTCGCCCCGGCGCGGTTTCGAATTTGTGACGCGCAAAATCACGGCCGGCGTGGCCCGCATCCTGGCAGGGCAGAGCCGGGACGTAAAGCTAGGGAATCTGGAAGCCAAGCGGGACTGGGGACATGCGCGTGAATACGTGAAAGCGATGTGGCTGATGCTGCAGCAATCCGATCCCGACGATTATGTCATAGCAACCGGCGAAACCCACTCCGTGCGGGAGTTCGCGGAACTCGCTTTTTCGCACGCCGGCCTGGATTACAGGGACTATGTCGCCAGCGATCCTGCGCTCTATCGTCCGGCGGAAGTCAACCTTCTGCTCGGCGATTACAGCAAGGCGCGGGCGAACTTGGGATGGACGCCCAGTATCACCTTCGAAACCCTGGTCCGGGAAATGGTCGAGGCGGATTGCCGGGCGCTGGGAGTGGAGGGCCATATCTTGCGCAGCGAAGCCGGGCAGCGCGCATAAGACAGTGTCGCGCATATGGGGAAGGAGATCCTGCAGCAGATTCGAGAGCAAATGGAGCGGGCGTACCGTCCTCCAGAAGCGGACAAGCCCATGGAACGCGCCCAAGCCGAAGAGCCGCTCTCGGTAGACTTCGCGGCTTTACGGTCCGCGCTCTCGGCGCTGCATGCCAGCTACGCAATGGTGGGCCGGCTGCCTCCGGAGCCGCCCACGGTTCGCGGCCGTATCGGCGCCCGGCTGGTGAAGCTGGTACAGCGGATGCTTTTTTGGTATACCCCTCAGATCGTGCATTTCCAGTATTCCGCCCTGCGCGCCCTGGAAGAACAGGCGAAGATTTTGGAGCGCGCCGAAAGGCGGATCCGCCAGCTCGAAAGCGAACTTGGCGAGGCGCGTGCGCGGAACGATACCCTGGCCGCCATCGCGCCGCTGGAAACCGGAGGCGGCCACACGTCGAAAACCGCGGATTGCGAATACTGATTGTCACAGTGCGAATCCCGTTCGTGCGCGGGGGCGCCGAAGTGCTCGCCGAAGGGCTGCGCCGGGTGCTGACCGGGCTCGGCCACCAGGCTGAAATCGTCGCCATACCCTTCAAGCCGTATCCTCCCGAGCGTATTTTGGATCAGATGCTGGCGTGCCGGCTCCTGGACTTGAGTGAAACGGCCGGCACGCCTGTGGATCGTGTGATCGCCCTGAAATTTCCCGCTTACCTGATACCGCATGGGCACAAGGTAATCTGGATGATCCATCAACACCGCCAGGCTTACGACCTATGGCAACATCCGCTCAACGATCTGCACACCTATGCAAATGGCGGCGATGTGCGGGCGGCCATTCATGCCGCGGACACCAAGTTGCTTCCGCAGAGTCGCGGCCTCTTTACGATTTCACGCAATGTCGCTGTGCGCCTGAAGACCTATTGCGGCCTGCACGCCATTCCGCTCTATCATCCGCCGCAGGATGCCGGCCGCTTCTACACGCGCCCGGCGGAAGACTTCCTGTATTTCCCCAGCCGGATCGATCCGCTCAAACGGCAGGATCTGGTTTTAGAGGCGCTGGCCCTTACGCGCTCCGCGGTGCGCATATGTTTTTCGGGGCCGGCCGAGGAACCAGATTTCGAGCGGAAATGCGCCAGACTGGCGCGCAAAGACGGCCTGCGGAACCGCGTGCAGTGGTTGGGGGCGGTGCCGGAAGAGGAGAAGCGCGATCTGTACGCCCGCAGCTTGGGAGTGCTCTTCCCACCTTTGGATGAGGATTACGGTTACATCACCCTGGAAGCCATGCTGGCCCGCAAGCCCGTCATCACTTGCACAGATTCCGGCGGTCCCCTGGAATTCGTGATGCACCACCAGACCGGCATGGTGGTCGAACCTATACCGGAAGCCCTGGCGGTGGCTATGGACAGCCTATGGGACGATCGGGAACGGGCCCGGCAGTGGGGCGAGGCGGCCCGGCAGCGCTACGACGATCTGCGCATCGATTGGGACAACGTGGTGGAGAAGCTGCTGCCATGAGAATAGTGGTGGTTACCTCGGAAGTGCCCTTTATCAGGGGTAGCGCGGAAATCCTGGCCGAGAATCTTTGCCAGGCTCTCTCCGCGGCGGGGCATGCGGCCGAACTGATTTCCATCCCGTTCCAACAGGATCCGCCCAACCGCATTCCGGATCAGATGCTGGCTTGCCGGCTCATGGATCTGAGCGAGGCCTGCGGCGTACGCATCGATCGAGCGATCGGATTGAGATTTCCCGCCTATCTGGCTCCCCATCCCCACAAGGTCATCTGGCTGCTGCATCAGCATCGCGCAGCTTACGAGCTCTGGGACAATCCGCTGGCCGGCGATCTGATTCACCACCCCTATGGCCCCGTCATCCGGGAAGCGATTCGCCAGGCAGACCGCGAACTGATGCCGGAAGCCAAGGCGGTGTATACGATATCCAAAAACGTAGCGGGCCGCCTGCGCCGTTTCTGCGGGATTGCCGGAGAGCCTCTGTATCATCCTCCGCCGCACGCTTCGCAGTTTCATAAGGGATCCGCAGGGGATTATTTCTTTTTTCCTAGCCCTGTAACGGGGCTGAAGCGCCAGTTGCTGGTTATTGAAGCGCTGGCGAAATGCCGGGAGAAAATATCAGTCCGTTTTGCCGGGAAGTCGGATAATCCCCGCGAACGAGCGGCCTGCCTGGAAGCGGCGCGGCGGCTGAACGTGGAACACCTGGTCGAATGGCTGGATTGGATTTCCGAGGAGCAAAAACGGGAACTGTACGCCAACTGCCTGGGAGTTCTGTTTCCGCCCATGGATGAGGATTACGGCTACGTGACACTGGAAGCCATGTTGTCTTCCAAGCCGGTGATCACGTGTGCGGATTCCGGCGGTCCCCTAGAGTTTGTCGTGGATCGCCAGACGGGTTTGGTGGCGGACTCCGTTCCGGAGCCGCTGGCGCGCGCCATGGATGCTGTGTGGGCGGACCGCCGTTGCGCCGCGGCCATGGGCGAGGCGGGACGCGCGCGCTATGCGGATCTCAAGATCTCCTGGGAGAACGTGGTGGAGAGATTGTTGTGTTGATCAATTGGTTCTCACCGCTGCCGCCAGCGCAAAGCGGCATCGCGCACAATTATGCGATGCAACTGCTGCCGGCGCTGGCGCGGCGGCACGAGGTGGTGCTGTGGACGGATCAGGACCAAGTGGCTTCGCACGTCCAGCGGATCGCGCGTGTCGCACACTATGATCCGGCCGCGCCTCCGTGGCGCGAGATCAATAACGGCACGATCTCCATTTACCACCTGGGAAACCAACCGGATCTTCACAGCGGCATCTGGCAGGTGAGCGTTTGCCAGCCTGGTATCGTGGTGCTGCACGATCTTTGCCTGCACGATTTTTTCTTCATGCTTTGGGTGCACTACAGGAAGGACCCGGGCAGCTATCTTGCTGCGCTCGAGCGCTGGTATGGCGCCGAGGGCCGGCAGGCCGGCGAGGCGTACTGCAAAGGCGGGATCGGCGCCGCATCCATGGCCCAACAGTTCCCGCTTACCCGGGAGGCCGTCCGTGGCGCGCTGGGGGTGGTCACGCACTCCGGCCAGGCGCTCACGGAGCTTAGGGAAACGCCGGCATGCCCCATAGCCTCGCTGGGCCACCCGTATTTGGCAGCCGCAGAGGCGCATTACCAGCGATGGCTGGCTGCACGGAAAGCGGCGCCAGGTCCGCCATACCGTCTGGTGGCGTTCGGTTACCTCAGCCGGAACCGGCGCCTGGAAGCGGTGCTGGCGGCATTAGCCGGCATGCCCGAGCGGGCGCAGTTCCGGCTGGACATCTGCGGGCAACTTTGGGACGAGGGGAATATCCGGGCACATATCGAGCGGCTGGGGCTGGGTTCCCTGGTGAAACTGCTGGGCTTTCTGCCGGAAAACCTGGTAGAGCACAGGCTGAGCACCGCCGATCTGGCGATCAACCTGCGCTACCCGTCGATGGGAGAGGCTTCCGGCAGTCAATTGCAATTCTGGGACTATGGTCTGCCCACGTTGGTGACCCGTACGGGTTGGTACGCATCGCTACCGGAGGATACCACCGCCTTTGTGCGTCCTGAACATGAAGTACACGACATTCGATCGCATCTGCGCGCCTTTCTTGCAGATCCCGGCGCTTTTCGCGCCATGGGAGCACGCGGCCGGCAAACGCTCGAAAGCAACGATCCTGCAAAATACGCGGACGCGCTAGTGCAGTTCGCCAATACGGTGTGGCACCGCGCGCCCGTCGTGCCCGCCCTGGATCTCGCCGCACGAATCGGCCGCGATCTCAGCGCGTGGCTGCATCCGGCGGCCAGCGCCTACCTGTTAGACCGCGCCAGCAGGGAAATCGCTTCTCTCACAGATGATCGGCGAAGCGCGGCTTCAGCGTCCGAAAGACAATCAGGCCTGCCACTAGCATGAACAGCGAAATCCCGCTGAGTTTCAGCAGTAGCGCGCCTCCCGGCCGCGTCTCCGAGATCAGAATGTCGCGCATCGCCATCACCAGCGCCGCCACCGGATTGAGCTGGTAAATGGGCCTGTAACTCGCGGGAATGATCGCAAAAGAATAGACCACGGGCACCAGCCAAAATAGAATGCTGTTGGCCGATTCCACGAAATAGCGCATGTCCCGGATATACACGTTGAGCGCCGACGTGATCAGCGAAAGGCCGCACACAAACATCACCTCGAGCCCCCAAATCACCGGCAGCCAGACCCAATGGCGGTTTGGGGGTTTTCCGAATAAAAAAGCCAGCCCGATCACCAGGCCGATCTGAATGAACAGATGCAAACAATTCGAGAGCACGGCAGCCAACGGAATGATCTCGCGCGGCGCGGGCACGCGCTTGATGAGACCGGCATTATCGACTACTGAGGTTGTCCCGGAACTCCATGCACTGCTGAAGAAATTGAAGGGGACCAGGCCGCACATGACGAACAGCGCATAATACGGGTCGGGGTTCCTGAGTATCTTGGTAAACACGAAAGTAAGTACGCTCATCATCACCAGAGGATTCAGGAGCGACCAGAACATGCCCAGTGACATGTTACGGTAGCGGATCTTGAAGTCCTTAGCGATCAGGTTGGATAAGAGGAAAAGAAAATCGCCATGCCACATATTTGCGCCTCGCCGGAAAACGTCCGAGTATAGCACGCGGTGGATGGAATACTTATAGCAATTTCAGCTCTTGTATGCCCACGCCCAGCTTTCTCTGGTCGCTTGTGTTAAGACATGCGGACGGCTGCCAGAGGTGCGGAACGCGAAAGACGATTTCGCCACCTCCCTGTACTCCGGGTGGCAGGTTGAAGTCTGAGCTGGTATAGCCTGGCTGCCGCCACCGTATGGCCCCGAGATTCTGGCCGTTCAGAAGAACCTCGGTCCAATACGGGCCGGGAAAGCGGCTGGAGGCTGTAAGGGTCAAGATCTTCTCCCCCGGATTCACGACGATGGTCATGCGAGCTTCACGCGCGGCAGTCCAACGGTGTGTCTTTTCGCCCATATGCCAATCGGGACCAAACACCGTGTCTCCGTCTTCGCCGGTACGATACACATTTCCCGGTTCCAAGGGATTGTACTCGCCGTGGAAACAATCCGCATCGAAAGGCGTGCAAGCCGCGATAGCACTTAGATCGAGATCCACAGGCAGAATCGCCAGGACCATGCCGACCCCGGGCAAGACATAATCGGCGGCATAATGCCACTGCGGCGTAAAGCGCCGCACAAAGCCGGACGTTTCACCCCGAACGGACCGATGGGCAATTTGCGACAGGCCCACCAGGATGGCATCGCCGCCGTAAGCGACGCCTCTGGGAAACCCGCCGGTCCGAAGTCGCCATCCTGTGCTGGCCACCAGCATCCCCTCCGCTGAACTACAGGTTCCCACGCCGCCATCGGCGGGGAAAATATCGTGCGCCTGGCGACCCAACTCGCGGACAGAGTGGAGATCCAACGAAGCGCGATCATAATACAGCAAATGGCTCGGTCCATTGTTATGCGCGAGGATGCAGACACTCTCTCCATCGCAGGCTATGGTATTGAAATGGCTCACGTCGCGATCGCGAGCCGCAACGTCGGTGGACGGATACCATTTCGTCCAGCGGCGTGCGGTGGTATCGAACACCGCCACCAGGTTGTCGAACGAACTAGTGACCCATAGCTTGCCGTCGAAATGGGCGATGCCATGCACATCGCGCAGGGGAAAGTCTGCGGGACGGATTTCTGCGATCGGATGCAGCGAGGCGGCTTCCAATATCAGAATACTTCCACTTTCCGCGGCGCGCGCTGCTGCGTCAACGGGCCCTTGGGTCTGGTTACGGCACGCGATGTAGAGGTGCGGACCGTCTTGGGCGATGCCGTAATAGAGGCCATTTCCGGAATGGACTCGAAAGAAACGGTCCCGGCCATCGAAGGCCAGCACGTGATGTGTGGTGGTGAGCAGGAATCCAGGCATCCTCACTCAGGCCGTCCGGCCGCTCCTCAACGTAACATACGGACGCCGCTGTGGCCGCGGCTCGGAAGCGAAGGCGGCCGCTCCCCAAAGCCAGGCATGATACTCTGAACAACTCGACAGCTATGTTGCGCCTGCTTGCACGCAACGCCTCGCTCGTCGCCTGGGCGGGGCTCATCCTTAGCATAGTCTGCCTGTTCCTCAAGCTGGGCGCGGCTGATCCCGCTTCCTTGAGCGTGTGGATCTCAAGCGACACGTTAGCCCTAGTGAACGTTGCGACCGACGTTCTGGGCGACGGCTTTTCTTTTTCCGGATGGAGATTCTCCATCGTTACCTTCTGCTTTCCCGATGTCTTTGCCGCAGGACTTTTTTGGATGGTCACCCGGAATCCGATAGCCGCGACGCTTCTGGCTGGGTTCCTCCAGGTTGTCCTGCTCGTTGTTGTCTTCTTCTGGATTCGCGAGGCCGTAGGCTTCGGCGATCCATCGCTTCAGAACGTCTTTCTCCTGGCCTTCTCCGTTACAATCACGCTCTTCGTGGCGGATCACATCGGTTTGACCTATCCCGATTTCCACCACCTCTTTCTTCCGGGAACCCACGTGGGCAGCCTTGTGGTGTCTCTCGCGGCGCTAGCTTCGGGGTTGCTATGCATTCGCCGAGTCTCGGAACGTGCGCGTGTTTCCCCACGGCTAGTGATTCTTTATGCAGCCCTCTGCTTGTTGGCCGGCATGAGCAATCTCATGTTCTTCCCGCAGATGTTGCTGCCCTTTACCGTCGCCATCGGCTTTGCCGCGCTCTTCAACATTTTTCCCCTTCGCGACTGTTGGCAGCCCATCCTCGCCGGCTGGCCCGCCACCGGTGCCGGTATCGTCCTCAGTCGGGTCCTGTTTCACACCGCAGCGGTGTCCGCTCAGTCGCAGATTTCCCGCCACGCAGCTCTAACCGCCCTGGATGTCTTCGCGCGCGGCGCCATGCATCACATGTTGGCCTTGGAGACGCTTCACGTGATGGCCTTGGCGTGGATTCTTGTATGCCTGGCCATCGTCGCCGCCACTCTTCGTGCGGTCAGAGGCCGGCATCCGGAGCGCGTCGATTTGCGCCGGCGCATGCTTTGCCTGTTTTGTGTTTGGTCTCTGCTCTCCGCGCTGTGCAGCACCGGCGCAATCATTGCGGGCGGCAGCAACGGTCTGACTGTTTTCAAAGACTACAACTGGACCACCCACTACCTGCAGTCCGTCTTCTTCATTCCTCTTTTCGGTCTGCCCATGTTGCTGTCCTGGTTTATTCACCGGCTTGCCCCTGGGGCATCCCAATTCCTCGCGTTTTCTGTGGGCCTGGTGGTGCTGGCCGTTGCCGTCATTCGTCTCGCGTCCGTCCCTCGACCCCAAACGGAAATCACGCATTACCGCCCTCCCCTGGTCCAGTTTCTCGACAGTCAAGCGTCGTTATACGGATTGAAGTATGGCGTCGGCGGTTACTGGCAGTCTCGCATCACCACGCTGCTTTCATCCAAGGGCCTGCGCGTGTATGCCGTAGACGGCTCATTCAATCCCTTTCTCTGGGAGACCAATGTGGACTGGTATACCCAGCAAGTCCATGCTCGTCGTAAGAAACCTCCCGTCGATTTCGTCATCCTGGACGATCCCGCCTTCAAGCTGTCCCGCGAGGGTGCCAAAGGCATCTTTGGCGAACCCACCCGGGAATTGCGCTTTCAGGATACGCGGGTTCTCATTTATACAGGGGGCACGCGGAACGTCATGCCTTCTCCCGTCGCCAGCGATGTGCGCAACGACCTGCCTTTTACTACTTTCAGCGAGCGGATCACCTCTTCGGTCCGGTTCCTCGCCGCACATCCTGGTGACACTACGTCGGCTCCGTTGACGATTGTGAACACGGGCGGCAACCGATGGGTGAGCGCGGGGAAATACCCGGTCACTCTGAGCTACCGGTGGTTCGATTCGGGGAAAGTGCTGAGCTTGGAGGGTGTCCGGACGCTCTTACCCCAGCCTGTCAATCCAGGCCAGACGGTCTCGCTGAATGCCCGGATCGTCGTTCCCCAGGACGGGAAGAATCTGGTACTGAGGCTTTCCCTCGTTCAGGAGGGCGTGGCCTGGTTCTTCATGCGCGGCGCCGCGCCGCTTGATATTCCGGTGAATCTGTGCCGCAACTAGATACTTACCTTGCGAGGGTTTTGACCAGCTAAGTTGACAGCCCTGTGCTTTGAGCGATAACATCGTCTCCTCACATCGATTTGGTTGTTCTTCCTTGCCGGCGTGGACCATGCGCGATTCCAAAGCGGACGGTGAAGGCCGCCGCCTCAGCGATTTGGCGCAACGGCCCGCTTCGAGAGACGGTCCAGGCTATGTTGTTTTACCCCGTGCCGGCCTCGAAGCGGCCCTTTTTCTGCTCGTCATCTTCGCGATCTATCTTGCCAGCCCAATCGTCGATTCGAGCGATTCTCATTTCGTCCTGCCCACCGCATTAAATATCGTGCGGCATGGCGACGCCGATATCGACCGATACAACCGCCAGTTTCCAGACGCGCCATGGGCGGTGTGGCAGAGTCATGGACGCTCGTGGAACGTATATCCCATCGGCGTTCCCTTGCTGGCGGCGCCACTCGTCTTCGCTGCCGATAGAATTGCCGCCATTTGCGGCATAAATCTGGAAGCCGCCGCCACACAGAAAGCCCCCTTGGTCCTCGAGTTGGTTTTCGCCAGTCTGATCACGGCCGCCGCGGCGGCGCTCCTCTTCTATTACATACGCCGCCGGCTGCCGCTTGGAAAATCGCTTTTACTCGCCGGCCTGTTCGCATTAGGCACATCGGCGTACTCGTCCGCCAGCAGAGGACTGTGGCAACACGGCCCTTCGATGCTTCTACTGGCGGGTGCCATCCTCATATACGACCGCCTGCCCGAATGGGGCGCGCGCGGCGCAGGGCTGCTCGGAATAATCGTAGGCTATTCTTATGCGGTGCGGCCCGCAAACGTGGCGGCCATTGCAGGCTTCGCGGTTTTGTTGGCACTTACCGCCTGGCGCCGGCTTGGCCCTTATCTCTGTGGAACTGCTCTCGGGGTTGCCCCGCTATTTGGGTTCCATTTGATGGCATATGGCGCCTGGTCAAGCTATTACTACCGGATGACGCAAGGCAGTCTTCTATCGCTTTCGGTTCCGTTCAGGCCCTTAGCCGCAATTCTGGTAAGCCCTTCCAGAGGACTTTTTGTTTTTAGTCCGTTTCTATTGTTTCTGTTCGTTCGCTGCCGGCCCTCATTCCTACGCCGTTATCGGCCCAGCCCATTAGAGATTTTACTCGCGGTGCTGTCTGTAGGCTGGTGCATTGGAGTGGCAAGATGGTTCATGTGGTGGGGTGGGGGCTCGTATGGGCCGCGACTACTCTGCGATCTCCTGCCTTTTGCTACCGTCCTTCTGATACCCGTGGTCAAAGAGCTGTCGCTAACCGGCGGCCGAACGGCCAAGTTGTGGACCGTATTGTTTTTTGTAGCCGGAGCTCTCAGCATAGCTGTACATGCCCGTGGGGCCACGTCAACAGCCCCGGCGGAGTGGAATGGTAAGCCAGTACCTGTCGATCAGGCCGTGGAGCGAGTGTGGTCTTGGAAGGATCCCCAGTTCCTTCGCGGACTGCATTAAACATGGGCAAAGCGTTGGAGCGCACCACCACCTTGGGACCGGATTTGAAGCCCACGCGGCCCGCAGCGATCGCCGCGGTTGCTTGTCTGGCGGTCCTGATTCCGTTCGCGGCGGGTATCCGGCTCGCTGGCGGGCCTGTATGGGTATACCGCCCGCACCCTGCCAACGCACCAAGTTCTCCAGGCTTGGCGTTTGGGGGGCCTTATTACGGCCTGCCGCCGGGCAACTATACGGCTGTGTTTGAAGTCCGGCAGGCAGAGCCGCGTGGGGCAGGCCCCGTGGCGCGTCTCGAAGTGATTTTATACGACTCCACCGGCGTGAGGTCCGTTAGCCGCGACATCGCGCCCCGTCCCGACACTCCGGAAGGCAGCCGCGACGAAGCGATCGACTTTGATGTATCGGCGAGAAGCGTCGTAGAAACCCGTATTTTCCATTACGGGTCCACCGCCCTCTCGATAGGCGAAATCCGCGTCTGGCCGCATACACACACCGCGCCGGGTATAGCTCGCACGATTGCCTGGACCGGCTCGCTAACGGGCGTGCTGATCCTTGCGGGTCTGTGGCTCGCGGCGCCGAAGCTACGGCGCATCGCGAGTCTGGTGTCGGGGATTTATTTCAGCGCCCTCGCCTTGGGGATCGTAACTATCATCGTCCGCGCCGCGCAGGACGAGATACGCGCGCCCGTCTCCGAACCCTTGCTGCCGGTTGTTCTTTGGATTCCAGCGCTGCTGCTCGGCGGGCTCGCTTTGAGCGCCCTCCTTCGCGGGCCATCGCATGCCGCGGCCCCAGCCCTGTTGGCAGGCCAGATGGCATGTGGCCCGGCTGTCGTTCTGGCGTTGGGCTGGATCTCGTGGAACGTCACTTGGCTGTCGATCTCGGCAATCGCGTTGGCGCTCTGGGCGGCGGAGATTTGTTTGGCCTTGGCACTGTTCGCGCAAGACTTCCGCAAAGGCCGGCCGGCCAGAATCCGGGCTATCGCGGCATATGTGTTTGTGGGTTTGTTTCTCTGGTATGAGCAATACCCGGTTTCAGGCGATCAGGGCAGCTACCTGACGGAAACAGCCGCGCTGGCCGGTCATCGCACATTCAACGTTCTGCCCGTGCTCGCGTCCGGTGAGTTTCGGTCATTCGCGCCCTACACCTCCGCCGACGCTCTGCACGCCGATACGCTGGTAGTGGACGGCGTGCCCGGTTATCCCGCTCGCGATCCGGGAGTCTCTTTACTATCCATCCCAGGTTATCTCTTGGGCCGGTTGAAGGGCGCCCGGATTCAAATGGAGCTCCTGGCGATCGTTCTCGCCGTTCTGGTCTTCGAGCTCCTCCGGCGCTCCGGCGTACGGCATAGCGTGGCTGTATTCGCATGGGCCGCCACCTGCTTTTCGCTTCCACTCTTGCACTATTCGTCGCAGATCTATCCGGAGTTGTGCGGCGCCCTTCTCACCACTCTCGCGCTGCTGCAATTGCGCACGCACCTCACGTCCAAATGCATCCTGATAGCGGGAATCTGTGCAGGCCTTCTGCCGTTGTTTAACGCGCGATACTGGCTGCTGGCGTGTTCCATCCTGATGGTGGGCGCCGTTCGCCTGGGGCGCGATTGTTTCTCAAGGAAAGGACTCGCCCTGCTGGCTCCGGTGCTGGCGATCGCCAGCCTGGCAATAGCGGTGGACGCGAGCGTGTACCACTTGCCGCTGCCGAACGCAGGCTATTTCATGATACTCACCGGGACGGGCGTGTCGCCTACTTTGCATAAATACTCGGCATCGCCGTTCAATGTCCCCTTCTACGAAGGCTGGCTCGGCTTATGGCTCGATCGTGACTGGGGCCTTTTTTCCACTGCCCCGATATTCGTACTGGTCCCCGCCGGACTGATTGCGCTATGGACGCGCGCGCGTCTTCTGGCCGTGCAGATTCTTGCGATTGGGACGCCTTACTTCCTGACCGTCGCCAGCTATAGCAACTGGCGAGGGGGGCCTACTGCGACGCCAAGATACCTGCTGGTTTTGATCCCGCTCCTGGCCGTGCCTGTGGCTGCCGCTCTGGAAGAATACTGGTCTCCTCTGGTTCGTGTACTGGCGGGTTTTCTCGCCGCGCTCGGCGGTTTGGCCGCTGCCGCGTCCATCGTCAGCCTGGATTCAGATTACGTGGGCGCCCGGCTGGCGGCATATTCAGAAGAAGCCTATGGCTTCACCATCGGCGTAGCTTTGCCCACTTTTCGTTCTTTGGGGATCGGGCTGACGATTTTCGTCTTGGCGTGGACTTTGGCGATCGTGATCTTCCCGCTCGTAGTCAGGCTTTACGCCCGATCACGGCGTAGTCCTGCTCACTGAACAATAACTCGTTCAGCAGTCTCGTGGCGGCGCGCCCGTCATCTTCCAGACGGTGGCTTGCCGGGTATGGATGCAAGGGCAGCACTTCGATGTCACACAGGCCGCGCGACTCCACCAGGAATTTCAGCAGCGCCTTCGGGAGCGGATTCCGGTGTGTCGGATCCAGGTAGAAATTCTCGGTACTCACTTGCAGGTTCGAAGGGTTGGGTGTTTCAAAGATCGCCATGCCGCCCGGCCGCAGAACACGGTTCGTCTCATCCAGCAGTGCTAGAAGATCGTCTAACGGCAGATGTTCCACGATGTGAAATCCGGTCACAACTCCGATACTGGCGGGCGGTAAAGAGCGCAGGTACTGTATGGCGTTCCCTGCCGTCACCGATAAACCAAGGCTTTGGCATTCTGCGATCATGACCAAATTCATATCCACCCCGGAACCGGTTAGCCCCTCGTCGCGCAGTAATTCCAGCCATTCCCCGCGCCCGCAGCCGAGGTCGAGGACGGCCATCTCAGAATGTCCGAGCCTGGCGTCCTTCAAGCGCGGGATGTAGACCTCGAAGCGCTGTTTGATGTCGCCCCTGTCTCCCCGGAACAGATTCTCGAATGCCACGTAAATGAGATCGGTCAGGGATACTGCGTCCCCGGCCGGCCGAGTGCTTCCGGCATCGCCAGAAGCCTCCGCTCCGGCGTGGGGAAGTTCCAGAGACGGCGTGGTCAGGCTCCGCTCCAACAGTGCAAGTTGCATGCGCGTCTGATGCAGGATCCGGTCCGCCTCCGCTTGCATTTCTTCGCGCTTGACCAGACGCGCTTCGAGCGCGTCGACCGTCTGCCGCAGACGCAGGATCTCCGCGGCTTGCGCGCGCAGCAGACGCGCATGTTCCTCCTGACTCGCCGCTACAGCCACCTGAAACGTTCGGATCTGATCGCTCAGCCAGAACACGGCCCGCCGGACGATGCTCACCAGTGCCCGGCCGGCCTTGGCCCTGAGTGTGGGCGGTTGCGGCGGCATTTCCCCAACCAGCGCCGAACCGTCGCGAACGCCCGCCACCAAGGCGTCGGTGGCGGTCAGTTGCGGGTCCACTTCCACCATGCCCAAAGAGGCGGAAATGCCAGCCGTAGTCGTCCGGAGAGATCCGTAGAGCTCCACTTCAGCGGCGACTTCTTTGAGAAAGTTTGCGTTCGGAATGATTTTTTCTCCTGGGTCATTTCATCGGCAACTCTGCCATCCTCGGCCGCCGGCAGGCAGCCGCCACCGCCTGGAAGCGCCGCGCAACCGCCTTCCAGGAAAGCTCCTCCACGAGTGCCGCCTGGCGCGCCGTAAAACGCCGGAGCTCCGCCGTGTCCGTGGATAATTCGCAGAGGCGGCGGGCCAGCGCCGCGACATCCTGCGCGGGGTATCGGTGTACCGCGCCTTGAAACTCGTCGAATAGCGGCAGGTCGGAACACAGAATGGGGGTTCCGCATGCCAAGGGTAACCGGATGGCCGCGCTCGACGATTCGGTGGACATCGTGTAGGGAAGCACAATCAGATCCGCGCTCGACAGTTGTTTCAGAATTTCGTCCTCTTCCAGAAAATCCGTGCAAATCCCGGTGTATTGCGCCAGCCCCCGTTCTTCGGCAAAGCGCATGCACACGGCCGCATAGGTTGCCGATGCGGAGCCCGGGTAAAGAGAATTCACCAGCTTCAAGCGCAGCACGGGGTTCACGCGCACGGCGGCCTCGAAGGCCTGCAACAGTTCGCGAATGCCTTTTGGGGGAAGAAAAAAACCGAAGCACGCCACTGTAAATGCCAACGGCCGCGATCCCGGAAGCGCCCTCCGTTCCGCCTTGACCGGCGGCACATAGATTCCCTGCCGCTGCATGACCGCGCACTCTACGCCGCCATCCACCAGCCTCACGAATTCTTCCCGCCTATGGACGATGGCGGCATCGGCCCGAGCCAGCGCGCGGGTCAGGTTGCCGAAGCTCGGGTGGCTGGTGGAGTGCAGCGTAATCATCACCGCAATACCCGCGGCGTGCAGCCGCTCGACAAGATGTTCCACTACCGGGGGCGCAAAGAAGCAGAAGTTATACTGCAGCGATACCACGTCGATGCCGCGCTCCTTGATGCGCCGCACAAGCTCGTTCGCCGCATCCTTCGATGGACCCGGCTCCTGGTTTTGCGCCCAGCATCGAAATACATTATCCGCGTCCGGCCGCACCGTATCGGTTGCCCGGTCGGCAAAGACCGAATACTGCGTGCCCGCGCCCAGATTTTCCGCCAGGTAGCGGGTATATTCCGCAATGCCGCACTTCGTATTCCAGGTGGAAATGAATCCTATATGGCCGCAATCCGGCGAAGGCCGCGACGCTGTACCATGCGGCTTGCCCGCCTTAACCGCCTCGCAGGCCGCCAGGTGCCGCCGCGCCACTTGCGCCCAGGTGAAGTTCGCCGAGACCTGTGCGCGGGCCAGCGACGTGCGCGCTTTCACTTCTCCGCGCGTAGCCTGAAAAACCCGACGCATCTGCTCCCGCAAGGAACCGGCAGACGGCTCCGCCCAGAACGAGGGGCCCTCCGTTAAATGAGTCTTCGCCGGAACGATCTCAAATTCCACCGGCCAGCACAATTCCGGGGAGCACAAATCGGCCTGGCCGCCATGTATGGTCGCGATCACCGGACAACCCGCCAGCATGGCTTCCGCCACAGGCAGCCCAAAACCCTCGCCCCGGCTGGCCGACACCAGGCAGCTAGCGTTCTCCAGCAGATAGCGCATCTGGCCGTCGGTGAGCGATTCGGTGACAATCCGGATGGGCGCATGCCCCCTATATCGCCTGCCGGCTTCGCGTACCAGTTCTTCCACGGTATTGTGCGGATTGGGAAACGTCTTGACGATCAGACAGACATTGTCGTCTTGCCGGAACTCTTCGCAGAATGCGCGCACCAGTACGTCCGCGCCCTTGCGCGGAAAGCAGGACGATACGTGTACGAAGTGAAACGCTCCGGTCTGCAGAAATCCGACCGGAACCGGAGGCGATGCGAGGATATGATCGGCTCCCAAGCCAACCACTTCAATGGGAACGGTCACTCCGTTGTCCCTCAAAACCTGCATGACATAGCGGGACATCACCGTCACCAGGTCGAGCCCGCTCTCGAAGCCTATGGCATACCGCCGTGGAAAAGCCGACTCCTCCCATCCGTAGCAATGAAACGCCCGAACCGAACCGCGCATGCCGTCGCAATACGGCGGATAAATGTAGCGCGTGTGTATATCCGGGATGACGCCGGCGGCCGGCTCCCGGAAGTGAGCGGTGAGCCGGGGATGCATCCGCAGGAAGGCGGGGGAAGGAGGATAGGCTTTGGTGTTGTCGCGTTGGTGTAGAGCGATCTCGCAGCCCGTGTCCAACATTCCATAAGCCAGATTCCGGTTCACAATAGCAAGCGAATAATCGCTTTCGAAAGGACCTTCTATGAGCACTGTTGACGGCATGGCTTTGGAACGATCAAGTGCCGGAAACGAAGCCTAGCTGGTTTAGGCGCGCGGCATATCGCTGCGCAAGGGCTGGTATGCTATACCGCTCGCGTATCAGGCTCTGCCCTTGTTTTGCCAGATTCAATGCAGGCTGTGGGTCCTCATAGAGAGAGCGCATGTGCCGGCTTGCGGTTCCTATGTTCGGATCGGCCCAAAAATACGATCTGTCGCTGTCCAGGTAGGGATACTCACCGGGCTTCACGGCAATGAGTTTGTAATCCACCAGTTTAGCGGTAGACTCCGTACAAAAATCGCACACTCCGGAGTACGCCGTCACAATCGCCGGCTTGCCCCAGTAAAGCGCTTCGGCCGGCCCGTAGCCGAAGCCCTCGGAGCGATGTAAGGATACATAACAATCCGTGACCTGGTAGAGCCCGGTCATCGCGTCTTCCGGCAAAGTGGCGTCGATCAACTTGATCCGGGGGTCCTTTTCGATGTGCTTTGCGGTTTGTTCCCAGTGTTTGCGATCGGCGTTCGACGAGTTTTGCGCCAGGTTTCTGGTCTTGATGACCAATCCCGCTTTTTCATGCCCTCTAGGAAACGTCTCCTGAAAAGCCCGCACCGCCCCCAAAGGGTTTTTCCTTTCTATGATCGAATTACCGACGAAGTTCACCAGGAACAGATAGTCGCCTTCCGGAAGCGCGAAGTCGGCGCGCGTGTACGCTCGCTCGGGAGGGCTCGGCGAAACAACCGCTCCCATATTCACAACCGGAATGCCGGCCCGGCGCCGGTAGACGCTCTCCAGGAATTCGCTCGCCACCCAGATCTCATCCATGAGATCCAGGGCGGGCGCATGTATCGCGCAGGTGTCCGACACCTCCCAATAAAACTGGCCGATGCAGTAGTCGTCTTCCCGGATCCGGCTCAAATTGCACATCGCGCATTCCAGGACGTGTTCCGGATTGAGATTGAACACGTGGATGCTGCGCAGGCTGTTGTTAAAGATCCGTCCGTTATAAAGCGCCTCCTGTTTGAGGTTCTTCCGCTCCAAGTTGAAATCCAGATCGATCGTTTCCATCCCGGTTCCGCGCAACGCTTCCATGGCATAACCTCCTGCTTTACTGAGGCCGCACAGGGTCTGGTGGTCGCGGTAGGAAACGATCGATAATCTTTGGGGGCGCATGGGCGCCAGTTCTGGAATCGGTTGCCCGGCGGGAGCGGGCGCGGAGAACAAAGGCGCCGGCGGCAGCGGCGTCCGCATCCGCGCCTCGACGAGGTGCGTGACGTAATCGAAAGCGGTCTCGCCTCCCTCGGGCGAAGAGCGCCAGAATCCGGAGACAAACTCAGGTATCAAGCGTGGATTGCCGGAAGCCAGAACGGATCTCGCCAGTTCGTAGCAAATAGCGTAAAGCTTGGCCTTTGGGACTGCCAGGAGTTGCTCAAATCGATGCGGCCGCTCGACCTTCTCCAACATCAGCATGCCCATAGTCAATGGCAGCCGCTCGTCATCGGCGGGTTGGTTCAACTGATCCAGTAGGACATCGGGTAGAAGCACTGGAGGTATCCGGTGTTCGGGCATGAAGCGGAACGCGTACCAAGCCAGAAAGTCGAAGAAGCCGTGCTTGTCTTTCACGTTGAATCGTTGCGCTTCCGCCTTCCAGACATGCTGCATATACCGCGAAAGATACTTGGCCCCGGTGTTTGGCCGGCCACCGCGCAGGCCGGGCGCTTCACGGATCTGCCGGCTCACATCCACGGCCCGCGAATTCAACCACGCTAACAGGGGCGGCGGCAGCGGCCATTGATGACCGCAACTCCCATAAAAGTGCTGGATATACCAGAAGACAAAACGCGTGCGCTCCTCGGGATCGGACGAGCCCGGATTCTCCTTTCCCGACCGACGCCACATTTGCTCGACGAAGCGGGAAACAGGAGGCTGATTGCCGCTCGCAGCGGCATCGCCAAAAAGAACCGCCCCCCATTCGTCCAGTTTGTTCATTTCCTCCGATCTTACCGCAAGGCTTCGGAATGTTACCGGAGGAATGGTGCGGGTCGTTTCAGGGAGCGAAGTAACCGTTCACGTCCAGGATGAGCGCCGTCGGGTTTGTCGCCAAAGCGTCTATTGAGCCATTCGCCGCCGGTACGATAGCCGCATTGGAGACCACGCTCCCGTCCAGAGAATTCAGCGTAGATACCACCGGGACCGGTCCGCCGGCCGGCCACAGCGTCAGATAGCCGAGATCCCCGGCCGGCACCACTGTCGCGTTCAGCGAATATGCTTGTGCCGCGAACGGCAACCCGCAGGGACTGGTCTCCATGGGAAAGCTTCGGGTTCCCGTCAATGCCGGCCCGCCAAGGGGGCCTGCGGGGTTACGCGTATCGACAACGCGGCAAGGACTCACCGCGTAGAATGACAATCCGCCGTTTCCAGGGGGCGCAAAGTAGCCGTTGATGTCGACAATCAAATCCGTAGCGTTGGTGGCAAAGGCGTTAATCGCTCCGCCGGTTCCGGCTGGTACGATGGCGGCATTTGCCGTGATCTCGCCCGTGGTTGCATTAAGAACCGATACCACCGGCATGGAGGCGCCGGTTGGCCAGACGGTAATATAGCCCAGCGCCGCGGGCGGGACCACCGTCAAATTCAGTGAATACGCCCCGGCATTCGCCGGCACGCCGCAAGCACTGGCCGGCACGGGTATCGCCCGCGTTTCGCCTTGCGCCAATAGAGGTCCGCCAAGAGGACTTGAGGCATTGCGCGTATCCAATACACGGCAGGGCGTCACCGGGTAAAATTCGAGCCCCGCGCTTCCGCCCGGTGCGGCAAAGTAGCCATTGATATCGAGGAGCACATCCGTTTCGTCCGTGACGTAGACGCTTACGCCGCCGCCCGAGCCCGCGGCGACAACGGCCGCATTCGCCTTCACCAGCGAATCCAGGGAGTTCAGGGTCGAGACTGTCGGTTGTGGTTGCCCGGCGGGCCAAATTGATAGATACGACAGCGGCCCGTGCGGAACAACCGTCACGTTCAGGGCATATGCGGCGGCGGTCGATGGAATATTACAGGCGCTGGTGGGAATTGAGAAAACGCGTGTGCTATTGGCGGCCATGGAAGGTCCGCCGAACGGCGCCGCGGTCCAGCGCGTATCGACAACCCGGCAGGGCGTTACCGGGAAATACTGCAATTCCGATCCCAGCGAGATGTTGAACGGCGCCGAGAAAAGGAGGGAGTTGTTCCAGTACACGCTGGCAGTCCACGCTCCGGGCATGGGCGCCGGCGAGCCCGACATGGTCATGCTGTCCCAGAAGCACTGGCTGCCCATTCCAAGGGCTGGCGAGGTTGACGTCTGGTAGCTTATCCCCGAAGGCGCCTGCCAGTCAATGCTGATCGCATCCCCTACAGCCGCGCCGGTAACCTGAAACCAAAGCAGGACTTGGGGATCGCTCAGCAAGAAAGCAGTGGCCGGTGGCGGCGCCACACAGTTCCCCGGAGCGGCAGACGCCGACATCACAAAACTTTGCAGCTCCACACCGGCCGTCGCAACGAGTTGCTGAGGCTGAACCACCTCTATAGCCGGGGACGAACTCGCCGCTGAGACTGTAGCGAAGACCTGGCCAGCCGAAGGAATCGTCGCGGCATTGATCTGTACATCGGTAATCCGCAGAGTATGCGCGGCCGCCGGTCCCGGAACGGTAAAGGACACGCCCGGGAAAAGGATGGTGCTTCCGTTTCCACTGCCAAGAAACAGATTGACATTGGGGACCTGGGAGCCAGCGGGCGGATTGTCGATCAGCAGCTCCGGCTGCATTCCGCCGGCGACGTTGGCATTCAGGCTGAGCTGTATACCGGTCACCGCCACAGGGCCCGCGGTGCCGCCTGTACAGGTCAGCACCAGATCGCCCACCTGCTCTGCCGGGCCGCCGACCGGAATGTTCAACGGCGCAGGACTGGACGCGCTGCAGGTAAGGGGCGAGACAGCGGAGAGAGAGTACTTTGCCAGAAATGCATCTACGCTACCCTGCCACGAACTTTGAAATACGCCCGTGGTGACGGGAATTCCTAAGGTGGACCCGCCGCTGTTGGTCGATCCGGTCAGGTAGGCATTGCCGGAATAGTCTACGGCGATACCGGCGCCCGTCTCGCTTTCCGCGCCGCCGTAATAGGTGGAAAAATACAGGCTGCTCAATTGATTGTTGAAGGCGGCCACAAACGCATCGCCTCCGCCACCGTAGGTCTGCTGCGGCGCCTGCATGGGCAGATCCATGGAGTTGGTGGAGCCGGCCACAAACACGTCGCCAGCGCCGTCCAGCGCGATGCCGGTAGTATTCTCCGCAGCGCTGCCGCCGAAGTAGGTGGCGGCCAGGATGGCGCTTCCGCCGGCGTTCAGTATGGCGACAAACGTATCGTAGCTGCCTTGGTTAATGGGTTGGTAGGCGCTGGGAGTTACCGGGAAGTCCGGCGCGTTGGTGTAACCGGCCACATAGGCGTTGCCCGCGGCATCCGCCGCGATGCCGGTGCCGGTGGTCAAACCGGTGGCCCCAAGGTAGGTGGAATATAACACCTGGCTCGATGCATTCAGCTTCACTACAAAGGCATCGCTTTCGCTGGACGCGGCCTGCAGCGCCTGAAACAGCGGAAAGTTCGAGGACTGCGTTTGTCCGGTCAGGTAAACGTCTCCCGCGGGATCCAACGCCACCGCGAAAGCCGTATCGTTCCCCATGCCGCCAAGGTAAGTGGCATAGACCAACTGCGAGCCGGCCGCGTTCAACCTGGCGAAGAACCCGTCAAAGTCGCCTCCTCCGTAGGAGCTTTGAAACGCGTTGGAGCTGACCGGGAAATCGATCGACGCGGTATAGCCGGAAACATACGCCTGACCGGCGGCATCCACGGCGATTCCGGTGGCATAATCGCTGCCGCTGCCCCCCAGGAACGTAGAATAAATCAGGCTGTTGCCGCTGGAGTTTAGTTTCAGGACGAAGGCTTTGCTTTGGCCGCTGAAGCTGCTGCGCAGGGCGCCGCTGGTAATGGGGAAATTCGCCGAATAGGTAAAGCCGGCGATGTAAGCGTTCCCCGCCGCATCCACGGCAATGCCTAACGGCACATCCCGGTTGCTGCCGCCGATGTAAGTCGAGTACACAATTCCGTTTCCCGCCGCATTCCACTTGGTGACAAAAATATCGGTGTCGCCGGCCGGAACGCTTTGCATAGGGTTGCGCAGCGGAAAGTTGGCCGACCAGGTTTCCCCAACCGTATAGGCGCAGCCGGCACTGTCCACAGCCACGCTGTAGCCGTTGTCGGCTGCATTGCCGCCCAGATAACTGGCGTAGACCAGCGTGGGATCGATTACCAGCGGGAGGGCGGGGTCATAGGCGCCGATTTCAAAGCCAACCTCACGGTTTCCTAGCAGCACGTAATGCCCGTCGATGGCACTCCGGCCGGAGGCGAGCTGCTGATATACCCGCGGACAGCGATGGCGCAGCCACCCCCAACGGGTCTGCAGAGCCAAATCGCCCTGCGCATCGATTTCAATAGCCTGAGCGCCGCTAAAATCCAGGCGAATGGATCGCCACGACGCACCTGCAGCCACCACAAAATCGTACTCAAGCTGGCTTTGGCTGCCATAAAAGATCAGGTCGATGCCGGGATAGACGCCGGAGTAACGGATTTTTTCGAACAGAGGCACGCCGAGCCGCCAGCGGTCCCGAGAACCGGCCAGATGATTGGCACTGCCGGCTTGCGTCCCGACGGCCTGCGGGGCCACATTCCCACGGGCACCCGCCAGACGCATGGTGACCTCCAGCCCGGAGACCGTACCTGAAGCACCGAATGACAAGTTGCGGCCGGAAGCATGCGCAGTGAAGCACAACGTTCCATCAAGGGTGGCGTGTTGCGGCTCAAAGACCAGTCCCCGGTTTCCGTAAGCACTGGCAGCGGCCTTCCCGGCGGGAGAGGCGGATAGCAAAGCGCCGAGAAGCGCTGTGCGCAGGCAGGCTCGAGCCGACGAGTTCATACCCTCGAATCGGTATTCTCACCTGCTTCCTTTAGGGTTAAACCCTCCCTTATGGCGCAAAATAACCGAATAGGTCCAGAACCAAATTCGTCGGATTGCTGGCGAAGGCGCTGATTTTCGTGTTGCTCGTGGGCACGATCGCCATGTTGCTGGTGATATCGCCATCTTCCGCATTCAGCGTCGAAACCAACGGTTGCCCACTTCCTTCCGGCCATAATGTCAGGTAGCCCAGCGGGCCCGGCGGAACCACCGTGGCATTGAACACATAGCCCTGCGCCGCACTGGTTCCTCCGCAGCCACTCCCGATCACGTCCACGTTGATGGCACCCGAGAAAGGATCCACACCTGCGAGCGTGCGCGTGTCCAGAACCCGGCAAGGCGGCAGCGCATATAGCGACAACGCCCCTTCCGCCACCGGCGCGAAGTACCCATTGATGTCCACCACCAGGTTGGTCGTCTGCGTCACATAGGCTTCGATGCTCCCGCCTGCCCCGGCCGGAGCAATCGCCGCATTCGCCACTACCGTCCCGGTCAGGTCGTTCATCGTGGATACCACCGGCAGGCTTTC
>Ga0187871_10000020_pt1 | contig 129224 bp, 115 predicted proteins | sample June2016WEW_16_1_FD_132988 | JGI IMG/M metagenome (GOLD analysis project Ga0187871, IMG submission 132988) | Peatland microbial communities from SPRUCE experiment site at the Marcell Experimental Forest, Minnesota, USA - June2016WEW_16_10 | ecosystem: Environmental > Terrestrial > Soil >...
GGCATCGACTTCACCGGCGGCGTCGATGTTGAAACCAATTTTCCGCAGGCTCCCAATATTGAACAGCTGCGCTCGGCTCTCGACCGCGCAGCGGTTGCCGGCGCGCAGGTCAAAGCGTTCGGCAGCTCCCGAGACATCCTGGTGCGCCTGCCGCCCGACCCGAATGTGAAAGGCGAGCAGATCGGCGCGCGGATACTCGAGGTATTCAGCAGCATCGATCCCGGCGTCAAGCTGCAGAGCACCGAAGTCGTCGGCCCGCAGGTTGGCCAGGAACTGTTCATCAAGGGCGCCGAGGCGCTGTTTGCGACGCTCGTGCTGATCGCGATGTACGTACTGCTGCGATTCACCTCGAAGCTCGCCTACGGCGCGATACTTGCGGTCTTGCATGACCCGATCTGCGTGCTCGGTTTCTTCGCGGTCAGCCAGATGACGTTCGATTTGACCGCGGTGTCGGCGATTTTGGCCGTGATCGGTTATTCGTTGAACGACACCGTCATCGTGTTCGATCGCGTACGCGAACGTGCGCGCAACGCCCGCAAACTCACGATCGCCCACGTCATCGATGAATCGATCAACCAGACGCTGTCGCGTACCATCATGACCAAGCTCGTGACCTTGTTGGTCGTGTTGGCGCTGCTGATATTCGGCGGCGAGACCCTGCATGGATTTTCCGCCGCGCTCGTAATCGGCATCATCGCCGGAACCTACTCGTCGATCTACATCTCCGCGGCGCTCGCCCTCGACTTCGGCCTGCGGACCGACGATTTGTTGGAGCGCAAGATGGTCAAACCCGAAGAAATCGACGGCTTGCCCTGAGGGTTTTAAGCATCGCCGGATCAGGCTGCCCGGCGCCGCGATCGCGTGGGCGCGCGCTGCAGCGGGCCCGCAGCAGCACGAATTGAATGGAAGCGCACAGGGAAAGCCGCTAGAGTCGGCAACGCACAAAAACATCACGTTGCGGGGAACCAATCCATGGCGACGACTCGAGGCCTAGGGCGCATATTTCAGCGCAAGTCGGTGGCGCAGATTCAGGCAGAGCATGCACGCGGTGAGCTCAAACGGTCATTGGGCGCGTTGAACCTCGTGCTTCTGGGCATCGGATGCATCATCGGGGCGGGCATCTTCGTACTGACCGGACGCGCCGCGGCCCAGTTTGCCGGCCCCGCGATCATGCTCTCGTTCATCATCACCGGGCTGCTTTGCGCGTTCGTGGCGCTCTGTTACGCCGAGCTTGCGTCCGCGCTGCCGGTGTCCGGCTCGGCCTATTCCTACACCTATGCCTCCATGGGGGAGGGCGCGGCCTGGGTCATGGGGCTGCTGCTGCTGCTCGAATACGGTCTGGCGGCGTCCACGGTCGCGGTCAGCTGGTCGGGTTATTTCGTGAGCCTGCTTGCGGACATGCACCTGACGATACCGGCCGTGCTGACGGCTGCGCCCGGCGTGCCTGTCGTGGACGCTTCCGGCGCGGTAATCGCCACCGGCGTCATGAATCTGCCGGCCATCATCGTCATCGGTCTGGTGACCCTACTGTTGATTCGCGGCGTTACCGAGTCAGCGACGGCCAACAACATCATCGTTGCGATCAAGCTGGCGGTCGTCATTGCCTTCATCGCCATCGGTTCGCGCTACGTTCATCCGGCCAACTGGGCGCCGTTCGTGCCGGCCGAGATTCCCGTTCGACCGCCTGGCACGAACACGGACATCTGGCACCAGATTGGCCGCGCGCTGGTTGCGGTGGTCACCGGAGACAACACCTACCGCTATGGTATGGGCGGGGTCATCCATGGCGCGGCGGTGATCTTCTTTGCGTATCTCGGCTTCGAGGCGGTCTCGACCGCCGGCGCCGAAGCGCGCAACCCGGGCAAGGACATGCCGATTGGCATCCTGGGCTCTTTGGTCATCTGCACGCTGCTCTATATCGCGACCTCTGCGGTGCTGGTTGGAATCGTACCCTACGCCTCGCTCGACAACGCCGCGCCGCTCGCGGTCGCGGCGAATCGGATCGGCTTGCCATGGTTTGCGCTGCTCGTGAAAATCGGTGCTCTCGCGGGCCTCTCGAGCGTGATGCTCGTGCTGCTCTACGGCCAGACGCGGATCTTTTACACGATGAGCCGGGACGGCCTGCTGCCGAAGTCGCTGGCGGTGGTGCATAAGACCTTCAAGACGCCGTGGATCAACACCATCATCGTGGGAATCGCAGCGATGGGGGCGGCCGGTTTTCTGTCTCTCGACGCTTTGTCGGATCTCACGAACGTCGGCTCGCTCGCGGCGTTCATGCTGGTTTGCGTCACGGTGGTTTATCTGCGGGCGACCAACCCCGAGCTCATTCGGCCGTTCAGGACACCGTTCTATCCGCTGACTCCGGTTCTTGGCGCATTGATGTGCCTCGTCCTGCTGATGAGCTTGATGTCGACGCCGGCGACGCGGAATTTCTTCCTGATCTACCTGGCGGCTGGAATCGTGATCTATTTCGTCTATGGCATTCGCAGTTCCAACTTGGGACGCGGCGTCATCGTTACGGGCCACGAGGCGAGCCCACTGGAGCTGCCGCACAAAGGCGACTTAGAGTAGGGGATTGATTGGTCGCTCGCGGCGCCGTCCCGCTAGTCGCGCAGCGCGGCCGGCACCATCGGGCCGATGGTCGCGAGCAGCGCCTCGTAGACCTTCGGGTTTCCCGCGACGACGTTCTTGCCGAGCGCGTATTCCGCGCCGGCCGGCGTGCCGATACGCCCGCCGGCTTCTTGAATCAACAGCGTGCCCGCCGCCGTATCCCAGGGCGACAAGCCGAATTCCCAGAACCCGTCGGTTCGCCCGGCCGCGACATAGGCCAGATCCAGTGCGGCCGAGCCGGGCCGGCGCACCCCGGCTGCCACGGCCATGACGGCTTTGAGCATCGCCAAATAATCATCGACATGGATGTCGCCCGCGCGAAACGGAAAACCCGTGCTGATCAGGGCGCCCTCGAGCGTGCGCTGCGTGCTGACCCGGATCTTCTTGCCTTCGAGCTGCGCGCCCTCGCCGCGCGAGGCCGTGAAGAACTCCTGGCGCATCGGATCGTAGACGATTGCGTGTTGCAGGCGATTTTTCTGTTCGACCGCGATTGAGACTGAAAACGTGGGGAAACCATGCAGGAAGTTCGTCGTACCATCGAGCGGATCGATGATCCAGACGAATTCGCCTTGGCCGCTGCGGCCGCTTTCTTCGCCGAAAAAAGCGTGTTCCGGGTAGCTCTTGCGCACCGTCGCGATGATTTCGGCTTCCGCCTTGCGATCCACGTCGGTGACGAAATCGTTGCGGCCCTTCGTGTCGATTTTCAGCGAATCGAGCCTCGAGAGGCTCCGCACGATCGAATCCCCGGCGCGCCTGGCGGCGCGCATACCGATATTGAGCAGTGGATGCATAACGTGGCGCTAGAATAACAGAGCATGAGTGGTCACGTTCGCATCGTCCTCATTGATCCCAGCCACCCGGGCAATATCGGCTCGGTCGCGCGCGCGATGAAGAATATGGATCTCTCTGATCTGGTGCTGGTGCGGCCCCGATCCTTTCCGCACGCCGAGGCCAATGCGCTCGCGGCGGGGGCCGACGATATTCTCGCGGGCGCGCGCATCGCCTCGACCGTGACCGAGGCGATCGCCGACTGCTCGTTCATAGCCGGAACGACCTCGAGGCCGCGCTCGTACTATTGGGAATTCACGACTCCCCGGGACGTGGCTTCGCGAATCGTCGATTTGCCGGCGGAAAATCGCTCGGCGCTGTTGTTCGGCTCCGAGCGCTACGGCCTCGGCAACGACGACCTTCGGTACTGCAACGTGCTCGTGCGCATTCCGGCAAACCCGGAATATTGTTCCTTGAATCTGGCGATGTCGGTGCAATTGCTGAGCTATGAGATTTTTCTCGCCCGGCACCAGCCGCGCTCTCATACGCAGCTCGAATTGCCGCTCGCGCCATCGGCGGATGTCGAACATTTTTACGCGCATTTGCTCGAAGTCTTGAACGAGATCGATTTTGCGGATCGCACCGGCCATTTGATGGAGCGGCTGCGGCGTTTGTTCAATCGTGCGCAGCTCGATCGCAACGAATTGAATATCCTGCGCGGAATATTGAGCCACGTGCAGGGCAGACGCGGCCAGTCGCGGGCCAAGAGCGGCGCATGAGCATGCGCTCCGGCCGATGAACGCGCGCCGCGCCTCATGAGTGCCCCGGTCTACTTGGACTACGCGGCGACGACGCCCGTCGACGCCGGCGTGGCTGCACAGATGGCGCAGTGCCTCACCATCGAGGGAACATTCGGCAATCCGGGTTCGAGCAGCCATGAATACGGCGACCGTGCGCGATCGGTCGTGGAGGCGGCGCGCAGCCAGGTTGCCGCCGCGGTCGGCGCCGAGACCAGCGAGGTGGTCTGGACCTCGGGGGCGACCGAAGCGAATAATCTGGCGATTTTCGGTGTCGCCAATTATTACCGCGACCATGGACGGCACATCGTCACGGCCCGGACCGAGCACAAGGCCGTGCTCGACCCCTGCCGTGAACTCGAGCGGCGCGGCTGGCGCGTAACGTATCTCGTGCCGGACAGCAGCGGCATCGTGGATCCGGCGCAAATCATGCGGGCGCTGGAACGAGAGACCGTGCTCGTCTCGCTGATGCACGTGAACAATGAAATCGGCGTCGTCCAGGATATCGAGGCGGTCGCTGCGCTCTGTGCACGCCACGGGGGCGTGCGTCTGCACGTTGATGCGGCGCAAAGCTTCGGCAAGTGCCACATCGATTTTGCGTCGTCCGGAGCCGACCTGATGTCGTTGTCGGCTCACAAGGCGTATGGCCCCAAGGGTGTTGGTGCCTTGCTGGTATCCGCGCGGCGCGGCGTGCAACTCGAGGCGCTGCAATACGGAGGCGGCCAGGAGCGCAATTTGCGTTCCGGTACGCTCGCGACGCATCAGGTGGCGGGAATGGGCGCGGCGTTCGCGCTCGCCACGGCCGATGCAACAGACATCGAGGGCGAGCGGTGCCGCATTGCCGCGCTGCAAAGCCGGCTGTGGCGGGGTATCGAGGCGCTTGGCGGTGTATTGCGCAATGGTGCCGCAGCTCACTGCGTGCCGCAGTTGCTGAATCTGTCGTTCGAGGATGTCGAAGGCGAGAGCTTGCTGGCGGCCGTGCGCCCGCACCTGGCCGTATCGACCGGCTCGGCGTGCGCGTCGGCGACCAACGAAGCGTCCTACGTCCTGCGCGCATTGGGCCGCGACGAACGACTCGCCGAGAGCAGTCTGAGATTCAGCCTTGGCCGCTATACGACCGAGGCGGACATCGACCGGGCGATCCAAGCGGTCGCCGACGCCGTGACACGGCTACGACGAATCGGCGGCAAATGAACTACAGCGAACTGACGCGCCGTTATTTTGAGACCGCGGGCGCCGCGGGTGTCTTGAGCGGCGGATGCGTCGGGCGCGGTGCCGCCGGCACGCGCCGCGCGGGGACCTGGGTGCAATTCGATATTCAGCTCGAGCCCGGCGGCGAGCCGCAGCGGCGCATCCTGGCGGCTCGGTTCTTGGCTTTCGGCTGTCCGCATACGATCGCGGTGGCCGCCTGGGTCTGCGAACGGGCGGCTGGAACGTTCTGCGCTGCGGCCTTGCCCGAAACGGCACAAGCGCTCTGCCGGCGCTTCGAGGTCCCGGCCGAGAAACTCGGGCGCCTGCTGGTGATCGAAGATGCCTGGGCCGCCGCCGCCGCAGCGGCCCAGGCGACCGCGCGGGTTACGATCTCGTGAAATACGACTTGCATCCCGTGCGTTCTCCTGGGTGCCGTGTTATGTATATCTTTCAAGGGTGGGATTAATTCGGTAGGGCGGTATTTATGGCGATATTGTTGACCGAATCGGCTGCGGACCGGGTTCGAACGCATCTGGCCAAACGCGGTGCCGGGCTGGGGTTGCGGCTCGGCATCAAAAAAACCGGCTGCTCGGGCTTCGCCTATGTCGTGAACTATGCCGATGAAATTCGTGCGGAAGATGCCGTGTTCGAAGTCCGTGGCGTCAAAGTCATCGTGGATTCGACGAGTTTGCCCTTGATCGACGGTACCCTCGTCGATTTCGTCAAACAGGGCCTCAACGAGGCGTTCAAGTTTCAGAATCCAAAGGCCAAGGGCGAATGCGGCTGCGGCGAGAGCTTCAGCGTCTGAAGCCCGCGATGGGCGCCCGACAAGAGCGCCATTTTTCCAAGTAATACAGGCACTTCGGCCGCCATTGCGATTGCTTGGCAGCGCTCCCTCGGTTAAACTTCGCGGTCTTTGTCGGCCCCCCCGCCGGGCGGGCCGCGTTATTTTTAGTCTTCGAGGTCATCATGGCAGTTGAGCGCACTCTTTCCATCGTCAAGCCCGACGGCGTCGCCAGGAATTTGATCGGCGAGGTTTACTCGCGATTCGAAAAGGCAGGATTGCGCGTCGTCGCCGCCCGCATGCTGCAGCTCTCGCAGGCGCAAGCCGAGGCGTTTTACGGCGTGCACCGGGAACGGCCATTCTTCAAGGACCTGGTGCGCTTCATGACCTCGGGCCCCGTGATCGTTCAGGTGCTCGAGGGCGAGGGCGCAATTGCCAAGAATCGCGATGTCATGGGCGCCACCGATCCCAAGAAGGCCGCCCCCGGCACCATTCGCGCCGACCTGGCGACGAGCATCGACGAAAACATCGTGCACGGCTCCGACGCGGCCGATACTGCGGCTCGCGAGATAGGTTTTTTCTTTCGCGAGATTGAGGTCTGCCCGCGTACGCGCTAGCGTACGCCGCAGAATTCTCTTGAGGAATGCAACCGGTGGCGGGTGATCGCGTAAATTTGCTCGGCTTGCCGCGCCTCGAGCTCGAGGCGTTCGTCGCGCAGCGACTCGGCGCGAAGCCGTTTCGCGCGCGGCAGCTCATGAAATGGATCTACCGTCGCGGCGCGGCGGATTTTTCGGCGATGAGCGATCTCGCCAAGGATTTCCGTGTCGCGCTGGAGACGGTCGCGAAAATCTCGGTCCCGGAGATCGTGACCGAACAGATCTCGGCCGACGGCACCCGCAAGTGGATGCTGCGGATGGACGAGGTCCAAGGCATCGAAACCGTTTACATCCCGGAGCCCGGTCGCGGCACGCTATGCATCTCCAGCCAGGTCGGCTGCGCCATGGATTGTTCGTTCTGCGCGACCGCCCAGCAGGGATTCAATCGCAATCTGAGCGTCGCAGAAATCGTCGGGCAGGTGTGGCTCGCGCAACGCGAGCTCAACGACACACGCGTTGATGAGCGCAAGATCACCAATGTCGTGTTCATGGGCATGGGCGAGCCACTCGCGAATTATCGCAACGTGGTGCCGGCCATGCGAATTCTGCTCGATGACCTGGGATACGATTTATCGCGGCGCCGCGTAACCTTGAGCACCTCGGGCCTCGTGCCGCAGATTTACAAGTTGGCGGAGGAATGCAACGTGGCGCTCGCGGTATCCTTGCATGCGCCGAACGATGAGCTACGCAACGAACTCGTGCCGATCAATCGGAAACATCCGATCGAGGAGCTGTTGAACGCATGCTGGCATTATCTGGAGAAACAAAACGGCCGCAGCGTCACGTTCGAATACGTGATGCTCGACGGCGTCAATGACAAGCCCGAACATGCCAAACAGCTCGGCCGCCTGCTGCGCGGTAGGCCGGCGAAACTCAACCTGATTCCCTTCAACACATTTCCGGGAACCGGCTACCGCCGCTCGCCGGCTGCGGCGATCGTTCGCTTCCGCGACATTCTCAATGATCTGGGCGTCATCGCGACGATACGCAAGACCCGCGGCGACGATATCGATGCCGCGTGCGGCCAGCTTGCCGGCCGAGTCACCGATCGCACTTTGGTGCGGCTCGGCAGCCGGGTCATGAACCCTTCCGAACGTCCCGCGGCGGTGAGATGAAAATTGTAACAGCCGTTCTATTGCTCAGCGTCGCTTTGGCGGCATGCGTCAGCAACAAGTCCGCGCCCACTCAGACGCCGACGGCGGCGGCCTTGACCAACGCGCAAATCGCGATTGAATACATGCGGCTCGACAAGCTCGCCACCGCGCGGGAATTCATCGAACGCGCGCTGTCGCAGGATCCGGGCGACGCCAACGTTCAGGCCGCCGCCGGCATCGTCTACGAGCGGTTGGGTGAAATGCCGAAGGCCGAGCGCGCGTTCGCCGCTTCGGCGCGCATCGGCAAGAAGGATCCGAACATTCTCAACAGCTATGCGGGTTTTCTGTGTCGCACGCACAAGGCGGCCGAAGGCGAGAAGTTGTTCATGAAGATCGTTCGGGATCCGCTCTATCAAACGCCCGAGGTCGCCTACGTCAATGCCGGCGTCTGTGTGCGTGCCGCAGGCAACAACATCGCCGCGGAGCACTATTTTCGGCAGGCGCTCACCATTCGCCCCAAGATGCCGGAGGCGATGCTGCAGCTAGGCGAGTTGCTGCTCGAGCGCGGCGACACGACCGAAGCCAGGCACACCGTGCTGCTTTACCTGGCGGTCAATGAATCATCCCCCGATATCCTCTGGTTAGGTTTGCGTACCGAACGCAAAGCGGGCGATGCGACGGCGGCCGCTTCATACGCACAACGGCTGCAACAGGAATTCCCCGCGTCCGAGCAGGCGCGCATGCTCCAGTCCGGCCTGGCGCGATGAGCGAGCCGACGAGAGCACCGGGCGCACGCTTGCGTAGCGAGCGTGAACGCCGGGGACTCAGCGTGCAAAAGGCGGCCGAGGAAATGCGGCTCGATGCATGGGTCATCGAGGCGCTCGAAGGGGATCAATACGAGCGTGTCGGACCGGCGGTCTACGCCAAGGGTCACTTGAAGAAATACGCCGGCATGTTGGCGATTCCCTGGGAAGAGGTCGTCGCGGCCTATGATTCGCTGCATCCGAATGTAGCGGATACAGCTGCGCAACCACCTGCGGTTCGTCTGCGCTCGACGCCTCAGCTCGTCAATAATCTGCCCTCGGGGCAAATCGCCGCAGCCGCGGCTTTCGTGTTGATCGTCGCGGGCGTGCTGTGGTGGAGACCGTGGCAACAGCGCGCCGCCGTTGTTCCGGGCGGCGCGCAAGCTAGCGCGCAATCGCCGGGGCGGGCGGCACCGGCCGGTGCGCAATCCGCGTCAGCCCATCAAGCTTCGACGAGCGATGCGCGCACGGGGGACGCGCGCACGGGGGATGCGCGCGCGGGGGATGCGCGCGCGGGCGATCAGGCCCGGGCCGGAGAGGCGGTTGCCGTCGGTGAGGCCGCCGGGGCCGATCAGCCGACAGCGATCAATGGGGGCACTTCCGAATCGGCCGGGCCATCGGCGAACGTCGTAACCGCGGCGGGCGCCGCCGGCACCGGCGCTGTAGCCGCCGAAGCGGGCGCCGGTCGAGCGCGCCTGCGCCTGAGTTTCTCGACGGACTCCTGGGTCGACGTTCACGATGCGGCCGGCAAACGCATCTTCAGCGGCTATGGCCGCGCCAATAGCGTCAAGACCATCGCGGGAGAGGCACCGCTGCGGGTATATCTCGGCTACGCGAACGGCGTGCAGCTCGAGATCAATGAACACGCGGTGGCGATTGGGCGGCCGTTCGTGCGCGGCGACGTCGCGCGCTTCGAGGCCGGTGCCGACGGCGTCCTGCGCAGCTATCCGAACAACGCGCAACCGCGCGGCTGACGGTGCTAGGTTGAGCAAAATCATCGAGCCTCTGCGCGGCGTGCACGATATGTTGCCGGCCCAGGCGGCCGCGTGGCAGTTTCTCGAATCGGCGACGCGAGAGGTCTTCGCGTCCTATGGTTACGAGGAATTTCGCGTACCCATCATCGAGCAGACGCAGCTATTCAAGCGCTCGATAGGCGATTTTACCGACATCGTCGAGAAAGAGATGTTCAGCTTCGTCGATCAGGGCGAGGACCACATCACCCTGCGTCCCGAAGCCACCGCGGGGATCGCGCGCGCGATGATTTCCAACGGCTTGCTGCGTGAGAACCGATTGCGCGTCTGGTGTATGGGTCCGATGTTTCGCCGCGAGCGTCCGCAGGCGGGGCGCTATCGCCAATTTCACCAAATCGACGCCGAGGCGTTTGGCTTCGTGGGACCCGATGTCGACGCGGAGATCATCCTGCTGGCGGCGCGTCTGCTGCGCCGACTGGGCCTATCGGGCGTGAAATTGCAGCTGAACTCGCTAGGGACCCCGGAATCTCGTGCAATTTATCGCGAGCAACTGATTGCGTATTTCAGCGCGCACGCCGCTGCGCTCGACGAAGACAGCAGGCGGCGGCTGCACGGCAATCCGCTCAGAATCCTGGACAGCAAGAATCCGGAGACTCAGCGCATCGTCGCCGGGGCACCGCTGCTCGTGGAGTCCCTCGATGCCGAATCGAAAGCTCATTTCGCGTCCCTTTGCGCCCACCTGCAAAGCGCCGGCATCGAGTATCATGTGAACCCGCGCCTGGTGCGCGGCCTCGATTACTACACGCGCACCGTCTTCGAATGGATCACCGACTCTCTGGGTTCACAAAGCACGGTATGTGCCGGAGGCCGCTATGACGGCCTGATCGCGCAGTTGGGCGGCACGGCCACGCCGGGTATCGGTTGGGCCATGGGACAGGAGCGCATCGTCATGCTGCTCGAAAAAGCGGGTGCGGTACCGGCCGGCGACCGGCCGCAGGTTTATTTGGTGATGGTCGGGGAACGGTCTGACATTCTGGGGCTCCAAGTAGCCGAGCGGCTGCGCGACAGCTGGCCTGGGCTGCGATTGCAGTCCAATCTCGGTGGTGGCAATTTCAAGGCGCAATTCAAGCGCGCGGACAAGAGCGGCGCACGCTACGCGATCATCGTGGGGGAAGACGAAGCCGCGCGCGGCGTCGTTGCCCTCAAGGATTTGCGCGGCGAGCGGCCCCAGGAAGAATGTGCGATCGATCGTATCGGCGAATTGTTGGGCGGCTTGTTGGGTCTCGAGCCTTAAGGCGGCGGAGTAATCATGGCAGACGATTTATTGACCGAGGAAGAGCAAATCGAGGCCGCCAAGCGCTTCATGAGCGAGAACGGCGCTTGGCTGATCGCAGGCGTGGCGCTCGGTGCGGCACTGCTGTTTGGCTATCGTTATTACGACAACTCGCGCAACGAGCGTGCCATGAAGGCGGCCGACGAGTTCGGTGCGATGACCTCGGCGATCGACAGAAACGATCGAGCCTCCGCGCGGCGAATTGCGGAGGGGATCGTACAATCCTATTCCGGCAGCCCATATGCCGATCAAGCGGAGTTGACGCTCGCGCGTCTGCTCGTCGATGAAGGCAAGAGCGCCGATGCGATTGGACCGCTCATGGAGGTCATGACGGGTTCCAAGGATACGGAACTGAAAAATATCGCGCGTCTGCGCATTGCGCGCATTCAGATCGATCAAGGCAAGCCCGATGATGCGATTCAAACCCTCGCGGGCGGCGACTCCGCATCCTTCGCGTCGCGCTACCACGACGTTCGCGGCGATGCGCTATTGGCGAAGAAAGACACGAGCGGCGCGGCCGCCGAATATCGCGCCGCGCTCGGGGCGAGCGATCCACAGAACGCCGACGCGGCGCTGCTGGAATTGAAAATCGCCGATCTCGGCGTGCCCCCCGCAGCCCCCGCAGCCCCCGCGGCCTCTGCACCCCCCGCGGCCTCTGCACCCCCCGCGGCCTCTGCACCCCCTGAACCCGTCGTCAACAAGGCGAAACCCTGATGCGCTGTTTGCTTCCCCTTGGCCTAGCGGCCTTCATTATCGTCGCGGGCTGCAGTAAGGACAAAGATGTCGAACCGCCGGCGAAATTGGTCGACTTTCCGCAAACACTGCCGGTCAAGGAGATCTGGAGTCAGGGACTAGGCGGCGGCAAGAAGCAAATGGTGCTGAGGCTTGGCCTGGGTCCCGCGCTCGATAACAAGACCGTGTTTGCGGCCTCCCACAAGGGCGAGGTGCTCGCCGTTGCCGTGGATACCGGCCGGCAGCTCTGGGTGAAGAATCTCAAGCTGCCTTTGTCGGCCGGCCCGGCAGCCGCTCTCGGCATGGTCGTGGTTGGCTCCAGCAAGGGCGACGTGGTCGCCTTGGACGGCGCCACGGGGCGCCTGCTATGGGCTGTGCGCGTCAACTCGGAATTGCTGTCGCCGGCGGCGATCGGCGAGCACGTCGTCGTCGTGCGCTCGGTGGACGGGAGGCTGCGGGGTCTCGATGCCCAATCGGGCAAGGAATTGTGGTCCGTCGAACAACAGGTGCCCAGACTGAGCCTGCGCGGCACGGGGACTCCGGTCATCGCCAAGGATTTGGCGATTTGCGGGTTCGATAATGGCAAGGTAATGGCCGTTTCATTGAGTACCGGGGACACGGTTTGGGATACTGCGCTTGCGGCGCCGCATGGCCGCACGGAACTCGACCGCTTAGTCGACGTCGATGCGGCCGTACGCGTGATCGGCAACGACGTCTACGCGACGGGTTTCCAGGGGCGCACCGCCATGCTGGCGCTCGATTCGGGCCAGATCTGGTGGGCGCACGACATGTCGAGCTATCGCGGCATGTCGGTCGATGCCGATCGCGCGTTCGTCACGCAGTCCGACGGTGTCATCGTTGCTTTGCGCGATCGCGACGGTTCGGAGGTTTGGCATAACGACAAATTGAAGCGGCGCGGCCTCTCGACACCCGTGATCCTCAGCAGCGCGGTCGTGGTCGCGGATTATCAGGGCTACGTCCATTGGCTCGATAAAGCCACAGGAGTCCTGGTCGCCCGCAAGCAAGTCTCGAAATACAGGGTCTCGAACTCGCCGGTTGCTGTTGATAACACGGTGGTCGTGCTCACGGACGGCGGCAATCTGGCGGCGTTTCGCGCAACGCCGCCGGCGGCGCCGTCGGCGCCGGCTAAGAGCCCGTAAGCGAGATCTCTTGCTGCCGGTAGTCGCGCTGATCGGTCGACCAAACGTCGGGAAATCGACGCTGTTCAATGCGATGACGGGGACGCGCGATGCGCTGGTCGCCGACCTGCCGGGGCTGACGCGCGACCGCCAGTACGGGTTCGCGCGTCGTACCGATGTGCCGTGCATCGTCGTCGATACGGGCGGCCTCGTCGAAAACGCCAATGAAATCGAGAGTCTGATGATCGCGCAGACCGATCGCGCGATCAGCGAAGCCGACCGTATCATCGTCTTGGTCGACGGCCGCGCCGGAGTGACGCCGCAGGATCAATTCGTCGCGCGCCTGGCACACCGCAGCGGCAAGCCGGTATTCCTCGCGGTCAACAAAACCGAGGGCTTCGACCCCGATATTGCGGTCGCCGATTTTCACGGGCTGGGTTTGGGCGAGCCGCACCCGATCGCCGCGGCGCACGATCAAGGCGTGATCTCTTTGCTCGAAGCGGCTCTCGTCGGACTCGTTCCGGATCCGCAAGACGGGCCCGAGATGACCGGCATCAAGGTTGCGGTAATCGGTCGCCCCAACGTCGGCAAGAGCACATTGATCAATCGTCTGCTGGGCGAGAATCGCATGGTCGCCTTCGATCAGCCGGGAACGACGCGGGACGCCGTACTCGTGCCGTTCGAGCGCGACGGCGAGCGCTATACGCTCATCGACACGGCCGGTGTCCGCCGCCGCGCGCGCGTCGAGGATGCGGTCGAGAAATTCAGCGTCATCAAAACGTTGCAGGCGATCGAAACCGCTCACGTCGTGGTCGTCGTCATGGACGCGCAAGATACAGTGGCCGAGCAGGACGCGAGCCTCCTCGGCACGGTCATCGAACAGGGGCGGGCACTCGTGATCGCGATCAACAAGTGGGACAACATTCCCATCGAGCAGCGCGATCTGATTCGCCAGCAGATCGAGCAGCGCATTCCGTTTGCCGATTTCGCGCCGCTGCATTTTATATCGGCGCGCCATGGCAGCGGCGTCGGCGAGTTGTTCGCGTCGGTCCGCAAGGTCTACGCGGCGGCCATGCGGGAAATGACGACTCCCGAATTGACGCGCGTGCTCGAAGCGGCGATCGAAACCCATCCGCCGCCCGTGGTGAGGGGACGGCGCATCAAGTTGCGTTATGCGCATCAGGGCGGCCGCAACCCGCCGATCGTCGTGATCCACGGCAACCAGACCGATCATGTGCCCGAGGCCTACCGGCGCTACTTGGTCAACGTCTATCGCAAGGCGTTCGCGCTCGAGGGAACTCCGGTGCGCGTCACGTTCCGCGGCGAGGAAAATCCGTTTGCCGGCAAGCGCAATCCGCTCACGCCGAGACAGGTACGCAAACGCAAGCGGTTGATTCAGCGCAATAAGCGCTGACGTACGGTTCCGGCGTTTGCATTAGACTATTCGCGCAGGGAGGTCGCAGGGCAGGTCTATGCCTAAGTTCATTGGAACCAAAGCTTTTCGCGTTATCGCCGCCGTCTCAGGACTAATGGCGCTATATGGCGCGGCGGGATTCGCACTGGCTCCGCGATTGTTGCGCTCGGCGCTGCTCGAGGACATTCCGAAGCAGACCGGCGCAATCGCTGCCGTCGGCCCGATCCGGATCAATCCGTTTCTGCTGCAGCTCGAAGTCAAAGATTTTTCGCTGACGGCGAACTCCGGCGAGCGCTTGCTGGGCTTCGAGCGCCTGTTCGTCGATTTTGGGCTCGCTTCGTTATGGCGCCGTGCGTTCGTTTTCAAGGACATCGAAATAGACGCGCCCTTCGTGAACGCGGTCGTCGCCGACGACGGGTCGCTGAACCTCGCGCAGCTGAAATCAACATCCCCGCCGCCACCGCCGCCGCCGCGCACCGAGCCGCAGTCGTTGCCGCGGATTCAGGTAGCTGCATTCAGCGTGACGCGAGGCGTCGTCAGTTATGAGGATCGCAGCCGTCCCGCGCACTTCGCGACGCGGCTCGAGCCGATCACCTTCGATCTCAGGGATTTCAGCACCGATGCACAAGGCGGAATGTTCACATTCAACGGTGCCTCGAAACGCGGCGAACGCTTCGACTGGCGCGGACACCTGTCGGTCCAGCCGGTTGAATCCGACGGACAGCTGCGCATCCAAGGTCTACGCGCGCAAACCATTGGCGAATACGCCGGGGACAGGCTGGGTTTCGCGATCGATTCCGGCAGCATCGACGTCGATGCGCATTACCGATTTGCATTGCGCGACGCCGTCGGTCTGCAAGTCGACGGGGTCAAGGTGGTGCTCAAGGATCTCGCGATCAAACCCAAGAACGCGGAGCCGGCAACGGAGCCCGACTGGGTCGTGGTACCGGAACTAGAGGCCACGAGCGGCTCCTTCGACCTCGAGGCCCGCAAGGCGCAGATCGATACGGTGGCATTGACCGGACTCAAGCTGCTGGCGTGGATGGACAAAGACGGGTCCATCAATTTGACGCGGCTCGCTGCGCCCGCGACCGCACCCGCTACGGTTGCCCCCCAAGCTACGGCAGCCGCCCCCGGCTTAGGAGCCGCCCCCGGCGCAGGAGCCGCGCCCGCTGCGGCAGCCGCCCCCGCTGCGGCAGCGAGCGCGCCGCCGTGGAGCGTGGAATTGCGCAACTTCGGCATAAGCGAGGCGAATATATCCTTTGAGGATCGATCCATGAGCCCTGCGGCAAGAATCGTACTCGCGCCTCTGTCGCTGCGGGTAACGGGTGCGAGTCTCGATCTTGCACGCGCGGTTGCGATCAATCTGGAAACGAAGATCAACGATTCAGGCGAATTCGCCATGAGCGGCGAGCTGACGCCGCAGCCCTTGTCCGCCGATCTGGGAATGAAACTCAAAGGATTCGAGCTCAAGGCGCTGCAGCCTTATATCGCGCAGCGGACCGCTATGAACTTGACCGACGGGCGCCTGAGCGCGAGCGCCAAGATTCGCTACGGCCAGCTCAAACCGCGTGCGCAGGTATCGGCGGACCTCAGCGTGGAGAATTTGCACACGGTCGACAATCAGCTGCGCGAGGATTTCATCAATTGGCAGCGTCTGGACATACTCGGCGTCTCGTTCCAGCAAGAGCCCAACCGCTTGACGATCGATCGAATCGTCGCGCTCAAGCCCTATGCCCGAGTCATCATCGAATCGGACAGCAGCCTCAACGTCGCGCATATTCTGGCGGGCCCGGCGCCGGCTCGCCCGCCGCAGGCGCCATCCCCGGCCGCCCCGCCGGCGCAGGTGGAGGCGCCGCCGGGGGTGCACCCTTCCGCCCCTTATGCCATATCGATACGCAGCATCGAGCTTGCATCGGGCCAGGCGAATTTTTCGGATCTGTCCGTTACGCCCAACTTCGCGGCCGGTATTCAAGAACTGCACGGTACGGTGCGCGGCCTGTCATCGCAGCCGAATTCGCGCGCGCAGGTTGATTTGCACGGTCAGGTCGATCCTTTCGCTCCGGTCGCGATCTCCGGGGAGGTCAACGTTTTGAGCCCCGCTCTTTACTCCGATATGACCTTGAGCTTCCGCAACATCGAGCTGAGCATCTTCAATCCCTATTCGGGCAAGTTTGCGGGCTATTCGATCAGCAAAGGCAAGCTTACGACCGAGTTCAATTACAAGGTCGATGGCCGCAAGCTCGATGCCAAACATCACGTCATCATCGATCAGCTCGAGTTCGGCGAGAAAACCGCGAGTAAGGACGCGGTTACGCTGCCGGTGAAGCTCGCGGTAGCGCTGCTCAAGGATCGAAACGGCGTCATCGATCTCGACCTCCCGGTCAGCGGATCGCTCGACGATCCGAACTTCCACCTCGCTCCGGCGATTTGGAAGTTTCTCGGCAATTTGCTCGTCAAAGCGGTCACGGCGCCTTTCGCGCTGTTGGGCTCGCTTTTCGGCGGCGGCCCGGATATGCAATTCGTCGATTTTCGTCCCGGTGTGGCCGCGCTGGACGGCGCCGGCGCCGAGAAGCTCAAGGTCGTCATCCACGCGCTGCAGGAGCGTCCGCAGCTCAAGCTCGAAGTGCCGATCGCCGCATTGCCCGAGGTCGATCGTCCGGCGCTGATCGAGGCCCGATTCATCGCCGACGCCCAGGCTGAGCAAGCCCTGCAAGCCAACTCGCAACTGCGATTCAGCCAATTGGAGCCGGCAGCGCGGCTGCGTCTGTTGACGACGCTGTTCGGCAAGAAATTCGCGCACGCGCCGAAATTTCCCGACTCGCCCGGGGGCAAGCCAGCGCAAGCGGAGGAGGTCGTGGCCAAGATCGCGTTCCTCGAGGCGGAATTGAAAGCACAAATCGTCGTCGATGATGCCGATTTGCAAGGCTTGGCGCAGCAGCGCGCGTTGGTGTTGCAGCAAGCGCTATTGACCGATACGGCGCTCGACCCGGGGCGGGTTTTTCTCGTGGCCAGCGACAAGATCAAGTCACAAGACGGACTCGTGAGGCTCGAACTGTCACTGCGGTGACTTGCCGGGGGGCGCCTGCGGCCCCGATGATCGTCGTCGAGTCGAGGTGTGCGCCGTTCGGCGCACTCAAGCTATCCGTGTTTCGACCGACTCACTGTCGACCCGGCCCGTCAACGCCGCCCCCATTGCCCGGCTTTTGGGGCGCTTTTCCGCAATTGCGATCGGATGAAGTGTGACCCGGTCGTCATTCGTCATCCTCAAGCGCATACGGCCTCGGTCGCTATCAAGCGTATCGAGTTCATTCGTGCCGACTGAGCGACAGCAGCGGCAAGACGATCAACGAACAATAAACACCGGATGTGAGAGGCTGACTCGAATGTTCTTCAGAAAATCTGTCTCGGCGCGAATTTTTCTGGCATTCGCGGTAGTGATCGCCGTTTTTGGGGCGGCACTCGCCGTTAGCCTATTGCGGCTGTCCGAGTTCCATAAGGCCGTCAGCTCAGTCGCTGACCAGAGTTTGCCCAAATTCGAGAGCGCCAACGGCTGGGCCGCATACGCGATGCAATCCGCGATTCACATGCGCAACCTCTTGGTCGTCAATGATCCGGATAAGGTCGCCGCGGAGATCGCCGCGATCAAGCAGAATTCGCAAAATGCCTCGGAGTACATGGACATCCTGCGCACGGTTGCGCGCGGCGACGATGAGGTAACGCTGATTCAGGCAGTCATACGGGCCCGCGGCAATTATATGGCCCTGCAGGACCAGTTCTTGCAGGAAGTCGCCGCCGGAAAATTGGCAGACGCGCGCGAAACCTTGATGACTCGGGCCAGCGGACCAGAACTCGCCTATGTGGCAGAACTCACGCAGGTCAGCGACCTGTTCAAGGCGCAACTCCGGCAACACGTCGAAGCGGTTGCCGCTTCCCACGCGCAAGCGCGGAAAATCGTCTTTTCGATCGCGCTCGTGGCGGTTCTGGTCGCGGGCGCTCTGGCGTGGCTGATTGCGCGCGGTATTCGCGACCCCTTGGCGCGGGCCGTTGGCGTGTTGGATGCGATCGAGCATGGCAATCTCGACACGCCGATTGCCGCGAGGCCGATCGACGAAACCGGCCGCGTGCTGACTGCGCTCGACGCGATGCAGCGCAGTCTCAAACGGCGCATCGAGACGGATCGCGCGACGGCCGAGGAGAACCTGCGGATCCGCACGGCGCTGGATCGCATCGGGGCGGGCGCCATGGTGGCGGATCTCGAGGGCAAGATCATCTATACGAACGACTATACGAACACAATTTTTCGCGAGCGCGAAGCCGAGATACGCAAGCCGCTGCCGGAATTCGATCCGGACAATATCGTGGGGCAATCGTTCGATTTGTTCCATCGCAGTCCGATGCATCAACGCAACATACTGGCGAGCCTCACCGGCAGTCACACGACCGACATCAAAATGGGCGATGTGACGCTGCGGATCGTGGCGAATCCGGTGACCACGGCGGAAGGCAAGCGCATAGGCACGGTCGTGCAGTGGCTCGACCGCACGCAAGAGGTTCTGGCCGAGCAAGAGGTCCAGGTCATGGTCACCAAGGCGCTCGAGGGAGACCTCACGGCGCGCATCGCGGAGGACGGCAAGCAGGGGTTCTTAAAGGAACTGGCGGAAGGCATGAACCGGCTGACCGCGAACATGGCGGAGGTCGTACGCAGCATGTCGCGAGCGGCCGCCGAAGTGCGCACCGGAGCGGACGAGATATCGAAGGGGAATTTGGATCTGAGCCAGCGCACCGAGGAGCAGGCCTCGAGTTTGGAGGAGACGGCCTCCTCGATGGAGCAAATGACCTCGACGGTCAAGAACAATGCGGACAACGCGGCGCAGGCGAATCAGTTGGCGGCGGCGGCGCGCGAGCAGGCCGAGCGCGGCGGCAAGGTCGTCGGCTCGGCGGTGACGGCGATGGGCGGAATCAACGCGGCGAGCAAGAAGATAGCCGACATCATCAGGGTGATCGACGAGATTGCGTTTCAGACCAATCTGCTGGCGCTCAACGCGGCGGTCGAGGCGGCGCGCGCCGGGGAGCAGGGCCGCGGCTTTGCGGTCGTGGCCTCGGAGGTGAGGAATCTGGCCTCGCGCAGCGCGGCGGCGGCCAAGGAGATCAAGGCTTTGATCCAAGACTCGGTGGGCAAGGTCACGGAGGGCACGAAGCTCGTCGACGAATCGGGCCGAGTGCTCGCGGAGATCGTCACCGGAGTCAAGAAAGTCACCGACGTGGTCGCGGAGATCGCGGCATCGAGCCGCGAACAGGCTGCGGGCATCGAGCAGGTCAATCAGGCCGTGACCTCGATGGACGGGGCGACGCAGCAGAATGCGGCGCTGGTCGAGCAGGCGACCGCGGCCGCACAGGCACTGACGGAGCAGGCCTCGAACCTCATGCAACTCATCGACCGGTATCAGATCGGCAGCGAGTCGGGTGCGCCGGCAGCGCAGTCGATTGCGCCCGCAACAAGGCCCAAGGGCTCCGTGCTCGAACGGCGCACGCCCAACCGGCCCTGGAGCGCCAACGCCAAGCCAAGCGCGGCCGGCGCGCGGGGCGCAATGGCCGCAGCAAGCGCGCCGCGCAAGGCCGCCGCGGCACATGCCGATCAAGAATGGACGGATTTCTAGGCGCCGCGCGTAAACAACGAGATTGCTCGAAGTTGGGATAATATAAACAGCGTGCCCGGGCATTGGGCCCGGCTGGAGTAAGTTGATGTTTATCCCTTTGCTGACTGTTCTGATCGTGATCGCAATCACGGGTCTGCGCGTCGCCCAAGAGTACGAGCGCGGAGTGATTTTTAGGCTCGGACGCTACAAGGGCCTGCGTGGCCCCGGGCTCTATTGGATCATCCCGCTCAATATCGAGCGATCCGTGCGGGTCGATGGGCGAACGCGGACCGTGTCGGCCGAACAGCAGGAAACGATCACGCGCGACAGCGTCACGATCAAGGTCAATGCCGTGTTGTGGTATCGAATCGTCGATGCGGCAAAATCGGTCATCGCGGTCGCCGATGCACCCGCGGCCGTCTATCAGCTGGCACTCACCGGCCTGCGTAACATCATCGGCCAGCACGATCTCGACGAAGTCTTGCAGGAACGAAACAAGATCAACGATCTGCTACGCGAATTCATCGCGGGTTCAACCGCCCAGTGGGGTCTGGAAGTGCAGCGCTTTGAAATGAAGGACGTCGAGCTACCCGTGGCGATGCAGCAGGTCATGGCGATGCAGGCCGAGGCGATTCGCGAAAAGCGCGCGCGGATCATCAAGGCCGAGGCGGAATTGGAGGCATCCGTGAAGCTCTCGGCGGCTGCGGCGCAAATCGCCGCGAATCCAGCCGCACTGGAACTGCGGCGTATGCAAATGATTTCCGAGGTCGGCGCCGAGAACAACAGCACGACGGTCATCATGATACCGTCTGACTTTGTGTCGCTGGCACACAGCCTCGACGATTATTTGCGAGAGCGCACGAAGAGCGCCGGGTCGACCCAGGCGTGATTCAAGCTCAAACCCCAATGTAGATGCGGACCGGTCGCGCGTCCCGTCATGCCGACTGCGCCGATCCGTGTGCCGGCGGCAATCCGCTGGCCCGGCTTCACGTCAACGGCGCTCAAATGGCAATACATGCTGACGAAGCCGCGCCCGTGATCGATGAATACGCTGTTGCCGTTGAAGAAATAATCACCGGTGTCGACGACGACGCCGCCGGCCGGCGCGAGCACCGCAGTGCCGCTGGGAGCGGCGATGTCCATGCCGGTGTGGGGATTGCGCGCCTCGCCGTTGAATACCCTGCGTGAACCGTAGGAGCTGCTGCGCACGCCGGGCACCGGGGCATCGAGCTGCAGGTCATCCGGTTGGCTGTCGGTCCAACGATTGAGTATGCGATCGATCCGCGCTTTCTCGCGCTCGAAGCGAGCGAGATCTTGCTTCGAAAGATTCACCTGCGCGGGGGGAACCGATAAGGACTGCGTCGGGTAGTCCTTCGGGCCGACCGAGAACTCGATCGTGGAATCGCCGCCGGCGCCCTTGATGGTGACGGCGCGTGTGCCGACGGGCGCCGAGAGCGGTATGCCGACGACCGCGATCCAACCGGCGCCGTCCCTAATCACCAGAGCGCGGTGTCCGTCCGCATCGACATCGGGGGGCGTTGCCGGGTTCTGCGCCGCAGAATTGGCGCTTGCGGGGAGCCGGATGATCTTGATTCCGCCGGGCACGGGTTCCTCGTTCGGCAACGATAGCGCCGAGGCGAGCGCCGGCATCACGCATAGCAGCGCCAGCAGCCGCCGGATCACGACGGTGGATCCTCGACCTTGGCGCGTAACCTGCCTGCGGCGAGCCGCGCTTCGATGATCGTGCCCGGCGGCGCTTGCGCGGCGTCGCGCAGTATCGCGCCGCCTTCGCGACTGACGATCGCGTAGCCGCGATCCAAGGTGGCGAGCGGGCTGACCGCTTGGAGCGTGCGCACGAGCGGCATCAGCCGTTCGCGCGCATGGCGCAGCAGCAGTTGCTGTGCGCCACTCAGGCGCGCAGCGAGCATCTGATGGCGTTGCGCAGCATCGCGAACGCGCGCGATGGGACTCAACTGCCATAGCAGGCTGCGGCGGTCGACTAATCCCGCGCGCAGCTCGGTCAGTCTCTGGCGCATGCCGCGCGTCAAACGATCCTCTAGGTCATCCAAACGCTGCATCTGCTGCGCCAGGCGCGCCGCGGGACTCACGAGCGCGGCCCGGCCGGTCAGCCAGCGCAATCGCTCTTGGCTGTCATTGAGTCGACGGCGCATACCTTGCTGCAAGCGTGCGCCTAAGGTGCGGACCGTATTGAGCCATTCCTGGGCATCCGGGACCACGATTTCGGCCGCGGCAGACGGCGTCGGCGCGCGCACGTCTGCCGCGAAATCGGCGATCGTGAAATCGACTTCATGGCCCACGCCGCTGACGATGGGTATCGGCGAGGCGACGATGGCGCGCGCCAACGCCTCATCGTTGAACGCCCAAAGGTCCTCGAGGGAACCGCCGCCGCGCGCCAAGATCAAGACGTCGCAATCGCCGCGCCGGCCGGCAAGCGCCACGGCCGCCGCGATTTCCGCGGCTGCATGCGCGCCCTGTACGGGAACGGGATAAATCAGCACAACGGCGGCCGGAAAGCGGCGCGCGAGCACATGCACGATGTCGCGGATCGCCGCTCCGGTCGGCGAGGTAATCACGCCGATGCGCTTCGGCAGGCGCGGCAGGGGCCGCTTGCGTTCGGCTGCGAACAGTCCTTCGGCCGCCAGCTTGGCCGTGAGTTCCTCGAATTGCCGTTTCAACGCGCCGAGGCCCGCGTCCTCCATGTGCTCGACGAGCAGCTGGTATTCGCCCCGCGGCTCATAGAGCCCGATCCTGGCTCGCACGAGCACCTTTTGCCCATCACGGGGCGTGAATGCCACGAGCATATTGCGCTGTCTGAACATGGCGCAACGAACCTGAGCGGTCGCATCTTTGAGCGAGAAATACCAGTGTCCCGAGCCGGGCCTGGCGAAATTCGAGATTTCCGCCTCCAACCAGAGACTGCCAAAACCGCGCTCCAGCAGGACCCTGACCTCGCGATTGAGGCGCGAAACACTGTAGATATCCCGGGCCGGTCGGGAGGCGGCATCGCTCGCCAGGGGGCTGTCGTTCGGGGGTATTTGCATCGGACCCATGATACTGCGGTTTACCGCACGGCAGCTGCAAGGTAGAATGCGCCGCCTCTTAGATGAACCTGCGTGAACGCTACCCTTATGCGTATTCTTGAAGAGGCCCTTACATTCGACGATGTGCTGTTGGTCCCCGCCTATTCGGAGGTCTTGCCGCGCGAAGTCTCCTTGAGTTCACAGCTGACGCGGGAAATTCGCGTCAATTTACCCGTGATGTCCGCCGCCATGGACACCGTGACCGAGGCGCGCCTCGCGATCACGATCGCCCAAGAGGGCGGCATCGGGATCATTCATAAGAACATGACGATCGAGCACCAAGCGCGCCAGGTGGATCGCGTCAAGAAGTTCGAGAGCGGCGTCATTACCGATCCGATCTCGGTCAATCCCGATATGACGATCCGGCAGGTCATTGAGCTCACGCGGGCGAAGAACATTTCCGGCGTTCCCGTGGTTCTTGGCACGAAAGTGGTCGGCATCGTCACGCATCGAGACCTGCGGTTTGAGACCAAGCTCGATGCGCCGGTCTCCTCGGTCATGACGCCGAAGGAGCGCTTGATCACGGTACGCGAGAATGCGCCGAAGGAAGAAGTGCTTGCGCTGCTGCACAAATACCGCATCGAGAAGGTATTGGTGGTCGCCGACGGTCATGAATTGAAAGGCATGATCACCGTCAAGGATTTCCAAAAAGCCACCGAATTTCCCAATGCCTGCAAAGACAGCGTCGGTAGCCTGCGCGTCGGCGCCGCCGTCGGCACGGCGCCGGATACGTTGGACCGCGTCGCCGCGCTGCGCGAGGCGGGCGTCGACGTGATCGTCGTCGATACCTCGCACGGACATTCGCGCGGCGTGTTGGAGACCGTTGCAAGGATCAAAGCCAAGTATTCCGATCTGCAGATCATCGGCGGCAATATCGTGACGGCCGAGGCGGCGCTCGATCTGGTCAGGCATGGCGCGGACGCGGTCAAGGTCGGCATCGGACCCGGGTCGATCTGCACGACCCGCATCGTCGCGGGCGTCGGCGTACCGCAAATCAGCGCAATTTCGCGTGTCGCGAAGGCCTTGGAGGGAACGGGCGTGCCCATCATCGGCGACGGCGGCATCCGTTATTCCGGAGATATCGCCAAGGCTCTGGCTGCCGGCGCCCACACCGTGATGATCGGAGGCTTGTTCGCCGGCACCGAGGAGTCGCCCGGTGAGGTCGAACTCTATCAGGGCGGCTCATATAAGGCGTATCGCGGCATGGGATCGATCGGTGCGATGGCGCAGTCTCACGGCTCGAGCGACCGCTATTTTCAGGACACGACGACCGAGCTCGAGAAGCTCGTGCCCGAGGGTATCGAGGGCCGCGTCGCGTACAAAGGCAGCCTCGTCGCAATTCTGCACCAGCTATCCGGCGGATTGCGGGCCGCGATGGGCTATACCGGCAGCAGCAACATCGAAGAGATGCGCACTCGACCCCAGTTCGTGCGCATCACCAACGCCGGAGTCCGGGAAAGCCACGTGCACGATGTGACGATCACCAAAGAAGCGCCAAATTACCGGATCGGTTGATGCTCGATATTCATGCCGACCGTATATTGATTCTCGATTTCGGTTCCCAATACACCCAACTGATTGCGCGCCGCGTGCGTGAGTTGGGCGTGTTCTGCGAGATCTACGCCTGGGACGCGAATCCCGACGACATCCGTGCGTATGCTCCAAAGGGCGTGATTCTCTCCGGCAGTCCAGAATCGGTCTACGACTCCGCAGGGCCGGCGGCGCCGCGAGTGGTGTTCGACCTGGAAGTGCCCGTGCTCGGCATCTGCTATGGCATGCAGACCATGGCGGCACAACTCGGCGGTCAGGTGGAATCCTCGAGTCATCGCGAATTTGGCAAAGCGCAAATCACGCCGACGGCCAAATCCCGGCTGCTCGATGGGCTTGCAGATCATCGCGGCGCGGACGGCGGACGTTTACTCGACGTCTGGATGAGCCACGGCGATCGCGTCGTCGCCGTGCCGCCGGGATTCACGGCGATCGCAAGCAGCGCGAACGCGCCGTTGGCGGCGATGGCCGACGAGTCGCGGCGATTGTATGCGGTGCAGTTCCATCCGGAGGTGACGCATACCGCGCAGGGAGGCGAAATCCTGCGGCGCTTCGTCCGCGAAATCGTCGGTTGCGCCGGAGACTGGCAGACGCGCAACATCATCGCGGATAGCCTCGCGCGCATCCGTGCCCAGGTCGGTTCCGACCTGGTGTTGCTCGGCTTGTCGGGAGGCGTCGATTCCTCGGTGCTCGCGGCGCTTCTGCATCAAGCCATCGGCGCGCAACTCCTTTGCGTTTTCGTCGACCACGGACTGCTGCGTTTGGGCGAGGGCGACCAAGTCATGGCGACCTTTGCGGAGCACATGGGCGTGCGCGTGATACGCATCGATGCCGAGGCGCGCTTCCTCGAGGCGCTCGCCGGCGAGACGGATCCCGAACGGAAACGCAAGATCATCGGAGCGCAGTTCGTCGAGGTGTTCGATGAAGAGGCGGGCAAGCTCGCGGGCGTCAAATGGCTGGCGCAGGGCACGATCTATCCCGACGTCATCGAATCGGCGGGCGCCAAGACCGGCAAGGCCCACGTCATCAAGTCTCACCACAACGTCGGTGGCCTGCCGCAGCGCATGAAGCTCAAGCTGCTGGAACCGCTGCGTGAGTTGTTCAAGGATGAGGTGCGAAAGCTCGGCGTTGAGCTCGGCTTGCCGGCCGCCATGGTCTATCGCCACCCGTTTCCCGGCCCGGGCCTCGGCGTGCGCATCCTCGGCGCGATTCAGAAATCCCATGTCGATTTATTGCGGCGCGCCGACGCCGTGTTCATTGATGAGCTGCGCGGATCCGATCTCTACGACAAGGTCAGCCAGGCGTTTGCGGTGTTCTTACCGGTACGTTCGGTCGGCGTCATGGGGGATGCGCGACGCTACGATTATGTCATTGCGCTCAGGGCCGTCGAAACGATCGACTTCATGACCGCGCGATGGGCGCATCTGCCGTACGATTTCCTCGACCGGGTCGCGCTGCGCATCGTCAATGAAGTGCCCGGCATTTCACGCGTCGTCTACGACATTACGGGCAAGCCGCCGGCGACCATCGAGTGGGAGTGAATCGAGCCTAGCCCAGCATCTGATGCGCCTCTCTTCGCTGCTTGGCGTTTTTCAGGATGATATGGCGCCGATGATTATCGACAACCCCCCATTCTTTGATCTCCTCCAGGGATCGAAAGCAGCCGAGGCAGGTAAGGTCATCGTCTAGGCAGCAATTTCGTATGCACGGGGATTGAGCGGAGCTGTCAATGTCACTCATAGACGTAGAGCTCAATTGCGAGGCTTCGAATTTGATCACACAGACCAAGGAGAATCCGGGCAATGCGTCACAAGGGCAGGGCGTCTGCATTGCCTATTCTGTGGAAACTGCCTGGGGCTTCTAATCTCGCGCGATAATGCATCGGTATGCGCAGGGGCGGGCATGCGTTTGGGCTGTGGCGCGCCTATCGGCAACCGTCATACCTCGAGTCTCGGAGAAACTCGTAGGTCCGTTCGACTTGGTCCAGCGAACTCTGCTTTCATCCCAATCGGCCGGGAGCAGGGGCCCATCAGCTGTACATATCGCGCTTGCCCCGCCGTGCCGTCAACCGATAAAACCCACGTATTCGTAACGAAATGCGCGCCTACAAAACTTTCCCGGGATTCAAGATGCCGTGCGGATCGAGCGCGTGCTTGACTTTGTGCATCAGTTCGATTTCCTGCGGACTGCGTGTATGGCCGAGAAACGCGCGCTTCAGTTGTCCGATCCCATGCTCGGCCGAGATCGACCCGCCCATCTCGCGCACGACCCCGTAGACGATCTCATCGACTCGATGGGCGCCGCCTTCCGGCAGTTCGGCGACCGAAACGCCGATGTGCACGTTGCTGTCGCCGATATGCCCAAAGAACAGATTCAGCGATTGCGGCCATTGCGTATTCAGCGCCGCCTCGCAACGCGCCGCAAACTCGCCGATCAGCCCGATCGGCAGGCTGACGTCGAAGTTGATGAGGTTCGGCAGCGCGTCGATCGCGAGCCCTTCGCGCAGACTCCAGATTGCCTGCGACTGGCGCAGCGAAGTCGCCACCACCGCGTCGTCGACGAGCCCCTGCTGCTGCCATTCGGCAAGACGTTCCTCGAGCGATTCGGCGAGGTCGCCGTCGTGCGTTTCGCTGCCGCCGCTCGGCGCCGCGCATTCGAGCAGCACGTAAAAGCCGTGCTGCACCGCCAGCGGCGCAGCGACGTCCGGCGTGTGCCGTGCGACGTAGCCATAGAAGCCCGGCCACATGACCTCGAAGCTGACCGCGGTCGGCATCTGCTCGCGTACACGGTGCCACAGCCGTACGACGGTATCGTAGTCGGCCGCGACGCACAGCGCGGTCACCGGCGTCGCGAGCCGCGGATGCAGTTTCAGCACCGCCCGCGTGATGACGCCGAGCGTGCCTTCGCTGCCGATGAACAGATGCTTGAGGTCATAGCCGGCATTGTTCTTCAGCATCTTGTTCAGCGAACTGACGACCGTGCCGTCCGCAAGCACGACCTCGAGCCCGAGTACCTGGTCGCGCATGACGCCGTAGCGAATCGCGCGGTTGCCGCCGGCATTGGTCGCGATATTGCCGCCGATCTGGCACGAGCCGCGTGCGCCGAGGTCGATTCCGAGCGAGAAACCCGCGTCCTCCACCGCTTGCTGCAGCGACTGCAACAGCGTGCCCGCGCGCACGGTGACGGTTGCGGCGGCCCTATCGAGTTCATCGACGCCCGCATACCGTTCGAGCGACAGCACGATCTCGCCGCGTTCCGGCAATGCCGGCACTGCCCCCCTCGCAAGTCCGGTGCGGCCGCCCTGCGGGACGACGGGCTGGCCAAAACGGCTGCAGATCTCGAGCGTGCGTGAGATCTGCGCGACGCAGGTCGGCCGCACGAGTGCGCGCGGCCGGACGCCGGCCTGCTCGTTGTAGGCAGTGAAGTAGCGCGGATCGACCTGCGCGCCGGGAGTGACGACATCGGCGCCGAGTTCGTTCCACAGCACGTCGATCGCGGTGCCGGTGCGGAGCGTCACCGGCGGAGCTCCATGAATTGCGTACGGATCATGATCAACTCTGTCTCAAACCAGGCACAGCCGGCGCGCGCCTTCGAGCAGGGTTGCGTCGTCCTTCGAGAAGCTCAGGCGGATCACGCCGTGATCGGTGCCGTCGCTGTAGAACGCCGACAGCGGAATCGTCGCGACGGCGGCATCGCGGATCAGGCGCAGCACGAAGTCGCCGTCGCTCTCTTGGGAAAAGCTGCGAAAGCGCGCGAGCATGAAGAAGCTGCCTTCGCTCGGCAGCAGCTCGAAGCGCGACCCGGCGAGCGCACCGGCGAGCAAGTCGCGCTTTCTCTGGTAAAACGCCGACAAACCGAGGTAGCTGCTCTCGTCGGCGAGCGCGTCGAGGAGCGCGTACTGCATCGGCGTATCGGCGGCGAACACCATGAATTGGTGAACCTTGCGGATCTCGCACATCAATGCGGCGGGCGCGAGGCAGTAGCCGACTCGCCAGCCCGTGACGTGATATGACTTACCGAATGAGGAGACGATCACGCTGCGCGCGGCCAGTTCCGCATGGCGCGCCATGCTGTGATGCACGGCGCCGTCGAAAACCACGTGTTCGTAGACTTCGTCGGAAAGGATCACGATGCCGGTGTCGCGTGTCAGCGCCGCGAGGCGCTCGATGTCGCCGGCGCTGTATATGGTCGCGGTCGGGTTGTGCGGCGTGTTGATGATGATCATGCGGGTGCGAGGCGAGAGCGCCGCAGCGACCGCATCCCAGTCGACCCTGAACCCCTGCGGCGACAGCTTGATACCGACGGGTGTCGCACCCTGCAGCCGGACGATCGGGGCGTAACTGTCGAATGCCGGTTCGAAGTAGATGACCTCGTCGCCGGGATGCACGAGCGCGCTGATCGACGCATACAGTCCCTCGCTCGCGCTGGCGATAATGGTGATTTCGTCGTCGGCGTCGTAGCGCGCGCCGGAGAGATGCGCGACCTTGTCGGCGAGCGCAGCGCGCAGCGCGCCGATGCCGGCCATCGGCGCATACTGATTATGTCCGGCGCGCATGGCTCGCACTGCCGCGTCGATGAGCTTCGGGTCGCAGGGGAAATTGGGCGCACCCTGCGACAGGTTCAGCGCGTCATGCCGTGCCGCCAGCTCGCCGATCACGGTGAAGATCGTCGTGCCGACATCGGGCAGTTTGGATCGAGGCGTGCAGACGCTTTGCATCGAGGCAATCTCCTGTCGACCGATCGGGTTTTCGGCAAAACCATCCTGGCCGGAGTCGGCGCTCGACGCCACCGTAAATTAAAAACGCAAAGAATTACAATGACTTGCGAGTGTGGCCGGCAATCGAGCGAGAGCGAACGGCGTTCAATGCGCCCTCTTGGCGCGGCAGTCATCGAGTTGATTCTTGGTCAGCGCCGGTAATGGCAAATCACTGAGTCCGGCGACATTGAATTCAATCGTGCGATCGCCTTCGTAGTAAAACGTCGCCCTGATTGCCAGCGACTTTGTTTTCGCGAGCTGATCGGCAACGCAGATTGCGGGACTCTTCGGATTGTCGTCGATCGTGCCGAAATCGAGTGTGTTGGTGGTCCCGTCGCTCAACATTTGTGCGCGCCAGATATCCAAAGCACCGTTGTCGAACTTAACCGGAACAAAACAGCCGTTTGAGCCGTCCGAAGTGGATCTGCAAAGGATTTGTCCGTGCTCGATGATCAAGCGTATCGTTGGGGAGTGAATTCGCGGTTGATAGAGCAGGGTCGCGCGTTGGGCTCCAGCATACGGAAATCCAAATTCGATCGTATTCCGCGATTTGACGATGGCATAACGCGATTTGTCGCCCGAACCCGAATCGGTATCTTCATGGTATTGCCAGCTCGTCGCCGCAACCGAGTTGGCATTCTGCGCGGCGGATGCCTGTAATGAGTCTTGTGCCGGGGCCTCAGCACTTGCGGGGGTCGCGGGCGCCTCAGTCTGCCGCGCAGACTGGCCGCATCCGATTAGCGTCGCAAGCACAATGGTACCCATTAAGAACTTCATGAAATCCCTACCTCCACAGAAAGAATCGAATCTACGGCGGCGGCGCCCAAATGCATCTAAAACGGCATAGCCGTGCGCAAGGTGTGCGCCAAATCACAAAACCGCCCAGTCGCGATTGGCGCATTCACCTTACTCTCAAACGCGTCACGTTTCATTTTCGACCCGGCGTCGAGAGCCGCGGCCTTTCGCACCGTTGATGCCGTGATCGTCTGTAGATTTCATCACATACCGGCTGCGAAATGCGACGATGCGCTCGCGCGCAGATGCGCTCGATGAGCACCCGCGGATCGGCCGGTCCGATCTCAGGCGACCGTGCAAGGGCGATGTTGCGTCCCCTCACCTGCGGTAATGAAAAGCGTGCGGCAGACCGCGCCCTTCGGGTGCATTTCCCAATGCGGCCAGTTCGCATTGAATTCATGGGTCGTCACCAGATATTCATGGTGAAAGTTCCCGAGCCTGCCGCTTGCGAGCTTATTCCCAAAATCCGCGTCGACCGCGAGCGGTTCGATGGAGGCGTCGCTGCGCAAGCGCCGATAGGTCGAGGAAAGGGAAAATGGGCCCGGGTTTGCCGTCATGTGCTCCCCTCCCATGTTCACCGAGCCGGTTTGACGGCCTTGAGATGACCGGGACGCAGCTCGCCACGGTCGACGACGAGCACCAGCTGACGCCAATTGTCGATGAAATGCGCGGTGCGCTGCGGACCGATTCGCGCTGTGATCAGCGCGTGCAGCGGTCCCTCCATGGCCGACAATTCCTGGTGCGCGAGTTCCTGGTACCATGCGTGCCGATCACGAATGTCGACCTCGGCGAAGCCCACTTCGCGCAGCCGCGCGGCGCTCTCGGCGAGAGTCGCCATGTTGTAGGTAATGCCTTCGAGGCGGAAGAACTCGAGCATCTCGGGCGAATACGGACCCGTCCCGCCGCGCAACCAATCGCTGGCGATGAAGCGGCCGCCAGGGCGCAGCACGCGCAGGACCTCGGCGAACATCGCGGACTTATCCGGTATCTGCACGATGGCGTCCTTCGAGAACACCACGTCAAAGCTGTCGGCCGGAAAAGGCAACGCGCCGCCCTCGACTGCTTTTCCTTGGATCCGATCCGCGAGACCCGCACGCTCGATGCGAGCGGTCATCGCTGCGATCAAGGCGGGATCGATGTCGATACCGATCACGCTTCGCGCCCCGTAATCGGTGACGAGCAGTGCATCGATCGCGCCGAGACCGCAGCCGATATCGAGGGCGCTGCAACCCGCGATGTCGCAGCCTTCGAACAGTCGCGCGAGCTCCGGCGCGCCGCCCGGCGACAAGAACCCGTCGCCCCAGATGATCTGGAGTAGCGTGAGCATGTCCTCGTCGTACTCTCCGGGTTGACTGAGCTGATCCACTTTTACACACATGCAGACTCCGCGGTATGCTGATCGACCACGCTGGCGAGGAAATTCAGACAGTTGAGCATCGACACCAACGCCCTGCGGCCAGAGGCGGTTTCGCACCGCGCCTTCGCCTCATTGGCGAATGCCGATTACCGGACCTATTTCATCTGTGCGTCCGCCGCGATGATGGCCGACAACATCGAACATGTCATCAGTTATTGGATGGTCTTCCAGAAATTTCACTCGCCCGCCTTGGGCGGCTTTGCGGTCATTTCTCACTGGGTTCCCTTCCTTCTGCTCGCGGGCTACACAGGCGCGTTGGCCGATCGAATCGATATTCGCCGGCTCATACAAGTCGGCATGCTGCTGTACATCGGGGTGTCGGTCTGTTGGGGGCTGATGTTCTTCAGCGATTCCGTCGCGCTCTGGAAGGCGCAGCTGCTGCTCGTCGTGCACGGTCTCGCCGGCGTGATCTGGCTGCCGGCATCGCAGGTGCTCATCAATCGACTCGTGGCACCCGATCAACTGCCGAGTGCCGTGCGCTTGAGCGCCACGGGCCGCTATCTGGGATTCGTTGCCGGGCCCGCGGTCGGGGCGGGCCTGCTCATGGTGTTCGGTCCGACGGGCGGCATCTGGGTGAACGCGCTGATCTACGTGCCCTTGTTCGTCTGGCTGATCCGGGCGCCCGGCGGCAGGGCTCCTGCGGGTCCGCGGCCGCTGCCCACGGTCATCGGCCGCACCGCGGAAATCTGGCTGACGATGCGCGTGGTTGCGCGCAACCCCGTGCTGCTGTCGATGACGATATTGGTCGGCGCGGCATCGTGTCTGGTCGGCAACGCCTACCAGGCGCAAATGCCTGGATTTGCCTCCGATCTGGGACACGGCCGCCCGGACCTTTCCTATAGCACGCTGCTCGCGGCGGACGCAGCCGGCGGGCTCGCCGGCGGCATCTTGTTGGAGAGCAGGGGCCTGTTGCCGCCCCGGCCGAACAGCGCGTTCATGCTGGCCGCGCTTTGGTGCATGGCCCTGCTGGTCTTCGCCTTATCGAACTCGTACCTGCTCTCGATCCTCGTATTGTTCGTGGCCGGCTTTGTGGAATTGGCGTTCAATGCGATGGCGCAAACCTTGGTTCAGATGAATGCGCCGGACGAGATCCGCGGCGGCGTCATCGGCGTCTTCTCGATGTCGGCCATGGGCCTGCGCACGTTCAGCGGTTTGAGCGTCGGCGTTCTCGGCGAAGCGCTCGGCATCCATCATTCCTTGGCGCTGAGTGCCGGGGTCCTTTTTGCACTCTATGCCACGATGTATCTCGTGCGCCTGGTTCGCCGCTAAATGGGTTTGAACGCGCCGACCGACGAGGATTTCATGCGGCAGGCGATTGCGCTCGCGCGACGTGCCGAGCAAGCCGGGGAGGTACCGGTCGGCGCGTTGCTGGTCATCGGCGGGCTGGTCATCGGCGAAGGCTGGAACCAACCGATATCGGCGCACGATCCGACGGCACATGCGGAAATCATCGCGCTGCGCGCTGCGGCCATGGTGGAGCGCAACTATCGTCTCGAGGCGGCGACCATATACGTGACGCTCGAACCCTGCGCGATGTGCACGGGAGCGATTCTCAATGCACGTGTTTCGCGCGTCGTGTTCGGTGCCTGGGATCGCAAGGCCGGCGCATGCGGCAGCGTATTCGACTTACCGCGGGAGCCGCGGCTCGCGCACCGACTCGACGTGTTCGGCGGTGTCTGCAGCGATGAATGCAGTGAATTGCTGCGACAATTCTTCGAGAAAAGGCGCTGAAACGGACAAAGCGCCGACCGCTAATTCAGCGTGGCGCTACCACCCCATACCCATTCGAGCAGATCGCGATAGCCGCGCACGTTATCGACGTATCGCACCGGCTCCCATCCGCGCGCGTAGCCGTTCTCGGTTTGCGTATACCAGTGTTCCTGTGCGAGCAGCGGCAGGAACTCGCGCACATCCTGCCATGAATCCGGATCGCGTCCGGCCTTTTGCGTGAGTACGCGTGCATCCTCCAGATGCCCGTAGCCGGTATTGTAGGCCGCGAGCGCGAACCAGGTTCGATCCGGCTCTGGCACGTGCGATGGAATTTTATCGAACACCAGCTTGAAATAGCGGGCACCCCCGAAAATGCTTTGGCGCGGGTCCTTAGGGTCGCTGACTTGAGCTGCGCTCAAAGACATGCCCATGAGCTGCATGAGCCCCTTCGCACCCGATGGCGACGCGGCACTGGGATTCCACTTCGACTCCTGATAGCCGATCGCCGCAAGCAGCCGCCAATCCTGGCTGCTTTGCACCGCCGCCTCTTCGAACCACTTCCGATACAGCGGAAGGCGGCTCTGCATGTCGCGCATGAAGCCCCGCGGGCCCACGAATTCCAAGTTCTCGGCGCGGCCGTAATAGCGCTGCACGATCGCGGCGAGTTCGCCGGTGGAACTGATGCGCGCAAAGTAGTTGTCGATGTCGCGCAGAAAATCCCTGTTGCGAGCGCTGACGGCCCAAGCAAGCGACTCGTTGCCCGGGAAATCGAATGCAATGCGCAGTTCAGGGTGGACGTCGTGCGCAAGCGAGAATTCGGTGGAATCGGCGATCGTGTAGTCGATCGAACCGTTAGCGACGCCGTCGAGCAGCGCCTGCGTGTCGGTGCTGGCATTCTCAACCCAGACGAGATCGGGAATCGCTTGGCGCTCGGCATACAAGGTCAAGGCATGCGAACTGTCGGCCACGATTTCCAAATTACTGCCGCCGATTTCCGCCAATGAACTCGGTCGATCGGCGCCGTGGTGGTAAACCAGATGTTCCCGCACGGTCTGGTAGGCGGGGCCAAACGCCACTCCCGGGATCGGCACGGACGGCATCTTGAGGCCCGCGGCCGCCAAATGAGCGCGTCCCGAAGTGATCGCCGAGTAAATATCCGTATAGCTGCGAACCGGCGTGATTTTTAGGCGCACACCCAACTCGCTCGCAAAGCGCCTGGCGAGTTCGTATTCGGGTCCCTCGGGCATATCGTCGGCGCCGCGATAGAATGCCAGCGGCCCGTTACGTGTAACGACTCGTAATTCCCCCAGGGTTTTGATCTGGTCGATCAAACTCGGCACCGGCGAGAAGGTTCCCAACAAGGTAACGGCGGACGCCGCAAAGGCGAGCCTTGCCCAGGGCGGGAGGTTTTTCGGCCTAAAAGTTGTATGTTGCACGGTATTCATATCGTTAGAGTCCCGTGCAGCCGGGCAAGTTCCTGAGGAGACGCACCCGCTGCCGATGAGTTAGAATAATCTCTTACCGGGAACTGCGGGCACTTGACAAATGCGATTCTATTTCGCCTGCTGACTGCATCACATTGCAGAAGTACTTAAGTTAACCGGAGAGGTACCGAAGTGGTCATAACGGCGCCGACTCGAAATCGGATGGTCGGGTAATTCCGGCACGTGGGTTCGAATCCCACCCTCTCCGCCATTAGAAAACAGCGTAATTGGCAACTGAATTGCGACCAGGCCGCCCGGTGCTTCGAGGAGCGCATGCAGAAGGCCGTCGGCAAGCAGGTGGGCTCGAGCCTCCTCTACAGCGACTATCGTGAATGGGCCACCGAGCAAGGCGTAGGGCGCCTCCTCACGCAGAAGAATCTGGTGCAGCGCCTCGTCAACCGCCACGGCCTATCAGTCGGACGCGATATGACCCACCGATATCTCGAAGGTGCAGAGTTTCGATCGAGCGCGGACAACGTCCTGGCATTCCGAGAATGGGAGTCGCGACAGTGAAGTTCCATGACGCTTATGACGCATATGACGCTTCCTCTTATTTATTTGCACATATAGCGCGTGAGAGGAAAGAAATAGAGCAATGCGTCATATCCTTCATATCCGTCATGCCATGGACCAATTGCGAAGCCCGCCGACAGGCGGAATCGGAATCCGGATGTCCAAGTTGGCGCGCCCGCGGCGGCGGCGGTCGTGATCGACGGTAAAGCGGACGCGGGCAACGAGCCGCTTCAATTGGAGTCAACCGAGATCACCGTATCTTTAGCGGCCGACGCCTGCCATACGGTCAAGGACGAGACCGTCATCGGGGTATTTATGCCGGTGCCAAAGAGGATCCCAAGCTGCCGTACATCAAAAATGTTGAACGCGGTCGTTCCCAACGTCGGCGGTAGTGTCTCCGTCGCACTGTACTCGACCCACTCGACGCGGTTCCCCACCGCGGTACCATTAAAATACGCTTGCATATAGCCCTTCGTTGTCGCTGTCGCCGGTACATACAGCGCCCCGTACTTGTTCATCGTCCCGAACGACGCCGTGCCAATGCTCGCGATCGTCGTCGCTCCTACCATTTGCGCGTAATCCGGCGCCGTGCCGTTCCAATCGTGCAAAGTCATGAGATAAGTCGAATCCGTCGTATCGCTTGACGGCCCCAATGTCGGCCCATCCCACTCCATGTAATCCGCCTCCGCGAAGCGGTAATAGCCCGTATCAGGTGCGGGCGGATCGGGAATCTCGCTCGCTGCGGATTTGGTGAGGTGCGCAATGTCCTCGGCCCAAAACCCGGGCATCCCGGTCATGGGGCTGGTTTGCGAGACAGCGCCCGGCGTAAAAGACAGTTCGGCCTCGATGTAGTACCCGCCTCCAAAGACGGTGCCTGTGAATCCTGCACTATTCGTCGACAATCGCGCGGTACAAATCCCGGCGGCATAGAGGTTGCCATTTGGGCCCAAGATTTGAATCGGCGCCCCGGGCGCGGATTGCGTGACCTGCGTCGCAACGGGTGTGTTACCGAAGAAGTCGAACGGAAAGATGTTAGTCCCAAGTTCGAGCGTGGGGCCAAAAGTAACGGTGGTATACCCCACGTTCGCCGCCTGCGGGGGCACAGGGGCCGGGGCGCCAGCCGGATTCACCCCGTCATCCGTAGTTCCGGAGCAACCGACGATAATCGTCAATGCGCTGGCGCCGATCAGCGCCCTAACGTGCAATGTCATTGTTCGTTCCCAGTGCGGCCGACCCCGCGCCTCAGTCATATCCAGAAGCCCGACGAACTACATCATCGGTCGATAGTCTACCCATTGCGGTCAGGCCTGTCCCAACCCTCACGCTATGGGACTACCTCGAGCGACTGACAATTTACGTCGCATTGGCAGACGCGAAAGCCGAGCGCACCGGGTACCTCAGGATCATCGACGAATCTGGGGAGGACTACCTGCACCCCAGCCAACGCTTCGTCGCGGCAAAACTCCCAGTCTCGACCCAGCGCTCGGTCCTGAAAGCCGCCTAGACTAGCCGCGTCAGATCGGTTCAGGAGCCCTGCGAGGGAGCATCCGCGAGGCTGATGGTCATGCGCTTGCCGACTGCCGCCGCCGCCTTCTGAACCGTCTCCAAGAGGACGTTGGGGTTATCCGGGTCGAGCAGGCGCTCGAGCTGACTGCGGCTCGTGTTCATACGCTTGGCCATTTCGCTCTTGCTGATGCCTTCCTTCTTCATCGCTTCGGAGACCTGCCAGGAGAGCACGCGCTTCCAGGCCACGGAAGTCGCTTCCTCATAGAGTCCTTCCTCGACGAGATAGGCATCGAACGAGGAGCCCAAATGCCTATTCTTTCGTTTTTCTCTCATTCTCGATCTCCTTCTTGCGTTTCACGGCAAGGTCCAATTCCTGATCGGGCGTTTGCTGCGTCTTCTTGATGAATCCGTGAAGCAGCACCATCTGTCCCCCGTGGATGAAGAATAGGACCCGGCCAATCCGGTTGCCTGTCAGCGAGCTTCGAACTTCCCACAACCCACGCCTCGGGGCGAGCGAGCGGCAGTGGGGCATCCCAATCGGCCAACCGAATTCTACGGTTGCAATGTCCTGACCGACGATGCGTTTATCGTCGCGAGACAGATTTTTTAGCCAATCGCGAACAGGTTCCGATCCTGCGGTCGTCCGATAGAAGATTGCGGGCAGAATCTTGCGCTTCGTTCTATCCGACATCAGTAGCGAACCTCGTAAGGTACACTGTACCGTCGGAGGTACAGAATGTCAAGAATGCATACCGAGATCATTGGCAGCGCCTTCCTACTGCCAAATCCATTGCCAAAAGCGGGGAGGCTAGGGGATTCCAGGGGACGGCGAGCTTCAAGATTTCAGCAACTTACTGATCCCTATCGGCGCTTACGTGGGTTCGACAACCCGGCGTCCGCCGGGTTGGACATCGCGGCGCAGCCGCGCTGGTCCCGAGCGCTAGCGAGGGATGAGCGGCATCAGCCGCTCACAATCCCACCCTCTCCGCCACTTCAATTGCGAATCATTTCCGAGACTTGAGTCTCGGAGACCTTTTCCTACTGCCAAACTACTGCCAAATTCTGGGGACTTCAGGGGACGAATAACAATCAATTCGACGCGATTTTTCGGTGCGTTGACAGCGGAAATCGCGGCACCAGCGTCGGAGTTTGCGGTGCGCACGCCGGGTCTTTTTGCCATCGCCTCCTTGATCGCCTGAATGTCGGTTTCAGTCGCTCCGGCGAGCCATGCGGCATACATGCGCAGCATGACCTCGACGCTGTGCCCATGCTGCTTCGCGACCCAGCGCAAATTCTTCCCTAGCATGAGCTGCCAGGTCACCGACGAATGTTGCGCGTGATAGGGCCCGCGCCCGCGAATACCAAGCGCCTTGATGGTCTCGCTCGAGCGCCAGCGGGTGATCTCCGGATCGCTGATCGGCCGTCCGTCTTCGAGGAAGAAAATGTGCTCATGCCGTATTTTTCCGGCCGCGATGTATTCATCGCGAAGCGCCAGGTGACGCTGTAGAACCTCGAGCGCGCGCGGGCAAAGCTCGACGTCGCGGTCCTCGAGCGTCTTGGTGCGGTCTTCATCTCGCCGCAGGACGGCGGAGCCTTGGTGACCGACAGCACGCCTCTGCGAGCGTCGTAATCGGTTACGAGCAGGGTAATCTGCTCAGACGGTCGTAAGCCCGTAAAGAATCGGAATTCGCCATAGTTGCCGATGGCCTCGCCCCAATCTGTCCGCATCCCGATTGTCGATATGTCGGTCAGCTACGGTGTCAGCACCAAGGGCTTGGATCTTGCCTCGCACGACGGCGCTGTGGAACTCGAAAGGCGCATCAATGACGCTGCAAAGGTAGCGTGCAAGGAGATCTTCAAGCAATATCCGGAGGCGACGCCGCCCCAAGCGGACTGCGTCAAGGCAGCGACAGACAAGGCGATGGCCCGGGCGCATGAGTTGGAAGCGACAGCAGCCAAATAGGTTGCCCTATAGTTGGTAGTCAGTTCAGCCGCAGGCGAAATAGGCCAATTTAGCGGGACATTCTGACTCGCGTTGGCTTCTGTCCGGTGGAAGATTCATTGTCGCGAGGCGCGGCGGGTATTGCTTCGGCTCGCCTCATAGGGCTGGCTGCCCACTCGCAGACGATCACGACGGACCGCTAGGGGGGTGTAATGTGCCGGACGCCGACCTTCAGGCAGGTCCGGCGGTTGCCAAAATCGCACCAATCGTTAGTCTGCTTTAGTTGGAGCAAGGTGGGTGTTGAACCAGTCAACAAGCCGCGTCGCCACGTCGATCTGGTCTTCATGCCGGTAGAAGAAGTGACCTTCATCCGGATAGACCACGAACTGGGTTTCCACGCCGAGGCGACGCAGGGCGTTCCAGTACTCGTACGACTGCGAGATTGGCACCTCGGCATCTCGATCGCCACCGACGATCAGGGTTGGCGTGCGCACCTTCCTGATGAAGGTCATCGGGGAGCTGCGCGCATAGACCTCGGGGTCGTCGTACACGGAGGCGCCGAAGTACGGCAGCATCCAGGTGTCGATGTCGTTGGTGCCGTAGTAGCTCTGCCAGTTTGAAAGCCCCGCCCCGGCTACCGCGGCCTTGAACCTGTGGGTCTGCGTGAGCGCCCACATCGTCATGTAGCCGCCGTAGCTCCAACCTTCTATACCGATCTGCTCAGGATCGATCGGCGCCTCTTTGAGCACGGCATCCACACCGGCGAGGACATCCCGCATATCGCCGTAGCCGAAGTCTTTGACGTTGGCGCGCGTGAAAGCCTCACCCTGCCCGTAGCTGCCGCGCGGGTTGGGGCAGAGCACGAAGTAGCCCTGATTAGCCTCGAGCGCGTCGAAGCGATCCGGCCGCGACGGAAAGATCGGGTAGTGGGCATAGGCGGGGCCCCCATGGACCTCCACGATGAGCGCATAGCGCTTGCCCGGCTCGACTTTCGGCGGCTCGATCAGCATGCCCTGCACGTCGAGCCCGCCGCTCTTCCAATGTATGTTGCGCGCCTTGCCTGTGATGGGCCTGACCGCGGCATTGGCGTGCGTAATGGCATGCCAGTGACCAGGCGGGCCCGTCTCCACTTCCGGCGGCGCGTTGTACGACTGACGGATGACCGCGGTCACCGCGCCGTTCCTCGAGAGCGATATGCCGGCGTCGCCGGGCGCCCAATCGAGCAGCGTGTTGGCCCATATCATCTCCGGTGCACGCCACAGCTCGCGCTGGGTCTTATTGACGACATCGACGCGCGCGAGGGTTTCCTCGCCTGCGGCGAATTCGGTGGCTACGATTTCGCGCGGCGAGCCGTTCCAGGTGATGGTATGCACCGACGCGGCGAGGCCGGGGGTCACATCCTCAGGCGCTCCGCCCGAGGCGGAAATCACATAGATATCGCCGCCCGTGATGCTCTCATCGCTCATAATGCCGCCGATGAAGGCGATCCGGGTGCCATCGCCCGAGAATCTCGGCGAGGCCATTTGCATCGAGGGGGTCAGCAGTGTCGTGATGGCGCCAGAGCGCGCATCGCAGACATCGAGCTCTGCAATCCACCAGTTGTCATCACCCGAGCCATGCGCGGCCGTAATGGCAAATCGCTGTCCGTCAGGTGACCAGTCGTACTCGTAGACGTTGAGATTCGCCGGGCCCAGCAGGGAAATATCACCGCCCTCGACGCCGACCACGGCGAGCCTTTGCTCGTAGAAGGTCTCCGACAGCACGCCTGCATCGCGCGTCAGCGGATTGAGTGGTCCGGGCGTCTTCGGAGCGTCCACGGAATACAGAAACGCGACCTGCCTGCCATCCGGCGACCATCGCGGCGTGTCCAGCGGCCCGTGAGCCCGGGTGATGATCGCGACGTGCAGGTCGGGCAGCGTCGCAATCGCAATCTGCGGCTGATCGGACTCATCGGTGGTAACGAAGGCAATCTGCTTGCCATTCGGTGACCATGCGGCCGCGTGCTCATCACATATTTTGCCGGGACACGCGGTGAGACGCCGTGCTCCCGAACCGTCTCGAGCATTGACGATCCACAGAGCCGATGCGTCGACCTCGGCATCGCCGCGCTTGCCGCTGACCGTGTCGCCGTAGACCACCGTGCCGCCGTCCGGAGAGAGCGCGACCTCCACCAATGAGTGCACGGATTTCAGTGCATCGAGCGCTGTGCCGATGTTGGCGGCTTGAGCGGCATAGCCCGCAGCGGACCAACCCAGTCCAAGGCAGGCCATTGACAGGCGTGTGATGTAGTTGAATCGGTTCATATTGGTGTCAGACCCTCGCAAATACACCGTTATCATTCTTCTCATTCGTCGCCCGGAGGAACTTCAAGAGCGCGCCGGTGGGCCGGGGGAGCATAGTATTGCAGGGCGAGTCCCGCAACCGATGAGAATGAGGCGACCCGTGCACCGATATTTCCGTTGCTTTCCAGTGATGCGGATGGCGCTGACACCGACCCCATGGGTCGCCAGTGCCCCGTCCCTCTATCTCGGATTGGGCGGCACTTCGCCGCCGTTCATCGGTCGCGGTAGACTTGAGTGCATGCGAGAAATGATGAAGTCAGCTGTAATCACGCTCATCGGCTTCAGCGGCAGCATTGCATTCGGGCAGTCATTGATAGACGCTGAAAACTTGCTGTTTTCGCCTCCCAAGGATTTCAAAATCGGCTTCCAATCCAATCGCGATAACCGCTTGATGACCGAGTGGGTGCCGGCCGCCGAGACGGTAGAAAATTGGACGCAGATGCTTACGGTTCAAATTTATCGGGGCGCCACGGTCGACGCAGCACGCTTCCTGGAGGGCGTCGGAAAGCGGTACATGGACGCTTGCCCCGGAACGGCCGCCAAAGGCATCTTCACGGGACAGGCTAATGGCTACGTCGTGTCCATGCTGCTGCTCAAATGCCCCAATAACCCCAGCACAGGCAAGCCTGAGACCACCGCCTTTCGGGTGATTAAGGGCAACGATGCACTGTACTCGGTTCAACGAGCATGGCGAGCCGTCCCATCAGACCGAGAAGTGGATGACGTGATGCACGCCCTGGCCAAGACGACCGTCTGCGACACGCGAGCGCCGGAGCATCCGTGCCCCGCGTTCGATTCTCTGGTGCCGTCCAAATAACCGAGCCTCGTCACCGCTCGACTTGCCCCCAATCTGCAGTTGACGGCGCACTTCGACAAGGGCGGCTCGATACACGGCAATCGTGGGCCGTCCGCCGGGAACGGGGGCGCTCGAGTAAACGCCAAATGAAGATCAAGACCTTCATGTAGGGCAATACGAGAAAAGCCCTTCACCTGTATTCACTCGGTCAAAGCGCCGCTGCTGGTGCGGCAGGGCGATGACGATCTGCGCGTGCCCAAGGAAGAGGCGACACAGATCGTGGAGATTCTCAAGAAGGACGAGCAGACCGTCGACGCGCACTACTATCCGAACGAAGGCCATGGTTTGAGGGCGCGCGAAAATCGGATCGACGCGATCCGGCGCGCGGTCGAGTGGTTCGACAAGTATCTGAAGGGTGTGCCCTGAACGGCGAGCAAGGGAACCGGAACCGAACCTCATGGGACTAACAAAACACTCAGCCCGGTTCCGGTGTCTCAGTGCAGACCCGCACTAGTTTGCGGTGTTTTCAACGATTTGCAAGTCCTGTCTGCGCAATGTCGTCGTAATCGGGTCCCGCCACTGACGTGCGCGTACGTCGCAAGGCGCGTCGCGAAGCCAAATTCGCCGCCTTTACATAGGATCAAATCATTCGATCTGTTCACAGTAATTTGTGCATCGCCCGCTAAACCTTGTGAGCGGATCGCCGATATTCTCGGTCATGGCAAGAAACATGGCGCAAACGCGTCAGAGACTTCGCATGATTCCTGCCGAGACTGGGTGACGCCGGGGCTAGCGGCTGCTCATGGTATCGCCTGACGACTGAATTCAAAGGACACTTAGGATCACTATGGCAGCGACCATTCTTGCAGTCGACGATTCCGCATCCATGCGCCAGATGGTGAGTTTTACCCTGAAACATGCTGGATATATCGTCGTAGAGGCCGTGGATGGTGTGGAGGCGCTCGAATATGCGCGCTCCAACGCCGTCAATTTGGTGCTCACTGACGTCAACATGCCGCGCATGGACGGAATTACGCTGGTGCGTGAGTTGCGACAATTGAATGACTACAAATTTGTGCCGATGCTGGTGCTGACGACCGAGGCGGGTCAAGACAAAAAGATGGAGGGCAAACAGGCGGGGGCCACGGGCTGGCTCGTCAAGCCGTTCAATCCCGAGAAGTTGCTTGCGACGATAGCTAAGGTGTTGTGAGCCGATGTCGCTCGATTTAGAAATGGAAGAGATCGTCAAGGTTTTCTTCGAGGAAAGCTTTGAAGGTCTGGATGCGATGGAATCGGGCTTGCTCACGCTCGATTCGCATGCGGACCGCGAAACCATCAATACGATCTTCCGCGCCGCTCACTCGATCAAAGGCGGGGCGGGAACCTTCGGCTTCCTCGAGATCTCGCAGTTCACGCACTCGGTCGAGACTCTGCTCGACGAAATGCGCAACGGCATGCGTGCGGTTACGCCGGATGCCGTGCAAGTGCTGCTGCAGTCCGTCGACGTGATTCGTGAAATGACTCAATCGGCCCAAGCCAAACAGCCGATCGTGACGGTCGGTGCCGATGCATTGAGCGGCGAACTCGCGCGCATCCTGGCGCAAAAGGGCGGCGCGGCCGCCGCCACTGCCGCCGTCTCCGGCGCCGAAACGACCGCGGGCGCAGGACCAGCCCCCGGCGCGAATCCGGCCGCCGGCGCAGACGCGGCTGCCCCCGGTGCCGCGGCCGTCCGTTCAAAACCGGCAGCAGTCGTACCGATCATCATCGCGCCGGGCAGCATCGAGGGCTGGCGCATCACATTTACGCCCGAACCGACGCTGTTCAAGACTTGCAACGACCCGCTGCGAATATTTCACGAACTCGCGACCTTGGGGCCGCTCGAGGTTATACCCCACGTCAAGGCGCTGCCGTCGCTCGAGGCCATGGACCCGACGCTTTGCTATCTGTCGTGGACGCTCGTGCTGCGCGGACATGTCGAGCACGCACGCATCATCGAGGTATTCGATTGGGTCGAAGCCGTGTCCACGATCATCTACGAGCCGCTGTATCTGGGCGGCGCGATTGGAGAGATTCAAGAGCCCAGAGGTAATCCCGCCCCGGCCGCGCCGTCCCGGAAGCCCGCGACGGCCGAGGTCACGGCAGTGGCGGCCGCGGCGGCGGCTGTACCGCCGGCCGCACCGGCAGCGGCCCTCAAAGCCGCCGGCGACGCCGGTTCGATCCGCGTTGCGACCGAGAAGGTCGATGCGCTCATCAATCTGGTCGGCGAACTCGTCATCACACAATCAATGCTCGGTAGATTTTCGGAGAAATACGACCCCGCTGATCTCGAAGCGATGCGACGCGGCCTCATACAACTTTCCCGCAATACCCGCGAGCTGCAGGAAAGTGTGATGCAGATCCGCATGTTGCCGATCGGATTCTCCTTCAACCGATTTCCGCGCCTGGTGCACGACCTGTCGCGCAAACTCGGCAAGAAAGTGGAACTCAAGCTCTGTGGAGAGAACACCGAGCTCGACAAGACCGTATTGGAGAAAATCGGCGACCCACTCGTTCACTTGGTGCGCAACGCGCTCGACCACGGCATGGAGATGCCCGAACAGCGACTCGCCGCCGGCAAGAGCGAGACCGGGACACTGGAGCTCAATGCCTTCCACGAGGGCGGCAGCATCATCGTCGAGGTCAAGGATGACGGCGCAGGCCTCAATAAAGCGCGGATTCTCGCAAAGGCGCGCGAGCGGGGCCTGATCCAGGAAGACGAGATCTTGACCGACGAGCAAATCTACAATTTGATTTTCGTCGCCGGATTTTCGACGGCCGACAAGGTCAGCGACGTGTCCGGCCGCGGAGTCGGCATGGACGTCGTCAGGCGCAACATCAACGATCTCGGCGGCCATGTACAAATATTCAGCACCGAAGGACTCGGCAGCACGATCAGAATCCGCCTGCCCCTGACCTTGGCCATTTTGGAGGGCCAGGTCTTGCGTGTCGGCAAAGAGATCTACGTCGCGTCGCTGGTGTCCATCATCGAGACCGTGCAGCCGACCCGAGAGCGCTTGAGCAGTGTTGCGGGCCGGGCGGAACTGTTCAATCATCGCGACAGCTATCTGCCGATCATCAGGCTCCACGATCTGTTCGACATTGAACCGGACAGCCGCGATATCGCCAAGGGCTTGCTCGTCGTGGTCGAGGCCGATGGCCGGCGCGCTTCCATTCTGGTCGACGAACTGTTGGCTCAGCAACAAGTGGTCATCAAGAGCTTGGAAACGAATTTCAAACAAGTGCCCGGACTCGCGGGCGCCACCATCCACGGCGACGGCACCGTCGCGTTGATCCTCGACGTCCCCGGACTGATCACGAATTTTCTCGAGCGTCAGTCGGGACGCGTCGAGTTGGCGGCATAAAGAGCATGGAGGCGTCGATGACCGTAAATACGAGCGCCGCAGACGCGACCAAGGAGAGCGCCGATTCCGCGAAGGAACAATACCTGAGCTTTATCCTGGGCCGTGAGGAATACGGCGTCGACATCAAGAAAGTTCAGGAGATCAAGGGATGGGATACCGTGACCAGAGTGCCGTATTCGCCACCCCACGTTCTCGGCGTCATCAACCTGCGGGGCTCGATCGTACCGGTCATCGACCTCAGAATTCGGTTCGGGCTCGAACGGGTTCCGCATGATGCCACCACCGTCATCATCGTCGTGCACGTGCCCGGAGACCGAGGCGAGCGCACGGTCGGAATGGTCGTCGATGCCGTATCCGATGTCTACAACATCGCGGCGGAACACATCCTGCCGCCACCCGACGCCCTCGGTTCGATCGAAAAGGTGTTCGTCCGAGGTCTGGCCTGTCAAGACGGCAAGATGCTGATCCTCCTCGACGTCGACGGACTCGTGGTTGCCAGCGTCAGCGATGCGGCCAAGGCGGCGGCATAAGCCATGTCAAAAAAGCAAACTTCCGGACCGGTTCCCGAGGCCCCGAAGGTCGATTTGATCGATCCGGTGCTCTATCTGGAGCCGAATCTCGAGATTCAGAACATCGAAGAGGTACGCCGAGACCTCGTCGAAATGCTCGCGCGCGCGTTGCCGGTTACGGTCGACGTCAGCACCATCGCGAGCATCGATACCGCAGGCGTCCAATTGCTGCTCGCTCTCAATAAGGTCGAGCCCCAGCACGGCGTCAGCGTCGAATTTCGCGGGGAATCCGCGGCGCTGTCGAACGCATTGGCGGCGTTGGGCTTGCAAGGAGCGTTGACCATGGCATCAAGTCATGACGCCCGATAATGCGGTAGCTTCAAAGGAAGCTGCGCGTAAGGAAGCGACGGTGCGGGGGGTGATCGACGAGTTCGGCCGCCTTCTCGAAATATTCAGCGCGCAGCTCGCCGAATCCTTGCAAGAAGCGGATCGGGAATGCACCGCCGTTGGGGACTCATTCCATGATCTGGTGGAAGCGCGCGGCAACATCGAGCGCGTGGCCTGTCCGGAGCCCCAGTCGTCGATTTTGCGGCGCGAGTGCGCGCAGATCGACGAATCCATCGGAGCGGCCGTCGTCGCGCTGCAATATCACGACCGTCTCGCACAGCGGGTCGGACACATTCGCGTCGGACTCAACCACCTGCAGAAGTTGCTGTGTTATCAGGGCGAGCGCTCCTCCGAAGAGTGGCTGCAGTTACTTCAAAACGTCGAGCGAACCTACCATCTGGAATGGCACCGCCTGGCGCATGCGACCCCGATCGAGCAGCGCGGGGCTGCTGCTGCGCCGGTCCACGACAATTCGAGCGTGGAATTGTTCTGAGGTGTCGGAACCATTCTAAAGAATGGGATAAAACCAGCCGATACATCTCGATACCGATGCGAATGAGCCGGTTCCACTGAAGCAAGGCCTATGTCAGAGATTTCATCGAAAAACAAACCGGAAAAAGTCGGCGCCGCGGCGCGTCAGGTACTGACCTTCTCGCTCAACGAGGAAACCTACGGGGTTGACATATTACGGGTCCAGGAGATCCGGGGCTGGTCCGTGGTCAACCGGATTCCGCAAACGCCGCCCCATGTGCTGGGAGTGCTCAGTTTGCGCGGCTCGATCGTGCCCATCATCGATTTGCGGGTGCGGTTCGGTCTTGCGAGCGCGGAGTTTACTCCCCTTACGGTGATCATCGTGCTGTCGATCAAGACCGCGAAAGGCTTGAGCGAGTTCGGCCTCGTGGTCGACAGCGTATCGGACGTCGTCGACATCCGCGGCGAGGACATAAAGGAAACGCCGAATATGGGCGGCAAGATGAATGCCGATTTCATCGAGTCTCTCGCGACCGTCGCCGACCGCATGGTGATCCTGCTCGACGTCGATGCGCTGATCGGACGCGATTCGTCTTTGGGAGTATCGCAGGCGCTGGCCGGAGCCGCGTGACGCACACGCGCGCAGCAGCATGAATCAGGACCGCGCCGCCGCCGCCATCGGCCAGAAATCCGACCGCGAATATGAATTCAGCGACGCGGATTTTCGCGCGTTGCGCGATCTCGTCAAGGAGATGACCGGCATCAGTTTGGCCGAGACCAAGCGAGAGCTGGTCTATGGCCGCGTCTCGCGACGGCTGCGTGCGCTCGGGTTGACGAGCTTCGCGGATTATCGCCGCCTGCTGGAGGCAAAAGACGCATCGGAGCTGATCGAATTCTGCAATGCGCTGACCACGAATCTCACCTCGTTTTTCCGCGAATCGCACCACTTCGATTATCTGCGCGACGAGTTTCTTGCCTCGCGCATCAATGATCCGCGCAATTCGCGCAGAATCCGCATCTGGTCCTCGGCCTGCTCGTCCGGCGAAGAGCCGTATTCGATTGCCATGACCATTTGCGAGACGGTCAAGGACTTGAATAAATGGGACATCAAGATTCTCGCGACCGACCTGGATACCAACATATTGGCGGTGGGACAGCGCGGGCTGTACAAGCAGGATCGCGCGAAGGGCATCAATCCGCAGCGGCTCAGCCGCTTCTTCCGCGAGCGGCGAGACGAAAACTCAACGTCCTACGAAGCGCTGCCGGAAATCAAGAATCTCATCACGTTCAGGCAAATCAACCTGACGCATGAATTTCCGATGTCCGGGCCATTGGACATCATCTTCTGCCGAAATGTCGTCATCTATTTCGACAAGGACACCCAGCGCGAGCTGTTCTCGCGCATGGCCAAATTGCAGCGCTACGACGATCTGCTGTTTCTGGGTCATTCCGAAAATCTCTTCAACGTGTCGAGCGATTACACGCTGATCGGCAAGACGGTCTACCGGCGGAGCGAAGCGTGAGTGAGTTCCTGAAGAATCAGGCGAAAGCGCCGAAATTGCCGGCACTAAAGGGTTTCGAGCACGTGCAGCGGTATTGGGACACGACCAGCAATGCGTGGACCGCAAAGATCCTGCCGGGCGAGTATTTCGTCACGACCCACGATGAAACGATCACGACCGTGCTGGGTTCCTGTATTTCCGCCTGCATTCGCGACACCGTGCTGTGCTGCGGCGGCATGAATCATTTCATGTTGCCGGAGGACAAATCGGTCGGCGCGAACAGCTGGATGGACGGCGCGGACGGCTTGTCGACGCGCTATGGCTCCTATGCGATGGAGAGCCTGATCAACGAACTGATGAAGCTCGGCGCGAAGCGCGAGCGCCTCGAGGTCAAGATCTTTGGCGGCGGCAGGATATTGCCGGCGATGACCGACGTGGGCGCAAAGAACATCGCCTTCGCACGCGGATTCTTGAACCTGGAGGGTTTCAGGATTGCCGCCGAGGACGTGGGCGAAATTTACCCGCGGCGCGTGGTCTATTTTCCGAAAACCGGCCGCGTGATGGTCAAGCGGCTACAAGCGCTGGATGCCGATGCGATTGCGAACCGCGAGAAGCAATACCTGCAAAACCTGGCCCGAAAGCCGGCGAACGACGACGTCGAACTCTTCAATTAGCGGGCCGCGAGAATACCAATGACACCTATCGCTCCGGCTGGAAAGGAAGCGCAATCGAGCCGGCGCATCAAGGTGCTGATCGTCGACGATTCGGCGCTGGTTCGCCGCATCCTCACGGATATCTTGTCGAGCGATCCGTCGATGGAAGTGCTCGGATCCGCCGGAGACGCCTTCATCGCACGCGAGAAGATCAAGCAGCTGAACCCGGATGTGCTGACCCTGGACGTGGAAATGCCGCGCATGGACGGCCTGACTTTCTTGCGCAATTTGATGCGCTTGCGGCCAATGCCCGTGATCATGGTCTCATCGTTGACGGAACATGGGGCGGAGGTCACCCTCGATGCACTTGCGATCGGCGCCGTCGATTACTTGCCGAAGCCGAAAATAGATCTTGCGGCGACGCTTTCCGACTACAAAGATGAATTGATCGCAAAGGTCAAAATGGCGGCCCGTACGCGGGTCTACACTCGCGAGGTGCCGGCGTCGATCAGCGCCGATGCCGTGCTCGCCAAACAAGCCCCGTTGCGCCAACTGCGGACCACGGAACGCATCGTGGCAATCGGTGCATCGACCGGCGGCACCGAGGCGATCAAGGACGTGTTGGTCAAGATGCCGCACGACATGCCCGGCGTGGTGATCACGCAGCACATCCCGAAATTATTCAGCGGCGCATTCGCACGCCGTCTGAACAATCTTTGCCAAATGACGGTTTGCGAAGCCGAGGATGGACAGCAGATTCTGCGCGGGCACGCCTACGTCGCACCCGGGGACATGCACCTGTTGGTCGTGCGTGACGGCGCGCGCTATGCGTGCAGGCTCGAGGACGGCCCGCCGGTGAATCGTCACAAGCCTTCCGTGGATGTCTTGTTCCGCTCGGTTGCGCAACAGGCCGGACGCAATGCGATAGGCCTCATCCTGACCGGAATGGGCAAGGACGGCGCATTGGGGCTCAAGGAAATGCGCGACGCGGGCTGCCCCACGATCGCACAGGACGAGGCGACGAGCATGGTTTGGGGTATGCCCGGCGAGGCGGTCGCTGTAGGTGCGGCGCAGGATGTGTTGCCGTTAGGGGAAATCCCGAATCGCATATTGGCGCTGTCTGATGAGATGGATGTGACGCGTCGAACAGCCAAGGCTTGATTTTGCGGATATATTTAAAACACTCCAGTTTTTCTTCATGCAGTTTTTTAGCGGAGAAAGGTTTTGAAAATCCTGATCGTAGATGACTCGACCGCGATGCGCATGATCGTCAGAAAAACCATGCGCCAAGCCGGCTTTGACGGCCACGAATTTACCGAAGCCGAGGATGGCGCCAAAGCTTTGGCCGCGATCAAGGCGACGCCCCCGGATCTCGTGCTCTCGGATTGGAACATGCCGAACATGACCGGCATCGAATTGCTCGAGAGTTTGACGAAGGACGGCATCAAGGTGAGATTCGGCTTCGTAACCACCGAAGCCACACCCGACATGCGCCAACGGGCGACCGGCGCGGGCGCCAGCTTCTTGATCTCAAAGCCGTTCACGCCGGAATCCTTCAAAGAAACCTTAGGACCCTTCATCAAATGAACGCCGCGGTTGCCGGCACAAGCTATCCCTTGCCGGACATCAGTCAGGTCCGGGACCTCATGGGCATGCTGTTCGATGGCCTGGCCGTAAAACCGGGCGCCAAACTCGACCTTACCCCCAAATCGAGCACGTATTTCGCGATTTACGTGACCGATAACGGCGCGCCGGCGGCGCTCTGCGCATGCGACATCGCTTTCGCCGCAAACAGCGGCGCTGCGCTGTCGATGCTGCCGCCCAACGTCGCCAAGGATGCCGCGAGGACGCAGCAGCTCACCGACGTGATGCTCGCCAACCTGCGCGAAGTCATGAATATTTGCACGCGCCTCGTGCTGCGTGAAAACACCCCTCATCTGCGCCTCGATACGGTCTGTCCCGCAAGCAAGCTGCCGGCCGCCGCGGCGGCAATCGTCGCCGCAGCGAAGGGCCGCATCGATTTCGAGATCGGCCTCGGCAAGTATGCCGGGGGTTTATTCGCCGTATTGGTCGCCTAGTCCGGGCAGGCTAGGCATCGCCGCGTCCGCTGGGCGATGATCCGCGCGTCAATCGATCCAAGCGCCGCCGGCGTGCGAATCGCGACCGCGGCCTATTTGGTCAAGGCGCTCGGCGGGGGTTGGGTAGCTTCGCCAACGACTCGATCGTGATCGGCGGCGACATGGCGTTCGATTGGATGAAATCCACGCCGAGGGCCGTGAGCCATTCCTGTTCGGCCGCCGATTCCGTGCGTTTCGCGACCGTATGCAAACCCAGGACGCGCGCCATTTGCACCAAGGCGGTGACGGCCGCTTGCGATACTTTGTCGGTGCGCATGTTGCCCGTGATCGACGGGGCCATCTTGATGTACTTCACGCCCGGCAGACGCAGAAGACTGAAGCACTCGGTACGCATGCTGAAGTCGTCCAACACGAGCGGGCAATTCATTTGCAGCAGCCCGGCGGACACTTCGGCGATACGGTCACTGCATTTTACGGCCGTGGCCACGTCCACCTCGAAACCGATCGTCCCCTGCGGCAGCGATGCCTTGTCCAGGCACAGCCCGACGAATTTCATGAAGTGCTCGTCGTGGAGCGCAGTCTTCGTGAGGTTGACGGAAAACATGCTGCCGTTGTCTTGCCAAACATTCGGATGGTGTACGAGCCATCCGATCAATTCTGTAACGACGCGCCGGTCGATCATGGAGCCCAATCCATGTTCGACGGCTGCTTTCAGCATCGCCTGCGGAGCCTCGTTCGGCGCCGAATTGGCCGAGGATCGCAACAAGACCTCGTAGCGTTTGAGCTTGCTGCCCCTCGTCAGGGGGATCAATCGCTGTACGGCGAGCGCGATCGGGCTGCGCCGCAGCGCCGCGTGCAGGCGGTCGACCTCAGGAGTTACCGGTTCCCGCTCGGAGCGTTGCGGCACATGCGCGGGGACCGGCTCGGCCGGCGGTGCCAGCGGTCGTGCTTTGGCGGGTGTCGGCACATGGCGCGGCGGCGTCGGTTCGAGCTGCAGCGCCGGAGCGCGTGTTGACTTTGCTGCGACCGGGATCGGCACGGGTTTGGGCGGCGGCGGTGCCTGCGAGAACTTCGGTCCGGGCGTCGTACCCAGCGATCGTGCGGACGCCGGCGGCGGTACGGGAACGTTCGGAGAGCTGCGCGGCAGCATGACCGCGAACTCCGCGAGCGTGCGCAACAATTTCTGCGACATCAACTGCTTCGGCCCGCTTGGACCTTGCTTGATGGCGCGGCTTTCGATGACCACCATCGCCGCGCCCACCATGGCACGCTTCGAGTTGGTCACCTTGAAAAGCACGGCGGACCGTGCGTCGCCGAGATCGTAGGCGACTACACCCGAGCCGTCGCCGTTTGCAAAGGTCTCGAGCGCCTGTTGAACCGCATTGTGCTCGTCCGGCCCCATCGAGCTTTCGGTAAGCCACAGCATGTCGCCTTCGGCATCGTGCAGCGAAACGGCATGGGCGCGCACCGGATCGATCGCGGCGCGAATTTTCTGACATACGCCGACATAATCGACAAGCGGTGTTTCGGTCGACGAGAGGTGCTTACCCTGTTCCATAGGCCCATGATTCAGCTATCAGGCTATCTTCATACCGCACGCAGCGGGGCCGCGATGTGATGCTCTTCGCCAAAAGCGCCGCACCGGCCGCGATGGCTTCAGCGGATGAATCATGGCCACGCGGAGCTTGGGTTCTATGACATATCATCGCCAAGCTCCGCAATCATTCAGTTAGACCGAAAAACATGACTGTGACACACGCCCGCCGCCAATTCCGCTATTACGATTTTGTGATGGCGGCCTATGTTTGCATCCTGCTTTGCTCCAATTTGATCGGACCCGCCAAGGAAACCACGATTCACCTGCCGCTATTTGGCGACCTCACGTTCCTCGCTGGCGTGTTGTTCTTCCCAATTTCCTACATTTTTGGCGACATTTTGACCGAAGTTTACGGTTACGCCCGCGACCGACGCGTGGTTTGGGCGGGATTCGGCGCGTTGGCGTTCGCTACGGTCATGTCGGCGGTGATCGTTCACTTGCCGCCGTCGGTGGACGGCCGCAAGACTCAGCCCGCGCTCGAGGCGATCTTCGGAAATACGCCCCGGATTGTGATCGCATCGACGATCGCGTTTCTATCCGGCACGTTCATCAATAGCTATGTGCTGGCCAAAATGAAGATTTGGACGCATGGCCGGTGGCTTTGGACGCGCTTGGTCGGTTCCACGGTCTGCGGGGAATTCGTCGATTCGGCGCTGTTTTATTCCCTCGCGTTCTACGGCCGCGTGAGCTTGGAGCACCTGTGGACGATTATGTTCACTCAATATGTGCTCAAGTGCGCCTGGGAATTCCTCGCCGCCCCGCTGACTTACCGGGTCGTCGGCTTCCTGAAGCGCGCCGAACACGAGGACTACTACGACATCAATACCAACTTCACGCCGTTTTCCTTGAAAACCTAGCGAGGCGTGCGCCCGCGTTGCGGGATTTGATCGGCACATCGCCCGCATTTGCCCGAATCCGTACGGCGCAAGGCCTGCTTTCCCGACTGAAATGGCTCCCTAAGGCGATGCGGGCGTATCGCCTGAGGATCAAGCCAAAATAGGTGAGGAGCTGTCATGAACAAGTCGTTGTCTCAAATGGTATGGACGGTCGGGTTGCTGTGCGTCGGTGGTCTTGCCTGTGCGGTGCCGTCCTACGCCGGCGAATCGAGTGCGGGCGACGCGAAGAAGGTCGCGCCGCCGCAGGAGCCGATCGGCTTCGTGGCCGGCGGGGTCGTCGGGGCGCTCGCTGCGGGGCCTGTCGGCGCGGTCGTCGGCGCCGGACTCGGGACCTGGCTCGGCAATCGCGTGCATCGCGCCGGCGAGGCCAAGAAAGCCGAGGCCATGGCCGCGTCGCTGCAAGCCGAAAAGAGTTCCTTGGAGAGCCGCGAGGCCTCGCTGCAAATCGAGAAGACCCAGCTTGCGGACATGAACCGCTCGTTGACGGTCCAGGTCGAGCAACTGTCGACTTCGATCAAGGCCGCACAGTTGGCCAAGAACGATCCGGCGGAAGCGCTCGACGGTTTGCAAGGCGACGTGCTGTTCCGCACCGGCAGTGCCGAGGTCACGCCCGACATTGCTCGCCAGATTCAGGTGCTGGCACAGGCTATGCGGAAATCTCCGGAACTGAAGATTCGCGTCGACGGGTATGCGGACCCGCGCGGCGGCGTCACTGCGAACCTGAAACTCTCCGAGGCACGAGCCAGCGCGGTGCGCGACTTGCTGCTCGCCGCGGGGGTCAGCGAAGAGGCGCTCGAGCTCAACGCCTACGGTAAATCGCTGAGCGTCGCCGATGACCCGGACGGCTATGCGCTCGAGCGCCGAGTGCGTCTGACGCTGCGCGCCGAAGGCATGGAGGTTGCCCGGGACGAAGCGAAGAACGGCACCGAAGCCGACGCCGCGAGTGTAGCCGCACCCGCGGCCGGTACCGGCACCGGCTCGCCCAATTGAACGGTTGCCGTCGGTTTGCGGCCCGGAGCGCAGTCCTCCGGGCCGCACTTGTTTCCGCGGCGACGCCATGCCTACGATAGACGATGAACCGACAACCGCAGATTGTGATGCTCGACCGGCTCTTGTTGGGCGAGTCCTCGAATCCGGCGCCCGATCGCATACTCGCCGGCATCCCGCGCGCACGCGTTGCGAATCAGTATGCCGACACCAGCCAGCAATTTTTCTGCGGTATTTGGACCAGCACCGCGGGCAAATGGCGCGTGCGCTACACCGAGCACGAGTTTTGCGTCATCATCGAAGGCCGGATGCGCATCGAATCGGCATCCGGCGCCCGTTACGACGTGCGGGCGGGCGACGCCTTCGTCGTGCCCGCCGGGTTCGAGGGCACGTGGGAGGTCACGGAGCCGTCGAAAAAATGGTATGCGATCTTCGAGCCGAAGCCCTAAGTCCGCGCCGTCAGGCGGTCTCGCGAACGACCTCTGCAAGGATCTCGACGATGCGATCGATCTGCGCGGGCTCGACGATCAGGGGCGGCGATAGCGCGATCGTATCGGCGGTCTGTCGCACCATGACGCCCCGCTCGAAGCATTTCACGAACACGTCGAAGGCGCGTGCCCCGGGCTTGCCCGCGCGCGGCTCCAAATCGACGGCGCCCATGAGTCCGAAATTGCGGATGTCGATGATGTGCGGCAATCCCTTCAAGGAATGCATCGCGTTTTCCCACTGCGGCGCGAGCGTGCTCGCGCGCGTCAGCAGGTTCTCCTTCGCGTAAATGTCGAGCGTCGCCAGCGCCGCGGCGCAGGCGACCGGGTGCGCCGAGTAGGTGTAGCCGTGAAACAGTTCGACGGCATTTTCCGGTCCCTGCATGAGACCCTCGTAAATCTTCCGATGCGCAAACACCGCACCCATCGGCACGGAGCCGTTCGTGATGCCTTTGGCGGTCGTCATCAGATCCGGCGTCACGTCGAAGACTTGCGACGCAAATGCCTTGCCCACGCGTCCGAAGCCCGTGATCACCTCGTCGAAAATCAGCAGAATGTCATGCTTGTCGCAAATTTCCCGCAGACGCTTCAAATAGCCGACCGGCGGCAGGATCACGCCCGCGGATCCGGAGATCGGCTCGACTATGACCGCCGCGATCGTGGAGGCGTCATGCAGCGCAACGAGGCGCTCCAGTTCATTGGCGAGATGCATGCCCCACTTCGGCAGACCGCGCGAATAGGCGTTGTGTTCGTGGTCGAGCGTATGCGACAAATGATCCACGCCCGGCAACATGGAAGAGCCGAAGGCCTTGCGGTTGTTGACCATACCGCCGACCGACGTGCCGCCGAAGCCGACGCCGTGGTAGCCCTTTTCCCGGCCGATCAAGCGAGTCTTGGTGCCCTGGCCTCGCGCGCGCTGGTAAGCGATCGCAATCTTGAGCGCCGTATCGACGGACTCGGAGCCCGAGTTCGTGAAGAACACCCGGTCGAGGCCCGGCGGCGCGATTTCGCCGAGGCGGTTCGCCAGTTCGAACGCGATCGGATGGCCGACTTGAAACGCCGGGGCGTAGTCCATCGTGGACAGTTGCCGGGCAACCGCCTCGGCGATCTCGCGGCGTCCATGGCCGGCGTTGACGCACCAGAGTCCGGAGACCCCATCGAGGACCTCGCGACCATCGGCGGTCCAGTAGCGCATCCCCTCGGCGCGCGCCAATAGCCGCGGATTGGCCTTGAATTGACGATTTGCCGTGAACGGCATCCAGAACGCATCCAATCCATGACCGGAAAGACCGGGAGACAACTTGGCATTCATTGGCAGGACCCTCGAGCGAGACAGCGGGAAGAGGCAGCAAAACGACCTGGGTTGAGCGGCGCAATGATAAAGAAAATTGACAATTACCTCAATTCGGGGCGAAATTCACGCCAAGGCGTTTAATATACTCAACACCCCCAACCACGATTCAGGACCATGAGCCTCGACGTCGGTGCCCATTTGAAAGCCGTGCGGCAGATGTACGGCCTCTCGCAGCGCGAACTCGCAAAGCGCGCCGGCGTCACCAACGGTCTGATTTCATTGATCGAGCAGAACCGCGTGAGCCCCTCGGTCAGCTCGCTCAAGAAAGTGCTCGATGGCGTACCGATGGCCCTGGCGGATTTCTTTACGCTCGATCTCGCCGGTAAACCACAAGTGTTCTTTCGCAAGGAAGAACTCGCCGACATCGGTAGCGGGAGCGTGCAGCTGCGCTTGGTGGGCAGTCACTTGAGTTCGCGCAGCATGGCCGTGCTGCACGAAAAATACGCGCCGGGAGCCGATACCGGCGAGGAAATGCTCACGCACATGGGAGAGGAGGGCGGCGTCATCGTGCGCGGCAGGATCGAACTGACCGTCGGCGGCGAGGCGCGCATCCTGGGCGCGGGAGACGCCTATTATTTCCGCACTTCCTTGCCGCACCGATTTCGCAATCCGGGACGCGAGGAATGCGAAATCGTCAGCGCCAGCTCGCCGCCGACGTTTTGAGCGCAGACGCGTTTGGGCCGCAGCTTGAGGTAGCATAGCTTTTCATGAAACTCATAACGGTAGCAGCCACCCAAATGGCTTGCAGTTGGGATCGCGACGCCAACGTCGCGCGCGCCGAAAAACTGATCCGTGACGCCGCGGCCCGCGGTGCGAATGTCGTGCTGATCCAGGAGTTGTTCGAGACGCCTTATTTTTGCAAGGATCATCAGTCGCGCCATTTTGATTTGGCGAAGCCGCTCGACGGGCATCCGGCGGTCGAGCATTTTCGCGGACTCGCGCGCGAGCTCGGCGTGGTTCTGCCGGTCAGCGTGTTCGAACAGGCCGGCAATGCGTTCTTCAATTCCGTGGTGGTCGTGGACGCCGACGGCGCGCTGCTCGGCAGCTATCGGAAATCCCATATTCCCGAGGGACCCGGCTATCATGAGAAATTCTATTTCTCGCCGGGCGATACCGGCTTCAAGGTATTCGACACCCGTTACGCGCGGCTCGGCGTCGCGATCTGTTGGGATCAGTGGTTTCCCGAGGCGGCCCGCTCGATGGCGTTGATGGGCGCCGAGATTCTGCTGTATCCGACGGCCATCGGTTCGGAACCGAATGATCCGCAACTGGATTCCAGCGCTCATTGGCAACGTACGATGCAGGGGCACGCCGCGGCGAACATCGTGCCGGTGGTGGCTTCCAATCGGATCGGCAGCGAGCAGGGCGAGAAATATACGATGAGTTTTTACGGCTCTTCGTTCATCGCATCTCCTACCGGGGAGATAATCGCCGAGGCCGATCGCGTCAGCGAAACCGTACTGACGGCGAGTTTCGATCTCGACGAGGTGCGCCGCTATCGCCAAGCATGGGGCGTCTATCGCGATCGGCGTCCCGACCTCTATTATCCGATTCTGTCGCTCGATGGACGCGGCTGAGGACTGCGCCCTGCCCCGGGATTTGGTGTTCGTCGATTTAGAGACAACCGGCGGCAACGCGGCCTGGCACCGAATCACCGAAGTCGGCATCGTGCGCGTGGAGCGCGGCGAACTCGTCGAGCAGTGGAGTTCGCTGGTGAATCCCGAGTGCCGCATTCCGAGTTCGATCGAAGCATTCACGGGCATCAGCAACGAGATGGTTGCCGACGCGCCGCGATTCGCCGAATTGGCGCCGATCGTGCGCGCCAAGCTCGATGGTGCGGTGTTCGTAGCTCACAACGCGCGCTTCGATTATTCGTTTCTGCGCAGCGAGTTTCGCCGCGTAGAGACGCATTTTTCGGCCAAAGTGCTCTGTACCGTCAAGCTGTCGAGGCGCTTGTTTCCGGATCAGTTGCGCCACAATCTCGACGCCGTCATGCAGCGCCATGGACTCCAATGCGCCGCGCGCCACCGGGCTCTGGGAGACGCGCGCGTGCTATGGGATTTCTGGCGCAAGCTGCGCGCCGATCTGCCCGAAGCGCGCCTCGCCGCGGCCGTTCAGGCGCTGCTCGGAGCGAACGCGCTGCCGGCATATTTGCCCCCGGAGCTCGCCGACGAATTGCCGGAGGGGCCGGGCGTCTATCGCTTGTTCGGCGCCGACGACGCGCTGCTCTACATCGGCAAGAGCGTTTCGCTGCGGACGCGGGTTCTCGCGCATTTTGCCGGTGAACATGATGATTCCAAGGAGCAAAGACTCGCGCGTCAGGTGCGCCGCGTCGATTGGGTCGAGACCGCCGGAGAGCTCGGCGCGCTGCTGCGCGAGGCCGAATGGATCAAGACGCAGCGGCCCCTGCACAATCGCCGGCTGAAGAGCGATCCGCAAGCCGTGACGATCCGCGTGAGCCTCGAGCCGAACGCCTGCGCGCGACTCGCGACCGTGGATGCGCTTGGCGCGGCCGACCTCACCGACTGCTTCGGGCTATTCCGCTCGCGCAAGGACGCACTCAAGGCGCTCACCGACATCGCCCGTTCCCAGCGGCTATGCTTGAAAGTTTTGGGGTTGGAACAGAGCGCCGGCTCGTGCTTCGCGTATCAACTCGGCAAATGCCGCGGCGCTTGCGTCGGCAAGGAGCCGCTCGCGCTGCATGGCATGCGTTTGCAATTGGCGCTGTCGGCCCTGAAGCTCAAGGCCTGGCCGTTTCCGGGCCGCGTCGCGCTGCGGGAGCGCGATGACGGCGGCGGCGCCGATCTGCACGTCTGTGAGGACTGGGCCTATCTCGGCACCGCGCGCAGCGATGAGGATCTCGCCGACTTGTGCGCCGCCGATCTTCACCGCCCGTTCGACGCCGACGTCTATCGGATATTGGTGCGCCATTTTGCCGGTAAGCAAAAGCTCGACTGGCTGGATCTGCGCGCCGCGATCCGCTGCGCGTGAGCGACAATGTTCGCTATTGGATCGCGACGGCGCCGATCGGGGCGGCATCGGTATTGGCCGAAGAGCTGTTGCAATACGGTGCGAGCGGCATCCGCGAGCGCAGCAACGATGTGAAGTTTCAGGGAACCCTCGCGGTCGGCTATCGCGCCTGTCTCTGGTCCCGCACCGCGACGCGCGTACTGCTGAGCTTGGGATCAATCGATGCCGCGAGTTCGGAGGCCATATACGCGGGAGTCAAGCGCATCGACTGGCGCGACCACTTGTTGCCGGGCGCCACGCTCGCCTGCGATTGCAGCGGCGGCAACGAATCGATTCGCCACACGCTCTACGGCGCGCAGTTGCTCAAGGATGCGGTCTGCGACAATTTGCGCGAGTCCACCGGCGAACGGCCCAACATCGCCCCCGAGCGGCCCGACGTGCTGCTGCATTTGCATGTGGAAGGGCCCGAGGCGCTGCTTTCGATCGACTTTTCGGGCGAGAGTTTGCACCGACGCGGATACCGCACGGAAGGCGGACGGGCGCCCCTGAAGGAAAACGTCGCTGCCGCCGTGCTGCTGCGGGCCGGCTGGCCGGCGGTCTTCGAACTCGGTGGCTCGCTCGTCGATCCCCTATGCGGTTCCGGAACGTTCCTGACGGAAGGCGCGCTGATCGCCGCGCAGGCGGCGCCGGGGCTCGAGCGCAGTTATTTTGGCTTCAGCGGCTGGCGCGGTCACGATGCCGCGCTGTGGGAGAGTCTGTGCGAGGAGGCGCGGTCGCGGCGCGCGGCGCGCGCCGTGCGCCGCTGTATCTTCGGAACCGACATCGACGCGGACGCCGTGCGCATGAGCCTTGCCAACGCCGAGGCGGCCGGCGTCGCCGATTGGATCCACGTCGAGAAGCGCAAGCTCGCTGACGCGGAGCGTCCGGCCGGCACGGCGGGCCTCGTTGTCGCCAATCCGCCCTACGGCGAGCGCATCGGCGCCGAAACGGGTCTACCCGACCTCTACACGCAGCTCGGCGCGCTGCTGCGCGAGCGGTTCAAGGGCTGGAAGGCCGCGATACTGACCGGCAATCCGCCGTTGGCGCGATATCTCGGGATCTACGCGAAGCGCAGCCACCGCGTATTCAACGGCACGATCGAATGCCGGCTGCTGCGTTTCGAGATCGATGCGGCCAGCGAGCAAAAGGCGCCGCACGTGGTCCGCGCCGAGTGGGCGGGGCGGCCGGGTGCGCAAATGTTCGCGAACCGCCTGACCAAGAATCTCGCCAAGCTGGAGCCGTGGGCGGTGCGCGAAGGCATCGATTGTTACCGGGCCTACGACGCCGACATGCCGGAGTATGCGTTCGCGATCGATATCTATGGACGCGAACCCCGTCACGTGTTCGTGCAAGAGTACGCTGCGCCGAAGACCGTCAACCAGGAGAGCGCCCGGGAGCGCCGCCGCGAGGTGCTCGCCGTGTTGCCCGACGTCCTGGCGATTCCGCTGCCGCAAATCCACACCCGCATGCGCAAGCCGCAGAAAGGCAGCGAGCAATACGAGAAGCGCGCGATGACCAACGAGCGCTACGTCGTGCACGAAGGCGGGCTCAAGTTTTGGGTGAATTTTCGCGACTATCTGGATACGGGCTTGTTCCTCGACCATCGAATCGTGCGCGGCACGCTGCGCGACTGGTCCAAGGACAAGGATTTCTTGAATTTGTTCTGCTATACGGGAAGCGCGACCGTGTATGCGGCCGCGGGCGGCGCAAAAAGCAGCGCGAGCGTCGATTTGTCCAACACCTATATCGACTGGGCGCACGATAATCTCGTGCTCAACGGATTCGACTCGACGCGCCACGCGCTGTACCGAGCCGACTGCCTGCAGTGGCTCGACGAGCAGGCGCAAGGCGGCAAGCGCTTCGACCTGATTTTTCTCGATCCGCCGACTTTTTCCAATTCCAAACGCATGGACGGCGTGCTCGACGTGCAGCGCGATCACGTCGGCATGATCCGCCGCTCGATGAGTCTGCTGCGCGAGAGCGGGCGCCTGGTGTTCTCGACGAATTTCACGCGCTTCAAGTTGGATCTCGCCGCGCTGCCGGAGTTGCGTATCGAGGACATGACCCGGAAAACGATACCGAAGGATTTCGAACGCAACGCCCGCATCCATCACTGTTATCTGATCGAGGCTCGATGAGACGCCGGAAGGGCGCGCTACAGCAAATCGCGCAAGCGGTAATACAGCATCGCGACCACGAGCGAAGGGCGGCGCAGGATCGGGCCGCCGGGAAAGTCGCGATGCGGGATTCGCGCAAACACGTCGAAGCGCTCGGCGGTACCGGCGACGGCTTCGGCAACGAGTTTGCCGCCGAGTCCCGTGAGCACCATGCCGTGTCCCGAGAAGCCCTGCAGATAAAATACATTGTTCGCCAACCGTCCGAAGTTGGGCGCGCGGCTCATCGTGATGTCGAGATAGCCGCCCCAGGCGCGGTCGACCTCGACGTCGGTCAGACTTGGGAATACGCGGAGCAGCCGTTTGCGCATCGATTCGGCGAGATGCCGCGGTTCGAGCGCGCTGTAACTGACCCGACCGCCGAACAGCAGCCGGTGGTCGGCGGACAGCCGAAAGTAATCCAAGACCCAGTTGATGTCGGCAACGGCGGCATTGCTGGGCAGCAGCGCCTGCGCGCGCTGCGCTGATAAGGGTTGCGTCGCCATGATATAGGTGCCGACGCCGAGTATGCGTCTCGAGAGCGCCGGGACGAGGGCACCGAGATACGCGCCTCCGCAAAACACCAGATGCGTGCAGCGCACGACTCCTTGAGCGCCGTGGACCTGGATCACCGGACCGTCCGTGTAGCGCAGCACCTGCGTATTCTCAAAAATGCGAACCCCGAGGGACTCGGCCGCGCGCGCCAAGCCGAGCGTGTATTTGAGCGGATTCAGATGGCCGGAGCGGGTATCGAGCAGGCCGCCAAAATACCGATCGCTCGCGACGTGTGCGCGCAGTTGCTGCCGATCCAGCAGTAAGACGCTGCCATACGCATATTGGGTCTTCAGCTCCTGCGCCCATTCCTCGAGTTCCCGCACCTGGCGCGGCTTTACCGCGACGTGCAAGTGGTTGGGGCGGTAGTCGCACTCGATTCCGTAATCGCGAATCAGCGATTGAAGCAGATCCAGGCCTTCGACGGAAAGGTCGAACAGATGCCGCGCATCGTCTTTCCCCACCTGCGCGATCAGCGCTTGCTGACTCGCGGCAAGCCCAAAGATCGTCTGGCCGCCGCTGCGTCCCGAAGCCCCGTAGCCGACATTGCGCGCTTCGAGCACGACGACGCTGAATCCTCGCTTCGCCAGATGCAACGCCGCCGAGCAACCGGCGATCCCGCCCCCGACCACGGCAACGTCGGCGCGCAATTCACCGCGCAAGGCTGGGCGCGCCGGAGGCGGGAACTCGGGGCACGAGGCCGCAACGGAATCGGCGTAATACGAGGCGGCGGGCGGATCCGATAGGCGCACTTGACAACTCGCGGCGGTTCGAGTGTTTAAGATGTTATGGCTATTGACAGGATTTGAGGCCTGTGAGCCTACCGGTTTTTTTGCCTCCGGCGCAATATTGTTGCACAGCAATAATCGCGGCTAAGTCATGGAAATGCCTAAATCTAAGGCGATTTCCGCGCCATTGTCAGGACGCGATCCCCGGCTTGTGGTGTAATGGCCTCGATACGAAAGCCTAGTTACCTCTCTAGGCGTTTAATATATTAAACATGTCTCGAAAGCCGCTCATCGGAATTCCAGCCGATCGCCGCCTGACTGGGAAGCATTATTTCCATGTGGTTGGCGAGAAATACGTTGCAGCCGTCGCTCTCGGTGCGGCTGCCATACCGGTACTCGTACCGGCAATCGGACCGGAGCTCGACCTCGGCGCATTGTTGGAGGTCTGCGATGGATTGCTGTTCACCGGGAGCGAATCGAATGTCGAACCTCACCACTACGGAGGCCCAGCCAGCGAGCCGGGTACCTTACATGACCCAAATAGGGATGCTACGACGCTTCCGTTGATTCCGCGCGCAGTCGCCGCCGGCTTGCCGGTGCTCGCGATCTGCCGCGGTTTCCAGGAAATGAATGTCGCCTACGGCGGCACGCTTTGGCAGCGGGTGCACGAGGTGCCGGGCCACCTCGACCACCGCGACGACGAGACCTTGAGCCTCGACGAGCAATACGGACCCGCTCACGAAGTTCGATTGGAGCCCGGAGGCCTGCTCGCCAAAATCGCGGCTTGCGAGCGTTTGCAGGTCAATTCCTTGCATTGGCAAGGAGCGCAACGACTGGGCGCCGATTTGGTCGTCGAGGCGCGCGCGCCGGACGGCCTGGTCGAGGCCTTCAGCGTCGCTCGTGCCACGAGTTTCGCGCTCGGGCTGCAATGGCACCCCGAGTGGCAATTTTCCCAGAATCCATTTTCTCGCGCCCTGTTCGCCGCGTTTGGCGAGGCCTGCAGGCAGCGCGCCAGCGATAGGTGACACATGGCCAGCACGATTCAGCAGTTCTTGAGAGAACACGGGATCTCGGAAGTCGAAGCGATCATCCCGGACATGGCGGGTGTCGCGCGCGGCAAGCTCATGCCCGCGGAGAAATTCGCCGAGGAAGAGGGCATGCGCCTGCCCGAAGCGATTTTCCTGCAGACGGTCACCGGGGATTATCCGGACGATCAAAGCGCGATGAATCCGTCGGATATCGACATCGTGCTGAAGGCCGATCCGAAGACCGTGCGAGTGGTCCCCTGGGCCGCCGAACCCACGGCGCAGGTCATTCACGATTGCTTCTACGGCGACGGCAGGCCGGTCACGATGGCGCCGCGCTATGTGTTGCGCCGGGTGCTGGATCTCTATGAGGCGCATGGCTGGGAGCCGGTCGTGGCGCCGGAACTGGAATTTTTTCTGGTGGAGCCCAACATCGACTCGGACTATCCGCTGAAACCGCCGGTTGGGCGCTCCGGCCGTCCGGAGATCGGCAGGCAGGCTTACAGCATCGCGGCGGTCAACGAGTTCGATCCCTTGTTCGACGACATGTATTCGTTTTGCGAGGCTCAGGACATCGAAATCGATACGCTGATTCACGAGGCCGGTGCCGCGCAGATGGAAATCAACCTGCTGCACGGTTATCCGATGAGCCTCGCCGACCAGGCGTTCCTGTTCAAGCGCACGGCGCGAGAAGCGGCGCTGCGCCATAAAATGTATGCGACCTTCATGGCCAAGCCGATGGCCAAGGAACCGGGCAGCGCGATGCATTTGCACCAGAGCATCGTCGACGCCAAGACGCGCAAGAACATATTCAGCAATCCCGATGGGTCGCCCTCGACCCTGTTTTTCGGTCATATCGCGGGTTTGCAGAAGTACCTGCCGGCCGCCATGTCGCTGTTCGCGCCCAACGTCAACAGCTATCGTCGGATCAGCCGCTACTCGGCGGCGCCGATCAACGTGCACTGGGGCTACGACAACCGCACGGCGGGATTGCGCGTGCCCTTGTCGGATCCCGAGGCGAGGCGCGTGGAGAACCGCGTGGGCGGCGCGGATGCGAATCCCTATCTCGCAATCGCGGCGTCGCTGGCCTGCGGCTACCTGGGCATGATCGAGGGTCTGAAGCCGTCCGAACCGATCTCCGGCAGTGCCTACGACCTGGCGATTGCGCTGCCGCGGACCTTGGCCGAGGCACTGCGCTTGTTGCGCGAGTCCAAGCCGCTCGTCGACTTGTTCGGTGATCGATTCGTGCTCGCCTACACGGCCGTCAAGGACGCCGAATACGAAACCTTTGCGCAGGTCATCAGCTCCTGGGAGCGCGAGCACCTGCTGCTCAACGTCTGAGGCACCCGGCGCCTCGGCGCCCCGCGACCAATTGGGTACCCCGCAGCTAAATGAGATTTGCTCTGTCCCCGGGACGCCGGCTGATATATAACTACACGTCTTCCAGAAATGCTGAGCGGATAGGGGGATGGGTTTGATGTCGAGCGTTTTTCGGTCAGGGTTAGTGGTACTCGGTTCCTGGTTGCTGCTGAACGCCTGCGGCGATCATACGGCGGGAACCCAGACGGCGGCCCCGCCCGCGCCCGCCGCAAGGCCGAAGGCGCTCAACCTGTATATCTGGTCCGATTACCTCGCGCCGAACACGCTCTCCGAATTCGAGAAGCAAACCGGCATCAAGGTGCACGCCGCCTATTACGACAGCAACGAAACGCTCGAGACCAAACTGCTCGCGGGCAGCAGCGGCTACGACGTGGTGGTGCCGACCGCGTCGTACTTCGAGCGCCAGATCAAAGCCGGCGTCTATCTGCCGCTCGACAAATCGAAGTTGCCGAACCTGAAGAACATGGATCCGCAGCTCATGGCGAAGGTCGCGCAGCACGATCCCGACAACGCGCACGGCGTCATCTACCTCTGGGGCACCAACGGGATCGGCTACAACGAGAAGATGGTCAAGGCGCTGATGCCGGATGCGCCGCTCGATAGTTGGCGCCTGGTCTTCGATCCCGCGATCGCCTCCAAAGTGGCCAAATGCGGAATCAGCGTGCTCGATTCGCCCGCCGAAATGATGCGAGCGGTGTTCAATTATCTCGGCAAGGACCCTAATTCGCAGGACCCCAAGGACTTGGTCCAAGCGGAAGCCGTGCTTGCGAAAATTCGCCCTTTTATCCGCAATATCAACTCCTCGGAGTACATCGAGGCGCTCGCGAACGGCGATCTGTGCATCGCCGTCGGCTACAACGGCGACGTCATGCAGGCGCGCGACCGCGCACGCGATGCCAACAAAGGCATCGACATCAAATACGCGATCCCCAAGGAAGGCACGATTTTGTGGTTCGATATGCTCGCGGTTCCGAAGGACGCGCCCGATGCCGACAGCGCCTACGCGTTCATCAACTACATCATGACTCCGCAAGTCACGGCCGATATCTCCAATTTCAAGCGCTACGCCAATGCGAACGCCGCGGCCGAGCCTCTCGTGCTCGCGGACGTCAAGGCCGACCCGGCGATTTATCCGACGGCGGAACAGCGCCAGCGACTATCGGTGCAGCTCGCGGATTCGGCCGATCAAACCCGCGCGATTACCCGCGTCTGGCAAAAATTTAAAACGGGCCAGTAGGCGATGGCGACGCCCGCAGACTCTGCGCTCAAGGCAGTGCCCGCCGCAAAGGCGACGCCCTGGACGGATCCGAACGCGCCTGCGTACCTGCACATCGATCACGTCACAAAATCCTTCGGCGATTTCAAGGCGGTCGACGACGTCAGCCTGAAAGTCTACAAAGGCGAAATCTTCTGTTTGCTGGGCGCATCCGGCTGCGGAAAGACCACGCTGCTGCGCATGCTGGGGGGCTTCGAGACACCGAGCTCCGGGCGCATATTCATCGACGGCGAGGACATGACCGGCGTGCCGCCCTATGAGCGGCCCGTCAACATGATGTTCCAGTCCTACGCACTGTTTCCGCACATGAATGTCGAGCAAAACGTGGCGTTCGGCCTCAAACAGGACCGGGTTCCCAAGGCGGAAATCAAGGAGCGGGTCGCCACCATGCTCGATCTCGTCAAGCTCGGCGCGTTCGGCAAGCGCAAACCGCATCAACTGTCGGGCGGACAGCGCCAACGGGTCGCGCTCGCGCGCTCGCTCGTCAAGCGGCCGAAGCTGCTGCTGCTCGACGAGCCATTGGCGGCACTGGACAAGAAGCTGCGCGAGCATACTCAATTCGAGCTGATCAGTTTGCAAGACCAGCTCGGCGTGACTTTCGTCGTGGTCACGCACGATCAAGAGGAGGCGATGACGCTCGCCAGCCGTATCGGCGTCATGAATCAAGGCGAGATCGTTCAGGCCGGCACGCCGTCGGAGATCTACGAGTTCCCCAGTTCGAAGTTCGTCGCCGATTTCATCGGTTCGGTCAACATTTTCGAAGGCAAGCTCGTCGAAGACGAGCCGGAACACGTCCGAATCGCGTGCCCCGAACTGGGCGGCACGATTTACGTCAGTCACGGCATCAGCGCCGCGCCGGAAGCCACCGTCTGGGCCGCGGTGCGGCCGGAGAAGGTATTCATGTCGACGGCGGCGCCGCAAGGGACGGATAACGTCGCGCGCGGCGCCGTCCAGGACATCGCCTACCTCGGCGACCTGTCGATTTATCTGGTCAAGCTGCCCACCGGGAAGGTCGTGCGCGTCACGCAGCCGAATACGTCGCGTCATGCCGAGGCGATCACCTGGGACCAGCAGGTCTATCTTTCGTGGGATGCGACCAGTCCCGTGGTCGTCACCCGTTGATCCGATGAGGCGCATCCCCCTCTCTGAGCGCTTTGGTTTGAGCGGTCGCGGCATGGTCGTCTTCTTGCCGTACCTATGGCTGATGCTCTTCTTCGTCGCGCCCTTCGTCATCGTGCTCAAGATTTCGTTTGCCGACGTCGACCTCGCGATCCCGCCGTACACGCCGCTATTGCAGTGGACAGAAAAAAACGTCTTGGCGGTCAAGCTCAATTTCAACAACTACTCGTTTCTTTTCACCGACAGGCTCTATATCAATGCGTTCTTGAACTCGATCAAGGTCGCTTTTATTTCGACGCTGTTGTGCTTGGTCGTCGGCTATCCGATGGCGTACGGCATCGCGCGCGCCAAGTCCTCGACGCGCAATTTCCTGTTGCTGCTCGTGATCCTGCCGTTCTGGACCTCGCTGCTGCTGCGCGTCTATGCGTGGATCGGCTTGCTCAAGGCCAACGGCGTCATCAACAACGTGCTGATCTCCCTGGGCCTCATCCACGAACCGCTGACGATGCTCTATACGCCGTTCGCGATGTACGTCGGCATCGTCTATTCCTATTTGCCGTTCTTGATACTGCCGCTGTATGCCAACCTCGAGAAAATGGACTGGACGCTGCTGGAGGCGGCCGAGGACCTCGGCTGCAGGCCATGGCAGGCTTTTTACAAGATCACGCTGCCGCTGTCCCGCAACGGCATTCTCGCCGGATCCATGTTGGTGTTCATACCGGCCGTCGGCGAATTCGTGATCCCGGCGCTGCTCGGCGGCCCGAACGCGCTCATGATCGGGCGCATACTCTGGGATGAATTTTTCTCGAATCGCGCCTGGCCGGTCGCGAGTGCGGTGGCGATCTTGCTGCTGATTCTATTGGTGCCGTTCATGATGTGGTACCAAAGCATCCAAGCGCGCGAATCCGCGGGCGCGCGATGAATCAACGCCGCTCCATCTTCATCATTTCCTGCCTCGCGTTCGGCTACGCGTTTCTCTACATTCCGATTCTGTCGATGGTGGTATTTTCCTTCAACGCGTCCAAGCTCGTGACGGTTTGGGATTCGGCGAACTCGCCGACGCTCAAGTGGTATTACTCGCTGCTCAAAAACGAGGAGATCCTCGACGCCGCGTGGATTTCCCTGAAGGTCGCGGTGATCAACGCATCGGGGTCGGTCATACTCGGGACCCTCACCGGCTTCGCGCTGTCGCGGTTCACGAATTTCCGCGGCCGATTCACCCTCAACGCGATGGCGACGGCGCCGCTGGTGATGCCTGAAGTCATCACGGGTCTCTCGCTGTTGTTGCTGTTCGTCGCGATGGAGCAGCTGATCGGCTGGCCGGCGGGGCGCGGCATCACGACGATGACGTTGAGCCACATGACTTTTTCGATGGCCTACGTGACCGTGGTCGTGCAGTCGCGGCTCGCGACCTTCGATACGGCACTCGAGGAGGCGGCCATGGACTTGGGCGCGAGACCTCTGAAGGTGTTCTTCGTGATCACGATGCCGATCATCTTTCCCGCGATCCTCTCCGGTTGGCTGCTGGCATTCACGCTCTCCTGGGACGATTTGGTCATTTCGAGTTTCACCTCCGGGCCGGGCAGCAGCACGCTGCCGATGGTGGTTTTCTCGAAGGTGCGGCTCGGCGTGAGTCCGGAAATCAACGTGCTGGCGACGCTCACGATCAGCGCCGTGACGCTCATCATCGTCGGCGTCAGCTTATGGATGGCGCGCGCCGGCCGAATCGAGAAGGCGCCGGCTTGAGCCGGCGCTCGCGCGCCCCGGGCGCCGTCCGCGGCCGGCTGCGCCGTCAGACGAGAACGCGCTCGATCCCGCCGGCATTGGCGCGCTCAACGTACTGCACGAGCCAATTCTCCCCGAGTAGCTTCTTGGCGAGTTCGACCACGATGTAGTCTGCGTCGAGTTCCGTGTCGTCATTGAAGCGCTTCAATCCCTGCAGGCAAGACGGACAGGAGGTCAGGATCTTGATCTCGCCGGCGTGGCCGCTCGCGCGAATCCGATCGACATCGCCGCGCAGCGCCTCCTGCTTGCTGAAGCGAACCTGCGTCGATACGTCGGGACGCGCCAGCGCGAGCGTGCCAGACTCCCCGCAGCAGCGATCGCTCTTGCCGATGCGGCCGTTGCGCTGCTCATTGATCAGCGAGTTCACGACGGTCAAGGGCTCGTGTTTCTTCATCGGCGAGTGGCAGGGATCGTGATACAGATAACGCACGCCGGTCACGACATCGAGCCGCACGCCCTTTTCCATCAGATATTCATGGATATCCATGATTCGGCAGCCCGGGAAGATCTCGTCGAATTCATAGCCCTGAAGCTGGTCGAGACAGGTGCCGCAGCTGACCACGACGGTCTTGATGTCGAGGTAATTGAGCGTGTTGGCGACACGGTGAAACAATACGCGGTTGTCGGTGATGATCTTTTCGCCCTTGGCGAATTCCCCGGCGGCGCGCTGCGGATAGCCGCAGCAGAGATAGCCGGGCGGCAACACGGTCTGTACGCCGATGTGCCACAGCATCGCCTGCGTGGCGAGACCGACCTGCGAGAACAGCCGCTCCGAGCCGCAGCCCGGGAAATAGAACACCGCTTCGGATTCGCTGCTGGTCGCGACCGGGTCGCGGATGATCGGCAGGTAGTTGCGGTCCTCGATATCGAGCAGCGCGCGTGCGGTGCGCTTCGGCAAACCGCCCGGCATGCGCTTATTGACGAAATGGATGACCTGTTCGCGGATCGGCGCGTTGCCGGTCGTCGCCGGGGGGTGCCGCGTCTGTGCGCTCGCAAGGCCGCGCAGGGCGCAGTTCGCGACGCGTTGCGCCTTGTAGCCCCAGCCGATCATTAGCTTGCGCGTCGCTTTGATGGTCTCGGGGTTCGTGGCGTTCAAGAAAAACAGCGCCGCCGCCGCGCCCGCGTTGAACCGTTTCTTGCCCATGCGCCGCAGCAAATCGCGCATCGCCATCGACACGTTGCCGAAATCGATATCTACGGGGCAGGGCGCAAGGCATTTATGGCACACGGTGCAATGGTCGGCGACATCGCTGAGCTCGTCCCAATGCTTGATCGACACGCCGCGGCGCGTCTGTTCCTCGTAGAGGAACGCCTCGATCAGCAGCGAGGTCGCGAGGATTTTATTGCGCGGTGAATACAGCAGGTTCGCACGCGGCACATGCGTCGCACATACCGGCTTGCATTTTCCGCAGCGCAGGCAGTCCTTGATCGCGTCGGAAATCGTGTTGATGTCCGACTGCTGCATGATCAGCGACTCATGACCCAACAGGCCGAAGCTCGGCGTGTAGGCGCGCGACAAATCGCCTCCCGGCATGAGCTTGTGCTTGTTGAATCTCTGCTGCGGATCGACGCGCATTTTGTAGTCGCGAAATCCGGCGAGCTCCGCGTCGGTCAAATACTCGAGCTTGGTGATGCCGATGCCATGTTCGCCCGAGACGACGCCGCCGAGCTCGCGCGCGATGCGCATGATGCGGGCCACCGCCAGATTGGCCTTCTGCAGCATCGCATAATTGTCGGAATTGACCGGGATATTGGTGTGCACGTTGCCGTCGCCCGCATGCATGTGCAGCGCGACGAATAGGCGTCCGTGGAGTATGCGCTTGTGCGTCGCATCGCAGCTCGCGAGCAAGTATGCGAACTCCGCGCCCATGAAGATGCGGCCGAGTTCGGCCCGCACTTCCGTTTTCCAACTGATGCGGATACTGCGGTCCTGGAGGCGTGCGAACAGGGGCGTATCGATGCGCTCGAGATGCTCTCGCCAGCGGCTGCGCACGCGATCGAGGAGCTCGAGGGCTTCGGCGGCGCGTTCGCCCAGCGTATCGGCGGCGCCGGTGCGGCCCAATTCACTGAAAAAGCCATGCAGCTCGTCGAGCAGTTCGATCTTGTTTGCGATCGACAGCTCGATGTTGATGCGCTCGATGGCGTCCGTGTAGGCACCGAGCCGCTCGAGCGGAATGACGACGTCTTCGTTGATCTTGAACGCGTTCGTATGTTTGGCGATCGCCGCGGTATTGGCGCGATCCAGCCAGAACTTCTTGCGCGCATCGCTGCTGACCGCGACGAATCCCTCGCCCATACGCGCGTTGGCGAGGCGAACCACCTCCGACGCGGCTGCGGCGACGCGTGCCTCTTCCTCGCCGACGATGTCGCCGAGCAATATCATCTTCGGCAAGGCGCCGCGCTTCGATTTCGTGCTGTAGCCGATCGCGCGAAGGTAACGCTCGTCCAAATGCTCGAGGCCCGCGAGAATCGCGCCGCTGGTCTCGCCCGTGGAGTCGAGAAATCGCTTGATTTCGACGATGCTCGGTATCGCGTCGCGCGCTTGGCCGAAGAATTCCAGGCAGACCGTACGGGTATACTTCGGCATGCGGTGCAATATCCAGCGGGCCGACGTGATCAAGCCGTCGCACCCCTCCTTTTGCACGCCGGGCAGACCGCCCAGAAATTTATCCGTGACGTCCTTGCCGAGGCCGGCCTTGCGAAACACGCCGCCCGCGATATCCAGGCGCTCGCGCCGCAGCTCGCGCGCCTTGTCGGGGCGCTCGCGACCGTCCTTCCAGACCAGCTCGAAACGCGCGCACGAAACGTCGTGAATTTTGCCGCGGTTGTGATCGAGGCGCGTGACTTCGAGCCAATCGCCTTGCGGGTCCACCATACGCCACCATGCGAGGTTATCGACGGCGGTGCCCCACAGCACGGCCTTTTTGCCGCCGGCGTTCATCGCGATGTTTCCGCCGATGCAGCAGGAGTCCGCCGACGTCGGATCGACCGCAAACACGAAGCCGGCGCTTTCGGCGGCCTCGGCGACCCGCTTGGTGACGACGCCGGCCTCGGAAAACACGCTCGTCGTGCGCTCCGCAACCCCGGGCAGCGCGATCGATTCGACTGGTCCCAACATCTCGAGCTTCTCGGTGTTGATGACCGCCGACCAGGGCGTCATCGCGACCACGCCTCCCGTGTAGCCGGTACCGCCGCCGCGCGGAATGATTGTCAATCCGAGTTCGATACAGGCACGTACCAGTCCCGGAATCTCGTTCTCGGTATCCGGGACCAGCACCATGAACGGCAATTCGACGCGCCAATCGGTCGCATCGGTCACGTGGGATACGCGCGCGAAGGCATCGAATCGAATATTGTCGGCGCGCGTCAGGCCGGAGAGCTGACGGCGCGCGCGCTTACGCATGCTGGAGAGCTCATCGAAGTGCCGCTCGAATCGCGCCACCGCATCGTACGCGCGCTGCAATAACTGCAGCACCTTGGCATCGCGTACCGCATCCTTGGGATCGCGGCGGCGCTCCACTTCACGCAGCCGATGTTGCAGTGCTTCGATCAGCAGGCGGCGTCGCTTGGGCGTCTCCAGCAGATCGTCCTGCAGATAGGGATTGCGTTCGACGACCCAGATGTCACCAAGCACCTCGTAGAGCATGCGCGCCGAGCGGCCCGTGCGCCGCTCGCTGCGCAGCCCGTCGAGTACGTCCCAAGCCTCCCGGCCCAGCAGCCGGATGACGATTTCTCGGTCCGCGAGCGAGGTGTAGTTATAGGGAATTTCGCGCAGTCGGGCCGCCGGCTCTTGGTCCGGTGCGTGGCAGGCGTGCGGGATCGGCTGGACAATGGCGCTCATGGGCGCGCGATTTTAGCTCAAGCGGACATGAAGTTTGCCGATATAGCAGGGACATGAGCGGTACGAAGACCTGCGTTTTAGAAAAGTCCGAGAACTGTGATTTCATTCACGGCCTCCTCGAGCGGCGCTTGGCGCGCGATGAAATCGACTTGCCGCTGCTGCCGGAGGTCGCAATTCGGGTCACGCGCCTCGCGCGCGGGGACAGCGCCAGCGCAGGGCAACTGTCCGACATCATCAATGCCGATCCGGCCTTGACGATGTACGTGCTGCGAATCGCCGCGTCCGCTGCGAAGCGGCCGGCATCGCCGATCGTTTCGCTGCACCATGCGGTTGCGTGGCTGGGATTCGACGAGGTCGCGAATATCGCGTTCACGCTGGCGCTGCAGGGAAAGATGCTGAATATTCCCGGCCAGAACCAAAGGGCTCGCCGGCTTTGGCGCCATGCGCTGGCGACCGCGTTATGGGCCCGGCACTTGGCATCGATGCTGGCGCGCGATGCCGGCATGAGCTATCTGTGCGGGCTGCTGCATACGATCGGCAAGCCGGTTACGCTCGGCGCGGTACATGAACTCGCTCAGCGCACTCAAGTCAAACTCACGGGTGAGGAATACGATCGGCTCCTCGAGACGTTCTATCGGCACATCGGCGCGCAGGTGCTCGCGGCCTGGGGACTGCCCAGTGTCGTGATCGGGACCGTGACCCAGTGGGAGGCCTATGCGGATGCCGGCGATCTGCGCCCCGACTGCAACATCGTCAATGTCGCTCACCGCCTCGCCAATTACACATTGACCGACTCGATTCGCCTATCGCGCGAATTGCTCGTCGTCGAACCGGCCTATCAGGACCTCGGATTCGCCGCCGTCGACGCAGTCGCGCTGTTCGATGCCGCAGGATCGATCAACGCGGATTTGGATACCTACCTTCCGCCGTAAATCCCGGCTTTCATTGCACGGCGGCCTCGATTATCGTGGCGGCATGAAAAACAACACGCGCGTCACCCATCCTCCCCTCGTGACGCTACCCGCGGACAATCGACCCCTCGTGGCGCCGATATACCAGTCCGTCAAATTCGAGTTCGGCGATACCGCGGAGACGGCGAGTTTCTTGCGCGGCGAGCGGGACGGATTCTTCTATTCCCGCACCTCGAATCCGACCTTGCGCCAGTTGGAGCTGTTGCTTGCCGATTTGCAGGGCCGCGAGGCATGTCTGTTGACCGGATCCGGCGTCGCTTCGATCGCTGCGACGCTGCTGTCGCTGTGCCGGCAGGGCGATCACGTCTTGGCATTCATCGAATCGTATGGTCCGACGCGCTATCTCGTGCAGCGGCTGCTCGGAAAATTCGGCGTGCGGCATACGCTGCTGTCGATCGATGACCTCCCCGGCATCGAGCGGGTTTTGTGCGAGACGCCGACGCGCCTCGTCGTGTTCGAGAGTCCGACCAATCCGGTGACCAAGATCGCCGACATCGAGCACATCACGGCGATAGCCAGGCGCACGGGCGCGCTGAGCGTGCTCGACAACACGTTCGCGGGATTTCATAACCATGGCAGGTTTGATATCGACTTGTTCCTGCACAGCCTGACGAAGTATGCCTCCGGCCATGGTGACGTCCGCGGTGGAGCGATCATCGGACCGAAGTCCTTGATCGATGCGATGCGCAAGGATGTGGTTTCCATAGGGCCGAGCCTGGACCCGCACGCCGCGTTCCTGATCCAGCGCGGCATGCGCACGTACTTCTTGCGTTACGAACGCCAATGCGCGAACGCGCTGCAGGTCGCGCGATTCTTGGCGGGCGATTCGCGCATCGGCAAGGTCTTTTATTGCGGTTTGGAATCCCATCCGCAGCACCTCTTGGCCAAGAAGCAGATGAGCGATTTTGGAACCGTGGTCTCGTTCGAATTGAACGGCGGCTACGCGCATGGCGACCGGTTCGCCGATGCGCTGACGCTGTTCGCCGTTTCGGCGAGCGTCGGCTCGGTCGAGTCCCTCGTGATGCCGCCGCGCCTGCTGGGCGGCAACGATTTCACGAGCGAGCAGCGCGCCGCTTCGCTGCTCACGGCGGGCACCGTGCGCTTATCGGTGGGTCTCGAGGACGAGGAGGACCTGATCCTGGATCTCAAACAGGCGCTCGATCGCGCATTTGGGTGATTTTGCGGTGATTTGACGCCGGGCCGAGCTCAAGCTTGCGCCCAAGCTGCCGACCCTACGGCTTAGAGATCGTCTGCATTAGGGAACGCGCATGGGCATGGAATCCGCTGCTTTTTTATCTTCACTCGACAGCCAGGTCGCGCGCGATTATTTATGCGATGCGCTGAGCGTGCCGCAGAGCATCGCTCCGATGCCGCAGATCTGCGCGCAATTGGCGGAACTCACGGCGAGCGAAGAGACCGATTCGGTGCAGCTCGTGCGCCTGGTTCAATCGGATCCCGTGGTCGCCGGCGAAATCATGCGCGTCGCCAATTCCGCCGCATTGCGGCCGCGCAACCCGATCGTGTCCCTGCAGCAAGCGGTTTCCTGGCTGGGCGTGGCCGTGGTGCGCAACATCACGGTCGCGGCGGCACTGCGCGGCGAAGTGTTCGTCGCACCGGGTCATGAGCCCGAGTCCGAAGAGCTCTGGCGCGAGGCATGGCTCGGCGGCCTGTGGGCCAAAGAAATCGCGCGCTTGCGCCGTAAACACGTGGAAACCGCGTTTTTGGCGGGTCTGATGCACCGTGCCGGCGCCGCGCTGGCACTGAAGCTGTTTGCGGGATTCGAACGGCAGCGGCGTACCGCGTTGGATGCTCAGACCTTTCGCAGTTTGGTCGTTGAATTCGAATCCCCGTGCGGCCGCTTATTGATGAGCAATTGGTGCATACCCGGCGCGATTCAGGACGCCGCGAGCGAGTGGCGAAGCTACCGGACCTCGCGAGAGGTCGATCTCGCCGGCACCGTCAATGCCGCGCATTTGCTGGCTCAGCATACCCTGTATCCGCAGCTGCTCGTCGAAGAAACCGTGCTGGGCGATGCCGTATTCGAGCAGCTCGGCGTGTTTCCGGACGAGCGAATCGTGGTTCTCGAGCGACGCGATCAGGTGCGGCAGATTGCGGGCATGTAGGCAGGCATGAACGAGCCCGTCTCATTCGACCTCGTATGCGTGGGCTCGGGCCCCGCCGGCAAGACCGCGGCAATCCAGGCCGCGAAATCCGGTTTTCGGGCCGCCGTGATCGAACGCGAATCGCAAGTCGGCGGCGCGTGTTTGCTGTCGGGGACGATACCGAGCAAGGCGCTGCGCGAACAGGCGCTGCGTTACCGGCGCATGCGCGACAGCGCCTCGGCCATGGCGGTCGAGCTCGGCGGCGGTACTCCGATGCCGGCGCTGCTGCGCGGAGTCGACCGGGTCATTGCCGCTCAGGATCAATACTTGCGTGCGCAATTGGAGCGTAATCGCGTGACCTTGATCCGCGGCTTAGGGCGGCTGCAGAGCGCCGATTGCATCGACGTGCAGCGCCTCGACGGCTCGCGCCTTCAGGTGGGCGCCTCGCGCATCCTCATTGCGACGGGCTCGCGTCCGCGCCACATCGCGAATATCCGGGTCGATCACGAACACGTGCTCGATAGCGACTCGATTCTGAGCCTGGCCTACTTACCGCGCACCATGATCGTTCTGGGCAGCGGCGTCATCGCCTGCGAGTACGCGTCCATATTCGCCGCGCTCGGCTGCGAGGTCACGCTCGTCGACAAAGCCGCCGAACCGCTCGGGTTTCTGGATGCGGCATTGCGCAAGGGCTTTTGCTCGGGATTCGAGGCCATGGGCGGCCGTTACTTGGCAGCCGCCGAGGTGCTCGAGGCGGTTTTCGACGGCTTTTCCCAAGTGACCGTGCGTCTGAACGACGGACGGCAGCTTCAGTCCGATATCGTGCTCGCGGCCTTCGGCCGCGTCGCGAACCTCGACGGGATCGGGCTCGATCATGTGCAGCTCGGCTTGAGCGCGCGCGGACATCTGCAAGTCGACGAGCGCTTCGAGACCCGGGTTGCCGGCGTGTTTGCGGCCGGAGACGCGATCGGGCCGCCCGCGCTCGCCTGCGCCGCGGCCGATCAGGGACGCCGCGCCGCGCTCGCGGCCTTCCGTTTGGACCCGCCGACCCGCGTCGATCTGCTGCCGACCGGCGTCTATACGATTCCGGAAATTGCCTGCGTCGGCTTATCGGAAAACGATGCGCTGCGCGGCAAACTCGATTATATCGTGGGCCGCGCGAATTTCAGCGAAGTGGCGCGAGCCCATATCGCCGGCGAGCCGGCCGGATTTCTGCGGCTGCTGTGCGAGCGCGGCTCGATGCAGGTTCTCGGCGCCCAAGCGATCGGCGAGGGCGCGACCGAGCTCGTGCATCTCGGCCAATTCGCGATCGCGATGCATGCGACCGCCGACTATTTCGTCGACCACATGTTCAATTTTCCGACGATGAGCGAAGCGTACCGGATCGCCGCCTTCGATTGTCTGCGTCAGGCATCGGCCGCGCCGGCTAAAGATTGCGAATCAGAATATCGCCGAATTCGCTGCATTTGACCTCGGTCGCTCCTTGCATCAAGCGCGCGAAATCGTAGGTGACGCTCTTTTGCCCGATCGAGCGATCCATCGCGCCGAGAATCGCGTCCGCCGCCTCGACCCAACCCATATAACGCAGCATCATTTCGCCCGATAGGATCAGTGAACCGGGATTGACCTTGTCGAGATTCGCGTATTTCGGCGCGGTCCCGTGGGTCGCTTCGAACACCGCGTGGCCGGTCATGTAGTTGATATTGCCGCCGGGCGCGATGCCGATACCGCCGACCTGGGCCGCCAACGCATCCGACAAATAATCGCCGTTGAGATTCATCGTCGCGATCACGTCGAATTCGTCCGGGCGCGTCAACACCTGCTGCAAGGTGATGTCGGCGATCGCGTCCTTGACGATGACCTTGCCGGATCGCTTCGCATCGTCCATCGCCGCGTTGGCCTCCTTCTCGCCTTTGTTCGCCTTGATGCGCTCCCATTGCTCCCAGGTGAAGGTTTGCGCGGGGAATTCGCGTTCTGCGAGCTGGTAGCACCAGTTGCGGAACGCGCCCTCCGTGAACTTCATGATGTTGCCCTTGTGCACGATCGTGAGGCTCTTGCGCTTGAAGGCGATCGCGTACTCGATTGCGGCGCGAACGAGCCGATCGGTGCCCTCCTTGGACGCGGGTTTGATGCCGATCCCGGAGCTCAAGGGAAAGCGGATCTTCTCGTATTGCTTGGGAAAATGCTGTTTGAACAGATCGAGAAACCGCTGGCAGTCGGGCGAACCGGCTTCGAATTCGATGCCCGCATAGATGTCCTCGGTATTTTCGCGGAAGATCACCATGTCGACTTTTTCCGGCGAGACCACGGGCGAGGGCACACCCTTGAACCAGCGCACCGGCCGCAAACAGACGTATAGATCGAGCAGCTGGCGCAGCGCCACGTTGAGCGAACGGATCCCGCCGCCGATCGGCGTGGTCAGCGGACCCTTGATCGAAATCAGGTAGTCGCGGCAGGCCTGCACCGTCTGGTCCGGCAGCCACGTGTTGTAGAGCTTGTTGGCTTTTTCACCGGCGAAAACTTCCATCCAATGAATCTTGCGCTTGCCGCCGTAGGCCTTCGCGACGGCCGCGTCGAAGACCCGTACGCTCGCGCGCCAAATGTCCGGCCCCGTGCCGTCGCCCTCGATGAAAGGCACGATCGGCTGATCCGGCACTTGCAACTTGCCGTTGGCTATCGTGATTTTCCGGCCTTCGGCGGGCGGCTGTAGGATCACCGGCTTGACCTCTGACATGTGAGCGCTCCTATTGACTAGCCGCCAATGCTAGCATGACGGTTCGGAGGACCCTATTGCGCACCTTGAGATCGACTCCAGCCAAAGACGGCTTCTGGATGCCCGCGGAATTCGAGCGGCATGCCGGTTGCTGGATGCTCTGGCCGGAGCGCCCGGATAATTGGCGCTGGGGCGCGAAGCCGGCCCAGGCCGCATTCACCGCCGTGGCTACGGCGATTGCCGGCGGTGAGCGGGTCTCGGTCGGCGTGTCGTCGCGGCAATTCCAGAATGCGCGCGCGCGATTGCCGGCGGCGGTGCGCGTCGTCGAAATCACCAGCAACGATGCCTGGGTGCGCGACACCGGACCGACGCTGCTCGTCGATGCCAAGGGTCGCCGCCGCGGCGTCGATTGGATTTTCAATGCCTGGGGAGGCTTGGATGGGGGGTTGTACTTTCCGTGGGATCGGGACCAAGAGGTCGCGCAGAAAATCCTCGAGATCGAAGGCGTCGATCGCTACCCTGCGCCGTTCGTGCTCGAGGGCGGCGCAATCCACGTCGACGGTCAAGGCACGTGTTTGACGACCGAAGAGTGTCTGCTCAATCCGAATCGCAATCCGCAGTTGACGCGCTCCGAGATCGAGCTCCTGCTGTGCCGCTATCTCGGGGTGAGCACGGTCATTTGGTTGGGAAAGGGCGTGTATCGCGATGAAACCGATGGGCATGTCGACGAAATCGCGTGTTTTACGAGTCCGGGAGTCGTCGTGCTGACCTGGACCGAAGATCGGGACGATCCGCAATACGAGATTTCGCGCGATGCGTATCACCGGCTGCGAAGCGCGCGTGACGCGAGGGGTCGAGAACTCACGATACACAAGATTCACCAGCCCGGGCCGCTGACCATGACGGCCGAAGAGGCCGGCGGCATCGACATTCAGCCGGGCAGCATTGCGCGTCGCGCCGGCGATCGGCTGCCCGCCTCCTACATCAATTTCTATGTCGCCAACAAGTATGTCGTGATGCCGCTCTACGACGAGCGCCGGGATTCGGCTGCGCGCGCCACGCTGCGGCGGCTGTTCCCGACGCGCGAGGTCTTGGGCGTCGATACCCGCGAGATATTATTGGGCGGCGGCAACATCCATTGCATCACGCAGCAAATCCCGGGCCCGCGACCCCGCGGCAAGCCTGTGCCCATGGCCCGGAGGGCCTCGAGGGCCGAATCGCGAGGTAAATGAGCCTCCGGCGGAACTTTGCTGCGCGCAAGGTCTCGAAAGTCATTATTCTACCCGCCCTGTCGTCATTCAACCGGACCACTTTGTGGCCGCTTACAAATTGGAAATCGTCGTGCACCCATTGCTGCTGTCATCGTTCAAGTTCGGTCGTCAATTCGCCTACGCACTCGTTTGCGCCGGCGCGGTCCTGGCTGCCGGCTGCCACAACAACAACTCCAACGAAAGCAATTATGGGATCGCTTGGACCACCGTGGCCAACGGCACCGGCACTTACGGCAACAATGTCCAGTTCGCAAGCTATGTCGTGAATCTCGACTCGATCGTGCTGACCGACGCGGTCGGCAACGAATACACGGCGATGGCCACGGTCGAACCCGTCGATTTCGTCAAACTCAGCAACATCGCCGAGCTGTGGGGTAACGCGACGATACCGGCCGATACCTACGTCTCGGCGACGATCACGCTCGACTATTCGATCGCGGCCGTCGCAATCCTCGTCGATGGCATACCTACGCCCGCAACCGTCAAAATACCCCCCGGCGATACGGCGTTGACGCAGGTCGCCGTGACCGTGGTGTTCGATCCCAGCAACCCCTTGGTCATCACGAACAGCTATGCGACGACGAACGCGGAGCGCCTGGCGCTCGATTTCGATCTGGCGGCATCGAACATCGTCGATCTCAGCACGAGTCCGGCGACGGTCACCGCGGCTCCGTTCTTCAGGCTCTCAAACGCACCCGCGGACACGCGCTTGATCCGGGTCCGCGGGCCGCTCGTCAACTCGAACTCGACCACGGGGACCTATTCGATTTATGAGCGTCCGTTCTACGATGAAGTCAACAATGTTGGCTCGATTTCGCTGTTTACGACCCCCAATACCATTTTCGACATCGACGGCACGATCTACACCGGCGGCGCATCTGCACTTGCGGCGATATCGCAACTGTCCGCCGGCGTCACCTCGACCGCATCCTACACGACCTTCGAAGTCACCCCGAGCACCAAGAACGCCGCCGGGCAACCCACGGGTACCGCGGGCATATTCACACCCGTCTACTCGGTCATCGGCGGCACGCTCGAAACCAATTACACCGAGAATCTCGAAGGCGACGTCATCGCACGCAACGGCAACGTCCTGACGATGACGAACTCCACGGTGGCGGGCGCGACGGTCAGTTTGCCGCAGGGCTATTTCGAATATATTCCCTCATCGAGCACCAACCCGACCGCGCAGACGCAAGTCTTGATCGGCCCCGGAACGATCGTCAGCGCCGAGGGCACGACGGGCCTGCCCAACCTCGACTACAACTCGATCGCCGTGGGCCAGCACATCACGGCGATCGGCACGTTCGAGGTGTCCTCGACCGGTATCTACACGATCAATACGGTCATCCCCACGACGGGGTCGACGGCCGGCCAGGTGCGGCTGCAATCGACGCCGCTCTTCGGCCAGTTGCAAAGTTCCACGACCGGCAGTTTGACGCTGAATCTGCAAACGATCGATAACCTGCCCGTGAGCCTGTTCGACTTTGCGGGCGACGGGACCGGCGCGGCCGAGACCCCCGTGGCCAGCGCCTATCTCGTCGACACCGGCAACGCGGGCACCGTGAATCTGACCGGCGCTGCGGCGGGCACCTCGCTCTGGGTCGACGGGTTCACGAGCGGCTTCGGCAAGGCCCCGCCGGATTTCCTGTCATTCCCCAATCTCAAGCTTGCGCCATCGCCGAACCAAATCGTATCCGGCGTCAATCAAGAGGCCGTCGTGCCCGCGAGTCTGCAGGTCATGTGGACGGGCACCGGCACGACGACGCCGTTCGCGAGTTCGAGCGACACCTCGTTTTCGATCGACGGCACCAGCACTGCGCTGGCGAGCGCCGCCATTCAGATCGGGCCGGAAATCGTTGCTCTGAGCAGTCTTGGCAGCGCGGTCACGGTCGTGCCGAACACCGTGCCGAACTGCGTCGCTACGAGCAAGACGAATCCGCAGCCCTGTGTACCGTTATTCGCCTTCAGCATGGTGACGACCGCGGCGACTTCCACGACGCCGGCCTTGACCACGATCGTCGAATACAACAGCTTCGCGACCTTCATGGCGAAGCTGAGCGCGGCGATCACGACGGCGCAGCCGATGACGCATTTGGCGGTGAACGGATATTACGATCGGACCACCAATACGTTTACCGCCAACAGCGTCGACGTTGTGCTCTAAAATGCCTCCCCACGATGGGGAAGCTATTTTCAAGGCTGGGATTGGCGTTCGGCTTGCTCGCCTGCTGCGCGGCGAGTCGCGCAGCGCCCCCCGGCACGACGCCTGAGGCCGGCGGCACGCGCCCACGCATCTGCCTGGTGCTGTCCGGCGGCGGCGCGCGCGGCTTTGCCCACATCGGCGTCCTCAAAGTCCTCGAACAGCTGAAAATTCCGATCGATTGCATCGCCGGCACGAGCATGGGAGCGGTCGTCGGAGGGCTCTACGCGAGCGGCATGCCGGCGGATCGCATCGAGGCGAACATGCGTTCGGTGGATTGGCAGGAAGCGTTCCGGGACGCGCCCGCGCGTCGGGATCTGGCATTCCGGCGCAAGCAAGACGATCTCAATTTTCTCGTGCGCCTGCCGTTCGGCCTCAAGCACGGGCAGGTTTTGCTGCCGCAGGGCTTGATTCAAGGCCAAAAGCTGCAGCAGATGCTGCGCTCGGTGACGCTGCCCTTCAGCGATACGGCGAGTTTCGATGAGCTGCCGACGGCATTCCGGGCCGTGGCGACGGATTTGGAGACGGGGCAGGCGGTCGTCATGGACAAGGGTGATCTCGCGCTCGCGATGCGCGCGAGCATGTCGGCCCCCGGTCTATTTGCGCCGGTCGAGGACCAGGGGCGGCTCTTGGTCGACGGCGGCTTGACCGAGAATCTGCCGATGGAGGTGGCGCGCGCGATGCACGCGGATGTGCTGATCGTCGTCGACGTGACCTTCCCGCTGCAGCCGCGACAACAGTTGAATACCGCGCTGTCGATCTCGAATCAAATGCTGGCGATCTTGGTGCGCAGCGATGCCGATCGGCAGAAGGCGACGCTGCGACCCAGCGATACCTTGATCGCGCCGGAACTCGGGCTTACGTCGGCGACCGATTTTGCCGCGGCCGCGAAGACGATCGAACTCGGCGAGAGAGCCGCGCTCGGCGAGGCGATCAAGCTCGCCTCCTTGAGCGTCGACGAAGACACTTATCAGCAATACCTCGCCACACGCGAGCTGCGCGCATCGGGTGCACCGATATTGCGATTCGTGCGTGTCGACGATCTGTCGAGACCCTATGAGAAAACGATCCTGGCGGCCATGCAGCCCTTGCTGCAAAAGCCTCTCGACGTGGATCAGCTGAATGCGCGCATCGCGGAAATCTATGGACTCGGCGACTTCGAGACGATCGATTACAGCGTCGTCACCGAGGGCGAGGGCGAGAACGCACAAACGGGGATCGAGGTGCACGCACGCCGAAAATCCTGGGGTCCGAATTACGTTCGCTTCGGCTTGAATTTGCAGGACGACTTCCAGGGCAATAGCCGCTACAATGCCGCGGCGCGGTTTCTATTGACGGAAATCGACAGTCTGGACGCCGAATGGCTCACCGACGTGCAGATCGGTGATGACTCCAAGCTCTTCACGGAGTTTTATCAGCCGCTCAATGCCGACCGCAATTGGTTCGTCGCGCCGAGCGCGCGCATCGAGAGCAGCGATCTGCCCGTCTACCAGAACGACGTGCAGATTGCGGATTTCCGCTTGCGGGAAGCGGAAGCCGATCTCGATTTCGGCCGCGAACTCGGCAACTGGGGCGAACTTCGCACTGGGTATCACCGCATCAACGGCGCGACGAGCGTGCGTCTGGGCAACCCGGATCTCGTCGAGCCGGCATTCAACGACGGCGAATACTTCTTCAAGTTCAGCTACGACCGCCTCGATAGCATCAAATTTCCGCGCGACGGCCAAAGCTTCTCGCTGCAGTGGGACGCGGATCGCGTGAATTTGGGCTCAAACGTAAGTTGGGATCGGGTCACGGCCGACTGGTTGATGGCGCGCTCCGCGGGGCGCAATACCGTGCTGCTCTGGACCTCCGCCGGTACGCGCCTCGACGGCAAGATTCCCCCGACGGCACTGCAGGATTTTTATTCTCTGGGCGGCTTCCTCAACTTATCCGGACTCGCGCCGCAGTCCCTGACGGGGCCCAATTATGCGATCGTGCGCACCGTTTATTTTCGCAAGATCGGACGCGGCGGCGAGGGCTTGTTCGATTTTCCGACGTATATCGGGGTGTCGTTCGAAGCGGGCAACGTGTATTCACGGCGCGGCGACTTGGGCTGGAACTCGGCGCGCAAGGACGGCTCGGTGTTCTTAGGCTTGGATACCTTGCTGGGCCCGCTGTATCTCGGGACGGGTTATGACGAACTCGGCCACAGCGCGTACTACTTGTTTCTCGGACGCACTTTTTGACGCATGCGTGCGATGGCTACAGGCCGAGCGCGCGTGACGGCTACAGGCCGCGGCTCTCGGCGAGCTTTTCCACCTTCTCGAAAACTAGCGCCGGCGGGTCCCCGATGCGCGAGTATTCATGCTTGCGCGACATATCCGCGAGCGCGCGGTCGCGCTCGATCGCGGTGAAGTACCAATGGGTCCTTTGCCAATCGGCGCCGAGCAACTTCGCGAACGGATCGCCGGGCCGCAAGCGCACCCGGATGCCATAGGGGCGCGGCAGTTGCGGAATGCCGTGAGTCATGTTTTGTGCGTTGGCGATACCCATTGTCGTTTGCACCATAGCGCAATCGAGCGGCGGCTGCCAGCCGGCACCTCGAGCGGCGCGTGCGTGGTAGACTCCGCGACCTTCGCGAGAGGTGATTGATGGCATCGTCTTATACGGCGTCCGATATCGAGGTATTGAGCGGCTTGGATCCGGTGCGTCGACGCCCCGGCATGTACACGGATACGACGCGTCCGAATCATCTCGCGCACGAGGTGGTCGACAATAGCGTCGATGAAGCGCTCGCCGGGCACTGTGAAAACATCCGGGTCACGGTTTATAAAGACGGCTCCCTCGAGGTCGAAGACGACGGGCGCGGGATGCCCGTCGACATCCACCCGAAGGAGAAGATCAGCGGTGTCGAGCTCATCCTGACGCGACTGCACGCGGGCGGGAAATTCAACGACAAGACCTATCAGCATTCGGGTGGCTTGCACGGCGTCGGCGTATCGGTCGTCAATGCCTTGTCGAAGCGGCTCGAATGCCGTGTGCGGCGCGGTGGCAAGGAGTACCGCGTGAGCTTCGAGGGCGGCCGACTTGCCTCGAAGCTCCAGGTGATCGGCGAGGTGCCGAAGTCGAGAACCGGCACGACCTTGAGGTTCTGGCCCGATCCGCAGTATTTCGACACGGAGAAATTCGCGACACCGAAACTGCGCCAGGTACTGCGCGCGAAGGCGGTTTTGTGTCCGAAGCTGCGCGTCTCGCTCGTCAACGAAATCACCGGCGAAACCGACGAATGGTTTTATACCGGCGGTCTGCACGAATATCTAGCCGAGCAGCTTGGGTCGGGTAAATGGCTGCCCGCGGAGACGTTTTACGGTAAGCGCGATATCGAGGGCGGTTCGCTCGACTGGGCGCTCGCCTGGGTTCTCGACGCGAAACAGGTCGTCACCGAGAGCTACGTCAATCTGATTCCGACGATCGAGGGCGGCACGCACGTCAATGGATTGCGAGCCGGCGCGAGCGATGCGGTCCGCGAATTCTGTGAATTCCGCAATCTGGTGCCGCGCGGCATCAAGCTCGCCCCGGAAGACGTCTGGGACGGCGTGAGCTTCGTCATGTCGATGAAGATGCGCGAGCCGCAATTCGCGGGCCAAACGAAGGAGAAACTCACTTCGCGCGAATCGGCCGGCATCGTCCAGGGCGTCATCAAGGATGCCTTTGCGCTGTGGCTCAATCAGCATCCCGATCAGGGCGAGCAAATCGCGCAACTCGCGATCGCCAGTGCGCAACAGCGGTTCAAAGACAGCCAAAAAATCGCGCGCAAACGCATCGTAGCGGGGCCGGCGTTGCCGGGTAAGCTCGCCGATTGCGTCTCGCAGGATCCCGCGCGCGGCGAGCTGTTCCTGGTCGAAGGCGATTCCGCCGGCGGTTCGGCCAAACAGGCTCGCGATCGCGTCACGCAGGCGATCATGCCCTTGCGCGGCAAGATCCTCAACACCTGGGAGTCGGACGCGCGCGATGTCCTGCAGTCCCAAGAGGTGCACGACATCAGCGTCGCGATCGGCGTCGAGCCGGCATCCGCCGACATCACGGGCCTGCGCTACCACAAAGTCTGCATACTCGCCGATGCCGACAGCGACGGTCAGCACATCGCCACGCTGTTGTGCGCGCTGTTCCTGCGCCATTACCGCCCGCTGGTGCTCGCCGGACACATCTATGTCTGCATGCCGCCGCTGTTCCGCATCGATGCGGGCAAGCAGGTCTACTACGCTCTCGACGAGGCCGAGCGCGAGAAAACCCTGGCGCGCATCAATGCGGAGAACTCGAGGTTAAAACCCGTCGTGACGCGATTCAAGGGTCTTGGTGAAATGAGCCCGCTGCAGCTACGCGAAACCACGATGGCCCCTCAAACCCGCCGCTTGGTGCAAATGACGATCGATGCGCACGACAGCCCGGATCAGCTGCTCGACATGCTGCTCGCGAAGAAGCGCGCGGGCGACCGGCGTGAATGGCTCGAAACCAAAGGCAACCTGGCCCGCGTATGAAGGACCAAGAGTTGAACTTCGAGGGAATCGAACGGGAGCCGCTCAAGAGATTCGCGGAGCGCGCATACCTGGATTATTCGATGTACGTGATCCTCGATCGCGCGCTGCCGCACATCGGCGACGGTTTGAAGCCGGTCCAGCGGCGCATCGTCTACGCGATGAGCGAACTCGGCCTCGCGGCGGGCGCCAAGCACAAGAAATCCGCGCGCACGGTGGGCGACGTCATCGGCAAGTTTCATCCGCATGGAGATTCGGCGTGCTATGAGGCCATGGTTCACATGGCCCAGGACTTCGCGTATCGCTACCCGATCGTGGACGGACAGGGCAATTGGGGGTCGACCGACGATCCGAAGTCCTTCGCCGCCATGCGCTACACGGAATCGCGGTTGACGCGCTACGCGGCGTTGCTGCTGCAGGAACTCGGCGAAGGAACCGCCGACTGGTCGCCGAATTTCGATGGTTCGCTCGAGGAGCCGACGATACTGCCGGCGCGTGTGCCCAATCTGCTGTTGAACGGTGGATCCGGCATCGCGGTCGGTATGGCGACGGACATTCCGCCGCACAATCTGCGCGAGGTCGTCGCGGCCTGCGTCGCGCTGCTCGAGGACCCGGACCTCACGACGCGCAAGCTCATGAATCACGTCAAGGGCCCGGACTTGCCGACCGGCGCCGAAATCGTCTCGCCGCGCGCCGAACTCGTGCAGATTTACGATACCGGGTCCGGCAGTTTTCGAGCACGCGCGACCTATGACATCGAGGACGGCGAGATCATCATCGATGCGCTGCCGTTTCAGGTCTCAGGCTCCAAGATCCAGGAACAGATCGCGCATCAGATGCAACAGAAGAAGTTGCCGATGGTCGAAAATTTCCGCGACGAATCCGACCATGAGAACCCGACGCGCCTGGTGATCGTGCCGAAGTCGAACCGCGTCGATATTCCCGCGCTGATGGCGCATTTGTTCGCGACGACCGACCTCGAGCGCAACTATCGCGTCAACCTCAACGTCATCGCCTTGGACGGCCGGCCGCGGGTCATGGGCCTCAAGGAGATGTTGCTCGAGTGGCTGGAGTATCGCAAAGCCACGGTGACTCGCCGTCTCGCGCACCGGCTCGCGAAGGTCGATGCGCGCCTGCACATTCTCGACGGCTCCTTGATCGCCTATCTGAACCTCGACGAAGTCATCCGCATCGTCAGAACGGAGGACGAGCCCAAGCCGGTGCTGATGCGGCGCTTCAAGTTGTCCGACATACAAGCCGAGGAGATACTCGAGACCAAGTTGCGGCGGCTCGCGCGGCTCGAGGAAATGAAGATCCGCGCCGAGCAGAAGGAACTCGCCGAAGAACGCGCCGAGATCGACAAGACGCTCAAGAGCAAGGCGCGGCTCACGAAACTGGTCCGCGAGGAGCTGCTGAGCGACGCCGATGAGTACGGGGATGCGCGGCGCACGCGCCTCGTCGAGCGCGAGGCCGCGCAAGCGATAGCCGAGACCGAACTGCTGAGCAGCGAACCGACGACCGTGGTGCTGTCGCGCCTCGGCTGGGTGCGTGCAGCCAAGGGACACGACATCGACGCCCGCGCGCTGAGCTACAAGGGCGGAGATGAATTTCAGGCGGCCGCCAAGGGCCGCAATTTGCAGCAAGCCGTGTTCATCGACTCCACCGGGCGGGCGTACAGCCTGGACGCGCATCAGTTGCCGGCCGCGCGCGGCTACGGCGAACCTCTATCCGGTACGGTCGATCCGCCCGACGGCGCGACGTTCGCCGCGGTGTTGATCGGCGAGCCCGCTGATACGTGGCTGCTCGCGAGCGACGCGGGCTACGGATTCAAGGTCAAGCTCGGCGAATTGTATGCGCGCAACAAAAAGGGCAAATCGGTCTTGAGGGTGCCGGAAAATGCGCTCGTCTTGCCGGCCCAACCGGTTTCGGACCAGGAAGCGCTGGCGGTGTTCGTCAACAACGACGGCGAGGCGCTCGCGTTGCCGGTCGCGCAAATCGAGGAGATGAGCGCGGGCAAGGGGCAAAATTTATTCGGCATCCCGGGCAGGAAATCGACGGATCGCGACGAGTTCCTGGTCGCGATGGCCGTGGTGGCGCCCGGCGAGCAGCTGACCATTTTCAGCGGCAACAGCGCGCCGATGCGCTTGCGCTACGACGAACTCAAGGCGTTTCAGGACAAGAAGGGCCAGAGACGGCAGCGCTTTTCGCGAGCCTACAAACAGGTCGACCGGCTCGAGGTCTCGCCGCTTTGAGCTAGCGCTCGCCGGAGATGGTCACATCTTCGGGCGCGTTGACGAAATAGCCTTGGATGAACTCGATGCCCAATTGCCACAACACGGCCATCGTGTTGGCGTCCTCGACGCGTTCCGCGACGGTCTCGACCTGCTTGCGCTTGGCGGCATCCACGAGGATCTTGACGCGTTGCTGCTGCACCTGACTCGTCGAGAGGCCTTGCATCAAGGCGCCGTCTATCTTGATGAAGTGCACGTCGATTTCGCCGAGCAATTTGACCGATTCCTTGCCCGTGCCGAAATGTTCGAGCGCGAAGCGGAAACCGCGCTTGCCCAGGTTTTGCGCGAGTTCCTTGGTTTGACGCGAATATTGCGTCGCGAGGTCCTCGGAGACCTGGAAACACAGGCGCTTCGGATCGATTCGCGTCGCCCTGAGCTGCGACTCGAGCCAGCCGATCAGCGTCTTGTCGAGCAGCGTGTCCTTCGACATACGCAGGAAAATGCATGAGGACTTGCGGTTGGCGCAGAATGCCATCGAGGCGCCGACGACCCACCGGTCGATATTCTTCATCAAATCGTTACGCTCGGCGGCCGCGATGAATTCGGCCGGCAGAACCTCGGTGCCTTGCTCGTCCAACATGCGCACGAGCACATCGAACATTCCCTTATCCTCGCCGAGCAGGCTCGCGATGGGCTGTTGCACCAAGCGGAAACGGTTCTCCATGAGCGCCGACTTGATGTGCTTGACCCAGATCTTGTCGTAGGCCTGCACACGCGTGTCGGTATCGATCCTTTGGAGCGTGTAGACGCGATCGCCGCCTTGATCTCGACCGTTGCGATGCGCATCGACCGCATCCGTGACCGATATGCCGACGTCCGGGTCCGCCGAGGGCAGCAGCGCGAGACCGACCGTGACGGTGGCCGTCAGGGTCTTGCCTTCGATCGAGAATTCGTTCTCGCCGACCCGTTTGAGGATGCTTTCGGCCCAAGCCTCGACGTCGCGCGAGTTGCCGCGTTCGAGCAGCAACAGGAAACCATTGCCGCTGAATCTGCCGCAAATGTCGCCCGGCGCGAGTTGATTGCGCAACAGGTCTGCGAGTTGCGAGAGGAACTCTTCGAGCGCGAGTACGCCGATCGCGCTTTGAATGTCGGCGAATCGATCGGGTTTGATGCAGGCGAATGCGCGTACGCCGCCCTTCATCGGCTGCGCGCAGCGCGCACGCACCGCCGCCAGCAGGAAGCGTTGCTGCAGAAATCCGGTCGACGCGTCGTTTTTGACCGCCTCGGCCAATTGCGTCTCGAGGCCGCGCTCTTTTTCCTGCCGCGCCGGTATGCAAATGCGGATCGCGGGCTCGCCCTCGAAGTCGGCCTTGGTCAGCGTCAGCACGAGCGGCAAACCCGATCCGTCCGACAGCAGCGCCTGGACTTTGAGCGCGTGGTCGGTCCACTTGCCCTGCAGGCACGCGACGAGCGCGCCTTTGAGCGCGGGGTGCGTCTCCTGCTCGAATAAATCCATGAGCGGCGTGCCGGTCAGCGCATCCTCGCCGGAGTAGCCGAACAGCTCGAGCCAGGCGCGATTCGCATCGACGATGATGCCTTCCTGGACGTGCGTGATCGCATCCGCCGAGCCGTCGAGAAATTTAGCGAGCTGCTCGCGATATTCCCGCGCCGACGACAGAGTCGTATTCAGCGCGCGTTCCAGCCGGTAGGCGCGCAATTCACGCGCCGCGACGTACTGAAGGCGGCTGCGGTTCGCGAGAGTGACGACGTCGTGAGCGCCGAGGCGCATGGCTTCGGCCATGACGGCCTCGTCGACTTGCGCGCGCACGATCAGCGCCGGCATCTCGGGCGCACTCTGCGCCTTTATCTTCATGATCGACGCGAGATCGATTCCGAGCTCGTCGATGAATACGACCAGCATCTCGGGATTGAGCTGGGTCAGCGCGTCGGAAAGATCGCGCGCATCGGGCAGCCAGGTGCAATGTACCGGGTGGCCCGCGTTACGAAGCGTACTGTTGATCGCTTCGACGTGGTCCTGCGACCGCGTCATGACGATCATCGGGACCGCCCCTTGTTCGCTCACGGCGCGGGATGATGGTTGGACATAGGCCGCAAAGTGTAGCACCGGGTATTTGCCGATACTGGGACACGCGTCTTGCGGCGAAAACCCGCATCCAAACCGGCCGGGTGGCTTGATGGCTCGAAGGCGGCTATGATACGCGCCCTTTGCCGTGCCCGCCGAAAGCGGGCGAACATCCGAGGCCTGCCATGGCGAACTACAGTACCAACGAATTCAAAGCCGGTTTGAAGATTTTGATCGACGGCGACCCGTATGCGATCGTCGAGAACGAGATGGTCAAACCCGGCAAAGGGCAGGCCTTCAATCGGGTGCGTGTTCGTAATCTGAAGACCGGGCGCACGATCGAGCGCACATGGAAATCGGGGGATACGGTCGAGGCGGCCGATGTCGTCGATACCGACATGCAATATCTGTACAGCGACGGCGACTTCTTCCATTTCATGGTGCCCGATACGTTCGAGCAACTGACCGCCTCCAAGGAGGCCGTCGGCGAGGGTGCGCAGTGGCTCAAAGACGGCACGGTATGCGTGATCACGCTATGGAACGGCGTGCCTCTGCAGGTGACTCCGCCGGCGCACATGGAACTCAAAGTCATCGAGACCGACCCGGGCGTGCGCGGTGACACCGCGACGGGCGGCTCCAAGCCGGCGAAACTCGAAACCGGCGCCGTGGTGCGCGTGCCGCTGTTCATCAACGAGGGCGAAATTCTGCGTATCGATACGCGCACCGGCGAGTACCTGTCACGCGGCAAGAACTGATCGGGCGCGGCGCGAGCTGACCCCGCGCGGCCCGCGCTGATCAGGCGTCTTCGATCGAGAAAGCCATGGCCTCTCGCAGCGACTTGGCCCCCATCGCGATCGCGGCCAGGCGGTCGAATCCGAGTGCGACACCGGCGCAGTCCGGCAGGCCCTCGCCGAGAGCGGCCAGGAAGCGCTCGTCGATATGCGGTTCGGTCAATCCGCGTGCTCGTCGCACGCCCAAGTCTTGGACAAAGCGCGCTCTTTGCTCGGCCGCCGAATTCAGCTCGTGAAAACCGTTCGCGAGTTCAATGCCGTCCAAATAGAACTCGAAGCGCGCCGCCACCGGCGGCAAGCCCGGTTTCAGGCGCGCCAGCGCGGCCTGCGAAGCGGGGTAATCGCAGATGAAGCTCGGACGCGAATGCCCCAATTTCGGCCCCACGACGAGGCCCATCAATAAATCGAGTCGTGCATCGCGGTCGAGCGCGGCATCGCAGACGATGCCGTGCCGAGCCGCGGCGGCCGCGAGTTCTCGCTCATCGGCGCGGTGGGCGTCGACTCCTGCGTGGCGCTCGAGCGCGGCGGCGTAGCTGAGCCGTTCCGCCGGCGCGAGTCGGCGCCGCGGCTCGAGCAGGCGGCCCACGAACTGCTCGACCTCGCTCATCAATGCGGCATCGTCGAAATTCAATCGATACCATTCGATCAGCGTGAATTCCGGGTTATGCCAGCGCCCGCGCTCGCCGTCGCGAAATGCCTTGCAAATTTGATAGATGTCGCCGCAGCCCGCCGCCAATAGCCGCTTCATCGCGTATTCCGGCGACGACGCGAGGTAGTGCGGCCCGCTGCTGCCCGCGACCCGGGTCGTCAGCGACTCGATCTGGGGGTCGGTGACGCCGCCGAGGCTCAAGATCGGGGTCTCCACCTCGAGCACCGCACGCTCGGTAAAGAATGTTCGGGCTTGCGCGAGCATGGCGGCTCGCGTGGAGAGCGCGCTCAGCGAGGCGCTTGGACGCCATGTGCCGCTCATCGGAGTCTGCCGATGGATTGACCGAGGCGCAGCCGCGATCCGCAGTGCAGCAGCGGGTCCAAGAGGACACGGTTCTTTTCAAACAGCAAGATCACGGTCGAACCCATGTTGAAGCGTCCGAGCTCTGCTCCCTTGGCGAGCGACAAATCGGTCGGCGGCAGCCGTGTCACCGTGCGGCGCTTCGACGGCGTGATGTCTCCGGCCCATACGGTGGCCATGCTGCCGACGTTGAGCGCGCCGACGAGCACCAAACCGAACTGGCCCGCGGCGCTGTCGAAGCGCGTCAGCACGCGCTCGTTGCGTGCGAACAAGCGCGGCACGTAGTGTGCGGTGACCGCGTTGACGCTGAACAGACGTCCCGGCACGTAAACCGTATCGAGCAGTCTGCCGTCCATGGGCATGTGGACGCGGTGGTAGTTGAACGGCGCGAGATAGATCGTCGCGAAGCAGCCTCCCTCGAAGCGGCCGGCCCAATCCTGGCCGGCCAACAGCTCGGTCAGCGTGTAGTGGCGCCCTTTGGCTTGCAGCAGCGAGTCCGTATCGATGGCGCCGCATTCACTGACCGTACCGTCGACCGGACTGGCGACTGCGGCCGGATCCGCGGCGATGGGCCTCGCGTCCGCCGCCAGCGCACGCGTGAAGAAATCGTTGAAGCTCGCGAAAGCGTAGGGGTCGGTCTCCTGCGCCTCCGCCATGTCGACCGAATACAGCGCGAGAAAACCGCGCGTCAGAAGATTCTTGAACCATGCGGTTCTCAGGCGTGTACAGGTGAGTACCAAACGCGACAGGGCGTGGTGCGGTAATAGGTACTGGAACCAGACGAATAGACGTCCGCCGATCGACCCCGTCACGAGCGCGCGCCCGCGATGAGTCGAAAATCGGCTTGCAGGGCATCGGCGGTGAAGGGGCCCGTGAGTACCGCCGTCAACCGGCCTTGCGGATCGACGACGAGAATCGCGGAAGAGTGTTCGACGATAGTGGTTCCGTCGGGCGCATGGACGATATCCACCTCGATCCCAAGCCGGCCCGCGAACGCCTCGATGGTCGGTTGATCCGCCGCGGTGACGCCGACGAACTCAGGGTCGAAGTAAGGAACGTAGCGTGCCAGCTGTGCCGGCGTGTCGCGGGCGGGATCCGCGGTCACGAACAAGACCTGCGGACGCACCGGTGATGCGGCGGCGCGCAGCTTTTTTTCCATCGCAGCGAGCGTGCTGAGGGTTGCGGGGCAAACATCCGGGCAGTTGGTATAGCCAAAATACAGCATGGACCAGTGGCCCAGCAGATTCGCGCCGGTAAACGGCCTCCCATGATCGTCGATCAGGCTAAAATCCGGCAAGCGGCTGCGTGGTTCGATGAATGCCCCGGTCGTGAGATTCGGGTTGGGCTGCGACTGATGACGCCACAACAGCGTCGCACCGGCACCGGCGGCGAGACACAGAACAATTGCGGGTAGCCATTTCGATCGAATTGCCATGCGACGATTATCCCATAACGATCCAGCCCATAACGATCCAGAAACGGTCGGCGCCGCGATCGAGCGCTGCGCGCGGCAGCTGACGCGCGCGCGCGCGTTTTTCGGGCACGGCACGGACAATGCGCGCGACGAAGCCGCGGAACTGGTGTTCTTTGCCGCAGGATTGGCGCACGAATCGGGTGCCGCGGCGTACGGCAAGATCCTGACGCCGCGGCGGCGTGCACGCATCGACGCGTTGCTGCGACGTCGCACGACGGAGCGCGTGCCGCTTGCCTACTTGACCAAACGCGCGTTCTTCGCGGGTCTCGAGCTGTACGTGGATCGGCGCGTGCTCGTGCCGCGCTCGCCGATTGCCGAGCTCACGCGGCTGCGCTTTGCGCCCTGGATCGATGCGCCTCGCGTGCGTCGAATCCTCGATATCGGCACCGGGTCGGGAGCCATCGCACTCGCCTGCGCCAAGGCGTTTCCGCGCGCGCGCGTCGACGCGGTCGATATATCCGCCGCGGCGCTCGCCGTCTGTCGCCGCAACGTGCGCAAACTGCGCTTGAAGTCGCGCGTCGCGGTCATCAAGTCCGATTATTTCGCTGGGGTAAGAGGCCGCCGTTACGATATCATCGTCAGTAATCCGCCTTACGTGGGCAGCCGCGAGATGCGGACGCTGCCGCGTGAATACCGGCATGAGCCCGAACTCGGCCTTGCATCCGGCGTCGACGGCTTGGATTCCGTCCGAGCCATCCTTGGTGGCGCACGCGAACACCTCCGGAATCGCGGGATTTTGGTCGTCGAGGTCGGCAATTCCGAAAGTGCGCTGCTGCGAGCTTATCCACGCATGCCATTCATTTGGCCCGATATTGCGATGGGCGGCGGCGGTATATTCGTGTTGAAGGCAGAGGACCTCGGGAGCTAGCGACAGTGGCAGGCAATACATTCGGTAGAATTTTCAGCGTCACGAGTTTCGGCGAGAGTCACGGGCCCGCGCTCGGTTGTATCGTGGACGGATGTCCCCCCGGTCTCGCCCTGACGGAAGCGGATCTGCAAGCCGACGTGGAGCGGCGGCGCCCCGGCACGTCGCAATTCACGAGTCAACGGCATGAACCCGACAAGGTGCGCATATTGTCGGGCGTTTTCGAGGGCAAGACGACCGGTACGCCGATCGGGCTGCTGGTCGAGAACGTGGACCAGCGCTCGCGCGATTACGAGAAGATCAAAGATCGCTTCCGGCCCGGACACGCGGATTACACCTACCAGCAGAAATACGGGTTCAGAGATTATCGCGGCGGCGGACGTTCCTCGGCCCGCGAGACCGTGATGCGGGTCGCCGCCGGAGCGATCGCGCGCAAGTTCTTGCGGGAGCGAATCGGGGTGCGCATTCACGGCTATCTCGCGCAGATGGGGCCGATCGTTCTCGAACCGGTCGATCCCGACAGCGCTTATGGGAATCCATTTTTCTGCCCCGATCCGGCGCGCATCAAGGAACTCGAAGATTTCATTTGGCGCATGCGCGAAGCCGGCGACTCGATCGGCGCGCGCGTGACGGTCAAGGCTGCGGGCGTACCTCCGGGCTGGGGCGAACCGGTATTCGATCGGCTCGACGCGGATTTGGCGAGCGCGATGATGGGCATCAATGCGGTCAAAGGCGTCGAAATCGGAGCCGGATTCAAGGCCGTCGAGCAGCGCGGCTCGGAGCATCGCGACGAGCTGACGCCGCATGGATTCAAGACCAACCATTCCGGCGGCGTGCTCGGCGGGATCTCCTCCGGCCAGGAAATCGTCGTGAGCCTCGCGTTGAAGCCCACATCGAGCATCACGCTGCCCGGCGAGACGATCGACATTTCGGGTGCCCCCGTCTCGGTAGCCACGACCGGACGCCATGACCCCTGCGTCGGAATCCGGGCGACGCCGATTGCCGAGGCGATGCTCGCGATCGTCTTGATGGATCATTACCTGCGGCATCGTGCGCAATGCGCCGACGTCGTATCGGTGACGCCGGTCATTACGGCGGCGCCATGAAGCGCATGGCCGCCGGTCCGCGCATCGCCGTGGTCGGCGCCGCGAGTCTGATCGGCGAAGCGCTGCTCGAGGAGATGCGCGCTCGCAAATTCCCCTACGCCGAACTGCACCTGCTCGACGACGTACGCGATCTCGGCCGGCCGGCGCCGGACGACGAAGATAAGCTCAAAGTCGGCGATGTGGCGGCTTTCGATTTTTCGCGCATCGATCTCGCGTTTTTCTGTACGCGATCGGCCGTGTCGCAGCGCTACGCCGAGGCCGCGGCGACCGATGCGTGGGTCATCGACGCCTCGAGCGCGTTTCGTGGCCGCGGCGAATTGCCGCTGATCGTCGCGGACGTCAACGGGGACGTGCTTGCCGGTTTGGGTACGCGAGGCCTGATTGCTTTGCCGGGCAGTGCGAGCGTCGCGCTTGCGACGGCACTCGCGCCTCTGCATGCGCTCGCGGGACTCGAGCGCGTCGACGTGGCGACCTATCAGGCCGTGTCGGGCAGCGGCCGCGGCGCAATGGAGGCGCTCGCGGCGGAGACCGTGGATCTGCTCGGTGGCCGCAAGACTAAGAAATACAGCTTTGGCAAGCAGATCGCTTTCAACGTGATTCCTCAAGTCGACGCCATCGATGCCGATGGTGTATCTCTCGAGGAACGACGCCTACTCGAGGAGACACGGCGGGTCTTGGGCTTGCCGCAATTGGCGATCAATGCCACGGCGGTGCGTGTGCCGGTGTTTTTCGGCCACAGTTTTGCCGTGCATGTGAGTTTCATGCGCGATATAACTGTCAGCGGTGCGGCGGAAATGTTGCGACGCAGCAGTGGGATCGGCCTGATCGAGGCAGGGTCGGTGCAGCAATTTCCGACGCCCGCGACCGAGGCCTTGGTGCCCGATCGGGTCTATTTGGGCCGCCTGCGCCGGGACCCAACACGTGACCGATCTCTAAATTTTTGGGTTGTGGCGGACAATGTTAGGAAATGTGCGGCGTATAACGCATTTTCGGTAGCCCAGATTTTGGTAAATAGATCCCAGTGAGCTATAGTTAAAAAGGCAATTTAACAGGCAAGTGAGAATTGATTGCAAGGCGCCCGTAACACAATGAACTTAAAGTGCTTTCTTGCCCGTATTCTTGGAGTACAAATGTCCGGTAAGGTGCCTCGACTCATTCTGATCGTATGCGCTCTCAGCCCGTCCCTGACCTGGGCGCTCGGCCTCGGCGAGATCCATTTGAACTCGGCCTTGAACGAGCCGATGCGCGCCGAGATCGATCTTATTGCGGCTACGCCCGACGAATTGACGGCGCTGCGGGCCTCCCTGGCCGGTCGTGACGCATTCGCGCGCTACGGCGTCGATCGTCCGCCGTTTCTTTCCTCCCTGGTATTCAAGGTCGGCAAGAGCAAGGACAAACGCGATGTCCTGTTCGTGACTTCGACCGACGCGATACCCGAGCCGTTTGTGACCTTTCTCGTCGAGGTCAATTGGTCTCGCGGTCGCTTGATGCGTGAATACACCTTGTTGCTCGATCCGCCGGTCTACAGTCCCGGCGAGACGGCGACCAGCTCGGCGCCGGTCGTCGCGGCGGCTACTGCGCCTGCCGCGTCCGCCGCGCCAAGCGCGTCCGCCGCGCCAACCGCGTCTGCCGCGCCAACCGAATCCGCCACGCCAAACGCGCCCGCCGCGTCAACCGTACGCGCGAAGCCGCATCGCAGAGGCGCCGCCCCCGCGCCCACCAATGCCGCTGAGACGACGCCGGCGCCCGCGGCCGAGCCAACCGAGACAAGCGCTTTGCCGGCAAGGATCGCAGCATCCGGCAATTATCGAGTCAACGCCGGCGACACGCTGTCGAAGATCGCGCGCAGCCTCAACGCCAAGGGCCGCGCTGAAATCGATATGACGATGATCGCGCTGTTCAAAGAGAATCCGCGGGCCTTTGACGGGAATATCAATATTTTGCGCAGTGGCGCGATATTGCGCGTGCCCGGTGCCGATGAAATCGCTGCATTGAATCAGCAAGAGGCGATCAGCGAAGTCAATAAACAAATGAGCACCTGGCGCGGCCGCACGGGCACGCTCGCCGAAGGCGGTCATTTGCGCCTGGTCACGCCGAAGGCGAACGGCGGCACCGTCGGTGCGGGCGGCCCGAACCCCGAATCCGCGTCGAAGCCGGCCACCGGTACCGCCTCCAGCTTGGAAGCTCTCGCGCTTAAGGATCGTGAATCGCAGGCCGCACAGCAGCGCCTCATCGATCTGCACAACGCTGAACTGAGCGCCTTGCAGCACAAAACCGCTCCGCCGCCGCCGCCGGCCGTGACGCCGCAGCCTGTGGTTCCGCCGCCCGTGGCCGCAACGCCGCCGCCCGTGGCCGCAACGCCGCCGCCTGTGGCTGCGACGGCGCCGCCCGTGGCTGCGACGGCGCCGCCCGTGGCCGCAACACCGCTCAATACCACTGAGCCGACGACGGCCACACCGCCGCCCGCGGTTCCGGTGCCCGCGCCGAAGAAGCCGACTGTCGCGAAGCCGGCAGCGAGCGCTTCGGGTTCGTGGCTCGATTGGATTACCGACAACTGGTGGATGCCTGCGGCCGTGATCCTGGCGTTGCTCGCCGGGCTCGGGTTCGCATCGTTCCGGAGACGCCAAAAAAGTCAGATAGGTGCGTTCGCCTCAATGACGCATGCGGACGCCTCGGACAACGACAGCGATACCACCGCAAAGATCTTGGGCATTCGCAAGGGCGACGATTCGTTCCTCGTCGAGGAATCGGGTGAGCACCCGGCGCCGGATTTCGCGCGCGAGCCCACGATCGAACATCCCAAGCCCACGGAAGATACGCTCTCGAGCGAAAGTGCGGTGAATCTCGACCAAGGCGATCCGCTCGCCGAGGCGGATTTTCACATGGCCTATGGTCTTTACGACCAGGCGGCCGATCTCGTTCGCATCGCGCTCGACCGCGAGCCCGATCGGCGCGATTTGCGGCTGAAGCTGCTCGAGATATATTTCGTTTGGGGAAATAAGGACGCCTTCCTGCAGACCGCGAAAGTCCTCGACGCCTCGCGTGATCGCGCGCCGGCCGGCGAGTGGGACAAGATCGTCATCATGGGTAAGCAGATTTGCCCCGACGAGCCGTTGTTCTCGAAGGCCAAGGGCGGAGGCCGCGGTGCGGGCGCGCTCGTCGATTTGAACCTCGAGGGCGGCGAAAACCGCATCGATATCGATTTGTTCGGCGATCCGGAGGGTGAACGCAGCAGTCTGGATCACTCCATCGCCAAGGAAACCGGAGACACCGAGCAAACCGGCGAATCGCCGCATTTGCAGAGCGGTGCGGGTCTGGACTTCATGTTGGATGCGCCGGAGCGCGGTGCCGATACCGCCTCGACACGGGAGATGCCGCCGCGCGATGAGCCGACCGTTGAATCCGAAATCATGGAATTCACCGATTCGCCGACGCGAGAGTCGCCCGCGGTCAAGACCACATCGATTCGCGGCGCGAACAAGAAGCCCAGTGTCGGCGCCGAACAGACGGCCGAGGTGGCGATCGACGATTTGGGGCTCGATCTCGAAGGACTTGACGACGCGAGCTCCGATTCGGCCAAGCTGCGGCAACTCGAGGAAACCGATCATCCGGACGACGCGCCAACGATGGTCGCCGGTCTCGACGAGAAATCGCGACGCATGATGGCAGACGCGGAGAATCGCTCGCGGGACCGCGATCTGACCGAGCTCGAGCGTGAACTCGAGGCTTCGTTCATCTCCGAACTCGAGGCGAGCCACGACGAAATCAAGACCGCGGTAATCGGACCCGAGTCCGCGCCGACCGTGCAAATGCCGCGCGAAGTGGATGCCGGCGCGACTTCTCGATTCAAGACGCCGGATTACACCGATAAGCTCGACGCCGTACACGGGGATCTCGATTCCACGTCGAAACTGCGCAGTATCAATGCCGACAGCGTCGATCTGGACCTGGACCGTCTCGCAACCGCTCTGGGCGGCGGCGACACGCTCGAGCAGCCGCGTGCCGCCGACGAGGTTTTCTCCAGCGAGGTTTTTGAAGCGAGCCAGCGCAGCCGCCGCGTCGATCTGGACGTCGGCGAAGCCTTGAACGGGTCCGATGCGCTGACGCCCGGCGTACGTACACAAAACAGCGGAAACGGCTCGGGCAAGTTGCAGTCGGCGACCCCCAGTGCCGCCGTTCCGGATTTTGAACCGGTGACGATGAGCGAAGTCGGCACCAAACTGGACTTGGCGCGTGCCTATATGGACATGGGCGATCCGGAGGGAGCCCGTAACATTTTGGACGAAGTCGTCCAGGAAGGCTCTGCGAGCCAGAAACAGGAAGCGCAGCGGCTGATTCAATCCCTGCCCGGCTGACGTGTCCGCCGCAGCGCGGCGCGTCGCCGCCGTTGTGGAGTATGACGGCACCGCCTACGCGGGGTGGCAATCCCAATCGCACTCGAGCTCGATCCAGGACATGGTTCAGCAGGCCATCGCCTTCGTCGCCGGGCATCCGGTCGAAGCGATCTGCGCGGGCCGTACCGACACCGGTGTGCACGCACTGGGGCAGGTCATCCACTTCGATACTACCGTCGAACGCACGGCGCGCGCGTGGGTCCTCGGAACGAATACGCGGCTGCCGCCCGACATCGCCCTGCAATGGGCCGGCGAGGTCGGCTCGGGCTTTCACGCACGCCACTCGGCAATCCGGCGCACCTATCGCTATTGCATATTGAACCGTAGCGCGCGCTCCGCATTGCAGCGCCTGCGGGCCGCGTGGATCCATCGCCCGATCGATGCGCAGGCGATGCAGCGCGCAGCCGAGGTCTTGCTCGGCGAGCATGATTTCTCGGCGTTTCGCTCCAAGGAATGCCAGTCCAAGACCGCGGTGCGCCGCATCGAGTCGATTCGGGTTCGCCGCGACGGCGATTACGTTTGGCTCGAAATCAGCGCGAACGCCTATCTGCATCACATGGTGCGCAATATCGTGGGAACGTTGCTCGACGTGCAGCTCGAAGCGGATCCGGCCGGCGCGATGGCGGCCGTGCTCGGCAGCGGCGACCGGCGTGCGGCGGGCGCAACCGCGCCGTCTTGCGGCCTATATTTGTGGCAGGTCGACTATCATGCGGAGCACCGCATTGCGGCCCCCGAAAGCTGGCTTTTACTGCGGCCGTCAGGCTGATCTGGTTTAATAGACGCCATGTCCTGGTTCGAACGCATCGTTCCGTCGCGTATCAAGACCGAGCGCCGCACGCGCTCGGTTCCGGAAGGCTTGTGGACCAAATGTCCGGCATGCGATGCGGTGCTCTACCGTGCCGAGATCGAGCGCAATCTGCATGTGTGCCCGAAATGCGGTCATCACATGCGCATCAATGGCCGCGAACGGCTGCTGAAGTTTCTCGACATGGGTTCCACCGCGGAGCTCGCTGCCAAGGTCGAACCCGAAGACCCGCTCAAGTTCAAGGATTCGAAGCGCTATAAAGATCGGCTCTTGCAGGCCAAAAAGCATACCAACGAGCGGGATGCGCTGATCGTCATGTCCGGCAAATTGGCGGGTCTCGACATCGTCGCCTGTGCCTTCGAGTTTCGTTTCCTGGGCGGCTCGATGGGCTCCGTCGTCGGCGAGAAATTCGTGCGCGCCGTCGAGCATTGCCTCGAGCATCGCATGCCGCTGGTTTGTTTCTCCGCGAGCGGCGGGGCGCGCATGCAGGAGGCTCTTTATTCGCTGCTGCAAATGGCAAAGACCAGCGCTGCGTTGAAGCGCTTGTCCGAAGCGCGTCTACCGTTCATTTCCGTGATGACCGATCCGACGACGGGCGGCGTGTCGGCGAGCCTCGCGATGTTGGGCGACATCAATATCGGCGAACCGAAGGCCTTGATCGGCTTTGCAGGTCCGCGCGTCATTCAACAGACCGTGCGGGAGACCTTGCCCGAGGGTTTTCAGCGCAGCGAGTTTCTGCTCGAGCACGGGGCGCTGGATATGATCGTCGATCGGCGCGAACTGCGCGATCGCATCGGAAGCATGTTGCGCCTGTTGACCGGCAAAGAACCCGCAGCTGCCTGAAGCTTGGTCAGTCTTGTTCCGTCGACGTTGGACGAATGGCTTGCCTATCAAGCACAGGTGCATCCGCGCCCGATCGATCTCGGTCTTACGCGCCTGACGGAGGTGCTCGGGCGCTTGAATTGGCGGCGCCCGCCGGCGCCCGTGATCACCGTTGCCGGTACGAATGGCAAGGGCTCGGTCGTTGCCACTTGCGCCGCAATTCTTGCGGCGGCGGGACGCCGGGTCGGCACGTTTACCTCGCCTCACCTGCGCGACTATCGCGAGCGCATTCGGATCGGCGATCGCAACGTCGACGATGCGCAACTGATTGCGGCGTTCGAGCGCATCGAACGGGTGCGCGGCGACATCGGACTGACTTTCTTCGAGTACAACACCTTGGCGGCGTTGCTGGTTCTGGAGACCTCAAAATCGGATGTATGGATACTCGAGGTCGGCATGGGCGGGCGTCTCGATGCGGTCAATGTCGTCGATCCCGACGTCGCCGTCGTGGTTAGCATCGGTTTCGACCATATGGAGTTCCTCGGGCCGAGCCTCGAGGCAATCGGCCGCGAAAAGGCCGGGATCTTCCGGGCGGGGCGCCCCGCAATTCTCGGCAGCCGGGATCTGCCCGCGGTCGTCGAGGCGACCGCGACGGCGCTTGGCGCTCCCCTCAAACGCTTGGGCTCGGAGTTCGATTACACGCGCGAGGCGGGCGCCTGGCATTATCGTGGCCCACGCTGGGATTTGCCGCAGCTGCCGCCGCCGGCGCTGCGCGGCGATAAACAGTACGATAATGCGGCTACCGCAATTGCCGCGCTCGAGGAACTCGAGTTGCGCGTGCCGATCCTGCCCGCAGCCGTGGCGCAAGGACTCGGGAAGGTGCAGCTCGTGGGCCGCTTCCAAGTCATCCCTGCGCAGGGTACCGCGCGACCGACATGGATCTTGGATGTCGCGCACAATCCCGATGCGGCCCGTGTGCTTGCAGCCAATCTGCGTTCACTGGCGCATCAGGGCCGCACTTTAGCCGTCTGCGGAATACTCGCCGACAAGAACGCCGCCGGTATCGTTGCCGAACTCGCGGGCAGCATCGACACATGGCTCTTCGTTTCGACCGAGGGCGAGCGTGGCTCCACGGGCGAGTCTCTCGCGGCGCGCGTCGCCGGCCGGATTGCGACGCCGTCTGCAATATTCGCGGACATTCCTGCGGCGTGCGAAGCGGCGCTCGCGGCGGCGCATGCGCGCGACCGGATCGTCGTCTTCGGATCATTTCATACCGTCGGGCCCGCACTCGCATGGCTCGAGGCCAGAGGATTGTAGAGCATGGATCGTCGCGTCAAAGAAAGATTGGTCGGCGCAACAATATTGTTGCTGCTCGTCGTGCTGATCGTTCCGGAGTTGTTGTCGGGTCCGAAGCGGTCCGCCGCGCCGCCTGCCGCGCAAATCGCCACCCCGGTGCACACGGTTACCGTTGACTTGACCGAGCATGTCGCGATCCCCGCAGCCGCCGAGACCACCTCCATGCCAGCACCTGCGTCGGCGCCGGCCCCCGCATCGGCGTCAGCGCAGGCCGACGCGGCGCCCGCGGGCCCGGCGCAGACCGCCGCGCCGCCGCCGAACGAGGCGCCCGCGCGTCCGGCTGCAGCGCCGGCACAGCCGATGCGTACCGACGCCGCAAGTGCGGGCACGGCCGGCGCGTGGGCCGTGCAGCTGGGAAGTTTTGCCGCCAAGGCGAATGCCGAAAAACTGGTTCGCACGCTTCGCGACGAGGGCTACACGGTTTATGTCCTATCCAGCGGCGCTGGATCCGCCGCGCGCTATCGGGTGCGTTTGGGCCCGCTGGCCGATCGTGATGCGGCCGAGCACGCGGTCTCGAAACTCAAATCAAAGGGCTACACCGCCAGCATCGTCTCGCCCGCGGCTTGATTTGATGCAATTGACGAGCGTTTCACGCCAACCGCGGCCGCTCTGCGGTAGAATGCGCAATGCATAATGCATTGGCATGGGCGGACGCTTGACTGGGGCGGATCTCGTCATAGTTTTGATGTTGTTGGCTTCTACGATTGTCGGTGTGCTGCGCGGTTTCATTCGTGAAATCGTCGCTCTCGTTTTCTGGATAGTGGGCTTGTGGGCGGCGTGGACTTTCGGTCCTCTGGTCGAGCCCTATCTCGGCGGTTATCTAGCGGAGCCTACGGTGCGGCCGTGGGTAGGCCGGCTCGTGGTTCTGGCGATCGTTTTGATCGTAGGTTATCTCGTCGGCCTGCTGCTGAGCAGCGTATTGCGCAGCGCCGGACTCGGTCTGATCGACCGCTTGGTCGGACTGCTGTTCGGTATGCTGCGAGGCATTGTTTTTGTCGGGGTCATGGTCATTTGCGGTGAATTGCTGCATTTGAATCATGAGTCCTGGTGGCATCGATCCAAGTTGATTCCTTATGGCGAGACGGTGGGCGACTGGCTGCGGGCCATGGTTGGGGAGCGAGGCGAACCTTGGGCCAAGCTCGAGCGCCTGACCGGAGTCAAGGTTAGATAGACCGGAGGTCCTTCATGTGCGGTATCGTCGGAATGGTCGGTGTTAGTGCGGTCAATCAGCGGATCTACGACTCGCTGACGGTACTGCAGCACCGAGGCCAAGATGCCGCGGGCATCATGACCTCGGATGAGGGCGAACTGTTCATGCGCAAGGATTCAGGCCTGGTGCGCGACGTGTTCCAACAGAAGCACATGCTCAAGCTCAGGGGAAATGTCGGGATCGGCCACGTCCGCTATCCCACGGCCGGGTGCGACAGCGCCCACGATGCCCAACCGTTCTACGTCAATTCCCCGTATGGACTGTGTCTCGCGCATAACGGCAACTTGACCAACGCGCGCGAATTGACCGAAGTGTTGATACGCGAAGACCGCCGCCATCTGAACACGGCCTCGGATTCCGAGGTGCTTCTCAATGTGTTGGCCTCCGAACTGCAGCGGGTCGGTACGCCGCGCGTCACTCCCGCCGACATTTTCGCCGCCGCCAATGCCGTTTATCGCCGCTGCCGCGGCGGCTATGCCGTCGTCGTGATGGTGATCGGGCACGGGATCCTGGGCTTCCGCGATCCGAACGGAATTCGTCCGCTCGTGATCGGCAAGCGCGATACGAAGAAGGGGCCCGAGTGGATGCTGGCGTCCGAAAGCGTGGCGCTCGACATGCTCGGTTTCGAGATGGTGCGCGACGTCGCGCCGGGCGAGGCCGTGTTCATCGACGAACAAGGCCGATTCTATGCGCAGCAGTGCGTTGCCGCTACACGCCATACGCCGTGCATTTTCGAGTACGTGTATTTCGCGCGTCCCGATTCGATCATCGACAACATCTCGGTCTACAAGGCGCGGCTGCGCATGGGCGAACACCTCGCCGAGAAAATCAAGCGCGAAAGACCGGATCACGACATCGATGTGGTCATTCCGATTCCCGACACGAGCCGCACGAGCGCGGTTCAAGTCGCCCAGTTGCTCGGGGTCAAGTATCGCGAGGGCTTCATCAAGAATCGCTATATCGGCCGGACGTTCATCATGCCCGGTCAGGAACAGCGCGCCAAATCGGTCCGCAGCAAGCTCAATGCGATCGATCTCGAATTTCGCGGCAAGAACGTATTGTTGGTCGACGATTCCATCGTGCGCGGCACGACCTCGGCGCAGATCATCGATATGGCGCGCGAAGCGGGCGCGAAGAAAGTGTACTTCGCGTCGGCGGCCCCGCCGGTCCGCTATCCCAATGTCTACGGAATCGACATGCCCGACACATCGGAGCTGGTCGCCGCGGGACACACCGTCGACGAGGTCCGCGAGATCATCGGCGCCGATTGGCTCATCTATCAGGATCTGCACGACCTCGAGCGGTCCGTGCGCCACGACAATGCCAAGATCAAGGATTTCGACACCTCGTGCTTTTCAGGCCAGTACGTTACCGGCGACGTCACGCCCGAATACCTCGCGCGACTGCAAGGAGAGCGCTCGGACGAGGCGAAACAGCAGCGACGCGGCCTTACGGGCCGTGGCCTCAAGACGGTTCGAATTCTTTAGGCGTCGGTGGCCGGAGGCAGTGCCATGAGCCTGCGTCTGCTGTTGATGGCCGGGCATGCCGACTACCGGTTGTTGGTCCGCAAGCACGTGGAAATCGATTGGCCCGACGCCGTCGTCGTCGAGCATCGCTTGGGGGAGGACGCCCCGCTCGACGCCGATTTCGCCGCAACCGGCTACGATGCGGTCGTAATCGTGACCGCCCCACCGGTCGATGCGGCAGAACGTTTGACCGCCGACTTACTTGCAAAGGCGGAATTCGCTCCCGTAGTGCTGGTGGAATTGTGCGACGCCCCCGAACCGAGGCCTGAAGCCAGGCCGGGGCTCTATCGCATCTACGGGCGGAAAATCGACCGCCATACCCTGCTCGAGACCCTCAGGGATGCGTCCGCGGAGCATCGCCAGTCCCTCTCGCTGCTGCGGACTCGACCGGAATACGACAAGCGCTACCGATTCGGCGACATCATCATTCGCGGCCATCGATGCATCAAACAGGTCGGCTCCGGCGGCATGTGCACGATTTATCTGGCCGAGAGCGAGCGGGCCGGCACGGTCGTCGTGCTCAAAGTGTTTCAGCAAGTCCCGGATGTGTCCGAACGGCTCGTCAGTTTCGATCGTTTCCTGCAAGAGTATGAGATCGTGGCGGGGCTCAAGCACCAAAACATCGTGCGCATCTACGACCTCGGCATTGCGGACGATCACGCCTATATCGCGATGGAACATTTTCCGGGCGGCGATTTACGCCAGCGAATGAAGACGCCATTGTCGAGCGCGGCCGCCGTCGACTATCTGCGCCAGATCGCCAGTGCGCTCGACGCGATTCATTCGGTGGGAGTTTTGCACCGGGACTTGAAGCCCGCCAACATCATGCTGCGCAACGACGGCTCCGTGTGCTTGATCGATTTCGGATTGGCGAAGGCGAACATGTACGAGGTCGAACTGACCGGTGCGCGGGAAATCTTCGGAACTCCGTATTACATGAGTCCCGAACAGGGACATGCGGAGCCGATCGATGCGCGCAGCGATCTATACAGTCTCGGCGTCATTTTCTACGAGATGCTGACGGGTCAAAAACCCTACAAGGGCAGCTCGGCGATGGAGGTGATCTACAAGCACCGGCGCGCCGCACTGCCGACGATCCCGCCGGAGTTCGCGGCTTTCAGCAACATCTTGAATCGCCTGCTTGCCAAATCTCCCGCCGACCGGTTTCAATCCGCGCGCGAGCTTCTCGACGCAACGGCACCTGACGCCCTCCCGGCATGAACGGCGCACCGCTGCCGTTCGAGCATCCGCTGCTGCGTGTGCCGACGCCGCCGGCCTGGGTGAAGCAGGCCCGCGAGTCGCGCGAGCTGTTGTTGATCGATCACGCCAATTGCGAGAAGAAGGCCGCGTCGACCGCGCTCGCGCTGATGTTCGCCTATGCGGAGGACCTCGAACTGACCGACAAGATGTCGCGATTGGCGCGCGAAGAGTTGCGCCACTACGAACAGGTCGTGAAGCTCGTTCAGACGTTGGGGATCGTGCCGCTGCGTCTGGCGCCCGGACGCTACGCGACCCGTCTGCGGCGGCTGGTCGCGCGATCCGAGCCGCACCGCGAAATCGATTTGATGATTTGCGGCGCCATCATCGAAGCGCGTTCCTGCGAGCGATTCGACGCGCTGAGCGCCACCATCGGCGCGCCCCTGGACGCGCTTTTCGCGGGCCTACATAAGGCCGAAGCACGCCATTACAGGGTATATCTCGACCTGGCGCGCCGCGCCGCCGCGCGCCACGGTCTCGCGATTCAGGCACGCCTCGACGCATTCGCGGAGCTGGAAGCCGAGCTCATTACGGCGACCGACGACGAGTTCCGCTTTCACTCGGGACCCCCCGGTCTCGGCAGCGAATGCAACTCATAGCCGTGCTGGTCCCACCTGAGCACGCTGCCGTGGGCGTACCAATCACCGAGCACGATCCGTGTGCACGCGCGCTCGTCCACTTGCAGCGTGTGCACCGCCGGGCGATGCGTATGCCCGTGCAGCAGAATCTGCGCCTCGACATTGCGCAAGACGGCGGCGACGCTCGCTGAGTTGACGTCGGTGATGGAATAGCCAACCGCGGCGGTATGCGCGCGACTGCCGTCGCGCGCCGCAGTCGCGAGCGCGCGCCGTTGCGCCACACTGAGCGCCGAGAATTGGCGCTGCCAATCCGCATCGCGCACGGTCGCCCGCAAGCGCTGGTAAGAGCGGTCGTCGGTGCATAGCGCATCGCCGTGCATCACCAGCACCGATTGACCGTAGAGCGTCAACAGCACGGGATCCGGCAACAACCGCGCGCCGGCGGCACCGCAAAACCGCTCGCCCAACAGAAAATCGCGATTCCCATGCATGACGAAACAGGGCACGCCGCTCGCCGTCAGCGTGCGCATGCCCTCGATCGCCGCAATTTGGGCGGAATCCGGATCGTCGTCCCCGATCCAGGATTCAAACAAATCGCCGAGAATATACAAAGCGTCGGCGTTGGCCGCCTCGCGCCGTAGAAACTCAATGAATTGGGCCGTGATTGCCGGTCGACTCGAGTCGATATGCAAGTCCGAGATGAACAGCGTCGTCAAACGATTACGGGCCGGCGACCCGCTCTATTTTTTCAATGATTATCGGCTGGACCGGCGAGTCCTCCTTGAACGGACCTTTGGCGCCCGTGGTCTGGTTCGCAATGCGGTCCACGACGTCCATGCCCTCCACGACTTTGCCGAATACCGCGTAGCCCCAGCGCGCTTGGGTGGGGTCGAGCGCGCTGTTGTCGTTGAGATTTACGTAAAATTGACAATCGCCGCTATGCGGCTCCGGGCCGCGCGCAAGACCGACCGTGCCACGCATGTTCGTCAAGCCATTACCGGACTCATTGAATGTCTTGGTTGCCGCGGGTTTCAGCTTCAGGTCGGTATCGTAGCCGCCGCCCTGAATGACGAAATTGGGAATTGTGCGATGGAATATGGTGCGGGTGTACTGCCCTTGGTCGACATATTTCAAAAAACTGGCGACGGTCAGGGGAGCGCGCTCGTCGTTCAATTCGATCGTGAAACTCCCGAGGGAGGTAACGACTTGAACCCGCGGAGAGCTGGCTTTCACGGGCGCTACGGCCGCCGGTGCGGCCTTCGCCGGCGCAGGATCCTCCGCAGCTTTCGCCCTGACCCCGAGGCAGACAAGCCCGAGGGCGGCGGATATCAAGCCAATTGTCAGCAGTAGCTTCTTCATGCTCCGGGATTCTACTCGAATGGGTACAATCTTGACCTATGTCCTTACCAATCGTCACCCGATTTGCACCCAGTCCCACCGGTGCCTTGCACCTCGGGAATGTGCGCACCGCATTTTTTAGCTATCTATGGGCCCGCAAGACGGGTGGCCGGTTCATCCTGCGGATCGAGGATACGGATGTCGAGCGCAGCGAGCTACGGTTCCGGGACGCGCTGATCGCGGAGTTGCACTGGTTGGGACTGGACTGGGACGAGGGGCCGGACGTCGGCGGCCCCAATGCGCCCTATAGCCAAGCCGAGCGCGGCGACTTTTATCGAGGTCTATTCGCGCAATTGGAGGCTGAAGGCCGATGCTATCCTTGCTATTGCTCGGCCGAGGATCTGGAGCTGTCGCGCAAACTTCAGCGCATGGCGGGAAAGCCGCCGCGCTACGCCGGTACCTGCCGCGGCTTGAGTCGCGCCGAACGCGTCGAACGCGAAGCGCGCGGATTGAGGCCGACGCTGAGGTTCGCCGTGCCTGCCGATGCCATCATCGAGTTCGTCGATTCCGTGCACGGCCCGCAGCGCTTCCAGTCGGACGATATCGGCGATTTCATCGTGCGCCGGGAGGATGGTACCTCGTCGTTTTTTTTCTGTAATGCCGTCGACGACTCGGTCATGGGTGTCACTCAGGTGCTGCGCGGAGACGATCACCTGACGAATACGCCGCGGCAACTCATGGTGCTCGACGCGTTGGGTATGCGCCGGCCGGGATATGGTCACGTGGGGCTGCTCGTCGGCGCGGACGGCGCGCCGTTGTCGAAGCGACACGGCAGCACGAGCGTCAACGAATTTAGGGCGCGCGGATTTTTGAGCGCCGCGCTGCTCAATCATCTGTTTCATCTTGGTCATGCGAGCGATGCGGAAGCATGGCTGCCTGTTTCGGAGATGCCGGCCCATTTTCGGCCCGAGCATTTGGGACGTGCCGCGGCGCGCTTCGATGAATCGCAGCTCACCCATTGGCAAAAGGAAACCTTGGCGCGCATGTCCACCGCCGAAATCGGCTCCTGGCTGGGATTGGGCGACAACGCCGACTTGATCGAACTGGTGCGCCACAACGTCGTGCTGCCCGCCGATGCCGGCGTCTGGGTGGCCGCCGTGCGCGGCGAACTGCCGCCGCTCGGGGACGATGAGCGGCGCGTCGTCGAGGCGGCGGGCCCCGAGTTCTTCACCGCCGCGGCCGCGGCGACCGTCGAAGCCGGTACCGATTTCAAACAGTTGGCCAAGCTGCTCAAAGAACGGACCGGGCGCACGGGCGCCGACCTGTTCATGCCGCTGCGCGTCGCGCTGACCGGGCAGTTGCACGGCCCGGAACTCGCACCGCTCTTCAGACTCATTCAACCGGAAATGGCGCGCCGGCGCTTCGAATTGCATGCTCAAAATCCATAACTCCTTGACCGGGATCAAGCAGCCGTTCAAGCCGCTGATTCCCGGCGAAGCTCGTATGTACGTCTGCGGCATCACGGTCTACGACCACATTCACTTGGGCCACGCGCGCATGCTCACGGTGTTCGACCTCGTACAGCGCTATTTGCGCAGCTGCGGATATCGCGTCACCTTCGTCCGCAACATCACTGACATCGACGACAAGATCATCGAACGCGCGGCCAAGAACGGGGAGAGCTGGTCCGAGCTTGCGCGTCGATTCACCGTGCTGATGCATGAGGATTGCGCGGCACTCGGTCTCGAAGCGCCCGATTTCGAGCCGCGTGCAACCGAATATATCGATGCGATCATCGCGATGACGCAAACGTTGCTCGACAAGGGCTACGCATACGTCGCGTCCAACGGCGACATTTTATATTCGGTTCGTAGCTTTCCCGATTACGGACGCCTCTCGGGCAAGAAAATCGACGATCTGCGCGCGGGCGCCCGCGTTCAGGTCGACGACACCAAGCAAGACCCGCTCGACTTCGTGCTCTGGAAAATGGCCAAACCCGGCGAACCGTCATGGCCGTCACCTTGGGGCGCCGGGCGGCCGGGCTGGCACATCGAGTGTTCTGCGATGTCGACGAGCCTGCTTGGCTGCCATTTCGATTTGCATGGCGGCGGCATGGATCTGAAGTTCCCGCATCATGAGAACGAAATCGCGCAATCCTGCGCCGCCTGCGGCACGCCTTTCGTGAATTACTGGATGCATAACGGCTTCGTGCGCATCCACGACGAGAAGATGTCGAAATCACTCGATAATTTTTTCACCGTGCGCGATGTGCTGGCGATGCTGCGCGATCCGGAGGTCTTGCGTTTGTTTCTCTTGAGCAGCCATTATCGCGGCCCGATCAATTATTCCGAAGCGCAGCTCGCGCAAGCCGACGAAACCTTGTTGGGCTTCTATCGAGCGCTCAAGGACGCCGGGAACGGTGACCCGAGACAGACCTCAATCGATGAATTCCGGGCGGCCATGGACGACGATTTCAACACACCGGAGGCGCTCGCCGTCATGCAGGGCGTATCGCGCGAATTGAACAGCGCGAAGGCGGCGGGCGACCGGCAGGCGCAAGGCACCAGCGCTGCGACTTTGCGCGCCATGGGCCGGACGCTCGGTCTATTGCAGCAGGACCCCGATGCATTCTTGAAGCGCGGAGCGGGGGCCGCAACGCTCGGCGATGAGGAAATCGGCAAGCTGCTGAATGCTCGCCGCGCAGCTCGCGCGGCAAAGAATTTCCCCGAGGCGGATCGCATTCGTGCGCATTTGGCCGGCGCGGGAGTGTTGCTCGACGACAAGCCTGACGGCACGACTGCGTGGCGCCGCGCCTGATCCCGGGCGTCGAGTCTTTCGGCAGCGCAGTTGCTTGTCGATAGAGAAGTGATTAGGATGGCGCCCCCGTCCGAGGCGACGGCAGGGCACGGGGCATGGCGCAGTCTGGTAGCGCATCTGCTTTGGGAGCAGAGGGTCGGGGGTTCGAATCCCTCTGCCCCGACCATCAATAGGATCTAAGAACCCTTTATCAGCCTCCCGACACTCGACGGCTTTATTCAAACCTCCGACAGACAAACAAGTCGGATTCGGCAACTCGGCCGTAGGCCGAGTTGGACGCCGGAGCGACGCCACGGCGGTCCGTAACGAAGCGAATGACGAGCGGCGTCGCCGCGAAGCTCCGCGCCGCGGCGCTGATCGCCCGAAGGGCGACCCCGCAGCGGCGAGGAGTAGCCCCTATGCCCCGACCGTGGATTTTTCTGCATGCATTCCCACAGCGCATGCCGCACTTTATTATCTCGTTGCTTTGACGTAACTTCCGCCTCGGGATCGCGGCGCCCGTAGCTCAGTCGGATAGAGCAGCGGATTTCTAATCCGCCGGTCGGGGGTTCGAATCCCTCCGGGCGCGCCAACTTTTTTGGGGTCGAGAACGCTTCGCCGGTCCCCTACACTCGACGTGTTAATTCGAACCCCCGACAGACAAACAAGTCGGGTTCGACAGCGCCGCGCGGCGGCGCTGATCGCCCGCAGGGCGACCCGAAGGGCGAAGGGGCCGTAGGCCCCGAAGTAATCCCTCCGGGCGCGCCAACTTTTTTGGGGTCCGTTCCGGGCACATCGGTAAGGCGGTTTGTACCGGCCGGGGACATCGTTAACACCCAAGACAGAAGACGTTAGGGACGCATTCGAAACCCAACGGACAACAAATGAGTCCCCGCAATTGGGCCAGCCGGGCGAGCCGAACGCAGCAGGCGATCCGCTGGGTGAGGCGGGTGGTGCTGAATTATGCTTCTGGTTGCGCCAACACTAGCTATCCCCGGGAACCAGTTCGTATATACTTGCATGATGCCTTTGGCGCTTCACCATCGCAGTCATGCGGTACGCATTGCGTTTGCTGCTTGAAGTGCTTTTGACAATTGCCTTTTTAAGGTCGTTTGCCTGATGGCGGGGCGTATCCTGGTCTTCGCATCGGGTCTTGGACGATGGTGGACGTAGCTCAGCTGGTAGAGCCCCGGATTGTGATTCCGGCCGTCGCGGGTTCGAGTCCCGTCGTCCACCCCACCTCGCGAACCGAGTGACTGGGATGTGTTATTGAAAGGTTTTTGGGCCGTTAGCTCAGCTGGTAGAGCAGTTGACTCTTAATCAATTGGTCGTAGGTTCGATCCCTACACGGCCCACCATTTAAGCCTTCATTTTCAGCATTTTACGCGGGGCGTAGGCATCGGTCGAAAGCAACGCTGTGCCATTCAACGCCTGTTGTGCCATTCGATTGCTGTTTTCTCGTCGCTTTACCTTAGCGGCCGGATCAATTCGGGCTTCCGCCGGTAAACGCGTTCCGTGATCTTGCTGTCTGCGTGCCCGAGCAATTGACGAGCGCGTTCCAGGCTCTCCGCGTCACTTCCGACTTTGCCTCGCAGATCATGCTCAGTAAAGCGCTGCGTGATCTTCGTCTCGGCGAGCAACCTCGACATGAATCGTTGCCACATCGAGTCCCATCCGGTTGCTTGACCCGTCTGCTCGTCGAAGTACCCCTCGCCGCGTCTCGTGCAGAAGAGCCACGGTGCGATATCGATCGAGCGCGCCATGAGGGCCATATCCACGGCAGCGCTCAGGGCCGGCGTCCACTCAAACGTGCGAGCGAGTCCGGTGGAATTCGCGGTCTTGTGCGGCCGGACTGTGATACCCGCGTCCGTGATGTCGCTCATGCGTAGGCGAAGCATGTCGCCGCGTCGTATGCCGATCAACATCTTGACCCGGATGTAGGCCTGCAGCATGAGCACGGATCCGCTCTTGCGTTTCGGGACGAGTGACAGCGTTTCGATGATTTCCCAATCTTCGACATAGCGTGTGCGAGGCTTCGTGCCCTTCAAGCGAACTTCGCCCTTAAAAGGATGTTTCGAGATGAGCCCCCATTCAACTGCCTTCGTGAATGCGTGCTTGAACACGCGAATCTCATGCACGCCAGTCGCATGAGACTTCTATCCCTGCTTGTTGATCCTGGTATCGACATATTTGTAGATGTGTCTTGGCTCAAGATCGCCGAGTCGCGTGTCGCCAAAGACTTTGCGCAGATTCACGACTGCTAGGTTATCGCCGCGCTGGGTGGCGGCGGCTTTCATTGGAATGACCTCGAGCGCGTAGCGATCTAAGAGATCGCGGATGCACACAGCGCGGCGCTCCACGCTGGCCATGTGCTTCGCCCATTCGCTCGCCGCTTCCCCGAGCGTCGATCCCAGTCGATACTGCTTGCGGCCATCCCACAGCGCCTCAAGCCCAGGCGGAACGCGATAGTAGTAAGCGCCATGGTAAAGCCGCCAGCGCGCTGGCAGACCCCGGTTCTCGTTTCGCCGCTGACGTGCCACGGTCGCGCTAGTCCCAGTTGGGTTCGGTGCGCCCCATAGCGTGCCCGATTGCCGGCACTGCGTCGAGCGCGGATCGCAAAACAACCACCGAGCCATCGGGGCGCTGCTTGTGATCGATCGCCATGTGCCGCAGCGCACGTCGTTGCGCGGAAGGTCGCGTCCTGCCGGTGAGCTGCGCCACTTCGTCCCGCGTCAGACAAAGCAGGGGAGCGGCAAGACCGCCAAGACGCTCGGTGTTCGGCCGAACGAACTCAATTTTCATAAACGACCTGCAACGTGTGGTTCCGGTCGTTTAGGGTCAAGTTGTCACTTGAAGCAAATTATCGCAGAGGTTTTCAAGATAGTCGGCGAGAGTTTCGCGAAAATTCCGCGAAACTCTTACCGAAGCGCGCAGAGCGGACAAATTTTTGGATAATCCCTCGCGGCCTCTTGGCGCTGAGTTCCCCGGTGACGCAGGCGTTGTTAGAGTTACGCGAGATATTGCGCGAAATGCAGGGTAGGCAATCGGTTGCTCTTGTTGAACAATTGATCACGTGAACGCAGATCAATTCATTGCAGCTCGGGTTTCGCCGGAGACGAAGGCACGACTTCGCGAGCTTGCCGAGCGGCAACAGCTCAGTGAGTCGGCGCTGCTCAGGCGGCTGGTCGAACTGATGCTGCAGACTGCTGGCGGCGCCCCAATAATAACGGCGTCACCGATTAGCACAGAGGCGGCGCGAATCGCTCGCCTAATGATCCGTCTGCGGGCCGACGACCAGCTTCTTTTGCGGGAGCGTGCAGCGGCCCGAGGGATACCGCCAGCCACGTACGTGTCCGTGCTCATACGATCTCACTTGCGGTCGCTCGCGCCGCTGCCGAGGGAGGAGCTACTGGCCCTCAGGCGCACCCTGGCCGAACTCGGAAGCATCGGTCGGAACTTGAATCAGATAGCCCGCGCCGGCGACCAGGGCGAGCTGGTGACCAAGCCCGGGGGCGACGACTTCAGGGCAATGCTGCGCGTCTGTGAGGCCCTCAGAGATCGCGTCAAGGGGTTGCTAAAGGCTAACCTCAAGTCCTGGAATCAAGGCTCTGGCTAGCCGGCTTTTCGGATCGTGCGGGACTTTCTCCGTTTTCCCGGTACCGTCGACCGGCTCTAGACGGCCAACAAAACCGGTCATAGGAGTGCGGAATCAGACTGGCCGGAAGCGGTCATCCTCCCGGCCTCAAATTAAAAATTTGCCGACTTTCATGGAAGTGAATTTGCCGCGGCAAATGTTCAGAAATCCATGCTGAAGAGCGTCGGTCGGAAAACATCCTGCAAACTCGCAGCGGCATCGTCCCTTCCACGACACTGACGCGGCCATTATTTGGCGCCGGCCTTCACTAATACGGTTCTCACCTCGGTGTATCCTGCAGCTGTTGCCGACGTCAGCGCCGTCGTGCCGTCGTTCCTCATGGCATTGACGTCGGCTCCCTTGTCGAGCAGCGCCTGGGCAATCTCACTGTGGCCTTTTCTGGAGGCCTGCATCAGCGCAGTCCCGCCATTGCTCGACCTGGCATTGACATCAGCCCCCTTGGCGAGAAGAGCCTGTACCACATCAAGGTGGCCGTTTTGGGAGGCCATGAAAAGCGCGGTCCAGCCATCGCTCGCCTTGGCATTGACATCGGCCCCCTTGGCGAGAAGAACGTGCACCACATCAAGGTGGCCGTTCTGGGAGGCCACGAAAAGCGCGGTCCAGTCATCCCTCGCCTTGGCATTGACATCGGCCCCCTTGCCGAGCAGCGCCTGCACCACGTCACCGTGGCCTTCCTGCGAGGCCAGGATGAGCGCGGTCGCGCCATTATCGCTCGCCTTGGAATTGACCTCAGCCCCCTTGTCGAGCAAGGCCTTCGCTGCATCGAGGTGTCCGTTCAGAGAGGCCATGAAAAGCGCGGTCCAGCCATCGCTCGCCTTGGAATTGACATCAGCCCCCTTGGCGAGAAGAGCCTGCGCCACATCAAGGTGGCCTTGCTGCGAGGCGATGAAAAGCGCGGTCCCGCCATCGCTCGCCTTGGCATTGACATCAGCCCCCTTGGCGAGAAGAGCCTGCACCACATCAAGGTGGCCTTGCTGCGAGGCGATATAAAGCGCGGTCCCGCCATCGCTCGCCTTGGCATTGACATCGGCTCCCTTGGCGAGCAGTGCCTGCGCCACCTCACGGTGCCCTTCCTCGGAGGCTAGAATCAGCGCAGTCGCACCATTCGCCGTCCTGGCATTGACATCAGCTCCCTCGGCGAGCAGCGCCTGCACGGCACCCATATCACCACGAGTCGCCGCGTCGATCAGGTTCTCCGCGGGCCCAGCCACCGCTGCTGACGCCAACCCGACCGCCAGTGTTACCCATAACACCAATAGCACCGGACAAGTGCGAGCCATTAAATTCTTGAAAGCGATCCACTTTGTAAATGGCATTCGCGGTCCCTCAATATCCCCACTTCGGGGTGATGATGTCAGAATCTGAGCCTCGGGAATACAAAGCTGCCGGTGGCGGGTGGCTTGTGTGGGCCGCAACCCGCCTGATTCGCTGTCCGAGACCGGTCATTCAGGGGCGTAACACCAGACATCGACTGCATGATCCAGACCAAGTTTGTCCTTATTAAGCCGCCCCATCGAGCCCAAACAACGCCCGATCCTCCGCCCGCGTCCTACGCGTCGCAATCGATCTCTCCCGCGCCTCCTTGCGCTGCTGCCTAACTTTCAGCTGCTTGAGCCTCTCCTCGAGCGACGCTATTCGCTCGCGCTCGGTCACCTTAGACACGAGAATCTCCTTACCTATAGACGCCGCCCCGGACGGCCTATTTCTTCTTCAATTTGTCATTCATCATGCAAGCGTAGTCCGCTAACGGCATGAGCCCGATTTCCTGGCGGCGCGCATCGATGGCGGCGAGATCGGTGACTCCGCCAGGATTGAATTTACCCGACAGCCAATCGAACTGCGTGCCGAATCGCTGCGCCTTGCCGAGCGCAATCAAGATGCGATCGGTGAGCTTGGCCAAATCCTCGGCCGGAAGCTCGCCGGCCTCATAGCGTTTCGCAAATTGCGGCAGCACCGTCGCCTGCAGCTTCGGATCGCGGTCCGCATGCTGGACGAGCGCCCAGGCCCACTTGACCCCGTTCTCCCCGACTTGCTCCGCGCTCGGAATGCCCGTGTCTTGCACGAGCTTCTTGAGCCAGGCCAAATTGTCCGCATCAATCGAATCGACCCGCCGCTGCACGTCACGGTCGCTCGGCGCACGAATCATCTCCCGACGCGCGCGTTGATCGGTCTCAAACCGTTCCTGAAGCTGCTTGCGCAAATCCGGATCGGTGAACGTTCGCGCCTGATCCCGTTGCGCAATCGCGTCGGCAGAATCCTCAGGATGCGCCGCCTTCCATGCTGCGGCCCCGGGACACACGGTCGATGGCAGCACTGCCTCGTCGCTCGCACAATGCCCCGTCAACGGCAGGACTAATACCCAAACACACAGCAGCGCAGGGCCCCGATTCAAACGACGCTCGCCACAAATGCGCGTCGTGCCGATCCTTGGGTCGTCGCAGTCTCCCTACCGTCAAATCCGGCGTTCACGGAATGTCCGGGCTCTCATCGGCACTATCAAATTCATCAAGGGATCTTCTTCCGTACCGCCACGACGCGCAAGGGCAAGTCTGCCTGGTGAGGTGAGAACCCCAAAGCCGCATTCCTACCGCGAGCACCCAGATTTCGCCGACGCGCCGTCCAAGAGCGCGTCATCGCCGGGGTCGGGCCCGGCAATCGTCTGCTCGCGCATTCCGACGGCATCGCTGAGCTCGCGCGGACGGCGCCTTCAGGGGTTCCGAAAGCAAAAAATCTCGCCGTAACGCTTTAATCAGCATTTCATCAGCCCACCATCAGGCATGCCGCGGCGCACCGCACGTAAGATCCCGGTCGCTCCGCAAGCAGTCGCTCGGGATCCATCGTCCAAGCTGAGGGAACAAGAAATGGCCAGTCGTCACCTGCTCGTCGCGGCTTCGGTCGGAATTCTGGCCGTTTGCTTTATGCTTGTCATGCTTACGGGTTGTGGTTCCCGCGGTCATGCGCTACCAAGTTTCGGCTGCCCCGGCAACTCGAGTTACGGTTTCACACTGGACGGGACCGTTACAGGTCTCGTCGGCTCCGGCCTGAGTTTCAATGCAGAGCCCGATCCATTCCCGGGCTTTCAGACGGTGGACTCGAACGGACCCACACTGCTCGGCGCCGTGAACTGTAATGTCCCCTGGACCCTCACGGTGCAATCGCAGCCCGTCAATCCGGCACAGACGTGTGTCATTGCGAACGGGTCGGGGCCGGGCGGCACTGGATATGTCGACAATATCTCGGTTAGCTGCACGACCAATCCTCCGCGTTTTGCCTATGTGGTCAATCGAGGGTCCAACAACGTCTCGGCCTATTCGGTCGATGCGGCGATCGGAACCTTGACCGCCATCGGGGGCTCGCCGTTTGCGGTTGGCAATGATCCGGTCGCAATCGCGGTGAACCAAACCGGTAGCTATGCCTACGTCGTCAATCAAACGGATGCGACGATTTCGGCATTCCTGATCGACCGCAGCACCGGCGCACTGAACGCGGTGAAGGGTTCGCCATATGCCACTGCATTCGCGCCGACGAGTGTCGCCGTTAATCCCTCGAGTTCCAATGTTTACGTGACGAATAGCGGTGCCGGCACGGTGTCGGTCTACTCGATTACCGCGGGTAGTGGGGCATTAGCGCCCGTGACGGGCTCGCCTTATGCGATCGGCGGCGCACCCACTGCGGTGGTGGTGAGTACATCAGACAGCTATTCCGTCTTCGTGGCCGATCAAACGGCTGGCACCGTGTCCCTCTACGCACCCCCTTTCAATGGCGCGTTAGCGATCATCCCAGGTTCGCCGTTTACCGTCGGCGTCGGTCCGCTCTCGATGGCGGCTGATAATTTCGACCGCCTCTTTGTCGCGGATGCCGCCGCCAATGAGCTCTATGGTTTCAGCGGTACGGACACGGATTTACCCACCGCCACCGCCGGATCGCCATATCCGACGGGAAGCATGCCCACCTCGGTCGCCGTCGACCCGCTGGACAATTTTGTCTACGTCGCCAATCAAGGCTCCAATAATATTTCTGCCTTTGCACTCTCTGCCACCACCGGTGCACTGACGCCGCTGGCCGGATCACCGTTTACAGCCGCGGACGAGCCCTCGGCCGTGGCCGTCGATCCCACGGGCAGTTTCCTCTATGTTGCGAATGCTGGCGCCGGCAACGTGTCCGTCTTTGCGATCGATGCGACGACGGGTGCGCTGTCGGCGGTAATAGGCTCGCCCTATGCAGCCGGTACTCAACCCTCGGCAATCGCGATCAGCGATTGACGGTCAGGCGAGGAGGAGGTTGCTATGCCGAAGGGACGCAATTCAAGTCGATCAATGAAACGCTTCACGGTTCTGGGGTTAATCATCTGCCTGATCGGATGTACGACGCTGCAGCCCGCGACTGGAAACCCTGCCATCCTGCAGAAGCGCATTGCTTCTGGTGAGCTGCTGAAGCCGGGCGATAACGCCGACATTCTCACGAAGGATGGCAGAAGGCACGTCTTCAAAGTCAAGTCCGTTAGCGCGAGTACGATTGACGGTCAGTATGAGTTTGACTCGGTCCCGATTGACCAAGTCGACATCATTCTGAAGCGCAAATTAAACGTCGGAAAGACTGCGCTGGCTGTCGGACTGGGCGTTGTTATTGTTGCCGCCGTCGTTGTCGTCGCTGTAGGCTCTGGCGGAAGACACGGCGGCTGGTCAGGCGGCCACGCGTCTCGAGGCCCTGCCCACTACACTCAACCACCGCCTCCGCCGTCACTGCAAATCCTCCAGACGCCTCCCCAAACACCGCAGCTTCAGACTTGCGCCGGACCCGGGAGCGAGAACAAAACCCAAGAGGAAGGCGGAAGAGACAGAGCACCTCCTTGCCCCGCTGCCGAACTTTGATCTGCTTGAGCCTCTACCTCGAGCGCTTGTATTCGTTGTCGCTCACTCACCTTCGACACGCGCTTCTCCCCCATGCCCCATGCTGAGGAATCCCGGACGCTCTGCGCCCAGAATCGGCGCGAGCAAGAGGTATCTAATGCTGAGCTAAATGCCTTCGGTGAGGACCCAAATCCGTCTTCAGCCCAGCACTTAGCGGACAGTCGCCGGCTTGAACAATCTCGAGGTCTGATATATTCTAGTCAGTATGACTAGAATGATAAAATCGAAACGCACCGCATCGAAAATCCCGAAGATCCGAGTCCCCAAACCGCGATCTGGATATTGGCTTTTGCAGGACGCCAAGGCGCGCTTCAGCGAGCTAGTTCGGAAGGTGCGCAGCGAGGGGCCGCAGCACGTCACGGTGCACGGACGCGACGAGGTCGTCGTGATCGCAGCCGAGGAATTCCGTCGTCTCAAAGGTAGCGCTACTGGAACGGCGTTGATTGCAGCGATGCAGGCATCTCCTTATCGTCAGATCGACATTGCACCCGGGCGAGTGCGCCCGCCGGTACGCGACATGTCACTGTGACGGGGTGGTTACTCGACACCAACATCCTGTCGGAACTTCGACGGCCGAAGCCCGAGCGCAAGGTGCTGGCGTTCGTTGCGGCACAGCCGCTTGAATTGCTTTACATCAGTACGGTGACGCTGGCCGAAATTCGTTTCGGAATCGAGCTGCTACCCGACGTCGCACGCCGCTCCGCACTGAACGACTGGCTTGCTCACAAAGTGAGACCGATGTTTGAGCAGCGCGTTCTCGCCATTACCGATGACATCATGTTCAAGTGGCGGCTGCTGGTAGAGGAGGGCCGCAAGGTAGGCCATACTTTCTCTCAGCCGGACTTGATAATCGCCGCGACTGGCCAGCATCACGGTCTTACGATCGTTTCGCGCGACACTGCCGACTACGTCAAGGCGCAGGTGACTGTCTTCAATCCTTGGACTGATCAATTGCCGGAACCGCGTGAATTGTAGTTTGCCGGGGGTTAGCGAACAAAGCCGGTTCGTGTGGCCACATTTCAGGTAGCTCCAACAGAAGTCCTCTACCGAGCGCTCGAGAAAGCGCAAAATTACAAGAGGTAATCAGAAGCGGCGTGGTTCTCTTAATCAATTGGTCGTAGGTTCGATCCCTACACGGCCCACCAATTTCTGAAGTTGCCTAATTGGCGCGTGGCGTTCCAGCATACCGCCAAACGACCTCTAACCAGCGACCGGTGGTCGAGTGAAAACCTGATCGGGCTCAACTGAGCGGCGACCCTCATCCCACGCAGCGCTCAAAGTTCTTAGGAGGCTTGGCTCAATGCGCTCGCGCTCGGCTTTCAGAGTCTCCGACATCGCGTCGGCGCAGCGCTCGATCGTTCGTTGCGGATGCATTACTTGGCAAATGGTCTTACCGAACTCGAGCAGCGTCTTGCGATCGGGATAGCTTCGCGTCTTGCCGAGCTTCAGGGCGAGGGTGCTGTCGTACTTGGTGATTTGGGTCGTGCCGCCCGATACATCGTAGATGCTCGTGGTAACCACATCGTACAAGGGCGCAAGCCGAATCGAGGCGAGATTCTGTGGGTTCTCATACAAGAGGCCGAAGTTCTTTAAATGCCCGTCGCCATTTCGCACCATTACCATGAGTGCGACATAGTCGAAGAACTGCTGCAGTTGGGCTAAAGGGTTGCCAGACTCGCAGTAGAGCCGAATCGCCTTGGCAACATTATCGTAACTCCCCTGATATTTATCGCGGTTCCCGCGTCCGGTGAGAACGCCCATGTCCTCGAATCCTAAAGACTTGCCCTCCCGTTGATCGAATCGCGAGAGGATGAATAGGCCTCCATCGTCCGATAGTGCGAAATCAGGGACTGGAATACCGGCACGTTTTGCCGCGCTCATGCAAAGAAACTCGTTTTGCGTGAGGTGTGGAAACTCGAGTCCACTCGCCTTGACGATCACGTCCGAATGCACGACCGTGGCACGATCTGTCACGGGATTTGGAATGTAGGTTTCAGGTACCAGCACTTTCGGCTGTACGCCCGAGATGCCCGACTCGAAGTAGATTGCCACCAGTTGATCGAATAGCTCGCTCGTCGGTTTTCGCGTTAACAATTCCTTGCGACTGATGGGCGCGCGCGCGCGGCGAGCCGGCTCATCGGGCGCAGTGTACGTTAACCGGCCAATCTGGGCGCCACCGGTGAGAGCGAGCAGTGACATGTCATCGAGCGGACCCACTTTTGCAAATGCTTCCTCGATCTTTGAGAGCAAATACCCTTCAGGCTTGTTCATTTCAAAGATCGGCAACAAGGCACCGCTGGAGTAACTCTCGGCCCTTATCGGCATCGTGAGCGAGATCTCTTCGGATCGCTCGGTAGCCGTGTAGTTGAATACGTAGCGCGACTCTTTAGTGAGATCTCCCGCAATGCCCTGCGGAGTGGAAACTCGCAGTTCTTTAGTCTTCATCGCGAAAAACCTCGTTCAGCCGTTCGACGTCGATGCGAGCATCGACAATGGCTAAACCCTTACCCAATGCGGCAAGCGCGCCAAATAGGATGTTCAGTTCGACATTGCGCCCGGCCTCAAGGTCTGCAATGGTTTGACGGCGACAACCCACTTGGTCCGCTACCCAGGCCTGGCTTCGGCCCTGCGCCTTGCGTTCGGATCGAACCCAGATGCCGAGGTCTTGGATGTTCAGTGCGGCATTCATTATGTACATTTAAACGGACATTGCATGCCGATACAATACCATAAGTCCGTTTAAACGAACATTTCGGTGCGAATACTGCAACGCAGCATTTCTCTTCTCAGCCGCCTCCCATGTTTTTTGGCATTCATTGGAAAAATAGATGGAGCAGCTACGCTCCTAATCAATTGGTCGTAGGTTCGATACCTACACGGTTCAGCATTTTTCCAAGTGAACTCCCGATGGTTTCCACCAGCGTCTAGGTTCTTGCAGGCCGCTGCAGGGTTCGCGCAGCCGCGAGCCGGTGCGGGATCACCCGGCCAACTCGCGGCTGCGCGCAAAAGGGCTTGTAAGGACTATGTTCTGAGATCACACCGGGTCGTAGCGATCCAGGTTCATCACTTTGTTCCAGGCCGCCACGAAGTCACGCACGAACGCCTGCCGCGAGTCGGCGCACGCATAGACTTCCGCGAGGGCCCGGAGCTGGGAGTTCGAACCGAAAACGAGATCGACGATGGTGCCCGTCCACTTGAGCTCGCCCGTCGCCCGATCGCGCCCCTCCAACACTCCTTCCGATGTGGCGGACTTCTGCCACTTCGTGCTCATGTCGAGGAGATTCACAAAAAAATCATTGGTCAATGTCTCGGGCCGTTTGGTGAACACACCATGCTTGGACTGGCCGACGTTCGCATTCAACGCGCGCAGGCCACCGACCAGAACCGTCATCTCCGGAGCGGTCAGCGTCAGTAAGTTCGCTTTATCCACCAGCAGCTCAGCCGACGATCCCTCGAGTCCCTTACGGACGTAATTGCGGAACCCGTCTGCGGTCGGCTCCAATACAGCGAATGAGTGCGTATCCGTCTGTTCCTGCGAGGCATCCATGCGGCCCAGCGAGAAGGGCACCTTCACATCGTTGCCGCCGTTCTTTGCAGCTGCCTCGACAGCCGCGCAGCCGCCCAGAACGATCAAGTCCGCCAGCGATACCTTCTTTCCGCCGGACTGGGCGCCGTTGAAGGCCTTTTGGATCGCTTCTAGTTTCTGAAGGACCTTGGCCAATTCGGCTGGCTGGTTGACTTCCCAATTCTTCTGCGGCGCCAGGCGAATACGCGCGCCGTTCGCTCCACCGCGCTTGTCGCTACCTCGGAACGTTGCAGCAGACGCCCACGCCGTGATGACCAGTTGGGAGATGGAAAGTCCGGATGCGAGGATCTTGGCCTTCAGGGCGAGAATGTCCTCACCGTCGATCAATTTGTGATCGACTCGGGGAATGGGGTCCTGCCACAGTAGCTGCTCCTTGGGAACGAGCGGGCCAAGATAACGCGATAGCGGGCCCATATCGCGGTGTGTCAGCTTGAACCACGCCCGGGCGAATGCATCCGCGAACTGATCCGGATTCTCAAAGAAGCGCCTCGAAATTTTCTCGTAGGCAGGGTCGAATCGCAACGCGAGGTCGGTGGTCAGCATGGCCGGCGAGTGACGCTTCGACGGGTCGTGCGCATCCGGCACAGAACCTGCGCCCGCGCCACCCTTGGGCCTCCACTGGTGCGCACCGGCCGGGCTCTTCGTCAGCTCCCACTCATAGCCGAACAGGTTCCAAAAGAAGTTGCTGCTCCACTTCGTCGGCGTGCTGGTCCAGGTGACTTCCAGGCCGCTGCTGATCGTGTCGTCACCTTTGCCTGTGCCGAAGCGGCTCTTCCAACCAAGGCCTTGCTCCTCGATGCCGGCCGCTTCCGGCACAGGACCCACCAGTGCGGCATCGCCGGCACCGTGGGTTTTGCCGAACGTGTGACCGCCAGCAATGAGCGCAACCGTCTCTTCGTCGTTCATCGCCATGCGAGCAAAGGTCTCGCGAATATCCCGCGCCGCAGCGACCGGATCCGGGTTGCCGTTTGGGCCTTCCGGATTGACATATATCAAACCCATCTGCACGGCAGCGAGCGGATTTTCGAGTTCCCGGTCGCCGGTGTAGCGCTTGTCACCCAGCCAGGTGTTCTCGGAGCCCCAGTAAATGTCTTCCTCTGGTTCCCAGATGTCCTCACGCCCACCGGCGAAACCGAAAGTCTTGAATCCCATCGATTCCAGAGCGACGTTGCCAGCGAGGATCATCAGGTCGGCCCATGAGATTTTCCGGCCATACTTCTGCTTGATCGGCCAAAGGAGCCTGCGCGCCTTGTCGAGGTTGACGTTGTCCGGCCAACTATTTAAGGGAGCAAAGCGCTGGTTGCCGCTGCCCGCGCCGCCGCGACCGTCGGCGATGCGGTACGTGCCGGCGCTATGCCATGCCATGCGAATGAACAAAGGTCCGTAGTGGCCGAAGTCCGCCGGCCACCAGTCCTGAGAATCCGTCATCAAGGCATGGAGATCCTTGACGATGGCACTCAGGTCGAGGCTCTTGAACTCGTCGGCGTAGTTGAACTCCTCACCCATGGGGTCGGACTTGGAGGAGTGCTGGTGCAAAATGTTCAGCTTCAGCTGATTGGGCCACCAGTCCGCGTTCGATGGGGCTCCGGCGACCGTGTGTTTACGAGCGTCGCCCGAGAACGGGCATTTACTTTCGCTTTCCATGTTCTCTCCGATTGAGTTCTGAATTCTTTCACCGTGCCAGGTCAGATTAGCGCCTCGACAACGGCGAATCCAATCAATCGTATGACGCCGATTGATAGAGCGCCTCTATCGTAAGCGCCTGAGCCCCGCTTTCGTAAACGGCAGGTTTGAGGAAGCCAGATTGATGAAACGAACTTCCGCTGTCGGCCGTTCTACGACCGTCGCCAACTCGGAATCCGCGACGCGCACAATGCGCTTCTCTTCTTGCGGATCTCATGTCAGCCATTGCCGCAAGTGGGCGTAAACCGCGGCGCTGCTCAGCAATTCAAGGTGATTGACCCCGTAGGCGACCCATTGCCTGTCTTCCGGGAAATTCAGCGTTCGGTTGGGGTCCGAGTGGCGGCCCAGAGCGCTGTCCAACGGCACCAGTCCGTCCCCAAGAAAAAGGTCCTTCAGGTCGCCTTTCTGCTGGCCTGTGCTGCCGGCAATTGCGTAGCTGCGCACCATAGGTGGCAACGGAAGGCGCTGCCGACGATCAACGTCACGCGCGAAGCGATCGCGGCCGACCCAGTCCTCATCCAGCAGATTGCCGTGACGCAGATCGGTGATGCCGGCGCTGCGCACCCTGCCTAGGCGCGCGAACGGCGCAGCGTAAGGGGTCGCGCCCAACACGATATCGATCCAGTGTCCTGCGCGCTCCAGTGGTGCACCGTGGTGAGGCGTTCCCAGAAACACAATGTCTGTCGTCTTTTTTGGCCAGCGGTGGTCGGCCTGCGTACCGTAGTGCAGGGCACTGCGTGCCAACAGACCGCCCATGCTGTGGCCTAGGAGTGCGAATTGCTCTATTGGATGGGGCCACTGACTCAGTAACAGTTCCAGCCGATCGGCCAGTAGGTGTCCGTTGATCGAAATGTGTAGACCGCTGTTGTAGTGCAAATAAACAGGCGTAAAGCCGCGGTCGCGCGCCAGTGCCGCGCCGTGATCGTGACCGTCGCGCGACCATTGTCGGTCGTTCGTGCATAAGCCATGCAGCAACACCAGCACCCGTGCTCCGGCGTCCGGCAATGCTGTAGCCAGCGCGGAGGTCTCCAGCGCCAACGGGTGGCCATCCCGGCGAAACGCCATTGGCGTGGCCAGTGGGTTGGCGCTCGCCGCCAGGTAGTCACCCAGCACACCGTTCAGCACCGCGACGATGGCGTCCCGCTCCGCACCGGTTTGACCTTCTCCGAGAGCGGGGGTCAGCAGCGACAGCAGTGCGTCGATGCTGCCACCGGTCACTCTCGTCACGCCGCGGATCGTCTCGTAGACAAGACCCGCGATGCCGCCGGTGCGTCCATCCGGCCTTGTACGACTGAACCCCGAAACGCGAGCGATACGTTCGTGCATCGCCTCGACGAGATCGACGAGCCCGGTGGTGGCGGCCGTCGCTAGGCGCACGGCACCACGCAGGTCCGAAGCACGTACGGGTGTGCCTTTCATCAACGTGGCCTTGTGGTCCCGCGTGACACCCGCGGCGAGCAGCTAAGGCTCTTTGACACTACAAATATCACTTCTTGGAAGACTTCTTCTTCGAAGACTTCTTCTTTCGCGCAGTCATAAATCTTGGCGTCTTTCCCTGAACAAGTCTCTCGCCTTCAACGATCAGATTGACGCCAAGAGCTTTTTGTTGTGCCCGAAACTCTTTCACCACGCGATTCCAGATCTTTGGAATTATGCGATTCAGTTCGTATTCAAGGTTGTCCTTCATTACAGCGTTCATGTACGCCCAGAACTTCGTGTTCCGGCTGATCTTCGGCATCTTCGCCTTTCTGGTCTTGCGCTTCGTTGCCATTGCTTTTTCTCCTATGGAACCATCTTGATGTCCGCTGACACACGCTAGCGAACTTTCCCTTGGACAACATTTGGGGTTTGTACCTACAGGGCAGGTATCGATCCGCCATATCCAGCACCTAATCGACGCACAGCGGCGGCTCCACGCATGGAATTTACGGCGCTCGAAGACGCTTTACGGACCGGAAAGCAACTCATCTTGCTCCCGATAACGGACCCTCGCCGCCGGCGTCTACGGGTCGACTGCAAAGGTCCCACCAGTACCCTGTGCTGTCGAATCACGGTCGAGGCACGCGTCCATTGATTTCGCGCGCAATATTTCAATCCGACTCGACGGGATCCGCCTTACGCATGCGCCCGGAACGGGTTCAGTGTTAGTCGGTGGCGGGGCATGAGTCGGACTTCACAGAGTCTTCCTCACGGACTGTGTACGAGCGTGCTGCTTCCCTAGGTGCTGGAGTGCAACCTAGCCCTGAGCGCCGAGTTATACGCGCGTCGTGAACTGCCGCGCGCTCGAGCGCGCCCGGGGTTGAGCTGCTCCGGCGCTGCGGCCTCAGTCCACTAATTCGCTTGCGGCAGGATTGTCGAGGGCCAGATCCTCAATCGGCAAGCCTTCGCCTTCCGGATCGAAGTCGTCTTCGTCGCTCGGGTCATCCCATGCTTCCTGCATGACGCTGAGCGGTTGCAAAGGCGCTTGCCAGTCTTTCGCAGTCATTTCGGTCTCGGAGTAACCGAGATCATCCACGACCACTGCGTCAACCGGGCCGTTCCAATCCTCGGGTGGCTCGGCGAATTCGAGCGGTATCGTGGTCCAGCTGTCCTCGTCGATCTCATCGACATCGCCATCAAAGCTCTGTATTTCGATCGTTCGCGCCTGGACGTCGAATCCCGTGACCTGAAATATCTCCCCTTTATCGGAATGCAGATACCACTGACCGATCCGCGCGCGGCCTACACCCGTGTTCATATACGCCCCCCGTGGTTTGAACCTATGCACGGGAACCGTACGCCAGGATGCTTGGCGTCGAAATACGAGGAAGTACTCACAGCAGAGCGTCTAGGCGCTCAGAATGGCAGCTGCAGCGCACGTACACCCGGGCAGAGTGAACTTGGCCGCGGAAATGTCGCGTTATCCCTCGCCTTCATTCATATCGCGCGATCGCTGCTCTTCGA